>Ga0308156_1000020_pt1 | contig 700036 bp, 672 predicted proteins | sample PhyAR2_FD_201041 | JGI IMG/M metagenome (GOLD analysis project Ga0308156, IMG submission 201041) | Phyllosphere microbial communities from UC Gill Tract Community Farm, Albany, California, United States - DLSL A.R2 | ecosystem: Host-associated > Plants > Phyllosphere > Unclassified | place... | reverse complement strand
TTAAACCTGATGAGAAAAAAAACCAACTAAAGCAGAATAAAAAAATTGATCTTGACGGTCAGTCATTGGTGCCGGATTTGAAAGTAATCGCCATGAACTCTCACTGTCTGGAACTGGTTGATAAATACTATTCCGCAAAAGGGGTAATAAGTCTGCTGGGGGCGTCATTAGTAATTATTCTCACGGCTACTTTCTTGGCTATATCGTACTCCTTTTTTTTTGAGTATGGCTGGGGGCGACTTAGTGGCGTTGTTTTAAGTTTTTTAATCCTTCTTTTACTAATATCAATGGATATTTGTATGTTTATAGTTTTAAAAAAAGAATGGTTTGCCTGGACGCATTATCCCATTCGTTTTGACAGAATAAATCGTCAGGTTCATTTTTTTCGGCTGGACGGTACGATCCGTAGCGTACCCTGGGAAAAGGTGTTCTTTACCTCCGGCCTGAGCCATCGAAAAGACTTTAATAAAGACTACTATATCAGCGGTCATATCTTGGCGGACGATAACGAGACGGTAATCGATACTTTCTGCCTGCCATCGACAGACTCAGATCGCAAGCAGCTTGAGCGGCACTGGGAGTTTGTCCGCCGTTATATGGAAGAGGGGCCCGCGTCGGTGGCGCCGGTGGTGAATTTCTGCCTGCCGATAGCCGGAAAGAGAGAAGGATATTGGTTTGGGCTGCTGTATTTACTATCCGGCTTTAACGGTGCGCCGATGTTTCTTTTCCCGTTGCTGTTTGCATTGAGCTTTATCTTCAGTATTCCACGCTATATCGCGATGGTTACCAGTAAGGTTCCGGTCTGGCCGGAAAACATCGAGGCACAATGTGCCGCGGCGGTGAATGACCCTTACGCGATTGATGCCTCGAGCAATCCTAAACATCCGCTTCGCGATCTGTTCCGCAAAACGCCCGAGGAAAACTAGGTACTGTTGGGCATAAGCGGACTGGGTGAGTGGAATCTGGAGCAGGGAGCAAGAGACCAATATGGACTACTACGGACTATTTCCCAAGTTTAAATTTAATCGACCACTTAAAGCTGATGAGAAAAAAAACCAACTAAAGCAGAATGAAAAAATTAATCTTGACGGTCAGTCAGTGGTGCCGGATTTAAAAGTAATCGCCATGAACTCTCATTTTCTGGAGCTGGTTGATAAATATTTTTCTGCAAAAGGGTTAATGAGTCTGCTGACGTCGCAAGCAGTAATTATGCTCACGCTTGCTACTCTGGCTCTGTTTGATTTTTTGAATCTGGTGAAATTGAAGTGTCTGTCTCTAACGAGGCAATTAAGGCAGAGGATTACTGGCCATGGCTATGTATGGACTCTATCAATCCTATAAGATTAATCGAGTTCTAACGCGAGCTGAAAAAAAATTAAGTTACATCAGGGAAGAATTTGATGAGAAAAAACGTTAACTGTGGTGAATCTGTTATCAGAGTTAACTCTATCTATATGGAGATAATAGATAAATTCTACAAGCAGGCTGGGACCAATACCTGGCTGGTAGTTGTGCTTTTCTTTGGTTTTTCAGAATGTCACTTATTGTAATTCTGAGAGGTTTTACAGATTTATTTTTTCATGGGGTTGGAAAGGTGATAGTTGTTAGCCTTATACCTGTTCCATTTATACTCTGTGGCGGCTATCCTTTATTAAAGGAATGGCTAAGATTGACTTATTATCCGATTCGATTTAATCGTAAAAATTAAAAAAAATCATGTTTTTTATGAACGAATCTGTGTTGACTTTACTCTGGATGTAGATTCGGTCTCATTGCGAGACTGGTGTATTCGCGGTCATATTCTGGATGAAGATGGTTACACTACTTTATTATTCTATATCTTCAATATTTCGCTATATCGGCAGCCAGGCCAGTAAAATTTCCCACTGGCCGCACAACGTACTGAATGTCTGTAAGCCAGAAGACGATGATCCGATAAATATCAGTGCAGCTAATCATCCTGAACATATGCGACTGATATTTGCTTATTAACCCTACCATATATGGAAAGAAAAATACGACTGTATGGATGCCGCAACCAACAGGATCCATTCACTATTGGTAAAACGTTATGGGAAAAATTAAATGAAGGGTGTTGTTCGTATTGGAGATAAAACGACCGGTGGTGGTCAGGTCCAGTCAGGTTCAACAAAAATGAAATTCGATGGGATCGGTGTTGCCCGATTGAATGATCCGATTAACTGTCCAGTTGAAGGTCACAGTTCGTCATATATTGCGGAAGGACATCCAACGATGAAAGATAATGGTGTTCCAGTCGCCTTCCATGGCTATAAATGTTCCTGTGGCTGCTCTCTTATTACTTCCCTGTCGAATGCCACTACGAGTAAATGATGCCTGTTAATCTCTCAGCCATTCCTGATAATGCAAAACGTAAACGACCACCATCGTTAAAACGCTGGCTGGTTGTTTTACTCATTTTTATGATTTTCGGCGGTTTTTTTACCTCCTGGTTGTGGCCAGTAAGTACGGTTCGAGGGGCATTATTCTGGCACTGTTTTATCAGTGCGCCGTTGGTTATCTGGATATTTCTTGCGGGTAGCCGCTGGCTTGTCTGGCTAGCTTCTGAGTGGCCCGCAGGTGGCTGGGATGATGAGCGAGAGCGTGATATTGCCGATGAAGTTCAACGCGGACAGCGCGCTCTGATTCTGGATTCTATGTGCGTACATTTACCGCATCTGGTGACTTCTGGTGCACTCACTGAACAGTTTCTGTTGCCACAGGGAGTCGTGTTACCGCCTGTGATTGATGAAACAGCACAGACAGTGAGTTACATCGCTCAATTTAGCGATGTCGGGCAACCAGCACCTGTACGGATAGAAAGGCAATTACGCGAACTTCTGGAAGATGCGATGCTAAGGGCGGCATTATTGAAAGTAAAGCCCACAGGAATGCCAACTGTAATCATACAAATAGACAGTGAAGTCACGCTATCTTCGGATGAAATTGCAGATATTCGGAAATGTATTACCTCACTGTTATCTGTCCCTGCCAGGATCCAGTTCTTACCTTACTTTGGTTTGTCTGAAATCGACAGCTGGCTGGATGAACCTAAGGTCATGAGTACGCTGCTCCTTCTTTCAGTTAGCTTGCGTAATACGCTATCAGATGGTGATGGAGAGGCCGCTGTGGCATTACTTCTGCATCAGGAGTGTGAAAATTATGATGATGAACACGGTGGACTTGCTCGCATTCATCGACCTGAGCACTCGTTAAACAGCACAGCATTACAAATTTCAGCAATGCAGTCTTTACTTTGGGGAAAAACCTGCACAGAAGAAATTGCTTCTGTCTGGGTAGCAGGGATGGGAACCAATAATGAGACACAAAGCCTGCTTGCAAGTAACAATCTTAAATTTCAGCTTGCTGAAACTCATGGGCAGCTTACTGATATTGATATGAAGAGTGGGCGTACAGGGGCAACATCTCCCTGGCTTGCTATTGCTCTGGCGGCAGGAAATTCGAGACCATATCCATTTCCTCAATTGATTATGAGCATGCCGGAAGACGGGCTTCCATGGTGGATGGTTGTTCATCCTCTAATAGGAAAATAGTTACAACGATCTTTATCACATGATCTTGAATTAATAGTTCGTTATGGAAAACATTAAATACGGTCGTTTCGTGTTGGGAGAAAAAGGTGAAACGCATATCACAGGGATTAAAAAACACCACATTTCAGTTGTGGTTGATCTTGTTTGTATTTTTATTTCTGGGGATCGCGGCTTGTTTTATACTTAAAAATGATCCGGCCCAACTGGGCGTTACGCCAGATTCAACCCCGCAAACAATCTTATTCTTTGCTTGTTTGATTATGACCGGCGGATTGCTAATTTTTATTCTGCTTTTTTTTATCGCCACCTATCTCTTTGGTAAAAAAGCCTATCTGAAAGCTAAAGCGCTTGCGGGTGACAATAATTCCTTTTCCGGACAGACGCAGGCAAAAAATGAATCTCCTGTAGTCGGTACCGTTTGGAAATTAAAAGTGCATTTGCGTAAGCGCTACACTCTCTTCTGGCGCCAAAAAGTTCGTATTCTGTTGGTAACCGGAGACGAAGCGGCTATTAGTCTGCTCCTGCCGGGCTTGCAGGAAAGCCAGTGGCTTGAAGGCAACCGTACCGTGCTGATTTACGGCGGTAGCCTGGCGGCGGATATCGATACAGAAAAATATAGCGCACTGCGTAAACTGCGCCGCGGCCGTCCGCTGGATGGTGTGGTGCGCGTCATTGCTCAGGATCAGCCTCTGACGCCACAGATGAGCGATAATGATCTGCGCGGTCTGGAAAAGATTGGAGAAGTGTTGCGCTATCTGCCACCCGTCTGGCTGTGGCAGTTGTGCGAAAGTGACTGGTCTCAGTCTGACAGACCAGACCAGGCGGTTGGGATTTCGTTATCAGCCCGCGCCATGCCAGAGGATGTGGCGGCACAGCTTAACAAACTGCTACCGCAGCTTCGTGAACAGGGGCTTTTACAGGTATCGGAGAATCGCGCGCATGATTTCCTGCTGCGAATGGCGCAGCAACTGGAGCAGGGTGGGAGCGAGCGTTGGAAAACGCGCCTGACACCCTGGCTGTACAGCGCACAGCAACGCGTGCCGCTGCGTGGGCTGATGTTCAGCCTGCAGGATAGAACAACGCAACGGGATGACGCGTTCAGCGAAATTGCTGCTGGGTTATCCCATCAACATGCTTTGACGTATACCGCCAGCTGGCAGGGAGTGATCGACGACTGCACGCGGGTGCGTGGGCGCCGCGTCGGGATGGCCTGGGAGCAGACGCTGGCCTGGGCACTGATGGTGGTTATTGGCGTCTGGGGAGCGGGGCTGCTGCTCTCCTTTGCCCTGAACTATCATCAAATTTCCTCGGTGGCAAACAAGGCCCGTGCCCTGATGGAGCATCAATCGGTCTCTGATTCTCAACTGACTGACCTGCACGACTTGCGTAATGATGCCGGCCGTCTGCAACACTATATCCAGAATGGCACTCCCTGGTATCAACGTTTTGGGCTGGATCATAACTCGTCACTGCTGAGCGCCATGCTCCCGTGGTACGGCGTGGCAAATAACCGCCTGATCCGCGACCCGGCAAACGCTGCACTGACGGAGAAACTGATCGCGCTGGCGAATTCAGCGCCGAATAGCGATAAGCGCGCGGCATTAGCCAAACCCGGATACGACCAGCTGAAGGCCTGGCTGATGATGGCGCGACCGGACAAAGCAGACGGGGCGTTCTTCGCACAGACGATGAAGACGGTGCAGCCCACGCGTGCGGGTATTTCGACCGGATTGTGGCAGAGCCTGTCAGCGGATTTATGGGCGTTCTATATTTCTGAATTAACCCAGCAGCCGCAGTGGAAAATTGTGCCGGATAGCGCACTGGTCGCTCAGAGCCGTCAGGTTCTGTTGCAGCAAATTGGTCGTCGCAACGCCGAAAGTACGCTGTATGAAAATATGCTCCGATCGGTACGGCGTAATTTTGCGGATGTCTCGCTGGAAGATATTACCAGTGGCACAGACGCCCGCCGCTTGTTCACCACCGATGAAATTATTCCGGGAATGTTTACCCGTCAGGCCTGGCAGGGCGGTATTCAGCAGGCGATCGAGAAGGCGGCGAACTCCCGACGCGATGAAATCGACTGGGTATTAAGCGACAGTCGCAAAGCCGTTTCAGCCGATCTTTCACCTGAAGCGCTTAAAGCACGCCTGACTGAGCGTTACTTCACTGATTTCGCCGGCAGCTGGCTGAACTTTCTGAACAGTCTGCGGCTTAACCCGGCGCAGAATATCGCCGATGTGACCGACCAGCTGACGCTGATGAGTGACGTGCGTCAGTCGCCGATGATTGCTCTGATGAACACCCTGGCATGGCAGGGGCAAACGGGTCAGCAACGCGAAGGACTCTCAGACTCAATTATCAAGTCAGCAAAAGACCTGATCGGTAACAAAGATAAACCGGTGATAGATCAGAGCGCTTCCGGTCCACATGGGCCGCTGGATGATACCTTCGGGCCATTGCTGACGCTGATGGGCAAAAATAACGGCAGCAATATGATGTCCGCGGACAAAACGCTGAGCCTGCAGACTTACCTGACGCGTATTACCCGCGTACGCCTGCGGCTGCAACAGGTTGCTGGCGCCTCCGATCCGCAGGAGATGATGCAGACGCTGGCGCAGACGGTATTTCAGGGTAAGAGTGTTGATCTGACGGATACCCAGCAGTACGGCAGTCTGGTGGCGGCAAGTCTCGGTGAGGAGTGGAGCGGATTTGGTCAGACGATGTTCGTTCAACCGCTTACTCAGGCATGGGAAACGGTGCTACAGCCGTCAGCCGCCAGCCTGAACGATCGCTGGGCCCGTTCAGTGGTCGCCAACTGGCGTACCGCTTTCGATGGACGCTTTCCTTTTGCCGCCAGTAAAAGCGATGCCTCCCTGCCTATGCTGGCAGAGTTTATTCGTAAGGACAGCGGGCGTATTGACCGCTTTCTGACGACGGAACTGAGTGGCGTACTGCATAAAGAGGGCAGTCAGTGGGTGCCGGACAGCGCCCATAGCCAGGGGCTGACGTTTAATCCCGCATTTTTAAAAGCGGTCAACCAGCTGAGCCAGCTGTCTGACATTCTTTTTACCGATGGTACTCAGGGAATCACTTTTGAGTTGCAGGCTCGTCCGGCAGCGCAGGTGGTAGAAACCCAGCTCACCATTGACGGGCAAAAGCTGCATTACTTTAATCAGATGGCTGACTGGCAAAGTTTCCGCTGGCCTGGCGATACCTGGAAGCCGGGAACCATGCTGACCTGGACGTCGACCCATGCTGGTGCACGTCTGTTCGGCGACTACAGCGGAACCTGGGGCTTTATCCGTTGGCTGGAACAGGGTAAACGCCAGCAGCTCGACCGCAGTCAGTGGATGATGAGTTATACCGCGCCGGATGACAGCACATTGCAATGGGTGCTGCGCTCACAGCTGGGCAACGGTCCGCTGGCGTTGCTGATGCTGCGGGGATTTAGCCTGCCGGAGCAGATTTTCAGTGTTGATGCCAGCGCGACTGCGCAGGCATTTGCCAGTAACAATGACAGCATGGACATGGACGAAGCCGAATAATGACCACTCTGCAGAATTTACTTCACGCCTGCGCCGCCGAGGAAAGCACGCTGCTGAACTCGGCGCGCTCGCACAGCGCTGACTGGAACCGCTGGCTGGCACCCGTTAATAACAGTCAGCCGACCGGTGAGGATCCGGGTTATGACGACGACTTTCAGCAGATCCGTGAAGAAGTGAACAAACTCTCCGGGATCGATACCGGGCTGATTTGTACCCTCGCAGAAAAGTTGCTGACCGGAGTCGGCAAAGACTTACGCGTGGTCACTTTTTACATCTGGGCGCGTCTGCATCAGGACGGTGAACCGGGATTAGCAGACGGACTGGAACTACTGGCTGGTATGCTGGAGCGCTTTGGCACGAAGCTTCATCCGCAGCGCGATCGCAGCCGTAAATCGGCACTGGAGTGGCTCAGCAGTAGTCGGGTGCTGGACAGCCTGTCGCTATATCCGGAAGTTGATGTGACCATGATGCAGCGCATTACCGGTGCGATGCTGCTGACAGAGCGGGTTTTGCAATCAACAGATGAAGCCAGCCGCCCGCAATTCTCAGGGCTGTATCAGGCGCTGGAAAACCGGCTGATACAAAGCGGTGGGGCGAACAGTCTTGTGCCGCAAACCAGTCGCGAAGAGAGTCTGGCTACAGCAGCTTCGATCTCTTCTGCCCCGGTAATGGCTACCGTAACTTCCGGGCGCGATCTGCTGGATCAGGCCAAAGTGCTGGCTAAGTATCTGCGCGATCAGCCCGGCGGCTGGCTTGCGAGTCACCATCTGATTAAAAGCGTGCGCTGGGACACGTTATCGGAGTTGCCGCCGCTGGATGCCAGTGGGCGCACACGTCTGGTCCCGCCAAAACCGGATCATCGCGCTCATCTCAAACGTCTGTACCTGCAACAGAGCTGGGGTGAATTACTCGAGCAGAGCGACAGCCTGCTGGCGCAAGGCGTCAACCATTTGTGGCTGGACGTGCAGTGGTATACCTGGCAGGCGCTGGTAAAGTTCGACAGTGACAGCGTGCGCGCTGATATTGTTTGCCGCGATCTGAAAGGATTACTGGTACGCCTGCCGGGGCTGGAATCACTGGCTTTCAATGACGGCACGCCTTTTGCGGATGAAGTCACGCTGAACTGGATTAACGAAAAAGTGCTCGATGATCTGCCGGGCTGGAAGAGTGAGCCGGTCAGTGCCGCGATATCTTCAGATGACGATATGCTGGCCCTGGAACCTGAAGTACTGGCGCTGGCTGACAGTGACGGTATTGAAGTTGCGCTTAACTGGCTGCAGGCGCGCCCTGGTTTTACCTCTGCCCGCAATCAGTGGCTGATGCGTTTACTAATGGCCCGCGTTACTGAGCAATACGGCAAAAACGAAATGGCGCTACACCTGCTGGGCGAACTCGATAGTGGTGCAATGACACTGACGCTGGAAAAATGGACGCCGGAACTGATATTTGAGGTCAAAGCACGCCGGCTCAAGCTGCTGCGGGCAAAAGCCAGCCGGGCTGAAGCGGATAAAATACGGCTACAACCGCAAATGGATACGCTGCTTTCGGGTTTGATTATGCTTGACCCGGCGCGAGCTGCGGTACTTTGCGGATAATTCAAATAACAGAAATTTGGTTAGTAATACTTTATGACGTTAAAAGAAAGGCAGGAAATGAGTTAAAAATGGAACTTAATCTAAAAGATCGTCGACCGATTGCAACATGGGATAAAAGCTGGGCAAAAAAATAGCACCCGCTGATTAAAGAATAAAGGCGTGACGCCAAATCAGATTTTACTTGCCAGTATTGGCTGCGTATTTATTTCAGGACTTTATTTTTATATTGCCTTTAAGTTTGACGGCCAATGGCTAAAAATTCTGTTTCTTATACTGGCCGCTGTGATGATTCATGGACAACTTATCTGTAATTTACTCGATGGTATGGTTGCCGTGGAAGGTGGAATGTCCAGCCCTGCAGGCCCGGTATTCAACGAATTACCTGACAGGATCTCTGACACGCCGAAGTTATTGGTGGAGTGATTTTTTCTAATTTATATCCCAAGGGACTTAGAAAAAGAGGATATGTATCTTGTAAAGGTATTCCGTCAGGATGGATGCCTGGCTTGGCCAAGAAATATGTCAAAGAATCTTCACTTTGCTCTCATTAAATCCGACTGCTTGTATTTATCGTAAAAAATGCAGCAATTAATTAAGCAGAGATTATTATGGACGACTTAACCCTACGTTATTACGACGCAGAAATGCGCTACCTGCTTGAAGCTGGTGAAGAGTTTGCCCGTGCCCATCCCGATCGGGCGGCGATGTTAAACCTCGACAAGGCTGGGGCGCGCGATCCTTACGTGGAACGCCTGTTTGAGGGATTTGCCTTTATGATGGGGCGGCTGCGTGAGAAGCTCGACGACGACCTGCCGGAACTGACCGAAGGGCTGGTCAGTATGCTATGGCCGCACTATCTGCGTACCATCCCTTCGATGTCAGTGGTGGAGTTCACTCCAGACTGGCGTGAGATGAAAGAGATGATGCGTATCGCCAGGGGCTTTGAGGTACTTTCGCGCCCGATCGGCGAGAAGAGTACGCGCTGTCGTTACAGCACCACTAAGGAGATCAACCTTCAGCCGCTGTCGCTGGAAAAAGCGACGTTGACTACCGATTCGGATGGGCGCTCCGTTGTCAGCCTGCGATTTAACTGCAGCAGCCTCGCCGACTGGAGCCGTATCGATCTCAGCCGTATTCCTCTCTATTTAAACGCCGACGCGCCGCTGGCCTGTGCCATGCATGAAGCCTTTACCATGAATGTTGCCAGAATGTGGCTGCGGCTTCCCGGCGATACCGACAGGCGCCCATTTGACGGCTCTCTCGTCGCGCTGGGTTTTGGTGATGACGACGGCTTATGGCCGAAAGGCAGCAGTAGTTTCAGTGGCTATCAGCTGTTGCTTGAGTATTTTACCTTCCGCGAGAAGTTTATGTTCACCGGGCTGCAAGGACTGGAGACGGTCGATTTTCCGGCAGAGTTGCCGTGGTTTGAAATCGACGTGGTGCTGGCGGAACGCTGGGAGCATGATTTCAGCTTTAACGAGAAGCATCTCCGTCTCAATTGTGTGCCGGTAATCAACCTTTTCCCATTGGAATCTGACCCGCTGACGCTTAACTCGCTGCAGACGGAATATATGCTGCGCCCGATGCGTATCCAGGACGGACATACCGAGATTTACGCAGTTGATTCCGTGATGTCATCCAGCCAGCATGTCTACGTACCGTTTTCCAGCTTCCGTCACAAGGGCGGCATGATGCGACACGAGGCACCAGAATATTACTACCATACCCGTGTGCGTCGCGGGCCATCCGGGCTACACAATACCTGGCTGATCCTCGGGGGTGAAGCTTTTGATAACCACACTGTGCCGCAAGATGAGAGCCTCTCATTGACGCTGACCGGTACCAACGGCCAGTTACCGCGCCGCGCGCTGCAAAGCACCGTACTGGATACGGTGATGAAAACCACCTCAGCAAGTATCGTCGTGCGCAACCTGTGCGCCCCAACGCTGCCGTGCTATCCGCCAGATCAGGATCGTTTTCACTGGCGCGTGCTGAGCCATCTTGGCAGTGGTTTCCTGTCGATGATGGATAATGCCGAAGTGTTGCGTGGCACGCTGGCGCTGTACGAGTGGACAAACAGCGAGGTGAACCGACGCCGGCTGGAGGCGATTATCGACGTCCGCCATAGTGAAACTGAACGCTTTGAACAGGGCTATCTGCTGCGCGGTGTGCAGATTGAAGTGACCCTTGACAGTAATGGTTTTGCCGGGAAAGGGGATATCTGTCTGTTTGGTGAAATGCTCAGCCGCTTTTTTGCGCTGTATACGGATATCTACCTGTTTAACCGACTGATTATTATTCTGCAACCAACTGGAGAACGCCTGGAATGGGAAGAGAAACACAATCGCCGCATTCCCGGCTGACCCCGCGGCTGGAAGCCGAACTGAACCGGATTAATTTTTACCGCTTCTGCCAGTTACTGGAAAAAAGCCAGCCAGCCAAACCGCTGCTGGGTTCAACCAGTCATCCATCGGACGATCCGGTTCGTTTCAGCCCTCATCCTGGAATGGGTTTCCCTGCCAGCGAACTTAAAGCGGTTGAATATGACGAAGAGGATGAAAGCAAACCTCCGGTGGTGCGCACGACCTTTATGGGAATGTACGGTGTCGACTCGCCGCTGCCGACGGCATATCTCGATGATATCACTCAGCGCAGGGAAGGGCATGAAGCGCTACAGAGCTTTCTCGATCTCTTCAGTCACCGCATTCTGACGCAGTTTTACCGTATCTGGCGTAAGTATTCCTATCCGGCCACCTTTGAAGCCGGCGGTAGTGACGCGATATCACAGTCGCTGCTGGGGCTGGTCGGTCTTGGCATTCCTGGTACAGCAAAACAGATTGCCACGCCAGTCTCACGCTTTCTGGCACTGTTGAGCGTGCTGCGTCAGCCTGGGAAAACCCAGGAAGGGATGCAGGCTCTGGTCAGTCTGTTGGCACCGGAGACCTCGGTGAAGGTCAGTCCCTACAGCCTGCGACCGGTGGAGATCAGTCAGCCACTGGGTTTTTACGACGATCAAGATTTTCTGCTGGATGGCAACACACCGTTGGGCGATGAAGCGATGGATGCCAGCAGTCAGCTACTGATTGCGCTCTCGACGGAGAGTGAGCAGGAAACCAATGGCTGGCGGCCGGATGGGCTGTTGTATCAGGATTTTTTGGTGATGCTACGGGTGTATCTTGGCTGGCGGTTTAAAGCTCGTATTACTTTGACGGTAGGTACCCGGCTGTTAGCTGTTCCGCCACTGGGCGACGCGCCTTTCTGGCTGGGAATGAACGGCGTGCTGGGTATTGAAGAAGAGAGCATGCCAGATGACATCTCACCGACCTTCACCACTGAACTGGGATATTACAGCGGCTTGCAGCCTGCAACGCTACAACAAGGAAATCGACGTGTTACTTACAAATTTGACTAGAACCGCGTTCTGGCTGACGCCGCTGCTGGCGCTTAGTCTCACCGGTTGTGGCCTGACGCAGAGCGTCACGGATGGCAGCAAATCGGCTTTTAACTCAGTGTTTTATAAAAAAATTAAAGTTCTGCATCTCGATTTTACCGCTCGTGAAGCGCTTAATACCGATGCCAGGGAGAGTAATTCTCTTTCCGAACCAGTGGTGCTGCGTATCTATCAATTAAAAGATCGAAAAACTTTCGACAAAACGGTTTATCAGCAATTGCTGAGGGACGGAGATAATCTACTACAAGCGGATCTGCTTGCCAGCCGCGATGTGGTTGTTAAGCCTGGCGGTGATGCCTCACTGGATATGCCGATGGAAGCTGAGGCAAAGTTTGTCGCAGTGGTGGGCCTGTTCCGTCATCCTGATATGGCAAAGAATAACTGGAAGCGAGTGCTGGAGCGTGAGGAGCTGGATCCTGATAAACCACGTGTTCTCGAGGCCGGTAACAACAGCCTGCGGCTGTTGCCGATAAAGGAGAACTGATGCCACAGGGACACAATGCACCTTCACTGTACGAAATGCTGACGGGCAACTTCAGCGGCGGTCTCGATCTGCATCAGGTCAGCGAGCAGAATCAGGTAATTTTATCGGTGCTGGACAATATGCAGCGCATCCTCAACTGTCGTGCCGGCACGCTGGCGCATTTGCCGGATTATGGCCTGCCGGATATGACCAAAATCCTGCAGGGGATGCCCGGTACCGCTCATCAACTGATGACCACGCTGTCCACTGTCCTGCTGAAATATGAGCCCCGGCTAAAAAGAATTAGCGTGGTGATGCTGGAGCAGGAGATTCCCGGTGAATTGCGGTATGCCATCGATGCTGAGCTGAAAGGAATTGGGCTGGTTCGCTATGGTACCGAATTTATGCCGGAAGGACGGGTGTTGATTCGCCATCTTAAGCAGCAAAACTACTTCGATAATCAGACACGATTATAGGTCGCTCCGGGCGCCGGACGGGAAATTACAGGGAAAAAGATGTCAGTAAAAGCGCGATTTTTGAAAAGGCTTCTGGAGCAGCAAGGGCGTCACGATAGCTTTGAAAATAAAAGCCAGGCAGATCTGGCGTTGTTTCGTCAGCGGATGCATTTGCTTCAGGAAGAGATGGAAAAGTGGCTCAAGGATTCGGGGATCCGGGTTGAAACTTTCACCGTGCGGCTTATCGATTTGCTGGTGGGCAACAGCGCTTTTGACGTTCCCGGGCATCAGCTTCGCTATGAAGGCAGGACGATTAAATTTACGCCAATTTTTTTATACGGGCAGGGCGTGACGGGCTGTGTTGAAGCTACGCTTTGCGTTGAAGGAAAGATCACCCCCCTCTGCCGTTTATTTATGCGCTCGGGCAAGGCCACCGACTGGACCTGCACCCAGACTGGCATATTGTCCAGGCCCGATCGTCTGTTAAACGAAGAAGTATTTTTCGGCATTATCGAAGGTCTGCTGCCCTGACTGATGCGCTGCCTTTCGCCATTATCACTCTCATTTTTATCAACTGACGGAAATTGTCCGTGAATAATCATAATCAACTTAAAACCGGCAGCGACCCGCGCGCGCTGCCGGATTACGTCGCCCTGCGTGATGAGCTGGCTAAGTTGTCACATCCGGCGCGACCCGATGTGAACTGGGCGCGAGTGGAGCAGCTGAGTCTGTCGCTGTTTCGCCAAAACGGTGTGGAGCTGCAGACGGTGTGCTGGTATACGCTGGCGCGCACCCGTCAGGCCGGAATGAACGGCCTTAACGAAGGGCTGGCGATTATTGAAGCACTGCTGATGCATCAGTGGGGCGTGATGTGGCCGCAGCCGGTCCATGCGCGGATGGAAATCCTCGCCGCATTCAGTCAGCGTCTGCAATCGCTGCTGCGTACTCTCAGTTTGCGGTACGCCGATTTACCTCTGGTTTATCAGGCAGAACAACATCTCAACGGTATTCGTCAGGTATTGCAGCGCCTGGAGCTGAAAAATGTCAGCCAGATGGGCGAACTGTGCACGTTTATGCACAACGCGGCAACAAGGCTTGAGAATATGGATGCAGAGAGCAGTGATAATAATGCGGTGATATTACCCGCGTCATCCTGCGACTCGCCTGGCCCGACACCCGCAGCGCCTTCTGAACCGCTGGTTTATGTAGCCCGTGAAGAACCTGTTGCGCCACGCATCGTCACTGACTCTTCAAAGCCTGCAGCCAAAAAGCCGTGGAAAAGTTTTGCTGCCGGTATGCTGACCATGCTGATACTGGCTGCAGCAGGTTTATGGAGCTGGCAGATTATTCGTCCGGTGGAAAGTAGTCCCGTGCCTGTATTGGCAGATAAAACTGCCCTGACAGAACTGGGGCAGTTTTCGCCACTGTGGCTACAGAACTACGGTTTTGAACTGGCTGCCAGAGCGAAACCGGAAGATTCAGACAGTCTGAAAGCGCAGTGGCAGCAGCATATTATTGGCAATGCTCTGCCATCTGAGGCGCTTTCAGGCTGGCATCAGGGAATGGAAGGCCTTCGCGAGCTGACCAGACGCCTCAATGCACTTGATGAGCGTAAAGGTAAATACCTGACCGGTTCTGAGCTGAAGTCGATGGTGTTTGCGATAACGCAGAACTTCGGGCGCTCGGTTCCGGTGGAAGAGCAGTTAAACCAACTGGCTCAGATTGAGAGCGGGGCGCCGCTCCCCGCTGCGCTGCTGTCGCAAACCGATATGCGCCTGAACCAGCTGCTTAACCGTTACGCATTAATAAAGCAGCAAGTGGAAAAACCATGATTTTAAGTAATGGCTCAGATTGGCTATGCGGGAGAGCATTAAGATCGAACACTGAATAGCGTTGAATTATATTTCGGAGGATAAATGAAAAAAATAATACCACTGTTGATGCTGAGCCTGCTGGTAGCCACACAGACAGATGCCGCACGTGGTCGGCAGCCTTGTTCAGGATCTAAAGGCGGAATTTCTCATTGTACGACAGGTGGTGCGTTTGTTTGTAACGACGGCAGTTTAAGTCAGTCGAAACGAGTCTGTTCAGGTTATGGTTCAGGTTCCAGTCAGCAGATAACATCTTCAGCAACGGTCAAAAAAGTTCAGCAGAAGAAAGCAGTAACAGCACCCAAAAAAAATGTAGTATCTCCACCTGTTGTGGAAAATGAGGAGTCGGTACAGCTACAACCAAGAAAACCTACCTGTGCGCCGCTCTATATGGCAAGTAAGCCTGGTTTTACCCACTTACCCATTTGTTCCGGAAACCAGTATTAATTAGCGTAACACTTAGCTGAATTGAGGGTAAGTGAATTATAGCGGGTTCAAAAAAGCGTTCTGTGGCGTCCCCTGCAGGAATCGAACCTACAACTAGCCCTTAGGAGGGGCTCGTTATATCCATTTAACTAAGGGGACGAGGACGGGCAGTATAGCGCATTTTTACACGCAGATTAACTACTTACCCGTCCAATTGCTTATTCTGTCGCCAGTCAGGACTGACTATTTTCTTCTGATTGCTCTTCGCGCTCTGCTTTGCGTTTTTTCGCTGCCGCTTCTGCCTTGGCTTTCTGGCTAATTTCATTACGAATTTGCGCATGGCTGATCAGCGCAAAAATAAAGGTTCCGCCAATAATATTGCCAGCCAGCGTCGGCAGCGCGAAAGGCCAGAAAAACTCATACCACGGGATCGTGCCGTCAAATACCAGATAGAGCACCTCGACCGAACCCACCACGATATGGGCTAAATCGCCCAGCGCCACCAGCCATGTCATCATAATGATTACCACGATTTTGGCTGCGCCGGCTGAAGGGAACATCCACACCATTGTGGCGATAATCCAGCCTGAAACCACTGCGTTAGCAAACATTTCGGCAGGCGGGTTGGCCATCACTTTTTCACTGATATGGGTAAAAGCTTCACGCGTGGCGTCGTCGAAAATAGGCATATGATTAAATGCCAGCGCGGCCAGCCCGGTGCCAACAATATTGCCCATTAATACAATGCCCCACAGGCGGAGCAGCAACAGAAAATTGCTGCCGGTAGGTTTATGCATAATCGGCAGCACGGCGGTTACGGTATTTTCCGTAAACAGTTGTTGGCGTGCCATGATGACAATGACAAAACCAAAGGTGTAGCCGAGGTTTTCCAGCAAAAATCCACCGGGAAGGTCGCCAAGGTGTACCTGGAAAATCCCTTTGGCCATCAGCGAAGCGCCCATTGATAAACCCGCGGCAATCGCCGACCACAGCAGGGCCATGCCGTCGCGTTCCAGCTCCTTTTCGCCGTCTGAACGAATTTGCTCATGAACAGCTGCCGCAGCCGAAGGTAACTCTTCCTCATCTACTTCAATTTCTTTTCCCTGTTCACTTTCTTCACTCTCTACTTCTACATCATCCAGTTGATTTTTATCTTGCTGCGCCATGATTTTCCTCGGTGATAGCTGACGTTACGCTCTTTAAGCGTAGTGGGTTTTTATCACCGTGATAAAATGTAACCTTAAGTTATAAGAAGGGTAACAAAGCTTTAACTTTGGGTTATTTTTAAGCAATAAAAGGTGCAATTGATGGCATATCCATCATAACGCCAGGGTCAATAAGGGCGATCGGGCTGCGAAGTAATGCTCCCTTATGTTATTATTCTGATCTTAATTATTCTGTGTGACTCTCTCCCCGATGCTGGAAGCTAAAAATCTGACATGTATCCGCGATGAACGATTTCTGTTTAGCGACCTGAGTTTTCTGGTTTCAGCAGGCGATATCGTGCAGATCGAAGGACCGAACGGAGCCGGTAAAACGTCGTTGCTGCGTTTGCTGGCTGGGCTTAGCCGGCCGGAAAGCGGTGAGGTGCTGTGGCATCAGCAGGATATTCGCCAGCAGCGCGATCGGTGGCATAGCGAATTACTCTATCTCGGCCATCAGCCGGGAGTTAAAGCGGTATTAACCCCGCTGGAAAATCTTGCCTTTTATCATGCCGGCTGCGATGAAGATCAACTGTTTGCCGCGCTTGAAGCAGTAGACTTGCTCGGATTTGAAGAGCTGGCGGTGGCTCAGCTTTCCGCCGGACAGCAGCGGCGTGTGGCGCTGGCACGTTTATGGTTGAGTCGCGCCAGATTATGGATTCTTGATGAGCCACTGACGGCTATCGATAAATCAGGCGTAGAAAAACTGATGTCTCTCTTTTCACAGCATGCGCAGCAGGGTGGGGCGGTGATTTTAACCACGCACCAGGATCTGCCCGATGCGTTTCAGACGGTGCGCAAAATTCAGCTGACCGCTGCGGAGGCGGTGTGATGCTGTGGCGGGTAATAAAGCGCGAGCTGCAAATCGCCTTTCGCAGTGGTGCTGAGATCGTCAATCCCCTGTGGTTTTTCCTGATTGTCATCACCCTGTTTCCACTCGGCGTTGGGCCGGAGCCTCAGCTGCTGGCGCGTATTGCCCCCGGCATCGTCTGGGTTGCCGCATTGCTTTCTTCACTGTTAGCGCTGGAGCGACTGTTTCGCGACGACTTTATGGATGGTTCGCTGGAGCAATTGTTGCTGTTGCCAACGCCGCTGGCGATTACCGTGCTCGGCAAGGTTATCGCGCACTGGCTGATCACCGGTTTACCGCTGCTGCTGCTGTCGCCTCTGGCGGCCCTGCTGCTGTCGCTGGATTTTGCCAGCTGGCGCGCGATGGCGCTGACGCTGTTACTGGGCACGCCGACCTTGAGTTTTCTCGGCGCGATTGGCGTGGCGCTGACGGTTGGACTGCGCCGCGGTGGCGTGTTGTTAAGTTTGCTGGTGTTGCCTCTGGCGATTCCGGTACTGATTTTTGCCAGTGCGGCAATTGATGCCGCCGGTCAGGGATTAGCGATTGACGGTTATCTGGCGATCCTCGGCGCGATGATGGTTGGCAGCGCCACGCTGGCTCCATTTGCCACGGCGGCAGCACTGCGCATCAGCCTGCATTAACGGCTGTCGCAGCATGATAATAACGACAACTTTTTTTATTTTATTGTGAGCAATCAAACATGTGGAAGTGGTTACATCAGCTGGCGAAGCCGGAGCGGCTTTATCAGTTATGTGGGCGACTGGTGCCCTGGTTTACCCTTGCTGGTCTGGCATCCCTGCTGCTCGGTTGGATATGGGGCTTTGGCTTCGCACCGGCGGATTATCAGCAGGGTGACAGCTATCGCATTATCTATATTCACGTGCCGGCCGCCATGTGGTCGATGGGTATTTATGCCTCAATGGCTATCGCGGCGTTTGTTGGGCTGGTGTGGCAGATCAAAACCGCCGATTTGGCAGCGGCGGCGATGGCACCGGTTGGTGCGGTGTTTACCTTTATTGCACTGGTAACCGGTTCCGCCTGGGGTAAACCGATGTGGGGAACCTGGTGGATCTGGGATGCGCGACTGACTTCCGAGCTGGTGCTGCTGTTCCTTTATATGGGCGTGATAGCGCTTTACAGCTCCTTTGAGGATCGCCGCGTGGCCGGGCGCGCCGCCGGGATACTTATCCTGGTCGGGGTGGTAAATATCCCGATTATTCATTACTCGGTTCAGTGGTGGAATACTTTGCATCAGGGGTCGTCCGGCGTGCTGCAACAGGCCATTGCGCCAAGTATGCGCACCCCGCTGCGCTGGTCGATTCTCGGTTATCTGTTGGTGTTTATTGCCCTGACGCTGATGCGCTTGCGTAATCTGTTACTGCTGACCGAACGCCACCGTCCATGGGTGGCAGACGTGGCGGCAAAGGGAGGACGCAAAGCATGACGCCGGCTTTCTCATCCTGGCAAGCATTCTTCGCCATGGGCGGCTATGCCTTTTATGTCTGGCTGGCCGTCTGCTTCACCGTGATCCCGCTGATCGCGCTGTTTATTCACAGCGTGCTGCAACGCCGTCGGTTGCTGGCTGAAATCCGCCAGCGCCAGTCACGTGAACGTCGTATCCGTGCGGCAAAAACAAAAAAAGCCGTCACTGAAGCGGCAGGAGAGTAACAGTGAATACCCGTCGTAAGAATCGCCTGTATCTGATACTGGCGATACTGATTGGCCTTGGTCTGGCGACCGCGCTGGTAATGTACGCCCTGCGATCGAATATTGACCTGTTTTATACACCCAGTGAAATTATTAATGGCAAAGGTGCGGCGCAGGAAAAACCTGAACCCGGTCAGCGCCTGCGCGTTGGCGGCATGGTGATGCCGGGCAGTGTAAAGCGTGACCCGCAGACGCTGCGTGTCTCTTTCAAACTGTATGACGCCAACGGGGTAGTCAGCGTCAGTTACGAAGGCATTTTGCCGGATCTGTTCCGTGAAGGGCAGGGGGTAGTGGCTCAGGGCGTGCTGGAATCAGGCAACCAGATCAATGCCAAAGAAGTGCTGGCTAAGCATGATGAAAAATACACTCCGCCGGAAATTGAAGATGCGATGAAGCAGAATCACCAGCGTCCTGCAGATGCCTATCAGCCAGCACAAGGTGGTCAGTCATGATCCCTGAAATTGGCAGTTTTCTGCTTTGTCTGGCGCTGGCACTTTCGCTGCTGCTGAGTATCTATCCGCTGTGGGGCGCATCGCGTCAGGATGCGCGGCTGATGGCGCTGGCGCGCCCGCTGACTTACGGGCTGTTTTTCTGTATTGCCGCCGCCTTCGCGATACTGGTTCATGCTTTTATCGTCAATGATTTCAGCGTGGCTTATGTAGCGACCAACTCCAACACCCTGTTGCCGGTTTACTACCGTATTGCCGCCACCTGGGGTGCGCATGAAGGTTCGCTGCTGCTGTGGGTGCTGCTGTTAAGTTGCTGGACGCTACTGGTGGCGCTGTTGAGTCGCGGTATGCCGCTGGATTCCATTGCCCGCGTGCTGGCAGTGATGGGAATGATTAACCTCGGTTTTCTGCTGTTTATCACTCTGACATCCAATCCGTTTACCCGCACGCTGCCGGATATTCCGATTGATGGTAATGATCTGAATCCGATGCTGCAGGATATCGGGCTGATTTTCCATCCGCCGCTGCTGTATATGGGCTATGTCGGATTTTCGGTGGCGTTTGCGTTTGCGATTGCTTCGCTGATGGCGGGTCGGCTGGATACCGCGTGGGCGCGCTGGTCGCGTCCGTGGACTACCGCCGCGTGGGTGTTTCTGACCATTGGTATCGTGCTGGGCTCGGCCTGGGCTTACTATGAACTGGGCTGGGGCGGCTGGTGGTTCTGGGATCCGGTTGAAAACGCTTCATTTATGCCGTGGCTGGCTGGTACTGCGCTGATTCACTCGCTGGCGGTGACGGAAAAGCGCGGCACTTTTAAAGCCTGGACGGTATTGCTGGCAATTAGCGCGTTCTCGCTTAGCCTGCTGGGCACCTTCCTTGTTCGTTCCGGCGTACTGGTTTCGGTGCACTCTTTTGCCTCCGATCCGGCGCGCGGCATGTTTATTCTCGCCTTCCTGGTGATTGTAATCGGCGGTTCGCTGCTGCTGTACGCGGTGAAGGGCGGGAAGGTGCGCGGTCGGGTGCTGAACGAGCTTTGGTCGCGCGAGTCGTTTCTGTTGGGCAACAACGTGTTACTGGTCGCCGCCATGCTGGTGGTGTTGCTGGGAACGCTACTGCCGCTGGTGCATAAGCAGCTGGGCCTCGGCACGATTTCTATCGGTGAACCCTTCTTTAATACCATGTTCAGCTGGCTGATGGCTCCGCTGGCGCTGATGCTCGGCATCGGGCCGCTGGTCCGCTGGCGTCGTGACGAGCCGCAAAAACTGTGGAAACGGCTGGCGCTGGCGCTGGTGGCAACGCTGGCGTTATCGGTGCTGCTGCCGTGGCTGATGCAGGACCGTATTGAAGCGATGACGGTGGTGGGGCTGATGATGGCGCTGTGGGTGATTATTCTGACGCTGATGGAGTTGCATGAGCGTGCCACCCATCGCCATAGCTTCTTTAAAGGTTTAACTAAACTGTCGCGCAGCCACTGGGGCATGGTTCTGGGCCACCTTGGCGTTGCGGTAACGGTAATTGGCATCGCCTTTAGTCAGAATTATAGCGTCGAGCGCGACGTGCGGATGAAAGCTGGCGACAGCGTTGATATTGATAACTATCACTTTGTTTTCCGCGATGTGCGCCAGCTGAATGGCCCGAATTACAGCGGCGGCGTGGCGCTGATTGACGTCACCCGCAACGGTAAACATGAAGCGACGCTGCATGCGGAAAAACGGTTTTACAGTGTGACCCGTTCAATGATGACCGAAGCGGCCATTGACGGTGGATTAACCCGCGATCTCTATGCGGCGCTCGGTGAAGAGCTGGGCGACAACTCATGGGCAGTGCGCATTTACTTTAAGCCGTTTGTGCGCTGGATTTGGTTCGGTGGCCTGTTTATGGCATTAGGCGGCATTCTTTGTCTGCTCGATCCGCGCTATCGTTCGCGTAAAAAAGTTCAGCAGGAGCCCGCATGAACAAGAAGATTCTTTTTATTCCGCTAATTCTGTTTCTGCTGCTGGCAGCGGCGCTGCTGTCTCAGCTGTCGCGCAATGCCGATGGTGAAGATCCTACGCTACTGGAGTCGGCATTAATTGGCAAACCGGTACCGGTATTTAAGCTGGAGTCGCTGGATCAGCCCGGTAAGACTTACGATCAGGCCGTACTAAACGACGGCAAGCCGATTTTGCTGAATGTCTGGGCCACCTGGTGTCCGACCTGTCGCGCTGAACATCAGTATCTTAACTCGCTGGCCCGGCAGGGTATTCGGGTCGTCGGGCTGAACTATAAAGACGATCGCAATAAAGCAGTGAACTGGCTGAATACGCTGGGTAATCCCTATGCGTTGAGTCTGTATGACGGCGACGGCATGCTGGGACTGGATTTGGGGGTCTATGGCGCGCCAGAAACCTTCCTGATCGACGGCAACGGCATTATCCGTTATCGCCACGCCGGTGATATGAATGAGCGCGTCTGGCAGCAGGAAGTGAAACCGCTGTGGGATAAATACAGTCAGGAGTCCGCTTCGTGAGATCGCTGATGACACTGCTGGTGGGAATGCTGTTGAGTTTCAGCGCGTTTGCCGCCATCGATACCTGGCAATTTGATTCGCCGCAGCAAGAACAGCAGTACCGCGAGTTGACGGAATCGCTGCGCTGCCCAAAATGTCAGAACAACAGTATTGCCGATTCCAACGCGATGATTGCCGCCGATATGCGCCTGAAAGTTTATCAGCTGACGAAGCAGGGGCAGAGTAAACAGCAGATCACCGATTATATGGTAGCGCGCTACGGTCATTTTGTGACTTATCAGCCGCCGCTGACGCTGTCCACGCTGATTCTCTGGGCAGGCCCGGCGCTGTTTGTGGTGATGGGGGCCTTAGTGATTATCCTGCGCAGCAGAAAGCGTCAGCCGTCGCAGCAACAGCAGCGATTCGATGCCGCCGATCAGCAGCGTCTTGATGAGCTATTGAAGAATAACAGGAAGCAACCATGAGCGTGTTTTGGCTAACCCTTGGCGGGTTGTTGTTGGCGGCCAGTGCATTACTGCTGATTGCTGGCTGGCGCAGCCGTAATGCCAGCGCCGACGATCGCGATACCCTGAATAAAGCGTTTTATCATCAGCGTTTACAGGAGCTGGAACAGGATGAAGCGCAGGGCGTGGTGGCAGAACGACCTGAAATGGTGCGCGAGTTACAGCAAACGCTGCTGACTGATATTCCGGCTGGCCAGCAGGCGCAGTCGCGCAGCGTCAGTCGTTGGGTATTGCTGCCGGGCGTGCTGGTGATTTTTATTGTCAGCCTTGGGCTCTATTTTAAAGTCGGCGGCCTGCCACAGTTAATGGTCTGGCAGCAGATTAATAACGATCTTCCTGCGCTGCGTGCCCGGGTAATGGACCCGAACGGCAAACCGCTGACGATGGAAGAACTGGCGCGTCTCGGCCTCGGCATTCGGAGCGAGCTGCAAAACGATCCGCAAAATATTAATGACTGGCTGATGCTGGGAAGAATTGGCATGGTGCTGAATAATGCCACAACCGCCAGCCAGGCGTTTCAGCATGCGCTGCAACTCTCACCGAACGACGCCGGGATTAAACTCAGCTACGCTGAAGTACTGACCCGCTCCAGCGATCCGCAGGATAATCGTGAAGCCGAACTGCTGCTGCAACAGATGTTGCAGGCGGATAAAAACGATCTGCAGGTGCTGGGCTTGTTGGCATTTAATGCTTTCCAGCAGCAACAATACGATCGCGCCATCAGTTTCTGGCAGCAAATACTGACACTGCTTCCGGCGGGCGATCGCCGCGTGGAGAGGGTTCAGCGTAGTATCGAGCAGGCGAAAACTGATTCCGGCAAGCAATCCAGTAAGCTGGCTGTTACCGTCAGTCTGTCGGCAGAGGCAGAAAAAATGTTACATGAAGACGGAGTATTGTATATTTCTGTTTCTGACGGTGTTTCACCGGTTCCGGTGGCGGTGAAAAAACTGCCGCTGAGTCATTTTCCACTATCGCTGACGCTTGATGACAGCAATGCCATGATGCCCGAGCGTCTGCTTTCGGCGCAGCATCAGGTGCAAGTACGCGTGCGCATCTCGCGTGATGGCAGCGCGAATCCTCAGCCGGGTGACTGGCGGGGGGAAAGCGCTGTGACGCCATTCGACGGTCATCAGCAGCTGGCGGTAGAGATTAATCAGCTGGTTCAAAGCACCAGATAATCTATCAGTACAGGGAGAACAACATGAATTACCGCCTGACGGGATTGGCACTGGCAAGTGTGCTGCTGGTTGGCTGTGCCAGTTCCAATGACGCGAACGAGCCGCAAGGGCGTTCCGATCCGCTGGAAGGTTTCAACCGTACCATGTTTAACTTCAACTATAACGTGTTGGATCCGTATGTGGTGCGCCCTGTAGCCGTAGCATGGCGAGATTACGTGCCAGCGCCGGCGCGTACCGGGTTGGGAAACTTCCTCGGTAACCTTGATGAGCCAGCGGCGATGGTCAACTCCTTCCTGCGTGGTGACCCGTATCGCGGTATGGTGCACTTTAACCGTTTCTTCCTGAATACCATTCTCGGTATGGGCGGCTTTATTGACGTCGCAGGCATGGCTAACCCGAAACTGGCGCGTGAAGAGCCACAACGTTTTGGTGGCACGCTGGGTGCCTGGGGTGTCGGCTACGGTCCGTATGTTGAATTACCGGCCTATGGCGGCTTTACGCTACGTGAAGATGGCGGTGATTATGTCGATACCGTGTATCCGGCATTGAGCTGGCTGACCTTCTGGATGTCGGCAGGCAAATGGGTGTTGGAAGGGGTAGAGACACGTGCTCAACTGCTGGATTCCGACGCGATGCTGCGCAATACCAGCGATCCTTATGCCTTTGTGCGTAACGCTTACTTCCAGCGTCATGACTTCCTGGCAAGTGGCGGTAAGCTGAGACCGATGGAAAATCCGAACGCTGCGGCGATTCAGGACGATCTGGACGATATCGATTCGCAATAGGTCAATTATTCGACGTCCTGCAAACAGCATACTTTGAGAAAGGGAGCCGATATAACGGCTCCCTTTTTGTATTGCCTCAAATCAGAAGCGGTAGTTCAGGTTAGCGCCATACAGCCAGGCTTTGCCTTCAGATTCGAAGGTGTACGGGCCTTCTTTCACCGTTACGTGCTGGCCGTGCATATAGGAAACACCGACGTCGACCGAAGCATCCTGGTTAATAGCGTAGGAAGCACCGGCGCTTAACCACAGACGATCCTGGTCAGGAATAGAGATTGAGCGTTTATCGGCTGGCACCGGGCTGTCATCAAAGGCGATACCGGTACGGAAAGTCCAGTTGTCGTCATAGAAGTAGCTGGTACCCAGCGCGATGCGGTAAGCATCTTTAAAGCCTTCATCTTTCTGGAAAAGCGTCTGGCCATTGTTACCGGTGGCTTTCAGCTCCTGGAACTGGCTCCAGCTGGTGTAAGCCAGGCTGTAGTGAACCGCCCACTGTGGTGCGACTTTATGGTAACCCGACACTTCCCACATTTCCGGCAGGTTCAGCGTCAGAGAACCCGGTATGGTATTGCCGTCGGTGCCGTAAGGCAGGCCAAGCAGACCGCCAATCGGGTTGATTGCTGATGGCAGATCGCTTTTATAGTCACCGTCGAAGTCGATTTTAACTTCTGAGCGATAGGTAAAGCCAAAGCGGTTTTTGTCATCCACTTCATACAGAATACCGGCGTTCCAGCCGTAGCCCCATTTATCGCCTTTCAGGTGAGCAATCTGGGTATCAGGCGCAAGACCCAGCTGTGAGCCTGCTTCACCGGCGTAGCGCTCAATTTTTGCTTTGGCATAAACCGCGTCAAATCCGACACCAAAACTGAAGTGTTCATTCAGTCGATAAGCGGTGCTGATATTAAAGTTACCGGTCATCAGGTCAGTGGTACCGGCGAAACCGCCCGCGGCATAGCCTTTATTAAATTCGGTTGCCAGGCCGTAATTACTGGTAATGGATGCGCCAACCCACCACTGATCGTTAATCGGCTGCACATAGTGAATATTCGGTACCCACTGCGTTGGCGCAATATTATCTGCTTTCAGACTGGCGCCTGAACTGCTGGTGCCATCAATATTGACATCAGGGTCGATAAATACCGCACCGATCGAGAATTCTGGACGATTCATTAGTGCCATGGTTGCCGGGTTACGGCTGGCTGAGGCTGCAGTATCTCCCATCGCACCTTCGCCAGAATATGCGCGACCTAAACCAATCGAGGAGAATTCATTGAGCTGAAAGCCCGCTGCATACACCTGAGAAGAGACTAATGCTACTGCAGCTGCCACAGCTGACTTTGCAAACAGGTTCTTATGGTTCATGACCACAACCTCATTATCTGATTTTTATTAAACTCTGTTACGAAGCGTAACAAGGATCGCGGATTGTAGGGACTGACAGTCTGTTAACAAATCAGACCAGTGCGCCAAGTATAGGGCTGACAGGTATATATGTTGCAATCTTGTTTTCAAGATATTGTCAAAATGATGTGTGAAATAAGATCTGCTTAACAAAAAAGGGACGATTGAAATCTTCGTAAACATTCAGATTTGTCATGGATCAAATTTATCTGTGATATTCGTCACTGTACGCGCTTCAGGTCGACTAAATCTGGTTGCGGTAATAAGGCAGGAGTAAACTATTGCATAGTGAATTAATTTTCTTGCCGCTGGGGTGGCATGATTGAGGAGAGAATAATGACTAACGCAATTAATAAATGTAGCGCTAATGAAACAGCCGCCTGCTGCTGTGTTGATGTTGGCACCATTATGGATAATACCGACTGCACTGCGTCATACAGCCAGCTATTTAGCGATCGTGCAGCGGCAGAGGCGATGCTGGCCACCCTGAGCGAAAAAGCGCGTGCGGTTGAGTCAGAGCCTTGTGAGATTAATGCCCGCTTTAGCGAAGAGCGTGACGGCGTCCGTCTTGATATTGATTTTATCTTCAGCTGCCAGGCGGAGACCATGATCTTCCAGCTCGGCCTGCGCTAAACCCTCCTTCCAAGTGGCAGCTGGTCTGCCACTTGTCGCTAAATTCGTGTCAGCACTCGCATTTTTATGCCGGGGTGCTTGGCGCATTGTCACATTCTGGTTAACACTGGATCAGGTCAGACCTCTTTTGGCAATGATGCCTCCGATCTCGGTTAACAGGTGATAATAATGAGCAAAGCGCTACCTTTGCTGACGCGTCAGGGCGAACGCATCGCGATAACTCACGGATTACGTACTCCTTTTGCCCGCCAGGCCAGCGCGCTGCACGGTATTCCGGCGGTTGAGCTGGGCCGGATGGTGGTCAGTGAATTACTGGCTCGCAGTGATATTCCCCCTGAAGCGATAGAACAACTGGTTTTCGGCCAGGTAGTGCAAATGCCAGAAGCGCCGAATATTGCGCGCGAAATCGTGCTGGGTAGCGGTCTCAGTGTGCATACCGATGCCTACAGCGTCAGCCGAGCCTGTGCCACCAGTTTTCAGGCGGTGGCCAATGTGGCGGAAAGTCTGCTGGCGGGCACCATTCAGGCTGGGATTGCCGGTGGCGCGGATTCCTCATCGGTATTGCCAATTGGCGTCAGCAAAAAGCTGGGCCGCACGCTGGTCGATCTCAGTAAAGCACGTTCGTTCTCACAAAAAATGAAGCTGATTAGCCAGCTGCGTCCGCGTGATTTGTTGCCGGTGCCACCGGCGGTGGCGGAATACTCCACCGGACTGCGCATGGGCGATACCGCCGAGCAGATGGCTAAAAGCCATGGCATCAGCCGGGAACAGCAGGATGCTCTGGCCCATCGCTCACATCAGCGCGCCGCTCAGGCCTGGCAACAGGGCAAGCTGGCCGGTGAAGTAATGACGGCATTTGTGCCGCCGTGGCGCGCTGCCTTTGAGCAGGATAACAACGTGCGCCTTAACTCAACGCTGGAGGATTACGCGAAGCTTCGTCCGGCTTTTGACCGTCAGCACGGTACCGTAACTGCCGCCAACAGTACTCCGCTGACCGACGGTGCCGCGGCGGTGATCCTGATGACCGAATCGCGCGCGCGCGAACTGGGCATCGTACCCTTGGGGTATCTGCGCAGCTATGCCTTTACCGCTATTGATGTCTGGCAGGATATGCTGCTCGGCCCGTCATATGCTTCGCCGCTGGCGCTCGATCGTGCCGGTATCACCCTGAGCGATCTGACGCTTGTCGATATGCACGAAGCGTTTGCCGCGCAGACGCTGGCGAATCTGAAAATGTTCAATGATGAACGCTTTGCCCGCGAAGTGCTGAATCGTCCGCACGCGCTGGGTGAGGTTAATGAAGAGCGTTTTAACGTACTGGGCGGTTCGATTGCCTACGGGCATCCGTTCGCCGCTACCGGTGCGCGCATGATTACCCAAACCCTGAATGAACTGAAACGGCGCGGCGGCGGCTTGGGGCTGGTGACGGCCTGTGCGGCGGGCGGACTGGGTGCGGCAATGGTTCTGGAGGCCGAATAATGGAACAGTCATCTGCATTTCACTTACAGATGCGTCTGGATAACGTCGGGGTGATTACCATCGATGTGCCGGACGAGAAAATGAATACCCTGAAAGCCGCGTTTGCCGATCAGATTCGGGAAGTGATTCAGCGTGCACAGGAAAATCCTCATTTGGCCGGGCTGGTGATGATTTCCGGTAAGCCTGACTCTTTTATTGCCGGGGCGGATATCGGCATGATCGCTGGCTGTGACTCTGCGCAGCAGGCCGAAACCCTGGCGAAGCAGGGGCAAAAAGTGATGAATGATATCGCCGGGCTGCCATTTCCGGTGGTAGCGGCGATACATGGAGCCTGCCTCGGCGGTGGGCTGGAGCTGGCGCTGGCCTGTAGTCAGCGTATCTGTACGCTGGACGATAAAACCCGGCTCGGCCTGCCGGAAGTGCAGCTGGGTTTACTGCCGGGTTCCGGCGGCACCCAGCGTTTGCCACGGTTGGTCGGCGTTTCACCGGCGCTTAACCTGATGCTGACCGGTAAAACTCTGCGCGCCCGTCAGGCGCTGAAACTGGGTCTGGTGGATGACGCGGTGCCGCACAGTATTCTGCTGGAGTCGGCGGTCGCGCGGGTATTGCAGGGCCATCAGACGCGTGGCCGCCTGCCGGTGCGCGAACGTCTGGCTAACGGCCCCTTGGGCCGTGCGCTGATATTTATGCTGGCGGCACGCCAGACGCGAGCGAAGACGCACGGTAATTATCCGGCAACGGAAAAGATTTTGACGGTGGTACGAGATGGGCTGGAGCACGGTAGCCAGAGTGGTTATGCGGCAGAAGCAAAAGCCTTTGGCGAGCTGGTGATGACGCCGCAGTCACAGGCGCTGCGCAGCCTGTTTTTTGCTACTACGGCGATGAAAAAAGAGCATGGCGCGAATGCTGAACCCGTCGCACTTCACCGTATTGGCGTGTTGGGCGGCGGTTTGATGGGCGGGGGAATCGCCGCTGTCACCGCCACCCGTGCAGGTTTACCGGTGCGGATCAAAGATATCAACGCCGAAGGAATTAACCATGCAATGAAATACAGCTGGGATGCGTTGAGCAAGAAAGTTAAACGTCGGCATATCAAGCCTGCTGAGCGGCAGCGGCAGATGGCATTGATTTCTGGCGATACCCAATATCGCGGTTTTCAGCAGCGGGATGTGATGATTGAAGCGGTATTTGAAGATTTGTCACTGAAACAGCAAATGGTGGCGGAGGTCGAGCAGCACTGCGCACCAGCCACCATTTTCGCCTCCAATACCTCTTCATTGCCCATCGCTGATATCGCCGCGCAGGCGCAGCGGCCAGAAAATATCATTGGTCTGCACTATTTTAGTCCGGTGGATAAAATGCCGCTGGTGGAAGTGATTCCTCATGCCGGAACCAGTGCGCAGACTGTCGCGACTACTGTGGCGCTGGCGAAGAAGCAGGGCAAAACGCCGATTGTGGTAGCCGATCGCGCCGGATTTTATGTTAACCGCATCCTGGCACCGTATATCAATGAAGCGATGCGCTGCGTGCTGGAAGGTGAGCCGATTGAGAATATCGATAATGCGCTGGTAAAGTTTGGTTTTCCGGTCGGGCCGATTCAGCTGCTGGATGAAGTGGGAATTGATGTCGGCACTAAAATTATGCCGATTTTGCAGCAGGCGTATGGCGAGCGATTTGCTGCTCCCGCCGAGTTTGACGCGGTATTGCAGGATAACCGTAAAGGTCGCAAAAATGGCCGTGGTTTTTATCGCTATCCGACCTCAGGCTGGCAGCGCAAAAAACAGGTGGATGCCAGTATTTATTCGCTGATCAAGGTGAAACCGCAAGCGCAGCTTGATGCGTCATCTGTTGCTGAACGCTGCGTGATGATGATGTTGAATGAAGCGGCACGCTGTCTTGACGAGCAGGTGATTCACAGCGCGCGGGATGGAGATATTGGTGCGGTATTCGGTATTGGTTTTCCTCCGTTTTTGGGCGGTCCGTTCCATTATATCGATAGCACTGGTGCCACAATGGTGGTCAGCACATTGACTCGTCTGAGTCAGAAGTACGGTGAGCGTTTTGCACCTTGCGAGGCGCTGCAACGCATGGCTCAGCAGAATATAAAGTTTTACAAAGCTGAGAAAGACGGTGATAACCATATTGATTCAGTGGCTTAGCTAATGCATCCGACAGCGCAGGCGGTGGCGCTGTCGGTACAGGCGCTTATTAAATGCACAATCGGTTGACTTAACTTCCGGCATTAGGGTACAACACAGCGTTCATTCGCAGAATGAAGAGTCAGCGAACCTCTGTTCGCGGCGATTTTTTTAACAACAGTGGTGCAATATGCAAGTTTTTATCATGCGTCACGGCGATGCGGCATTAGATGCAGCAAGTGATTCTGTCAGGCCCCTAACTCATTGTGGCTGCGATGAATCTCGCCAGATGGCCAACTGGCTTAACGGCCAGGCTGTGGATATAGAACGTGTGCTGGTGAGTCCCTATCTGCGCGCGCAGCAGACACTGGCCACGGTTCGTGAAGTGCTGCCGTTGCCTGAAGAGCAGGATGAATTACCTGAGCTGACGCCGGGAGGCGATCCTGGTTTAGTGGCCTGCTATTTGCAGACGCTGGCAAATGAAGGGGTAAAATCGGTGCTGGTGATTTCACATCTGCCGCTGGTGGGTTACCTGGTTTCTGAACTCTGCCCGCAAGAGGCACCACCGATGTTCTCCACCTCGGCCATCGCCTGTATTGATTTCGATGCGGCAAACAGCCAGGGTAAGCTGGAATGGCAGGTTAGCCCGAAAAAATTAGCCAAAGCGATATAGAGCGGGCGCTCTGCACGGAATGATGACGGGAGCCGACAACGGCTCCCCTGAAGAATTTGAGTTATCCCGGCACCCAGCGTCAAGGTTACAACAGCAGCTCTGGTGGCTGCCACTCTTCCACTTCAATCAATACCAGCAATGCGGCATCGCCGCCAAACTCTTTCGGTGCCTGATGAAAGGCCATCACCCATGGATGCTGGGCTAACCATAATGGCGTCTGCTGTTTAAGCACCCGTTTGCCGTGCCCGTGCATCACGCTGGCGCAAAAAATATGTTCGCGACGACAGGCGGCGATCAATGCTCCCAGCTCTTGCTTAGCCTGATTTTGCGTCAGCCCATGGAGATCGAGAAAAATCTCTGGCGTATAGTCACCGCGGCGCAGCTTTTTCATTTCGTAATGGCTGACGTCGCTGCGCACATAGCGCACCGGGCCCTCCGACGACAGCAGCGGCTGAAACTCATCGGAAAAATAGTGGCTATTATCGGCCTGTTCGGACAGCAGCCGTTTCACCGGCACCTCACCGAGTTTTTTGCGCTTTGGCGGGTGAACAATGGTGTCCTGCGCCAGTTTGCGAGTACCGCTCATTAGCTGACGAAACAGGGCTTTATCATCTGCGCTAAGTTTTTCTTTCCGGGTCATTAGTCTTCACAGTCATGTTAATTTGCGGCAAGCCGGGCAAACGGCTTCGGCCCGTCAGACTCCTACCTTAACTCGCCGTTGTAACAAAAGTCAGCTTTTTCGCCTCTCTGCGCTGAATTATTGCCGGCTTCGTGGCAAACTAGCGGCCGAGTTTACAGAACGGCCTGCGGAGGGCAACTTGGACAAAATTTTCGTCGATGAAGCAGTGAACGAACTGCATACCATTCAGGACATGCTGCGCTGGACGGTGAGCCGTTTTTCAGCAGCCAATATCTGGTATGGTCATGGCACCGATAACCCATGGGACGAAGCCGTTCAGCTGGTGTTGCCAACGCTGTATTTACCGCTGGATATTCCTGAAGATATGCGCCTTGCGCGGCTGACTTCCAGTGAGCGTCATCGGATTGTTGAGCGCGTGATTCGCCGCATCAACGAGCGTGTTCCGGTTGCCTACTTGACCAATAAAGCCTGGTTCTGCGGTCACGAATTCTATGTCGATGAGCGGGTACTGGTGCCACGTTCGCCAATCGGCGAGCTGATCAATAATCACTTTGCCTCGATTATCGACCATCACCCACAGCATATCCTTGATATGTGTACCGGCAGTGGTTGTATCGCCATCGCCTGCGCCTACGCTTTCCCGGAAGCGGAAGTTGACGCGGTGGATATTTCGTTGGATGCGTTGGCCGTCACCGAGCAGAATATTGACGCTCATGGCATGCTGCATAACGTGACGCCAATCCGTTCCGATCTGTTCCGCGATCTGCCAAAAATTCAGTACGACCTGATCGTTACCAATCCACCTTACGTCGATGCCGACGATATGGACGATCTGCCGGATGAGTATCGCCATGAACCGGAACTCGGTCTGGCCGCCGGCAGCGATGGGCTGAAACTGACACGCCGCATTCTGGCCTGTGCGCCTGATTTCCTGACTGATAACGGTGTTCTGGTGTGTGAAGTCGGCAACAGCATGGTGCACATGATGGATCAGTATCCTGACGTGCCGTTTACCTGGCTGGAGTTCGATAACGGCGGTGACGGCGTGTTTATGCTGACAAAGCAGCAGATTATCGATGCTGCCCATCACTTCAAAATGTATAAAGATTAAATAAAAAGTAGCCTCCTGACAGAATAGAGGGATTAGAAATGGCGGGTAACACTGTTGGTCAACTCTTCCGCGTCACCACTTTCGGTGAGTCGCATGGTATCGCGCTGGGCTGTATCGTAGATGGTGTGCCGCCAGGTATTCCACTCACCGAAGCCGATTTGCAGCACGATCTCGATCGTCGCCGTCCCGGCACGTCACGCTATACCACCCAGCGTCGCGAACCGGATCAGGTGAAAATCCTTTCCGGCGTGTTCGAAGGGGTAACCACCGGAACGCCGATCGGCCTGCTGATTGAAAATACCGATCAGCGTTCGCAGGATTACAGCGAAATTAAAGATCTGTTCCGTCCGGGACACGCCGATTATACCTACGAACAAAAATATGGTCTGCGTGATTACCGTGGTGGTGGCCGCTCGTCCGCGCGTGAAACCTCGATGCGCGTGGCTGCGGGTGCGATTGCCAAAAAATACCTCGCGCTGAAGCACGGCATTATCGTGCGCGGTTATTTGTCGCAGATCGGTGAAGTGGCTTGCGAACTGAAAGACTGGGATCAGGTCGAACAGAACCCGTTCTTTTGCCCGGATCCGGACAAACTGGAGGCGCTGGATGAGCTGATGCGCGCGCTGAAGAAAGAGGGCGACTCCATCGGCGCTAAAGTCACAGTGATGGCAGAAAACGTCCCGGCTGGCTGGGGTGAGCCGGTGTTTGATCGCCTGGATGCCGATCTGGCGCACGCGCTGATGAGCATCAACGCGGTGAAAGGGGTAGAAATCGGTGACGGCTTTGCGGTGGTAAATCAGCGCGGTAGCCAGCATCGTGATGAGATTCGCGCCGATGGTTTTCAGAGCAACCATGCCGGCGGCATTCTCGGCGGTATCAGCAGTGGTCAGACGGTGATTGCTAATCTGGCAATGAAACCGACCTCCAGCATTACCGTGCCGGGTAAAACCATTAACCGCCATGGTGAAGAAAAAGAGATGATCACCCGTGGCCGTCACGATCCGTGCGTGGGCATCCGTGCGGTGCCGATTGCCGAAGCGATGATGGCGATTGTGTTAATGGATCACTTGATGCGCCAACGCGCGCAGTGTGGCGACGTTAACAGCAACGTACCGCGTTGGTAATCTGATGAAAAAGCTGCTGCTCGCACTCTGCACTCTGCTGGTCAGTACTCCGCTGCTGGCCGCTACGCCCTGGCAATCGATTCATCAGCCGATTAGCGGTAGCCCGCAGTCGATTGGGGCCTTTGCCAATGGTTGTATTATTGGCGCGCAACCGCTGCCGCTTGAGGCTGCCAACTATCAGGTAATGCGTCAGGATCAGCGTCGCTATTTTGGCCATCCCGATCTGATTCTGTTTATTCAGCGCCTGACCACTCAGGTGGGAAGTCTCGGTCTCGGTGAAGTGCTGATTGGCGATATGGGCATGGCGGCAGGTGGGCGCTTCAGTAGCGGCCACGCCAGCCATCAGTCCGGTCTTGACGTTGATATCTGGCTGCAGTTGCCGAAGAAACGCTGGACGGCGCAAATGCTGTTGAAACCTCAGCCGCTCGATTTGGTCAGCGCTGATGGACGTAATGTGGTGGCGCGTCACTGGCAGCCGCAGATCGACAGCCTAATTAAACTGGCGGCGAAAGATGAGGAAGTAACGCGTATCTTCGTCAATCCGGCTATTAAAAAGCAGCTATGTGCGGATGCCGGCAGCGATCGTGACTGGCTGCGTAAAGTGCGGCCGTGGTTTGGCCATCGCGCGCATATGCATGTGCGTTTGCGCTGCCCGGTGGGTAGCAGCGAGTGTGAAGAGCAGGCGCCGCCACCGCCGGGTGATGGCTGTGGTGCCGAGCTGAACAGCTGGTTTGAACCAAAAAAACCGGGTAGTGGATCGTCAGTAAAACGCGAACCGCCACCGTTGCCACCCTCATGTCAGGCATTACTGGATAAGCACTTACTTTAGGAACAGCGATGGACTGGTTCGTTGTCAGCCCGATGCTGGTCGGGCTGCTGTTTTTTGTGGCAGTACTGGCGGCATTCATCGACTCCATTGCCGGCGGCGGGGGATTACTGACCGTTCCGGCTCTGCTGGCGGTTGGCATGTCGCCGGCGCAGGCGCTGGCTACCAATAAGCTACAGGCGGTGGGGGGCTCTTTCTCTGCCAGCCTGTACTTTGTCCGCCGCAAGGCGGTCAATCTTGCCGAGCAGAAACTCAATATTGCCATGACCTTTATCGGCTCGGTAAGCGGTGCGATTCTGATTCAGCATATCCAGCCCGGCCTGTTGCGCCAGGTGCTGCCGCTACTGATTATCGCCATCGGCCTCTATTTCCTGCTGATGCCGCGCCTCGGTGAAGAAGATCGCGTGCGCCGCCTGCACGGTCTGCCGTTTGCGTTGATTGCCGGGGGTTGCGTCGGTTTTTACGACGGCTTTTTCGGTCCAGGTGCCGGTTCCTTCTATGCGCTGGCGTTTGTCACCCTGTGCGGTTACAACCTGGCAAAATCCACCGCCCATGCCAAAGTACTGAACTTCACCTCCAATATTGGCGGACTGCTGTTCTTTATGTTTGGTGGCAAAGTGGTGTGGGGCACCGGGCTGATTATGCTGCTGGGCGCTATCTGCGGCGCGCGACTGGGTGCGCGTATGGTGTTAAGCCGCGGGCAAACGCTGATTCGTCCAATGGTGGTCACTGTCTCGGCAGTGATGAGCAGCAAGCTGCTGTATGACAATTACGGCACACAAGTTGGCGCGTGGCTGCACACGCTGTTCTGAGAATAGCTCAGGGGCATTAGTGCTCGAAACTGCTCAGGCTTAATGCGACAATCGCACGGTTTTTTTTATCTGATGACAAGTCCAATGACCACAACGCACCATTATCAGCAGCTTATTAACCTGTTTGATGACTGCTTTAACCAGGATTTTCAGACCCGCCTGATCAAAGGCGACGACGAACCTATTTATCTGCCCGCCGATGACCAGTCACCGTGGAATCGGGTGGTATTTGCCCACGGCTACTACGCCAGCGCACTGCACGAAATTTCGCACTGGTGTATTGCCGGTGCTGAACGGCGCAAGCAGGTGGATTTCGGCTACTGGTATTGCCCGGATGGCCGTGATGAAACCACGCAAAACCAGTTCGAATCGGTTGAGATTAAACCGCAGGCGCTGGAATGGCTGTTTTCTGTTGCCGCAGGGTTTCCCTTCAATGTAAGTTGTGACAATCTCAACGGAGATTGTGAACCCGACCGTATCGCCTTTCAACGAAAGGTGCAGGCTCAGGTTATTGAATATCTGAACAATGGCATTCCTGCGCGCCCGGCACGCTTTATTGAAGCACTTCGTTCGTATTACTCAACGCCCCCGATTACCGCAGCACAGTTTCCGTGGCCGGAAGATCTGTGATGCCTGTGGGAGTGAATTTTGAAGAAGAGGAAATGACATGATCGCAGAATTTGAAGAGCGCATTCTGGCCCTGATTGACGATATGGTTGAGCACGCCAGTGACGATGAGCTGTTTGCCAGCGGGTATCTGCGCGGTCATCTTACGCTGGCGGTTGCCGAGGTAGAGTTGGCCGGCGAACACACGCCGGAAGCGTTGCAGATCCAGGTGCAAAGAAGCCTGCATACTGCCATTGATGCCGGCGAGCTTTCGCCACGCGATCAGGCGCTGGTGATTGGCATGTGGGACAATTTGTTCCTGCAAGCACGTCAGTCAGCATAAGCCTGAGGGGCGAAGCGATTCGCCCCTGACATAAATGGTTATAACACTGCTTTGCCCTTCAGTAATTTTCTTATCCAGTAACGATTCGGATTGAGCGCTGCCAGCGTGGTGGCATCCAGCGGAATCGGCTCGTCGCACAGCTGTGCCGCCAGAATCTCTGCCGCCAGCGGCGCAGTGCATAAACCACGTGAACCAAGCGCACCCAACGCAAAAAGCTGCGGCCAGAGCGGCGAGGATGGCAGCGTTTCTCCGTTTGCCAGCCTGTCTCGAAGATCGCCATACTGTGCCAGCGTTTGCTGATAGTCCGGCAGTGCGCCGACCATTGGCAGATGGTCGCGGCTGGCGCAGCGTACGCCGCAGCGCGCTTCCCCGGCGCTGACGTCGACATCTTCTGGCCAGTCAGTGTCAGGCAGACAGCGCAGCAGGCGCGCGCGATTTTCCTGTTGATCGCTGTCGCGATAATCGGCCGTAACTTCCCCGCGACGATAACTGGCACCGATACAGTGGGTGCCAAATTGCGGACTGCGCGGCGTCAGATAGCCGTCATAGCACAGCACTTGTTTTAATGCGCTGAGTCCACCGCGTGAAGGAACATGGCTGACCTGTCCGGCCACAGCATAGACCGGCAGTTTGCTGCTTTGCGCCAGCGTTGCCAGCGTATGACCGGTCGCCAGCACTACGTTCTGATGCGTAACCGAGTGGCCATTGGCAAAATTAAGCTGCCAGCCAGGTTGCAGCGCGTCGAGCGTATCCAGTCGGTGCAGCCAGTGAATGCGTAACCCCTGTTTTTCGGCGAGGTCAAAGAGCATTGCCGTCAGTTCTGCCGGAGATAACCAGCCGCCGAGTGGGTAGGTGATGCCGCCGCAGCCAGTTTCTACCTCCGCCAGTGCGGCAACCTGTTCACTGTCAACAATCTGCGCCAGCTGAGGGGGTAATCCCATCTCGCCCATTTGGGCAATTTTTTCGCGGCTTTTTTCATCCCAGCCGAGCTGCGTGACGCCGCACCAGTGATGTTCAAACGACTGCGGCAGCTGGTCATACAGGCGGCGGGCAAAGGTGAAGGCCGTCGGGAAAAACTGCTTCAGCGCCTCATCGTGATGATTAAGTAATGGATAGAGCGCCCCCTGACGATTACCGGATGCGCCCAACGCCGGTGCTTCGTCGGCACAGTAGAGAGTGACGCGCTTATTACGACGCAACAGCGCCAGCGCCAACAGCGCACTGGCGACGCCACCACCGATAATGGCGATATCCTCACCCTGTGCGGCCGGACGGGCGTACCACGGCGTGCTGGCAGGGATAGCGCCAGCCTCATTTAGCGTGCCGACCAGCATTTCGCGTTTCTGACCAAATCCTTTACGGCGCGTAGCGGCAAATCCCGCCTCCATCAGGCCACGGCGCACAAAGCCGGCTGCGGTAAAGGTGGCAAAACTGCCACCCGGACGCGCCAGACGGGCCATGGCGGTGAACAGTTCCGGCGTCCACATCTCCGGGTTCTTCGACGGGGCGAAACCATCGAGGAACCATGCATCTACCTGCCGATTAAGACTGTCATCAAAATTATAAATGAGTTGGTTAATATCACCGAACCACAGATCGAGCGTGATGCGTCCGCCGTCGAGCAGCAGACGATGGCAACCGGGCAGCGCCAGTGGCCACTGGGCGCGCAGCTGTTCTGACCATGGCGCCAGTTCCGGCCAGTGGGCGTGCGCCTCGGCTAAATCAGCGGCTTTTAATGGAAATTTTTCGACGCTGATAAAATGCATGCGCTGTAACGTCGCTTCGGGATGCTGGCGACGAAAGCCGTCAAACGCCTGCCATAGCGTCAGAAAATTAAGCCCGGTTCCGAAGCCGGTTTCAGCGGTAATAAATAATTCGCGCGGATGTTCGGTAAAGCGTGCGGGTAAATTATTGCCCTCAAGAAACACGTAGCGCGTCTCTTCCAGCCCGTTCTGATTGGAAAAATAGACATCGTCAAAGGTTCGCGACACAGGTGTACCCTGGTCATTCCAGGACAATTCAGCATGTTCAATCGGGGATAATTTCACGACAATGGCTCGTTAATCAGGCAGTGGCGCGATTTTAGCGATGTCGCTCACATGACGCAAATTTACAAAAGTTAAAAGCTGATCGGACTTGTTCGGCGTACAAGTGTAAGCTAAAGTGCTCGTCGTATCCTAATTTGAAGTGGAAGAGGTATTTGAATGAAACGTGCAGTGATTACTGGCTTAGGGATCGTTTCTAGCATTGGTAACAACCAGGAGGAAGTCCTGGCTTCTCTGCGTGAGGGCCGTTCGGGCATTACCTTCTCGCAAGAGCTGAAAGATTCCGGTATGCGTAGTCACGTCTGGGGTAACGTTAAGCTGTCTAAAGACGAAATCTCCAGCCTCATTGACCGCAAAGTGCTGCGCTTTATGAGTGATGCATCGATCTACGCTTATATCTCCATGCTGGAAGCGGTTAAAGATTCCGGTCTGACCGTTGAGCAATACCAGAACAACCCACGTGTGGGTCTGGTTGCCGGTTCCGGCGGCGGTTCCCCTTACTACCAGGCAGCCAGCGTTGATGGTATGCGTGCCAAAGGTTTGCGCGGCGTTGGCCCTTATATGGTCACCAAAGCGATGGCATCGGGCGTTTCTGCTTGCCTGGCAACACCGTTTAAAATCCACGGTGTGAACTACTCTATCAGTTCAGCCTGTGCCACTTCGGCACACTGTATCGGTAATGCGGTTGAGCAGATCCAGCTGGGCAAACAGGATATCGTATTTGCTGGCGGCGGCGAAGAGCTGTGCTGGGAAATGTCCTGTGAGTTTGACGCGATGGGCGCGCTCTCTACCAAGAATAACGAGTCACCAGAAAAAGCTTCACGTACCTATGATGCAGGCCGCGACGGCTTTGTCATCGCCGGCGGCGGCGGTATGGTGGTCGTTGAGGAGCTGGAGCATGCGCTGGCACGTGGTGCGCATATCTATGCTGAAATCGTTGGCTACGGCGCAACTTCTGATGGTGCTGATATGGTGGCTCCATCCGGTGAAGGCGCAGCACGCTGCATGCGTATGGCGATGGAAGGTGTCGACACCCCAGTTGACTACCTGAACACTCACGGGACTTCCACGCCGGTAGGTGATGTGAAAGAACTGGGTGCAATCCGCGCGGTATTCGGTGATAACGCGCCAGCAATGTCGGCAACCAAAGCAATGACTGGTCACTCTTTGGGTGCGGCAGGTGTTCAGGAAGCGATCTACTCACTGCTGATGCTGGAAAATGGCTTTATCGCACCAAGCATCAACATTGATGAGCTGGACCCGGCGGCTGAAGGTCTGAATATCGTGACCAAACCGACCGAGCAGCAACTGACGACGGTAATGTCCAACAGCTTCGGTTTTGGTGGTACCAACGCCACGCTGGTGATGCGTAAATACCAGTAATAACCAGCAGGGGCGGCGTTTTCGCCGTCCTTAGCAGAGGTTGACACTCTGCCTGCCGTCAGATGGGGAGCCGAAAATGGCTCCCCTTATTATTATCCGTCCATTAAGCGCCAACTCCCGCCAAAAACTTATCCCAAATTATTGCTACCCTAATTCTTGTCGATATGCTGAGTGATGGGATTGAGTTGCCACACAATTTTCTTTGAAATAATAATTTCATCACGATGGCTGTGATATTGCGAGGGGAGTGGTAACAGATGGCCAGTTCTGCCGCCGTTGATAATCAGAACAGCCGACACCAGCGCTGGCCAGCTGCGGCTTCCCGGCATTAGGGATGAAGTGATCAAGCGGGTGCCGCCACCGATACGCGGCACCGCGCTGGGTGGCTATTCGGCGTTTCAGGATATTGCTTACGATACGGCCCGTTAGTTGATTTGCTGGCGAACGCTGCCGGGGTTATGGTGCAGTATTTATCGCCGATTTGGTGGCTGCCGCAAGCGGTATTTTGGTCACGCTGTTGTTTGCGGGATCAGTAATTTAGCTGTGCCAGTTTATCTACCGCCTGAATAATCTCCGCGCGTTCCAGCGCGGAGAATCCAAGAATCCATCCTTGCTGCGGCGCACACTGTCCGTTACAGAGCGGTGCCAAAGTAGGTAACAGTAAGCCACGCGATGCCGCCTGCATACTCAATTGCTGTGCATCACCGCTGGTTAGCCTGACCGTAAGTTGCAGGCCGCCGTGGCTGTCTGCAGGTAACAGACGATCGCCGAGTTTTAGTGCCAACTGCTCAAGTAACAGATCGCGACGGCTGTGATACAGCTGACGCATTAGACGTAAGTGTGCGGCAAAATGGCCGTTATCCATAAAGTCGGCGGTAATTGCCTGTGGCAGCTGTGCGCTGTGGCCATCTATAACGCTGCGCAAACGGCACAGCGGTTCAATCAGCGCGGGCGGCACCACCATATAAGCCAGACGCAGTGAGGGAAACAGCACTTTTGAAAAGGTGCCGAGATAGATTACGCGTCCAGCTTTATCCAGTCCCTGCATAGCGGGCATTGGCATCCCGTCATAATGAAATTCGCTATCGTAATCATCCTCAATCAACCAGCTCTGACTGGCTGCAGCAAAGTTCAGCCACTGCAGACGCCGCTCCAGATTCATGGTAATACCGGTCGGATACTGATGCGATGGCGTGAGGTAAACCAGTTTAGGCGTCCCTGACCCCAACTGTGCGCCCTGATAATCGAGAGCTAACGGTGAAAGCCGCGCGCCTGCGGTGATAAATGCGTTACGAGCCCCGGCATAACAAGGATCTTCCAGCCATACCGTATCGTTAATGTCCAGTAACAGTAACGAGATCATCTGCAAAGCCTGCTGTGAACTGCTGATGATCATCACTTGTCCGGCATCGCAGCGCACGCCGCGTGACTGCCCAAGATAACGCGCCACTGCCTGATGTAACGGCAGATAGCCCTGAGGATCACCATAGCGCATCAGCTGTTCTCCGCGCTGGCGCTGCTGGCTGGCGGTGATGCGACGCCAGACTGCATGCGGAAAAGCGCGCAATTCTGGCGAACCAGCCGCGAAGGCATAGGGGTAGGGTGGATCCTGACAACCCCCGGTGGCGACAATTTGTTGCCCACGTTGTGATAATGCCAGCGTAGCGGAGCGTAAAGGAGCTGGCTTTTCATCAGCGATCATCGTAATCGCTACAAAGGTTCCCTGGCCGACTTTTCTTAGCAGATAGCCTTCACTTTCCAGCTGGCTGTAAGCCGCTTCCACCGTCACTCGCGACAGGCCAAGATCTTTTGCCATCAGGCGTGAAGAGGGTAAACGCTGGCCCTTTTGCAGCGTACCCAGAGCAATGGCCTGTCGCAGCGTAGCGCTTAAACGTTCGCGGCGCGTTTCTGCCTGCTGCGAGGCTAACAGGACCAGCAGCGGCGCGGTAATAATTGCCATAAAATCGGTCTTATCGATGACTCAATATGGGTATCAAGTGTAAGGCCGATTTATCGTATTATCGAATGAAATAACCACAGGAGAAAAGTATGCACGCATCATCAATATTGGCTTTCCCACCACCAAAGGCATCAGAGAGCGCCGAATGGCTGAGCAAAAAATTAGCCTGGTATGCCGATGCCTGGGATCTGGCTGAGGATCTGTCACGGGGAGTCGAAGCGATTGTCGTCATTGATACTCGTTCGGCAGAAGCTTATCGTCTCGGTCATATCTGTGGCGCTATCAGTTTTCCTCATCGCACCATGACGCCTGAAAGCACCGCGCAACTCGATCGCAGTAAAGTTTATGTAACCTACTGCGACGGCATCGGTTGTAATGGCTCAACCAAGGGCGCGTGGAAACTGGCCTGTGCTGGATTTCGGGTTAAAGAGCTGATTGGCGGACTGGATTTTTGGCAGCGCGACAATCATCCGCTGGTAAAAGGTAACGAACCGGGAAGCTGGCCATTAACGGCAATACTTTCTGACTGCGGCTGTTAATTAAATCATTAACGTTTAATCCTATTTGTTATTATTTTTAGTTTGCCATTTCATTAAATCAAAGGTTATATAAATCACGGATTGATTAATTTCTCTTGGTAAGGATACCAGATGGACAGTTATACGGATATTGCAAGACGGATTGCCAGCATGCTGGTTTCGCCAGAAACGATGGTCGGCCTGACGCAGGGAATGGTCTCAGTACCTGTGGACCTAAGCTATCTGGCTTATGGATTTATTGATACTGAGACCAGAAACATACGTCAGGATGAAAAAATTCGCTTAGCGTTTGCTGTAAAGCGATGATTATTTCATCAGCAAAAGGTGATAAAAGCGGTACAGATTATTATCGATGAGTTTGCCGAATATATGCCGGCGTCAATGCAGCAACGACTTTACGGTGGAACGCTGGGTTTGGTCGGCGGACGTTTTCTCACATCAGCTGCGATATCGCAGATAGCAATGAATTATATATTCTATAAAAATGGAGTATGGATCAGTGTAGCCAAAACGTTAGCTCCCTCACTATTTCTTTTTGCTGGTATTGCTGAACGCTCTATTTATCGATCATTTTATCTGCGTAAAACAGCTCCACGGGTTTATCGTGCAATGAGATTTAATGGCGATCTTGATCTGCTGTACTTTTTAATCGAACCTTTAATTCAATCTTTTGTCGAGGCGATTAAAATATGGAATACGCAAAGTGAGGCAAACTTTAATCAACTCATGGAAATGATTGATGATGAAATTACCAATTTGGAAGGTTAAGAAATTACTCTGGCATTTTTTCTGCTGGTCACTAAATTTTATGATTTATTTATTAGGGTTAATAACGTCATTGCTCTGTTTTTACTGGCTTTTTCATTTTGAGTTTTGGTCAGAGCGTTTGATATATATCATTATTACTCTAATTATTTTTATCGTTGTTACAGGCCTGGTACTCAGGCTGACTAAAGCAGAAAAGGATTGATGCTTAGGTTAAGGGCAACCAACACTCAGCCAGATTGCCCGATAACAACGTTCAATCAGAGCAGAATCCACAGCAGTATGATCAACAATATCACCACGGCAAAAGCTGTCATTGCCGGGCGGTTAGCCAGTGGTTGCAGCAGCGATGGCGTTGATGCTGTCTGGGAGTGATAGAGCGGTTTTGGATTGATTTCGCTGTCGGCCAGCGGCAGCTCCGCATTTTTCTCAGCGCGGCGCGCAAACAGCAGATTAAGCAGATCCTGAGCCTGCGCGGCGGTCAGCACCGACATCGGCGTCGCATGGAAGCGCTGCTGGCTGTAATGTTCCAGCATTTGCTGCTCGTCACGATCCGGTGGCTGCTTCAGCGCGGCGATAAGCATCGGTAAGGTTGGGGCGTTTAGCTGGCTAAGAGTCTGACGTACCTGCAAATACTGCGTCAGCAGCGGAAAGTGGCGGGACGGAATCGGATCGCCACTTTTCAGATTTACCAGCTGCAACAGCGACGCCCAGAGTTTTACCGGCTGCTCGTCGGTTGCCGCAGCCAGTCGGGCGATCTGCTGATTAAGCGTATGATGCTCGGCCGGTAACAGTGTACGATCGGTGATCATACTGCGCTGCGGCTGTGGAATGGCCAACTGACCGTTTTGCAACATGGTCAGTACCTGGCGCAGCTGATCCTGCGACAGTGAGCTTAACACCGTATGGCCAAACTGTTGGCGAATAAAGTCACTGACGGCCTGACGATTATTGCCCTGCGGCAGCAGGTCAGTCAGTTGTTGCATCAGCTGACGCGTGGCGTGGCTGTTTTGCACCTGTGCCAGACGAGCATTCAGAAACTGTTCCGCAGCCGGGAAGTGCTGTGAGCGCAACTCGGCATCGCTTTTTACCCCGACTTCATGACGCAGTCCGGCCCACAGCTCCACCGTTTTTAGCGTACTGAGCGACATAATGCGCACAATCAGGCGTTCCAGCGTGGTGCGCTGGGCAGGGGAAAGCGGTTGATCGCCGCCACTGGCCGGAGGTTGCTGACCTGGGGAGGTGGTTATCGCTGCGCGATCGCCGGAAAGCGGCGCACCTGGGCCACTGAGAGGTTGCATGGCGTAATCCTTTCCAAAACAGGTCAAGTTCCGGGGCGCGCCGGAAAAGAAACAGGGTAATCCGCTATGATAACAATCCCGCCGGGGAATCGGTAGTGGTGAACTCAATTAACTCCTTCCCCCGGTGGGGGAGGAAGGAGTGGAGAAGTTACTCGGTTGCCAGCGCGGCACGCTTACGACGCCAGTACTTCCAGAGTGGTGGCAGCAGCAAAACAGTGATTGCCAGAATTAACAGCACCTTACTGATGGCGCTTTCCCAGAGAATCGGCAGATTACCGTTACTGATTGACAGTGCCCGACGTAAATTTTGCTCAAGCATTTCTCCGAGCACAAAGCCAAGAATCAGCGGCGACATCGGAAAATCCATTTTGCGCAGAATATAGCCGAAGATACCCAGTCCAACCATCAGCAGCAGGTCGAAGGTGGTGCTGTGCACCGCATATACGCCGACCGCAGAAATCGCGGCAATCGCCGGAACCAGAAACCACAGCGGAATGGTCAGCATACGAGCGAACAGATTAATCATTGGGATATTCATAATCAGCAGCATTACGTTACCGATTAACAGCGCGGCAATCAGCCCCCAGACGATATCCGGCTGTTCGGTAAACATCGCCGGGCCCGGCGTGATGTTGTACAGCGTCAGCGCGCCGACCATTACCGCCGTGGTGCCGGAACCGGGGATGCCCAGCGTCAGCATCGGAATAAACGAGCCGCAGGCCGAGGCGTTATTGGCCGCTTCCGGCGCGGCAACACCACGAATATCACCCTTGCCGAAGGTATCACCACCGCTGATTTTTTTCTCACTCATATAGGCGATGGCGCTGGCGATAGTGGCACCGGCACCGGGCAGCACGCCGACAAAAAAGCCGAGCAGCGAAGAGCGCAGCGTGGCTCCCACGCACTGTGATGCTTCCTTCATATTGAACAGCATGCGTCCGCTGGCGCGCACCATTTTTTGTCCGCTGCTGGTGGATTCCAGCATCAGCAGGATCTCACTGACGGAGAACAGGCCGATTACCACCACCACAAACTGAATGCCGTCAGAAAGATGTACGCTATCAAAGGTAAAGCGATAAACGCCGGAGTTGGAATCTACGCCGACGGTTGCCATCGCCAGGCCGATAAGCGCGGCGAGTATCGATTTAAGCGGATTATGGCTCATCATGCTGCCCAGACAGGCGATGGCAAACACCATCAGGGCAAAAAACTCGGCCGGGCCAAATGCCAGCGACCAGTTGGCGAGCAGGGGAGCGAACAGAATGATGCCGACAATCGAAATGGTCGAACCGACAAATGAGCTGACCGCCGAAATCGACAGCGCGACGCCGGCCTGACCTTTTTGCGCCATCGGATAGCCATCCAGCGCGGTCATGATCGCACCGGCATCCCCCGGCACATTCAGCAGAATCGAGGAGATGCGCCCACCATATTCGCAGCCAATATACACTGTAGCCAGCAGGATCAGCGCCGATTCGGCCGGCAGATGCAGTGCAAAGGCCAGCGGCATCAGAATAGCGACGCCATTAATTGGCCCCAGACCGGGCAGTAAGCCAACAATGGTGCCGATAAAGCAGCCAATCAGCGCGATTAACAGGTTTTCCGGCGTCATAGCGACAGAAAAACCCTGCATTAAAAACGACCAGGTTTCCATGATTGTTCCTTTAGCTCAGCCAGCTGCCGAGCGGTAACGTGACGTCCAGCAGACGATCAAAGGCGTAAAACAGCACGCCACCCATCACCACGCCGGAAAGCGCGGCTGCCCACCAGACGGCACCGAACAGCATGCCGAGACCGAAGGTCAGCAGCGCGGTACTGAGTGGAAAACCGAGCGTTTCAAACAGCCAGCCATACAGCAGCATCATCACCATCAGCGCCAGCAGCCGCCCGAGCACCGATTTTGTGGGCCAGCTAATCAGGTCCGGTTTACGTATCAACAGCATCACCGCACAAATTGCCATCAGGCTAAGAAGGATGACCGGAAACGGGCGCGGACCGACCGGTTCGTAGCTGTATTCGCTGTGGATGCCCCAGCCGACAAACAGGCCGGCAATACACAGCAACAGCCAGATCGCCGCAAAAATACGATCGCTCATCATCGCCTCCGTTTATTTTGCCAGGCCAAAGGATTTGGCCTTTTCACGGTAATCGGCCACCTGCTGTTTGACGTAGCTGTCGAGCGCGTTGCCGGTCAAGTTGAATTCAAACAGGCCTCGCAGATCGCGCTGATGTTTGAACTCGTCGCTGGCGGTCATCTTTTTAAACGCGGTTTCCCACCACTGATATTCGGCGTCGCTGACTTTTGGGCCAAGATAAAAGCCGCGAATAATCGGCCACTCAATATCAAACCCTTGTTCTTTAGCGGTCGGAACTGCTTGCAGGGGTTCCGGCAGGCGTTTATCTGACATCACCGCCAGTACGCGCATTTTGCCGCCTTCCAGATGTGGCACCATTTCACTCATATCGCCGGATACCACCTGAATATGGTTGCCCAGCAGCGCGGTAACCGCTTCACCGCCGCCTTCAAACGCGACATAGCGCATTTTGCGCGGATCGATTCCGGCTTCACGCGCCAGTAATGCGGTTTTCATCCAGTCCTGGCTGCCAATCGATGCGCCTGCTCCTACTACCACCGAGTTGGCATCTTTTTTCATCGCCGCCATCAGTTCGTTAAGCGTTTGGTACGGCGAGTCGGCGCGAACCGCAATCATGCCGTAATCAGTACCGACCGCCGCCAGCCACTTCACGTCATCTACCGAATAGCGGCCAAACTTGCCCTGCGACAGATTCAACAGTGAACCGCCGGAGAAGGCGACCAGCGTGCCAAACTCTGCTGGACGTTGAGCGATAATCGCGTTGTATGCCACCGCGCCGACGCCGCCAGGCATGTAGGTGACGCGCATCGGCGAGTCGACCAGCCCGGTTTGCTGCAAAGAGATCTGCAGCAGTTTGCAGGTCAAGTCAAAGCCTCCGCCGGGTTTGGCCGGGGCAATACATTCGGTGCGGGAAGGGGGTTCTGCCGCAAAACTTGCCTGGGTTGTCAGACAGAGCACGGCACTGGCTAACGCGGTGCGGATCATTGTTTTCATCAGCTGCTCCAATTAATTCTTCCAGAGTGTGAACCTTACCGAGTTTTCGGGGTTGCTGAATTGTTAAAACATTAACCTTTCATTTACCTTTCATCGGACGGAAAAAAACAACAGGATGTGATATGCGTCTCTTACTGGTTGAAGATACGGCGGAGCTGGCATGCTGGTTGCGAAAGGCGCTGACCCATGCGGGGTTTGCCGTCGACTGGGTCGCTGATGGTCTGGCAGCCGATCAGCTACTGCAAACCGAGCAATATGCGCTGGTGGTGTTGGATGTTTCATTGCCGCGCCTTAATGGGCTGGAGTTGTTAGCGCGTATGCGTAAGCGCGGGCAGAGCCTGCCGGTACTGTTGCTGACCGCCCGGGTGGAACTGGCGGATCGGGTGCGGGGGCTGAATCAGGGAGCGGATGACTATCTGACCAAACCTTTTGAGCTGGAAGAGCTTGAGGCGCGCATCCGTGCGCTGCTGCGTCGCAGCCAGGGCCATCATGAGTCAGCGCAAGTGTTTGGTGAGCTGGTTTTGCATGACGAAGGTTTCTTTGTGTTGCAGGAAAAACCGCTGGCGCTGACGCCGCGTGAATCGAGCGTGCTGACGACGCTAATGCAGCGCCGTGGCCGGCCGGTTTCGCGTCAGCAGCTGTATGAACAAACTTTTACCCTTGCTGATGAAGCCAGCCCGGAAAGTATTGAGCTGTATGTGCACCGGGTGCGAAAAAAACTCTCCGGTAGCAATGTATCCATCGTCACGCTGCGTGGGCTTGGCTACAGCCTGGAGTGCCAGCCGTGCGCCTGATTCATTCATTACGCGGCGAACTGCTGCTGTGGCTGGGGCTCCCGCTGTTACTGCTGTGGGGCTTATCAGTGTATACCCACTATAAAAGCGCCTCGCAGGCGGCGACGCAGGCCTATGACCGCTCACTGCTGGCTTCGGCGCGCACCGTGGCAGAGCGGCTGGCAGTGCGGGATGGTCATCTGGAAGTGGATGTTCCCTGGGTGGTGCTCGACAGCTTCGAGCGCAATATGCAGGATCAGCTGTTCTATCAGGTGATTTCACCGGCCGGTAAAACGCTGTCCGGCTATGACGATCTGCCCGCTATTCCGCCGGATGTTCGGATGTCCACTCACTATCCGGCGCTGGTTTACTTCTATGACGCCGAATATCACCAGGCGCCGATTCGTATTGCCGCGCTGTGGCAGCCGGTCAGCGAAGAGGGGGTTGGCGGTATGGCGCTGATTCTGGTGGCGGAAACGTTGACTTCACGCCAGCAGTTTGCCGCCGGGCTGCTGCGTACCGCCATCTGGAGTCAGGGCGCGCTGGTGCTGATTACTTTGCTACTGGTGGGGCTGATGCTACGTAAGGTGCTGCGTCCGCTGCGCCGCTTATCACGGATTATGTCGCGTCGTGAGCCGGGCGAACTGTCGCCGCTACCGTCGGTGATGCCGTGGTCGGAAATGCAGCCGCTGATTGCCGCATTTAATCGCTATCTGGCGCGACTGCGCGATCTGCTGGCGCGTCAGGAACGATTCAGCGGCGATGTATCACACCAGCTGCGCACGCCGCTGACCATTCTGAAAACCCAGGTATCACTGGCGTTAAGCAGCCCACGGCCGGAAATCTGGCAGGAGAGTTTGCAGGGGATGCGCAGCACGCTGGATGACACTATTCGGCTGACCGATCGCTTATTACAGTTGTCGCGTATCAAAGGGCGGCACGGCGATGAGAACGCCTTTCAGCGCGTTGATCTGGCCGAACGGGTGCGCGAGGCTTGTCTGACACGCTACTCGCAGGCAAGAAGTAAAAGCATCGACTTAGGCTATGAGGGCGATGAGCACTGCGACGTAATGGGTGATTCGCTACTGCTGGCAGAGCTGTGCGCCAATTTATTGGATAACGCCATTAAATACAGTCCGCAGGGGGGCGTGGTAACCGCACGACTGCGCAATGGCCTGCTGGAAATCGAGGACAGTGGGCCAGGTATTGCGGAATCAGAGCGGCAACAGGCGATGTTGCCATTTCAGCGGCTGGAGAGTACCGGCGGCCAGTCCGGTGCCGGACTCGGGCTGGCGCTGGTTAAAGATATTACCGCATGGCATTACACCGATGCTGAACTGCTCCGCAGCCCGTCACTGGGCGGGCTGCTGGTGCGTATCCGGTTTAACTGCCTGCCGCTGGTCAGGCGGGCGGGGTAGCCAGCGATTTTCTGCGGGTTAATGGCGTGCGCAGGCGCTGCGCCAGCAATACGCCGAACAGAGTAACGCCGCCGCCAATAAAGTGATAACTGTGCAGCGACTCATGGAGAAACAGCACGGCGATAATGGCGGTAAAGATCGGTGCGAGGTTCATAAAGATGGTGGCGGTATTGGCGCCCATACGCTGGACTCCCTGGATCCACAGGAATGGCGCGATGATCGAAGCCGGAATTCCGGCGAACAGCACCAGCGGAATATTGTGCAGATTCAGTGACACCTCAGGCGCGGCCAGGAAGCCTGGCGTCAGCAGCAGCACGCCAAACACTATCTGTACATACAGGCTCTGCCAGTTGGGCAGCGGAATCGCCCAGCGTTTGGTCAGCACGCCGTAAAGCGCATAGGAAGTAGAAGCGGCAAACATCATCAGTTCGCCTTTGCCCAGCCCATGCATCAGCAACTGCTGTGGATTGCCCTGGCTGACCAGCCACACCAGGCCAGCAAACGACAAAATACTGCCCAGCAGAATGCCGAGGGTCGGGGCCAGTCGCAGCACCACCAGGCTAATCAGCACCGTCAGCAGCGGGATCAACGCATTAAGAATCCCCATAAACAGCGCTGTCACGCTGTGCGCAGCATAGTAGGCGAGGCTCTGATACAGCACCATGCCCAGCAAGCCAAGAATTAATAGTTTCCACCACTGTGCGGCTATCTGTCGACGGTTGCGCCAGGCACCCGGCAACACAAATGGCGTCAACGCGATCAGCGCCAGTAGCCAGCGATAAAACGAAATCGCCGCCGGATCGATGGCGTCGGCTGACAACTTGCTGACGATGGCATTGATCGACCAGATCAATACCGCGAACAGGGGAAACAGGAAATTCATAGCGTGTCTCAGTCATTCAATTATCGCAGCAGTGTACGCTTGTCGGTTTTCATTGAGATAGTTAAAATCAGACAAAATTAATCGTGGACCGGACAGAATGACTCAGCAGCTGACTTATCATGCGCCTGAACATGCCAGAGATGCGCGCTTTTTCTTTCGCTACGAACAGGCCAACGCACGCACTGAATATCTGCCGCATGCGCACAGCTGGGGGCAGGTGATTTTCGTTAAATGCAACGTGCTGGAGATGAATGTCGAAGGCCAGCGCTTGCTGACGCCAGCCGAATTTCCCATCTGGATTCCACCGGGGAAACTGCACGCCAGTTACAACAATAAACAGGCCAATTTCCGCACCTTTAATATTGCCGCCAGTCTGTGTCACGGCCTGCCGGACAAAGCCTGCCTGCTGAAAGTCGGGCCAATTGTTAAAGCGATTATTGATGACTGCGCGGAGCGTCGGCTGCTGGTGGCGGAACGGCCGGCGGATATTCGCCTGTGCGAAGTGCTGCTCGATCAGCTGTCAACAGCGCAGGAGCAGGAGAGCTATTTACCCAGTTCGCAGGATAAATACCTGACGCCGATTCTGCAGGCGCTGGAGCACAATCCGGCCGATAACACCACGCTGGCGCAGTGGGCGCAGCGGGTCTACACCACCGAGCGCACGCTGTCGCGCCGTTGCCAGGCGCTGCTCGGGATGTCGTTCAGCGAATGGCGGCAGCGCTTACGCTTTCTGCACGCCATCTCGAAGCTGGAGCAGGGGATGTCGGTGCAAAATGTGGCGCTGGATGTGGGCTACAGTTCCGCTTCAGCGCTGATTGTGATGTTTCAGCAGCAGAGCGGTATGACGCCGGAGCGCTATCGACAGCGGGCGGGATAACGGTACGCCACAATGCTACACCGCAGGGCGACATTATGGCAGAATGTTGGCCCTCACTGTGCTGATGCAGGAAACGATCTGTGAAAATCCTCGTTGATGAAAATATGCCCTATGCCCGCGAACTGTTCAGCCGTACCGGCGATGTGGTGGCGGTGCCGGGACGTCCGATTCCCGAAGCGCAACTGAGTGATGCCGATGGTTTGATGGTGCGTTCAGTAACCAAAGTGAATGCCAAATTGCTAAACGGCAAGCCGGTGAAATTTGTTGGCACCGCCACCGCAGGCACCGACCATATTGATGAAGATTTTCTTGCGGCGCAGGGTATCGGCTTTTCAGCAGCGCCTGGCTGCAACGCGATTGCGGTAGTGGAATATGTGTTTTCTGCGCTGCTGCTGCTGGCGGAGCGTGATGGCTTTCAGTTAACCGATCGCACCGTGGGTATTGTCGGTGTCGGTAACGTCGGCGCTCGCCTGCAGGCGCGGCTGGAAGCGCTGGGGATCCGCACGCTGCTGTGCGATCCGCCGCGTGCCGATCGCGGTGATGAAGGCGAGTTTCATCCGCTGGAAAAACTGGTCGCCGAGGCTGATATCCTCACTTTCCATACGCCGTTGTTTAAAGACGGTGCATATAAAACCCTGCACCTTGCCGATGCGGCGCTGCTGCGGGCGCTGAAATCCAACAGCATTCTGATTAACGCCTGTCGCGGTGCGGTGGTGGACAATGCTGCACTGCTCGAGGTGCTGAACCAGCGCGACGATCTCAGCGTGGTGCTGGATGTCTGGGAGCCGGAACCGGAACTGTCGCTGCCGCTGCTGGATAAAGTGGACATCGGCACCGCCCATATCGCCGGTTATACCCTCGAAGGCAAAGCGCGTGGCACGACTCAGGTGTTTGAAGCCTGGACACAGTTTATTGGTCAGGCCCAGCAGGTGGCGCTGGACACTCTGCTGCCGGCACCGGAATTTGGCCGAATTACGCTGCACGGTCCGTTAGATCAGCCAACGCTGAAACGTTTAGTGCATCTGGTGTATGATGTGCGCCGCGATGACGCCCCGCTGCGTCATGTTGCCGCCATCGCCGGTGAATTTGATCGCCTGCGCAAGAATTATCAGGAGCGACGCGAATGGTCGTCATTGCACGTGCAGTGCGATAACGCCGAAGCTGCCGAATTACTGAATAAGCTGGGCTTTAATGCCGTTTATCAGCAGCTTCGCGGATAGAAAGCGTTGCCGCTGTCAAAATTTGTATTGTTCGTTATGGCGGTGTCATCACCGCCGTCGATTTTTGAGTCATTTTCTGGAGTAAACCAACATGTCTGACGGCTGGAATATTGCGCTTTTGGGCGCGACAGGCGCAGTAGGGAACGCTTTACTGGAATTACTGGCGGAACGCCAGTTCCCGGTTGGTGAGTTATATTTGCTGGCCAGCGAACGCAGTGCCGGTGAAAACATGCGCTTCGAGGGCAAGACACAGATAGTTAAAGATGCCAGCGATTTCGACTGGTCACAGGCGCAGCTGGCGTTTTTCGTCGCGGGTCGTGAGGCTTCAGCACGTTATGCCGAAGAGGCTGCCAGTGCTGGTTGCCTGGTGATCGACAGCAGCGATCTGTTTGCTCTGGAGCCCGATGTGCCGTTAGTGGTGGCAGATGTCAATCCACAGGTACTGGCTGATTACCGCAATCGCAATATCATTAGCGTGGCTGACAGTCTGACCAGCCAGCTACTGTGTGCGATTAAACCGCTGGTAGAGCAGGCTGGCCTTAGCCGTCTGCAGGTGACTAATCTGCTGTCTGCCTCTTCATACGGCAAAGCCGCAGTGGACTCACTGGCTGGTGAAAGCGCGCGGTTACTGAACGGCATTCCGGCGGAAGAGCACTATTTTGGCCGCCAGCTGGCATTTAATATGTTGCCATTGCTGGCTGACAGCGAAGGCAGCGTGGCGCAGGAGCGTCGCTTGGTCGATCAGGTGCGTAAAGTACTGCAGGATGAAGGCTTACCGATTGCCGTCAGCTGCGTGCAGTCTCCGGTGTTTTACGGCAATGCGCAAATCGTGCATGTTGAAGGTTTGCGTCCGCTGTCAGCGGAAGAAGCGCGTGATGAACTGGCGCGTGCCGATGATATTCTGCTGTCTGAGGAAGATGACTATCCGACGCAGGTGGGTGACGCCTCCGGCAATGTCCAGCTCAGCGTAGGTTGCCTGCGTAATGATTATGGCGTGCCTGAGCTGCTGCAGTTCTGGTCGGTAGCTGATAACATCCGCTTCGGTGGTGCTCTGATGGCAGTTAAAACCGCGGAGAAACTGGTGCAGGAGTATCTGTACTGATGTCTGAGGGGGCGTTACCAGCCGAAGCCAGCACCATTAAGCTGGCGCTCGGTGTGGAATATGATGGCAGCCGTTATTACGGCTGGCAGCGTCAGCAGGAAGTGCGCAGCGTTCAGGCGCGGCTGGAGCAGGCGCTGTCAAAAGTGGCCAACCAGCCGGTAAATGTGTTTTGCGCCGGACGAACCGATGCTGGCGTGCACGGCACCGGCCAGGTGGTGCATTTCGAAACCACTTCGCAGCGCAAAGACGCTGCCTGGACGCTGGGCGCTAACGCCAATCTGCCGGCTGATATCGCGGTGCGTTGGGTGAAGCAAGTGCCGGATGAGTTTCATGCCCGCTTCAGCGCCACCGCACGGCGTTATCGTTATGTTATTTATAATCAACGGCTGCGTCCGGCGATTTTAGGCGGCGGCGTCACCCATTTTTACCATCCGCTGGATGCGGAAAAAATGCAGCGTGCCGGGCAGTGTCTGATTGGTGAAAACGACTTTACCTCGTTTCGCGCCGTGCAGTGTCAGTCACGTACGCCATGGCGTAACGTGATGCATCTGAATGTCAGTCGTCACGGCAGCTATATTGTGGTGGATATCAAAGCGAACGCTTTTGTTCATCATATGGTGCGTAATATTGTCGGTAGCCTGATGGAAATAGGCTGCGGCAATCAGCATGAAGGCTGGATGGCCGAATTGCTGGCGGCGAAAGATCGTACTCTGGCGGCAGCCACAGCGAAAGCTGAAGGGCTGTATCTGGTGGCGGTCGATTATCCGCAGCATTTTGCATTACCACGTCCACCGATGGGACCGTTGTTCCTCGAGGATTAATACCGGGCCGAAGGATTTTGAGAGAGAACTATGGATCTTATTCGTTTTGTCATCGATTTTATTCTGCATATTGATGTTCACCTGGCGGAGTTGGTGGCGCAGTATGGCATCTGGATTTACGCCATTCTGTTTTTGATCCTGTTCTGCGAAACCGGATTAGTGGTCACGCCGTTCCTGCCTGGCGATTCACTGCTGTTCGTTGCTGGCGCGCTGGCCGCACTGCCAGGTAACGATCTTAACGTTCACCTGATGGTGACTCTGCTGGTGATTGCAGCGATTCTGGGTGATGCAGTGAATTACACTATCGGAAGGCTGTTTGGAGAACGATTATTCAGTAATCCGAACTCCAAAATTTTCCGTCGCAGCTATCTCGATAAAACCCATGCGTTTTATGAGCGTCACGGCGGTAAAACCATTATTTTGGCGCGTTTCGTACCTATTGTCCGCACATTCGCGCCTTTTGTGGCCGGTATGGGCCATATGTCTTACCGTCACTTTGCGTTTTATAACGTCAGCGGCGCGCTGATTTGGGTGCTGCTATTCTCCTATGCTGGCTATCTGTTTGGTGACTTACCGATAGTGCAGGAGAACCTCAAATTGCTGATCGTAGCGATTATTGTGGTATCAATTCTGCCGGGTGTAATTGAGGTGTGGCGCCATCGCCGCGCCGCGCGACAGCAGAAACAATAGCCATTTCGAAGGCTAAAAACGCCATAACCCAGCCGGACGGACCAGATTTCTATCCACAGCGCCGGAAGGTTATGGTTTAATGAGCGACATTTACGGCCTGCTGAAGTCGCTTTCAGCAGCAACAAGAAAACTGGTTTCACCAGGTTCAAACAGAAAGGTCATCAATGAGCTGGATTGAACGAATTCTCAACAAGAGCACCATCACCCCTTCGCGCAAGGCTAGTATTCCTGAAGGGGTTTGGACAAAGTGTGATAGCTGTGGTCAGGTTCTCTACCGCGCCGAGCTGGAACGCAATCTGGAAGTCTGCCCGAAATGCGATCACCACATGCGTATGCATGGACGTGACCGCCTGCACAGCCTGTTAGACGAAGGCTCGCTGGTTGAACTGGGTAGCGAACTGGAGCCAAAAGATCTGCTCAAGTTCCGGGATTCAAAAAAATATAAAGATCGTCTGGTAGCTGCACAGAAAGATACCGGCGAGAAAGACGCACTGATCGTGATGAAAGGTACGCTGCATGGCGCACCGGTTGTTGCTGCGGCGTTTGAGTTCTCCTTTATGGGCGGCTCAATGGGTTCCGTGGTCGGCGCGCGTTTTGTCCGTGCGGTCGAGCAGGCGCTGGAAGATAACTGCCCGATGATCTGTTTCTCGGCCAGTGGCGGTGCGCGTATGCAGGAAGCATTGCAGTCGCTGATGCAGATGGCGAAAACCAGCGCAGCGCTGGCGAAAATGCAGGAACGCGGTCTGCCGTATATTTCGGTGCTGACTGACCCAACTATGGGTGGTGTTTCCGCCAGCTTTGCAATGCTGGGCGATCTGAACATCGCCGAGCCAAAAGCTCTGATCGGTTTTGCCGGTCCGCGTGTTATTGAGCAGACGGTACGTGAAAAACTGCCGCCGGGTTTCCAGCGCAGTGAATTCCTGATCGAGAAAGGCGCGATTGATATGATCGTTCGCCGTCCGGAAATGCGTCTGAAACTGGCCAGTATCCTCGCCAAACTGATGAACCTGCCAGCGCCGCAGCCGGAAGCGGAAGAGATTGCTGCTGAAGCACCTTCCCAGACCCCTGAGGCCTGACAGATGATGGAAAGGTACAGCCACTGTCGATACGGCAATGCTGTACCTTTCACCAATGAACCGTAACGTTGTGAACGGGACACATGGATAATCTTCACCTTCCTCAAGCCACGTCGCCTTTGGCCACGTGGCTTCACTATCTTGAGCATTTACATTCTCAGGCTATCGAACTCGGGCTGGATCGTATCCGGCGCGTTGCTGACCACCTTGATCTGTTAACACCCGCGCCAACGGTGTTTACCGTCGCCGGGACTAACGGTAAGGGCACCACCTGCCGTACGCTGGAAACGCTGCTGATGGCAGCGGGCTATCGGGTTGGCGTCTACAGTTCCCCGCATCTGATACGTTACACCGAGCGCGTGCGTATTCAGGGAGCCGAACTGGAGGAGTCTGCTCATACCGCCAGTTTTGCCGCGATTGAAGCCGGGCGCGGCGAGACATCGCTGACCTATTTTGAGTACGGCACGCTGTCGGCGCTGATGTTGTTTAAGCAGGCGGCGGTTGATGTGGTGATTCTGGAAGTTGGCCTTGGTGGACGTCTTGATGCCACCAATATTGTCGATGCTGATGTGGCAGTCATTACCAGTATTGCGCTTGATCATACCGACTGGCTCGGCCCGGATCGCGAAAGTATTGGTCGCGAAAAAGCGGGCGTGTTTCGTGGTGCCAAACCAGCGGTGGTTGGTGAACCGGATATGCCGCAGTCGATCGCCGCAGTGGCGGATGCACTGGGTGCAACGCTGTTACAACGCGATCGTCACTGGCGTTATCACCTTGAGGGTAACCGCTGGAGCTATACCGACAGCCACGGCAATTTAAATGACCTGCCGCTGCCTCAGGTGCCGCTGCCGAATGCGGCTACCGCATTGGCAGCACTGCGCGCCTCGACGTTGCAGGTGGACGAAGCGATTATCCGTGAATGGCTGGACAAAGCCATTCTGCCGGGGCGTTTTCAGACCGTGGCCAGCGCGCCGCGCGTTATTCTTGACGTTGCTCATAATCCGCATGCCGCCAGTTATCTGGCCAGCCGACTGGCTGAATTGCCAAAGCAGGGGAAAGTGCATGCGGTTGTCGGTATGCTGCACGATAAAGATATCGCCGGAACGCTTGCCTGTTTAGCGCCGCAGGTAGATAACTGGTATTGCGCTCCGCTGGAAGGGCCACGCGGGGCGACAGCCGACCAGCTGATCGCCTGTCTGCCGGATGGACAGAGCTTTGCCAGCGTAGTTGAAGCATGGCAGGCAGCGTTACAGCAGGCGCAGCAACAAGATATTGTGCTGGTGTGCGGATCGTTCCACACCGTGGCACAGGTAATGGAAGCGATGGAAACGGAGAACGGCAGTGGCAAGTAAGTTTCAGAACCGTTTAGTCGGAACCGTCATTCTGGTCGCCGTTGGCGTTATCGTATTGCCAGGTCTGCTTGACGGTAAGAAGAAGCACTATAAAGAGGAATTTGCGGCGATTCCGCTGGTGCCTAAACCGGGCGATCAGCAGGAAACTGATATGGTGCCGCCTGTCACCCAGTCATTGCCATCGCAGCCGCCAGAGGGCGCGGGCAAGGCAGTGGAGGGTGACAGCGATCGCACTTCGCAGCCAGCGGATAATGGCGCAACGATGCCGCAGACAGAAAGCAAGCCGACGGTGATTTCACCGCCACCGATGCAGCCGTCGAAACCGGTGGAGCAGCCAAGGCCGCAGACAAAACCGCAGCAGCAGCCGAAGCCGGTCGAACAGCCGAAGCCTCAGCCGAAACCGGTAGAGAAACCGAAGCCGGTTGAGCAGGCCAAACCGGTCGAACAGCCGAAGCAGGAAAATAAGCCGCAGGAGCAAGCACCGAGCGGTCAGGCGTATGTGGTGCAGCTGGGCGCATTGAAAAATGCGGCGAAAGTGAATGAGATTGTCGCGCAGCTTAGGTTGTCGGGCTATCGCGCTTATACCGTGCCGTCAACGCCGGTACAGGATCAGATTACCCGTATCTATGTTGGCCCGGACGCATCAAAAGCCAAAATGCAGGCCTCTGTCAGTGAACTCAAAGGGATTACTGGCCTGGGTGGCGTGGTTAAGCCTTATAGCGTGCGGTAAATAATCGCGTTTTCACTGACCAACGGGAGCCGTTTCGGCTCCCGCTCTGATGGCATACGGAATGCTGAATTCTCGTCGCTGGGGTCGCTAATTAATGTAATAACCCGTGGCGATTGAGGTTTTTTTAATCGCCTCTTTTTATTTGGTCTGGCAAAGGAAAACGTTACGCAAACGTTTTCTTTTTCTGTTAGAATTCGCCCCGAACTGGATGCAGGGGCACTGTCGCTGGAAGAGTTCATGGTCTGGATAGATTACGTCATCATTGCGGTTATCGGTTTTTCGGCTCTGGTTAGCCTGATCCGCGGGTTTGTTCGGGAAGCGTTATCTCTCGTTACCTGGGGATGCGCATTCTTTGTCGCCAGTCATTACTACTCCTATCTTGCGGTCTGGTTCACAGGTTTTGAAGACGAACTGGTTCGAAATGGAATTGCCATTGGCATACTCTTTATTGCCACCCTGATCGTGGGGGCTATAGTGAATTATGTGATTGGCTCCCTGGTCGAAAAGACCGGCCTGTCAGGTACCGACAGGGTGTTGGGCGTCTGTTTCGGGGCACTGCGTGGCGTACTGATTGTTTCTGCCATTCTGTTTTTCCTCGATACATTCACCGGCTTCTCAAAAAGTCCGGACTGGCAACAGTCTCAACTGGTTCCCCAGTTCAGTTACATCATCAGGTGGTTTTTTGACTACCTGCAAAGCACGTCGAGTTTTTTACCCCGGTAATCGCGCCGGGGGTGCGGCTTATGAGGATATGACAACATGTGCGGTATTGTCGGTATCACCGGTTTCATGCCGGTAAACCAGTCGATTTATGACGCGTTAACGGTGCTTCAGCACCGTGGTCAGGATGCTGCAGGCATCGTCACCATCGATGCATTAAATTGCTTCCGTCTGCGTAAGGCGAATGGCCTGGTCAGCGATATATTTGAAGCGCGTCATATGCAGCGTCTGCAGGGTAATATGGGTATCGGTCACGTCCGTTATCCTACCGCCGGAAGCTCCAGTGCTTCTGAAGCGCAGCCCTTCTACGTTAACTCCCCTTACGGCATTACCCTTGCACATAACGGCAACCTGACTAACGCACATGAATTGCGTAAGCAGCTGTTTGAAAGCGGTCGTCGCCACGTTAACACCACGTCTGATTCAGAAATTCTGCTGAATATCTTTGCGCAGGAACTGGATCGCTTTCAGCACTATCCGCTGGAAGCTGAAAACATTTTTGCGGCGGTGGCTGCGGTGCACCAGCGGGTGCGCGGTGCTTACGCTGTGGTGGCGATGATCATCGGTCACGGTATGGTGGCTTTCCGCGATCCAAACGGCATTCGTCCGCTGGTGATCGGCAAGCGTGTAATGGCTGATGGTCGCGTTGAGTATATGGTAGCCTCGGAGAGCGTGGCGCTGGATACACTCGGCTTCGAGTTCCTGCGTGATGTCGCGCCGGGCGAAGCGGTGTACATCACCGAGAAAGGGCAGCTTTCTACGCGTCAGTGCGCGGAAAATCCGAAAAGCAATCCGTGCCTGTTCGAATACGTCTACTTTGCCCGTCCTGACTCGTTTATCGACAAGATTTCGGTCTACAGTGCCCGTGTGCGTATGGGAACCAAGCTCGGTGCCAAGATTGCGCGCGAATGGGAAGACCTGGATATCGACGTGGTCATTCCTATTCCGGAAACTTCCTGCGATATCGCGCTGGAGATTGCCGGGATTCTGAATAAGCCTTATCGTCAGGGCTTTGTGAAAAACCGCTATGTTGGCCGCACCTTCATTATGCCGGGCCAGCACCTGCGCCGCAGCGCGGTTCGCCGTAAGCTGAACGCCAACCGTGCAGAGTTCCGCGATAAAAACGTGCTGTTGGTGGATGACTCGATTGTGCGAGGCACCACCTCTGAGCAGATTATTGAGATGGCGCGTGAGGCCGGAGCGAAGAAAGTTTATCTCGCGTCTGCAGCACCGGAAATTCGTTTCCCGAACGTGTACGGCATCGATATGCCAAGCGCCACCGAGCTGATTGCTCATGGGCGTGAGGTAGAAGAGATTCGCCAGATTATTGGCGCCGACGCGCTGATTTTCCAGGATCTTGACGATCTGATCGAAGCGGTACGAGAAGAGAATCCGGATATCGCGCAGTTTGAATGCTCGGTGTTTAACGGTATTTACGTCACTAAAGATGTCGATCAGCAATATCTTGAGTATCTCCAGTCACTGCGTAATGACGATGCCAAAGCACTGGCGCGCCAGAATGAAGTGGAAAACCTTGAGATGCACAACGAAGGTTAAGGCTGACGCGTCAGTTGCTCTGACTTTTGCTGAAAATCATGCCAGCCGGTTTAAACCGGCTGGCTTTTTTATTGGCAAATTTCTCATTACTAATACAGCAGGCATAATGGCGCAACGTAGTGGCCGTGTGACGGACATGAATAATGAAAATGCAACGCATAACGTTACATGATATTGCCACCCTGGCTGGTGTAACAAAAATGACGGTCAGCCGCTATCTGCGCACGCCTGAAAAAGTCAAAGTAGAGACCGCCGCGCTGATCGCCAGCGTTATCGCGGAAGTCGGTTATCAGCCTGATACTGATAATCTGGTCAACCATCAGCTGCCGCGTATCGGGGTGCTGATCCCCTCTTTTCACAATCAAATCTTCGCCGATCTGTTAGCGGGTATCGAATCTGTTACCCGTGCGCAGGGCTATCAAACGCTGGTGGTCAATTACGACTACGACCAGCAACGCGAGGAACAGCAAATCGCCACGGTGCTGGCCTTTAATGTTAAAGCGCTGCTGCTGACCGAAACCACTCATACGGTACGCGCCGAAAAATATCTTAACGCCGCTGCGATTCCGGTGGCTGAAGTGATGGGGCTAAGCCAGACGCCGGGGCGGATCAATGTCGGTTTTAATAATACTCGTGCCGGTTTTGATATGACCAATATGCTGATTGCCAGCGGCAAAAAACGGATTATTTATCTCGGGTCAATGTCAGACGCCCGCGATCAACAGCGCTATGCTGGCTACAGCGAAGCCATGGCGGCGGCGGGATTAGCGGCTGGCCGTATTGTGCCGGGTAAAGTGTCATCAGTGTCGATTGGCAGCGGCATGATGACGCTGGCGCGGCAGATGTACCCGGATATGGACGGTATTCTCTGTACCAATGATGATCTGGCGGTTGGGGTGTTACAGGAGTGCCATGCGGCGGGCATCCTTGTTCCGCAGCAGCTGGCGATTGCCGGGTTCCACGGTCTGGAAATTGGTCAGGTGATCACGCCTAAACTCGCCAGTGTGATTACGCCGCGCTTTGATATGGGCAAAATTGCCGCCGGGATGCTGATTAAAAAGATTCAGCATCAGCCCACCATTGAACAAGTAGATTTGCATTATCGCTTGTCGATGGGGGAGACGATTTAAGTCATGCTTCAGGTAAATATCTTTTTGCGCTGCTGCTGGATGTCCCGCAAAGGAATCATCGCCGCACTGGCAGCGCAGTTGTAATTTAGTGCGTCAACGTCCAAACTTGCGCGATTAAGCGTGACTGAACAAGGCAAAAGTATGAAGCGACTCATTATCGGAATTTCCGGCGCCAGCGGCGTAATTTATGGCGTGCGTATGCTGCAAGTTTTGCAGCAGGTAGCGGAAGTGGAGACTCACCTGGTGATGAGTCAGGCGGCACGCCAGACGCTGGCGCTGGAAAGCGATCTGTCGGTGCGTGACGTGCAGGCGATGGCCGACGTGGTGCATGACGTGCGCGATATTGCCGCCAGTATTTCATCCGGCTCGTTTAAAACCGATGGCATGGTGATTTTACCCTGCTCAATGAAGACGCTGTCGGGCATTGTCCACAGCTATACCGACGATCTGCTGACGCGCGCAGCCGATGTGGTGTTAAAAGAGCGGCGGCGGCTGGTGCTCTGCGTGCGTGAAACCCCGCTGCATCTGGGGCATCTGCGGATGATGACCAGCGCGGCAGAGCTGGGTGCGATTATTATGCCACCGGTGCCGGCGTTTTATCACCGGCCAGAAACTATCCAGCAAATAATCGACCAAACGGTGAACCGGGTGATCGATCAGTTTGAGATTTCCCTGCCACAGGATCTGTTTACACGTTGGCAGGGTGCGTAACATTTAGCCAATTGCATCGCGGTGGTGCAATAATCAGGACTGGATCACTATTCGTGCATCGCGCGCACTAAAAAGCAACATAATTGCCGCCAGGCCACAACAACCCTGTTATATTTCCCTCGCAAACTAAGCGCCAGCGCCCGGTTTTAGCCGTGTACATTGCACACTCATTCCGGGCAGCAACATGCCAAAGAACTGGCATGAAATCTGCAAAAAGAAACGGCGCAAACACATCTCGCACCATATAAAAATAAGCAATTTACTTGAGGGTAATGTATGAAAAAGCAGGTCCTGGCTCTTTCTCTGGTGCTGGCCTTCTCCAGCGCAAGCAGTGCGTTCGCTGCTGTACCAAAAAATCTGCGTATCGGAACCGATCCGACCTATGCGCCGTTCGAGTCGAAAAACGCGCAGGGGCAACTGGTCGGTTTTGATATCGATTTGGCCAACGAGATTTGCAAACGTATTGAAGCGAAATGTAGCTATGTCGAAAGTGATTTCGATGCGCTGATCCCTTCGCTGAAGGCGAAGAAAATCGATGTGATTATCTCTTCACTTTCCATCACCGAAAAACGTCAGCAGGAGATCGCCTTCTCTGAAAAGTTGTATGCTGCCAATTCCCGTCTGATCGCCCCTAAAGGTTCGCCAATTCAGCCGACGACTGAGTCACTGAAAGGCAAAACTATTGGCCTGCTGCAAGGCACCACACAAGAAACTTACGCTAACCAGTACTGGCGTCCAAAAGGGGTGACGGTCACGCCTTACGCTAACCAGGATCTGGTCTATCAGGATCTGACCGCCGGTCGTATTGATGCTGCATTTCAGGATGAAGTCGCTGCCAGCGAAGGCTTCCTGAAGCAACCGGTAGGTAAAGATTATCAGTTTGCCGGCCCGGCAGTGAAAGATGATGCGATTTTTGGCGTCGGTACCGGTATGGGCATGCGCAAAGATGATACCGAGCTGAAAGCGGCAATTGATAAAGCTTTCGCTGAGATGCGTGCAGACGGCACCTACGACAAATTGGCGAAGAAGTACTTTGACTTTGATGTCTACGGTGGCTGAGTAACACCTGTCGTCAACCTCAGTCAGTGAAAGGCGATTGAGGTTGCCTGTGATGGTTGCCCGCAGCAGGCGGGCGGCCATTTGTTCGACTGTATACGACAGGATTACATCCATGCTGTATGGCTATTCTGAAGTCATCTTAAAAGGCGCAGCGGTCACGCTGGAGCTGGCGTTAAGTTCGCTGTTAATCGCGGTAGTGCTGGGTCTGATTGGCGCGGGTGCAAAGTTATCCAGCAATCGTCTTATTGCTCTCATTTTCGAAGGTTACACCACCCTGATTCGTGGTGTGCCCGATCTGGTACTGATGCTGCTGATCTTTTACGGATTGCAGATCGCCCTCAACGCGGTAACCGATGCTGTCGGGATTCAACAGTTCAATATCGACCCGATGGTGGCCGGTATCCTGACGCTGGGTTTTATTTACGGCGCTTACTTTACTGAAACATTCCGGGGTGCTTATCTGGCGGTGCCGAAAGGCCAAATTGAAGCGGCGACCGCGTTCGGTTTTACCGGCTCGCAGGTTTTCCGTCGCATTCTGTTTCCAGGCATGATGCGCTTTGCTCTGCCGGGTATCGGCAATAACTGGCAAGTTATTCTGAAAGCCACTGCGCTGGTGTCTCTTCTGGGTCTTGAGGATTTGGTAAAGGCAACCCAGCTGGCAGGAAAAAGTACCTGGGAACCGTTTTATTTTGCCATTGTGGCCGGGGTGATTTATCTGATATTTACCACGCTATCGAACGGTGTGTTGTGGTGGCTTGAACGCCGCTACTCGGTAGGGGTGAAAAGGGCAGAACTATGATCGAGATTATTCACGAGTACTGGAAAGCCCTGCTCTGGACCGACGGCTATCGCTTTACCGGCGTGGCGATCACTCTTTGGCTGCTCATTATTTCGGTGGTGCTCGGCGGTTGCATGGCGGTGCTACTGGCGATTGCCCGGGTATCACCGAATCGCGCGGTGCGTTTTCCTGTCTGGCTGTTTACTTATGTGTTTCGCGGTACACCGCTGTATGTACAGCTGCTGGTGTTCTATTCCGGCATGTATACGCTGGAGGTGGTGAAAGGCACCGAGATGCTGAATGCCTTTTTCCGCAGCGGCCTGAACTGCACCTTGCTGGCTCTGACGCTGAACACCTGTGCCTATACCACCGAGATTTTTGCTGGTGCAATTCGTGGTGTACCACACGGTGAAATCGAAGCGGCACGCGCATATGGTTTTTCAACTTTCAAACTTTATCGCTGCATTATTCTGCCTTCAGCCCTGCGCTCCGCGCTGCCGGCCTATAGCAACGAAGTGATTCTGATGCTGCACTCTACCGCGCTGGCATTTACCGCTACGGTGCCGGATTTACTGAAGGTTGCGCGTGATATTAATTCGGCAACCTATCAGCCGTTTACCGCCTTTGGTATTGCTGCCGTGCTGTATCTGGTTATTTCCTATGTGCTGATCAGCCTGTTCCGCATGGCGGAAAAGCGCTGGCTGGCGCATGTTAAACCCTCATCGTCCCATTGAGTAAGTAACACTATGGCCGAAAATAAATTAAACGTAACTGAACTCCATAAGCGCTATGGAAAACATGAGGTGCTGAAGGGCGTTTCATTGCAGGCCAATGCCGGTGACGTCATCAGTATAATTGGTTCATCAGGGTCCGGAAAAAGCACATTTTTACGCTGCATTAATTTTCTCGAAAAACCCAGCGAAGGAGCGATTGCGGTAAATAATCAGGCGATTAATCTGGTGCGCGATACTGACGGCCAGCTTAAAGTATCCAATAAGGAGCAGCTACGCACGCTGCGCACCCGGCTGACGATGGTATTCCAACACTTCAATCTCTGGAGCCATATGACGGTGCTGGAGAATGTGATGGAAGCGCCGATCCAGGTGCTGGGCCTGAGCAAGCAGGCAGCGCGTGAACGTGCCGTTCGTTATCTGGATAAGGTCGGTATTGATGAACTGGCGCGCGGTAAATACCCTGTCAATCTTTCCGGCGGTCAGCAGCAGCGTGTCTCTATTGCCCGTGCGCTGGCGATGGAACCCGAAGTGTTACTGTTCGATGAGCCGACTTCTGCGCTCGATCCTGAGCTGGTGGGTGAAGTGCTGCGTATCATGCAAAAGCTGGCGGAGGAGGGGAAAACCATGGTGGTCGTAACGCATGAAATGGAATTTGCTCGCCATGTTTCCAGCCATGTCATCTTCCTGCATCAGGGTAAGATTGAAGAGGAGGGGCCACCGCAAGAGCTGTTCAACCATCCCAAAAGTGCCCGTTTGCAGCAGTTTTTATCGGGTGCATTGAAGTAGTTTTATTTGATACTGAATGCAGGGGCGCCGAAAACGCTGCCCCTGCAATCATCACCGGCGGTGATCACACTACGTCGCGCAGAGCCTCATCCAGCTGATACCAGCGAAAAGCGAAACCGGACTCTTCCAGCCGTTTTGGCAGCACATGTTGCCCGCCCAGGACCAGGACGGCCGACTCTCCCATCATCAGTTTAATCGCGCTGGCTGGGGTGCGCATAAACGCCGGCCGATGCATGGCATGCCCGAGAGCGGCGGCAAATTGCTCATTGCGCACCGCATAGGGTGACACCATATTAAACGGCCCCTCCAGCTGCGGATTATTCAGCAGCCAAAGAATTGCATTCAACATATCGTCGAGATGGATCCACGGCATATACTGCTTACCGTTGCCCAATGGCCCGCCAATTCCCAGTTTAAACGGCAGTTTCATTTTTGCCAGCGCACCGCCTTGCTTCGCCAGCACTACGCCGGTGCGCATCAGACAGACGCGGGTACGCTCACTTGCGGCGCCGAGCGCCAGTGCCTCCCAGCGTGCGCAAAGTTGATGCGTAAACTCATCGTTTCCGGGGTCGTCCTCGGTCATTACCAGATCGCCAGTATCGCCATAAAAACCGGTAGCCGAGCCGGAAATAAACACCGAGGGTGGATTGCTGCTGGCATTTATCAGTGAAGCCAGCCGCTCGGTAATCTGCCAGCGGCTTTCACACAGTTTCTGTTTTTGATGTTCACTCCAGCGCTTATCGGCGATCGGTTCGCCCGCCAGGTTGATTATCGCGTCGATTTCATTCAGATCGCGCTGCTGCGCCAGGCCTGACCACAGATTAACGGCCGAATCGAGCCGGGCTCTGGCGGCAGCGACGTCACGCGTTACCACACTGATCTGATGACCCGACTGCAGCAAACGCGGGATAAGATGGCTGCCAATCAGTCCGGTGCCACCGGTGAGTAAAATATGCATGCTGAATATCCTTATGCGTTGTGTGACAGCCTGTTTTCAGCATAGAAGAGAACCGGCTGTGACGCGAAATGATCGAAAAAGGAAGCTGCGCCCGGCATTAGGCGAAAGCCAGCCCTAATCCCCGCAGTTGCCGATTGCCTTTGTCGGGAAAAATCGGTAAACAATGAGATTCCGTCTGCGTCACTCTGTCAAAGGAATCAGAATGGATTATCCGAAAATTACCCTATGGTCCGATGCGTCGTTTTTCAGCCCTTATGCGATGTCGGTTTATGTGGCGCTGACTGAGAAAGGGGTGCCCTTTAGCCTGAAGCGAGTCGATCTGGCATCAGCTGAACATCTGAGTGAACGCTATCGTGACATCTCACTGACTGCCAGAGTTCCCACCCTGCAGGTTGACGACTTTCTGTTAAGCGAGTCGTCGGCAATTGCGGAGTATCTGGAAGAGCGCTTTCCGGCACCCGAGTTTGAACGCCTTTATCCGCGTGACTTGCAAAAACGCGCCCGCGCGCGTGAAATACAGGCCTGGCTGCGCAGCGATCTGTTAGCGCTGCGTGCGGAACGTCCAACAGAAGTGCTGTTTGCCGCAGAGAAGTTTCCACCGCTCTCTGAGGCAGGACAGTATGCGGCACAAAAGCTGATTGCGGTCGCTGAACGCTTGATTGTCAGCGGTCAGCAAAATCTGTTTGGTGAATGGTCAATTGCCGATACCGATTTAGCGATTATGCTTAATCGTCTGGCTTTGCACGGTGACGATCTCCCTGAAAAATTGGCTGATTACGCTTTTTTCCAGTGGCAACGTGCGTCCGTGCAGCTGTGGTCAGGAGAATCGGGCAAAACACGTTAACTACCCGTTGCGCTTATTGCGTCCGATAACATAAGCCATTACTTTAGGCGGTTGCGACAACCATATGCGCAACCATGCGCCAGAACAGAAAAAAAGGGTCACTGATGGTGGAACAAAGTCAGGCTGCCGGTACGGAGTGGGTGGATATCGTTAACGAAGATAACGAGGTAATTGCTCAGTCGAGTCGGACTCAGATGCGTGCACAATGCCTGCGCCATCGCGCAACCTATATCGTGGTTCACGATGGTATGGGAAAAATTCTGGTGCAGCGCCGTACCGATAATAAAGATTTTATGCCGGGTATGCTGGATGCCACTGCGGGTGGCGTAGTGCAGAGTGGGGAAGTGTTACTGGAGTCAGCACGTCGTGAAGCGGAAGAAGAGCTGGGTATCGCAGCGGTGCCTTTTGCCGAGCACGGGCAGTTCTATTTTGAGGATCCACACTGTCGCGTCTGGGGCGGGCTGTTTAGCTGTGTCTCACATGGCCCGTTCGCCATGCAGGAAGAGGAGGTTGCAGAGGTATTCTGGATGACGCCGGAAGAGGTAACCAGCCGCTGTGATGAGTTCACCTCTGACTCGCTGAAAGCGCTTTCGTTATGGTTAAGTCGTAACAAAGAGCAGAATTAAATAGCAGAAAAACCGCTTGCAGGCGCAAGCGGTTTTTTTTCGGCTTAGCCTTCAGCCTGTAAGGACTGAATCGCAGTCAATGCGATGGTGTAAACGATATCGTCTACCAGCGCACCGCGTGACAGATCGTTGACCGGCTTGCGCATACCTTGCAGCATTGGGCCAATCGAGATCAGGTCAGCTGAACGCTGTACCGCTTTATAGGTGGTGTTACCGGTGTTCAGATCCGGGAAGATAAACACGGTCGCACGGCCTGCAACCGGTGAGTTTGGCGCTTTAGATTTTGCCACATCGGCCATAATCGCTGCGTCATACTGTAACGGACCGTCAATGACCAGGTCAGGACGTTTTTCCTGCGCGATACGCGTCGCTTCACGTACTTTTTCCACATCACTACCGGCTCCGGAGTTACCGGTTGAGTAGGAGATCATTGCCACGCGCGGATCGATACCAAACGCCGCTGCGGAGTCTGCCGACTGAATGGCAATCTCTGCCAGCTGATCGGCGGTAGGATCCGGGTTGATAGCGCAGTCACCGTAAACCAGCACCTGCTCAGGCAGCAGCATAAAGAACACTGAAGAAACCAGTGAACTGTTTGGCGCGGTTTTGATCAGCTGCAACGGTGGACGAATGGTGTTGGCAGTGGTGTGTACTGCACCGGAAACCAGTCCGTCTACTTCGTTTTGTTCCAGCATCATGGTACCAAGTACCACGTTGTCTTCCAGCTGCTCGCGTGCGACCACTTCGGTCATGCCTTTGCTTTTACGCAGTTCTACCAGGCGGGCAACATAGTTTTCACGTACCACTTCCGGATCAACGATGTCGATGCCTGCGCCCAGCTCAACACCCTGTACTGCTGCAACGCGCTGAATCTCTTCAGGATTACCTAACAGTACGCAGTGCGCAATACCGCGTTCGGCGCAAATCGCAGCCGCTTTCACGGTACGTGGCTCATCGCCTTCTGGCAGTACGATGCGTTTACCGGCTTTACGTGCCAGCTCGGTCAGCTGGTAGCGGAAGGCTGGTGGCGACAGGCGACGGCTGCGCTCGGAGGTGGCAGTCAGTGACTCTATCCAGTCGGCATCAATATGGCTGGCGACGTACTCCTGCACGCGTTCGATACGCTGGGTATCATCGCTGGGCACTTCCAGATTAAAGCTTTGCAGGCTCAGTGAGGTCTGCCAGGTGTTGGTGTCGACCATAAATACCGGCAGGCCGGTCTGGAACGCACGCTCACACAGTTTGTTAATACGGTCATCAATTTCATAACCGCCGGTCAGCAGGATGGCACCGATTTCCACGCCGTTCATCGCCGCCAGGCAGGCGGCAACCAGCACGTCCGGGCGATCTGCGGAGGTGACCAGCAGGGAACCTGGACGGAAATGCTCCAGCATATGTGGAATGCTACGTGCGCAGAAGGTCACCGACTTAACGCGGCGGGTATTGATATCGCCTTCGTTAATGATGCGCGCATTCAGGTGGCGGCACATATCGATGGCGCGGGTGGCGATAAGCTCGAAGCTCCATGGCACACAGCCCAGAACCGGCAGCGGGCTGTTGGCAAACAGCTGCTTCGGATCGATATTCGCGACGCTGGCTTTGGTCGAGTCATCAAAAATTTCAGACAGGTCAGGGCGAGTACGTCCCTGATCGTCAACCGGCGCATTCAGTTTGTTGATAATCACGCCGGTGATGCTTTTGTTTTTACTGCCGCCGAAGCTGCTTTGCGTCAGTTCGATACGCTCTTTCAGCTGAGCCGGTGAGTCATTGCCCAGTGCGGTAACGAAAACGATTTCTGCATTCAGCGTTTTAGCAATTTCATAGTTCAGTGCGTTGGCAAACTGATGTTTACGTGTTGGCACCAGGCCTTCAACCAGCACCACTTCCGCATCTTTGGTGTTTTCGTGATAGCGGGCGATGATCTCTTCCATCAATACATCCTGCTGATTCGAGCCCAGCAGTGATTCAACGCGGCTCATTTCCAGCGGCTCGGCCGCCGGGATTGAGGAGTTTTTGCGAATGATGGTGGTGGTCTGGTCTGGCGTGTTACCGCCGAGGCGCGGTTGTGCGATAGGTTTGAAGACGCTGAGACGAACGCCTTTACGCTCCATGGCCCGGATAACGCCAAGACTGACACTGGTCAGGCCGACGCTGGTACCGGTTGGAATCAACATAATTGTACGTGACACGGTAAACCTCTCAGGTGTTGCGTGGTGTCCAAAACAACTCCGCCAGCCTGAGCTGACGGAGGAGAAGCATTAAGCAGTAAGGCGGGCAGCGTCTTGCGCGATGACCAACTCTTCGTTGGTTGGGATCACCACCGCAGGGCGGGTGCCTTCTTTATTGATAAAGCCTGATTTGCCAAAGCGCGCTGCAAGGTTACGCTCGTGATCGACATCAAAGCCCAGCAGAGCCAGTTTAGCCAGCGTCAGCTCACGCACCATGGCGGCGTTTTCGCCGATACCACCGGTGAATACCACTGCATCCAGACGGCCATCCATCAGCGCAGTGTAAGAGCCGATATATTTCGCCAGGCGGTGGCAGAATACATCCATCGCGCGTTTAGCATCTGCTTTATCGTTGTAATTATCTTCCACGTAACGGCAGTCGCTGGTGACTTCGGTCAGGCCGAGCAGGCCGGACTCTTTGGTCAGCAGTTTGTTGATCGCATCAACGCTCATACCGAGAGTATCGTGCAGGAAGAAGATAATAGCCGGATCGATATCACCACTGCGGGTGCCCATGACCAGGCCTTCCAGCGGCGTCAGACCCATTGAGGTGTCAACGCAAACGCCGTTACGGATGGCTGAAACTGAACCACCATTGCCGAGATGGCAGGTAATAATATTCAGCTCTTCCAGCGGCTTGTTCAGCATTTTAGCTGCTTCGTGCGTCACGTAGAAGTGGCTGGTGCCGTGCGCGCCGTAACGACGAACGCCATGCTCTTTATATAAGGAATACGGCAGGGCGTAGAGATAAGACTCTTCCGGCATGGTCTGATGAAAAGCGGTGTCGAATACGGCGACATTTTTATCAGACAGCAGCGGGAAGTTTTTCATTGCTTCGTCGATGCCGATCAGGTGTGCCGGATTGTGCAGCGGAGCGAATGAGGAGGCGTCTTTGATTCCCTGAACCACTTCATCAGTGATGACTACCGACTGGGTCAGTTTTTCACCACCATGCACAATGCGATGGCCGATTGCAGCGATTTGTGCTGACAGCTCAGGTTTTTGTGCCAGAATAGTTTTAACCATAAAGTTAAGTGCTTCACTGTGTGCTGCTCCTGCACCCAACGCGGCTTCATGTTTAGCGCCGTCGATCTTCCATTTGATACGCGCTTCAGGCAGATGGAAACACTCAGCTAAACCAGACAGATACTCTTCACCGTCTGCCGGATTGATGATGGCAAACTTAAGTGAAGAACTACCGCAGTTCAGAACCAGTACTAACTTACTCGACATGGAAGTACCTATTTGTTAAAAGTGGCTAAAATAAACTCAATCAGACTATCAGCGTAGCGCATGAAAGCTGGTACATTAATGATTAAAATCATACTGACGGGAAAAATTGTCTCCGACAGCAAAAAAACTTGGTTATTTTACAGTTTTTTTTGAAGGCCAGCTTAACTAATCATGTCCCGGCCAACAGTTGATTAAGATTGCTCACGTTCCAGTCCTAAAAATCGCGCTCAGGATAACGACAGTGACAGTTAAAGACAAAATATATTGAAGGATGTAATGTAAAGTTGTTTGGTTACTTAATTTTTTTATTTTTTATCTCTGAAGTTGAGGTCCGCCATGGCTAATCACTCCGGCTCCGTCAGTTGGTTCAAATTGTTCCAGCTTGGACAGCATTATATGAAGACATGGCCTGTCGATAAGCGCCTTGCTCCAATGTTCCCGGAAAACCGTGTCACTCGCGCCACGCGTTTCGCCATTCGTTTTATGCCTCCGTTGGCGATATTTACCCTCACATGGCAGATTGCTCTTGGCGGCCAGCTCGGCCCGGCGGTGGCCACGGCGCTATTTGCCTGTACCTTGCCAATGCAGGGGCTGTGGTGGTTGGGTAAGCGCTCTGTCACGCCGCTGCCACCGACGTTGTTACAGTGGTTCCATGAGGTAAGGGCGAAGTTGCAGGAAGCCGGACAAGCGATTGCCCCGGTAGAAGGTAAACCCACCTACCAGTCGCTGGCTGAAGTGCTGAAACGCGCATTTAAACAGCTCGATAAAACCTTCCTCGACGATCTTTGAGTGACTCGCGGGTTCCCACCGAAAAAAAATTGGTGGAAACCCGCGCTAAATCAAAGAAGCCGCTGCTTGCGATACCCTGGTCTTCCGCGTTGTGCGATTCTTGGTCATCTGATTTAAATTACTACTGTCCAGGTGACACAGGAGTTCAAGATGGAAATGACCCACGCCCAGCGTTTAATTCTCTCCAACCAGTACAAAATAATGACGATGCTTGATGCGGATAATGCCGAGCGCTATCGTCGTCAGCAGACCATTGTTGAACGCGGTTACGGTTTGCAGCTGCGCGAACTGGATCGCGAATTCGGTGAGCTTAGCGAAGAAGTGTGCCGCACGCTTATCGACATCATGGAGATGCATCATGCGCTGCATGTTTCCTGGACAAATCTGAAAAATAACAGCGGGCTGGAAGAGCGGCGCCTGGCATTTCTCGGCTTTGATGCCGCGACGGAGGCGCGCTATCTCGGCTATGTGCGCTTTATGGTGAATATTGAAGGACGCTATACCCAGTTCGATTCCGGTACCCATGGCTTTAATGCGCAGACGCCAATGTGGGAAAAATACCAACGGATGCTGACAGTGTGGCAAACTTGTCCACGGCAGTACCATCTGAGTGCGAACGAGATCGCGCAAATCATCAACGCCTGAGAAGGAAACGCAAGTGAAGTGTAAAGGTTTTCTGTTTGATTTAGACGGCACGCTGGTTGATTCACTCCCTGCTGTCGAACGTGCATGGACCAACTGGGGCAAACGTCACGGCATCGATGCTACAGAGATTCTGAATTTTATCCATGGTAAACAGGCGATTACCTCACTGCGTCATTTTATGGCTGGTGCCTCTGAAGAGGAAATTCAGCGTGAATTCTACGCGCTGGAAAAAATTGAAGCGGAAGATACTGATGGCATTATCGCTCTGCCCGGTGCGCAGCAGCTGCTGGCAACGTTGGACGAGCTGGCAATTCCGTGGGCAATTGTTACCTCAGGTTCAGTACCGGTCGCTTCAGCGCGTCGTGCCGCTACCGGCTTGCCCGAGCCGGAAGTGTTTGTTACCGCAGAGCGCGTGGCACGCGGTAAACCTGAGCCGGATGCCTATTTGTTAGGTGCACAGCTACTGCAACTGGAACCGGAAGAGTGTGTGGTCGTGGAGGATGCGGGCGCAGGTATCCTGTCTGGACTGGCGGCGGGTAGCCATGTGATTGCGGTCAACCCACCGTCTGATGCACCACGCCTCGAAGACGTTAATATGGTGCTCTCCTCACTGGAAGAGCTGATTATTAACAAAAATGCTGACGGTAGTTTTGAGGTGCACAGAAAGCACTGAGCATGATTTAGCCCGGCATGAGTTGATACTCATATCCTGCGCTGCCTGACAAGCATATGACCTTCCGGCAATGCGTTACGCTATCGCGGCGATGCAGCGTCATCTTGAGCAGGAAGGATTAAAGAAAGGGCTTGAGAGAGGATTGCAGCAACGGCGACAGGAAGCAATGAAAGACGTCGCCGTTAAAATGCTTGCAGAAGGGCGAAAATTAGCCAGATAACCGGCCTGACAGAAGAACAGCTGAATCAGCGTCGTCACTGAGCCGTGTTTACCGGCGTTGTCAGCACTGTTTACCGCCGCCTGCATGCGCTCCCGTGCACTCAGGCGGCGAGTTATAACGGCGTATCCTGGCTAATCTCATCCAGCGACAGATTAAAACTCGGTACGAATACCTCGATAAAATAATCCATCTCCGGGCTGCGCCGGTCATTAAGCGTTTTTTCCAGTCTGGCCTTTGCCTGACGGAATTCATTGTTGCCCGCCGACAGCTCTTCCAGGCATTTCAGATAAGCGCACAACGCATCAGCCTGTTTTACGACCGCGCTCTCTTCTGGCGAGTGCAGATGTTCATCCAGCAGTGGCCGGAAAGCATCCTGCAGATCCTCTGGCAGCATTTCGATCAGCTTTTGCTGGGCGATCTTTTCGATCTGCTTATATTCATGGGCGATCTGAGCATTGTAATATTTAACCGGGGTCGGCAGATCGCCGGTCAGGACTTCGCTGGCATCGTGATACAGCGCCAGCATGGCGATGCGTTCCGCATTAAGCTGACCGGAAAACTTCTGGTTTTTGATCAGTGCCAGTACGTGCGCCACCATGGCCACTTGCAGACTATGCTCAGAGACATTTTCGGTGCGCACATTGCGCATCAGCGGCCAGCGATTGATCAGTTTCAGACGGGAAAGATGAGCGAAGAAATGGCTTTGGTTCATAGCGATCTATCCTGTTGTGCAGCGCGAGAGCCGTCAGCTGAGGTACGGGCAGCAATAACACTGCCCGCAACGTTACGGCTTATTGACGATAGCCTTCAAGGAAACGGCCAAACTTGTTCACCGCCATTTCCAGTTCATCGACGCGCGGCAGCGTGACGATGCGCACGTGATCCGGCCATGGCCAGTTAAATGCGGTTCCCTGTACCAGCAGCACTTTTTCCTGCAGCAGGAAATCGAGCACCATTTTCTGGTCGTCATGAATATTAAAGCGTTTAGGATCAATGCGCGGGAACATATACAGCGCACCCTGAGGTTTCACGCAGCTGACGCCGGGGATCTCATTAATCAGTTCCCAGGCACGCTGGCGCTGTTCGTACAGGCGGCCGCCCGGCGCGATAAATTCACTGATACTCTGATAACCACCCAGTGCGGTCTGAATGGCGTGCTGCGCCGGCACGTTAGCACACAGTCGCATCGATGCCAGCATCTCCAGACCTTCAATATAGCCTTTTGCATGTTTTTTCGGGCCGTTCAGTACCATCCAGCCCTGACGGAAGCCGGCAACACGGTAGGTTTTCGACAAACCATTAAAGGTGATGGTTAACAGATCCGGCGCCATTGCGGCAATCGAGTGGTGCTGCGCGGCATCATACAAAATCTTATCGTAAATCTCGTCGGCGAAGATGATCAGGTTATGCTGGCGCGCCAGTTCAACCACTTCCATCAGCAACTCTTTGCTGTAGACCGCACCGGTTGGGTTATTCGGATTGATAATCACAATGCCGCGAGTGCGCGGAGTGATTTTGCTGCGAATGTCATCAAGGTCCGGGAACCAGTCAGATGACTCATCGCATAAATAGTGCACCGCTTTGCCGCTGGAGAGGGAAACCGCCGCGGTCCATAACGGATAGTCGGGCGCGGGAACCAGCATTTCGTCGCCACTGTTCAGCAGCGCCTGCATCGATTGCACAATCAGCTCAGAAACACCATTGCCGATATAGATATCTTCAACGGTGACGTCGCGCATGCCGCGCGCCTGGTAGTGCTGCATAATGGCTTTACGGGCGGAGTAGAGACCTTTTGAATCGCAATAGCCCTGCGCGCTCGGCAGGTTGCGAATCACATCGACCAGGATTTCATCGGGCGCTTCAAAGCCGAAGGGGGCCGGGTTACCGATGTTGAGTTTAAGGACTTTATTGCCTTCTTCTTCGAGACGTTTTGCTTCTTTTAACACCGGGCCACGAATGTCGTAGCAGACGTTGTCCAGCTTACCTGATTTATCAATTTGAAAATTCATCTACATCGCCTTAACTGGCAGAGCCGCGTTCCTGCCGTGGAAAATAACCCTGCACAATTTACTCCTCTGTTCAGCGCTTTTGAAGCGCTGAGTCAGGTTTTGGCGCGATAGCCACGGTTTTACTATCACGCCGGTACGCAACAGGGGCGCTGACGGTATCTTTGGTACAATAATCTCATTATTGGTTTTTACAAAGCATATGCTTCTGGCTGAGATTTGCTCAGTTTCATGCCGGCATTAAAAGCAGGGGGTTCAGCGGCTGATATGCTGCACATTTGATAGAAAATGATAAATAGATGAATGGCTAAATAATCAAAGCTTTCTAATTGAAGTTGCGGTTTTAAGTGCTGGTGTGACCAGATTATGGTCGAGACTGGCGATGAGGTTTATTCGCATCAACAACTAAGTGGGGGTTTTGATCGTTGTCTGGACAACTTTTTTTGTCGCACGAGGTCAGAGAAAATGGGTGTTCATTGATAAAATCCTGCTTTACTGAAAAGAATTAGAAGATTGGGGCTTAAAATATAATCGACAGTATGCCAGGATAACAATCAAGGGGATTTACTGTAAAAAAGCAGATAAATCCGGCGATAAAATCTACCATTTTGTCGCAACAAATATTAAGTATTATTTACTATTTGGCGTCACCCGGTCACTCTGACGGAGCGTCGATTCCAGGTCAGTGCTCTTGACCAGTACATGAGCAGTAATGTGCTTTTAAGTGGCTGCAGTGTCATTTAACGACGACGACGCAGCTTTCTACAACTTATGGGTTAGTGCCGTGCGCACTGACAATGTATCAGACGAAAGATACTATTTATCTCAGGGTCCGATCGTGAGAGATCGACAGGGCCGGTATCGTGAAAAGGAGTTTCAGAGGTTCGCCGACAAGCTAATGAGTTGAGAGACATCACTGTTTAGCACTCTCGCCATGACGTCTTGTCACCGCTTTATCTGACTGATAAAGCATGTAGTAACACCAGGGTAGCTGTTTGTAAAAAATCTAATAAGTGAAGAAAAACATGACTAATGCAAATCGTCCGATTCTCAACCTCGACCTCGATCTGCTGAGAACGTTTGTTGCGGTTGCCGATCTTAACACTTTCGCAGCGGCTGCTGCGGCCGTGTGCAGAACGCAATCAGCAGTAAGCCAGCAGATGCAGCGTCTGGAACAATTGGTGGGCAAAGAGTTATTTGCCCGACATGGACGCAACAAATTGCTGACGGAGCACGGTATTCAATTGCTGGGTTATGCCAGAAAAATACTGCGCTTCAATGACGAGGCCTGTACATCTCTGATGTACAGTAACATTCAGGGGGTTCTGACTATCGGCGCGTCCGATGATACCTCTGATACTATTCTGCCTTACCTGCTCAACCGGGTCACCTCGGTCTATCCAAAACTGGCTATTGATGTGCGTGTGAAGCGTAATCCGTACATGATGGAGATGCTGAACCAGGGAGAAGTGGATTTAGTGGTTACCACCTCCAGCCCAGGCAGCTTTACTCATCAGGTACTGCGTACTTCACCGACGTTATGGTATTGCGCGGCTGACTATATCTTCCAGCGTGGTGAAGCGATTCCACTGGTGCTGCTGGATGAACCAAGCCCGTATCGTGATATGGCCATTGATCACCTTAACGAAGCGGGTATCCCATGGCGCATCTCCTACGTCGCTTCTACGTTGGCGGCAGTGCGCGCTGCGGTGAAAGCCGGTCTGGGTGTAACGGCTCGTCCGGTAGAAATGATGAGCCCGGAACTGCGCGTCATGGGTGCAGCAGAAGGTCTGCCTGCACTGCCAGATACGCAATATCTGCTGTGCCGCAATCCTGAAAGCGAAAATGAACTGGCTCTGGCAATTTTCAATGCCATGGAGTCCAGCAGCGATCCTTACACTCTGACCGCTGTCGGTCAGGGTAGTGATGTGCTGTTGGATGACGAAGAGTAAATGTGTTAATCGAAACGATACCTGTTCTCATTAAATCAGCGTATTTAGCTTGTTAACCATTAAAAATAAGCCCTTCACTAATTTATTTTAGTGAGGGGCTTTTTAATGGGTGCTTGTTTCATTTTTTCAGGCATTTTTTTGCCACTTAATTAATATTGTCATTATTCCTGTCTGATGATGCCACCCGACAAGTATCACGGCATAAAATTCGCCGGAGATTGATTACTTGCGGTTGGCAATCGTTTCAAATATTGCTCTTTTTTTTATCATAAAGGGCAAAAGTGTGTCCTGGATCAAAAAAATAACCCTATTAAGGGGCAGGAAAACCGGCCAATTCCTGTCAAAATACGATTGTTAAATGCACGATCCATGCAACTCAATACCCGCTACACTCTATTTACAGCGTTAGACTGACACGATTTAGCTTATTATCTGCGCATCATATGTTAATAAAATGCTGCGGGTGTAAAATAACGTGTGGATACTTTTGTCAAAGTTGACAAAAGGTTATAGAAAGGAGTAAAAAACCCCATAAAATTGCTGCTTAATCATTAAAGACAGCAAAGTTTATAAGGTTTTTCATCCTTCCCTTGAATCGATGTGGTGTGTTAACTGCCGTTAAGAGAGCAGGACGCTAATCGCCACTTTTGATGAGTAAGCAGAGAGTATGTCAACAACCACTGAAGTCATCGCTCATAACTGGGCATTCGCTGTTTTCCTGATCGTCGCCGTGGGCCTCTGTTGCCTGATGTTAGCTGGCGCGTGGTTTTTGGGCGGAAAAGCCCACGGAAGACATAAAAACACACCTTTTGAGTCTGGTATCGAGGCGGTTGGTACGACGCAGATGCGTCTGTCCGCCAAGTTCTATCTGGTGGCGATGTTCTTCGTCATATTCGACGTTGAAGCCCTCTATTTATACGCATGGTCTACTGCGATTCGTGAAAGCGGATGGGTAGGTTTTGTCGAAGCCGCAATTTTCATTTTGGTACTGTTGGCCGGACTGGTTTATCTGGCGCGCATTGGCGCACTGGACTGGGCTCCTGCACGTCGTCGTGTCGTAGTCAAAACCACCACGGTCAGTCACACCAACCGTCATACGCAGTAACAGCGAGGCATTAAGATGGACTATACGCTCACCCGCATAGACCCGAACGGTGAGAATGACCGTTATCCCCTGCAGAAACAGGAAATCGTTACCGATCCCCTGGAGAAGCACGTTCATCAGAATATCTACATGGGCAAGTTAGAGAATGCCCTGCACGATATGGTGAACTGGGGCCGTAAGAACTCCCTCTGGCCGTTTAACTTCGGTCTTTCCTGTTGTTATGTCGAAATGACCACTTCGTTTACTGCGGTTCACGACGTTGCACGATTCGGCTCCGAAGTTATCCGTGCTTCGCCGCGTCAGGCTGACTTTATGGTGGTTGCGGGTACCTGTTTCACCAAAATGGCCCCGGTAGTACAGCGTCTTTATGACCAGATGCTGGAGCCGAAGTGGGTGATTTCAATGGGTGCCTGTGCCAACTCCGGTGGCATGTACGACATTTACTCCGTGGTGCAGGGCGTGGACAAGTTCCTGCCGGTCGACGTGTATATTCCTGGCTGCCCACCGCGTCCGGAAGCTTATATGCAAGCGCTGTTGCTGCTGCAGGAGTCAATCGGTAAAGAGCGCCGCCCGTTATCGTGGGTGGTAGGCGATCAGGGTGTTTATCGCGCCAATATGCAGTCCGAGCGTGAGAGAAAACAGGCCGAGCGTATTGCAGTGACTAACCTGCGTACCCCTGACGAAATTTAAGCCAGCAGTTGATGGATGTGGTCAAGATAAGCGCGTAAGAAAATCACAATGTAACGTGCGCTGACCCACCTGACGCCAACACTGAGTGCCTGTCAGACAGGCCAGAATGGTGAACAACCTTATGACAGATTTAACCGCGCAAGATCTCGCTCAGCCAGCATGGCAAACCCGCGATCACCAGGATGACCCGGTGATCGGCGAGCTGCGTAATCGTTTTGGGCCGGATGCCTTTACCGTGCAGCCTACCCGTACCGGCGTGCCGGTGGTGTGGGTAAAACGTGAGCAGTTACTGGAAATTATTGAGTTTCTTCGCAAGTTGCCGAAACCGTACGTCATGCTGTATGACCTGCATGGTATGGATGAACGCCTGCGCACCCACCGTGACGGTTTACCGGCGGCGGATTTCTCCGTTTTCTACCACTTCATCTCCATTGAACGCAATCGCGATATCATGCTCAAGGTGGCGTTGTCTGAAAACGATTTGAATGTGCCTACCATCACCAAAATGTTCCCGAATGCCAACTGGTATGAGCGTGAAACCTGGGAGATGTTTGGTATCAATATTCAGGGCCACCCGCATCTGACGCGCATTATGATGCCGCAGACCTGGGAAGGGCATCCGCTGCGTAAAGACTATCCGGCACGCGCCACCGAATTCGATCCTTTCGAGCTGACAAAGCAGAAAGAAGACCTGGAAATGGAAGCGCTGACCTTTAAGCCGGAAGACTGGGGCATGAAGCGCAGTACCACCAATGAGGACTTTATGTTCCTCAACCTCGGTCCTAACCACCCCTCAGCGCACGGTGCATTCCGCATCATTATGCAGCTGGATGGTGAAGAGATCGTCGACTGCGTACCGGATATCGGCTACCACCACCGCGGTGCGGAAAAAATGGGTGAGCGCCAGTCCTGGCACAGCTACATTCCCTATACCGACCGTATCGAATATCTCGGTGGCTGCGTTAACGAGATGCCGTATGTGCTGGCAGTAGAAAAACTGGCCGGGATTAAAGTGCCAGAACGCGTGGATGTGATTCGCGTGATGCTATCAGAGCTGTTCCGTATCAACAGCCACCTGCTTTACATCTCCACTTTTATTCAGGACGTCGGTGCTATGTCTCCGGTGTTCTTTGCCTTTACCGATCGCCAGAAAATTTATGATGTGGTGGAAGCCATCACCGGTTTCCGTATGCATCCGGCATGGTTCCGTATTGGCGGTGTGGCGCATGATCTGCCGAAAGGCTGGGACCGTCTGCTGCGCGAATTCCTCGACTGGCTGCCAAAACGTCTGAAAGCCTATGAGCAAACCGCACTGAAAAACTCGGTGCTGATTGGTCGTTCGAAAGGCGTGTCTGCTTACAATATGGATGAAGCGCTGGCATGGGGCACCACCGGTGCTGGCCTGCGCGCCACCGGTCTCGACTTTGACGTGCGTAAATGGCGCCCGTACTCCGGTTATGAAAACTTCGATTTCGAAGTGCCAATCGGTGCCGGTGTCAGCTGTGCTTATACCCGCGTGATGCTGAAGATGGAAGAGATGCGCCAGAGCCTGCGTATTCTCGAGCAATGCCTGAACAATATGCCGGAAGGCCCGTTCAAGGCCGATCATCCGTTGACAACGCCGCCACCGAAAGAGCGCACGCTGCAGCATATTGAAACCCTGATCACCCACTTCCTGCAGGTTTCCTGGGGGCCAGTAATGCCAGCCAACGAATCCTTCCAGATGATCGAGGCGACCAAGGGAATTAACAGTTACTACCTGACCAGCGATGGCAGCACGATGAGCTACCGCACCCGCGTGCGCACGCCAAGCTTCCCGCACCTGCAGCAGATCCCATCGGTGATCCGCGGCAGCCTGGTATCCGATCTGATCGTTTACCTCGGTAGTATCGATTTTGTTATGTCAGACGTGGACCGCTAATTATGCACGATCAAAAAATTGCGATCGAAACGATCGATGTGAGTGAGGTCTTTGTGCTGAGTGCCACAGAACGTGACGCTATTGAGCATGAAAAACATCACTACGAAGACGCACGCGCAGCCTCAATTGAAGCGCTGAAGATCGTGCAGAAACAGCGTGGCTGGGTGCCGGATGGCGCGATTAATGCCATTTCTGAAGTGCTGGGTATCCCGGCCAGCGACGTAGAAGGCGTGGCGACGTTTTACAGCCAGATTTTCCGTCAGCCGGTTGGCCGCCATGTGATTCGCTACTGCGACAGCGTGGTCTGCCATATCACCGGTTATCAGGGGATTCAGGCGGCGCTGGAACAGAATCTGAATATCAAGCCTGGCCAGACCACCACCGATGGCCGCTTTACCCTGCTGCCAACCTGCTGTCTCGGTAACTGCGACAAAGGCCCAACCATGATGGTCGACGAAGATACCCACGTGCATCTGACGCCGGAAACCATCGCTGACTTACTGGAGCAGTATCAATGAAACAGATCATTCGTACTGCCGAAATGCATCCACTGACCTGGCGCATGCGTGAAGACAAACAGCCGGTATGGCTGGATGAATATCGCAGCAAAAACGGCTATGCCGGTGCTGAAAAAGCGCTGAAAGGCATGTCGCCAGACGAGATTGTGGCGCTGGTAAAAGATTCCGGTCTGAAAGGGCGCGGCGGCGCGGGCTTCTCCACGGGTCTGAAGTGGAGCCTGATGCCGAAAGACGAAAGCATGAATATCCGTTACCTGCTGTGTAACGCCGATGAGATGGAGCCGGGCACCTATAAAGACCGCCTGCTGATGGAGCAGATGCCGCATCAGCTGGTGGAAGGCATGCTGATCAGTGCTTTCGCGCTGAAAGCTTACCGTGGCTACATCTTCCTGCGCGGAGAGTATATCGAGGCGGCGGTTAATTTGCGCCGTGCGATTGCTGAAGCGACCGAAGCAGGTCTGCTGGGCAAGAACATTCTCGGCAGCGGGTTTGATTTCGAACTGATCGTGCACACCGGCGCGGGTCGTTATATCTGTGGTGAAGAGACAGCGCTGATTAACTCGCTGGAAGGCCGCCGCGCGAATCCGCGCTCCAAGCCACCATTCCCGGCCTCCGCCGGCGTATGGGGTAAGCCGACCTGCGTGAATAACGTTGAAACGCTGTCGAACGTGCCGGCCATCCTCGCTAACGGCGTGGAGTGGTACAAGGGCATTTCAAACAGCGATGACGCCGGGACCAAAATGATGGGCTTCTCTGGCCGGGTGAAAAATCCAGGCGTCTGGGAGCTGCCGTTTGGCACTACTGCCCGCGAGATCCTCGAGGATTACGCCGGTGGCATGCGCGATGGCCTGAAATTTAAAGCCTGGCAGCCAGGCGGTGCCGGAACTGACTTCCTGACCGATCAGCACCTTGACCTGCCGATGGAGTTTGCCAGCATTGGTAAAGCCGGCAGCCGTTTGGGTACCGCGCTGGCGATGGCGGTCGATCACGAAATCAATATGGTGTCGCTGGTCCGTAACCTGGAAGAGTTCTTCGCCCGTGAATCCTGTGGCTGGTGTACCCCATGCCGCGATGGTTTGCCGTGGAGCGTAAAAATCCTGCGTGCGCTGGAGCAGGGCAAAGGTCAGCCGGGTGATATTGAAACGCTTGAGCAGCTTTGTCGCCAGCTTGGTCCGGGCAAAACCTTTTGCGCCCATGCGCCAGGTGCAGTAGAGCCACTGCAAAGCGCGATTAAATATTTCCGCGAAGAATTTGAAGCCGGCATCGCGCCGCAGGTCTTTGGTAACGCTCGTGCAATCAGCGGTATTCAGCCAAACCTGTTAAAAGCACGCTGGTAAAAACGTGCGGGCGCTGCTGGGGCGGCGTTTCTCCCCGCCCGACGCGCAGAGATTTATGTTTAACGCTTGAGAGATCAAGCCTTACGGAAGCATGTTCACTATGGCTACAATTCATGTAGACGGTAAAGAATATGATGTCGACGGCGCAGACAACTTGCTTCAGGCATGTCTGTCCCTCGGCCTTGATATTCCTTATTTTTGCTGGCACCCGGCGCTGGGCAGCGTAGGTGCTTGCCGCCAGTGTGCGGTGAAGCAATACCAAAATGCCGAAGATACCCGTGGTCGCCTGGTCATGTCCTGCATGACGCCAGCGTCAGACGGCACCTTTATCTCAATTGATGACGGCGAAGCGAAAGAGTTCCGTGAGAGCGTGGTCGAGTGGTTGATGACTAACCACCCGCACGACTGTCCGGTGTGTGAAGAGGGCGGTAACTGCCATCTTCAGGATATGACGGTGATGACCGGCCATAGCTTCCGCCGCTATCGCTTCACCAAGCGTACCCACCGTAATCAGGATCTCGGGCCGTTTATTTCTCACGAAATGAACCGCTGTATCGCCTGCTACCGCTGCGTGCGTTACTACAAAGACTATGCCGACGGCACCGATCTTGGTGTGTATGGCGCGCACGACAACGTCTACTTTGGTCGTCCGGAAGATGGCACGCTGGAAAGCGAGTTCTCCGGCAACCTGGTAGAGATTTGTCCTACCGGCGTCTTCACCGATAAAACCCACTCCGAGCGTTACAACCGTAAGTGGGATATGCAGTTTGCACCGAGCATTTGTCAGCAGTGCAGCATCGGCTGTAACACCAGTCCGGGCGAGCGCTATGGCGAACTGCGCCGTATTGAAAACCGCTATAACGGTAGCGTAAACCACTATTTCCTCTGTGACCGCGGTCGTTTTGGTTATGGCTACGTTAATCTGAAAGATCGCCCACGCCATCCGATGCAGCGTCGCGGTGATGACTGGATTACGCTGAATGCGGACCAGGCGATGCAGGGTGCTGCCGACGTGCTGCGTCAGGCGAAAAAAGTGATTGGTATTGGTTCACCACGCGCCAGCGTCGAGAGTAACTTTGCGCTGCGCGAACTGGTGGGCGCGGAAAACTTCTCCACCGGTATTCCGGCGGCGGAGCAGTCGCGTCTGGAACTGATGCTGAAAGTCCTGCGTGAAGGTGGCATTCATACTCCGGCACTGCGCGAGATTGAGAGCTACGATGCGGTGCTGGTATTGGGTGAAGATCTGACCCAGACCGGTGCACGCGTGGCGTTATCAGTACGCCAGGCGGTTAAAGGTAAATCACGCGAAATGGCAGCGGCACAAAAAGTGGCTGACTGGCAGATTGCGGCGATCCTGAATATTGGCCAGAACGCTAAACATCCGTTGTTTATCACCAACGTCGATACCACCCGTATGGATGATATCGCCGCGTGGAGCTACCGTGCGCCAGTTGAAGATCAGGCGCGTCTGGGCTTTGCCATCGCTCATGCGCTGGATAACAGTGCGCCAGCGGTGGACGGTATCGAGCGCAGCCTGGCAGGTAAAATCGACGTGATCGTGCAGGCGTTAGCCGGCGCGAGAAAACCGCTGATCATCTCCGGCACCCATTCCGGTAGCCAACAGATGATTGAAGCGGCGGCGAACGTGGCTAAAGCGCTGAAAGGGCGTGGTGCTGATGTGGGCATTACCCTGCTGGCTTCCGCTACCAACAGCGTTGGCCTCGGCATGATCGGCGGCAACACGCTGGATAGTGCGCTGGAGCAACTGACCAGCGGTAGCGCAGACGCGGTAGTGATCCTTGAAAACGATCTGTATCGCCAGGCACCGGCTGCGCAGGTTGACGCTGCATTAAGCAACACGCCAAACGTGATCGTTATCGATCATCAGCGCACGGCCACCATGGATAAAGCCGGGCTGATTCTTTCCGCTGCCAGCTTTGCTGAAAGTGATGGCACAGTCGTCAACCAGGAAGGCCGTGCTCAGCGCTTCTTCCAGGTTTATGATCCGGCTTACTATGACACCACGGTAGAGATGCTGGAAAGCTGGCGCTGGCTGCACTCGTTGCACAGCACCGTTGAGAGCCGCCATGTTGACTGGACGCAGCTTGATGATGTGATCGATGCGGCGGTTCAGGCATTGCCACAGCTGGCAGCGATCAAGGATGCGGCACCGGATGCCAGCTTCCGTATTCGCGGTCAGAAACTGGCGCGTTCTCCGCACCGTTACAGCGGTCGTACCGCCATGCGCGCCAATATCAGCGTGCATGAGCCACGACAGCCGCAAGATAAAGACACCATGTTCGCCTTCTCAATGGAGGGTAACAACAGCCCACTGGCCGATCGTCAGCAGATCCCGTTTGCCTGGGCGCCAGGCTGGAACTCACCGCAGGCGTGGAATAAGTTCCAGGCTGAAGTGGGAGGCAAACTGCGTCATGGCGATCCTGGCGTGCGACTGTTTGAGGCCAGCGAAGGTCAGCTTCAGTGGTTTGACAGCGTGCCTGCAGCCTTTGCCGGTAATGAAAATCAGTGGCGCGTCGCGCCTTACTACCACCTGTTCGGTAGTGAAGAGATGACCCAGCGCGCCCCGGTGATTCAGACGCGTATGCCGCAGCCGTATGTAATGGTTAATCCAGCTGATGCCGCCCGTCTGGGCGTTAACGACGGTACAGCCGTTGAGTTCAGCTGTGCAGGTCAGACGCTGCGTCTGCCGGTGCGTTTCTCCGACGCGTTACAAGCAGGGCAGGTAGGTTTACCGATCGGTATGCCGGGTATTCCGCCATACCTTTCCGGCGCCAATATTGACGATCTGCGGGAGGCTGCGCAATGAGCTGGCTCACTCCGGAATTAATTGACGTGCTGATCGCCGTCGGCAAAGCGCTGGTGATCTTATTAGTCGTGGTGGGCTGTGGTGCCTTTATGAGCTTCGGTGAACGTCGCTTGCTGGGCCTGTTCCAGAACCGTTACGGACCGAACCGTGTTGGCTGGGGCGGCTCGCTGCAGCTGGTCGCGGACATGATCAAAATGTTCTTTAAAGAGGACTGGATCCCACCGTTTACCGACCGCGTGATTTTTACCCTGGCACCGATGATTGCCTTTACCTCGCTGCTGCTGGCAATGGCGATCGTACCGGTGACGTCAACCTGGATGGGCGCTGACCTGAATATCGGTCTGCTGTTCTTCCTGATGATGGCGGGCCTTGCGGTATATGCGGTGCTGTTTGCTGGCTGGGCGAGTAATAACAAATACTCGCTGCTGGGCGCGATGCGTGCTTCTGCCCAGACCCTGAGCTATGAAGTGTTTCTCGGCCTGTCGTTGATGGGCGTGGTTGCACAGGCTGGCTCGTTCAATATGGTCGAGATTGTTAACAGCCAGACGCACTTGTGGAACGTAATTCCGCAGTTCCTCGGCTTTATCACCTTCTGTATTGCGGGTGTTGCGGTGTGTCACCGTCATCCATTTGACCAGCCGGAAGCCGAGCAGGAACTGGCCGATGGTTACCACATTGAATATGCCGGGATGAAATTTGGTCTGTTCTTTGTCGGTGAATATATCGGTATCGTTACCGTTTCTTCACTGATCGTCACGCTGTTTTTCGGCGGCTGGCACGGTCCATGGTTGCCACCGATTTTCTGGTTTGCCATCAAGACGGCATTTTTCATGATGATGTTCATTCTGATTCGTGCTGCGTTGCCGCGTCCGCGCTATGACCAGGTGATGTCTTTCGGCTGGAAAGTTTGTCTGCCGTTGACGTTGTTGAACCTGCTGGCGACTGCCGCAGTGATTTTGTACACGGCGCAGTAAGAGGTTAAGAACATGACATTAAAAGATATTGTCGTTGGTTTCGGTACTACGGTTCGTAGTATCTGGCTGATTGGGATGAATGCTTTCGCCAAGCGCGAAACCATGATGTACCCGGAAGAGCCGGTTTACCTGCCACCGCGTTATCGTGGCCGCATCGTGCTGACGCGCGATCCGGACGGCGAAGAGCGCTGCGTTGCCTGTAACCTGTGTGCGGTAGCTTGTCCTGTCGGCTGTATTTCACTGCAAAAAGCCGAGCATCAGGATGGCCGCTGGTATCCGGAGTTCTTCCGCATCAACTTCTCGCGCTGCATTTTCTGTGGTCTGTGTGAAGAAGCCTGCCCGACCACCGCGATCCAGTTGACGCCGGATTTCGAACTGGGTGAGTTTAAGCGTCAGGATCTGGTGTACGAAAAAGAAGACCTGTTGATTTCAGGACCGGGTAAATACCCTGAGTACAACTTCTATCGTATGGCGGGTATGGCGATCGAGGGTAAAGACAAGGGCGACGCCGAAAACGAAGCCAAACCTATCGACGTCAAAGGCTTGTTACCTTAAGGAGCCAGACATGGAATTTGCATTTTATATTTGCGGACTGATAGCGGTACTGACGACTCTGCGCGTCATTACCCATACCAATCCGGTGCATGCGTTGCTGTATCTGATCATCTCGCTGTTGGCGATTGCTGGCGTGTTCTTCTCCATGGGCGCCTATTTTGCCGGTGCGCTGGAAATCATCGTTTACGCCGGTGCCATTATGGTGCTGTTCGTCTTCGTAGTGATGATGCTGAACCTCGGCAAAGCGGTGCAGGAGCAAGAGCGCCAGTGGTTGCAGCCGTCATTATGGATTGGTCCCGGTCTGGTGGCGCTGGTGCTGCTGGCGGTACTGATTTACGCGATTACCACGGTTAACGATCAGGGCATTGACGGCACAATTATCGACGCGAAAGCGGTCGGGATTAGCCTGTTTGGTCCTTACGTTCTGGCGGTTGAGCTGGCTTCAATGCTGTTGTTGGCGGGTCTGGTGGTGGCATTCCACATCGGACGTGAAGATCGTCAGGGCGAGGTGCTAAGCAACCGCCCTGGTGATGCAGCGAAAAGTAAAAAGGAGGAACACGCATGATCCCTCTGCAACATGGGCTTATCCTGGCGGCGATTCTGTTCGTTCTCGGACTGACCGGGCTGGTGATGCGTCGCAATCTGTTGTTTATGTTAATTGGCCTCGAAATCATGATTAACGCTGCGGCACTGGCGTTCGTGGTGGCGGGAAGCTATTGGGGACAAGCCGACGGTCAGGTGATGTATATTCTGGCTATCAGCCTTGCGGCTGCCGAAGCCAGTATTGGCCTTGCGCTGCTGCTGCAGCTCTACCGTCGTCGTCAGACTCTCAACATTGACACAGTGAGCGAGATGCGCGGATGAACCTTCTCTATTTAACTATTCTGTTTCCGCTGATCGGCTTTTTGCTGCTGGCGTTCTCGCGAGGCCGCTGGTCTGAAAACGTCTCCGCGACCATTGGTATGGGGTCGGTGGGCTTGTCAGCGCTGGTGACTCTGTATGCCGGTATCGACTTCTTCAATCAGGGCCAGCAGGTTTTCAATCAGCCACTCTGGACCTGGATGGATGTCGGCGACTTTAATATTGGTGTCAACCTGACGCTGGACGGCCTGTCGCTGACCATGCTGTCTGTGGTCACCGGTGTCGGTTTCTTCATTCATATGTTCGCCTCCTGGTATATGCGGGGAGAAGAGGGCTATTCGCGCTTCTTCGCGTATACCAACCTGTTTATCGCCAGCATGGTGGTTCTGGTTCTGGCCGACAACCTGATGCTGATGTATCTCGGTTGGGAAGGCGTTGGTCTCTGCTCTTATCTGCTGATCGGTTTCTACTACACCAATCCGGACAACGGCGCGGCGGCGATGAAAGCCTTCATCATTACCCGTGTGGGTGACGTGTTCCTGGCGTTTGCGTTGTTCATTCTCTACAACGAGCTGGGTACGCTGAACTTCCGCGAAATGGTTGAGCTGGCACCGGCGCACTTTGCCGCAGACAACCACATGTTGCAGTGGGCGACGTTGATGCTGTTAGGTGGCGCAGTAGGTAAATCTGCCCAGCTGCCGTTGCAGACCTGGCTGGCCGATGCGATGGCAGGCCCGACGCCGGTTTCCGCACTGATTCACGCGGCAACCATGGTGACGGCGGGTGTCTATCTGATCGCCCGTACTCATGGCCTGTTCCTGCTGACGCCGGAAGTGCTGCATCTGGTGGGTATTATCGGTGCGATTACACTGGTGCTGGCGGGCTTTGCCGCACTGGTACAGACCGATATCAAACGCGTGCTGGCATACTCAACCATGAGTCAGATTGGCTATATGTTCCTTGCTCTGGGTGTACAAGCCTGGGACGCGGCCATTTTCCATCTGATGACCCATGCCTTCTTTAAAGCGTTGCTGTTCCTCTCTTCCGGTTCGGTGATTCTGGCATGTCATCACGAGCAGAACATTTTCAAAATGGGTGGCCTGCGTAAAAGCATTCCGCTGGTGTATGTCTGCTTCCTGGTGGGCGGTGCGGCGCTGTCAGCACTGCCGCTGATTACCGCAGGCTTCTTCAGTAAGGACGAGATTCTTGCCGGTGCGCTGGCGAATGGCCATATCAATCTGATGGTGGCGGGCCTGGTGGGGGCATTTATGACCTCGCTGTATACCTTCCGTATGATCTTTATCGCCTTCCACGGTGAAGAGAAGATTCATGCGCATGCGGGTAAAGGCATCACTCACCATCTGCCGCTGATTGTTCTGCTGATTCTCTCAACCTTTATCGGCGCGATGATTGTTCCACCGTTGCAGGGCGTACTGCCGAATACCACCGAACTGGCGCATGGCACCGTATTGACGCTGGAAATCGCCTCCGGCGTAGTGGCAATTGTCGGTATTCTGCTGGCTGCCGCTCTGTGGCTGGGCAAACGTACGCTGGTGACCAGTATCACTAATAGTGCCATTGGCCGCTTCTTCAGCACCTGGTGGTTCGCCGCGTGGGGCTTTGACTGGCTGTACGACAAAGTGTTTGTTAAACCGTATCTCGGTATTGCCTGGCTGCTGCAACGCGATCCGTTAAATGGTCTGATGAATATTCCGGCTATCCTGTCGCGTTTCGCGAACAAAGGGCTGGTGGTCAGCGAGAACGGTTATCTGCGCTGGTATATCGCCTCAATGAGTATCGGTGCCGTCGTGGTACTGGCACTAATGCTGGTGGTTTAAGGTTAGTGAGCGGGATGGAGCGGAATTGTCCATCCCAACAAGAAGAATATTGAAAATATACCCCGTATAAATGGGCGTTATCGGCGCAGTCAGTTTGTTCGCCGCCAGCGCGGAGCAACCGCAGCGTACTAAAGTACGTGAGGATTGCGAGCACTGCCGGCGAACAAAATGGCAAGCAAGATAGCCCAAACGGGGCCAAGAAAGGGAAAGACTCGCCATGTTATTGCCTTGGCTTATATTTATACCCTTCGTCGGTGGCTTGCTGTGCTGGCAGTGCGAACGCTTTGGCGTCAGAGCGCCGCGCTGGATCGCACTGATCACTATGGGGTTGACGCTGGTGCTGTCGCTGCATCTCTGGATGCAGGGTAACTATGCGCTGACTCAGGCAGCAGGTTTGCCACAGTGGCAATCTGAATTCTCCGCATCATGGATTCCGCGTTTCGGCATCAATTTCCACCTGGCTCTCGACGGACTGTCGCTGCTGATGGTGGTACTGACCGGGCTGCTGGGGTTAATGGCGGTACTCTGCTCCTGGAAGGAAATTGAGAAAAATCAGGGCTTTTTCTACCTCAACCTGATGTGGATTTTGGGCGGCGTGATCGGCGTGTTCCTCGCCATCGACCTGTTCCTGTTCTTCTTCTTCTGGGAAATGATGCTGGTGCCGATGTACTTCCTCATCGCACTCTGGGGTCATAAAGCGTCCGACGGCAAAACCCGTATCAGCGCAGCCACCAAGTTCTTTATCTACACCCAGTCCAGTGGTCTGGTGATGCTGATTGCGATTCTGGGTCTGGTATTCGTTCATTACAATGCGACCGGAGTCTGGACGTTCAACTATGAACTGCTGCTGAACACGCCAATGTCGCACGGTGTTGAATATCTGCTGATGCTCGGCTTCTTTATCGCTTTCGCGGTGAAAATGCCGGTGGTGCCGTTACACGGCTGGTTACCGGATGCGCACAGCCAGGCACCAACGGCTGGCTCCGTTGACCTCGCAGGCATCCTGCTGAAGACCGCTGCTTACGGTTTGTTGCGCTTCAGCCTGCCGCTGTTCCCGAATGCCTCAGCTGAATTTGCGCCGATTGCCATGTGGCTGGGTATCATTGGTATCTTCTACGGGGCGTGGATGGCATTCTCCCAGACCGATATCAAACGTCTGATTGCTTACACCTCAGTATCCCATATGGGCTTTGTACTGATTGCCATCTATACCGGCAGCCAGCTGGCTTACCAGGGCGCGGTGATTCAGATGATTGCTCACGGTCTCTCAGCGGCGGCACTGTTTATACTGTGCGGTCAGCTGTATGAGCGTCTGCATACGCGTGATATGCGTCAGATGGGTGGTCTGTGGTCGCGCATCAAATGGTTGCCGGGTCTGTCTTTGTTCTTCGCCGTGGCTAACCTCGGTATGCCGGGCACCGGTAACTTCGTCGGTGAATTTATGATTCTGGTCGGCAGCTTCCAGGTTGCGCCAGTGATTATCGTCATTGCCACTTTCGGTCTGGTGTTTGCTTCGGTCTACTCATTAATCATGATGCAACGGGCTTATTATGGTCCGGCAAAATCTGACAAGCCGCTGAAAGGCATGTCGCCGCGCGAATTCCTGATGATTATGGTGCTGGTGGTTCTGCTGGTACTGCTGGGGGTTTATCCACAGCCGATTCTGGACACCTCACATGCTGCGATGAGCAATATTCAGCAGTGGTTTACCGCTTCAATTTCAACTACAAGGCCGTAATTCGCCATGACAATAACTCCTCAACATTTGATCGCGCTGCTACCGCTGTTGATCGTCGGATTGACGGTGGTGGTTGTGATGCTGTCCATTGCGTGGCGACGCAACCACTTCGTCAACGCGACCCTGACGGTGATCGGTCTTAACCTCGCACTGCTGTCACTGTTCTTTGTTGGCCAGGCTGGCCCAATGGATGTCACGCCGTTACTGCGCGTCGACGGTTACGCCATGTTCTATACCGGGCTGGTAATACTGGCGAGTCTCGCAACCTGTACCTTCGCGTATCCGTGGCTTGAGGGCTACACCGATAACCGTGAAGAGTTCTACCTGCTGGTGCTGATTGCGGCACTTGGTGGAGTGGTTCTGGCGGGTGCGAATCATTTGGCTGCGCTGTTTATCGGTATTGAACTGCTGTCGCTGCCGCTGTTTGGCCTGATTGGTTACGCTTTCCGTCAGAAACGTTCGCTGGAAGCCGCCATTAAGTACATGATTCTCTCTGCTGCGGCATCATCGTTCCTGCTGTTCGGTATGGCACTGGTGTACGCTGATTCAGGCAGCCTGAGCTTTATGGCGCTGGGCAAAACCCTAAGCGATGAGATGCTGCATCAGCCGCTGTTGCTGGCGGGTCTGGGCCTGATGATTGTTGGCCTCGGCTTTAAACTGTCGCTGGTTCCGTTCCACCTGTGGACGCCAGACGTCTATCAGGGGGCACCGGCACCGGTCTCCACCTTCCTGGCAACCGCCAGCAAGATCGCCATTTTTGGTGTGGTGATGCGTCTGTTTATGTATGCGCCGGTAACCGACAGCGAAGCGGTCAGAACGGTACTCGGCGTGATTGCCTTTGCCTCGATTCTGTTTGGCAACCTGATGGCTATCTCGCAGAGCAACATCAAGCGTATGCTCGGTTACTCTTCAATCGCTCACCTCGGCTATCTGCTGGTGGCGCTGATTGCGGTGCAGACTCATCAGCTGTCGCTGGAAACCGTTGGCGTCTATCTGGCCGGTTACCTGTTCAGCAGCCTCGGTGCATTCGGCGTAGTCAGCCTGATGTCCAGCCCGTATCGTGGTCCGGATGCTGATTCACTTTACTCGTATCGTGGTCTGTTCTGGCATCGCCCGATTCTGTCAGCGGTTATGACGGTGATGATGCTGTCACTGGCGGGTATCCCGATGACGCTCGGCTTTATCGGTAAGTTTTACGTGATTGCGGTCGGCGTGAATGCACACCTGTGGTGGCTGACGGCGGCGGTGGTGCTGGGTAGTGCAATTGGTCTGTACTATTATCTGCGCGTCACCGTCAGCTTATACCTCAGCCCACCAGAGTCGCTACAGCGTGATACGCCGGCTAACTGGGCGTTTACCGCCGGTGGCGTGGTAGTGCTGATTTCAGCAATTCTGGTACTGCTGTTAGGTATTTACCCGCAGCCGCTGATCAACCTGGTACAGATGGCACAGCCGCTAATGTAACCGGTATTGATTGTTGCGATATAAAGAAATCAGGCCTATCGGGCCTGATTTTTTTTTAATATTGTATTTTCCGCACATTATTAATGTTTATTCTTTGTGCTATTTCGGCCTTCTTGCTAATTTGGCATCATCCTCTTCCTCGCTGGAGAAGCCCCTTGATAAGATTAATTTTCTTACTGGTGGGTGCTCGTCAGTTAAAATCCCGCTGGTTATTCCTCGCCTTCATTGGGGCATGCTGGATCGCGCTCGGCGTGGCGATCTTTTACGACATCGCCAGTGACGGTCGCCTGTCGGTGCCGCTGGATACCTTAGCGCTGTTACTGGTTATTGAAGGTTTGGTTGAAATCGCCGCGGCGATGATTATTGGTATCCGCATATACTGGCCTGGTATCTGGAAAGGGTTGGGCTTTCTGGTTATCGCGTTATTGGTGTTTGATTTACCCTGGGATAACAATATTCTCGCCTCAGTGCTGTTTGGTACGGCATTTCTCGGCGACGGCTTATTCCGCATCGCTTCGTCGTTGGTGCTGCGTACGGTGAAATGGCGGCGGGAGTTTTCCTTTGGCGTAATAGAAGTTGGCCTCAGTCTGCTGATTTTCAGCAACTGGCCGTTCCATCATCATATTGCCGTACCGCTCTGTTTCTCCTTACTTCTGCTTACTTCCGGCCTGTCATTAATTAAGATGGCGCGTCAGGTATTGCTGTTACCGGAAAGCGCCTCGGTGATGTCGTTACCGTTATTTACCTCACGCGGGCTGCGTCGCTGGAGTGAGCTGGCTTACGAGCATCCGCCATTTCCGCAGCAGTCGCCGACCCTTCCGCTGAAGGTGCTGGTATGGACGCCGGTGGGATCGGCGATAGTTACCGAGCGGCGGCGAGTCATCGATCGCTATATCGCAGCAGTGGATAAAGACGGTGTGATCTCTACCGGACATATATCGCTGATCATCGAGAACGAACTCTATATCAGCCACTATCCGTTTGAGGAGATCGATCGCGACAGCGGTAATTTCCGCGCCATGCTGCGGGCGGGTGAGGACAATGATATGCCGGGGCGATTTAACGACGATCTGGCGGCGGAGATTGCTGACTGGTGTCCACCGGACCAGCAGGTGCCGTTTAACCACTATAACGCCGAGGCATTGCATAATTACTGGCAGGTTTTTTCCACAGATACCACCTATAACCTGACCTCACGCAACTGCTCGTCAACGGTGGTGCAGGCGCTGGACGTGGCTATCGAGGGTTCGATGGGCCACTATCGTTTTCCGGCGATACATCTGTTGTTAGACCCTAATTTCTGGCTGCTGGGGCTGGTGCGCGGCCGGGCCGAACAGATGACCTGGACGCCGGGCCTGGCGCTTGACTATGTACGCCTGCTGAAGCTGGTGGTTGAGCCGACCCGCAGCCGCGCGTGGCACAAACGCGTGCACGAAGCTTTTCTGATACGGCGCGCGGTAATTAAACAGGAAATCCGCCTGAAAAAAGGAACGATCGCCGCGCAAAGTAAAGGTGCGCCGGAGGAAAAATGAAGTCTGAACTGCGGGCTAAATTTTCTGTCATTTCGGCGGTCACGATTTTTGGTCTGACCTACGGTCTGAGTGCGCCACTGATCGCCATCACGCTGGCCAATCATGGCTATAGCGAAGCCTTTATCGGTATCAATGCCGCAATGCATGCGCTTGGCGTATTACTGATTGCCCCCAAACTGCCGTGGTTATGCCGCACTTTCTCGACGCGCCAGCTAATGTTTACCGCAATACTGGCTGCTGCGGCTTTACTGATGATGTTTCCATGGTTGCCGATCGCCAGCTGGTTTGTGCTGCGGTTGCTGTTGGGAATGGCAACCGAAGTCATTCTGGTGGTCACCGAAACCTGGCTAAATCAGGTGACGGTGGAGCAGCATCGGGCGAAGAATTTAGCCATTTATACCGCCATGCTGTCGCTTGGCTTTGCCCTTGGCCCAATGATTCTTAGCCTGATGGGGAGCGGTTCCAATGCCTTTATGCTGGGTGGCGTCATCGCGCTGGCTGCCGCACTGGCGATGATACTGTCGAAGACCGGCTTTATTTCCTCTGATCATGAGGTGAAGCGCTCCCTGGCGGCCTGGCTGAAGTTGATTCCGCTGGCGCTGGCGGCGACGGTATTGAATGCGGCGCTGGAGTGTGCCGGGATGAACTTACTGCCGCTGTATGCCATCAACCTCGGCTGGAGTGAGTCCGAGGCCACTTCACTGATCGCTATTCTGCTGGTTGGCGCCATCGTGCTACAGCTGCCGGTCGGCTGGCTGGCAGATCGCTTTGATCGTCAGCGTTTGATCGTGATACTTGCCGCACTTTCTACCCTCGGCGCGCTGGTCTGGCCGCTGGCGTTACAACATATCTGGCTGGCGCGCGCACTGCTGTTTGTCTGGGGCGGAGTGTTCGTTGGCATCTATACCGTGATTATTACGCTTATTGGTCAGCGTTTTCGCGGTGCGGAACTGGCAGGAGCTTATGCTATTCTTTCGGTCGGCTGGGGCGTGGGGGCGTTAATCGGCCCGATGTTGGGTGGCATTTCAATGTCAATGACCCTGCATGGTTTACCGTTGATGACCGCGCTGCTGTGCGGCATATTTACTCTGTTCGCGCTGCGTACCCGGCAGGAAGCGTGTTAACAGAAAAAAGCAGGAGAGGGAGTATGGATCTTATCTGGCAGGACTTACACCACAGCGAGCTGAGCGTTGCACAGCTCTACGCTATTCTGGCGCTGCGCAGCAGGGTGTTCGTGGTTGAACAACATTGCGCTTATCAGGATATTGACGGTGCCGATCTGGCGCAGGATAACCGTCATATTATCGGCTGGCTGGATGATAAGATCGTGGCATATGCGCGTGTTCTGACGCCGCAACAATCAGATCAACCGGTAAGCATTGGCCGGGTGATCATCGCTCCTGAGGCACGAGGCTTAAGCCTTGGATATCGGTTAATGGAGCAGGCAATTGCCAGCTGCGAGCAACACTGGCCGGGACAATCGATCTTTCTCTCTGCGCAGGCGCATTTGCAGGAGTTTTATGGTCGGTTAGGATTTAAGCCGGTTGGCGAGATTTATCTTGAGGATGATATTCCGCATATTGGGATGCAGAATTAGTTAAATCGGGCGGCGCAAACGCCGCCCGTTAAAACATGCTGATTAATTAGTCAGCATGCATCTGCCGATCGTCAATATACTTACGTTTATCCGGCGGTGGCGGGAAGTACTGATACAGCCACGTCTCGCTCAGCGTTTCTCCCTGCGAACGCAGGAACATCCGCATCTCAACCGGTTTGGTATCGTCGCTGTTCGGATACCAGTCAAACAAGATGCGATAACCGTTTAGCGGTTCAACGAACAGAATCTCAACTTGCTTAAGGGTGCCTGAAGAGACGTCGATCACCGGCTCAATGCCTTTCGCTGCCGCGGCTTTCAGATCGCCACCGACAAAATCTACCGCAATGCGGCGTGCCCAGACATCCGGATAATGTTCACCAGGTGCCCAGCCTTCCGGGAAGCCACCCATACCGGTACGGGTCGCATCGACGCGCGCTAAATCACTGCGCACCGGCGGTAAGCCGCTCCAGTAAAGCTTATAGTGGAAGCTGTGTTCACTACCCGCCTTGATCGGCTCTTCCGGCTGCCAGAAGCAAACAATATTATCCAGCGTTTCACCGGTCGTAGGGATCTCCATCAGATTGATGGCACCTTTACCCCATTTGCCGATCGGTTCAACCCACAGGCTCGGGCGCTTGTCATACCAGCCAATCACATCCTGGTAGTCCTTGAAATCATGGTTCAGCTGCAACAGGCCAAACCCGCGCGGATTATTGTCCTGGTAAGCATTAAACTGTAATTTCTGCGGATTATTCAGCGGACGGCTGATCCACTCACCACTGCCGGTCCACATCGCCAGGCGGTCGGAGTCGTGAATCTGCGGATGAATGGTGTCGCACATGCGGCGTTCGTTGGTGCCACAGCTGAACATACTGGTCATCGGTGCAACACCGAGCTGCTTGATGTCCTTACGCGCGAAGATATGATTTTCAATCTCCATCACCACGCGTTTCGCTTCGCAGTCGATAATAAACTTATAGGCTCCGGTGACGCTTGGACCGTCCAGCAGTGCGTAGACAGTGAATGTCGTGTCTTCAGCTTTCGGCGTTTCGAACCAGAAAGCAGTAAAATCCGGAAATTCTTCCTGACCACTGCCGAAGGTGTTTACCGCAATACCCCGAGCCGATAGGCCGTATTGATAAGTTTCATCCACCGCGCGGAAATAACTGGCACCAAGGAAGGAGACAATATCGCGCTTCGCCAGTTCCGGCTTTTTAAATGCGCGGAAACCGGCAAATCCGAGATCGGTCTTGCCTTCCAGCTGCTGAGTATCAACTTTGGCGTTATTGTAGTTGAACAGTTCCGGACGGAAGTGAACTTCACGCGCTTCGCGACTCTGTTCATCAACGGCAAACATGCGGATGCGTCGCTTAAAGCCCATGCCAACGTGGAAGAACTGCACATCCAGTTCGCGGTCAGCGATATCATTCCAGAGCGAATGACTGGCATCGTATTGGATTTCGTTATAGGCCTGCGGTGTCAGGGTTGCCAGCGTTTCCGGCAGCGGGCCTGGAGCGCCGCCCCACGGCTGTTTAGCCATGCCTGCGGCCATTTTTTTCAGAACGTCAAAATCAAATCGCATCGCGGTGCCGTCAGCAATATCGGCATCTGCCCAGGCGGACTGCGCAAATAGCGTGGATAAGCCAGACATACCGCTTACGGTAGCGAATGCCATTGACGCTTTCATAAACATTCTTCGATTCATGCCAGAAGTATTTTCCTTTGCTGAACGGAGTTTGTAGTGACTGTCGTGCTTGTGCACCCATTTGCATCTCCTGGCGTGGCCAGGGTTACAGGGGGATACGACAGCTTGCTGATACAAAAATTCAAACCTCAGGAAATTTATCAGATTAATCGAATAAACCCACGGTTTTCCGCTACGCCAGCGGCAGATTTAACGCATTTTACGTTCGGTGATTTTTTAGCCGCAACCCGCTGTCAGAGCCTGATGGCGTGATAACAGCGCAAATGAACAAATAACCAGCGTTTAAATCATTAATCTGTTAATTCTCAGGTTATTCCTGGAGGCTATAGCGCGCAGGACGCTGAAAACTGTCTATAGTTAACAGACATGCATGTTATTCGTACACGGAGGAATAAAATGGCTATACCTGATGAAACGCATGAGACCCGACTGGATGACGATCTGACACTGCTGACAGAAACGCTGGAAGAAGTGCTGAAGTCCTCGGGCGACCCTGCCGATCAGAAATACATTGAGCTCAAGGCGAAAGCTGAGCAGGCACTGCATGATGTAAAATCACGCGTCAGTGAGGCGTCCGATACCTACTACATCCGCGCCAAACAGGCGGTTTACCGTGCTGATGACTATGTGCACGAAAAACCCTGGCATGGTATTGGCGTCGGTGCCACTGCTGGCCTGGTGATCGGCTTATTGCTGGCTCGCCGCTAACTCTGTCCTGCCAATAAAATTTGTGGGTCGGAAATCCGACCCCAATTCCTGATTACTCTCCTCGCATTATTCTTTGATTATTTTCTGGCTTATCATTTTTCTGAATAGCGCCATCAATTAGAGTTAATATTGCCAGATATCACGATTTAAAAAATGAGACGATAAGCTTTTTTTATAAATAAATATTTAATTTTTAACTATTATGGCTGCCAGTTTAACCAGGCTGACAAAAAACTATTAATTCCCGTAATTGTTAATTATTGAATAATATCCCAAATGGGTAATATAAGGAATGCGCTGATGTTGGACGAAATAAGCGGTCTCTGGCAGAGCTTTATTAACGCAGGCATTCGGGATACTCCAACAGATAAATTACCCTTTATCGCGATTATGAACACCTCGGCCGCTATACCCGCAAAGAATTTTACTCCAATTGAGACAAAGTCGATTAAAGGGAGAAAAATAAGGCGACATCATTTGGCGCTGAAAGCGGTCAAAGTGGCGTCTGAAAATGAGAGAGTTGCACCGCGAATGGGCCTTCTGCCAGCCGAAGCGACATTCAGGCCAATAGCTTCTGATGGCAAGCTGGTCTCTGCCGGCAAAAAGCAGACCGTTCAACGGCTGGCATATTTTTTTCAGGGGCAGGAAAAGATTTACGCTGGAATGGCTCCGCAGAGCAGAGAGCTTGGCAACGTTTTTCCCGCGCAAACGCTGGCGCCCTGGCATAACATTGTCCCGGTTATTCACAGCGATCAGGCTGATGGGGCACGGCAGAAGCGAGAATTGTCAGAGCCGTTTCTTCCCCGGAATACCACCGGGGAGCCTGCATTGCCGAACGCTTTGGCAGAAGATATTGTTCACCTGCCGGGCGATAGCGAGGCCAGCTTTTGCCAGCAAGCGGCGGCGTTTTTCAATCAAATGGATCTGATGCTGGACCGTGAACAGCAGCAGCAACTGGTTGCTTCGCTGGGCGACTCATGGATGGTTTTCAGCAGCCCGTCTGACGGCGCACAACGTTATAAGCGGGCGCATGAGGATGTCATGCGCTGGCGTATTAAACAGCATCAGATGACGATAAAAAATAAATCAATGAATAATGCCAGTATCGGCGCGAAAATAACCCGCTGGTCAGATGAAATTACCGAGCAGGGGCGAACGCTATTTATTAAGGGCACCAGCAGCTATAACCCGGGGCATTTTTTACTGAGTGGCGGCGCGGCGGTGCTGGGTTTTTTTTCCCGAAAGGTTGGGGAAACGGTTACCGGAGAAATTTTTGAGCGGCAGCCTGGCCAGAGCAGAGCGGAATTTGTGCTTGAATGGGGCATGGCTGTTTCAATGATGCCGGAAGCCCAGGCGAATAAAGCCTTTAACCCACCAAGGGTGAAACCTTCCAGCCGGTTAGTTAATTCGCTGGCGGCGGTGAAAAATCCTATCACTGAACTTCCAGGAACGGTCGTTAACCACGCGCAAACCGGGCTAACGGTTCACACAATTCTGGAAAAGAACATCGCCGGTCAACAATGGCGACTTTATCCTGATGATGTCAACCGGGGTATGGCAGAGAGAGTCGGATCGAACCCGGTGGTTAAATATCCGGCAACGCGTAATTCACAAAATAACGCCTGGCAAATAAAAGACATTGAAGGTGAGCATGTTTTTACCTACAGCAAACAATCTGAATTTTATTTGAAAGTTGAAGACAGCTATCATCCGCTCACCCACAATGCTGCTGACGCGACCTGGGTAATGTCCAGCGGAAAGAAAATTTACTTTAATCAGCTTAACTCTGAATGGAGAGAGTTTTATCCGGCCAATACCCATCTTAATGGCAGAGTGTTATCTGCAATACCGCAAGCATTAATTAATAGCTTACCCGGCGAAAGAAGAGTGCTGTCTCCGGTAGCGGGATGGGAGCGTCAGGTATGGGCAACACAGCCGGGAGAGCACTATCTGGGGATTAAGTCACGTGGTCGTCATAACCCGAATAACGTCGAAATTGGCTATGTACGCGGCAATCTTGAAGGCGATTTTTTTACGCTTGGCAGCGTGGGGCAGCAGTCAATAAGCCGGCAGACGGTGTTGAAGTGGCAGCCAATGACCGGTAACTGGGATGTCGTGCATTCACCGTTTAGTTTATTGCAAAAAGCGGAAGCAAAAATTGATCGGAGCTGGTTGCAGCAGAATGTGGCAGCGCCAGGATGGCTTAATGTGGCGGATAATATTCCCGGGCTGTACTGGAATGGCAAAAGCCATTTTCTACGCTGGAACACGGCAGCAGATGGAACCGTGCAGTATCTGCCCGTCAGGCCAGGTAAAAAACCTGGAGAATATTTCCCCGAGCAGCCTGTGGCCGACGATATGCTATTTCGTTATAGCCCTCAGGTGGGCGAATGGCAATTTCAGCAGTTAAAGAACCCGGTATTCTATGCATTGCCAGCGGAAGTTAAAGTGCGACCCACCGAGCCATTCTCACTCAGCATGGCGCTGGAAGATTATCATGATATTTACCGGAGCAGCGAAAGCGGTGATCTCTATATTCATACCGGTACAGATCACAAGGGTACGCAGGAGTATATCCGGGTAGAGCAGGATGCAGAACAAAGCGATCTGTTCAGTTTACGGGTACCGAATTCACAAACTCCGGATGGAGCGGATGATCTGTATGTTTACCGCCTGGATGAAAACGAGGAATTTGTGCTGGAAGAGATACGGCCATGCCAGCTACGGGTAAAACGTGCTGGCGATGAATTTTGCGCCGGTCCTTCTGGAATCAATAAGCCGTCGGGCAGTGGTGAAAATCTGCCAGCGGCGAAGAAAAACGAGCTGGAAATTGATTACAGCGGCTGGCTTTACGATCACCCGCGCGTGGAACAAGAAACGGTGCGCGTAGAAGATGAAGAAGTGATGATTAAATACCGGAATATGGTTTATGCCGTGCGCCTGAGCGGAATCGCGCCTAAAACCTTGCCGTTAAATGTTATTGCCACCCACGCTGAAGTATCATTGATCAATCTGAGAGCAGAGCTACGGGAAAACCAGCCGCAAGTTGCAATATGGCTTGCCAGCAATCCCCGACACAGATCAGAGCAAGCGCTTAATTATGCCTTACGGCTGTGCAGAATTGCACCGGAAGGGATATCGATTACCGCGATTGCCGATCACACCAAGATGAGAGAGTTCGCGATTATTTCCTGGCTAAAGACGCGCGCATCCGAGGCGGAACCCTGGTTTGAACAATATCCTCAGCAGCAGGGCGAGGGTGATCTCGACTACGCGACACGCCTTTATCATTTGCGTGGAGAAGGAATTACTCTGAGCATGATAGCCAATCGTACTGAGGTGAAAAAAAGCCTGCTTGAAGCACAGGTGAAAAGAGGATCGCCAAAAATACTGCAGTGGCTGAGCACGCATCCACGTAAAGCGCAGGAAACCGACGGTGATTATGCACTGCGTCTGCTGCTGATTGCTGATAATGGCGTTAGTCTGGCGAATATCTCTGCCCATACCAATGTGCGCGAAGTGCCGCTCAGAAAAAGATTTGACAGAGTTAATGCTAAAACCAGGCAATTTCTGCGAAAAAATGTGCGGCATGAAAATGAAACTGATATGGATTATGCCGCGCGTCTGCACCAGCTGAGGCAAGCGGAAGTAGAGAAAGACGAAAAAGCCAACAATAACGATAAACTGGATAAAGCGAATAAAGTGGAGAATAAATACCTCGCGATTTACGCTGGGGTGCCATTGTTTGATCTCAGGCAAAGAGTTGGTGTGGCAGTGGCAGTTAAGACGGTTACTGCTGAGCAGCATCAATGGTTCGCCAATTATCCACGTATTCAGGGTGAAACCGGGAAAGAGTACGCCTTGCGCCTGCTTCAGAAGCGTGATGAACCCAATATGGCCGCCGTTACATTTAATCTGAATATCACTAAAATGCTTATTGCAGAGCAGGCTGGGATTGATTCAATGACGTTATCGCGCGCCTTAAAAAAACAGAACGAAATGCGCGAATGGTTTAATGCCAATCTACGTTTACCGCAGGAAGAAATAACTGACGGCGATAGTAGAGATATCCGCGAAGAGAAAAATAAACAATATGGCTTACGCCTGGTAAACTCACGCAATTTGCAGCAGGAGAAGGTAGCAGTACTGGATGGCGATATTGCTAATCATATTGGCGTTAGTGCTGAACAACTGAAAGGATGGTTAAACAGAAAAAGATTCGAATGGTTTAACAGTATGCCGCGAATCCCTGAAGAAATGATCAGCGAGCAGGACAGTAGCATCATTGTTGAACGAAAGAATCAGCTGTATGGTCTGCGAATGATTGAGATTTGGGAAAATAGCCAGCATCCTGATAGGGCGCTGATTACCCTGCGCGACATTGCCGCTGCTGCTAAAGTCACTAAAAGTTCGTTATATGATGCTCTGAACCCTGAGTTTCTTGGAATCAACCCGTTATTGGCACGTCCTTATGATCCGGAAACTGGCTGGGCACCGGAGTATGGCTTGCTGCATCTGAATTTGCAGCAGAATCCTCCACTGCTGACCGATCCGATTAATCCAGCACTTAGCATTACCCAGCAGATTCTCGGTGACGAGCCACTCACCATCACCAATGCTAATTATTTGCTGAATGCTGCACAGATAAAAAAAGTCGATCAGCGTTTAGCGACGCAACAGCGCTGGCTTAGCGAATTAAAGCATATTGTTGAGACTGATGGCAAAGAGCAGAACTCTTATATCAAGGACGGTGTCAAGGTTGATGGCGTTTTGAACGAGTACCTCGAGGTGCTCAATACGCTGGAAGCGGATAATCCGGTTGGATTAAGTGTTATCGCCAGAAAAAAAATCCCGCGTGGTACGCTGCTTGGCATATATACCGGCGTCCGGCATAACAACGATGCGACGTTGCGTACCGAATTTCGCAAGGTGGGTACCCAGCAGGTTCTTAAATATCTCTGGGGAGACATGAATAATGGACAAGGATCAACCAGCAGCTATCAGAATGCCAATATACTCTCTTTGGTCAATACCGGAAAAATGTACGACTTGCAATCACTGGGGGATAATAATCTGGTAGCAGGCTACCTTAACGACAAGGTTGTTTTCTACGTTGCCAAAAATGATATTGAAAAAGGGAATCAGCTGCTGATTTCATACGGTAAGCATTACAATCCTGATTATGGCATTCAGACGACACTCAATAATGATATTATTCGTATCATTGCCCGTAGCAATCAGTGTTACTTCAGCGTTTATGATGTCAATAATAACGTAAGAATTATTGGCCCTGAAGGCCCGCTTGATACTATTCCTGAGCAAGCCCGGTCTTATTTTCTCAAAGAGACAACGGAAAAGTCAGGCGTTCTTAAATATAATGTCATGAAAGACGGTAAAGTGATCACTGCCCGGCTACGTAATGGTGATGAAAACAACCTTTATCGCGCCATGGCGGTAGCGATGCAGAATGGATTGGGCGAAAAAGCCACCGAAGAGGCCATTCTGAACATGAAGGCGTCAGTGAAAGCAGAGTACCCTAATGAAGAGGGGGCGATGAAGCCAGAACCGGTCTAATCGCTGAAGGCTCAAACCCGTATTGCAACCGCGCGGTGTTCATTGCGTGCGTTAGTGCAGATAAACGGTTTACCTGACTGCCAGATCCCGCTACGGTAATTAACAGCCAGATAACAAGGCATAACGGCGTGCTAATCCGACAGGAGAAAACAGTGATCAGAGTGGAGATGCTCTCAACCGGCGATGAAGTGCTGCACGGGCAAATTGTTGATACGAATGCTGCATGGCTGGCAGATGAACTGTTTCAGCATGGGTTGCCGATGACCAGTCGCTCGACGGTCGGGGACAGTTTGCAGGCGCTGGTTGCCGCGTTAACCGAGCGCAGTCAGATTGCTGATGTGCTGATTGTTAACGGTGGCCTTGGGCCGACCAGTGACGACCTCAGTGCACAAGCGGCTGCGACGGCGCTGGGTGTCGGGCTGGAACTCCATCAGCCATGGCTGGAGAAGATGGAAGCGTTCTTCGCCAGCCGTGGTAAACCAATGGCCGCCAGTAATCGTAAGCAGGCAGAAATCCCGGCCGGCGCTGAGCTGGTCGATAATCCAGTCGGTACTGCCTGTGGCTTTGCGATTAAGCTGAACCGCTGCTGGATTTTCTTCACTCCCGGCGTGCCATCAGAATTTAAAGTGATGGTCGGGCAGCAAATTTTGCCGCGCCTGAAGCAGCATTACACCCTACCCGAACCGCCAATCTGTTTGCGCCTGACCACCTTTGGCCGTGGCGAAAGCGATCTGGCTGGCGAGCTGGAGTCGCTGCCGCTGCCGGAAGGGGTGGTGATGGGCTATCGCTCATCGATGCCAATTATCGAATTAAAGCTGACTGGCCCGGCATCACAGCGCGTGGCGATGGAACAGAGCTGGCAGCAAGTGCGGCTAATGATGGCCGAGTGCACTATTTTTGAAGGCACCGAAGGATTACCGGCTTTGCTGGCGCGTTTACTGCAACAGCGTGGACTGACGCTGAGCGTCAGCGAGCAGTTTTCTGCCGGATTATTGCAGTGGCAGCTGGCATCGGCCGGTGTCGCCTTAGCCGCGGGGAATGTGCTGCCCTCACAGCCAGAGTCGTTACCGGCGTTAGCCGCGCGCACCGCCGCGCTGGCGCAGAGCAACGGTTCGGCACTGGCGTTATCCGTCGGCGGTTTTACTGACGAACAGCTTGGCTTTGCGCTGCATACGCCGGATGGAACCTTTGCCCAGCAGGTAAAATTTAATGTAAGCCGTGACGGACTGAAAACACGGCAGGAGGTGGTGGCGATGATGGCGATGAATATGCTGCGCCGCTGGCTGAAGGGCAGTGATGTTACTACCGGGCACGGCTGGATTGATGTGGTGGAGACGATTAAGGTTTAACGATGATTTGAATCATATCCTGGTGAAGACAGGCAGGATGCAAACTCCTGACGCGGGCGGCGATAACGCCGCCGCTACATTTCTATCTCGATATCACCTTTCGCCCGGCAGCAGCAGGGCAAAATTTCACCATCCTGCACAAAGGCTAATGGCCGGGCAGCATAGCAAACTTCGCCTTTCAGCAGGCGCGTGCGGCAGGAGCCGCAATAGCCTTCGCGACACTGGTATTCGACGGACAGATTATGTGACTCCAGCACCGCCAGTAGAGAAGGGTGCTCTTCATCGCATTGAAGCTGCGCACCTGATGTGCGCAGCGTAATAATCGAACCGGCCATAAATTACAGCTGGAAATCGCTAAAGTCGTCGCCGTTGACTTCGGAGTCAATCTGGCCAACGAGGTATGAGCTGACTTCCACTTCCTGCGGTGCCACCTGGACGTTGTCAGACACCAGCCATGAGTTGATCCATGGAATTGGGTTCGAACGGGTCTTAAACGGCAGATCAAGGCCAACCGCATTCATACGGATATTGGTGATGTATTCAATGTACTGCCAGAGAATATCTTTGTTCAGACCGATCATAGAGCCGTCGCGGAACAGATATTCTGCCCACTCTTTCTCCTGCTCTGCCGCCAGAACAAACAGATCGTAACACTGCTGGCGACATTCACGGGCAATCTCCGCCATCTCAGGATCGTCTTCACCGCTGCGCATCAGGTTCAACATATGCTGAGTACCGGTCAGGTGCAGTGCTTCGTCACGAGCAATCAGACGAATGATCTTGGCATTGCCTTCCATCAGTTCGCGCTCGGCGAAGGCGAAGGAGCAGGCAAAGCTGACGTAAAAGCGAATCGCTTCCAGCGCATTAACGCTCATCAGGCAGATATACAGCTGCTTTTTCAGTTCGCGCAGGCTGACGGTGATGGTTTTACCGTTGACCTGATGTGAACCTTCACCCAGCAGATGCCAGTAGCTGGTCATCTCAATCAAATCATCGTAGTAACCAGAGATATCTTTAGCACGCGACAGGATCTGCTCATTGGTGACGATATCATCAAACACAATCGCCGGGTCGTTAACGATATTACGAATGATATGCGTGTAAGAGCGCGAGTGAATTGTCTCAGAGAACGCCCAGGTTTCCACCCAGGTTTCCAGCTCTGGAATCGAGATCAGCGGCAACAGCGCAACGTTCGGGCTGCGGCCCTGAATTGAATCCAGCAGCGTCTGGTACTTCAGGTTGCTGATAAAGATATGCTTTTCATGATCCGGCAGGCCCTGATAGTCAATACGGTCACGAGACACGTCGACTTCTTCCGGACGCCAGAAGAAAGAGAGCTGCTTTTCAATCAGCTTTTCAAAGATGTCATATTTCTGTTGATCATAACGCGCAACATTAACCGGCTGACCAAAGAACATTGGTTCGTCCAGCTGATTATTTTTGTTCTGTGAAAACGTGGTGTAAGCCATGATGGTAATCCAGTCATTAAGGGTAGTGGCCGGGCTGTGCCGACCACTACTGAAGTGTCATCCGGGGAGGATTAAATCTTACAGGCGCCGCTTTCGCAGCCATCATCCTGAATGGACGGTGCCAGATCGTCCTGCGCATCTTCCGCGCCATCACGGGTGTTCTGGTAGTAAAGCGTTTTAACCCCGAACTTATACGCAGTCAGCAGATCTTTAAGCAACTGCTTCATTGGTACGCGACCGTTAGCAAAGCGCGTTGGATCATAGTTGGTGTTCGACGAAATCGCCTGGTCAATAAATTTCTGCATCAGGCCAACCAGCTGCAGATAACCGTCGTTATTTGGCATATCCCACAGCAACTCATAGCTGTCTTTCAGGTTCTCATAATCCGGCACCACCTGGCGCAGAATGCCGTCTTTGGAAGCTTTGATACTGATATGACCGCGCGGCGGCTCAATACCGTTGGTGGCGTTAGAGATCTGCGAAGAGGTCTCCGACGGCATCAACGCAGAGAGCGTCGAGTTACGCAGGCCGTGGATTTTAATCTGCTCGCGCAGGTTTTCCCAGTCAAGATGCAGCGGCTCGTTGCTGATAACATCCAGATCTTTCTTGTAAGTATCAATCGGCAGAATGCCCTGTGCATAGGTGGTTTCGTTGAACCACGGGCAGGCACCTTGCTCTTTCGCCAGCTCGTTGGATGCTTTCAGCAGGTAAAACTGAATTGCTTCGAACGTCTTGTGCGTCAGATTGTTGGCGCTGCCATCGGAGTAGCGCACACCGTGCTTCGCCAGATAGTAGGCGAAGTTGATCACGCCAATGCCGAGGGTACGACGGCCCATTGCGCCGCGTTTTGCCGCAGGAATCGGATAGTCCTGATAATCCAGCAGCGCATCCAGCGCGCGAACCGCCAGTATTGCCAGCTCTTCCAGATCGTCAAGGCTGTTGATTGCACCAAGGTTGAACGCTGACAGCGTACAGAGTGCGATTTCGCCGTTTTCGTCATTCACATCCAGCAGCGGCTTGGTTGGCAGCGCGATTTCCAGGCACAGGTTGGACTGGCGTACTGGCGCGATTGCCGGATCAAACGGGCTGTGGGTGTTGCAGTGGTCAACGTTCTGGATGTAAATACGACCGGTTGACGCGCGTTCCTGCATCATCAGTGAGAACAGATCGACCGCTTTCACACGCTGTTTGCGGATGCTGTCATCTTTCTCATATTTGGTGTACAGACGCTCGAACTCATCCTGATCGGCGAAGAAGGCATCGTACAGGCCCGGGACGTCAGACGGGCTGAACAGCGTAATATCTTCACCTTTCAGCAGGCGCTGATACATCAGTTTATTCAGCTGTACGCCGTAGTCCATATGACGGACGCGGTTGCCTTCAACCCCACGGTTGTTCTTCAGTACCAGCAGGCTTTCCACTTCGAGATGCCACATCGGGTAAAACAGCGTGGCGGCACCACCGCGTACGCCACCCTGAGAACAGGATTTCACTGCGGTCTGGAAGTGTTTGTAGAACGGGATACAACCGGTGTGGAAAGCCTCACCGCCACGGATTGGGCTGCCCAGTGCACGGATGCGACCGGCGTTAATACCGATACCGGCACGCTGTGAGACATATTTTACAATCGCACTGCTGGTGGCGTTGATGGAATCAAGGCTGTCACCACATTCAATCAGTACGCAGGAGCTGAACTGACGAGTCGGGGTGCGCACGCCAGACATGATTGGCGTCGGCAGTGAGATTTTGAAAGTCGAGATCGCATCGTAGAAACGCTTGATGTAATCAAGACGGGTTTCACGTGGATAGCCGGAGAACAGGCAGGCAGCGACCAGAATGTACAGGAACTGCGCACTCTCGTAGATTTCACCGCTGACGCGGTTCTGCACCAGATATTTACCTTCCAGCTGCTTAACCGCTGCGTAGGAAAAGTTCATATCGCGCCAGTGGTCGATAAAACCGTCCATCTGCTCGAACTCTTCCGCCGAGTAGTCTTCCAGCAGATGCTTGTCGTATTTTCCCATGTCAATCATACGTTTGACCTGGTCGATCAGTTTTGGTGGCTCAAACTGACCGTAAGCTTTTTTACGCAGGTGGAAAATCGCCAGGCGTGCTGCCATGTACTGATAATCTGGCGCTTCACGTGAGATCAGATCGGCTGCTGCTTTGATTACCGTTTCGTGGATATCAGAGGTTCTGATGCCGTCGTAGAACTGGATATGCGAACGCAGCTCTACCTGGGAAACAGAAACGTTTTGCAGACCTTCAGCTGCCCAGTCGAGAACCCGGTGGATTTTATCAAGATTAATACGTTCTTTGCGACCATCGCGTTTTGTGACCAGCAGACTCTGATTCATGTCGGGTTTTACCTGTCCGTAAAAAATATCCCCTGTTTATGCACAGAAATCTCATTGTGAGTAACTCTGTGGATAAACACTATATGTAGTAGTCAGGGGAGGATTGTGTAACTAGATGGTGAGTATTCTAGTAACTTATCCGCGCATAACAAGAGTTGATTTCTGATCGTTTTTCGGTTCCAGATGCAGACTTTTTACTAAGTCCGCGTTTCTCTAGGGCCGTAGCGCTGTCAATCCTTTAGATAAAAAAATCAAAATTTTGATCGAACGCTGATTTTCTATCCATTGCTTATTGCGGGCAATTTTCTTTGCGGAAAAAGTGTTCTGAGCCGGACGATTTTATCGCCCAGCTGGTTTTAAGCGATAGATTCATTTGCAGGCGGCATCATTCTGACAAATAGCTCACCAGACGTACAACAGGAAAAAGATCTGTCGATGACGGGTAATACTATGAAAATCCGATGGCATTTTGATGAAAGGGTTTCGCGGAGCAGGGAATTTATTGTTAAGGGCGGCAGCAACGCCGCCCAGGGCAGAAAGTTACTCAATCACGCTGTGGGTATGCACCATATAGTTCACGTCTACACCGCGACCTAAACGGAATTTATTGGTCAGCGGGTTGTAGTGCAGGCCGATAATGTGACGCTCGCGCAGTGGCGTTTCATCAACCCAGTTCAGCAGCTCGGCAGGGCGGATAAACTTTTTAATATCATGCGTGCCGCGTGGCACCATGCGCAGCACATACTCTGCGCCGAAAATCGCCATTAACCAGGATTTACTGTTGCGGTTCAGGGTAGAAAAGAACACTTCGCCGCCCGGTTTTACCAGGCGGGCGCAGGCGTGAACCACAGAACGCGGATCCGGCACGTGCTCCAGCATCTCCATGCAGGTGACAACATCATATTGTCCGGCAAATTGATCGGCATGATCTTCCACCGTCTGCTGCACATAATCAATTTTTACGCCGCTTTCCAGCGCATGCAGACGCGCCACTTCCAGCGGTTCAGCACCCATATCGAGGCCGGTAACTTCGGCGCCTTCACGCGCCATACTTTCAGCCAGTATGCCGCCGCCACAGCCGACATCGAGCACTTTCTTACCGTACAGACCGTTAGCGTGCTGGGCAATATAGCCGAGGCGCAGCGGGTTAATCCGGTGCAGAGGTTTGAACTCACCTTCCATATCCCACCAGCGCGAAGCGACCGCCTCAAATTTAGCGATCTCCTGGTGATCGACGTTAGGGACGCCAGTATTAGGGTTTGCATTCATCGAATTAGTGCTCCAGCAACAAAATTTCTCTGAAGTATACATCTTTCCGTCAGTGAAGGGCACGAGTGCGCTCCTGGCGAATAAAGCATGCATTACGACGCTTTCCATTCACCGTATCAGTGCAGTGTGATATACTTTCGCACCTTTGAATCCGGGACTAATGTAGAGGGATAGCGGCTCCATGAGCGACCTTGCCAGAGAAATCACACCGGTCAATATCGAGGAAGAGTTAAAGAACTCCTACCTTGATTACGCCATGTCGGTCATCGTTGGCCGTGCATTACCAGATGTTCGGGATGGACTCAAACCAGTCCACCGTCGTGTGCTCTATGCCATGAACGTTCTCGGTAACGACTGGAACAAACCATATAAAAAGTCTGCCCGTGTTGTCGGCGACGTAATCGGTAAATATCACCCGCACGGCGATACCGCCGTCTATGACACCATTGTGCGTATGGCGCAGCCATTCTCGCTGCGCTACATGCTGGTCGATGGTCAGGGTAACTTCGGTTCCATTGACGGCGATTCCGCGGCAGCAATGCGTTATACCGAAGTGCGCATGTCGAAAATCGCCCACGAACTGCTGGCGGATCTGGAAAAAGAGACCGTCGACTTTGTGCCGAACTATGACGGCACTGAGCAGATCCCGGAAGTGATGCCGACCAGAATCCCGAACTTGCTGGTTAACGGCTCGTCCGGTATTGCCGTTGGTATGGCGACCAATATTCCTCCTCATAACCTGACAGAAGTGATTAACGGCTGTCTGGCTTATATCGATGATGAAAACATCAGCGTAGAAGGGCTGATGGAGCATATTACCGGGCCAGACTTCCCGACGGCGGCGTTTATCAACGGTCGTCGTGGTATTGAAGAAGCCTATCGCACCGGTCGCGGTAAAATTTATATCCGCGCTCGTGGTGAAGTAGAAACCGATGCGAAAACCGGTCGCGAGACCATCATCATCAATGAAATTCCTTATCAGGTGAACAAAGCGCGCCTGATTGAGAAAATTGCTGAGCTGGTGAAAGAGAAACGTCTGGAAGGCATCAGCGCATTGCGCGATGAATCCGATAAAGACGGTATGCGCATCGTCATCGAAATCAAACGCGATGCGGTTGGCGAAGTGGTGCTGAATAACCTCTACTCGCTGACGCAGCTGCAAACCTCTTTCGGCATCAACATGGTGGCACTGCATCAGGGCCAGCCGAAGATTATGCCGCTGAAGGACATTATCGAAGCCTTTGTGCGCCATCGTCGTGAAGTTGTCACGCGTCGTACTATTTTCGAACTGCGTAAAGCGCGCGATCGTGCTCATATCCTTGAAGCACTGGCGATTGCGCTGGCGAATATCGATCCAATTATCGAACTGATCCGCCAGGCGCCATCGCCAGCCGAAGCGAAAGCCGGTCTGATTGCGCGCCCGTGGGCTCTCGGTAACGTTACCGCTATGCTGGAACGCGCTGGTGATAATGCGGCGCGCCCTGAATGGCTGGAAGAAGAGTTTGGTATTCGTGACGGTCAGTACTACCTGACCGAGCAGCAGGCTCAGGCGATTCTTGATCTGCGTCTGCAGAAACTGACCGGCCTTGAGCACGAAAAACTGCTGGACGAGTACAAAGGTCTGCTGGAGCAGATTGCTGAACTGCTGCACATTCTGGAAAGCGCAGAGCGCCTGATGGAAGTGATTCGCGAAGAGCTGGAGCTGATTCGCGATCAGTTCGGTGACGAACGTCGTACCGAAATTACCGCTAACAGCGCGGATATCAACATCGAAGACCTGATCAACCAGGAAGATGTAGTGGTTACGCTGTCGCATCAGGGCTACGTCAAGTATCAGCCTCTGACTGATTACGAAGCGCAGCGTCGTGGTGGTAAAGGTAAGTCGGCAGCACGTATTAAAGAAGAAGACTTTATCGATCGTCTGCTGGTGGCCAACACCCACGATACCATTCTGTGCTTCTCAAGCCGTGGCCGTCTCTATTGGATGAAGGTTTACCAGCTGCCGGAAGCCAGCCGTGGTGCTCGTGGACGCCCAATCGTCAACCTGTTGCCGCTGGAGCCAAACGAGCGTATCACCGCAATTCTGCCTGTACGTGAGTACGCGGAAGGGCTGAATATCTTTATGGCGACCGCCAGCGGCACCGTGAAGAAAACCGCGCTGACTGAGTTCAGCCGTCCGCGCAGTGCCGGTATTATTGCCGTTAATCTGCGTGATGACGATGAGCTGATTGGCGTTGCGCTAACTGACGGTAATGACGAAGCGATGCTGTTCTCAGCCGCAGGTAAAGTGGTGCGCTTCTCCGAGCAGGCAGTGCGTGCCATGGGCCGTACCGCATCCGGTGTTCGCGGTATCAAGCTGGCGGCAGGCGACAGCGTGGTCTCGCTGATCATCCCACGTGAAGATGGCGCGATCCTGACGGTAACGCAGAACGGTTACGGTAAACGTACCGAGAACAGCCAGTATCCGACCAAGTCGCGTGCGACTCAGGGCGTTATCTCGATCAAAGTCACCGAACGTAACGGACCGGTTATCGGTGCGGTACAGGTGGTCGACAGCGATCAGATTATGATGATCACCGATGCCGGTACGCTGGTGCGTACCCGCGTTTCTGAGGTCAGCATTGTCGGACGTAATACGCAGGGTGTTATCCTGATTCGTACTGCGGAAGATGAAAACGTGGTTGGCCTGCAGCGTGTGGCTGAGCCGGTAGCAGAAGAAGAGCTGGATGCTATCGACGGCAGCGTCGCGGAAGGTGATGACGAGATCGTGCCAGAAGTGGATAACGATGACGAAGCCACTGAAAGTGACGAAGAGTAATCGTTACGCTTAAAGCACCAGATAAAAAGGCCAGCATTGCTGGCCTTTTTAAATTCTGTTACTCCGCGATAATCCGATTCTGCCGCAAAAAAGCGATAACCTTGTTCACCACCAACTGATGAATCGCCGCGCGCTCCGCCGGTGGGCTTTCACAGAGAAATTCCTCTCCCTCTTCGGCCAGCACCGCTGCCGCCTGCGGCTGGCACAGCGGCAGGACATCGAAATGAGCGGTATGTGGCAGACGCTGTTGCGGTAAGTGGAGCGTTTCTACGCCTGAATCCAGTGGTTTGGGCGTGCGAATATAGTCGTCAGCGGTGATCAATAACACCGGCAGCTGAATGCTGGCGACACTTTGCGGCGTAATCACATAAGCCATCCCCGGCAAAACGCCCTCACAGTGGCGGGCGGCGCACTCAGAACAGGCTGGATTATCGTGAAGCACCGCGCCAGTTCTGGCTTTTTATAACCAGTACCGCTACTGTATCGGGATCGCAAAACGCACCACTGACCCTTAGCCGCCATAGGTTACACTTGAAATATTTTGTCTCTTTTCGCACTACGTTAAGAATTTCCCGCTATCTGTTTCGGGCGCTGGCTCTAATGCTCTGGGCGCTTGGCGCACTGCTTACCGTTTTCTATATTATTAACGTGTTGCACGATAAAGAGTCGCAGGTGCGGCAGGAGTTTGGTGCCAATTACGACCAGGCGCAATGGTATATTCATCATTCGGTCGACATCACCCGCGAGCTGAAGTTTATCGCCGAAAACCGGCTGAGTTTCCCGGAAAATGGCTCCGATATCATCAATGGTAGTGCTGCTGCTAAATCGATGCCGCCGCAGTTTTATCCGCTGCGGGCAAATTCTGATTGCTCAACTATGAGTAATACCTGGCGTAGTTCGCTGGATTCGCTCAGCTATTATCTCAATTACTGGAAAAGCAATTTCTCTTCTGCCTGGGGACTGAACCGGGTGTTCTTTGTTGGCGATGAAAGTTTGTGTCTGGCGGATTTTGCGACGGGTACCGCCTCGGTTGAGCGCGAAAGGGCGATTAAGTCGCTGAATGAGCATGTTTTACGCTATCGCGATGCGAACGAGGAGGAGCGTAAAAACAGCCTGTACTGGATTGCTCCCGGTACGCAGCCGGGCGTCGGCTATTTCTATATGGTCACGCCGGTGTATGTCGCTAACAAAATGAAGGCGTTATTGGGTATTGAGCAAAATATCCGACTGGATGATTTTATCTCTCCGGGTAATCTGCCGGTGGTAGCAACCTTTGTTGACCAGAATAATCAGCCGATTCTCTCCACTGCCCACAACAACGGTGGTTTCTCGCTCGACGATCTGCCGGATAATAAAGCCTGGTTTGGCTATCTCAACGGTTATAAGCAGCTGGTGCTGAAAAAAACGCTACAGCCTTCCACACTCAGCGTGGTCTATTCCATCTCGACTGATGTGTTAGTAGACCAGCTGAAGATGCTGATGATTAATGCACTGCTGCTTAATCTGCTGAGCGGCTTGATTATCTTCTCGCTGTCGTGGCTGTTTGAGCGACGCATGTTTTCGCCGGCAGAGGAAAATGCGCATCGCCTTGAAGAACATGAGCAGTTTAACCGTAAGATCGTTGCATCGGCCCCCGTTGGTATCTGTATTCTGCGAACCAGTGACGGCACCAATATTCTGAGTAACGAACTGGCGCATAATTATCTGAATCTGCTGACCCAGGAAGACCGTCAGCGACTGACGGAAATTATCTGCGGCCAGCAGGTTAACTTTGTCGATGTATTAACCGGCAGCAACACCAATTTGCAAATCAGCTTTGTCCATTCGCGCTATCGGAATGAAAATGTGGCGATCTGCGTGCTGGTGGACGTCAGCGCCCGCGTGAAAATGGAAGAGTCGTTACAGGAGATGGCACAGGCCGCCGAGCAGGCCAGCCAGTCCAAATCGATGTTTTTGGCCACCGTCAGCCATGAACTGCGAACCCCGCTGTATGGCATTATTGGTAATCTCGATCTGCTGCAAACCAAAGTGCTGCCAAAAGGCGTCGAATCGCTGGTCACGGCAATGAACAACTCTTCCAGCCTGCTGTTAAAAATCATCAGCGATATTCTCGATTTCTCAAAAATTGAGTCTGAGCAACTACGGATTGAGCCGCGCGAGTTTGCGCCGCGTGAAGTGGTTACCCATATTGCCTCTAACTATCTGCCGCTGGTGGTGAAAAAGCGCCTGACGCTTTACTGCTGTATTGACAGCGATGTGCCGATATTGCTGGATGGCGACCCGCTGCGATTACAGCAGGTGATTTCTAACTTGCTGAATAACGCCATTAAATTTACCCATACCGGCTGCATTATTCTGCATGCCTATGTCAGGGATGGTTATCTGGCGTTTCGCGTGCGCGATACCGGCGTCGGGATCCCGGCGAAAGAGATCACCCGCTTGTTTGATCCTTTCTTCCAGGTCGGCACCGGCGTGCAGCGCAACTTCCAGGGCACTGGCCTCGGGCTGGCGATCTGCGAGAAACTGATCAATATGATGGATGGCGATATCGAAGTCGATTCCGAACCGGGAATGGGTAGCCAGTTTATTGTGCGTATTCCGCTCTATAACAGCCGGGTGATTGTGCCGCCGTTGCACGAAGGCTTGCAGGATAAGCAGGTGTGGCTGGCGCTGAGAAATGAATACCTTGCCGATTTCCTTGAAAACTTGCTGAACGATCACGGTATCCGGGTTCAGCGCTTTGATGAAAATGGTTATGGTGCTGATGATGTGATTATCACCGACTACGATTTTGACGCAGCAAGGCAAGTGCGTGCGGTAATTGTATTCGACGGCAAGCATATTGATATGCCACAGGAAGTTTCGACCGGGCGTTGGGTTTACAGCACCGCCACGCCGCATGAACTTCCGGCATTACTGGGGCGGATCTACCGTGTGCCGGTTGATGTTCCTGACGGGCTGGCGCTGCTGCCGGCACCAGAAGAGAGCGTCAACAACGAGGATATTCTTATCCTGGTGGTGGACGATCATCCTATCAACCGGATGTTGCTTTCCGATCAGCTCGGATCGTTGGGTTTCCGGGTGAAAACTGCCCAGGACGGTGTGGATGCGCTGAATGTGATCAGCCGCAGTGAAATCGATATCGTGCTGAGCGACGTCAATATGCCGAATATGGATGGTTATCGCCTGACGCAGCGCCTGCGACAGTTAGGTCATACTTTTCCGGTGATCGGCGTTACCGCTAATGCGCTGGCAGAAGAGAAGCAGCGTTGTATTGAAGCCGGAATGGATAACTGTTTGTCGAAGCCGGTAACGCTGGATACTTTGCAGAAGACCTTAGCGTTTTATGCTGAGCGGGTCAGAAAAGTACGGGAAGGGTAGCCACTCAGTCGCCGGATAGTTACGGGCGGCGTTTTCGCCGCCCGTAGCAAACAGCATCGACCGTAAGGCGATATGTCAGTCTTTCTCGACCGGCATGGAACTGACAGAAGAGAGGTAGTTCAGCAGTGCGATATCGTTATCAACACCCAGCTTCATCATCGCTGATTTCTTCTGGCTACTGATGGTTTTAATGCTGCGGTTCAGCTTTTTGGCGATTTCTGTTACCAGGAAGCCTTCAGCAAACAAACGCAACACTTCGCTCTCTTTCGGTGACAGGCGTTTGTCACCATAACCACCGGCGCTGATTTTTTCCAGCAGTTTTGCCACGCTGTCCGGGGTATATTTCTTCCCTTTTTGCAGTGCTGCCAGCGCTTTCGGCAGATCGGTTGGCGCACCCTGTTTCAGCACAATGCCTTCAATGTCCAGATCCAGTACCGCGCTAAGAATTGCCGGGTTATTGTTCATCGTCAGAACGATAATCGACAGGTCCGGATAGTGACGTTTGATATATTTGATTAGCGTGATACCGTCGCCGTACTTTTCACCCGGCATCGATAAATCGGTAATCAATACGTTGGCATCTAATTTAGACAGGCTGTTAATCAAAGCAGTAGAGTCTTCGAACTCACCAACCACGTTTACCCATTCAATCTGTTCAAGTGACTTACGAATGCCAAACAGGACAATCGGATGGTCATCAGCAATAATTACATTCAAATTATTCATCTTATTGGTTACCTTGCTGCAGCAGTTCATTAACGTAGCCGTCAATGTTACTGGTGGTATTTTTAATGTTTGAATCGTCACACTCTTTAATGTGCTGTTCTAACGTTTCACAAAGCTGCTTGCCGGGTACCAGATTAAGCATGGCAAACACGCCTTTGAGGCGATGTGCGGTCTGAGCAAGCGAACTGTATTCCTTGTTCGTCGCCTCAGTATACAATCTCTTTACATCATCCGGTACTGTGTCGACAAACAGCTGGTAATAACCGCTACTAAGCAGCGGTGTGGCGTCCTGTTCTTCAACAGGTTCATCACCCAGCGCATCTTGCGCCAGCTGTTGTTCAATCAGCTGTAACAATGCATCTTGCATTGCACTACTGATATTAAAGTTCACCCGGTACTGATTATCGTTAATCGCCCGATAGCCCATTTCGTCGTCCGTGAGCAGTAACGACCAGGGCGTTAAACGCGCCGGGTCATCCGTCACCAGGACATCATGATCCTGGCCTGAGAAGCGCTCATCTGGTGTTATGCAGTTTGCCCCCCAATTTTCCAGCTGATGACAAACAATCTTACGTACATCATCAACCGTAATCTCAATTAATGCCGTTAATCCTTCCAGCAGTTTCTCTTCCTGCAATTGCTGATTTTCCAGTGGCAGGTGCAAGTTAATGCTGTAGCGGGTGCCAATATCTGGTCTGGCATGGATATCTAAATGCCCGCCGAGTTGTTTACACAACTGTTTGCACAGGAAGAAGGCAAGGCCAGAAGCCTGACCAAAGCGATCCTGTGAGGTTTCGCCAAGAAACGGAAAATCATTATTGCCCAGTTCATCGACCGTCAGACCCGCCCCGGTATCGACGATTTGAATCGTCAGGCGGTCTGGCCGTTCGGAAGGGGAGTCGACGTCCAGCGTAATTTTGCCCCAGTCGGTAGTGGTCAATGAATAGTGCAGCAGCGTTGACAACACTTTGCGGATAGCGCGTCGATCGCCAAAACGCATCTCGTCACTGTTCAGGCGGTTGCGCATCAGCAGCGTCAGCCCTTTGCGGCGGGTAAGCGGCAGCAGCTCCAGCGCCAGTTCATCCAGCAGCGATTGCAGATTGAATGAAGCCGCGTCTGGCGTCCAGTCATGGGCTTCCAGCCGGTTGAGTAACACAATATCGTCCAGCATCCGGCTCAGTGCTTCCGTTTGTTGCAACACATTCAGCCGCGCTTCTTCATCACTGTCATCATTCAGCTGCTGTAACTGGCCGACAATATTGCTCAGTGGGCGATTGAGCGTATGGCCGAGATTCTGCAACAGCTGCTGGCGCATCTGATGATTTTTATCCAGTACCTGCTGCGCCTTTTGCAATTTTTTATTGACCAGCAGCTCCCGATCCTGGTCGCGCATCATAAACAGCTGGGTGTGCGGCGAAACCACGCTACGCGCATGGCGGATCTCATACACTTCATTATTGACGGTTGCCTGCAGTACACCCTGATGCTGATCGGACATATTGATGATTTTTTGCAGGTTAAGATGCGGCAGCAGGTGTTCGGCAATCTTATTACTGATAATGGTGCGATTACTGGCGAAGTCATAGACCAGCAACCCGACCGGCAGACTGGCAACAATCTCTTCATTCAACACCCGCAGCGAATCAAGTTCGGCGCTCTGATTTTCACTGGGGCGCAGTGATTGCTGACGGAGCAAAAACAGGCCGGCCAGCGACATCAGCAGTAGCGCCAGATTAGCCAGCAGCGGCCACATCAGATTGTGCAGCGTATCGAATAGCAGGCTGGTGATCGGCACGCGGTAAACCAGTTGCAGCGGTGAGCTGCTCAGTGAAGAGGCAATTTCAACGTTAGGGTTAACCAGCGAAATATGGGTATTCTGGCCGTCGTCATCACTCTGGGCACCTTCGCTAATCACCGCGCTGTCTTGTTTAAGCTGGAAGTTTTCCAGCGGCATATTGTGTGGAATCAGATCGTTGATCGGCAGATCAAATGCGACCACCGTTGCCAGATGGCCGGGCTGATTAAAGGTGGTGCGTAAGGTAAAGTAGTGATCGTTTTGCCACGCAAAACGCCGCAGCGGTGAGAAGCTTTCGCGCTCATCCAGCGCATTAGCCTGCTGCAGCATTTCCGCACGGCGGGCATCGACAATGTTGGTGATGGCACTCTCTTTATAGCGCGTCGCCATATCTTTTAGCGGCAGGGTAGAGATCAGAATCAGACTGTTGTCCTGACCATTAAGAAAATACATCGACCAGGTGCTGTTTTCCGCACCCCACAGCGTATCAAGATAGCCCGACATGCGCTGGGTCATATCCAGCGTGCTGCTGTCGTGAGATCCGAAGATCAAGGCTTCTGTTTTGCGGCGGGTTTTTTCCAGATAATAGACGTCGGGACGCAGGCGCGTCTCTTGCAAACTATTGGGCGGCGTTCCTGCCGCGCTGGCTGCCAGATTTTCATAAATTTGCCAGGTCGCAAAGCGATAGCTGTCGATACGCTTTTGCATCGCGTAAGTAATATCGGACATTGCATAACGTTTTTCTGTCAGCCATGCGTTCACCGCGTTATGGATCATAAAACCCAACGCCAGCAGTAATACCAAAATAAACATCACAAAAAAGCGTGTGACATTGCCAGAAGTGAGGGGAAACTTATATGGCACCATAACGTAATGTGACACCCAAAATTATCGTGTGACCAGCCGGGCGCTGGCAGCAACAGCTAAAAGCAGCACAGCAATGGCAGAAAAGGCCGTCGTCAGGTTAGACCACTGGGAAACAAAGCCGACCAGTGCCGGGCCAGCCAGAATACCCGCATATCCAATCGTTGTCATGGCAGAAATTGCCAGGTTTACCGGCATGGTTTCCTGCTTGCCTGCGGCACTGAACAGGATTGGCACGGTGTTGGACGCACCAAAACCCACCAGTAAAAAAGCCAGTAGTGTCACCCGCGCATCATTGACGCTGACGGCGAGTAAAATTCCGGCGGCGGCGCACAGACTGCCGAGCAATAAAATCATCGCGCTGCCGAAATAGTTAACGATGCGATCGCCTGTCAGGCGGCCAATGGTCATGGCGATGGAAAACACCGCATAGCCCAGCCCGGCTTGTGAGGCGGGCATGTCGCGCACGCTGGTCAGGAACAGTGCGCCCCAGTCAAGAATCGCCCCCTCAGCCAGAAACAGAATAAAGCAGAGTGCGCCCAGGAACAGTACCCAGCCGCGCGGCAAGACAAACAGGGGGGAATCGGCGTGGTGCAGACGATCGCTTAACAGATGCTTCTGACTACTCAGCAGCAGCAGGATAATCAGTGCGGCGATAATCAGCACCGCATTCAGCGGCGACAGGCCGAGCCACAGCATTGCACTCACCAGCCCGGCACCGGCGATGCCGCCAATACTAAAGAAACCATGAAAACCAGACATCATGGCGCGCCCGGAGGCTTTTTCCACCTCGACAGCCTGAATATTCATCGCCACATCCATTAAGCCGATTGACGCGCCGAATGCCATCAGGCAGAGCGCCAGGGTAACCGGCGTGGGTAACACTGCCAGAAGCGGCAATGTCAGCATAATCAGCAGGCCGGCAACCACAATTACCGCCTTACAACCGTACTTGCCAGCCAGCATGCCGGTCAGTGGCATTGCCGCCAGCGAGCCAGCGCCCAGAAACAGCAGTAAACCGCCCAGTGAAGCATCACTCAGCGCTACGCGTGCTTTAGCATACGGCACGAGGGGCGCCCAGGCGGACATGCCCATGCCGGCAATAAAAAATATCACACGCGTGGCTATCTGCGTGGCAAAGGGTGATCGCTGGAGTTGTACAGCATCTGATGTGGTCATTTTTATCGTGTTATTTCCGCGCAGTAAGTCTGTCTTTTTACCACAATCGGCTCCGCCTTAGAATGGGAGACGTCGCAGTGCTCAGCGTTACCTGCTGATTAAGTTCAGTCTGCAATTATGCAGATGTAAATAACCGATAAAAACAGCAATGTTAAGTTAAAAATGATGCCGGGCTACGTTTTCCAGACGGTTCCTGGTGGAGAATCCACACCACCGAGCGCGTTAATTGCTTTGATGCTGCCACTACAAACGCCGGTTTATTCCAGCGCTGTTTCTGAGACAGTAGTGATAATTTATTGTTTTTACGACGGTTGTCTCGTGATCTCAGGCATTTATCTGACCTCTTTGACCTGCCGCTAATCACAAATCTGTGTAAATTTAAAACTTCCCTCGCCTGTAACCACTGCGTTTTTTTGGTCCTTTCCTTGCTATGCCGGCGCGCAACCGCGGCTTCGCTGAAAATAATTTGTATCAGCCAAATCAAAACATTAGGCAGCGTTTGTCTGACCCTCAGTATTGCCAGTAAAAAATAACATTAGAATATCTAAACTGTTCAATCTGTTTATTAAATCGAAACGATTAATAATTATCACCACTCAGTTGCCGTTTGTTGATTATATCTGGAGGGCGGAATAGATAAACAGAAATCAATATTACAGGGTTTATGCCGTAAATTTGCGCTTTAGATTGGTTTTTTACTCACTAGTGATGCCAGGTTTAGATATCAATAAACGTAAACATTAACGATTATGTCGCACGCAATTGTGAAGGTTTAATTAAGTTTATGCGCGCGACATATCACCTCAACTGGTGTGTAAGGGGTCATATAAATGGCACAGCTTAATCAAGGCCGCGTCGATGTTATCTCGCGCGATAATGGAACACTTATCTCTCAGGTCAACGGCGGTTTTACCCACTCGGTGATGCTGACTGAACCGAGTGTGATAAAGATAAATGGCACTCGTGAGATGGTCACCGAGTTTGAACGGCAGGGTAATGACCTGATCCTGCATATGCGTGACGGCAGCGTGGTGCGCTATAAACAATTTTTCCTCGATGATGTGGATGGCCTGCACAGTGAGCTGGTGTTTGATGATGGCATCAACCCTCCACAACATGCGCTGTTCCCGCTGACCAGCGCTGCGGCAGACCCCAATGCGGTGGTAGTGCTAAATCCGCAGTATGAATCGCTCAGTAATATTGATGCGCTGTTGCTGGCGGATAATCAGAATAATGATGACATCTTTACCGCCGCTGGCTTCGGCTTGCTTGGTATTGCCGGGGGAGCCATTGCGGCGGCTAGCGGAGGCAGCAGCGGCAGCGGTCGTCGGGATGGGGAGAATAATAACCCGCCCGCGCCGCAACAGCCGACCATCACCATTAACACCTTTGCCGGTGACAATATTCTCGATGCCGATGAGAAAGGCAGCAGCCAGACCATTTCCGGCACCACCACCAATGTTGAAGCGGGCAGAATCGTCACCATTACGCTGGGCGGCGTCAGTTACACCGCCACCGTTGCGGCTAACGGCAGCTGGAGCGTATCGGTACCGCCTGCGGCACTGCAGGCGCTGGCTAACGGCAACACCACCATCAGCGCCACGGTCAGCGACGCGGCGGGCACCAGCGCCAGTGATACTCAGGCGATTACCGTAACCGGGCCGACTGCGGAGATCCCGACCATCACCATCGGCACCTTTGCCGGTGACAATATTCTCGATGCCGATGAGAAAGGCAGCAGCCAGACCATTTCCGGCACCACCACCAATGTTGAAGCGGGCAGAATCGTCACCATTACTTTGGGCGGCGTCAGTTACACCGCCACCGTTGCGGCTAACGGCAGCTGGAGCGTATCGGTACCGCCTGCGGCACTGCAGGCGCTGGCTAACGGCAATACCACCATCAGTGCCACGGTCAGCGACGCGGCGGGCACCAGCGCCAGCGATACTCAGGCGATTACCGTAACCGGGCCGACGGCGGAGATCCCGACCATCACCATCGGCACCTTTGCCGGTGACAATGTTCTCGATGCCGATGAGAAAGGCAGCAGCCAGACCATTTCCGGCACCACCACCAATGTTGAAGCGGGCAGCACCGTCACCATTACGCTGGGCGGCGTCAGTTATACCGCGACCGTTGCGGCTAACGGCAGCTGGAGCGTATCGGTACCGCCTGCGGCACTACAGGCGCTGGCTAACGGCAACGCTACCATCAGCGCCAGCGTCAGTAATAGCGCCGGAAGCAGCGCTAATGACACGCTGAATATTACGGTGACCGGCGATGCGGGGGAGCCACCCACTCTGTCACTGAATGATTTCGCCGGTGACAATGTGCTGGATGGCGCAGAGAAGCAAATCGACCAGACACTTAGCGGCACGACCACAAATGTTGAAGCGGGCAGAACCGTCACCATCACGCTGGGCGGCGTGACCTATAGTGCGTTGGTGCAGGGAGATGGCAGCTGGAGCGTTGTGGTGCCTTCCTCGGCGCTGGCAGCGCTGGCGGCCGGAACTATCACGATTAATGCCAGCGTCAGCAATGCCGCAGGCGTTAGCGCCAGCGACAGCAGTTCACTGATTGTCGAGCCGGATACCAGCGGCAGTATTGCCCTTGAACCGATCAGCGAAGATGGCTATCTCAATGCCACCGAAGCGCAATCACCGCTGATTATCAGCGGAACCACTACCGGGGTTGCTGAAGGCAGTACCGTTACCGTTAGCTTTAACGGTGTCAATTACACGGCAACAGTCGGGGCTGATGGTCGCTGGAGTGCCACCATTCCGGCTTCGGCACTTGGCGTGCTGGAAGATGGCACGCTGGTTGTTACCGCCAGCGTCTCTGACAGCGCAGGCAATACCGTGACCAATAGCGGTCAGCTGGATGTGGTAATCAACAACCTGCCGGATGCTACCATCGATCCGCCATTTGGCGGCGACGGCGTGCTGAACGGCGATGAAGCGGGCAGCGACCAGACCATCAGCGGCAACACCGGAGTAAGCGGTCCGGGACAGACGGTGGTGGTGACCCTCGGCGGCAACGACTATCCGGCGACGGTCGGCAGTGACGGCGGCTGGACGGTAACGATTCCTGCTGGCGATCTCGGCAACCTGCCGCAGGGCAGCGGCAATCCGATCGTGGTGGTGGTTACCGATCCGGCGGGCAACACCAGTACCTCGACCACGCCGGTAATTGTGGATACCGTCGCGCCAGCGCTGGCGCTGGACGGCCCGATTTCCGGTGACGGCTACCTGAACGCGCAGGAGCAGGGCGAACCGTTAATTATCAGCGGCAGCGGTGAGGCGGGTGCGGCAATTGTCGTTACGCTGAACGGCGAGCAGTACAGCGCCACGGTCGGCAGCAACGGCCTGTGGAGCGTCACCGTTCCGGCCGCCGATTTAGAAAATATCGCCGACGGCAGCTACAGCGTGGTGGTCACCGCCACCGACGCTGCGGGTAACGTCAGCAGCGTCAGCAGCCCGCTGACGGTGATTGCCGATCCGGCCAATCAGCCGACGATTACTCTCGATCCGTTTGCCGGTGACGGGGTGCTGGACGGCGCGGAGCAGCAGGTCGACCAACAGCTGAGCGGCTCGACCACCCATGTGCAGGCGGGCCAGGTGATTACCGTCACGCTGGGCGGCGTGAATTACAGCGGCGTGGTGGCGGCCGACGGCAGCTGGTCGGTGACGGTCCCGGCCAGCGCGCTGGCGGAGCTGGACAACGGCACGCAGAACTTCAGCGTCAGCGTCGATGACGTGGCGGGCAACAGCGCAAGCCGTGACGGCAGCTTTGAAGTGGACAACACCCTTGCTTCGCTGGCGTTCGATCCCATCAGCGACGACGGCTATCTCAACGCGGTGGAGGCGCAGAGCGACCTGACGGTAAGCGGCACCTCAAGCAACGTGGCGGCGGGCAGTATTGTCAGCTTTGAGCTGGGCGGCAATACCTATACTGCCACCGTTGGTGCGGACGGCAGCTGGAGCACCACCGTGCCGGCCAGCGTACTGGCCGGGCTGGCGGACGGCCCGTTAACCCTTACCGCCACCACGCCGGGGCCAAACGGCAGCACTATTTCTGCCAGCGGAACGCTGATTGTGGCAATCAACAACCTGCCGGATGCCACCATCGATCCGCCATTTGGCGGCGACGGCGTGCTGAACGGCGATGAAGCGGGCAGCGACCAGACCATCAGCGGCAACACCGGAGTAAGCGGTCCGGGACAGACGGTGGTGGTGACCCTCGGCGGCAACGACTATCCGGCGACGGTCGGCAGTGACGGCGGCTGGACGGTAACGATTCCTGCTGGCGATCTCGGCAACCTGCCGCAGGGCAGCGGCAATCCGATCGTGGTGGTGGTTACCGATCCGGCGGGCAACACCAGTACCTCGACCACGCCGGTAATTGTGGATACCGTCGCGCCAGCGCTGGCGCTGGACGGCCCGATTTCCGGTGACGGCTACCTGAACGCGCAGGAGCAGGGCGAACCGTTAATTATCAGCGGCAGCGGTGAGGCGGGTGCGGCAATTGTCGTTACGCTGAACGGCGAGCAGTACAGCGCCACGGTCGGCAGCAACGGCCTGTGGAGCGTCACCGTTCCGGCCGCCGATTTAGAAAATATCGCCGACGGCAGCTACAGCGTGGTGGTCACCGCCACCGACGCTGCGGGTAACGTCAGCAGCGTCAGCAGCCCGCTGACGGTGATTGCCGATCCGGCCAATCAGCCGACGATTACTCTCGATCCGTTTGCCGGTGACGGGGTGCTGGACGGCGCGGAGCAGCAGGTCGACCAACAGCTGAGCGGCTCGACCACCCATGTGCAGGCGGGCCAGGTGATTACCGTCACGCTGGGCGGTGTGAATTACAGCGGCGTGGTGGCGGCCGACGGCAGCTGGTCGGTGACGGTTCCGGCCAGCGCGCTGGCGGGGCTGGGCAACGGCACGCAGAACTTCAGCGTCAGCGTCGATGACGCGGCGGGCAACAGCGCCAGCCGTGACGGCAGCTTTGAGGTGGACAACACGCTTGCCGCGCTGGCGTTCGAGCCAATCAGCGACGACGGCTATCTTAATGCGGTGGAGGCGCAGAGCGACCTGACGGTAAGCGGCACCTCAAGCAACGTGGCGGCGGGCAGTATTGTCAGTTTTGAGCTGGGCGGCAATACCTATACTGCCACCGTTGGTGCGGACGGCAGCTGGAGCGCCACCGTGCCGGCCAGCGTACTGGCCGGGCTGGCGGACGGCCCGTTAACCCTTACCGCCACCACGCCGGGGCCAAACGGCAGCACTATTTCTGCCAGCGGGACGCTGATTGTGGCAATCAACAACCTGCCGGATGCCAGCCTTGATACCCCATTCACCGACGGAATACTCAACGGTGAAGAGTCGCAGAGCGATCAAACCCTGAGCGGTAATACCGGTGTGACGGGCGCGGGTCAAAGCGTTATCGTCACCCTCGGCGGCAACGACTATCCGGCACAGGTAAACAGTGACGGCAGCTGGAGCGTGCAGATTCCGACCGAGGTGCTGCAAGCGTTACCGAACGGCAGCAGCACTATTGTGGTAGTGGTCAGCGATGCTGCGGGCAACACCAGCACGATAACCACGCCAGTCACCGTCGATACTTTGGCACCACAGCTCAGTATTGAGCCGATCTCTGATGATGGCCTGATTAATGCGAATGAACAAAATCAACCGCTGACGATTGACGGCAGCGCTGAAGCGGGAGCGACGGTAACCGTGACGCTAAACGGCGTCGATTATCCGGCCATCGTCGATAACAATGGTGACTGGAGAGTCACTATCCCGGCGGCAGTCCTGCAAGGGCTGGATGACGGCAATTACTCAGTGACGGTGACTGCTACCGACGCTGCCGGTAACAGCAGCACGCAAACCAGTGATTTCTCGCTGATCACCGCACCTCCGGCCTTTACGCTGGCACCGGTGGCCGGTGATGGCATTCTTAACAGTGTCGAACAGGGGCAGCCACTGACGCTGAATGGCACGGGTACGCCGGGCGACAATGTCAGCGTCACGCTGAATGGCAAGAATTACAACGCAACAGTGGCGGCTAATGGCGACTGGTCACTGATTGTGCCCGCCGCCGATCTGGCCGCGCTGGCCGACGGCAGCAGCTATACGGTAGCGGTTACCGTAACCGATGCGGCGGGTAATACCGCGACGCAGCAAAGCTCGCTGGCGGTAGATACTACCGCGCCGAACTTTACCCTAAATCCAGTTGCCGGTGACGGCGTGCTTAACGCCAGCGAGCAGGGCGAGCCGCTGCTGATTAGTGGCAATGGCAGCGCGGGCGATAGCGTTATCGTAACGCTAAATGGCAAAGAGTACGCCGCTACCGTTGGCGCGAACGGTCAATGGTCAGTGCAGATTCCGCCAGCCGATCTGGCGGCACTGAATGAGGGTGACTACACACTGAGCGTGGCAGTCAGCGATGCGGCAGGTAACACCAGTACGCAAACGACGCCACTGACGGTGGATACCGCCGAGCCGTTGCTGACGGTCGATCCGATTGCCGAAGACGGGGTGATTAATGCCACCGAGCAAGGGCAGCCGTTGATAATCAGCGGTACCGCCAACGCCGGAGACATTATTACCCTCACGCTGAATGGTCAGCAGTACACCGCCACCGTCGGCAGTAATGGTGAATGGAGTGTGAATATTCCGGCCTCGGCGCTGGCCGCGATTGATGATGGCGACTACCCACTCACGATTACGGCCACCAATGCGGTTGGCAACAGAACGACGGACAGTTCTACGCTGATTGTAGATACCGCCGCGCCAGCGCTTAGCGTAGAGCCGATTTCCGGTGACGGTTATCTGAACAGCGCCGAGCAGGGGGAAACCCTGACGGTTAACGGCAGCGGCGATGCTGGCGACAGTGTTACCGTGACGCTGGACGGCGTCGAATATCCGGCGATCGTCAGCAGCAATGGACAATGGAGCGTGGATATTCCGGCATCGGCGCTGGCCGGGCTGGCCGATGGCGCTTATACCGTTAGCGTTACGGTAATTGATGCGGTGGGGAATACCACCACCGTCACACGTCCGTTAACCGTAGCGGCCGATCCGGCCAATCAGCCAACCATTAGCGTCGATCCGTTTACCGGTGACGGCGAGCTGAATGGTGCCGAGCAGGGTGAGGATCAGCTGCTTACCGGTACCACCAGCAATGTACAAGCCGGGCAAATCGTCACCGTCACGCTGAACGGCGTGGAGTTTACCGGTCTGGTACAGTCAGGTGGCGGCTGGAGCGTGGTTATCCCGTCATCGGCGTTTGCTGGTTTACAGAATAGTACGCAAACATTTACCGTTACCGTCAGTGATGCGGCGGGGAATAACGCCAGTACCAGCGAACAGTTCACCGTCGATAATAGCTTTAGCGCCGTGGCGATTGGCATTATCAGTGGTGATGACTATCTGAATGCTACTGAAGCACAGTCCGATCTCACCATCAGCGGCAGTTCGAATAATGTTGCTGCGGGCAGTATTGTCACGGTCAGCTTTAATAATGTTGATTACAGCGCTACCGTCGGGGCAGATGGCAAGTGGAGCACGAATATTCCGGCTGCGGCACTGGCAGGTTTGCCGGATGGTCCACTGACGGTAACCGCCAGCGTGGTGGATATTAATGGCAATACGGTTAGCAGCGACACCACCCTTAACGTATTGATCAACGATTTACCACAGCCAACGCTGGATACGCCATTCGGCGATGGTGTGCTGAGTGGTGATGAAGCTGATACTCCGCAAACCCTGACCGGCAGCACCGGTGTTACGGGCAACGGTCAGAGCGTCACGGTCAACATTGGCGGCGTGGATTATCCGGCTACCGTTGATGGTGACGGAAACTGGACGGTAACGATACCGTCGGCGGCATTGCAGAATCTGCCGGACGGCAGCAGCAGCGTGGTGGTGACGGTAAGCGATATTGCGGGCAACGGCGGCAGTTTAACCACGCCGGTAGCGGTAGACACCACGCCACCGAATATTGTCATCAACCCGATTTCTGGCGACGGGCTGATCAATGCCAGTGAGCAGGATCAACCGTTAACCGTTAGCGGTACCGCAGAAGCTGGCAGCACGGTGATTATCACGCTGAATGGCGTCGATTATCCGGCGACGGTAGCGGCCAATGGCAGCTGGAGCGCGACTATTCCGGCGACGGCATTACAGGCGTTGGCCGACGGCGCCTGGGATATCAGCGTCACCGCTACCGATGCCAACGGCAACAGCGCCAGCGCGCTCGGTCCATTTACCGTCGATAGCGCTGCGCCATCCTTTACCATCGGTACGCTGGCTGGCGACGGCATTCTTAATGCCAGTGAACAGGGGCAACCGCTGGCGATAAGCGGCACCGGCACCGCCGGTGACAGCGTCAGCGTAACTCTTAACGGCACCAGCTATAGCGCGACCGTCGGGCCAAATGGTCAATGGTCGATTAGCGTGCCGGCCAGCGATCTTGCCACACTCACCGACGGCAGTTATCCGGTCAGCGTTACGGTCAGTGATGCGGCGGGCAACACCACCACGCAGCAAACCAGCCTGGCGGTGGATATCAGCGCACCGGCATTATCGCTTAACACGCCATCCGGTGATGGTGTTCTTAACAGCGCTGAACAGGGGCAACCGCTGCTGTTAAGCGGCAGCGGCAGCGCAGGTGACAGCGTGACCGTCACTCTGAATGGCAAAACGTACCAGGCTACGGTTGGCGTCAATGGCATCTGGTCGCTGGAAGTACCGGCTACGGATCTGGCGGCGCTGGATGAGGGAGCAAACCCACTTAGCGTGACGGCACGCGATGCGGCGGGAAATAGCACCACGCTGCAGAGCAATCTGACACTCGATACCGGGCAGCCAACATTGACGGTAGCCGTGGATATTTTTGCCGGCAACGGCATTGTCGACAATGCGGAATCGCGGGTTGATCAGCGGCTGACCGGCACCAGCACCAATGTAGAAGCCGGGCAAATTGTCACGGTAACGCTGGCGGGCGTCAGCTACAGCGGCGTAATACAGAGTAGCGGTGCGTGGAGCGTAACGATTCCGGCCGGAGCGATGGCCGGACTGAGCGATGGCAGCCAGAGCCTGACGGTAAGCGTCAGTAACGCCGCAGGCAACAGTGTCATCGTTACCGGCAGCTACACCGTAAATACCAGCGGCAGCAGCCTGGCGATAGAACCGATCGCCGGTGATGGCTATCTGAACGCCAACGAACAGCAGGCGGCGATTGAAATCGCCGGTCAGACCAGCAATGTGCTGCCAGGCAGTCTGGTGCAGGTAACGGTCAATGGTATCAGTTATAACGCTACCGTCAGCGCCGACGGCAGTTGGACGGCCATCGTCCCGGCCGGAGCGCTGGCAGGCGTCGCAGATGGTCCGCTAATCATCAGTGCCACGGTCAACGATGCTGCCGGAAATCCGCTTACCGCTACCTCAACGCTGAATGTGCTGGCGAATCCACAGCTGGCAGTCAGCATTGATCCTCCATTTGGTGACGGCTCGCTTAACGCCGGGGATGTTGAAAATAACGGCACGCTGACCGGCAGCACCGGCGTCAGTGGCGATGGTCAGACGGTGACCGTCAGCTTTGGCGGTAACGACTACAGCGGCACTGTTGCCAGCGATGGCAGCTGGAGCGTGACCATTCCGGCGCAGGTGCTGGAAAACTTACAGCAGGGCAATACGCCTTTCACCGTCACGGTGGGCGATATTGCCGGTAACACCGCCAACGGCAGCGACAGCGTGCTGGTCGATACGCTGCCACCGCTATTGCTGGTTGATACGTTGTCCGGCGATGGCGTGCTGAACGCCAGTGAACAAGGGCAACCTTTGCCGGTGAGCGGCAGTGGCGAAGCCGGTGCGGAAATTAGCGTCAGCCTGAATGGTATCGACTACACCACCACCGTGGCTGCTGACGGGAGCTGGACGCTAACCATTCCCGCCGCGGCGCTTGGCGAGATGGCCGACGGCGACTATAACCTGACGGTGATTGCCACCGATGCCGCAGGCAACAGCAGTCAGCAAAACAGCCCGCTGACGGTAAAAGCCGATGCCAATAATCTGCCGACCATCAGCATTGATACTTTTGCTGGTAACAATATTGTCGATGGTGCCGAGCAGCAAACGGCTCAGACGCTGTCGGGTATTGCTACTCAGGTTGAGGCCGGTCAGACGGTAACCGTTACGCTGAATGGTCAAATTTATACCGCTCAGGTGCAGCCAAGCGGTGGCTGGAGTGTGTTAATTCCATCCGGTGCGCTACAGGGTTTAGCTGACGGCAGCGCCACCATTACCGTTGCGGTCAGCGATGCCGCAGGCAATACCGCCAGTAACACGCTTGATATTGAGGTTAACAGTGCGGCATCCGGGCTGGCGGTTAATACCCTCAGTGACGACGGTTATCTGAATGCGGCTGAAGCGCTGGAAGAGCTGCTGATTAGCGGCTCCTCAGTGAATGTACCGCAGGGTAATGTTGTCACTGTCACATTTAATAATCAGACCTTTACTGCTGAAATCGGCGCTAATGGTGTCTGGAGCGTGCTCGTTCCTCCGGCCTCGCTGGCAGGATTGCCGGATGGCCCGGCCACGATTAGCGTCAGCGCTATTGATGCGGCGGGCAATGCGGTCAGCAGCAGCGCCACGTTGAATGTGCTGGTTAATCAACTGCCTGATGCCACTATTCAGCCGCCGTTTGGTGACGGCGTGCTGAATGCCGCCGAGGCGGGCAGCGACCAGCCGTTGCGTGGCACTACCGGCGTCAGCGGTGACGGACAAACCGTCAGTGTTGTTATTAACGGCACCAGTTACAGTGGCACGGTTGATGGCAACGGTAACTGGACGATAAACCTGCCGACGGCAGTATTGCAGGCGCTGGCAGAGGGCGACAGCAGTGCACAAGTTACGGTCAGTGATGCCGCTGGCAACAGCAGTACGATTGATGCGCCATTTACCGTCGATCGCGAAGCGCCGGTATTAACCATCGATACCATTGCGGGCGACGACCGGGTTAATGCGCTGGAATCGGGGGCTGTGATTAGCATTTCTGGTAGCACCAGCGCTGAGCAAGGCCAGATCGTCACCGTTGTGCTTAATGGTCAGACCTACAGCGCCACCGTCGACGCCAGCGGCAACTGGAGCTTTGATTTGCCAGCCGGTGCACTGGCGGGAATTGTTAATGGCAGCTATACCCTGACCGCCACGGTCAGTGATTCAGCGGGCAACCCGGTAACCTCCACCAGTGAAATTGAGGTTGAAACCGCCGCGCTGGTACCAACGCTGGATACACCCTTTACCGATGGTTATCTCAATATCGACGAGGCGCAAACCACCCAGACGCTGAGCGGCACGACCGGCGCAACCGGTGACGGCCAGTCGGTGGTGGTCAGTGTGGGGGGCAACGATTATAACGCCACGGTTGATGCCGATGGCAACTGGTCGCTGGAGCTGGATGCGGACACCCTGCAAGGACTGGCGAGCGGTAATCTGCCGATTGTGGTGACGGCTACCGACAATGCCGGAAATCAGGGAACCATCGACAGCAACGTCAGCGTCGATTTCGACGCGCCGACGCTGGATATCAATGATATTGCTGGCGATAACATTATTAATGCCGCCGAGGCACAACAGGTGGTGGTGGTCAGCGGTACCGCGTCGCTCAGTGAGGCAGGTCAGCAGGTTACCGTACTGTTTAATGGTCAAAGCTACCAAACGCTGGTGCAGAGTAATGGCAGCTGGAGCGTTAATCTTCCCGCCAGTGCATTACAGGGGTTAGCGGACGGTGACTATCCGGTCAGCGTTTCGCTAACTGATGCCGCAGGCAACAGCACCACGGTCGAACAAACCCTGAACCTTGATGCCAATATCGCGACTCTGCCGACGCTAAGTATCAATGCGGTGTCGGAGGATGACTACATTAATCAGGCTGAGTCAGGCGAAGCGCTGGTTATCAGCGGCACCAGCAGTAATCTGGAAGCCGGGCGCACCGTCAGCGTGTTACTGAACGGCAAAACCTACAGCGCAACCGTCGATGACGAGGGTAACTGGAGCGCCACCGTGCCCGCCGCCGATGTTGGCGCGTTGGCGGACGGTGCACAAACCATTACCGCCAGCGCCACTGATAATGCGGGCAACCCGGCGAGTAACACGCACACGGTGACGGTGATTGCCGATGCGGACTCACAGCCACTGTTAACGATTAATCCGGTCAGCGGGGATGATATCGTCAATGCCCAGGAAGCCAATAGTCCACTGGTAATCAGCGGCTCCAGCCAGCGAATCCCCGATGGCGGTACGGTAGTGGTGACGCTGAATGGCAATAGCTATAACGCCACGGTTGATGCCAACGGCAACTGGAGCACCACTGTTCCTGCGGCAGATGTGCAGGCGCTGGATCAGGGCAGCAATACCGTTACCGCCAGTGGTGAGGATATCGCCGGTAATCGCGCCGATGCCAGCCACGACTTTATCGTCGACAGCGAAGCGCCGTTGCTGGATATCACGCTGGATGTTGGGCTGGACGGTATTCTCAATCTGGCAGAAGCACTGGCCGGGCTGCTGGTCAGTGGCTCGACCGAAGCTGGATTAACGGTAACGGTAACGCTGAACAATAAACAGTACACCGCTACCGCCGACAGCAGCGGTGACTGGAGCCTGACTATTCCGGCCGGAGATTTACTGCTGCTGAATGACGGCACGCTGGAAGTGGGCGTATCAGTCACTGACAGCGCGGGCAACACCACCACTGAGCTGGTCGATTTAGATGTGGCAATCAACGCGCTGCCGCTGCTGACCATCAGTACACCGTTTATTGACGGCCTGTTAAGCGCCGGTGAAGCGGCCGCCGCGCAGTTACTGAGTGGAACCGCCACCCATCTTGCCGCCGGAACCGTGCTGGAGATTTCTGTCGGCGGCCTGACTTTTGCAGGCTTGGTTAATGCCGATGGAACATGGAGCGCCACGCTGCCGGCCGGTGCACTGGCCGGGCTGCCCGATGGCCCGCTGCAGCTGGAAGTCAATGCGACAGATGCGGCAGGTAATCCGGCGGCAGTCACGACTACCGTTGATTTGCTGATTAATAATCTGCCAGTGGCTACCATTCTGCCACCTTTTGTGGATGGCGCACTAAACGCGGTTGAAGCTGGCATCAATCAGACGATTAACGGCACTACCGGTATTACCGGAGCAGGCCAGACCGTTACGCTGAATATTGACGGTAATCCGTTTACCACTACGGTGGACTCCAACGGTAACTGGAGCACGACGCTGACGCCAGCACAGCTGGCTCAACTGGGTAACGGTGATCATACTATCGATGTGGTAGTAACCGATCGCGCTGGTAACAGTAACGAAGCGACCCTCGACTTTACTGCGATTATCACCGGTCTGCCGCAGCCAACGCTGCTGACGCCATTTATTGATGGCATCCTCAATGTGGCAGAAGCGGCAGCGGGCGGAACGCTGGATGGCACCAGCGGTATCACCGGTGAGCAAACCGTCACCGTGATTATTAATGGCAGTGCTTATCAGGCCAGCGTCGATGAAGCAACCGGAGAGTGGTCGCTGGATCTGCCCGCCAGTCTGTTGCAGACACTGCCGGACGGCAACTGGCCGATCACCGTGTCGGTGACCGACAGCGTTGGTAACGTCGGCAGCGTGTCGGGAGCGGTGGTGGTAATGATCAACGATCTGCCACAGCCTACACTCAATCTGCCGTTTGGCGATGGTGCGTTGAATATTGCTGAAGCAGCAGCGGGGCAGCTGTTAAGCGGTAAAACCGGCATTATTGGCGGTGATCAGAGTGTTTCGGTGCTGATTTCCGGCTTTAACGGCGATAATCCGCTGACCGCCACGGTGGATGCCAACGGCAACTGGTTACTTAATCTGACGCCGACCCAGCTGGCAACCCTGGCTGACGGTCCTCATACCATTACCGTTACCGCCACTGATATGGCGGGTAATAGTGCCAATATTAGTCAGCAGGTGACTTCAGCACTGACGCTGCCGGACCCGGTAATCAACCTGCCGTTTATCGATGGCATCCTGAATATCGCCGAAGCCGGCACAACTCTCACTCTGACTGGCAGCACTGGCGTTAACGGACTGAACCAGGGCGTTCAGCTAAAAATTGATGTTAACGGCATCAGTTACACCGGTATCGTTGATGCCGACGGTAACTGGCAGGTGGCTATTCCAGCTGGCGCACTTAGCGGACTTACTAACGGCACCCACAGCATTATCGTCACGGTCACCGACGGCGCCGGTAACACCAATACGCAGAGTCAGGACTTTACCGCCGCACTGACGCCGCCGTTACCGACGCTGGCGCTGGCATTTGATGATGGTTTTCTCAATGCCGAAGAGCTGATGACCGGCGCTACGCTGAACGGAACGACCGGGTTAACCGGAGCCGGGCAGCAGGTAACGGTGACGATTGCCGGAAATAATTATGACGCGGACGTTGATAACGCGGGTAACTGGACGCTCGACCTGGCAAACCCAGTGTTGGCCGGGCTGGCGCAGGGCAACACCAGTCTGGCAGTTGAAGTAACCGACTTTGCGGGTAACACGGCGAATATCACCAGCAGTTTTGTGGTGGATACGCTGGCTCCGGCGATCGCCATTACGCCATTTACCGGCGATAACACCCTGACCTATCTCGAAAGCCTGACTACGCAGACGCTCAGCGGCACCACCAGCGGAGCCACCACAGGCTCGATTGTTACGGTGACTATCGGTTCAGCCACGCTGACTGGCGTGGTGCAGGCGAATGGCAACTGGACGGTCAATGTCACGCCGGCTGCCATGGAGCAGTTGGGTACCACCAGCGGTAATATTGGCGTCACGGTCACCGACGCCGCTGGCAATATCGGTAATGCCTCCATCACCGTCGCGGTCAATCTGACGCCGCCGCCAGCGACGCTGGTGACGCTGATGCCAGTGAACGGCGACAACATTATCAACGCCGCTGACGGCAGCGCTGCGGTCACGCTTAGCGGCAGTTACGCTAATCTCGGTTTGTTGGGCGGTACCATTAGCGTCACGGTGAACGGCATCAGTGTCGGCAGCACGCCGGTGATTGGTGATGACGGTAACTGGAGCATTAATGTGCCAAATGGCATCTTTATTGATGGCAACGCCAGCGTCACCGTTACCGCTGTCGGCCCCGGCGGCACGGCATCCACCACTTCGACGCTGCTGGTGGATCGCGGCATACCCACGCTGACGATCAATGCCTTTGCTACGGATGATGTGCTGAATAGCAGCGAAACCACAGTCAGCCAGAGCATCAGCGGCAGCGCCTCGACCAGCGAAGCCGGTCGTACGGTGAATATCACCCTGAACGGTAAAAACTACAGCGCAGTGGTGCAGGCCAACGGCAGCTGGTCAACTTCCGTTCCGGTAGCTGATTTGCAGGCGCTGGGCCAGGGGGCGCAGACAATATCGGCCACCCTCAGCGATGCGGCAGGCAATACCGGCTCGGCCAGCCATACCATCGACGTCGATACCGTTGCGCCGTTGCTGCAGATCGATGCCCTGCTGGGCGATAACATCCTCAACGCGCTGGATATTCTGTTAACTCAGACCCTGACCGGTCGTGCGCCGGGAGCAGAAGGCGAAACCATTGGTCTCTATCTCGGTGACGGCAATCCAATTGCCACCGGCGTGGTTAATCCGGACGGCACTTTCAGTATCGATCTGACACCGCAGGTGCTGGGAAGCCTGACCGAAGGCCCGCTGGTATTTGGCGTGCGGGTCAGTGATGAAGCCGGTAACCGCACTGAAGCCACGCTGACCGTGAATAAAGTGGTCAACAGCGCGCTGAACCTGGTGGTGGATTCGGTGTTCGGCGATGGCTTCCTTAATGCCGCCGATACGCTGGTTGCTCAGACCATCAGCGGCGTGGCGACCTCGGCGGGTATTGGCGCCAAAGTAGAATTAACCCTTGGCGGCACGACGCTTAGCGCCTCGGTCGGTCAGGATGGTAAATGGGCGATTGTGGTACCGCCTAATCTGCTACAGCTGTTGGATGACGGCAATATTGGGCTGAATCTGACTCTGACGGATGCCGCGGGCAACAGTCGTACCGTGACCGAAACCGTAACGGCGATTGTCGATAACCTGCCGGTGATTGGCAATCTTACCGGGCTGTTTGGCGGTGATAATCTGCTGAATGTGCTGGAGTCAACGCTGGCGCAAACCGTCGGCGGGGTGATTAATGCTGCCAGCGGTTCGGTGGTTACCGTCACGCTGGGCAGTAAATCCTACCAGAGCACGGTCAATGCGCTGGGCCAGTGGAGCGTCACGATTCCGCCGCTGGATCTCGGCGCATTACTCGACGGCACGCTGGCGCTGGGCGTTAAAGTGGTCGATCCGGCGGGGAATACTGCTTCCAGCTCGGTGAATGTCGGCATCTTCAATACGCAGCCGACCATCAGTCTCAGCCCGATTTTTGGCGACGGCATTCTGAATGTTGCTGATCTGCTGACCGGTCAGACCATCAGTGGCGTGGTTAATCATGTTGCCGCAGGCAGCATTGTCACGCTGAATATTGGCAGCAGTAATGTTACCGCAACCGTCGGGCAGAACGGCGCGTTCAGTGCCGTGGTGTCGCCAAATATTCTCGGCACGTTACTCAATGGCAACCTGACGGTAGGGGCCAGCGTGACCGATGTGGCAGGCAATACCGCCTCGACCAGCGCCGGCCTGGTGGTAAAGGTGACGTCACCTACGGTTACGCTGTCGCCGCTGTTTGGTGATGGTCTGCTGAATGCCGCGGATGCGCTGCTGACTCAACTGATTGGCGGTACGGTTAGCGGTGCGGAGCCTGGCGCAAAAGTGGTGGTGAATATTGCCGGGCAGGATTTTGTTACCAGCACTGCCGCCAACGGCAGCTTTGGTATCTCGCTTTCACCGGCGATTCTGCAGGGCTTGCTGGATGGTAACCTGACGGTGGGGGTGACGGTGACTGACAGCGCAGGCAATACCGGCAGCGCCAGTGCTGGAGCGCTGGTGGGTATTCATAATCTGCCGGTCATTACTCTTAATCCACTGTTCGGTGACGGTGCGCTGAACCTGCTGGAATCGCTGGTCACCCAGACCATTAGTGGAACCATTGCCAATGTCGCCGCTGGCTCCATTGTTAAAGTCAATATCGGCAATTCAACGGTCACCGCGACGGTCGGTAATAACGGGCAATTCAGCGCACAGGTCACGCCAGATATTCTTGGCACCTTACTTAATGGCAATCTGACCGTCGGCGTCTCGGTAACGGATAACGTCGGGAATGTTTCCAGCGTTAACGCTGGCGTGCAGGTGGGTATCAGTAACCCACCAACCCTGACGCTCAATCCGATATTCGGTGATGGCGTGCTAAGTGCCGCCGACCTGGTCACGGCGCAGACCATTAGCGGCAGCAGTACCAATTTGACTGCGGGATCGACGGTTAACGTCACTTTTGCCGGACACAATTACAGCGCACTGGTAACCAGCAATGGTAACTGGACGCTGAGCGTGCCGAAAACCGACCTTGCGACGCTGGCAAACGGCACGCTGACGATCGGCGCCTCAGCATCTGACGCTTACGGAAATATCGCCAGTAAAACCGGCGCGGTCAGCATTATCGCCAATACGCCACCGACCGTCAGCGTCAGCGCGGTCTTTGGCGATGGCTTATTGAATGCCGTCGATGCCCAGAGCGCCCAGACCATTACCGGTACTTCCACCAATGCCGAAGGCTCCATCATCAGTGTCAAAATTGGCACTCAGACTTTCACCGGCACGATTGGCGCCAGCGGCAGCTGGAGCGTTTCGGTACCGTCCGCCAGCCTGCTGGCGCTGGCCGATGGCACGCAAACTGTCACCGCCAGCGTGACCAATCCCGCAGGCAATAGCGGCACCGGCACCGGCAGCGCCATCGTCGGTACCCATACTATGCCGGGCGTAGCGATTGGCTCGATTTTTGGCGGTGACGGTTATCTGAATCTGGCAGAGGCTTCAATCGCGGAAACTATCAGCGGCACCTCGACTAATGCGGCTGGTGGGCAGATTTCACTGGATGTGGCGGGAACGGTGTATACCACCACTGTCGCTGCCAACGGCAACTGGAGCGTCAACATCCCATCCTCCGTACTGCGCAGTATCGCCGACGGCAGCTATACCATTTTGGCTACCCTGACCGATGCGGTGGGGAATATTGCGGTGGCTGGCAACAGCTTTACCGCGAAAACGCATGCGCTGCCGGTCATCGGCGTTGACCCGATACTCAGCCTGGTAAGTGTGTTGATTACCGGATTAACCATCAGTGGTGGAACGCTAAATCTGGCGCAGGGCACCCGGCTGAATGTCACGCTGAATGGCTCAACTCTGCAGGCATCCACCGATGCACTGGGTCGTTATAGCGTGAAATTCCCGGGTGGGTTGTTAACCGCACTGAGCCTCAGCTCGATTGTGACGGTAACGGCGGTAGATATTGCCGGCAACCCGGCAGCGACCAGCAACACTCTGTTGCTCGGCTCGTTGCTGCCGGTGTCGGCGGCGGCGGCAGAGTCGACATCGCTGTTCTCAGCCAACGGTGAGGAGACCACTCATGGTGAGACTCACTCGCTGGCGGCGAGCAGCAGTGAGCAAGCCAGCGAAAAAAACCATGACGAGGCCAGTAGCGCGACAGCGGCCAGCGGCACGATCGATTCGACTATGGCGGATTTCACCGCCAGCACGCCTGTGACGGAGGGCAGTTACACCATCGGCGGAGTAGTGATTACGCTGGCGGATGGCAGTACACAGCAAGGTGCTTCTGTCACCGGCAGCGACGGCGATGACAGGGTAGCGGTCAGCGATCTGAACGTTGACCATATCGACGGCGGACAGGGTATCGATACGCTGGTATTAACCGGGGAACATCTGAATCTTGATCTCAGCGCTCTGGGGCTGAAAGTCGGCAATATTGAAGTGCTGGATCTTGGCAAATCAGGTACCAACAGCGTCAGGCTTGATCTGAATCAGGCGTTAAATCTTACCGACTCACCGCAGGATGATCTGCTGATCAGAGGTGCCGATGGCAGTCAGGTGACGCTCAGTAATACCGACGGCGGCGTCTGGGCCACTGTCGGGCAGCGCACGGTAGACGGACAGATTTTTGACGTCTACCACAACTCGGCGCTGGTCAGTGACAACAACCTCGGCGATGTGCTGGTACAGCACAATTTGCAGGTGCATGTCGTTTAATCGGGTCACGCAACGGGTAAGGGTCACGCATGGCGTGACCCTTTTTTTCGCTCCCGCTGAGCATTAACCATTCGGTGTTCATCATGAAGAAAGTATTAGCGACATGCTGCTTAGGCGCCTGTTGCAGTCTCGCCGGGCATCCAGCCCAGGCTGCGGCTGTATCCATTGCGGAATTTAACTGGCGTGCTGCTCCCAGCGAGGAGCAGGTCGCCACTCTGACGCTGCGCGAAGCGATCTTGCGCGCATTTGCCCGTAACCCGAAAATAGCCGAAGCCGCAGCGCAAATTCATGTCGGTGAAGCTGAGCTGGATGCGGCGAAAAGCGGCTGGTATCCGCAGATTTCATTGCAGGCAAGTGGCGGCCGATCCAGCCAGACCGACTCTGCCGGCAGCATCAATAACAGTGCTTCCGGCGGCCTGAGTCTCAGCCAGTTGTTATATGACTTCGGGCGCACCGGTGGTGCCATCGACGAGCAACATGCGCTGTCCGATGCTTATCGTTACAGCTTATACAGCACCATGACCAGCGTGGCACAGGACACCTTGCGGGCCTATCTGGAAGTAAAGCGCTATCAGGCTTTAACCCAGGCTTCGCGAATCAATATTCGCTCGCTGGATCATGTCAGAGAGATAGCTCTCATGCGTGCGGATGCCGGGCTAAGTTCTCAATCTGATGTATTGCAGGCGCAAACGCGACTTGCCGGGATGCGGGCCACGCTGGAGCAGTATCGCGCCCAGCAGCGCTCTGCTCAGGCGCAGCTGACTGTGCTGACCGGCGTCGTGTCAGATAACTTACCGGAACTGCCGCAAAGCCTGCTGCAACAGCAGGTGACATTGAACAACATCGCCTACGAAAAAAGTGCCGCAGTGCGCAGTGCGCAGGCCAGACAGGAGGCGGCGCGCGAACGCGTGCGTCAGGCACAATCCAATCACTGGCCAACGCTTAAAGTCGAGGCTGGTCGAACCCGCTACGAAAACGATAACCGCTCTTACTGGGACGATCTGCTGCAACTGCGCGTTGAAGCGCCGCTTTATCAGGGCGGTTTAGTCAATGCAAAAACCCGCGCGGCAGCAGGCCAGCGTGAAGCGGCGCTGGCGGATATTCAGCAGTCGAAACTGGAAATTAATCAACGGGCCTCTACCGCTTACGCCGATATGATTGGCGCGCAGCAGCGCCAGCAGGCGGGGGAGGAGCAGCTGGCCAGTGCTGACCATACCCGCTCGGTCTATGCCGATGAATACAAACTGAATAAGCGCAGCCTGAACGATCTGCTGAGCGTAGAACAGGATGTTTTCCAGGCTGACAGCATGCGCACTATGGCGCTATATGACGGCTGGGATGCCACGGTGCGTTACGCCGCGGCGGTCGATAATCTGCTCGACATTATGGGTATCGACCGCGAAGCCAATAGCGGACAAACCTTGCCTTCACTGTAAGCACTCACCTGCGAACCCCGGATAAAAGGCAATAAAGATGACGATACAAAGCCCCACTACCGAAAACTGGATTGATGCGATGCTGCGTGTGGCGGCGCGGTTTGGTAAACCGGCGGAAGGACAAAATCTACGCCAGCAGATGCGCTGGTTTGAGCATCTCAGCGCCAGTCAGCAGTTGGAACGGTTGGCCGGGCTGTTGGGACTGCATCTCACCATGATGCCACGCGACAGCATTCGCTGGCGTCAGGAAGTCACGCCGGTGGTGCTGATACTGGAAAGCGGCAGCGTGGCGGTGGTTGAATCGATTGATGGTGAAGCCAGAGCGCGCTACTGGATCAGCGACGGAGGAGACGTGGTGCGCGAAACGGAGCTGGCTTTACTGCTGGCGCAAAGTCGGCAGCAGGTGGCGATTATTGGCGTCGCGGCGCGCGGTCGCGATGCGCGCATTGACGAGTTTGTCCAGCCGTTTAAAAAGCACTGGTTTTGGCATAATTTTCGCGGCATGGGACGCCGCATTATGGAGATCTCACTGGCATCGGTGGTTGGCAATGTGCTGGCGCTGGCGGGGATTCTGTTTTCCATGCAGATTTACGATCGGGTGATCCCGGCACAGTCAGAATCAACACTCTGGGTGCTGTTTGTTGGCGTGCTGGTGGCTGCCGGAATTGAATATCTGATTCGCCTGATGCGAACTCAGGTATCTGATTCGATGGGAAAACGCATTGATTTAAAGGTGTCATCGATGCTGTTTGCGCGCGCGATGAATATTCGCAATGAAGCACGGCCTAAATCTACCGGCTCGTTTATTTCGCAGCTGCGGGAAATCGATCAGGTACGTGAGTTGCTGACCTCCACCACCGTCGGCGCGGCGGCCGACATGCCGTTTGTGATCCTGTTTCTGTTTATTATGGCGTTTATCGGTGGTCCACTGGTGATCATTCCGCTGCTGGCTATTCCGCTGATCGTGATTCCGGGTTTGCTATTACAGATTCCGATGGCGAAGCTGGCAAAAGAGGGGATGCGTGAAGGCGCGTTGCGCAATGCGGTGCTGGTGGAAACTATCGAGGGCATTGAGGATATCAAAGCGTTACAGGCTGAACCCTATTTTCAGCGTCAGTGGGAGCAAACCCATGAGGTCAGCGCTGCGGTTGGCATGAAACAGCGTTTGTGGGGCGCACGGCTGACCGGCTGGGCCTCAACGGTCCAGCAGTTAACCTATGCCGGAATGCTGGTGTTTGGCACCTATCTGGTACTGAGCGGCGATATCACTACCGGTACGCTGGTGGCAAGTAGCCTGCTGTCGTCACGCACCATTGCGCCGCTGATGCAGCTCACCATGGTGTTTTCCCGCTGGCAGCATGCAAAAAGCGCCATGAACGGGCTGGATGAGCTGCTGAAACGGCCGCTCGATCAGCCGGAAGAGGGCGATGTGGCTCATTGTCCGAGCCTGACCGGGCACTACGATCTTCGTAATGTGCAATATAGCTATGATGAAGAGAATGTGAAAAACGTGCTCAACGTAGCGAAACTGCAAATCAAACCCGGCGAGAGATTGGCGATTGTTGGCAAGGTCGGCGCAGGAAAATCGACGCTGCTGAAACTGCTGGCCGGGCAGGCAAGTGCGACACAGGGCAAAGTGGTGGTCGACGGCGTGGATATCAGCCATATCGACCCGGTAGATTTACGACGACAGCTGGGCTGGCTGTCACAGGATTCGCGGCTGTTTTTCGGCACGCTGCGGCAGAATCTGATGCTGGGCAACCCGCATGCCAGTGAGCAGGAGATGTTACAGGCGTTACGCGTCAGTGGCGCGCTCAGCATGGTGCAACAGGATGCAGCCAGTCTTGACCGGATCATCAATGAAGGCGGGCGCGGCCTGTCCGGCGGCCAGCGGCAAATGGTGATGCTGAGCCGGATGATCCTGCGCCAGCCGCAGGTGGTACTGATGGATGAGCCAACCGCCGCAATGGATGAGCAACTGGAAGAACACGTGCTGCGCCAGATGCATAACTGGCTTTCCGGACGCACGCTGGTGCTGGTGACGCACCGCCCGGCGCTGCTGAAACTGGTTGATCGTATCGTGGTGATGGATAACGGCCGGATTATTGCCGATGGTGCTCGTGACGATATTCTGCGCGCCGTTAATCCTGCCGCAACCCCAGCCAATCAACCAGGAGATGCCGCATGAGTCTGTTGCTGATCGATCGTGATTTAAAGCGCAATGAAAAACGCACCTCGGCAATTATCTGGGTCTGCGCTGCCGCATTGCTGCTATTTTTTATCTGGGCATACTTCGCCGTTCTTGATGAGGTTACGGTGGGTAGCGGTAAAGTGACGCCTTACACCCACGCGCAGGTTATTGAAACGCTGGATGGCGGTATCGTCGACCAGCTGAGCGTGCATGAAGGCGATATTGTTGAGAAGGGCGAGATACTGGCGCGGCTGGACCCGACCCGTTTTCAGTCCAACTTTGGTGAGGCGCAGTCAAAAGTACGTACCTTGCGCGCCTCGGCTGAACGCTTACGCGCCGAGCTGACCGGCGCACCGCTCCGATTCAGTGCTGAAACGCTGAAGGAGCCGGAGCTGGTGGCGCGTGAAACCCAGTTGTATCAGTCGCGTCGGCGTAATCTGACGGAAAGCGTCAGCAACCTGCAACAATCAATGAAACTGGTGCAGGATGAGCTGCGCATGACTCAACCGCTGGTGGCCAGAGGTGCGGCAGGTAAAGTGGAGGTGATTCGCCTGCAACGTCAGATCAGCGATCTGCGTGGAAAAATTGATGAAGCAACCAATGCCTATGCGGTGCGCGCGCGCGAAGAACAGGTAAAAAACAATGCCGATCTTGACGCACAGTTACAGGTATTGACCGGTAAACGCGATCAGCTTAACCATGCCACGCTCTATTCGCCGGTGCGCGGCATTGTTAAAGATATTCAGGTGACCACTGTCGGTGGCGTATTACAGCCGGGTGATAAGCTGATGGAGATTGTTCCGCTGGAAGACCAGTTGCTAATCGAAACACGCATCAACCCGCGTGATATTGCTTACATCCGTCCAGGCCTGGCGGCCACGGTAAAAATCACTGCCTATGACTCATCAATCTATGGTGACTTAGCCGGAGAAGTTGAAACGGTTTCACCGGACACGCTGCAGGATGAAGTTAAGCGAGACCAATATTACTATCGCGTCTATGTTCGCACGCAAACAGCGGAATTAACCAACCGGGCCGGACGCAAATTCCCTATATTGCCAGGCATGGTGGCCAGTGTGGACATCAAGACCGGTGAGAAATCAGTGATGGATTATCTGATTAAGCCCCTGAACAAACTTAAAGAAGCATTACGCGAGCGTTAGTCATTACGACCACGTTACAATTTGCCGTCGGTTATTTCCGGATAGTAATTAAATGGAAAAAATTGGCGATTATTTCTTAACATATTGTGCGGAAATAAATGCGGCAAATCTACCGTTGTGGTGGATAATTGAGTGCTGATATTAACTTCAGGCTGGATGATCGCGGCTGAAAAACGGGCAAAAAAATGCCGGACAAAACGTCCGGCGGGAAATATAAGGGTAAAACATCTCATTCGGGGTGAATGAAGGTAATAATGAAATAAAATGATGATAGCGGGATCTATTCTATAACCTGATAGATAAAAAAAATTATCATTCAGTGCTCAAAAATGTAATCTTCTGTAAGTGTCTGAATAGAAAGCTTTGCTTATTTTTTTTGACAATTAGTGCGATGTCCTTAGATTATGCGTGCTGGGTAAAAGTTCCTCTCCATTAATATTTTGTAATATGTTATTAGTACTTTGAAACACTTTCGGAAATTTAGTAGCATTTTCTTGATAGATTATTACTGCCCTCAAATTGACAATGGCTTCTCGGCTGAATTTTTAGACATTCAGCACGCAGTGGCAAATATAAGACACAATTAGAGGGTAATAAAAAAATGAAAATTCGCGTTCTTTCCCTGATGGTTCCGGCGCTGCTGATCGCTGGTTCAGCTGGCGCAGCAGAAATCTATAACAAAGACGGCAACAAATTAGACCTGTACGGTAAAGTCGATGGCCTGCATTATTTCTCCGATAATGATGGCAGCGATGGCGACCAGTCTTACGTCCGTTTCGGCTTTAAGGGTGAAACCCAGATTTCTCAACAGCTGACCGGTTATGGCCAGTGGGAATATCAGGCAGCACTGAACAACGCTGAGTCTGAAGGAACTAAAGACAGCTATACCCGTGTTGGTTTTGCTGGTCTGAAATTCGGCGAAGCCGGTTCATTCGACTACGGTCGTAACTACGGCGTGGCATACGATATCGGCGCATGGACTGACGTGCTGCCAGAGTTCGGTGGCGACACTTACGGCGCTGACAACTTCATGTTCTCACGCGGTAACGGCATGGCGACCTACCGTAACAACAACTTCTTTGGTCTGGTAGATGGCTGGAACTTCGCCGTTCAGTACCAGGGCAAAAACAGCAGCTCAACCGAATCCCCTAACGGCCGTAATGTGCTCGGTCAGAACGGTGACGGCTGGGGTCTGTCATCAACCTACGAGCTGGGCGATACCGGTCTGGCATTGGGTGCTGCAATGTTCTCTTCTGACCGCACCACCGAGCAGAACTCTGCACGCGTACTGGGTAACGGCGATAAAGCGACTGCATACACCGGTGGTCTGAAATATGACCAGAACAACATCTACCTGGCGGCGATGTTCACCAAGTCTTATAACGCCACCCGCTTCGGTAGCGTTGACTCAACTGCTTACGGTTATGCTGACAAAGCTGAAAACTGGGAGCTGGTAGCTCAGTACCAATTTGACTTCGGCCTGCGTCCTTCCCTGGCCTTCGTGACCTCTCGCGGTACTGAAGTACAAGGTTTCGGTAAACAGAACCTGAAAAAATACATCGATGTAGGCGCGACCTACTACTTCAACAAGAACATGTCCACCTATGTTGATTACCAGATCAACCTGATGGATGAAAACCAGTTCACCCGCGCTACCGGTATCAATACTGATGATATCGTCGCTCTGGGTCTGGTTTACCAGTTCTAAGTTGCTGACAGGAGCGCAGCCAGGCTGCGCTCCTGTTAATTTTGCTTCTCTTCGCTAGCGTTTTCTCAATCCTTTAACTGCTTCCTTAAGTCTGCGAACACCCTGCTGCCATCTCCCGCTTAAACACCGCCAGCGTATGCGCTTTGACCCGGATAAACTCTGGATCGCTCATCGCTTCGGCCCCGCGTGGGCGCGGCAAGTTAAACGGGACGATTTCCGCGACGCTGGTCGGGCGGCGGGTCAGCAGCAGTATCTCATCAGCCAGAAACACCGCATCCTCCAGGTCATGTGAGACAATCAACATAGTGACGCCGGTGGCTTGCTGCACCTCTTGCAGTTTATCGCGGATAAACAGCGTCATCTCAAAATCCAGCGCGGAAAACGGTTCATCAAGGAACATCACTTCCGGCTTGGGAGCCAGCGCGCGCATAATGCACACCGTTTGCTGCTGACCGCCCGACAATTCATACGGATAGCGCTGCAAATCAAAGCGAATATCAAACATCCTGGCGAGTTCTTCGACGCGTGCGGTGACCTCGGCTTTTGCCATTCCCCGGCGGATCAACGGATAGGCAATGTTTTTCCATGCGCTCATCCATGGAAACAGCGCATCGCGATAGTTTTGAAACACATAGCCAATGGTGGTTTCAGCCAGCGTTTTACCATCAAACAGCACCTGGCCTTTATCGATCGGAATTAACCCGGCAACCATATTCATCAGCGTTGACTTACCGCAGCCGTTCGGGCCAAAAATCGATACGATTTTGCCTTTAGGCAGATCGAGATTAAGGTCCTGATACAGCGGCTGGCCAGCAAAAGATTTATACAGACCACGAATAGTCACATGGGTATCGGGCGCAGGGTAGTGAATTGCAGGTATCGTCATGCTTTGCCACTCCAGTGAACGAAGCTTTTTTCAATCAGTAAAAAAGCCAGATTAAGCAGATAGCCAAAGGCACCGGTTATCAGAATCGAGGCGTACATATCTTTAATGTTAAACACCTGCTGCGCGTCAATAATGCGGTGTCCCAGGCCGGTTTCCGAGCCGATAAACATCTCGGCGACGATCACAATTACCAGTGCCATTGACACGCCGGTGCGCAGTCCAACAAAGGTTTGTGCCAGGCTCTCCATTAACATGATGTCTTTAAAAATATGCCAGCGCGAAATGCCCATCACCTGCGCCGCCATCAGCCGGGTCTTTTTGGCATTCATTACGCCGTAGGCGCTGTTAAACAGAATCACCAGTACCGCCGCAAAAGCCGCAATGGCAATTTTATTGGCATCGGTAATGCCAAATATCAGCAGAAACAGCGGAATTAACGCCGAAGAGGGCGTCGAGCGAAAGAAGTCGATCAGGAACTCAACGCTGCGATAGACCTTTTCGTTGCTGCCTAAAATAATGCCCAGCGGCACACCGATAACCGCTGCAAAGGCGAATGACATCAACGTGCGGTACAGCGTCGCGCCAATATCTTGCATCATGCTGGCATCGCCGAGCATTGAAAACAGATAAGCCAGCGTCTCACCCGGTGACGGCAACAAAACCGGATTCAGCCATTTAGCACTGACGGCGGTTTGCCAGAAAAGGTACAGCAGAATCGGGCCGATAAACGGCAACAGACGATGTTTCCAGTTAGATTTCATACCACCTCCGATCAGGCCTGCCAGATGATTTTTGCCACGTCCACCGGCTGGCGGAAGATTTTGCGTTCGGTAAATACGTCGTAAAATTTCTGGAACCATTGCAGATTGTCACCGGTCAGCTGGTCGTACATCACAAATCCCGGTAACGGTACTTCTTTGGCTAAAGCAGGTTCGATACTGGTATAACCCGCGACATTTTCGCGGGCGGCATCCGGGTTCTGCTGAATAAACTGCACCGCCTGACCATACGCGGCGATAAAGCGTTTGGCCTGATCGTTGTCACTGCTGATGAAGTTGCTGGTCAGGGCGGCTGCGCCACCAAACCACGGTGCACTGGCGTCGCCGAGCACATATTTCGAGATCACACCGGTTTCCAGCACCCGCGCCAGTCCTTTCATCCGCGCCACGGTTCCGGTTGGCTCCAGCGTATAGACGCCATCGATTTGTCCGGCGGCAAGTGCAGGGGCGTGCTGGCCGACCGGCAACTCAATCACCTTAGGCTGCGTAAAGCCGTTTTTCTCCAGAATGATTTTGGCCATGGTGACGTTCTGAATACCGGGGCCACAGGCAATCTTCTTACCTTTCAGCTCGCCGATGGTTTTTACCGTGCTGTTGACCGGGACTAAAAACTCATCAAGTACCATTTTCTCATTTGACGGATTGGAGCAGATTATTTTGAACAGATTCGGGCTGGTGATTTCACCGAGGCCCAGCGCACCGGTTGCCGTACCGTTAGCACAGCCATCAATACGCCCGGTGATCATCGCTTCGACGATCTGCTGGGCGCTGGCGAATTTTACCGCTTTCACATTCAGTCCGGCCTGCTTAAACAGCCCTTGTTCAAGTCCGACATACAGCGGTAAGCCGCCGACAATCGGCCAGTAACCAATACGGATTTCCTCTTCCGCCGCCCATGCCATGCGGTTTCCCAGCATGCCTTCCAGCGCCAGGCCACCCAGCGTAAGGGCAGAATATTTCATCAGACGGCGACGCTGTTGGTTGATATTTCCTGCTTTGTTATTTTCGCTCATAGCCAGCTCCTGGTGCTTAAGGTTGTGTCCGCACTTGTATACAAGATGAAAAACACTAAGCAGGAGTTGTGCCAGGTTTGCAGGCCTTTGTTTATCCGGGATTGATGGCCTTAAGGTAAGATGGCCGGCATCTATTTGGTGCAGCGTGGTCAGAGATGGTGCTGAGGGCAAATAAAGAGGCCCCAAACGATTGGGGCCTTAACGAGTGTTACCGATGGCGTTGGCGGGTAAGCGCTTTGGCGCGATTCTCTTTATGATATTTATAACCGGAAAAGACCACCAGTCCGGCGAGAATCACGAGGAGCACGATATTTTGCATAAGGGTCTCCTTTATAGCTGATACACATATCGATCGGTCTGAGGTAATTTTCTCAGACTGAGCATTCTGGTGAGCCAGCATAGTCTGGTCAATGAGACATTTGCTGGTTTACAAAAACTTTAACTACGTTAATCAATGCTAACAAAGTGAAATAAACAAGGATATTCAATGAAGTTGTTTATGCTGCCCGTCATGAGTCTACTGCTATCTTTGACTGTTTCTGGTTGCGATCGGCAACCGGCATCAACGTCGCTGGTGCTGGAAGGCAAAACCATGGGAACTTACTGGCGAGTCAGTCTGGCGGGAGTGGACGGTGAACGTGAAGCTGAACTGAAGCAGGCCATTCAGCAGCAGCTGGATGCTGACGATCGGGAGTTATCGACGTGGAAAAAAGATTCAGCCCTCTCCATCTTTAATCAATCCCGCAGCCAGCAGCCGCAGGCAGTTAGCGAAAATATGGCGGATATCATTACGCTGGCGCTGCGCATCGGTAAAAAAACCGATGGTGCGATGGATATTACCGTTGGGCCGCTAGTGAATTTATGGGGCTTTGGCCCGGATAAACAGCCGGTGGAAACTCCCACTCAGGCACAGATCGATGCCGCTCGTGCGTTGACCGGGTTACAACATCTGAAAGTGATCCAGAGCGGAGAAGGGCAGTGGCTGCAAAAAGATCTGCCGGCGCTCTATGTCGATCTGTCTACGGTCGGTGAGGGGTTTGCCACCGATCATCTGGCACGCCTGATGGAGCAGCAGGGCATTAATAACTATCTGGTATCAGTAGGCGGTGCGGTATTGACGCGTGGTCGCAATGCCGAAGGGAAACCCTGGCGGGTGGCGATTCAGAAACCGACGGATAAAGAGAATGCGGTTGAGGCGATTGTCGACCTGCAAGGTCACGGTATCAGCACCTCTGGCAGCTATCGCAACTATTACGAGCTGGATGGCAAGCGGATCTCTCACGTGATTGACCCGATGACCGGGCGACCGATTGAGCATAAACTGGTGTCAGCAACGGTTATCGCGACCACCGCGCTGGAAGCGGATGGCTGGGATACCGGGTTAATGGTGCTGGGCACCGAAAAAGCCAAACAGCTGGCGATGCAGGAAAAACTGGCGGTTTACCTGATTACCAAGCAGGATGACGGCTTCAGTACCTGGATGTCGCCGCAGTTTGAAGCGTTTTTGCAGCAGCCATAACTTACTGGCGAGGAGATAAAGATGCTGGATTTATTCAGCGATGAAGCGCCTTGGGCAGAACCGCTGGCCGAAGGCGCAGTGATTTTGCGTCGGCTGGTACGTGATGAAGGTGAAGCGCTGCTCAACACGGTATTAAGCATTGCGGCGCAAAATCCTTTTCATCATCGCATTACTCCCGGCGGCCATCGTATGTCGGTGGCGATGACTAACTGTGGCGATCTCGGCTGGTCAACGGACTCGCGCGGTTATCAGTACAGCGAACATGATGCGGCCACCGGCCGTAAATGGCCGCCGATGCCGGACCGTTTCCGCGCGCTGGCAAAATCAGCAGCGGCTCAGGCAGGATTCAGCGGTTTTAATCCCGACGCCTGCCTGATCAACCGTTATGAGCCGGGTGCCAAACTGACCTTACATCAGGATAAAGACGAAAAAGATCTTCGGCAGCCGATTGTCTCCGTCTCGCTCGGTTTACCGGCGGTGTTTCAGTTTGGCGGTTTCGATCGCGCTGACGCCAGCCAACGCGTGTTGCTGGAGCATGGCGACGTGGTGGTATGGGGTGGGCCGTCACGCTTACGCTTCCATGGCATTATGCCGTTGAAAGCCGGTATCCATCCGCTGGCCGGGCCATTCCGCTATAACATTACCTTCCGACGCGCGCTTTGATGCTGTGCTACAAACGTCTCATTCTGAATGATGAAAAACCTGCTTCAGAATGAGAATTATTATTGCTATCGATTAGCTTCTCATTAAACTGCAGGCAGCTTTTTTAAAACCAGGAAGTTGTCATGGAGTTGCTGCACGTCGTTTATAAACAGTACCGCTGGCCATTTATTATGGTGATGGTGCTGAGTCTGCTCAGCGCAGTACTGGGGATCGGGCTGATTGCCTTTATCAACCGCGAGCTGATCGTCAGCATCAATTCGTCATTGCTGGTACTGCCGAAGTTTTTAGGCTTACTGCTGCTGCTGATGGCGGTGACGCTGGGCGCTCAACTTGCGCTGACTCAGTTAGGGCACCACTTTATCTATCGCCTGCGCGGCGAATTTATCAAACGTATTCTTGATACCCGCGTTGAACGTATTGAGCAGATTGGTAATGCTCAGCTGCTGGCAGGCCTGACCAGCGACGTGCGCAATATTACGCTGGCATTTGTGCGCCTGCCGGAATTGATCCAGGGGATTATCCTGACCATCGGCTGTGCTGCCTATCTGGCATGGTTGTCACCCAAGATGATGATTGTCACGGCGGTATGGGTGACGATTACCATCATTGGTGGCTGGCTGCTGGTTTCCCGCGTCTACCGCCATCTGGCTACGCTGCGTGAAACCGAAGATCGACTGTATAAAGATTACCAGACGGTGATTGACGGGCGCAAAGAGCTGGCGCTGAATCGCGATCGCGCGCGTCAGATCTATGAAACGGTTTATCAGGAAGACGCCAAAAATTATCGCCATCATATTGTGCGTGCGGATACATTCCACCTGAGTGCGGTCAACTGGTCGAACATTATGATGCTCGGCGCGATTGGGCTGGCGTTTTTTATGGCCAACAGTCTCGGCTGGGCCGACACGGGCGTGGCGGCTACCTATTCCCTGACGCTGCTGTTTTTGCGTACTCCGCTGTTGCAGGCGGTCGGGGCACTGCCAACGCTGCTCAGTGCGCAGGTGGCATTTAATAAACTGCGCGCGTTTAAACTGACCGATTATCGCGAAGATTTTAGCGCGCTGGCGCCATCAAAAAACTGGCAGACCCTTGAGCTGCGTGATGTGGTATTCCATTACGGTGATGCAGGCTTCGCCGTCGGGCCGATCAACATGACGCTGAAACGCGGTGAACTGGTGTTTCTGATTGGCGGTAACGGCAGCGGCAAATCAACGCTGGCGATGCTGCTGACCGGACTGTATCAGCCGGTATCCGGTTCGATTTTGCTGGATGGAGAAGAGATCGGACTGGCGCGGCTGGAGGAGTATCGCAAACTGTTCTCTGCGGTGTTTACGGATGTCCATCTGTTTGACCGCCTGATTGGTCGCGAAGGTGAAGCTGCCGACCCTGCGCTGGTACAGCAGTGGCTTGAGCGCCTGAAAATGCAGGATAAGTTACAGCTGGAAGGCAATAAAGTGCTGAACCTGCAATTATCGAAAGGGCAGAGCAAACGTCTGGCGCTGTTGCTGGCCACCGCCGAGCAGCGTGACATACTGCTGCTGGATGAGTGGGCGGCCGATCAGGATCCGCATTTCCGCCGGATCTTCTACCGCGAGCTGCTGCCATGGTTGCAGGGAATGGGTAAAACGGTGTTTGCCATCAGCCATGACGATCACTACTTTATTCATGCCGATCGCTTACTGGAAATGCGCGAAGGTCAGCTAAGTGAGCTGACCGGCACCGAGCGTGAGCAGGCGACGCTTGATGCGGTAAAACGTACCGATACGGCGCATTAATGGCTATGACAATCACGCATAACGTGCGCATTTATTGTTGTTAGTCATGACGATAGCGGTGGGTTAAGGTAATGACAGACCCAGGCTGCACCGCCTGACGTCTTTCCTGGACCTTTCTGTCGTCTTGCCAAATGGTTAATACCGGTTTATCACGCTGATAAACCGGTTTTTTTATCGCTTATTCTTCCTGCCGGGTGAACAGTTCCGTCAGGGTAGCAATCTCCGCATCCCACGCCAGATTCTGCTGGCGAAGAATCAAATGCAACGCCGTTGTACGCCTGACGCCATGCTCTAATGGCAATATTTTCAATTGATTTTGGTCGAGTAATGGCGCGATGCGTTCTGCGGGCAGCCAGCCGTAACCTACCTGATGCACTACCGCCTCAATCGCCGCCTCAATCGTGGTAAAGGTCCAGCTTTCAGCTAAGGCTGCTGGCTGCTGTTGAGCCTGCTGTAGCTGGTCGGTGATTTTAATCAGTGGATAGTGATGCAGCTGGGCACTGCTGAGTGGAGCAGGCAGGCTATGCAGCGGATGCTGTGAGTGCGCCACTGCGATGAAATCCACATTCATCAGCCACTGGCCGGGATCCTGAGCATGATGATTACGCGTCAGCACCAGTAAATCAGCCGGGCGTTGCGCCAGCTTTGCCGGGCTTTCGCTGTTTAACACTTCGGTAAGATGAATCTGCGTCAGCGGATGCCGTTGCTGGAAGTGGCGTAATACATTAAATAATCGGGCGCGCGGAAAAATACTGTCCACTACCAGGTCGATACGCGCTCGCTGTCCGCTCTTTAACGCGGCGGCACGCCGCTCTATCTGATGAAAGTCGCGCAGCAGCGGACGCACCTGAGCCAGCAGCAGCTCACCCGCGGGCGTCAGTACTGCGCGTCGGCCTTCGGGTTGCAATAACGCCACCCCCAGCCTCTGCTGCAATAACGAAATATTATAACTGACGGCTGACTGGCTGCGATTAGCGGCCTTTGCTGCCAGTGCAAAACTGCCAAGATCAACCAGACTTTCCAGTAATGACCACTGCTCAAGTGATGTTTTATGTAACATGATTAATCTATTTTTTAGATGATTTACCCGCAAAATTAGCGTTATTCATCGAATTAATAAAGCGATAAAGTGTTCTCAACGAAACAAAGGAGAACAACCATGAGCCAGTTTGATAAAAATGACCTGAGTGGATTTACCGGCAAACACCTGGTGTATACCTATGATAATGGCTGGAATTATGAGATTTATGTAAAAAATTCCACCACCCTCGATTACCGTATTCATAGCGGTCTGGTGGGAAATCGCTGGGTAAAAAATCAGCATGCGTACATTGTCCGGGTTGCCAGCGACGTGTATAAAATTTCATGGACCGAGCCGACCGGCACTGATGTTAGCCTGATCGCTAACCTTGCCGATAATGTGTTCCACGGCACTATCTTTTTCCCACGCTGGGTGATGAATAATCCGGAAAAAACCGTCTGCTTCCAGAACGATCATATTGCGCAGATGGAAAGCTATCGTGATGCCGGCCCGACATACCCAACCGAAGTGATTGATGAATTTGCCACTATTACTTTTGTACGTGACTGTGGTGAGAATGATGAGTCGGTCATTAATTGTGCGGCCAGCGAGCTGCCAGCCGATTTTCCGGCTAACCTGCGGTAATTAAGCAGAAGGCGGCGTAAACGCCGCCCTGATCCACGGGAGCCGCTTTTGGCTCCCGTTTTGTCGCTATAATACGCGCGCCAGAAAACGTCGGGTACGCGGATGCTGCGGCTGATTGAGCACCTGCTGCGCACGTCCTTGTTCAACCACCTTACCATCGACCATAAACACCACCCGATCTGCCACCTCACGGGCAAAGCCGATCTCATGCGTCACCACCACCATGGTGGTGCCCGATCGCGCCAGCTTTTTAATCACATCCAGCACTTCTCCCACCAGCTCAGGATCGAGAGCAGAAGTTGGCTCATCAAATAACATCACCCGTGGATTCAGCGCTAACGCCCGGGCAATAGCAATACGCTGTTGCTGACCACCGGAGAGGTGGCGCGGCCAGGCGTGCGCCTTCTCGCGCAGGCCAACGGTATCCAGCAGCTGGTAAGCCAGCTCAATGGCCTGTGCCCGCGTCTGCTTTTTATGCACAATCGGCGCTTCAATAATATTTTCCAGCACTGTCATATGCGGGAACAGATTGAAGTTCTGGAACACATAGCCCACTTCCGTGCGCTGGCGCAGAATGGCTTTTTCTTTCAGTTCATATAAACGATCGCCTTTACGCTGATAGCCGATATAGTCGCCGTCGATACGGATGAAGCCTTCATCGACGCGCTCAAGGTGATTGATGGTGCGTAACAGCGTTGATTTGCCGGAGCCGGATGGCCCGAGAATCACCGTTACCGAGCCGGGCTCCAGTTCCAGCGACACATCATCCAGCGCCTTATGCTTACCAAAGCTTTTGCTGACCTGGGCGATACTGACCTGGCCGCGTAATGGATTGTTCGAGTAATCAATAGCCTCTGACATGGCTGACTCCCTGGGTAACCGGTTGACGTTGCAGGCGCTGGCGTAGCTGACGCCATAATCCCGGACGATGTTCGCGGGTGGCGCTACGCGCCAGCCAGCGTTCGACATAGTGCTGAATCACCGACAGTACGGTAGTCACCAGCAGATACCACACCGCGCCGACCATCAGCAGCGGAATGACCTGCTGAGTACGGTTGTAAATCATCTGGATGGTGTAGAACAGTTCCGGCATTGCCAGCACATAAACCATCGCCGTGCCTTTTGCCAGACTGATAACTTCGTTAAAACCGGTGGGAATAATGGCGCGCAGCGCCTGCGGCAGGATAATTCGCAGAGTGCGACGGCGTGCCGGTAAACCGAGCGCCATTGCCGCTTCAAATTGTCCTTCATCGACGCCGAGAATGCCGCCACGGATAATCTCTGCGGTATAAGCCGCCTGCACCAGCGTCAGGCCAATCACCGCGGTGGCAAACTGGCCCAGTACATCAATGGTCGGATAGCTGGCAAACACCAGCGGAGTAAAAGGAATACCCAGCGACAGCGTGTCGTACAGATAGGAGAAGTTATACAGAATAATCAGCACCACAATCAGCGGCAGCGAACGGAACAGCCAGATATAGATCCAGGCCAGGCCGGAAAGCAGCCACGAGGGTGACAACCGCGCCAGCGCCAGCAGTGCGCCGAGTACGATGCTGAACAGGGTGCCAAGTAGCGTCAGCAGCAGCGTCTGCGCCAACCCCTGTAAAATCACCGGATCGAAGAACCAGCGGGCGAATACCGCCCATTCCCAGCGCGGATTAAAGGCGACGGACTGAACGACAGCCGCCAGAATAAACAGCGCGACCAGCGCGCCCAGTTGGCGCAGCGGATAGCGTGCGGGTACCACGCGCAATGTCGATGTTGATGTCGGTGTCGGTTTCATCATCGGCTCCTTAACTGGCCTGAGCGGTTGCCGCGATGGCTAACGGTTTGGTAAAGCGCAGGCGACCATCGTGTGGCGGCAGGCTGTAACTTTCCGGATCGCGGTTGATATCGAACTGCGGCTGATAGCCGTGGGCGAGATAAAGACGCACCGCTTCAGGCTGGCGAAAACCCGTGGTCAGATAGACCTGCTGATAGCCAGCGAGACGCGCGCGCCGCTCCAGCTCCTGTAAAATTATCAGCGCCAGCCCCTGGCGGCGTAAATCACTGCGTGTCCAGATACGTTTTAGTTCGGCAGTTTGCGCATCAAGGGCTTTGTAAGCGCCCATCGCAATGATCTCGCCGTCACGCTCCAGCACGATAAATAAGCCCTGCGGCGGCAGATACCATTCGGTAAGTTCCACCTCGTTTTTACTGTCAAAATAGTCACCGTAACGCGCCTGATATTCAGCAAACAGCCCGGTGATAATCGGCTCCAGCTCCGGGGCTTCCGGCGAGAGCTGACGAAAATGTGTCTGGCTCATTATTTTTCCCCTAGTCGCCGAGGCCTGGCGGGTTAATTTCAGACTGTCCGATGCGTTCAATACCTTCACCCCAGCGGTTCAGCACTTTGTCGTATTCACCGCCTTTAATCACGCCGTTCAGCGCGGTGTTTACCGGTTCGACCAGACCACCGCCTTTCTTCAGCGTGACCGCAATGTGCGCCGCTTTCGGCCAGCCGCCATCGACACTGCCGACCAGCCTGGTTTTACCGGTCAGCGCGGCTTTCCATGCGCCAATCACATTGGGGCCAAAGTAGGCGTCAGCACGTCCGGACTGTAATGCCAGCGTTTGCGCGGCATCATCTTTGCTGTAGACCGGAGTAAAAGGCTTAAGCCCTTTGGCCTGATTTTCTTTGTCCCAGGCGAGCAGGATCGCCTCCTGATTCGTGCCTGATCCGACGATAATTCGCAGACCGGCAATATCTTCGGCTTTCTCAATGCTGGCAATTTTGCTGGTGGATTTGACGTAGAAACCGAGCGAGTCTTTGCGGTAGGTGGCAAAATCGAACTTCTCTTTACGCTCCTTAGTCACGGTGACGTTGCTGATGGCGGCATCATATTTGCCGGAGGCGACGCCCAGCGGCCAGTCTTCCCACGAGGTCGGCACCACATTCAGTTCCAGACCAAGACTGTCGGCTACCAGACGGGCAATATCGGCCTCGCTGCCCAGCAGGGTTTTATTGTCGGCGGCAAATAATGTCAGCGGTGGCGAGTTCAGTGCCGCCACTGCCACGGTGAATTTTCCCGGTACGGCAAAGCGATGCCCGGCAGGAATTTGTGCGATAGCGGCGGGATTTTTCGGCGCATTAACCGGTTGCTGATTGGCTTCAACGCTAACGCCCTGGCCGTTCAGTGTCACTTCCTCTGCGGCTGCCAGCCCGCTGAACATCAGTGAGGAAAGCAGGGCGACGGCAAATAGTTTTTTAGTTTTCATCGATTCACACTCTTATTGTGCAGAAAATTGATTGGCTGGTGTGGCTAAACCAAGGCTTGCGCGCAGGGTGGTGCCGGGATATTCACTGCGTGACAGGCCGCGAGCCTGCAAAATAGGCACCACGCGATCGACAAAGCGCGGGAAGGTGTCCGGGGTACCGCCGTTGATAATGAAACCGTCAGCGGCGCCGATTTCAAACCAGTGCTGCAGACCATCGGCGACCTGTTCCGGCGTGCCGTGGAACAGCGGGCGTGGGGTCGCGGCTTCCAGCGCGGCCTGACGCAGGCTGTGGTTATGCTCACGCGCTTTACGCTTAATTTCATCGGTAGTGCTGCGAAAGCTGTTCTGACCCAGTTGGCCCAGTTCCGGGAAGGGCGCATCCAGCGGATACTGACTGAAATCATGATGTTCAAAGAAGCGCCCGAGGTAGTTGAGCGCATCCTCAATTGAGACCAGTGCGGCAGTGGTCTGATACTGCCGTTCGACATCTTCAGCATCGTCACCGACGATGACGCTGACGCCCTGGAAAATATGCAGATCTTCTGGCCGACGTCCGTTTGCCACTAACTGATGCTTAACGTCCTGATAAAACTGCTGCGCTTCCTGCGGCGTTGGATGATGGGTAAAAATGGCATCCGCGTGGCGGGCTGCCAGTTTTTTCCCATCTTCCGATGCGCCGGCCTGAAAAATAATCGGGCGCGCCTGTGGCGTACGTCCAATATTAAGTGGCCCCTGCACCTGGAAGAAATCACCGTGATGATTCAGGGTATGCAGCTTATCTGGGTCAAAAAACTCACCGCTCTGCTGATTGCGAATAAACGCATCTTCTTCCCATGAATCCCACAATCCTTTGGTGACGGTGAGAAACTCATCGGCAATACGGTAACGCAGCGCATGTTCAGGATGCTGCTGGAGTGAGAAGTTTTTGGCCGATCCTTCCAGCGGGGACGTCACCACATTCCAGCCAGCGCGACCGGCGCTTAAATGATCCAGGCTGGCGAACTGACGTGCGACGGTAAATGGATCGCTGTAGGAAGTGGACAGGGTGCCGACCAGACCTAAGTGGGTGGTGACGCTGGCCAGTGTACTGAGCAGAGTAATCGGCTCGAAGCGATTTAAAAAATGCGGGATCGATTTTTCATTAATATACAGTCCGTCGGCAACGAACAGAAAATCGAGTTTTCCTTGCTCGGCTTTTTTCGCCACGCTTTTGACGAAGTCTAAATTAATACTGGCATCAGGTTGGGCATTGGGATGACGCCAGGCAGACATATTTCCCGATGCGCCGTGTAATATTGTTCCTAAGCGTAATTGTCGTTGCGTTGCCATATTTCACTCAATGTATTCAACTGGTAAACAGCACTATTCCTGAGTGAGCTAATTTAGTAAAACAACAAATCCGGCAATTAACAGCAGTAAATATCAATAAGCCCGGCGGGAATATCCCGCCGGACAATCAGGCATTCACTGCCTGTGAAGGGGTTTGCGTCAGCGAAGTCAGTGCCTGTTCCGCCAGCCGGGCGAAATAATTCGCGGCGGGATGAATCAGCGCTTCATCGGGATTAAATTGTGGATGATGCAGGCCATATTCACTGGCGCTGCCAATACTGACAAATACCCCCGGCACATGATGCAAATAGAAGGCAAAATCCTCACCGCCCATCTGAATCTCTGCCGGTTTTAGCTGATAGCCGCTGGCGGCAGCCACCTGCTGGCTAAAGGTTGCCCAGTGCTCGCTGTTCACCAGTGCCGGCGGTCCGGCCTGCCATTCCAGCTCAACTCGTGCGCCGAAAGCTGCCGCAACACCCTGTATTATCTGGCGTATTTTCTCCGGTATTGCTGCGCGCACGCTGTCGTTATGGGTACGCACCGTACCTTCCAGCTCCACCGTCTGCGGCAGCACATTCCAGGTATTACCGCCTTGGAAGCGGGTCACGCTGACCACCACCGACTCCAGTGAGCTGAAACTGCGGCTGGGCAGAGTTTGCAGCGCGGTAACGATCTGGCTGGCGGTGACAATCGAGTCTACGCCTTCCTGCGGACGTGCGGCGTGGGCCCCTTTACCGGTGACGCGAATCACGAAGCGATCAACGTTTGCGTAGAACGGACCACCCCGCGCGGAGAAGGTGCCGACCGGTAATTCAGGTGCATTATGCATACCAAAAATTGCCTGTACGCCTTCCAGCACGCCAGCATCAATCAGCTGCTGTGCGCCGGTAAAGGTCTCTTCAGCAGGCTGGAACAGTATGCGCACGCGTCCAGGCAGATCGGCTTCACGCGCTTTCAACAGCAGTGCGGCTCCCAGCATAACCGAGCTGTGGACGTCGTGCCCACAGGCATGCATTACGCCAGGGTGATGTGATGTGAACTCCACTCCGCTGCTCTCTTCAATCGGCAGAGCATCAATATCAGCGCGCAGCGCAATTAACGGTTCACCTGCGCCTATTTCGGCGATTACACCGGTTTTCAGAGGATAATTAAGCTGACGGATATTTGCCTGTTCCAGCCAGCGCCGAATACGCTCGCTGGTGGCAAATTCCTCGCCGGAAAGTTCCGGGTTTTTATGCAGCTCACGTCGCCAGGAAATAAGCTGCTGACTCAGTGCAGTGGTCATCAATACTCCATTGGTTAATATTGATCAGGCCTTATTGACCTTTTATTTTGGCTATCATCATTTTTACTTTTATGCCGCCACCAGTTGGTGACTGGCTAATAATTCGAGGGATTTAATTCTGTCGTGCCCATTACTGATTGGCGTATCAATAATAAATTCTTCAATGGCAAATCGCTGGTGCAGTGCGTCTAATTGCGCATGAACCTGTGCGGCGGTGCCTTTTAATACCGCAGCGGATCGCGGCTCAATTCGCGCGCCTTCAGCGCCTGACTGGCGAATAAAGGCTTCGGCCTGCTTTAGATTACCGACGGTCACGCTCTGACCGGCACGCGTATGTACGCGGTATTGTTGTAGATCCTGCGCCAGAATATTCGCTTCGGCCGGTGAAGAGGCAACAATAACCTGAACCGCCAGTATCGCCCGCTGGCCGCCGCTGTCGAGATGATAGGCAGTCAGCGCCCGCGCCTGCTCTTCACTGTCGCCATTAAGATGTGCGGCAAACACAAATTGCCAGCCAAGACTGGCCGCCAGACGCGCGCTGCCTTCACTGGCTCCCAGCAAAAAACGCTGCGCGGGCTGTGCCGGCAGCGGAGTCGCATGCAGGGTGTCCTGCTGTTGATCTACGGGGGAAGGGCGCAACCAGCCATCCAGCTGTTCCAGCTGTGCGGTAAAGTCGCCTTTCTCGTCCTGATGCAAACCCTGCTGCAAGGCGCGTGTGGAGAGCGGCAATCCGCCCGGCGCTTTACCCACGCCCAGATCGACGCGGACCGGTGCCAGCGAGGCCAGTAAATTGAAGTTTTCTGCCACCTTATACGGACTGTAATGTTGCAACATTACGCCGCCAGACCCGACGCGTATCCGGCTGGTCTGCGCCAGAATCCAGGCGATCAGCACTTCTGGAGACGGGCTGGCCAGCGAGGGCGTATTGTGATGTTCCGCCAGCCAGAAGCGGTGAAATCCCCACTCTTCAGCACGTTTCGCCAGTTCGAGGGTGCGTGCCAGGGCCTGTGCTGGCGTTTCACCGTCGGCAAGCGGGCTTTTGTCTAACAGGCTCAGTCGCCAGGTCATCAGCTTGATTCCTTAAAAGCATTCAGTGCCGGCAATTATTGAAGTTGCTGTCAGATGATGTAAAACAACAAAAATTGCTTAATGAAGCCATTAAACGGGATAAGCGGCGTATTGCTGTTGGATGGGTTTTGTTGGCAGAAATTAGCATTTTGCTCTCGCCGCATGTCGCGCTTTAATGGCACTTCATTCGACAGAGGAGAGCAACGATGAAAGGTTTATGGCTGCATTTTACGCACTTTTTCCATGTACCCTCTGGCATGGCAACGCTGGACAGTTGTCGGGTGATAGAGGCGATGATGCCGATGATGGAGCTGTACGGTGTTGATATCCGCGATCTGCCTGCGCAGCGCTCTGACAGCGAGTCGCATCAGATCCGGGATTAACCGCCAGCAGGGTGAATCTCATCCGCGACCAGCGTGATGATTTCATCCTGTTGCTGTTGAAAATAGCCGCTGAACTGGCGTCCGGCCGGAAATTCAGCGCTGAAACTGCGCGTCAGTCGCAAACACGCCTCGCCAGTCTCGCCATCCAGCTTCGTCACTTCCGCACTGTGAAAATCCATAAACTGCCGCAGGTGCGGATACAGCGCTTTATACAGACTCTCTTTCAGCGAAAAAGCCAGCGTGAGTGCGGTAGTCAGCGGCAGACCGCACTGCCTTAAATGATGCAGTTCGCTGGCCGAGACAATCATTTCACTCAACTCCAGCGCATTGTCCGCTTTCATCAGTTGTTCAACATCAACCCCAGCCAGGCGCTGCGGCCGGTCAGCTGCGCTGATAATCACCGCCCGTTGTGCGGTGTGTGACAGTGAGCCGATGATACCCCTGGGCCACATGGGTGCGCGGTCGGCGTCATTTTCCAGCGTAAAATCAACGATTCCTGACGATGCCAGTGCAACTCGCGCGGCATAGCGACTGGCGAGATATTCAGCGCGGCGCTTGATTACCGCCTGGCTCAGATGAGCCGGTTGCGGGATATGATAGAAAGCAAACAGCGCCGGATCAAACTGCTGAACATCAAAACGAATTTCCGTCAGGCTCAACCACGGGTTAGCGAGCAGCGTGGTCTGCTGCAGCTGGCTGATAAACCGGCTGGCCGGGAAGGCAATAGCTGAGAAGGGGTTAAACATAGCCTGCAGAGAGTGAGTAGTGTGAGGTTCGATTACAGCAGCAATGAGGGATAATTTCAATCAACGGGCAGGGCGATGGAGAGTCAGAGCAGCCGTTGCGCTGCTCTGAATTAACGGTTAGTCAGCAACCGTGCGTTTAATCATTCGGCGGAATGGAGAAGCCCTTCAGCGACACGATAAAATGGTTGTGGCCTTTGGTAATTCTCGCGCCTTTATCACACCAACGGCTGGCAAGACGAAAGAAATCGTCGCTGCCGATATCATAAGCCAGTTCTACTTTATTAATCCCTGAGTGCAGCAACTCTTCAGCGTCCCGGTCATTTTTTGCTTTGATGATTACCATGATAAATGAGTCCGAATGGGTAATTTTGTGCTAACAGCTTAAGAGAGTTATGTGACATTTTTGTTGCAATCAGATGAATTGAGAAAAAGGCCAGACGGATTTGCTGCCTGAAGCGGTACGTTCAAGGCTGATTAGCGGTATCGGCGGGATACTGTGATTCGGTGCCAACCCTGATAGTATGCAGGTGTAAACCCCGACAGTTAACTTATTTAATTAAGGTTATCGATGAAGAAATTAGTGAGTTTGATGATGTTAACGTTATTGGCGGGATGTTCGGCGCAGCGTGAAGCACCCGTACCGCCAAATGTTATGGGAATGGCGAATCCGGCTTCTGTATATTGTCAGCAGAAGGGCGGCAAGTCAGAGAATATTCAGACGACTCAGGGCACCCGATCGGACTGTTTACTGCCGGGTGGCGAGCGTATAGACGAGTGGGCGTTGTATCGCCGCGATCATCAATAGAGCTGATGCTTTGCCCGCTCCTCAGTTACGGCTTTAAACTGCCAGATAAGTGATTTATGCAATGACATTAAACACCCCAAGTAGGTCATTCTTAAATCCAACTAAAAAAGCATCAACGACAGGACAGATGAGCATCAGTTAAGATCATATAAGAGCCAGTAAAATTGCTGGCTTGCCCTAATAATAGGGCAGGTGTGGTATGAACTTGTTTAATCATACAGCCATCTTCCAGCTTTTGCAGATTCAGCGAACATTCTTACGGTTAATGGTTGGCGTGTCTGCTCAATTTGTTCCCGTTTTGCTTTGAACCATCGGGTTACCAGGGGAGTGTTTTCCCAGGGAAAGTAACAAGACCAATCAACAACAGATAAGTCCACTTTAAAGATTTTTTCAAATTTCCTAATCGCATCTTTAAAGTCATCGCCAGGTGATTCAAACAGGTCTGAATCAAGTTCAAGAGGTATTTCTTTCCAGTCGCTGTCTAAATATCCGGGAATTTCTTCCCGGAATAGTTCCAGCACTTCGTTTTGAATAGTACTCATCAGAAAGATGTCCACATTATGCGATCTTTCGGTCGGGCAATCAGGTTGTATTTAGCCTGAGTCTTTCTTGATACCTGGTAAAGTGAGTTTATAAGGCCAATCCACCCCAACCACGGAACGTAACGTGCTATAACTGCGGCAAGTTTGTTGGTCTTCTGTATCCTTAAGCCGACAGGTGTAGGAACTCTGATCCCGAAAGGTATTCGCGTGTCTCTAAGAAGCATTCTTCCATACTTAGAAATGACGCTTGTACCTTTGATAGCGGCACCAGGTTTTTGACGCGTCTTTAACCATGGTTGACCGGATAAAATAGCCGCACCGGATTCAATGCCAATTCCAAGCTCATCGCAAAATTGCTCAAGAAAAATCACGTCGAAAAGTTCACCTGACGACAGATTACTTTGTCCGTGGTAGAAGTACGTTCCATTAAGCTCCTCAGTCGTATCCATTCAATCACCTATCAAGCGGTTTGACGGTCGTTCCATGCGTCGCTGTAGATTATATTGCCTTCGCAATGCTTCCAGGTGATTTTCTCATAGCGTAACTCGACTGTTTCGATATGATTATTATTGTTATCTTCTGGCGCAGCCATAGTTGGAGATACTGAGACAATTCGAACACCTTCAAGCAGCATGTTAAAGTATTCTACTTCCTGACCAGCATCATTGATTTTATACCACTTGATCTCAGCAGATTTGAGATTCTGACCAGTGGCAACCGCTTAATATAAGTATGGGCTGGAATAGTCGAACTCCTTCACGATAAGTATTGGTGAATGTTGGCGGGTACCCGTAGGTTTACCAGTAGCGTTATCTGTGGGAATAGAAAGGTTATGATGAAACCCTTTAAACTCGATGCTGAATTCTCTATCCGCTACGTCACAGCCGCCTTTAATGAGCGCGCCTCCATCATCATAGAGCCACATATTGCCCGGAATAGCCATTCTTTCATCATCCTTATGTTGTTATAAGATCCATAGAAGTAGTGTAACTATTGAGGGATGGGGGGTAAATAACTTAAAAGACGATTTTTTACTGCGAATTTGAAGAAAAAAGCTTTTTTAATATGCTGTCATTTCTGAGTCTGAATTAAAATTTTCGGAGCTGGCTTGAAGTGGCAATGTTGATGGACTGTTAATCTGCACCGAACTGATGATCTCAATGACCTACTCTTTTGGCTCTGAACCAAAAAGGTATCTGGATAGTTTTGAATAGATAACAGGAAAACAGCGGATTTATATGGCCCACTGTTTGATGTTTTTAATTTATTTGAACTTCGACAGAAAATGTTAGGGAAATTTGGTCGGCACGAGAGGATTTGAACCTCCGACCCCGGACACCCCATGACCGTGCGCTACCAGGCTGCGCTACGTGCCGAACAGTGATTTTTATACTACCTTTTCCGCGATCGATTGCAAGCCAGAAATCGCTTAACTGCTTAATTAATAATCAGTTAGCGATGAATCGTTTTTCTTCCGTCAGCACCTGTAACAGCAGCGCCAGCTGCGGTTTATGGTCCTTCAGGCGCTCGCCTTGCCGATCGTAAGCCTGATAGCTGCCGTTGTTATCCAGGACCAGCGTAATTTGCGGCGTGGTGATCACTAACTGGTGTGCCTCGGTGCTGGCGACCCAATTATGACGACGTTGGGCAGCAAACAGATCCTCACCCTGAGAGTACTCTCCCGGTGCGGTACGCACATGTAACAGGCGTTGCATCAGCGTGGTCATCACATCCTGATGATTGGTCAGCTTATTCACCTGCTGCGCCGGTGTATTTGGCCAGTGCACTACCAGCGGAACTTGCAAGATGGCGCGGTTACCCTTGCTGTTATCATGATCATTAAGTGCCACACCGCGCTGTGCGGTGATCACCACCACGGTGTTTTTCAGCAGGTCTTTCTCTTTTAATCGATCCAGTACCTGTTGAATCTGCTGATCTACCTTGGTAGCGCTGCGCAGATAACGACGGCTGAAATCCTCAGCGTTACTGTCCAGATCGTTCAGGCCATCGTAGGAAATATAGGAGAACCACGGGGTGCCGTTAGGTTGCTGTCTGTCCAGCCAGTTTTCCCACTGCGCGGTGGTTTGCGCATTGGACTGGTTTGCCGAAGAGGGCAGGGAGAAGTCGGTCAGCAGCGCCTGGCGATACAGTGGCGAGCTGAAGCCATCCGAAGCGAACAGGCCGAACTGGTAACCTTGTTTACTCAGCGCATTCATCAGCGCCGACGGAATGCGTGAGGACAATACGCCGTCCATATAGCTGGGTGAAATACCATAGAACAGGCCGAACAATCCGGCATCGCTGGAACTACCCGCACTGAAATGCTGGTTAAAGCGCACGTTTTCCGCGGCAAATTGACTCAGATTCGGCAGAGCTTTGGCCATTGAGGCTTCATTCAATCCATCAACGGTAATCACCAGCAGATTGTTTTTACTGCCAGCATCGCGGAAGCTGATATCGCTCAGCGGATAAGCCACCGACAGCGCTTCCGGATTACCCTGCTGAACCAGACGGCGCTGGTATTCCTGGGCATCCAGCAGGCCATGTTTCTCAAGGAAACGACGAGCGGTCATCGGATAAGAGAGCGGCAGATTAGCGCGCTGCATGGTTATCGGACGATAGAAGTTGGCATCAGCCCAGATATACATCAGGTGGCTGGTAAAGAAGGCGGTGATAAACAGCGCCGCCAGCGGCTTACCGAAGCTGCGCCGGTTCAGGCTGCGCAGCTTCTGCCAGCTCCAGGTAGCAAACAGCATCTGCACGAGGAAAATCAGCGGCAGGCTGATAAACATCAGCTGCCAGTCGCGCGCCATTTCGCTTTGATCGGGGTTGACCACCAGTTCCCACACCACCGGGTTAAGGTGCAGGTGGAAACGGTTAAACACCGCGCTGTCAACTAACAGCAGCGTCATCCCGGCCGTGGCAACAATCGCTGAGAGGAATCTCATCAGCCGTTGTGACATCACAATAAACGTCAGCGGGAAGATGATCAGCAGATAGGCAGCAAACACCAGGAAGCTAAAGTGACCAATCCAGCTGGTAAACGCATAGATACGACCGGGTAATGAAGAGGGCCAGTCGGCTATCAACAGGAAGCGGCTGCCTAAAATTAAGGCAAAAATGATATTAAACAGAGCGAACCAGTGCCCCCAGCTAATCATCTGGGAGACTTTTTCACGGTAGCGCTGCCGGTTGGTTACCATAGTCGGGTCTGGATCATCACATTAATGGGCTTTATCTTCGCGGACTGAAGACTGAAGTGCATCGGCGAAGGAACGAGCCAGCACGCGGCGTTGAGCCGGCGCAACGCTGGTATTGATTAAATTGGTCACCATATTTCCTAAAACCATCAGGGAAAGATCGGTTGGCGTCTGGTTTTTTTCCAGCACGTTGACCAGTTCGGCGAGGAGCTTCTCCACGCGTTCGTCGCTATAACGGGATGATTGTGGCATAAGTAGAATTATTCAAGTATTAAAGGGCGGTATCTTACCGTATCAGCGCGATTTTTACCGCACTTTTATCGTAAGAAGCATGTTAATTGGTGGTTGATTGAGGCGTCGCGCAGTGATTGAATACGCGCCTGTGCCATAAAGGAGAGTCTACCATGAGTCTGGATATCGACCAGATTGCCCTTCACCAGCTGATTAAGCGAGACGAGCAGACGCTGGAGCTGGTATTGCGTGAGTCGCTGCTGCCAACCAATGCCACCGTTGAAGCGATGGTGGAAGAGCTGCATCGCGTTTACAGCGCTAAAAGCAAAGCCTACGGTCTGTTCAACGAAGAGAGCGAGCTGGCCGATGCACTGCGCAATTGTCGTAAAGGCGAGGACGATTTTCTCGCATTTAGCCGTGCAGCAACCGGCCGGTTGCGTGACGAGTTGGCAAAATATCCCTTTGCTGAAGGCGGCGTGGTGCTGTTTTGTCACTATCGCTACCTGGCGGTGGAATATTTGCTGGTCGCGGTGCTAAGCAGCCAGAACAGTATGCGTGTCAATGAAGAGCTTGATATCAGCACGACGCATTATCTTGATATTAATCACGCAGATATTGTAGCGCGCATCGATCTGACCGAGTGGGAAACCAATCCGGAGTCAACACGCTACCTGACTTTCTTACGCGGGCGAGTTGGCCGTAAAGTTGCGGATTTCTTTATGGATTTCCTTGGTGCCAGCGTCGGCCTGGATACCAAAGCGCAGAACCGCGGCCTGCTGCAGGCGGTTGATGATTATTGTGCGGAATCACAGCTGGATAAAGGCGAGCGGCAGAATTATCGTCAGCAGGTTTACAGCTACTGTAACGAGCAGTTGCAGGCCGGTGAAGAGATTGCGTTGGAAGATCTCTCTAATGAGTTGCCGCCACTGGGCGAGAAAAGCTTCCAGGCGTTTACTCAGGATCAGGGCTATGAGCTGGAAGAGAGCTTCCCGGCGGACCGTGGCACCCTGCGTCAGCTGACCAAATTTGCTGGCAGCGGTGGCGGTTTAACCCTGAATTTTGATGCCATGCTGCTGGGCGAGCGCATTTTCTGGGATCCGGCGACCGATACGCTGACGATTAAAGGTACGCCACCAAATCTGCGCGATCAGCTGCAGCGTCGTACCGGCGGTAAGTGACGGATGTGGCGGAAGCTGTTCCGCCCGATCGTCAGACAAAAAAAAACGCCGCAAATGCGGCGTTTTTTCTTCAACCCGTTCGGCAATTAAGCGCGAACGAAGTCGATGTGGTGCAGTTTTGGCTTGAACGGGTGACGCTGAACAGCCTGAACTTTAACCTTAACTTCTTTACCATCAACAACCAGAGTCAAAACGTCGGTATAGAACTCAGGCTTAACCTGCATGTTCATTACGGAGTCGTGGTCCAGTTCGACAGCAACAGCTGCATCTTCACCGCCATAAATGATGGCCGGGAATTTGTTAGCTAAACGCAGGCGGCGGCTCGCACCCTTACCCTGCTCTTTACGGGTTTCTACATTGATAGTGATCATTGTTGATTCTCTTCAATAAATGTTCCTGCTACAGGCGACCCAGCAACAGGTTGGATAAACGGTTTAAATCGTTCAGCTTCCGCATAGCAAAAGCGGGCGGCATTATAGCGATGTTTGCCGGCTCGGGCAATCAATACAGCGTCAGCGCAACTCATTAGCGCGCCGGAAGCGGCCCTGATAGTCGAAAATTTTTTCGCGAACCAGCCAGAACTGGCGCTGCTGGCGCGCGACGACAAAGTCGGGATGGCGCAGCAGCGGCTGCATTGCTACCACGTCCGCTGCGCTTTCCCAGCCGAGCGGAACGCCGGGGGCGCGCTGATGAGGGCGCATAAACAGCTGTTCAAAAGCCTTACGCTGCGCGGGAGTTTTCAGCCGGAAGCGCTCACTGACGCTGGTGCCATCTTCATCAAAATAGCTGGCCTTCAGCCATTCACCTTTCTCATCGCTGCCGTGGGTCAGTTCCATACCGCCGCAGCGCAGTACCAGCGCATCCTTCAGCTTTAGCGCCGCTTTCAGCATATCGTCGGGGTCGACCAGTATTGCATCACATTGATGGCAGCGACGGGCGGCAATATCATTTTCTGCATTGCAGTGAGGGCAGCTTTTAAAGCGAAAACGGTAATCACACTGTTCGCGATGGCCATCATCATCTTCCAGTACTCCCTGACAGCGACGGCCAAAATGCTCAATGATGGTGCCATCGGCGGTGGTTTTTCCCCAAAAGGTATTGGCAAAACCGCAGCCGGGGCAAAACACCTGCACCGGCTGATTATCGCTTTTTCCCTTGGGTGCGCCGACTTCCGGCGTGTAAAGATCATGAGGATTTCCGGCATAATCCAGGATCAGGCAATCGCTTTTGCCTTCACACAGGCGTAAACCGCGACCGACAATTTGCTGATAGAGGCTGACGGATTCGGTAGGGCGCAAAATGGCGATCAGATCAACGTGCGGCGCATCGAAGCCAGTGGTTAACACCGACACATTCACCAGATAGCGTAACTGCTGATCTTTAAACGCGTTGATAGTGGCATCACGCTCCGGCCCCGGCGTATCGGCACTGATTAACGCTTTACCCTCCGGCAGTAAGCCGAGAATCTCTTTGGCATGCTCGACGGTGGAGGCAAAAATCATCACGCCTTTTCGGTCGGCGGCAAACTCAACAATTTGTTGAATAATAAGCGGGGTGACTCTTTGCTGCTGTTTCAGCTCACGGTTCAGGTCGGCCTCACTGAACAGACCGTTTGCCTGCGCGCTAAGCCGACTAAAATCATATTGCACCACTGGCATATCCAGCCGCTCGGGCGGCACCAGAAAGCCGTGTTTAATCATATAACGCAGTGGCAGTTCATAAATGCAGTCGCGAAACAGCGCTTTTTCGTCACCGCGCACCATGCCGTGATAATGAAACTGATAAATCCAGCCTTTACCGAGGCGATAAGGGGTGGCCGTCAGGCCAAGCAGACGCAACTGGGGATTATGTTGGCGCAGATGCTGGAGGATTTGCTGATACTGACTGTCTTCGTTATCGCTGATGCGGTGGCATTCATCAACAATTAACAGTGAAAAGGCGCTGTCAAACAGCGGCAAATTGCGCGCGACCGATTGCACACTGCCGAATACCACTTTACTGCGGCTCTCTTTGCGTTGCAGCCCGGCGGCAAAGATATCGGCCTCCAGTCCGTACGCCTGGTATTTACTGTGGTTTTGCGCCACCAGTTCTTTGACGTGCGCCAGTACCAGCACGCGACCACGCGCCAGTCGCGCCAGTTCGGCGATCACCAGGCTTTTGCCGGCACCGGTCGGCAGTACAATCACCGCTGGTTGCTGAGAACGACGGAAGTAGCTGAGCGTAGCATCAACCGCTTCCTGCTGATAGGGACGCAGAGTAAACGACATGACAAGACAACAATTCTGGAAACAGAGTCGCATTATGCCATGAAAGCCAGTGAACGGTGCGATCGCCTCTGTTAGCCGCGCGGAACTCTGGTTATACTGTTGCAAATACCTTTCCGGGCGTACGCCGCCTTTCAAACGTTTGTCGCAAGGCAGACGTCGGACTTCATTTCAAGAAAACAGGCAAAGCAGATTTAATGCGACTCGATAAATTTTTATCTCAGCAACTGGAAATCAGCCGGGCAATCGCTGCACGCGAAATTCGCGGTAAACGTGTCACGGTCGATGGCGAAATCGTTCGTGATACCTCATTTAAACTGGATCCAGAGCACCAGGTTGAGTATGACGGTAACCCGCTGCAGCAGCAGTTCGGCCCGCGCTACTTTATGCTGAATAAACCCGAAGGTTATGTCTGCTCGACTGACGACCCGGATCATCCCACAGTGCTCTATTTCCTCGAGGAACCGACCGCATACAAACTGCATGCGGCGGGGCGTCTGGATATTGATACCACCGGGCTGGTGCTGATGACTGACGATGGTCAGTGGTCGCACCGTATCACCTCACCGCGTCACCACTGTGAGAAAACCTATCTGGTGACGCTGGAAAATCCGCTCAGTGACGATACCGCGCAGCAGTTTGCTGATGGCATCCAGCTACATAATGAGAAATCACTGACTAAACCGGCACAGCTGGAAGTGGTCAGCGACAATCAGGTGCGTCTGACCATCAGCGAAGGGCGCTATCATCAGGTAAAACGCATGTTTGCCGCAGTCGGTAATCATGTGGTGGCACTGCATCGTGAGCGAATCGGGGAAATCACGCTGGATGAAGATCTGCAGCCAGGCGAATATCGCGCGCTGACGGCAGAAGAGATCGCCAGTGTCGCGGTACCGCGCTAATAAACGTCAGCTATTGCATAAGGTATTAAGGAGCCCGGGTGCGGAAGGATAAAAACTCTTCAGTGGGATTAGTGGTTATTCTCGGCCTGCTGGCCATGTTAATGCCATTATCAATTGATATGTACCTGCCGGCACTGCCGCAAATCGCCAAAGAGTTTGCGGTTCCGGCGGGCAGTGTGCAGATGACGCTGAATGTCTACATCCTCGGTTTTGCGCTCGGTCAGCTGTTTTACGGGCCAATGGCAGACAGCTTCGGACGCAAGCCGGTGATCACCTTTGGCACGCTGGTGTTTGCGCTGGCGGCTGCCGCTTGTGCCATGGCACAAACCATCGATCAGTTGATCAATATGCGCCTGCTGCACGGTCTGTCGGCTGCTGCCGGTAGCGTGGTGATAAGCGCGCTGATGCGCGACAGCTACTCGAAAGAGGAGTTTTCGCGCATGATGTCGTTTGTCATGCTGGTGACTACCATTGCGCCGCTACTGGCACCGATTATCGGTGGCTGGCTGCTGATATTCTGGAGCTGGCACGCTATTTTCTGGGTGATCTCTGCGGCAGCGGTAGTGACTACCGTGCTGGTGGTGACGCAAATCAAAGAGACGTTGCCCAAAGAGAAGCGACAGCGGTTTAACTTGCGCACGATGCTGGGTAATTTTCTTTCGCTGCTGCGCCATAAGCGAGTCTTCAGCTATATGCTGGCCAGCGGTTTTTCATTCGCCGGACTATTCTCGTTTCTGAACGCCGGGCCGTTCGTTTATATTGAAATTAACCATATTTCGCCGCAGGACTTTGGTTACTACTTTGCGCTTAACGTAGTTTTCCTGTTTGTCATGACGCTGATTAACAGCCGCTTTGTGCGCCGTTTTGGCCCGCTGGCGATGTTCCGCCTCGGGCTGCTCATCCAGTTTGCCATGGGCATCTGGCTGCTGGTTGTCAGTGCGCTGGATCTCGGCTTTATACCGCTGGTGTTGGGTGTGGCGATGTTTATCGGCTGTGTATCAATGGTGTCATCTAATGCGATGGCGGTCATCCTCGATGAGTTCCCGCATATGGCGGGTACGGCTTCATCGCTGGCAGGCACCATGCGATTCGGTATTGGTGCGCTGGTGGGCATCCTGCTGTCCACTTCCACCTTTAACAGTGCCTGGCCAATGGTATGGGCTATTGCGCTCTGCGCCACCGCCTCGATTCTGTGTTATCTCTACGCCAGCCGCCCACGTAAGGCCAGCATCAGTTGATGGAATACGGGATGGGAGCCGTTTTCGGCTTCCATCCAGACGGTAATCCCGCCGCTGGTTTCAATGATTTTCACATCAAACAATCATCGCGTAGAGTCGCCAGGTCGCGTCCTTACTGGATCTACTCAGTTAATTCTGAATTATGTTGCTTTAATGTAAAATTAGGCGCATAAAAAAGTAACCAAATTGCAGCAAAAATGGTTGTGATCCCGGCTTTAACGCGGTACATATAACGATAAAACGAGAGCTGACTCTCAAAAATAATGTCGTAATAGTAAATTTTTTCAAAAACGCGACGGCTTGCATTGACGTAAATCGCAGTATTTGACCAAGGGAATCTAAGGTCGCTGCTTGTCTGCAGCCAAAGCAGTCGTGGATTTTTGCTCACCGCTGGGGATTTGATTTGAATACTTTACAGCTTTCGGTTGTTCATCGCCTGCCGCAAAGTTATCGCTGGTCTGCAGGACTGGCTGGTGGCTCTGTTGAGCCGCTGGAAATCAGCGCATTAGCCCATGATAACGATCTGATTGGCCTTAAATTATTAAGCCATGATGGTGAACTGGCCTGGGAAATCATGCATAAGCTGAAGGCGGCGCTGGCCGACATTCAGGTTGAGTGCGCGGTAGTCGAATGGCAGGGCGAACCCTGCCTGTTTGTTCATCGTGATGATGAAAGTGCGACAAACTGTCGTTTGAAAAATCAGGGTGTGGCGATTGCCGAAACCTTTTCAGCGATCAATCCTTTTTGATTTCGCTATGCCAGCGCCAGCAACTGCCGGGTATACTCCTGTTGCGGCGCGGCAAAAACCTGCTCGCACTGACCTTGTTCAACCACTTCGCCCTGACGCAGTACCACCACCTGATGACATAAAGAACGCACCACCTGCAGGTCATGGCTGATAAACACATAGGCCAGACGGTGCTGCTGCTGCAATTTTTTCAGCAGGGTCAGGATCTGCTTCTGCACTGAACGGTCGAGCGACGAGGTCGGTTCATCCAGAATAATCAGCTCTGGTTGCAGAATCAGTGCGCGTGCAATTGCGATGCGCTGGCGCTGGCCGCCAGAAAATTCAGCCGGGTAGCGATGGCGTGTTGCCGGATCCAGCCCGACTTCCTGCATGGCCTGAATCACCTGCTGCTCGCGCTGCTGTTGCGTCAGCTGTGGGCGATGCACCTGCAAACCTTCCGCAATAATTTGTGTCACATTAAGCCGCGGATTAAGTGATGAGTTAGGATCCTGAAACACCACCTGGATGCGTGGACGCACCAACAGCATCTGCTTACGGCCCCAGCTGTGCAGCGGTTTATCATCGAACCAGATATCCCCTTGTGACGGGATCAAGCGCAGTAGCGCCAGGCCGGTGGTGCTTTTGCCGGAGCCAGATTCACCTACCAGCCCAAGGCTTTCGCCCGGACGCAGCTCAAAGCTCAGCGCTTTCAACGCGTGATGGTGATCGACCACCCGACGTAACAGCCCACGCTTGATCGGAAAGGAAACCTGCAAATTTTCAACGCGCAGCAGCGGCGCTTTGTCACTGTCGGCTGGCGCCGGCCGTCCTTCCGGTTCGGCATCGAGCAATTTGCGCGTATAGGCATGTTGAGGGGCGGCAAATAGCTGGCGGGTAGAGTTATGTTCCACCGCCTGGCCGTTTTGCATCACCGTGACGTTATCTGCCAGTTGTCGCACGATATTCAGGTTATGGGTAATAAACAGCAACCCCATGTTCAGCTCTTGTTTCAGCTCTTGCAGCAGCCTGAGAATTTGCGCCTGTACCGTGACATCCAGTGCGGTAGTCGGTTCATCGGCAATCAACAGTTCAGGCTGGGTCAGCAGCGCCATCGCGATCATCACGCGCTGGCGTTCACCGCCGGACAGCTGATGTGGAAAGTCATTAAGCCGGCTCTTTGCCTGGCGAATACCAACCCGATCGAGGCAGTTCAGCATCTCCGCGCGGGCGGCTTCACGCCGCATACCGCGATGCAGTGACAGCACTTCATACAGCTGCTTTTCAATATTATGCAGTGGATTCAGCGAGACCATCGGTTCCTGAAAAATCATCGCCATCCGATTGCCGCGCAGGCTGCGCAAGGTGCGGTCGTCGGCCTGCAACACATCGTGACCGGCGAAATAAATTTCACCGCTCGGATAAAGGGTAGGCGGCGTAGGCAACAGGCGCATAACCGATAAGGCCGTGACGCTTTTGCCCGAGCCGGACTCGCCGACCAGCGCCCGGGTTTCACCGGCTTCAACCGACAGCGATAAATGACTGACCACCTGCTGTTGGCTGCTGCCCTGACGAAAGGCGATGCTGAGATCCTGAATAGTAAGAAGTGGCGTACTCATATCAATGCACCTTGCTCGGATCGAAGGCGTCCCGTACGGCTTCGCCAATAAAAATCAGCAGCGACAATAAAATCGCCAGTGAAAAGAAACCCGCCAGCCCCAGCCACGGTGCCTGCAGATTATTTTTACCCTGTAATAACAGCTCACCTAACGATGGCGAACCGAGAGGTAAACCGAAACCGAGAAAATCCAGTGAGGTCAGAGTGGTGATCGAGCCACACAGGATAAAGGGTAAAAAGGTTAGCGTAGCGACCATGGCGTTAGGCAATATATGGCGCAGCATAATACGGCTGTCGCTGACGCCCAGTGCCTGCGCCGCGCGGATGTAATCAAAGTTACGCGCGCGCAAAAACTCGGCGCGCACCACCCCAACCAGGCTCATCCAGCCAAAGATCACGGTGATGGCCAGCAGCCACCAGAAGCCCGGTTGCACCACGCTGGAGAGCAGGATAATCAGGAACAGCGTCGGCATGCCGGACCACACTTCAATAAAGCGCTGACCAATCAGATCAACTTTGCCACCGAAGTAGCCCTGGGTAGCTCCGACCGCAATGCCAATCACGCTGGAAACCAGCGTCAGCATCAGGCCAAACAGTAATGAAATCCGTGTGCCGTAGAGAATACGCGCCAGTACATCTCCGCCGTTGGCATCAGTGCCGAGCCAGTTCTGACTGGAGGGCGGCGAAGGGAAGGGGACATCGGTGGCGAAGTTAATCGTGCTGTCGCCAAAGCGGATCGGTGCCCAAAGTACCCAACCGTGCTGTTCCAGTCGCTGCTTCAACCACGGATCCTGATAGTCTGCCGTGGTCGCCAGCGGTCCACCAAAATCTGTCTCGCTATAATTAAACAGTACAGGCGCATACCAGCGATTCTCATAATGCACCACTAACGGTTTATTATTCGCCAGCAGTTCTGCACACAGGCACAGCACAAACAGTACGGCGAAGATCCACAGTGACCAGTAGCCCCGCCGGTTCTGACGAAAACGCCCCCAGCGCGCCTGGTTAATCGGTGATAAGCGGCTCATCGGCGTCCCTCAAAATCAATACGTGGGTCGACCAGCGTATAGGTGATATCACTGAGAATATTCAGCAATAAACCCAACAGGGTGAAAATATACAGAGTGCCAAACATCACTGGATAATCACGCTGGATAGTGGCGTCATACCCCAGCAGGCCGAGGCCATTTAATGAAAACATCACTTCAATCAGTAATGAGCCGGTAAAAAACATACTGATGAAGGTGGCCGGGAAACCAGCAATCACCAGCAGCATGGCATTGCGAAACACATGGCGATAGAGAATTTTCTTCTCGTCGAGTCCCTTGGCGCGTGCGGTGACCACATACTGTTTACGAATCTCATCCATAAATGAGTTTTTAGTCAGCATGGTCAGGGTGGCAAAGCCGCCAATCACCGTCGCCAGTACCGGCAGGGTGATATGCCAGAGATAATCGGTGATTTTGCCGTACCACGGCAGCGTATCAAATTGCGGTGAAGTCAAGCCACGCAGCGGGAACCAGTCAAAATAGCTGCCGCCGGCAAACAGGACTATCAGCATAATAGCGAACAGGAAAGAGGGAATGGCGTAGCCGACGATGATCATCGTGCTGCTCCAGATATCAAAGGCGCTGCCGTTATGTACCGCTTTTCTGATCCCGAGCGGGATCGACACCAGATAGATAATCAGCGTGCTCCATAGCCCAAGGGTGATCGAAACCGGCAGGCTCTCTTTAATCAGCTCAATCACAGAGGAGCTGCGGAACAGGCTGTCACCAAAATCAAAGCGCGCATAATTCCACAGCATAGTGAAATAACGCTCGTGCAGCGGCTTATCAAAGCCGTATCGTTTAGTGATTTCGGCTATCACTTCAGGATCCAGCCCGCGTGAGCCGCGATACTGATTATCGCCGGGATTACTGGCATTCAGCGCCTCGCGTCCGCTACTGCTGCCGGCGGAATCGCCGCCAGGCAATCCGGTCGTCTGGCCGAACTGGATATTGGCAATTGCCTGATCGACCGGGCCACCCGGCGCGATTTGCACAATAAAAAAGTTAATGGTGATAATCGCCCACAATGTCGGGATCACCAGCAAAAGTCGACGTATAAGATAAGCGCCCAAACTCTACTCCTTAACGGCGTTGGGCCGGCAACTGTGCGGCTTTGTTAACATCGTACCACCAGTTGTCTAAACCAACGGAATAGGTGGGGATAACGGCAGGCATGGAAAACTTATTCCAGTATGCATAGCGATCGTCGGCGTTGTACCACATCGGGATCATGTAGTAGCTCCACAACAATACCCGATCCAGCGCCTGACCGAGCGGAAGCAGCGCGGTTTTATCGCCCTGATGCTGCATAATCTGCTTAACCAGCCCGTCGATTATGGGGCTTTGCACGCGCGGTGTATTCCAGCTGGAATCAATATATTCCGATACCCAGCGGGTCTGCAGCGCGCTGCCGGGTGAGGGGATCGCACGGTAGACGGTTGGAATCATATCGTAATCACCGGTGCGCCAGCGCCGCAGATATTGCGAGCTGTCGACCTGACGGATATTAATTTTAATACCGAGCCGCTCAAGGCTGTGCTGATAAGGCAGCACCCATTCGATATTGCTGCCACTGCGTAACAGCAGCTCAAAGCTGAAGGGTTTACCGCTGTCGACATTAACCAGCTGCCTGTTTTTCAGTTCCCAACCCGCCTGTTTCAGCAGATCGAGCGCTTTCAGCAGGTTTTTTCGGTCGTAGCCGCTGCCGTCGGAAACCGGCGGCTGATAGACGGATGTAAACACTTCATCGGGAATTTTGCCTTTCAGCGGCGCCAATATTTCCAGCTGGGCGGCATCGGGATATCCCTTCGCGGCATACTCGGTATTCTGGAAGTAACTGTCAGTGCGCTTATAGGCGTTGTAAAACAATGCCTTATTCATCCACTGGAAGTCAAACACCAGGCCAAGCGCTTCACGCACCCGACGATCGCTGAACAGCGGTTTCTCGGTGTTAAATGCCAGCCAGGCGGTATCGGTGGTGACGGTATTTGGCCGGACATCTTTAATAATCAGGTTGTTAGTAAAATTATTACCGCGATACTGCGTTGCCCATTTTTTCGCAGAGCCTTCAGCGCGGAAATCGAAAGCGCCGGCTTTGAATGCTTCAAAAGCGACATTATCATCGAGATAGTAGTCGTAGCGTTTGGTATCAAGGTTATAGCGCCCGCGGTTAACCGGCAGATCGGCCGCCCAGTAATCTTTTACCCGGGAATAAGTAATGTACTGTCCGACCTTGTACGACGTAATACGGTACGGCCCGCTGGAGAGAGGAGGATAGCCAATAGGTTCGTTAAATTTATGATTTTTCCAGAATTTTTCCGGTAAAACTGGCAGGCTTAAAAAGCCAAGCACCAGATCTCTGTCGGGCTTCTCCAGCTCGATGCGCACCGTCAGGCGTGAAATTGCTCTTACTTTCACACCTCTATACACCACGCGGAACTGTGGCACGCCTTCCGTCATAAATTTGTCGAAGGTAAAGGCGACATCAGCAGCGGTAATTGGCGACCCATCCTGAAAGCGGGCGTGGGGATTAATATTCACTTCTGCCCAACTGAAATCACTGGGATAGCGGGCCGATTCTGCAATCAGCGGATAATAGCTACCGATTTCATCATCGGAACTGGTAAACAGCGTGTCGTACAGGCTCTCGGTACCGATGCCGGGATTACCTCGCGAGGCAAAACGATTGAAATTATCGTAGGTACCGATTGCCGACAGCGTCATTTTTCCGCCTTTCGGTGCGGCGGGATTAACGTAATCGAAATGGGTGAAGTCAGTCGCGTATTTAGGTTCGCCCAACTCTGAGAAAGCGTAGCTCTCGTTAATGACTACTGCCTGTGCTGACAGCCCGACAACACTGAACGAAAAAAGAATAACCAGGCGCAATAACATCGTGTTGGTCAGCTCCAAAGCGAAGAGGAAAACAGAATTAACTCAGCGTAGCAGCATTGACCCCTTTACCGGTGGCTTAGCGTGGTGATGCTGCTTTTATTGTTTATTAGCTGGCTATCAGGATAAAGCGGTTTGCCGCGTTTGAAAATATCCAATCAGCTGAGAAACCGCCATTGGTCGCGCAAACAGATAACCCTGCATATGAGTCACGCCACGCCTAACCAGCCAGTTGGCCTGCTCATCGGTTTCTACACCTTCGGCAACGGTACTGAGATTTAGTTTCTTCGCCAGATTTAATACCGCATCCAGCACCGGTGAGGTGACGGTTTCCATGCCGATGCTTTGCACAAATCCACGATCGATTTTCAGATAGTCAAACTTAAACTTCTCGAGATAGATCAATGCGCTGTGTCCGGTACCGAAATCGTCAATCGCGATCTTAATCCCCTGCTGATGAATCCAGTCAAAGATTTCGCAGGCGTTGCGCTCGGAAACCATCGTGCGTTCAGTAATTTCAAACACATAACTAAAATGATTCGCTGGCATGGCGTTGATCCAGTTGCTGACGTCATCACGAAAAGTGCAGGAAGAGAGGTGAGCAGGCGAGATATTAATCCCCATTTTGGTACCCGCTGGCACCACCTGGCGTAGCTTGTGCGCATCCTGAGCCACCAGCTGAAACAGATGGCGGGTCAGAGGGATGATCATGTTTTGCCCTTCGGCATAGCTGATAAAAGTATCCGGTGGGATATTACCTGCGGTGGGGTGGGTCCAGCGCATCAGCGCCTCAAGGCCGTAAGGCTCCCCGGTCGCGGCTTCTATCAGCGGCTGGTACTCAACGTGAAACTCACCGCGTTTAATCCCCAGCAGAATCTCTTTACCCGGGCGTGGGCGCAGCGTCAGTAAAACAAAGCTGCTGCTGCTTACCAGCACCGCCAGTAATAAACCAGCCAGCAACAGCGTGTGAATATCACCTTTTGGCAGCGCATTGCCGTACAGATAAATGGTTAGCGGGTATCCCGGCACGTTGATGGTGCGCAGCGATTTTCCCGGTAGCTCAGCAGCAACCATCATCCGATCGCTCCAGCTGGTTAACGCTTTATCACCTACCACCAGCGCCATACCTTTTATTTCCTGCCGCTGTGAAGCCAGCATCATATAAGGTGAAAGATTGATATTCAGCGTGGTCATTATGCCGGTGCGGTCTGAGCCTGGCTGCTTAAGCCAGAATACCAGCGCTGGCCTGTCCGGCACCTTTGGCGTACCCGGGATCAGCGTCAGATCGAGATCTTTATCAAGATCGGTTTGTGGGGTAAAAGTGCTGACCGCGAGGGAAAACGCGCCGGTGGCGGAAGAGCAGTAAGCGATACCGTTATTCACCAGCAAAATGGCACGAATACTATTGGTAAACGCTGCCCGCGAAGTCAGCTCACTGTTGATCGGCCTGCAGGGAGCAAGGCTTAAAGCGTTCAGCGGTTCCAGCGTGGTTTTTACTTCAGTTAGCAGGTTGAGAATAATGGACTGCGTGTGCGATGCCAGCTGGTCGTGGTTTTGAGCGCGTTTCTGGACAGTCATCATCAAGGTGATAGTGATAAATAGCAGGAAAAAAGTGAAACCAACTGCAGCACTGACCCACGCAATCTTACGCGTATTTGTCACAGGATGCGTAACCAGTGTTGATAGTGGCATTGCGTTTTATCTCCCGCTTTAGCCTGATTTTTATAGGAATTTTGACACTGCCATTCTCTGGAAATCTGCTCTGCAGGATATAACGTTGCTGGGGCGGTTGTCTCGATATTATTATGATTAGCAAAACTATTTTTTGGATATAAATAGTTGAATAATGTTAATAGTACCTCATCATTAAGAGCTGCGGATGGCGAATTACGCCCATAAAAAAACGCTGCCGTAGCAGCGCTTTTATCAATCTCATTTCGCAGACTTCAGGGTAAAATCAGCTTTGCGTTCGGCTCAGAACACGTCGGCCATCGCGGTAACGTTTTTTCCAATATGAATCATTCAGATTGGAAATCATTACACCGCTACTGGTCGATGCATGCACGAAGTTGTCATTACCTAAGTAGATGCCAACATGTCGTCCTGTTGAACCGGCGCGGAACAGCACCAAATCACCGGGACGCAGCTTACTGCGTTGAATACTTTTACCGCTGCCCTGCTGCTCTGAGGTTGAGCGAGGCAGATCCAGACCAAACTGTTCACGGAAGGTCACCTGAACAAAAGCGGAGCAGTCGATGCCGCGTTTGTTGGTGCCGCCAAGACGATAACGAACGCCTTTCCAGTCAGCATATTGTTCAAGGATACGTGACTTGATGTCCACGTTCTGAACCATCTGTTCGAATTCATCCTGAGACGCTTGAAGTAAAAAACCGTTCTGATTTTTAACTGCATGGGTCTCAGTTTGTGCGTTGTGACCGTTACTGGTAGTACATGCCGAAAGCATTGTCGCGAGAGCGACCGCGGGAATGGCCCGCAGAATATATCTCAGTATAGGTTGAGACTTGACCATTGTGTTTGTTATCCCTTGAAGTCCTTAACGACACAGGCCGTTAGCAAGTTTGCGAAACGAAATGAGATTAATTAGGCCAACCGCGTAAGACAAATCCTGAATTACTAAAATGTGTCAACGAGCACACTTTATATGTAAAAAAAGGAAAAATTACACTGCTTTTGCCCAATCCGAAACGAGATTACCCGATTAAAAGCCCGGTGGCGAGGGGTTTTAACCACTTTTTTGTTAGTTTTTTTTATTAGAAACAATAGAGTAAAATTCAGGTTAAATTATCAACAACCTTAAGTTAAGAACGGCTCAACCGAAGGCAGAATTAAGCGGCCAGCGAGGATAAGAAAGGTAAATAAGAGTAATCCCGCTGGACAGCAGCGAAATTAACGACTTAGACGTGAAGAGTGATACGGATTTTTACTGATATTTGATTAGCGAGCTAACAATATATATTGCTGCAATTTATCCGCGACTGAGATACAGGTTTCAGACTCAGTCGCGGAATCGACTTTACCGCGTTGGCTTATATTTGCCGGGTAAGATGCGGGTAAGCCAGTTAACTAACAGATCGCTGGCGGGTGTCATCAACCACCAGCTCAGGCCAACCAGCACCACCGACAGGGAACCGACAGCGATATCGGTAAACCAGTGCGCACCGGCCATCACGCGCGGCAGGCCAAATACCACAAAGATCAGCAAACCGGTCAGGAATGCGCCTTTGCCGAAATAGCGCAGCATAAACCCGGCGAAAATCATCAGCATCATACCGTGATCGCCAGGGAAGCTGTCGCTGGAGGCATCTTTTGCCGGAATGCCGGTGATTTCACTGACGCGATGCACATTGTCAAAGTACAGGGTAGGGCTGGAGTGTTTAACCGGTAACAGATGCCCCAGTTGATTAAGCACCACAGCAGTCAGCAGCATCGTGATACCAATCGCAATCAATCGCCGACGCCCGGGCGGTGTTTCGCGCAGCCAAAACTTCAGATACAGCAAACCCATTGCCAGCAATGAAATTGCATCAAATCCGCGGAAGTTAGTAATCGCGATCAACCATACCAGCGGCTTGTTAGTCGCCATATGATCGTTGAACCAGAAGAAGATTGATTTATCGATGGGGAACCAAAAACCGTGCCCGGGAAGTAAGTACCAGGATAAAAACAGTGCGATGCCAAGGACGTTCAGACCCAGTATCGCTACTAAGCGATTAGTATTCATAAGGATTCAGTGTAAGTTAAAAATAACAGCGTAGACTATGTCAACGTTTCTAAACGAAGCTTCAACAAGCTAGCTTGAAAATTATTCCATTCAATATCATTTTCATGGATCAGTTCTATACGGCTATCGGGCGGCGCGGCCGGGCGCGTTTCGATTTGCAGATCCTGTCCCTGACGGTTGATACTCAGTAGCCCTTCAGCGATGCGAAGTACGCCTTTTACCCGCGTCACGGGTGCAAGACGTGCCCACTCCAGCACGCCGATGGTATCAAACACCGTATCCTGATCGAAGATCCAGCCACAGGCATAATAGCCCTGACCCTGATTCAGTGCCCGCCGCCAGCGCGCATTAGCATCGAGACGAAGCGCCGCGAGACCACTTTTGGCATGGCTGTGGGGATGCTGCCGGGCATCAGGCAGTTGACGCAAATTGCTGCGCGGGGTATCGAGTAAGGCGGGATCGATGTTGCCAAACTCAGCGCTGACTAACTGACGGTCGTCGAGATATTGCTGTTGCCATGCTGCCAGCGCCGCCCGATCGGCTGGCTGCCAGCGATCCTGTTTGTTGGCGATAATAATGTCTGCTGCCGCCAACTGATCGCGGAAGTTTTCATTATCAGTCACTCTGGTATCACTCAGCTGCCGGGGGTCGAGCAGTGCCAGAGTCGCGTTAAGCGTCAGCCACGGCTGATAAACCGCATCATTCAGCATCGCCAGAATCTGTTTAGGATGGCCGAGACCAGTGGGTTCAATCAGTAAACGATCGGGTTTGGCCTGCTTTAGCAGCATATTCAGGCCGACCTGCATCGGTAAGCCATTGACGCAGCACATACAGCCGCCGGGAATCTCTTTCAACACTGCACCGCTCTTAGCCAGCAGCGCGCCATCAATGCCAATTTCACCGAATTCGTTAACCAGCACCGCCCATTTTTCATGCTGCGGCTTTTGCGCCAAAAGATGCAGTAACGTGGTGGTTTTTCCGCTGCCGAGAAAGCCAGTTATCAGATTCACGTTTGTCACATCTTGCTCCTCGCACCAGGAAATTCTGCATTATTTATTAAAGTGTTGTTTACCACTGCCGTTTAACTCATCAGGGAAATAAACCAGCTACAGTTAAAGGTGAGGTTAATCAATGTATGAGGTCAAAATGAACAGCATTCAGTCAGCAACCCTGATAGTGCTTTTAGCCTCATGGACGAGCAGTGCAGTTGCCGGTAATGGCGCAGTTTCAAACTCAGGTGTTATCCATTTTCACGGCACCATCGTTGATGGCGGCTGTGATATCAATCCGCAAACAAATGATAAACTGGAAATGTCTTGCTTCGATACGGGCAAGACCATTACCAATACCGCTTATCTTAACGCCTCGCTGCAACATAAGTTGCCACTCAACCGGGGAACCACAGAGATGCGCTGGATAGATCGCAGCAAAAAAATGGGCATACTCACCGTAAGCTATAACTGATTAACTGCACTGTCTGAGCAACATTAAAGGCGTAGTTTAATTGTTATAACATAACAATATCGGCGATGCACGTTGCCATCGCCGATAACAAAATCGTTACTCACTGCGGCCCATATAGCGACGCTCAGCAATATGGATGCGAATTTTATCGCCGTTGCTGAGATATTCAGGTACCTGAATGACTAAACCGGTCGCCATCGCAGCAGGTTTGGTTCGCGCACTGGCAGAAGCACCTTTGATGCCCGGCGTGGTTTCCACGATTTCCATATCTACCGTTTGCGGCAGTTCCAGTGCCAGAATCTGGCCATCCATGGTCAATACCTGGATACCCGGCATGCCACCCTCAGGAATAAACAGCAATTCTTCGGCGATCTGATCCTGTTTAAAGTTATAAGGCGTGTAGTCTTCATCATCCATAAACACATATTCATCACCATCAATGTAAGAGAAGGTGACCTGACGACGGCTCAGGGAGATGGTATCAATGATATCGTCGCCCTTAAAACGCTCCTCAACCTTCATGCCAGTACGGATGTCGGTAAAGCGCATTTTATACAGAGTTGAGGCGCCGCGTGCGCTTGGGCTCTGAACTTCAATATCTTTTACCAGCAGTAATTTGCCATTGTGGCTGACGGCCATGCCGCGTTTAATTTCGTTTGCTCTTGCCATTGGATAGTCTCATAAAAGCGGTGTGCTGAATTTATCGCGACAAGTTACTCGCGGCGGGGCATTCAGGCAAGATCTGCGCAGCGCAGAAAGTGAAATTTGCGGGATATTATGGAAGGTAAATTGTAACGGTTGTCATAGCTTTCATGCCTGGCGACTGCTATTGTCGCGCTTTGCTTTAATCCTGAGCGTGCAGATGCAGTGTCGTCCTGATTGTGGTGCCTGCTGCACCGCCCCTTCTATCTCTTCGCCGATTCCCGGCATGCCAAACGGTAAACCCGCCAACACGCCATGCATTCAGCTTGATGCGCAGCAACGTTGCAAAATCTTTGCCTCGCCGCTGCGGCCAAAAGTGTGCGCCGGGTTACAGCCGGCGGCTGAGATGTGCGGCAACAATCGCCAGCAGGCGATGGTCTGGTTGTTGCAACTGGAAGCGGATACTTGCGCCTGAACTGCATCAGGCATCTTTAATTTGCCACATGCAGTAGAGTGTGCCGAGCATCATAAGTAACGTGCAGTAGAATACCGCGTGATAACCCCACAATTCAGCCACCACGCCGGTCAATGAACCCGCGAGGATCCAACCAACCCGGGTGGAGTTACTGAACAGTGTCGTCGCCGCGCCTGCCTGTCCGGGCATTAAATCCTGAAAATAGAGCATGCCGATACCGACCAGTATGCCTATAAAAATCGCGTTCAGCCCCTGTAACAGCAGCAGTGGCACGGTGCTGTGCACCAACAGTAATCCGGCAAAGAATAACAGGCCTGAAACCGTCGCACAGCGCATCAGAGTGCGTTTACTGAAGCGTCTGGCGCAATAACCGGCGATCAGCATCACTGGAATTTCCAGCCCTGCCGCCAGCCCCATCAGTTGCCCCGCCAGCTTTTCCGGCAAATCCAGTTCGTGTACCAGATACAGTGGCATATTTATCAGATAGATGCCGGTAGAGGCCCACATCAGGGTGCAGCCGATAAACAGCAGCAGTGTATCGCGACGATGTCCGATTGGTGCTTGCAGCGTCGCGGTAGTTTTTACCACCGTTTTTTGCATTGAGGGCAGCAGAAATCTGACGATCAGCGCACAGCAGATAAAAGCGCAGGCGGCGCAGGCGTACATCACCTCAAAACCGAAACCGAGTGCCAGCGCGAAGGCCACCGGAGGCCCAATCACCCATGCCAGTGAGATCTGGGCGCGCATAAAGGTGGTAAACATCACCGCTTCGCGGCCGGTGCGATCGGCATGTTCCCGCGCCAGCGCGAACATTTGCGGATTGGCAGTTGAGCCAAAGCTGGAAAGCAGCACGCCGATAAACAACAGGGCAAAGTAGTTTCGGTTCCAGGCAAACAGCATTGAGGCGAGAGCGCCGAGCAGGCAACAGAAAAAGATCAACGATCTGCGGTCGCCTTTGCGGTCGGAACGTGCCGCCAGTAGCTGACTGACCGCAATACCAATCACCGCGCTGCCGGTGAAAAATAGCCCGACCATAAAGGGACGCGCATGAACTTCAGTCGACAGAAACAGGCTGAGCGTCGGGGTCTGTAGAGCGCCGGCAATACCGGTCAGAAAAGCCACCACCAGAAAGGCTGCCGAACTGATATCGGGCAGGCGGCGGGTGGTTGCACCTGGAGTTTGCATGAAAGATGAATAGCCTTATGAAATGAGCGTGCAATTCTACGCTTCTGATCTATTTTTAAAAAGGCGTTTCATTTGTTGAAAATGCTCTCCGGCATTTTTTGCAAAAACGCAGCGTTAGCGTGAAAAGCTGAAGTTTGCTGATGTTGCTGAAGCCAGCTTATCGTAAATTCCTATTGCTTCAGCAAAATCGGCATGCACCCCCGCAGTTTTCTGAAAAATCCTGACGAAATGTGCGTGAGGTCAAAAATCTGCTATATCACTTCGGTTAAAACTTGCCAGTAAGGAGCATGCTGTACCAAACTCCTTGAAACGTTTCAGCGTTGTCTCCTCAGTTTGTTCGTCGGCAGATGACGCTTTTTTTCTCAATATAGCTGAAACGATTCAATTTCGGCGGGAGAGGAGAATTATGTTCCAGTTAGATGTTAAAGCCATTCACACCGGCGCCAGTGCCAGCGATAAAGAAGACGCTATTCGTCAGGTTGCTGCCGCGCTCGCCGCTGCGGGCAATGTTGGCGATGCTTATGTTGATGGCATGCTTGCGCGCGAAAAACAGACCTCAACCTATCTCGGGAATGGCATTGCGATTCCTCACGGTACCACCGATACCCGCGATCTGGTGCTGGAAACCGGCGTTCAGGTTTTCCAGTTCCCAGAGGGGATTGCCTGGGGTGAGGATCAGACTGCTTATGTCGCGATCGGCATTGCCGCGCGTTCTGATGAGCATCTGGCGCTGTTGCGTCAGTTGACTCATGTTCTGAGCGACGACAGCGTAGCTGAACAGCTGAAAACCACCACTTCCGCCGAAGAGCTGCGCAGTATCCTGATGGGCGAGAAGCAGGGTGCAGAATTTAAATTTGATACTTCATTGATTGCACTTGATGTCGCTGCCAGCGATCTGATAACGCTACAGGCACTGAATGCCGGTCGCTTACAGCACGCGGGCGCGGCGGATGCGAGTTTTGTCAGCAGCGTTATCTCCGCTCAACCTCTGAACCTTGGTCAGGGCATCTGGCTGAGTGACAGCACCGTGGGTAACCTCGGCAGCGCTGTGGCCGTCAGCCGGAGTGCGAAGGCTTTTGAGGTTGAAGGTGAGAAAGCCGCAATGCTGATCACCGTGGCGGTTGCCGATGAGCAGCCGCTGAAGGTGCTGAACTATTTAAGCGATCTGCTGATTAATCAGAAAGCTGATCGTCTGTTAAATGCCGATGCTCCGGGAGTATTAGCGCTGTTAACCAGCGTTGTTGACGAGCAGGCTGAAGTGCTGACCGCAGAATTTACCATTCGTAATGAGCACGGTTTACATGCGCGCCCGGGTACGGCGCTGGTCAGCGTGATTAAACAATTTAACAGTGACGTTACCGTGACTAACCTTGATGGCAGCGGTAAACCGGCTAACGGGCGCAGCCTGATGAAAGTGGTGGCTTTAGGGGTGAAAAAAGGTCATCGCTTACGCTTTACCGCCAGCGGCGAAGATGCACAGCAGGCGCTGGATGCCATTGAACAGGCGATCACAGCCGGACTTGGCGAGGGGGCAGCATGAGCAGACGTGTCGCAACGATTACCCTGAATCCGGCCTATGACCTGGTGGGTTATTGCCCTGAGATTGAGCGTGGCGAAGTTAACCTGGTGAAAACCACCGGCCTGCATGCGGCGGGCAAAGGAATTAACGTTGCTAAAGTACTGAAAGACTTGGGTATCGACGTCACTGTTGGTGGTTTTCTTGGTAAAGAGAATCAGGATGGATTTCAGCAGCTGTTCAGCGAGTTAGGTATTGCCAACCGCTTTCAGGTGGTGCCGGGTCGTACCCGTATTAACGTTAAACTGACGGAGAAAGACGGTGAAGTGACCGATCTGAATTTCTCTGGTTTTGACGTCAGCGGGCAGGACTGGGAGCGCTTTAGCGCCGATTCCCTGAGCTGGCTTGGCCAGTTCGATATGGTGTGCGTTAGCGGCAGTTTGCCAGCGGGCGTGTCGCCGGAAGCCTTTACTGACTGGATGACTGCACTGCGCACCCATTGCCCTTGCATCATTTTCGACAGCAGCCGTGAAGCGCTGGTTGCCGGACTGAAAGCGGCACCGTGGCTGGTTAAACCTAACCGTCGCGAGCTGGAGATCTGGGCCGGTCGTAAACTGCCCACGATGCAGGATGTCATTGAAGCCGCTCATGCGCTGCGCGAGCAGGGCATTGCCCACGTAGTGATCTCTCTCGGTGCGGAAGGCGCACTGTGGGTGAATGCTTCCGGCGAGTGGATCGCGAAACCACCAGCCTGTGAAGTGGTCAGCACCGTTGGTGCCGGTGACTCAATGGTCGGCGGCCTGATTTATGGCCTGCTGATGCGCGAGTCCAGTGAGCACACGCTGCGTCTGGCAACGGCAGTGGCGGCAATGGCCGTCAGCCAAAGTAATGTAGGCGTTACCGATCGTACCCAGTTGGCCGCAATGATGGCGCGCGTCGACCTGAAACCTTTTAACTGACAGCAGGAGAGGCATAATGAAAACGCTGCTGATTATTGATACTTCGCTGGGACTGGCGACCAGCTATCTGGCAAAAAATTTACTCACCGCCGCTGCGGCGAAAGCCGGCCTGACCCTGACGGAAAACCCGGCAGAAGCAGACCTGGTGGCGGTAGCAGGGAACTCAGTACCTTCTGACAATGCGCTGAATGGCAAAGCAGTATGGCTGGGCAATATTGAACAGGCGCTGCGCCAGCCGGAAAGTTTTCTGGCCAGTGCGCAGGCTGAAGCCAAACCCTGGCAGGCTCCGGTCGCGGCTGCGGCTGCACCGGCTGAGTTGAGCCAGAGCAGCGGCCAGAAGCGAATTGTGGCGATTACCGCTTGTCCTACCGGTGTGGCGCACACCTTTATGGCGGCGGAAGCTATTCAGACCGAAGCGACTAAACGCGGCTGGTGGGTGAAAGTTGAAACCCGCGGTTCCGTCGGTGCCGGTAATACTATTACTGCGGAAGAAGTGGCGGCGGCGGATCTGGTGATTGTCGCAGCTGATATTGAAGTGGATCTGGCAAAGTTTGCCGGTAAGCCGATGTACCGTACTTCTACCAGCCTGGCGCTGAAGAAAACCGCTCAGGAACTGGATAAAGCAGTAGCTGAAGCGAAGACTTACAAGCCGCAGGGCGGCCAGCAAGCGGCAGCGGCGGGCGATGAGAAGAAAGAGAGCGCGGGCGCATATCGTCACCTGCTGACCGGCGTTTCTTATATGTTACCGATGGTGGTCGCGGGTGGTCTGTGTATCGCGCTCTCCTTCGCGTTTGGTATCGAGGCATTTAAGGAAGAGGGCTCACTGGCCGCCGCGCTGATGCAAATCGGTGGTGGTAGTGCCTTTGCGTTAATGGTACCGGTGCTGGCGGGTTATATCGCCTTCTCGATTGCCGATCGTCCAGGTCTGACGCCGGGTCTGATTGGCGGTATGTTGGCGACCAGCATCAACGCCGGTTTCCTCGGCGGTATTATCGCCGGTTTTATTGCCGGTTACGCCGCCAAACTGATCAGTGGCAAAGTGAAGCTGCCACAAAGTATGGAAGCGCTGAAACCGATTCTGATTATCCCGCTGTTTGCCAGCCTGATTACCGGCTTGCTGATGATCTACGTTGTCGGTAAACCTGTTGCAGGCATCATGACCGGCCTGACCAGTTGGCTGGCGAATATGGGTACGGCAAATGCGGTACTGCTGGGCGCTATTCTTGGCGGCATGATGTGTACCGATATGGGTGGGCCGGTAAACAAAGTAGCTTATGCCTTTGGCGTTGGCTTGCTGAGTTCACAAACCTATGCGCCGATGGCGGCGATTATGGCAGCGGGTATGGTGCCACCGCTGGCGATGGGTCTGGCAACGCTGATTGCGCGTAGTAAATTCAACAAGGGTCAGCAAGAGGGCGGTAAAGCGGCGCTGGTTCTCGGCATGTGCTTTATCTCCGAGGGTGCGATTCCGTTTGCGGCACGTGATCCGATGCGCGTACTGCCATGCTGTATCGCCGGTGGCGCGTTAACCGGTGCGATTTCCATGGCGGTCGGTGCCAAACTGATGGCACCACACGGTGGCCTGTTTGTGCTGCTGATTCCGGGCGCGATCTCTCCGGTAGCCGGTTACCTGGTGGCGATTATCGCCGGTACGCTGTTAGCTGGCATCAGTTACGCGATTCTGAAACGTCCGGAAGCTGAACTGGCGAAAGCCTGATGAGATGCTGAATAAACCCAAAAAGGCGCGGATTTCCGCGCCTTTTTTATTGAGCTATTTCTGCTCCGATTTTAGCCAGGCAATCTCATCCTTCCAGATATCCGGATTGACGGTTTCGAGAATCATCGGAATACCGTCGAAGCGGCTGTCTTTCATCAGCCAGCTAAACACCGTTTTACCGATATTGCCTTCGCCGAGGCTGTGATGGCGGTCAACACGGCTGTTAAATTCGCTTTTGGCATCATTCAGGTGCATGCCGCGCAGATACTGGAAGCCGACTATGCGTTCAAACTCGGCAAAGGTTTTGACACACTCTGCTTCAGTACGCAGATCGTAACCACCTGCAAAGGCGTGACAGGTATCAATACAGACGCCGACGCGCGATTTATCTTCCACACCGGCAATAATTTCTGCCAGATGTTCAAAACGGAAACCGAGGTTGCTGCCCTGACCGGCGGTATTTTCAATCACGGCGGTCACGCCTGCCGTTTTATCGAGCACGATGTTTATCGACTCGGCAATACGCTTCAGGCACTCATGCTCATCGATCTGATGCAGGTGGCTGCCAGGGTGAAAATTCAGTAATGACAGTCCCAGTTGCTCACAGCGTTGCATCTCATCAAGAAAGGCTGCGCGGGATTTTTCCAGCGCTTCCTCAACCGGATGACCGAGGTTAATCAGATAGCTGTCATGCGGCAGGATCTGTGCTGAGCTGTAGTGGTATTTTTCACACGCGGCGCGAAACGCTGCAATCACTTCAGCACTCAGCGGTGCGGCACGCCACTGTCGTTGGTTTTTGGTGAACAGCGCAAAGGCTGTGGCTTCCAGTTCGTGTGCGCGAATGACCGCCTGATCCACGCCGCCTGCTGCACTGACGTGGGCGCCAATATATTTCATGCCGTTCTCCTGTTGAGGTTCTGCAATACTGCAACGGCTTATGATAACCGAAGCGACTAGCCCATCAAATGCTGAACCCCGAGATTGATCATTCCACCGCCGACGATCAGCCAGATAAACAGCAGCAGCGCCATGAATAATGGCCGTATGCCCGCACGTTTCAGCGCGCTGAGATGGGTGGTTAAGCCCAGAGCGGCCATTGCCATCGCCAGCAGTAAGGTATCCAGTTGATTAATGGTATTCACCATTGATACCGGTAATAAATGCAGTGAGTTAAACAGTGCCACCACAATAAACAGCAGCGCAAACCACGGAAAACGAATGCCGCCCTGATCCATCCCGGCCGGAGCATCGCGCCGAATCAGCAGGGTGAGGAACAGCAGAAACGGTGCCAGCATCATGACGCGCAGCATTTTGGCGATGACCGCCGCGTTTTCCGCTTCCGGACCAATGGCATGTCCGGCAGCCACCACCTGTGCCACTTCATGCATGGTCGAACCGGTAAAAATACCGTACTGCGTGGCGGTTATGCCAGGCAGCAGCGTGCTGACCAGCGGCCAAAGCAGTGGATAGATAAAGATAGCCAGCGTGCCGAAAATCACCACGGTAGCAATCGCTACCGCCACTTTAGCCGAATCTGCTTTGATTACCGGCTCGGTCGCCAGAATCGCCGCGGCACCGCAGATACTGCTGCCTGCACCAATTAACCAGCGGGTCTCGCGATCCAGACCAAACACCCGGCGTCCCAGCCAGCAGGCGAGGGCAAAAGTGGAGCACAGCGTCAGTAGATCAATCACGATACCGCTGAGCCCGACATCAGCAATTTGCTGAAAAGTCAGGCGAAAGCCATACAGCACGATACCCAGTCTTAACAGGCGCTGTTTAGCCATGACCACGCCGGGATCGCAGGCACGTTGCAGGCGTGGCCACAGAATGTTACCCACCAGCATGCCCACCACAATCGCCAGCGTCAGCGCGCCAAGGCCAAGCGATGCAACCGACGGCTGGTTGCCCAACCAGATAGCCGCGCCAGCGATTGCCGCCGATAACAGTAGCCCGGCCGCTAAGGGAGCAGGGCCAGTATGAGGTTTAAAGAGTGTAAGTTCAGCCATCGAAGACCTCCTGTTTCAATGCTGATAGTGTGGGGCTGACTGGCTTAAAAGAGAAATTGATTATATATTTATTATTAACCGGAATAAGTGTTAAGAGTGGAGCGCAGAATGTTCAAACGCATAGTGAAATTCAAAAGCAATTTGACCATGATGTGGTACGCCTGCCGCAATCCGCATACTCCGCTGTATATCAAAGGATTGCTCGGCGTGGTTGCGCTGTATCTGATTAGCCCGCTGGATATCATTCCCGATGTGATACCGGTGATTGGCTGGCTGGATGATGCGATAGTCGTGCCGCTGGGCATCAGTTTGCTGTTAAAGCTACTGCCGGATGAGGTCAGAGCCGATGCCGCGATGCGCCTCGCGCGATCGCCGGACGATAATAAAAGAAAGGGCCTGAGCACCACGCTGCTGATTATTGTGCTGCTCTGGCTGATATTGCTGGCGTATGCCATTTTTCACTGGATGTCGTAAGGAATCACGATGCATATCACATTGCGTCAGGTAGAAGTGTTTACCGAAGTGCTGAAGAGTGGCTCAACCACGCAGGCTTCTCAGGTGCTGGCGCTGTCGCAATCGGCGGTCAGCGCCGCGTTGGCCGACCTGGAAGGGCAGTTGGGGGTGCAATTGTTTGACCGCGTCGGCAAACGACTGGTGGTAAACGAACATGGGCGTCTGCTTTATCCGCGAGCCGTTGGGCTACTGGAGCAGGCGGGCGAAATAGAGCAGCTGTTCCGTGAAGATAATGGTGCCATCCGCATTTATGCCAGCAGTACCATCGGCAATTATCTGCTGCCGGGCATGATTGCGGGTTATCGCCGCGACTTTCCCCATTTACCGCTGGAGCTGAGCGTTGGTAACAGTCAGGACGTGATTAATGCGGTGGCTGATTTTCGCGTTGATGTCGGCCTGATTGAAGGGCCGTGCCATATGAGCGAACTGATCAGTGAGCCGTGGCTGGAGGATGAGCTGGTGGTGTTTGCCGCGCCGGATACAGCTCTACTGCATCAGCCGGTGACGCTGGAAAGCCTGGCAAAAATGCAGTGGATCCTGCGTGAGCGTGGTTCCGGCACCCGTGAAATCGTCGATTATCTGCTGTTATCGCATTTGCCGCAGTTTGAGCTGGCAATGGAACTGGGTAACTCGGAGGCGATAAAACATGCGGTGCGCCACGGCATGGGGATCAGCTGTTTATCGCGCCGGGTGATTGCCGACCAGCTGGAGGTGGGATCGCTGGTAGAGGTGAAGATTCCGCTGCCAAAATTGTCGCGTACCTTATATCGCATCCGTCACCGACAGAAACATGTCTCCAAGGCGCTGTCGCGATTTCTGAGCTATTGCGTGGAATAAAGCCGCATCTTATTAAGGCTTACCCTGCTATTACTAATGATCTTCGGCCGATTATGAAGCTAACTTATAACCTCGCGGTATCGCTATACCTGCGGGGGAGATTTGCTACAATCGCGCCTCATTTTAACTCAGGATAGCGTTAATTCATGGTTCAGGACAAAAAAACAACACAACCACCTGCGTTAAGACGCGAACTGAAGGCCCGTCACCTGACGATGATCGCCATTGGCGGATCGATCGGTACCGGCCTTTTTGTTGCCTCAGGGGCAACCATTTCTCAGGCGGGCCCGGGCGGCGCGCTACTGTCTTATATGCTGATTGGCCTGATGGTTTATTTCCTGATGACCAGCCTTGGCGAGCTGGCGGCATTTATGCCGGTATCCGGCTCGTTCTCTACTTACGGCTCTAAATATGTTGAAGAAGGCTTCGGCTTCGCGTTGGGCTGGAACTACTGGTACAACTGGGCAGTAACCATCGCGGTCGATTTGGTCGCCTCGCAGCTGGTGATGAGCTACTGGTTCCCGGATACCCCCGGCTGGATCTGGAGTGCATTATTCCTGTCGCTGATGTTCCTGCTGAACTACATTTCGGTCAAAGGTTTTGGTGAAGCGGAGTACTGGTTCTCACTGATCAAAGTGGTGACGGTCATTATCTTTATCGCCGTCGGCGTACTGATGATCACCGGTATTATGCGCGGTGGTGAGACGGCTGGCTGGCATAACTGGCAGGTAGGCGATGCGCCATTCGCCGGCGGATTTGCCGCCATGATCGGCGTGGCAATGATTGTTGGTTTCTCTTTCCAGGGCACCGAGCTGATTGGTGTTGCCGCAGGAGAATCAGAAGATCCGGCGAAAAACATCCCACGCGCGGTGCGTCAGGTATTCTGGCGTATTCTGTTGTTCTACGTGCTTGCCATTCTGATTATCAGCCTGATTATTCCCTATACCGATCCCAGCCTGTTGCGCAATGACGTGAAGGATATCACCGTCAGTCCGTTTACTCTGGTATTCCAGCATGCGGGTCTGCTGTCGGCGGCGGCGGTGATGAATGCTGTCATCCTCACGGCGGTACTTTCTGCCGGTAACTCAGGGATGTATGCTTCCACGCGCATGCTGTACACCCTCGCCAGCGAAGGTAAAGCGCCGCGTATTTTCGCCCGGCTGTCGAAAGGCGGTGTGCCGCGTAATGCGCTGTATGCCACTACAGTGGTGGCGATGCTGTGCTTCTTTACCTCAATGTTTGGTAATCAGGAAGTTTATCTCTGGCTGCTGAATACCTCGGGAATGACCGGCTTTATCGCCTGGCTGGGTATTGCCATCAGTCACTACCGTTTCCGTCGCGGCTATGTGGCACAGGGGCTGGATATTGCCGATCTGCCGTATCGTTCTGGTTTCTTCCCGCTGGGGCCGATCTTTGCCTTTGTGCTCTGTCTGATTATTACGCTGGGCCAAAACTATCAGGCGTTCCTTGAAGACCGTATTGACTGGTATGGCGTAACCGCCACCTACATTGGCATCCCGTTATTCCTGCTGATTTGGATGGGTTACAAGCTGTCACGCGGCAGCCGCTTCGTGAAGTACAGCGAGATGGAATTTCCTAAATTTAACGGTTAATCCTGACGAATTAATCAATGCAAGGCGCGGTTTCCGCGCCTTTTTTTTATCCGTCACGCGCAGTTACAAATTGCATTGATAACTATTATCATTTGCTTTATTGTTACAGCCGTTACATTTTCTGCATCGAACAGCAGAATTCTGGCCGTCATTCAGGGAACAGAGCCAGAGAAGGATGCGGTTACGCAGCGGGGTATAAGTTTTACAATTCTCCGCATACCATGCCGGGCAGTTTGCTTTATCACAGAATTAAAATGCAGAAATAGCAGGTAGAGAAAAATGAGTGTCACCCACGAGCCCATTCAGTACGCAAAGAAAAATCCCGTTCAAAGCGTAATGGGACGCTATCAACAATTGCTGCGCCACCGCCTGATGATTATGGGCGTATTGCTGCTGGCGATACTTGCCTCGCTGGTGCTGGATTTTACTCTTGGCCCCTCCGGCTTATCGCTGGAAACCCTGTGGCACGCGTTGATTAGCCCTGAAACGGTAGATGCCGGTACCCGGGTTATCGTCTGGGATATCCGTCTGCCTTACGCCCTGATGGCGGTGGTGGTGGGTATGGCGCTCGGCCTGGCCGGTGCAGAAATGCAGACCATCCTGAATAACCCGCTGGCCAGCCCGTTCACGCTCGGTGTTTCTTCAGCGGCGGCATTTGGTGCCGCGCTGGCGATTGTGCTGGGAATCGGTATTCCGGGTATCCCCGCTCAATGGTTTATTTCTGCCAACGCCTTTGTGTTTGCACTGTTTGCCGCTCTGATGCTGGATGGCGTCACGCGCTGGACGCGGGTTGCCACCTCGGGCGTAGTGCTGTTCGGTATCGCGTTGGTGTTTACCTTCAATGCGCTGGTGTCGATGATGCAGTTTATCGCCAGTGAAGATACCTTACAGGGGCTGGTGTTCTGGACCATGGGCAGCCTGGCGCGCGCATCGTGGGAAAAACTTGGCGTGCTGACGCTGGCATTTCTGATTCTGGTGCCGTTTTCGATGCTCAGTTCGTGGAAGCTGACTGCGCTGCGCCTTGGCGAAGATCGCGCGGTTAGTTTTGGTATCGACGTGCGCCGCTTGCGCCTCGGTACGCTGCTGCGCATCAGCATTCTTTCGGCACTGGCGGTGGCCTTTGTCGGGCCGATTGGTTTTATTGGCCTGGTGGCTCCGCATATTGCGCGGATGATTTTTGGTGAAGATCATCGCTTCTATTTACCGGCCAGTGCGCTGACCGGTGCGCTGGTGCTGTCGATGGCTTCCGTGGCGTCAAAAAATCTGATTCCTGGCGTCATTATCCCGGTCGGCATCGTCACCTCGCTGGTGGGCGTGCCGTTCTTCCTGAGTATTATTTTGCGTCATCGGGGGAATGTCTGATGCAGGGATTATCAATTCGCGGATTCAGTACCGGTTATCCGAAACGCCCGGTGATTGAAAATCTGAGTGTGCCATTGCTGCCACGCGGCAAAATCACCGTATTGCTGGGGCCTAACGGCTGCGGTAAGTCGACGCTGCTGCGCTCTCTGGCCGGGCTGAACCGCGCCAAAGGTGAGCTGTGGCTGAATGGCGAAGAGCTGATGGCACAGCCGTTTGCGCGGCGCGCGGAAAAAGTGGTCTATCTGCCGCAGTCATTGCCCGCCGGGGTGCATCTGCACGTTCTGGAGTCAATTATTGTTGCGCAGCGTGCGTCCGGTGGCCGCAGTACCGCCACCAGTGAAAACGAAGTGATGTCTCTGCTGGAACAACTGGGTATTGCGCATCTGGCATTAAGTTATCTCGATCAGCTTTCCGGCGGTCAGAAACAGCTGGTGGGATTAGCGCAATCGCTGATTCGTCGACCGGAACTGTTATTACTGGATGAGCCGCTCAGCGCACTGGATTTAAATTATCAGTTCCACGTAATGGATTTAGTGCGGCGTGAAACGCAAAAACGAAATATTGTCACCGTGGTAGTCGTGCACGATATTAATATCGCGCTGCGTCATGGCGAGCATGTATTAATGTTGCAGAATGGTGAGTTAATTGCCGATGGCCAGCCAGCAGAGGTGATCACACCGGAAAGTCTGGCGCGCGTCTACGGGGTAAAAGGGCGGATTGAACGCTGCTCGCAGGGCACGCCGCAGGTACTGATTGACGGGCTGGTAGCGGAACCGGAACCCGCACTGTAACAACGCAACGTAACAAGTCTGGTATTATCAGGGAGGCATTTAACGTCTCCCGCTATTAAAAAACCTATTCCGGAATATAACCGGAGAATTAAGCGAAAATTTATTCGCATTTTTATTGTGAGCAACCAGCTGCCTTAGTCGCGCTGACAATTTTTTATTTATATTTTATATCTCATGGAGAGAAGTATGTTCCGTTTAAATCCAGTGGTTCGTGGGGGCCTCTGCGCGTCTGCTCTCACCTTAAGTTTTCCAATCCTTGCTGACGAAATTGAAAAACAGTCTGAAGAAACCATGGTGGTGACCGCCTCTGCCACTGAAGTGAATCTAAAAGATGCGCCTGCCAGTATCAGCGTGATTACAGCCGAAGATATCAAACGTAAGCCGGTACAGAATTTACGTGATGTGCTGCGTGAAGTGCCGGGTGTTCAGCTGACCAACGAAGGTGATAATCGTAAGGGGATTAGCCTGCGCGGCCTCGACAGCAGCTATACGCTGATTCTGATTGATGGCAAGCGCGTTAACTCGCGTAATGCAGTATTCCGCCACAACGATTTTGATCTTAACTGGATTCCGGCCGACGCCATCGAGCGCATCGAAGTGGTACGTGGGCCGATGTCATCGTTGTATGGCTCCGATGCGCTGGGTGGCGTGGTCAATATTATCACCCGCAAAGTGGGAAAGGCCTGGCACGGCACGCTAAGTGCAGACACCACCGTGCAGGAGAATCGCGACCGCGGCGACAGCTATAACGGCAACTTCTTTGCCACCGGCCCACTGGTTGACGACCTGCTCGGCGTCAAAGTATTTGGCGGCGGCGGCAAGCGTGAGAAAGATAAACAGCAGCCCTCTGACAGCGCCAGCAGCGGTTTATCGCCGCGTATCGAAGGCAACACCCTGCGCAACGGCAGTGTAGAATTTGCCCTGACGCCGACTGACAATCAGGATATGAATTTCGGCTACGGTTTTAACCGTCAGGACCGTAATTCAGATTCGCTGGATAAAAACCGCCTTGAGCGCCAGAACTACTCGATTGATCATAATGGCCGCTGGGATTTCGGTAATACCGAACTGCGTTTTTACGGTGACAAAGTCGATAACTTCACCACCAGCAAAATCACCTCACAAAATAACTCGCTGGATGGCAAGCTGATTCTGCCGCTGGGCGATATCAATCAGTTAGTCACCTTTGGCGGTGAGTGGCGTCACGATAAGCTCAGCGATCCGGTTAATCTGACCGGCGGATCCAGCAGCAAAGTTTCAGCCAGCCAGTACGCGCTGTTCGTTGAAGATGAATGGCGGATGCTGGATTCGCTGGCGATGACCGCTGGCGTGCGCATGGACGATCATGAAACTTATGGCGATCACTGGAGCCCGCGCGTCTATCTGGTCTACAACGCCACCGATACCGTTACGGTGAAAGGCGGCTGGGCAAACGCGTTTAAAGCACCGTCTTTATTACAGCTCAGCCCGGACTGGCAGACCAACTCTTGTCGCGGTGGCTGTTCGATTGTCGGTAGCCCGGATCTGAAGCCGGAAACCAGCGAAAGTTTCGAACTGGGCCTCTACTATGCCGGTGATGAAGGCTGGCTGGATGGCATTACCGGCAGCATCACCGCTTTCCAGAATAACGTCGACGATATGATTAATATCGCGCGTACCGCCGATCGCGATCTGGCGAAAAGCTATGCCAACTATGTCGGTGAAAAAGACGGGAAACCGGTGTTCCGTTATTACAATGTCAATAAAGCGCGGATTAACGGCATTGAGACTGAGTTGAAGGTGCCGTTTGACGACCAGTGGAAGCTGACGTTGAATTATACCTATTCCGACGGGCGCGATTTAAGTAATGGCGGTAATAAACCGTTGAAAGAGATGCCACTGCACACCGCCAACGGCACGCTGGATTGGGCACCGCTACAGGACTGGTCATTCTATTTGCAGGCTAACTATTCAGGTGAGCGTCGCACGCTGAACAATGATGACGCGACGCCGGGTGGTTATGTGCTGTGGAATACCGGTGCATCCTGGCAGGCGACGAAAGCAGTGAAATTGCGGGCGGGGGTATTAAACCTGACCGATAAAGATCTGAATCGCGATGATTACAGTTACAACGAAGATGGCCGCCGTTACTTCCTGGCGATGGACTATTCGTTCTGATGAAAAAAACGGGAGCCGAAAACGGCTCCCGTAAATAATTTCTGACGCCGAATTTCGCCGCCTCTTTTAACGATTCCCACGATCCCGTCAGGCAAATAAATGCCTGGCGTGGAAACGCAGATGATCCTCAATAAAACTGGCGATAAAGAAATAGCTGTGGTCGTAACCCGGCTGAATACGCACGGTTAACGGCCAGCCAGCTTCTTTCGCGGCTTCCTCTAAACGCTCAGGTTGTAACTGATCGGCAAGAAATTGATCGCTGTCACCCTGATCGATCAAAATCGGCAGTGTTTCGCGCGCCTGACGCATCAGCCAGCAGCTGTCATACTCACGCCACGCCAGCTTATCGTCGCCGAGATAGCTGCTGAACGCCTTTTGTCCCCAGGGAACGTAGCACGGGTTAACAATCGGCGCGAACGCCGACGCTGAGGTAAATTTCCCTGGATTGCGCAACGCCAGCATAATCGCACCGTGACCGCCCATCGAGTGACCGGCAATCGCCTGACGATCGCTGACGTTGAAATTATCCGCGATCAGCGCCGGCAGCTCTTCATTGATGTAATCATACATACGAAAATGCTGATTCCACGGTGCCTGAGTGGCATTCAGATAGAAACCGGCACCCTGGCCCAGATCGTAACCGTCATCATTTGGCACCGCTTCACCACGCGGACTGGTATCTGGCATCACCAGAATCAGCCCCAGCTCGGCGGCGATACGCTGCGCGCCGGATTTGGTGGTGAAGTTCTCATCGGTGCAGGTCAGTCCGGCAAGAAAGTACACCACCGGCGGCGGCGATTCCTGCTTCGGGCCTGGCAAAAAAATGCTAAAGGTCATCGAACAATTCAGCGTTGATGACGGATGGCGATAGCGCTGCTGCCAGCCGCCAAACATGCGATGCTCTTCCAGTAACTCCAGCGTGGATGGCATTAATCCTCCTGATTACTTATTAAAGTGCACCACGGTACGAATCGATTTGCCTTCGTGCATCAGATCAAATGCGTCGTTAATCTGCTCCAGCGGCATAGTATGGGTAATAAAATCGTTAAGCTGGAACTCGCCGTCCATATAACGCTGAACGATACCCGGCAGTTCTGTACGACCTTTGACGCCACCGAAGGCGGAACCGCGCCATACGCGACCGGTAACCAGCTGGAATGGACGAGTGGAGATCTCTTCGCCCGCGCCAGCCACACCAATAATTACCGATTCACCCCAGCCTTTATGACAACATTCCAGTGCGGAGCGCATCACATTGACGTTGCCGATACACTCGAACGAGAAGTCGACGCCGCCATCGGTCAGTTCAACAATCACATCCTGAATCGGCTTATCGTAATCTTTCGGGTTAATCACCTCGGTCGCGCCCAGTTTGGTCGCCAGATCGAACTTGCTGGTATTGATATCGATAGCAATAATGCGACCGGCTTTCGCCATCTGTGCACCAATAATTGCCGAAAGACCGATGCCGCCGAGGCCGAAAATCGCCACGGTATCGCCTTCTTTCACTTTCGCGGTATTCATCACTGCACCCATACCGGTAGTGACGCCACAGCCCAGCAGGCAAACTTCTTCCAGCGGTGCTTCTTTACTGATTTTCGCCAGCGAGATTTCCGGCAGCACGGTGTATTCAGAGAAGGTTGAGGTGCCCATGTAGTGGAAAATTGGCTGACCGTCTTTAAAGAAGCGGGTGGTGCCGTCCGGCATCAAACCTTTACCCTGGGTCGCACGAATGGCCTGACACAGGTTTGTTTTGCCGGAAAGACAGAATTTACATTCGCCACATTCCGGAGTGTAAAGCGGGATGACATGATCGCCGACCGCCACGCTGGTTACGCCTTCGCCAACCGCTTCAACAATGCCGCCGCCTTCATGACCAAGGATCGCCGGGAACACGCCTTCCGGATCTTTGCCGGAAAGGGTATAGGCATCAGTATGGCAAACACCGGTGGCGACGATGCGCACCAGTACTTCACCTTTTTGTGGTGGCATCAGATCCACTTCTTCAATTTTCAGTGGTTCGCCAGCGGCCCAGGCAACGGCGGCGCGAGTTTTGATCATTTCCACGGTATCTTCCTCTGTTTAAAATTGCTCCAGGCTAGCGTTCTGTTAATACCTGGTGTTATTGCGTAAATTTTGTGCTCTGGTAAGTATGGACCAGATTCACGGGTTCTCGGGTTTGTCATCAAATTGTTCAATAATCAGGTATTTCAGTGCTTCCACATTCGGCGTAAACGCATCGCGTCGCCAGATAAGCCAGGTGGCGCTGTCGCGATACAGCGGCGGTAACGGATGCACTTTCACTCGTTCCTGGCCTGGCATCTGACGCAGTACGGAGAGTGGGATCATCGCCAGGCCGGCACCGCTGGCGACGCAGGCCATCATGCCGTGATAAGACTGAATCTCCATAATATTGCCGTGCTGCACGCCGCTTTCACGAAACCACGACTCAAAGCGCAGGCGATAGGAGCAGCTGGGGCGGAAGGCAAACAGCGTATCGTCACTGGCATCTGCGGCGCTGTGGATATCGGCATGCTCGGGACTGGAGATCAGCACCATCTGTTCACGAAATGAGATACAGCCATTCAGTTCGTCATACGGCACCGGGCCATCAACCAGCGCAGCGGCCAGCGTTCCGGCGCGCACGCGTTCGATAATTTCGCCGGAAGTACCGGTAATCAGCGATAGCGCCACCGCCGGAAAGCGTTGATGATAAGCTGCCAGCAGTGCGGGCAGGCGAGTGGCGGCGGTGCTCTCCATCGAGCCGAGGGCAAAATTACCGGCAGGCTCGCCGGTACGCGTCATACTCAGCGCTTCCTCACTCAGGGCCAGAATGCGCTGGGCATAACAGAGAAAGTTATGGCCCATTGGCGACAGGCGCAGCCGCTGCTTTTCGCGGATAAACAGGTCGGTACCCAGTTCCTGCTCCAGCTGGCGCAGGCGAGTTGTCAGATTGGACGGCACGCGATGCAACTGCTCAGCAGCACGCGCAACCGAACCGGTTTCGGCGACAGAACAAAACATACGTAACTGGGTTAAATCCATCCGTTCACTTCCCGTAAGCAACTTGCTTATGATTATTCACTTTCCGTGAGTTTAACCAGCGCGCATGATACTGGCAACCGTTATGATGCGTTGGCAGCAAAATGATTCGAATAATGCCCGCGCTACAGTAGAAAAAATTCAGGAGATTGATATGGCACTGCGCGTCGCGTTAAGCGCATTTTTATCGCTGGTGGTGGCAATGGGCATTGGCCGCTTTGCTTTCACCCCACAAGTTCCGCTGATGATTAACGAACATCAGCTGACATTAACCAGCGCCGGACTGGTGGCCGCACTTAATTACCTCGGTTATCTGTGCGGCTCTTTCGATGCGATGCGCGCCAGCCGCAGGGTAGAGTGGCGGCTTAAGGCGGGAGTCTGGGGAGCAGTGATTCTGACCTTGCTTTCCGCCTGCGTTGACGGCCCGTGGTGGCACGGCATCCTGCGGTTTTTAATTGGCTGGGCCAGCGGCTGGGCGATGGTGCTGGTGGCGGCGTGGAGCAATGAACAGCTGCTGCACCACGGCCGTCCCGGCCTGTCGGCGGCGGTATTTGCCGGGCCGGGCACCGGAATCTTTATCAGTGGAATGCTGGCAGTATTGCTGCATGCCTTCAATGTCAGCGCCGCTTTTGCCTGGGCCGCTTATGGTCTGCTGGCGCTGGTGCTGATTACGTTAATTGCGGCGAACCTGCCGCGCAGCGGCCAGCTGCATCGTCCGGAGACCGCGCCGCAGCCGCTGTTACTGACGCCAGCGCTGAAACGGCTGGTGCTGAGTTACAGTCTGGCAGGCTTTGGCTATATCCTGCCGGCGACATTTTTATCGCAGATGGCAGCCGCACGTTTTCCTGACAGCGCTTTTGCGCAGTTTGTCTGGCCCATTTTTGGCGGTGCAGCGGTAGTAGGGATCGGGCTTGGCATCATAACCCGTCGCTACTCATCGACTCACCGGCGTCTGGCGTTGACGCTATGGGCGCAGGCGCTGGGGGTATTTGCCGCTGATATTATTCCAGGCATGAGCGGGCTGGTGATTGGCGCAGTGCTGGTCGGCGGCGGCTTCCTCTGTGTGGTTCAGCTGTCATTACAGTACGGCCGCGAACTGGCGCCAGAACATGCGCGTTATCTGGCGGGTTTACTGACGACCGGCTATGCCATTGGACAACTGGTTGGGCCGGTGCTGTCAGCGCTCTCCACCCAGCTGACGCACCGGCTGGAACCTGCGCTGTACGTGGCAGGAACTGGGCTTGCAATCGCCGGAATGCTGGTATTTCGCAAAGGTAAATGAAACACTTTCACCGCCATTTAAATTGATTCACTGGATAAACCTCGCGGAGTGTTCCAGAATACGCGCTCAGAAACCTGTCCGTCTGATGAATTGCTGCATTGGTCGGGTGAATCACCTGCTGGAGAAAACAATAAAATGGCTACGTTAAGTCAGGAAGCTGCCCTGGTTCATGAAGCGCTACTCGCGCGTGGACTGGAAACCCCATTACGCTCGCCAGCGCGTGAATTGGACGACGAAGCGCGTAAGCACCTGATTACCGGTCATATGACTGAAATCATGAAGTTGCTGAATCTGGATCTGGAAGATGACAGCCTGGCGGAAACGCCGCATCGCATCGCTAAGATGTATGTCGATGAAGTGTTTTCCGGCCTCGATTACGCCAACTTCCCAAAAATTACCGTGATTGAAAACAAAATGAAGGTGGATGAGATGGTGACGGTGCGTGACATCACCCTGACCAGCACCTGTGAACACCATTTTGTGATTATCGATGGTAAAGCGACCGTGGCGTATATCCCGAAAGAGAAAGTGATTGGCCTGTCGAAGATCAACCGCATTGTGCAGTTCTTCGCCTCGCGCCCGCAGGTGCAGGAGCGCCTGACGCAGCAGATTTTAGTCGCGCTGCAAACCCTGCTCGGCACCAGTAACGTCGCGGTATCCATTGACGCGGTGCACTACTGCGTTAAAGCGCGCGGCATTCGTGACGCAACCAGTGCGACCACCACTACCTCACTGGGTGGTCTGTTTAAGTCCAGCCAGAATACCCGCCAGGAATTTCTGCGCGCGGTGCGTCACAGCTGATCAGCGATTGCTCTTCCCTGACTGCGGGGAAGAGCGTTAATTTCTTTACGGGAAGCCTGAATGCAACGCAATATCACGCTGGACTTTATTCGTGGTCTCGCCGTTCTCGGTATCCTGTTGCTGAACATTTATGGCTTTGGTCTTCCCTCGGCTGCTTATCTTAATCCCGCCTGGCAAGGGGTGCCCCCCGGACGTGAGATCTGGACCTGGGCCACGCTCGATCTGCTGGCGCAAATCAAATTCCTGACGCTGTTCGCCTTGCTGTTTGGTGCCGGGCTGCAAATGCTGTTGCCGCGCGGCAAGCGCTGGTTGCAATCCCGCCTGACGTGGCTGGCTATTTTCGGTTTTATTCACGCGGTTTTTTTCTGGGAAGGCGATATCCTGCTGGATTATGGCATCGTTGGCCTGATTGCCTGGCGAATGATCCGCGACGTTCCTTCTACCCGTTCGCTGTTTAATACCGGTGTGATGCTGTATCTGGTCGGCGTGGCGGTGCTGGTGGTATTCAGTATGATCTCCAGCGGTGAGGCCAACAGTTCCTGGCTGCCCGGTATTGCCGATCTGCAATATGAATCATTCTGGAAGCTGGCAGGCGGCTGGGAAGCGGTGCAGAATCGTCTCGATCATCTCTCATCGAGCCTGCTGGCGCTCGGCGCGCAATATGGCTGGCAGCTGGCCGGACTGATGATGATTGGCAGCGCATTAATGCGTAACGGCTGGCTGAAAGGCGAGTTCAGCGCCCGGCATTACCGCCGCACGGCATGGGTACTGATTGGCATCGCCTTTCTGATTCAGATTCCGGGTATTTTTCTGCAGTGGTATTTACGCTGGGATTTTCGCTGGACCGGCTTCTTGCTGCAGGTTCCACGCGATTTAGCCGCGCCGTTGCAGGCCATCGGTTATGCTGCGCTCTGTTTTGGTTACTGGCCGTTACTGGCAAAACTGAAAATCACCCGGGCTATCTGTTGCGTCGGCCGTATGGCGCTGACTAACTATCTGCTTCAAACTCTGATCTGCACCACGCTGTTCTATCGCTTTGGCTGGTTTATGCAGCTGGATCGCCTGCAATTACTGGCAATAGTGCCGGCGGTATGGGCGATCAATATTCTCTTCTCACTATGCTGGCTGCGTCTGTTCCGTCAGGGGCCGATGGAGTGGCTATGGCGTCAGCTGACCAGGCTGGCCGCCGGTAAACCCGCAGACAGTTCCCGCGCCGGATAATGACCGCCATCACAAAGGTTGCACAATTGTATGTAACCGTTTTCATCAGTGTGACCTGATTCACGCTGTTAACCGTTAACGCCTGACAAAATAGCCGACAGAAACACTTCAGATGTCGGAAAGAGCGATGCGATCAACTATTTTCAGGGTCAGGCGTTCATGATAACAATCCGTGATGTGGCACGTCTTGCTGGCGTTTCCGTGGCAACGGTTTCCCGCGTGCTGAATAACAACTGTGTGGTGACCGCAGAAACGCGTGAAAACGTGTTACACGCTGTCGAATCATTGGGTTACCGGCCAAATGCTAATGCTCAGGCGCTGGCGACCCAGGTCAGTGACACCATTGGCGTAGTGGTGATGGACGTTTCCGATCCTTTTTTTGGTGCGCTGGTCAAAGCGGTCGATACCGTGGCGCAGCAGATGAACAAACATGTGCTGATCAGTAACTCATGGCATCAGGAAGCGAAAGAGCGTCACGCGATTGAAGTGCTGATTCGCCAACGCTGTAACGCGTTAATCGTTCACGCAAAAATGTTGTCAGATCGGGAGCTGGCCGATTTTATGGATCAGGTACCCGGCATGGTGCTGGTAAATCGTATTGTGGCGGGCTATGCCCATCGCTGCGTCTGTCTGGATAACGTCAGCGGCGCGCTGATGGCGACGCGGATGTTGCAGCAACAGGGGCACACGCGCATTGGCTATCTCAGCTCTTGTCATCCGATTGAGGACGTCGTACAGCGGCGCGACGGCTGGCAGCAGGCGCTGGCCGAGCAGGGCATTGTGCCAGCGGAAGGATGGATCGCCAGCGGCGAAGCCGATTTACAAGGTGGCGAGGCGGCAATGGTCGAGTTGCTGGGGCGTAATCAGCACCTTAGCGCGGTATTCGCCTATAACGACAGTATGGCGGCCGGTGCGCTAACCGCATTGAAAGATAACGGAATCCTCGTCCCGCAGCAGGTTTCAATTATCGGATTTGATGATATTCCTGTCTCGCGTTATACCGATCCGCAACTGACGACGGTGCGCTATCCTATTGTTTCTATGGCGAAACTTGCTACCGAGCTGGCACTTAAAGGTGCAGCGGGTCAGCTCGATCACACTGCTCAGCACTGTTTTATGCCGACGCTGGTACGCCGCCATTCGGTAGCGCAGCGGCAAACTGTGGAGCCGGTCACTAATTGAAGCGATTTCCTCATGTAACCGTTTTCAATTTGTGAGTAAATTCACAGTTAATTAACATCGCGCTCTCTATGATGACAGCGCAATGCAGGGGCTGAAACATAATGTAACGCGTTAATCATTCCAGCCACTGCGTCCAAATCTTTAGCAAAACAGTTCTGAATATCTATTACAGGAAGCATTACCGAATAAGGAAGTCAGGCTTGTGTTAACACGCCGATGGCTTTGCGTACCTGTTAATCACACCTACGCGTCGCCGATGGTTAATTACCGATTGTTTTAATCTGATCGCCTTAAGGTGACAGGCCAAAACGAAGAAATACCCTGCCAAAACCCGGAGATAATATGAATAAGAAGGTTTTTACGCTTACAGCCCTGGTAGCCAGTATGATGTTTGGTGCAACGGCACATGCAGCGGATACGCGCATTGGCGTCACTATCTACAAATATGACGATAACTTTATGTCTGTGGTGCGCAAAGCTATCGAAAAAGAAGCAAAAAATAGCCCGGACGTTCAGCTGTTAATGAATGACTCGCAGAATAGCCAGTCAACGCAAAACGACCAGGTAGACGTGCTGATGGCGAAGGGCGTAAAAGCGCTGGCGATTAACCTGGTTGACCCGGCGGCGGCGGCAGTCATTATCGATAAAGCCCGTTCAAACGATGTCCCTATTGTGTTCTTTAACAAAGAACCGACCGCCAAAGCGCTGGCCAGTTACGACAAAGCTTATTATGTCGGAACCGATTCGAAAGAGTCTGGCGTGAAGCAGGGTGAACTGATCGAAAAACACTGGAAAGCTAATCCAAACTGGGATCTGAATAAAGATGGTCAGATTCAGTTCGTGCTGCTGAAAGGCGAGCCGGGCCACCCGGATGCAGAAGCACGTACTAAGTATGTTATTGATACGCTGAATAAAGACGGCCTGAAAACTCAGCAGCTGCACTTGGATACCGCGATGTGGGATACCGCTCAGGCAAAAGATAAAATGGATGCCTGGTTATCCGGCCCGAACGGCAACAAAATTGAAGTGGTCATTGCCAACAACGACGCAATGGCGATGGGCGCAGTCGAAGCGCTGAAGGCACATAATAAATCCTCAATCCCGGTATTTGGTGTTGATGCGCTGCCAGAAGCGCTGGCGATGGTGAAATCTGGGGCGATGGCCGGTACCGTACTGAACGATGCGGATAACCAGGCGAAAGCGACCTTTGAGATGGCGAAAAACCTTGCGGCCGGCAAGCCTGCTGCCGAAGGGACTAACTATAAACTGGAAAACAAAATCGTCCGCGTACCTTATGTGGCGGTGGATAAAGATAACCTGTCTCAGTTCGTGAAATAAAATACCCGGGCGCAGAGTTATTCTGCGCCCATGCATGACTCTTTCAGCCAGGTAAATTATGGCCAGTGATAAAACCATACCGCAGCGTGAATTCCTGCTGGAAATGAGCAATATTAATAAATCATTTCCTGGCGTGAAGGCACTAGACAACGTTAATTTAAAAGTTCGGCCGCACTCTATTCATGCTTTGATGGGCGAAAACGGTGCGGGTAAATCGACGTTATTAAAATGCCTGTTTGGCATTTATAAAAAAGACTCGGGGAGCATCCTGTTTCAGGGTGAGGAAATCGATTTTAAAAGCTCCAAAGAGGCGCTGGAAAACGGCGTGTCGATGGTGCATCAGGAACTGAATCTGGTATTACAGCGTACGGTAATGGATAACATGTGGCTTGGCCGTTATCCACGTAAAGGGCTGTTTGTCGATCAGGATAAAATGTATCGCGATACTAAAGCGATATTTGATGAATTAGATATTGATATCGATCCGCGTGACAAAGTGGCGACGCTTTCTGTTTCACAGATGCAAATGATCGAAATCGCCAAAGCGTTCTCCTATAACGCCAAAATCGTCATTATGGACGAGCCAACCTCTTCGTTAACGGAAAAAGAGGTAAACCATCTGTTTACCATTATCCGTAAATTAAAAGATCGCGGCTGCGGTATTGTCTATATTTCGCACAAAATGGAAGAGATTTTCCAGCTATGTGATGAGATAACCATTCTGCGCGATGGTCAGTGGATTGCCACCCAGTCGCTGGAAGGGCTGGATATGAACAAAATCATTGCGATGATGGTCGGACGTTCGCTGAACCAGCGTTTCCCGGATAAAGCCAACGTGCCGGGTGAAGTGATACTCGAAGTGCGTAATTTAACCTCGCGCAGCCAGCCTTCAATTCGCGATATCTCCTTTGATTTGCATAAAGGTGAAATCCTGGGTATCGCCGGGCTGGTGGGGGCAAAACGTACCGATATCGTCGAGACGTTATTTGGTATTCGTGATAAATCCGGCGGCACCATTAAGCTGCATGGCAAAGCGATTAATAATCACAGCGCCAACGAAGCGATTAACCACGGCTTTGCACTGGTCACCGAAGAGCGCCGCTCAACTGGGATCTATGCTTATCTGGATATCGGTTTCAACTCGCTGATTTCCAATATTCGTAAATATAAAAACAGCATTGGCCTGCTGGATAACCGCCGGATGAAAAGTGATACCCAGTGGGTGATCGATTCAATGCGGGTAAAAACACCGGGGCACCACACGTCTATCGGTTCGTTGTCTGGGGGTAATCAGCAAAAAGTGATTATCGGTCGTTGGTTGCTCACCCAGCCTGAGATATTGATGCTGGATGAGCCGACACGCGGTATTGACGTTGGGGCTAAGTTTGAGATTTATCAGCTGATTGCTGAACTGGCGAAGAAAGAGAAGGGAATTATTATCATCTCCTCCGAAATGCCGGAGCTGTTGGGGATTACCGACCGGATACTGGTAATGAGTAATGGCCTGGTTGCAGGCATTGTCGAAACCAAAACTACCACGCAGAACGAAATATTGCGTTTAGCGTCGTTACACCTTTAATGATGTAAGGGCTGTTACCATGAAAGCTGTTAATAAGAAAAATGCGCTCACCTGGTTAAAAGAAGGCGGTATTTACGTCGTCTTGCTGGTTCTGTTGGCAATCATAATTTTCCAGGACCCAACGTTCCTTAGTTTAATGAACCTGAGTAATATTCTGACCCAATCCTCAGTACGCGTGATTATTGCACTGGGCGTGGCGGGGCTGATTGTCACCCAGGGTACTGACCTCTCGGCAGGGCGTCAGGTTGGCCTTGCCGCGGTGGTTGCGGCTACCATGCTGCAGTCAATGGACAACGTCAATAAGGTATTCCCGGGCATCGGAACCATTCCGATTCCGCTGGTTATCCTGACGGTGTGTCTTATCGGTGCCTTTATTGGTCTGATCAACGGTATTATTATTGCTTACCTGAAGGTCACGCCATTTATTACCACTTTGGGTACCATGATTATTGTCTATGGCGTTAACTCGCTGTATTACGATTATGTTGGTGCCTCACCGATTGCCGGCTTCGATTCGGGCTTTTCTACCTTTGCTCAGGGCTTCCTGCGCTTCGGTGATTTTAAGCTCTCTTACATTACCTTCTATGCGATTATTGCGATTATATTCGTCTGGATTCTGTGGAATAAAACGCGCTTCGGTAAGAACATTTTTGCTATCGGCGGTAACCCGGAAGCGGCGAAAGTCTCCGGTGTTAACGTGTCGCTTAACCTGATTATGATCTATGCGCTGTCCGGGGTGTTTTATGCCTTCGGTGGGTTGCTGGAAGCTGGACGTATCGGCAGTGCCACCAACAACCTCGGCTTTATGTACGAGCTGGATGCGATTGCCGCCTGCGTGGTGGGGGGCGTTTCCTTTGCCGGGGGGGTGGGTACGGTAGCGGGAGTGGTGACCGGGGTGATTATCTTTACGGTGATTAACTACGGTTTGACTTATATCGGCGTTAACCCTTACTGGCAGTACATAATTAAGGGCGGCATCATTATTTTCGCGGTGGCGCTGGATTCACTGAAGTACTCACGTAAGAAATAGTGATTGCTGGAGTTTAAAACGGGAGCCATTTTCGGCTCCCGTTTTAAGGGTATACAAGATGCAAATCCCCTGATCCACCCGGCTAACTTCCCGCCGTTATCTCTTTTCCCGCTTTTGCTGCAACTCCAGTAGCTGTTCCGGCGAAACGGCCGGATAACTTTGCGCATTTTCCGGCACTTCATGCACCGCCGGAATCGGCACCAGCGGCCCGAGAAAACGCGGCTCGCGCTTCATCAGATAGAGATCCGCCAGTGCGCCGAGCCGTGCACCCACTTCACGAAAACGAATTGTCAGCATATTTTTTGGTGACGGCACCGCATAACACTGCGCCTGAATGCCCATATGCAGGGCAATAAACAGCGCGCGTTCACAGTGGAAGCGCTGGGTAATAATGATGAAATCGTTGGTATCAAACACTTTGCGCGTGCGCACAATCGAATCCAGCGTGCGGAAGCCGGCAAAGTCGAGCACGATATCAGAAGGGGGGACGCCAGCGGCAATCAGATCGCGCCGCATCGTCATCGGTTCGTTATAGCTTTGCAGTGCATTGTCGCCGCTTAACAGCAGATAATTCACCTTGCCGCTGTTGTAAGCGTTGATCGCACCCTGCATTCGATAACGGTAGTACTGATTGACCCCGCCGGTGCGGTAGTACTTGGCGGTTCCTAATACCACGCCAACCTGACGATGGGGCAGTGAAGTCAAATCGTCATAAACATAGGGCGCGGTCTTCCAGCTAATCCAGCGATCGAGGCCGAGCGCGGTCACTACCATCAGAACCACGATGATAATCAGACCATATATCAAGCGTTTCAACATGCTCAGGGGCGCTCAGTCGGGCAGGTAACAGGATAATTTAAGGCTACTTGAGCCGCTGCTGTGAAGCAAGCACAGCAGCGTTCAGTCGCCGCATTTTTACCCATATTCGGGCGCAAACGCCCGATGCATGAGATTATATTGAGGTGCGGCGGTAATTACGGTACTGCGGAAGCCAGAAGTTGTTAGCGATCGACTTCGACAGCACATCTTCCGAAGTGACTACCGCAACACCAGCCAGCTGCGCTGCTTTACCTACTGCCATGGCGATCAGTTTCGACACGCCCTGGATATCTTTGATTTCCGGCAGTACTGCGCCAACGCCTTCATTCGCCAGTGGCGAACAGTCAGCCAGCGTGCGGCTTGCCGCCATCAGCATGCTGTCAGTGACGCGGCTTGCGCCGGAAGCGATCACGCCAAGGCCGATGCCAGGGAAGATATAGGAGTTATTACACTGCGCAATCGGATAGGTCACCCCTTTCCAGCTGACCGGTGAGAATGGGCTGCCGGTCGCCACCAGCGCTGCACCATCGGTCCAGGCGAGAATATCCTGCGGCGTGGCTTCAACACGTGAGGTTGGATTGGACAGCGGCATAACAATCGGACGCGGGCAGTGTTTGTGCATTTCACGAATAATTTCTTCGCTGAACAGGCCTGGCTGTCCGGAAACGCCAATCAGGATATCCGGCCGCGTGTTGCGCACCACATCCAGCAGCGACAGCGAGTCAGTGCTGACATCCCAGCCGCTGAGATTTTCACTTTTCTGCACCAGCTTGCTCTGGAAGTTCAGCAGGTTTGGCAGTTTATCGGTCAGCAGGCCAAAGCGGTCGACCATAAAGACGCGGGCGCGGGCTTCTTCGTCGCTCAGGCCTTCAGATTTCATCTGGGCGATAATTTGCTCGGCAATACCGCAACCGGCGGAACCGGCACCGAGGAATACCACATTCTGATCGCGCAATTTGCTGCCGGCTGCGCGGCTGGCGGCAATCAGCGTACCCAGCGTGACCGCAGCGGTACCCTGAATATCGTCGTTGAAGCAGCAGACTTCATCACGATAGCGTTCCAGCAACGGCATGGCATTTTTCTGAGCAAAATCCTCAAACTGCAACAGCACATTTGGCCAGCGGCTTTTCACTGCATTAATAAATTCGTTAACGAAAGCATCATACTCTTCACCGGTGATGCGCGGATGACGCCAGCCCATATACAGAGGATCATTTAACAGCTGCTGGTTATTAGTACCGACATCCAGGACTACCGGCAGGGTGTAGGCCGGGCTGATGCCGCCACAGGCGGTGTACAGTGACAGTTTACCAATGGGAATGCCCATGCCGCCGATACCCTGGTCGCCAAGACCGAGAATACGTTCGCCGTCAGTCACCACGATGACTTTTACGTTTTGTTTAGTGGCGTTCTGCAGCATATCTTCGATATTGGCGCGGTTCGGGTAGGAGATAAACAGACCGCGGGCGCGACGATAGATTTCGGAGAAGTGTTCACAAGCGGCGCCGACCGTCGGGGTATAGATAATCGGCATCATCTCTTCGAGATGATTATCCAGCAGGCGGTAGAACAGAGTTTCGTTGGTGTCCTGAATATTGCGCAGATAGACGTGTTTATCGTTATTGTTTTTGAAGTCATGAAACTGGCGCCAGGCACGTTCGGCCTGTTCTTCAATCGTTTCCACGGTTTCTGGTAACAGGCCGCGAAGGTTGAAATCATTACGTTCTTCGATTGAGAAGGCGCTGCCTTTATTCAGCAGTGGAAATTCCAACAGAATAGGTCCGGCGTAGGGAATATATAACGGTCTTTTACTCTCGTACTCGAGTTCCATTTTAAAAATAGCCTCTGGCTCAATGATATTGTGTGCCCATGATCCTATGAAAAAAAGCGCAGAAGTACAGCTTTTGTTAATAATTGATAACAAAAGCTGCGAACTTCATCGAGGTATTGGGTGAAAGCTTACGCTTTTTGCAGTTCGACGTAGCGGATGTTCTGGCAGCCCAGCGCCTGAAGGGTGGCTTCCGTTGCCTGGCGCTGAATCAGCTTGCCACCGGCACGCTCTGCCAGCACCGCACGGCCAATCTGCGAGCAGCTTTCGCCGTGCATGTTTAACAGAATTAATGCGGCCTGAAGCGGCGGTAAGCTCGGGTTAAAGGCGGCATTTTCGGCATAACGGCCGGCATAAATCCTGCCGCTGAGGGTTTCTACGGCCACACCGCTGTGTGAATGGCTGTAAGGCGCATGACTGGCGTTGGCGGCTTTTATCGCCTGCTGTTCCAGCGCATCGCCACTGATGCTATAGCCGTGATCGATCGGATCAAGCAGCAGGGTTTCAATCGCCAGATCGCGTGGACCAAAGGCGTAAGGCAGGTAGTCGCCCAGTGTGGCAGGCTGGCGGCCTGGCAGACAGATGCGCAGGTCAGTACCGCTATTCAGTTCGTTCATAAACTGACGACAGTGGCCGCAGGGAGAATAGTTAACGGTAACCGCTTCCAGCGCGGTTTCTCCGCTCAGCCAGGCATGCGTCACCGCGCTTTGCTCGGCATGAACCGTTTGCTGCATGGTGGCGCCAGCAAATTCCATATTGGCACCAAAGTACCAGTTCCCGCTTTTGCCACGCGCCACCGCGCCGACATCGAAGTTTGACAGCGGAGCGACGGCACAGGCGGCCGCTAACGGCAGCAGCGCCAGCGCCAGCGCATCATCATCAAGTGCGGTGTGCTGTTTAATCGCCGCAATCTGTGGCGCGCTAAAACGGGCGCTGAAATCATCAGCATCAAGAATTGGCTTTAGCGCAGTCTGTAATTCGGGCGACAGAGCTGCAAAAGAGGGTTGAAAACGTGGATGCATTAAGTGCCTCTCATTGGCGTTGTTGGCTACGCATTTTACGGTGCAATCAGCAGGTTATATGTGATCTGCATCGCGCTATCAATGCAATCAATGAAAGTTGATGCTGAATTGCGAGATCTCTCGCAAGATTTAACTCAACCAGTGTAACAATAGCGGGAAAATAAACGGTGCCAGCAAAGAAGTAATAATGCCGCAAATGACCAGAGCCAGTGAGCTGAAGGCACCTTCCTGAAAATCAATCTCGGCGCAGCGTGCGGTACCCAGTGCATGAGAGGCGTTACCAATGGCGAGGCCCCGCGCCGCTTTACTGCGCACCCGCAGCAGGTTAAGCAGCATATGGCCGAATACTGCGCCCAAAACGCCTGCCACTAAAACGCAGATGGCGCTGATAGCGGGAATGCCGTGCAGTGAGTCAGAAACCGCCATGGCAATCGGTGTGGTCACTGATTTTGGCAAAATAGTGGCGGCGATTTCCGGCGTTGCCCCTAGCCACAGAGCGATAGCAGTGCCGGAAATCATCGCCGTCAGGCTGCCAATAAAGCAGACGCTGATAATCGACTTCCAGCGCGCCCGAATCTGATGCATCTGTTCATACAGCGGCACCGCTAACGCCACCACCGCCGGTTGCAGCAGGTGATTCAGCAGCGCGCTGCCCTGAAAATAGCGCGCGTAGGGCATATTAATCAGCAACAGCAGCGGAATAATGACCGCCATCGAGATCAGCAGCGGATTGAGCAGTGAAATTTTAACTTTTTTTGCCAGCAGGCGTGCGGCAAAGAACACCGCCAGCGTTAGCGGCAGTGACCACCAGATATCACTCATCGGCGCTCTCCTGACGCAGGCTGTGATCGTGCAGCCGCTGAGACGTCAGGCCGACCACCACCAACACAATCAGGGTACTGACGACGCAGGAGACAACAATCGGGCCAAACTGGGCGCTGAGAATCTCGGTGTAGCTCATAATGCCGACGCTGATCGGTACAAACAGCAGCGCCATATAGCGAATCAGCAGATGGCAGCCCGGCTTAACCCAGCTGACCGGCAGAATTTGTGACGCCAGTAGCGCGAACAGCAGTAGCATACCAATGATACTGCCGGGAATGGTCAGCGGCAGCAGAAATGAGATGCCGTTACCGGCATACAGGCAGAGGTAAATGATGGTAAAGGCGCGAAGATAACGCCAGCAGACAGATAGCACGCTGAGCATGGCAGGCTCCTGGGCAAGCGGCGAGTCTTGATTACCGAATGATGGGATCAGGGCAGGGAAGCCGTTTTCGGCTCCCCTGCTGATGACCTGGATTACTTAACCTGCTGACCTGGCTGTGCGCCGCTGTCCGGGCTAAGCAGGAAGATATCTTTACCGCCAGGACCGGCAGCCATCACCATCCCCTCAGAGATGCCAAAGCGCATTTTGCGTGGTGCCAGGTTAGCCACCATCACCGTCAGACGGCCTTCAAGTGCGGCCGGATCGGGGTAGGCCGCGCGAATACCGGAGAACACCTGACGGGTTTCGCCGCCCAAATCCAGTGACAGGCGCAGTAGCTTATCGGAACCTTCAACTAATTCTGCCTTCTGAATCAGCGCAATACGCATATCCACTTTGGCAAAATCGTCAAAAGTAATGGTGTCCTGAATGGGATCGTCTGCCAGCGGGCCGGTCAGTGCCGGTTTTGCAGCCGCCGCCGCGTCTTCTTTTGACGCTTCAATCAGCCCATTCACTTTGTCCATCTCAATACGGCTGTACAGCGCTTTAAAGCCGGCAATCTCGTGGCCGAGCAGCGGCTGATGAATACCTTCCCAGCTCAGCTCAACATTGAGGAACGCTTCAACACGTTCTGCCAGCGACGGCACTACCGGCTTCAGCCAGGTCATCAGCACGCGGAACATGTTGATGCCCATTGAGCAGATCGCTTGCAGTTCAGCATCGCGGCCTTCCTGTTTCGCCACAACCCACGGTGCCTGCTCGTCGACATAGCGGTTCGCCATGTCGGCCAGCGCCATAATTTCCCGGATGGCACGGCTGAACTCACGGCTGTTCCACGCTTCACCGATGCTGGATGCCGCATCGGTGAAGGTTTGGTACAGCGCCGGATCGGCCAGTTGGTCGGACAGTTTGCCGCCAAAACGCTTATTGATAAAGCCAGCGTTACGCGAGGCGAGGTTAACCACTTTATTAACGATATCGGCGTTAACTCGCTGGACAAAATCTTCCAGATTCAGGTCGATATCGTCAATGCGGGAAGAGAGTTTCGCCGCATAGTAGTAACGCAGGCTGTCGGCATCAAGATGTTGCAGCCAGGTGCTGGCCTTAATAAAGGTGCCGCGTGATTTCGACATCTTGGCGCCATTGACCGTGACATAACCGTGGACAAACAGGTTGGTCGGCTTGCGGAAGTTGCTGCCTTCCAGCATCGCTGGCCAGAACAGGCTATGGAAATAGACGATATCTTTGCCGATAAAATGATACAGGTCGGCATCAGAATCTTTATTCCAGAACGCGTCAAAATCGATATCGCCGCGTTTGTCACACAGATTCTTAAATGAACCCATGTAGCCAATTGGCGCATCCAGCCAGACGTAGAAATATTTGCCCGGTGCATCAGGAATTTCAAAGCCGAAATACGGCGCATCGCGAGAGATATCCCACTGTTGCAGTCCGGATTCAAACCACTCCTGCATTTTGTTCGCCACCTGCTCTTGCAGCGCACCGGAGCGGGTCCAGGCTTGCAGCATCGCGCTGAATTCTGGCAGATCAAAGAAGAAGTGCTCTGAATCGCGCAATTCTGGCGTAGCACCGGAGACCACTGACTTCGGCTCAATCAGCTCGGTTGGGCTGTAGGTTGCGCCGCACACTTCACAGTTATCGCCATATTGATCGGCTGCTTTACATTTCGGGCAGGTGCCTTTAACGAAACGATCGGGCAGGAACATGCCTTTTTCCGGATCGTAAAGCTGCGAAATGGTGCGATTTTTAATAAAACCATTTTCTTTCAAACGGCCGTAGATCAACGATGACAGCTCACGGTTTTCGTCGCTGTGCGTCGAGTGATAGTTGTCATAGCTGATGTTAAAGCCAGCAAAATCAGTCTGATGTTCCTGACTCATTTCGGCAATCATCTGCTCCGGTGCAATGCCCAGCTGCTGAGCTTTCAGCATGATTGGCGTGCCGTGCGCGTCATCTGCACAGATGAAATATGCCTGATTGCCGCGCATTCGCTGGTAACGGACCCATATATCTGCCTGGATATGCTCGAGCATGTGGCCGAGATGGATAGAACCGTTGGCGTACGGCAGTGCGCACGTTACCAAAATTTTTTTCGCGACTTGAGTCATAGTAGAACTTGCTTTCTTCTGGTTTGAAAAGGACTTCTGATGTTAACCGAAAGGCCGTCCCTGCGTAAACAAGGGGTTTGACGCACCGGGGGTAAAGCCGAATTTTCTTGCATCTGATATGATTAATCACAGGTCTGACTGACAATAACCATTAAGCTATCAAGGAGCCGGGATGAATTCACGATCCCAAGGTCCACACTCCCCTGACACCCTGCGCGCCATGGTGATGGGGGTGCTGACCGCATTTGAACATCCGACGCTACAGCGCAATCTGACCAGCCTGAAAGCGCTACATCATGTGGCACTGATGGATAACACGCTGCATATCGAGCTGGTGATGCCGTTTGCCTGGCAAAGTGGTTTCGAGCTGCTGAAAGAGCAATGCAGTGCTGATCTATTGCGCATTACCGGTGCCAGCGCGATTAACTGGCGTCTGCGTCACGATATCGCCACGCTGAAGCGGGTTAAAAATCATGCCGGCGTTAACGGTGTGAAAAACATTATCGCCGTCAGCTCCGGCAAAGGCGGGGTGGGTAAATCCAGCACCGCGGTGAATCTGGCGCTGGCGCTGATTGCTGAAGGGGCCAGCGTTGGAATCCTTGATGCCGATATCTACGGACCTTCGGTGCCAAATATGCTCGGCACTGAAGATCAGCGGCCTACTTCGCCCGATGGCACCCACATGGCACCGATTATGGCGCATGGACTGGCGACTAACTCGATTGGCTATTTAGTCACTGATGACAATGCCATGGTCTGGCGCGGCCCGATGGCCAGCAAAGCATTGATGCAGCTGCTGAATGAGACGCTGTGGCCGGAACTGGATTATCTGATTCTGGATATGCCGCCGGGTACCGGTGATATCCAGCTGACGCTGGCGCAAAATGTGCCGGTGACCGGTGCGTTGGTAGTGACCACTCCGCAGGATATTGCACTAATTGATGCGCGCAAGGGCATCGTGATGTTCGAAAAAGTGCAGGTTCCGGTGCTGGGCGTTGTGGAAAATATGAGTATGCATATTTGCAGCAACTGCGGTCATCACGAAGCGATTTTCGGCAGCGGCGGCGCGCAGCAGCTGGTGGAACGCTATGATACCCGCCTGTTAAGTCAGCTCCCGTTGCATATCACGTTACGTGAAGATCTGGATAGCGGTGTGCCGACGGTAGTACGCCGTCCGGACAGTGACTTTACCGCGCTGTATCGCCAGCTGGCGGGCGCAGTAGCGGCGCAGCTTTACTGGCAGGGTGAGGTGATTCCAGGGGATATTGCTTTCCGGGCTTTATAAACATCAGTCATATGAGGGGGGAGCATGCTCCCCCTTGCCTTTAGGGCAAAACAAAGTGCATCAACAGATACTCTCCCTGCGGACTGTCGCCGCGGGAAATCACTTTCCAGCCGTGCTGCTGGTAAAATTTGCACGCCGCCTGATTTGCCGCCAGACATTTCAGGGCGCCGGTCGAGCTAAAGCGCTGTTGCGCCGCATGCAGTAATGCGCTGCCAACGCCCTGGCGCTGGGCATCCGGCGCAACAAATAGGCTGTGCAGGAAATTATCGTTGTCCAACAGCGCAGCAAAACCGAGTCGATGGCCATTTTGTTCAGCCACCAGAACCGTTTCCCCCAGCGTAATCGCATCAAAATCTTCCAGCCGCCAGTCACTGCTGTTCAGCCAGTGCCAGCTGGCCTTACGTGCGGCTAAAAACAAGGTGCGTAAAAACGGGCGGTCGGTTTCGGTAAAGGGGCGAATATGCACTGTTATCTCCTGAAAATGCAGCTGCGGGCAAAACTGACATCTATAATAGTGCATGGGAATTTGTTCGTGGTTTTGATTGCCGCTGGCACATTTGTAAATCTGGTAAAATTTAGCTCTCCACCTGCCGGATTTTATTGTACTCGGTACGCCGCAATGCTTACCATTTAACTCTTTTTGGCCCTGATATTGGGATTTTTAATGCGTTCTTTTGTCACGTTGTTACCAGTAATCACTTTACTGGCTGCCTGTAGCAGCAAACCGACCCCGCCAGAAACGCCGGCATCAGGTAACCCTTTCCGTGGCGATGTAAAGGGCGGTTTTGTCCTCGAACCCTCGCATGCGGTTCATCCCTTAGGCGGTGATTTTGCCGGCAATCCGGCAACCGAGCGCTTTATCAATAATATGGTCAGTAAGCACGGCTTCGATCGCCAGCAGCTGCATGATGTACTGGCGCAAACCAAACGCCTCGATTATGTGCTGCGGCTGATGGATCGTCAGGCACCCAGCTATGGGCCACCAACCGGCCCGAACGGGGCGTGGATCCGCTATCGCAATAAATTCATCACCCCGGATAACGTGCAAAACGGCGTAGCATTCTGGCATCAGCATCAGGATGCCCTGACGCGAGCCTACCAGGTGTATGGGGTGCCGCCGGAGATTATCGTCGGTATTATTGGTGTTGAAACGCGCTGGGGACGTGTGATGGGCAAAACCCGCATCATTGATGCGCTGGCGACGCTGTCATTTGCCTATCCACGGCGCGCAGAATACTTTAGCGGTGAGCTGGAAACCTTTTTGCTGATGGCGCGTAAAGAGCAGAAAGATCCGCTGGATCTGCGCGGCTCTTACGCCGGAGCGATGGGCTACGGCCAGTTTATGCCGTCATCGTTTAAAGACTATGCGGTAGATTTTAATGGTGATGGTCATATCAATCTGTGGGATCCGGTAGATGCCATTGGCAGCGTGGCTAACTACTTTAAACAGCACGGCTGGCAGAGCAACCAGTCAATCGCGATTCCGGCCAGTGGCCAGGCGCCAGGGCTGGAAACCGGCTTTAAAACGCGCTACAGCCCGGCAACACTGGCCGCTGCTGGCCTGCAACCGCAGGTGCCGTTGCAAAACAATCAACAGGTGAGTTTACTGCGTTTTGATATGGGTAAAAGCTGGCAGTACTGGTATGGCTTGCCAAACTTTTATGTGATTACCCGTTATAACCACAGTAACCATTATGCGATGGCGGTCTGGCAGTTGGGTGAGGCCGTGGCGCTGGCGCGCTAGGGCGTTCTCATCACTGAAATTATTCCCCACTGTGAGCAAGACAGTGGGGAAGCGTCGACCGCATCGCACGGTCAGCGTTGATAGAAAATATTGCCATCGTAAGCTTTCAGCATTTTTCCGTCGCTGTCGCTAATCAGTACGTAATTCGATCCCATATAGGTCCAGTGACTGCCGGCATCCGGCGCTGGCAGATTACGCACCTGCCACTGTTTTATCTGGTATTTATCACTGCGATAGAGCGCCGGAGCAGTGTCACCAAGGGTGTAATGGATAAAGTCAGCGGTAAATTCGGTGATTTCATACGACGGTTTTTCCGCGCCAGGCGTCACCACCGCCGGTGCCGCGAAACAGACGCTGGTGGTCACCAGCAGCGTTGCCAGCAGCATTATTTTTGTTTTAGCCATACAGTCTCCAGTGAGTAAGCCGATTCCATCTGTCCGATTTGCTATCATTCCGTCAGTTACGCTTAACAGGCAAGAGCAAATGTGTGTTGAAGGATTACAGCAGCTTAACGCGTTATCCTTGCTGGCGAAAAATGACGATAAGTTTACAACTGAACAGCTGCGCTTTATTCTTATCAGCTGCTGGCGTAAGCGCCAGCAATTATAGCGTGAATTATCAATGACTCGGGGTGCCTGCTCTGTGAAGAAAAGGCTGAGAATTACCCGCTGAACCTGAACTGGATAATGCCAGCGTAGGGAAGTCAGATGCCTGAGTGCATCGCCTTCTTGATCGCCGGTTGGGAGTGTTATGAATCTTCAACCTGAGCCTGTTTCTGGCGCGTCCGTCGCCCAATCCCTCTCTCTGTTTCGTCAGCATGCGCCACTGGTGCACTGTATGACTAACGACGTGGTGCAAACCTTTACCGCTAATGTGCTGCTGGCTCTGGGAGCGTCACCGGCGATGGTCGTCGATGCTGAAGAAGCCGCGCAGTTCAGCGCTATCGCTGATGGCCTGTTAGTCAACGTTGGCACCTTAACCCGCGACCGCGCGCAGGCAATGCTGGCGGCCATTGATGCTGCTAATCAGTCACAGAAACCCTGGACGCTGGACCCGGTCGCCGTGGGTGGCCTGACTTTCCGCAGTGAATTTTGCCAGCGTTTGTTGCAACGGCGACCGGCGGCGATTCGCGGTAATGCCTCTGAAATTCTGGCGCTGGCGCAGCATGCCGCCAGCGGTCGCGGCGTCGATAGCTTACACGATTCCGCGTCAGCGATAGCGGCGGCAAAGCAGCTGGCGCAGGTCAGTGGCGCAGTGGTGGCGGTAACCGGTGCGGTGGATTACGTCACTGACGGCACACGCACGCTGAGTGTTGCCGGTGGCTCGCCGCTCATGACTCGGGTGGTCGGCACCGGCTGTGCGCTTTCTGCGGTAGTGGCGGGGTTTGCCGCGCTGCCCGGCGAGCGGATTCACCACGTTGCCAGTGCCTGCCGGGTGATTTCTGCTGCCGGAGAGCGTGCTGCGGCAGTGGCAAACGGGCCGGGAAGCTTTATTCCCGCTTTTCTTGATGCACTCTATCAACTTGATAAGGATGAATGGCTATGAAAAGGATTAACGCTCTGACAATTGCCGGTACCGATCCCAGCGGCGGCGCAGGGATTCAGGCCGACCTGAAGGCGTTTTCGGCACTGGGTGCTTATGGTGCCAGCGTGATTACCGCGCTGGTGGCGCAAAATACCCGTGGTGTGCAGTCAGTTTATCGTATTGAGCCGGAGTTCGTCGGCGCGCAGCTGGATTCGGTGCTGTCGGATGTGCGTATCGACAGCGCTAAAATCGGCATGCTGGCGGAGTGCGATATTGTTGATGTGGTGGCCGATCGTTTACAACAGGCGGCGCTGCCGTGGGTGATACTGGATACCGTGATGCTGGCAAAAAGTGGCGATCCGCTGCTGTCGGTAAAAGCGATTGATACCATGCGTCAGCGTTTATTGCCGCAGGTTTCCCTGATTACGCCGAATATCCCCGAGGCAGCGGCACTGCTGGATTGCCGCATGGCGCGCAACGAGCATGAGATGCAGGTGCAAGGGCGTGCGATGCTGGCGCTGGGCTGCCAGGCGGTACTGATGAAAGGCGGCCATCTCGGCGAGCACGAAAGTCCGGACTGGCTGTTCACCGCCGATCTTGAGCAGCGCTTTACCGCACCGCGTGTGGCAACACGTCATACCCACGGCACCGGTTGTAGCCTGTCAGCGGCGCTGGCAGCGCTGCGCCCGCGCCATGAAAGCTGGTCAGCCACGGTTGAAGTAGCCAAACACTGGCTGCAGGGCGCGCTGGAACATGCGGATTCGCTGGAAGTGGGCGGCGGCATTGGGCCAGTACACCATTTTTACCGCTGGTGGTAGAGCGGTATACCAAAACGGCGATTATTACCTGCGGATCGTTCTGAAAAATGGAGTCAGCAGTTTGCCTTAAGCGTATGTTTTGGGCCAGGCTTTGTTGGGGCGGCGACAGTCGACCGGTCGGGCCGAAGAAATTCGGCCCATCACTTATCTTTCAGGAGTTAGCATGACGGACATCGTACAGTTATTGGGTAAAGAAGCTGATCAACTTCTGCAACATCGCTGCATGACCATTCCAGCCGAAAGCCTGTATTTACCCGGCGCGGATTATGTCGATCGCGTAATGATCGATAACAACCGTTCTCCAGTCGTGTTACGCAATATGCAAACGTTGTACAACACCGGGCGCCTGGCAGGCAGCGGCTATCTGTCGATTTTGCCCGTTGATCAGGGAGTAGAGCATTCGGCGGCGGCCTCGTTTGCGGCTAATCCGCTCTATTTTGACCCCAAAAATATTGTTGAACTGGCGATTGAAGCCGGTTGTAACTGTGTGGCTTCCACCTATGGCGTGCTGGCCTCGGTATCGCGCCGCTATGCGCACCGCATCCCGTTTTTGGTCAAGCTGAATCACAATGAGACGCTAAGTTATCCGACCCAGTACGACCAGACGCTGTACGCCAGCGTCGAGCAGGCGTTTAACCTCGGCGCGGTGGCCGTCGGTGCCACTATCTATTTCGGTTCTGAACAGTCGCGCCGCCAGATTGAAGAGATCTCTGCCGCTTTTGAACGTGCGCATGAGCTGGGAATGGTTACCGTACTGTGGGCCTATCTGCGTAATAACGCGTTTAAAAAAGACGGCACTGATTATCATGCCAGTGCGGATCTCACCGGGCAGGCCAACCATCTGGCGGCAACGATTGGCGCAGATATCGTCAAGCAGAAAATGGCGGAAAATAACGGCGGTTATCAGGCGGTCAATTTCGGCTATACCGATGAGCGCGTTTACAGCAAACTGACCAGTGAAAATCCGATTGATCTGGTACGTTACCAGTTAGCCAACTGCTACATGGGCCGTGCCGGACTGATTAACTCCGGTGGCGCGGCTTCCGGTGATACCGATATCGCCGAGTCGGTGCGGACGGCGGTGATCAATAAACGTGCCGGTGGAATGGGGCTGATTCTGGGACGTAAAGCGTTTAAGAAGTCGATGAAAGAGGGCGTAGCGCTGATTAATGCGGTACAGGATGTCTATCTGTCGAAAGATGTGACTATCGCTTAACGGCTCTTCGGGCGGCGAAAGCGCCGCCCGTGGAAAAGTAATCGTTAAGGCTGTTCGAACCAGTCGCTGTTCTGTTCGGCAATCGGCGTAATCGAGAAAATCATCTGTTGTAAGTGGCGGCGCAGAGCATTTTCGGCGGCATCGGCATCGCCATCGACAATAGCCTGATAAATCTGCTGATGCTGTTCGATTAAACTTTCCGGTGGCGACACTTCACTCAGCGTCAGAAAGCGCACGCGATCCATGGTTGCTTTGATATTTTCTACCGTCTCCCACGCCAGTTCACAGCGAATGCTTTGTGCAATCAGCCGGTGAAATTCATCATCCAGCAGTAAAAATGCCTGGCTGTCATGGCGCTGAGCCGCCAGCCGCTGTAGCTGTAAATTGTGTTCCAGCTCGGCTAAGGCTGCGGGATCGGCTTGTGCTGCCGCGCGACGGACTACCGCCACTTCAACCGCCTCACGAATAAAACGGCCATCGGCAACGCGCTGCGCCGAAATTTTGCGCACAAAGGTGCCGCGTTGCGGCAGTACCTGCACCAGCCCGGCCTCTGCCAGTTTAATAAATGCTTCCCGCACCGGCTGGCGTGAGACATTAAAGCGGGTGGAGACCTCTTTCTCAGACAGCAACGCGCCGGGATGAATGGCGCAGGTGACAATGTCCTGGCGCAAAAAGCGGTAAATCTGCTGATTAACCGGTTCGCTGGCAGTAATAATGTAGGGTAGCGACATTCAGCAACATCCTTTTTGCGGCTAACGCAGTGGTCAACCGGGCTGTAAAACGTTCAGTCTAAACAGCCCGTTGCGCCAGCGCCAGCGCTTTTAATCGTGGCTAATCATCTGCCTTACCGTCTCTCTGGCACCCTGGGTTTGCAGCTGATGATAGAACTCGCCGATGCGGGCTGCCACCAGTGGACTGGCCGCCAGATCGCGGCCGAAAATCGCCTCCAGTGCCAGCAGTGCCTGAACGCGCGCCGGGCCATCCGGCGTGCTGGCAACACATTGAGCTAATTGTTCTTTTAACGGGTCGTTGATGATGATGGCGGCACCTTGTTCATCGACGCCGCTGACATAGCGCATCCAGCCCGCCACGCCAAGCGCCAGCAGGTCAAAATCACTGCCGTTGTTCAGATGCCAGCGGATACTGTCGAGCCAGCGCTGCGGCAACTTCTGGCTGCCATCGCTGGCAATCTGATAAGTGCGGTGTTTAATCGCCCGGTTCTGGTAACGGGTTATCAGTGAATCCGCATAAGCGGGCAGATCAACTTGAGTAATAGTGAGCGTCGGTGCCTGTTCGGCCAGCATCAACCGGCGGGCAGCGATCAGGTAGTTTTCATCTGCCATGCAGTCGCTGATATGCTGATAACCCGCCAGATAGCCGAGGTAGGCGAGAAAAGAGTGGCTGCCATTCAACATCCGCAGTTTCATCTGTTCAAACGGCAGCACGTCGGCGACCAGCTCTGCGCCGGCCTTTTCCCACGCCGGGCGGCCACTGACAAAATTGTCTTCAATTACCCACTGAAAAAACGGTTCACAGACCACGGCAACCTCATCGCGACAGCCCAGTTTGTCGCTCAGCGTGCTTAAGGTTTCTGGCGTCATCGCCGGTACAATGCGGTCGACCATCGTGGACGGAAAGGCTATATGTTCAGCGATGTATTTTGCCAGCGCAGCATCCTGCTGCTGCGCCAGTTGCATCACGACCTGGCGAGTCACCTGACCGTTTTCCGGCATATTGTCACAGGACATCACGCTGAACGGTGCCAAACCGCGCTGGCGACGGCGTTTAATCGCCGCAACAATCAGGCCGGGCAGCGACACCGGCGCATCGGGCTGGCTGATATCATGCTGAATTGACGGATGTTGCAGATTCAGCTGGCCGCTGGCCGGCTGATGACAGTAGCCTTTTTCCGTTACCGTCATGGAGATAATCGCCACATCCGGCTGGCTCATCGCTTCAATAACGGCGTCAATGCCGTCGCCCTGCGCGTGCAGCGCATGGGTTACCACGCCAATCACCCGGGTCGACAGGCTGTCATCAGTCATTTCGGTCACGCTGTACAACAGCGACTGCGCGCGCAGGGCGGTAATCAGCTCGCCGCTGTTGAGGTTTACTTCGCAAATACCCCAGTCGCTGTGATGATCGCTGGCCAGCAGGTCGCTGCACAGCGCCTGGTGGGCGCGATGAAAGGCACCAAAACCGATATGGACTATGCGGGTGCGCAGCGCGGAGCGGTCATAGTTCGGGAGCAGTTCAGCGGAGAACATAATCAATCCTTGTGAAGAGAAGGGCGCGGAAAGCGCCCTGAGCAATCAGACCGAAACCGTATCAGTGGAGGCTTTCGGGCTTTTAATCAGCACCAGAACCAGCACGGCACCCAGCGCGGCAATCACCCCTGCCAGCACAAATGCGCTGTCGAATTTACCGGTGTTCTGCACGATATAGCCGGTCGCAATCGGGCCGATAATGCCGGAAATACTGCCGATAAGATGGATAAAACCACTAATACCGCCGACGCGACTTTTATGTACCACGTCCTGAATAATCGCCCAGTAGATGGCGCCGGTGATATAAAGGAAAAAGATTGATACCGACATCAGCACCACTGCGGAAGTCACCCCTTGTACCGTACCAGCCAGCGCCACACAAATTGCCGCCGCCAGCAACGAGACGACCAGCACAATTTTTCTCGACAGCAGTAGCCTGCCGGTAATTTTGAAGATCTTGTCGGAAATCAGTCCGCCCAGTGCCAGCCCAACAAAGCCAACGATCCATGGGATCATGGTGGTAATGCTCATCGACTTGATATCGAGATTGTGCGCCTGCACCAGATAAGCCGGAAACCAGCTGAGGAAGAAAAACAGGATGTAGTTGTAGCAGAAGAAGGCGAAGGCGGTGACCAGAATCACCGGCTGGCGCAGATAGTAACCAAGGCCATGAGCCGCCTGCGCTAAATCCTGCTCGGCACTGATTGGCTCTTGTTTCAGCTGGTCGATCAGTTCGCGCTCTTTTGCCGAAACCAGCCGACTTTTAGCCGGATTATCCGATGCGATAAAGAACCAGAACACCATCCAGACGATACCAATTGAGCAGATAATCATAAACGCCGGACGCCAGCCAAAGGAGAGCGCCAGATAGCCAACAATCGGCCCGGCGACCGCGCCGCCGAGCGGTGAACCGGCGCTGAGAAAGCCCATCGCCGTTGCCGCCTGTTTTTTCGGGAACCAGCCATTAATCGCTTTATTCGCTGAGGCGCATATCGGGCCTTCCGCCATCCCGAACAGCACGCGCAGAATCAGCATCGACCAGAAACCGGTGGCAACCGCCGTCAGGCCGCAAAACAGTGACCACATGCCGACCGCGACGCCGAGTACCAGCGTCGGGCCATATTTATCGGTAGCGAGGCCGCCAATAAAGTTAAACAGCGCATAACCGAAGAAGAAGCTGCCAAAGATCATGCCGAACTGTTCGGCATTCAGCAGCAGATCTTTTTCAATCATCGGTACGGTCAGCGACAGGGCGACACGATCGAGGTAGTTGATCATGTAGACCAGAAATAACAGCAGTACGATTGTCCAGCGCAGGTTCTTGAACATGTTGACTCCGTAGGGTTTTTTATTTTTCAGGTACAGCATGCCTGGTAGAAACCGGCAAATGCCGGTTCCGTGAAACAGTTAACTCACTTTTAAAATCACTTTGCAGCAGCGACGCGGCTGCTTTTCAAACAGGGTCATCGCCTGCTCAACATCACTGAGTGCGAAGGTGTGGGTGACCAGCTTCTCCGGCTGAATGAATCCCTGCTCCATCCACTCGATGACCTGCGGAAAACGATTGCTGTTCAGCCGTGAGGTAAACAGCGACAGCTCTTTGCTGGTCAGGCTCTGCTGCGTCAGCGTGCACGGCTCGCCGGAGAAACCCAGCAGGCCGATGCGCGCCGCCGGTGAGGCGAGCGCGACGGCTTCGGCTAAAATCGACGGATGGCAGGCGGCATCAATAATCAGCGTGGGCTTTATGCCATTTAGCTGAGTATCCAGCGACTGCTGGCTATTATCGATCACCCAATCTGCGCCGTTTTCTTGCGCCAAAGCCAGTCGTTCAGGCAGGCGGTCAACGACGATAATTTGCCGGACGTTATAGACGCCTTTCAGTACCTGGATCGCGGTCAGGCCCATCGGACCGGCACCGTAAATCAGCGCGATATCGTCAGTCGTCGGTTGCAGAAAGGCGGTGATATTGGCGGCGATGGTAAAAGGCTCCACCAGGCTGGCCAGCGTATCGGGAATGCTGGCCGGTAGCTGACAGGCGTTTTTAGCCGGTGCCAGAGCGTACTCGCTAAAACCGCCGTCGCGATGGACGCCAATCACCTGCAGTTCGCTGCACACGTTGGGGCGGCCTACCGAACAGGGGTAGCAATCACCGCAGCTGACGACCGGATCGACCGCCACCCGTTCGCCGATGCGGCTGCTGTCGACATCTTCACCAACCGCATCAATCCGGCCAAAAAACTCATGGCCGATAACGCGTGGATAGCGCGCAAAAGGATTATGGCCGTGCCAGATATGCACATCGGAACCGCAGATACTGGCATACTGTACTTTGACGCGCACTTCACCTGCTGCGGGCAGCGGCAGCGGGCGCGTTTCAATGCATAAGCTGCCGGGACGTTCAATGACTACACTTTTCATCGTCGTCTCCTTACCAGTTCCACAACGTGCCGTCTTCAAGACGCGCAACGGGCAAATAAGCCGGTTCATAGGGATATTTGGCTGCCAGCTTTTCATCGAACTCGATACCGAGTCCTGGTTTTTCACCCGGATGCATATAGCCGTTGTCAAAGCTCCAGCTGTGGTTAAACACCTCCAGCATCTGCTCGGAGTATCCCATATACTCCTGCACGCCAAAGTTCGGCACCCAGAGGTCGAAATGCAGCGCAGCCGCCATACAAATTGGTGACAGATCGGAAGGGCCGTGGGAGCCGGTGCGCACCTGATACAGCGAGGCGAAGTCGGCAATGCGCCGCATGCCGCTGATGCCACCGGCATGGGTGATGGTGGTGCGGATATAGTCGATTAACTGCTCTTCTATCAGCTGTTTACAGTCCCAGATACTGTTAAACACTTCCCCGACGGCAATCGGCGTCACGGTGTGCTGGCGAATCAGGCGGAAACTCTGCTGGTTTTCTGCTGGCGTCGGATCTTCCATCCAGAACAGGCGATAATCTTCAACGCTTTTACCAAAACGCGCGGCTTCAATCGGCGTCAGGCGGTGATGCATATCGTGCAACAGATGTTCGTTAAAACCGAATTTGTCACGGATAGATTCAAACAGCTTTGGCGTAAAATCGAGGTACTTTTCTGTTGACCACAGCTGCTCTTCCGGCCAGTTGCCTTTGGTCGCTGGTTCGTAGGCCAGACCTTTGCCTTTCGCCATTCCGTAAGTGGTTTTCATGCCGGGCACGCCGCACTGGGCGCGAATCGCTTTAAAACCCAGCTCTTTATGGCGCGCGTAGTCATCCATTACTTCATCAATGCTGTGGCCAGTGGTGTGGCAATAGACCATTACACCAGTGCGCGATGCGCCGCCCAGTAGCTGATAAAGCGGCATATTGGCGGCTTTGCCTTTGATATCCCATAGCGCCATATCAACAGCTGAAATGGCTGACATGGTAACCGGACCACGACGCCAGTAAGCGCCCTTGTAGAAGAACTGCCAGATATCTTCGATTTGATGGGCATCGCGGCCAATCAGCTGCGGGCAGACATGATCTTTCAGGTATGAAGCGACCGGCAGTTCGCGGCCATTTAGCGTGGCATCGCCGATGCCGGTCAGGCCTTCATCGGTAGTAATTTTGACGGTGACAAAGTTTCTTCCCGGGCAGGTGACAAATACTTCCGCGTTAACAATTTTCATCTTGATGACCCTGTGACTGCGTTCGATGATGAAAAAATACGCGCGTTTATACTACCATACAAGTTAGATGCTCAGATTTGCGGCAGCGATCACGTTGTCAGTTCGTTAACCGTTTGTGACGCCTTTTGCATCCTGCAACCGTCAGGACGGGAACCGAAAAATGGGATACTGCCAGTCAAATAATTAATTAGCTAACTACACCACCGCAATCTGCCAAAAAATTGCCAGAACCACAGGCAGCATAAAAATAGCGTTATTAAAGTTAACTATCCGCAACGCGTGCTTTTTTTCAGGCTAAAGAAAATAAACGGTGAAATGACTAATAAGGTAAGCGCGGCAGTGAAGTCACGAATAATATCGACGACAAACACGCGCCGTGCATCGCAGACGTTTTTGATTTTATCTCCGTCGATATAAAGTTCTTCTTCAAATAAGAGCAGTAAAAATAAAGAACAGACAAAGTAATAGGCTAATAATACTGAGAGTAAACTTTTTCCAGTTCATTAGTATGCCATCAAAATCATACTCATTATCAATATAAAGTAATTTATAAACAGCATGATAAAATTTCTGCCTTCCCCCTTTAACTGAGGAAGGCAGAATACTCGTTACGCCAGCAGTTCACATGACGGCGGCAAACGGCATTGCAGCGCATCAGGCATAACTTCAATGCGGAATTCGCTGCCGCTCAGTGGTTCACCGTCGAGGTTAAATGTCATTTCGTTTGGCGCACGAATCGTCAGCCACGGCAGGGAGGCGGTGACCATATTCGGATTATCATCATCACGGGTTAACGAATGCAGCAGGGTCGGGAGAATCTCCTGTGAGGTGACGATACTCAGTTCCAGCGCGCCATCATTAATCAGTGCGCTCGGGCATAAACGCTGCCCGCCACCCGCCTGGCGGCCATTGCCAATGCCAATCACCAGCGCATCGCCTTGCCAGTTAAAATCCGGGCCGTTGATTTCACAGCTGTCGGCTTTCAGCTGATCCATACGCATCAGGCCGTGAATAAGATAGGAGACGCCGCCCAGCGCCGATTTCAGCTTCTCTGGCGTTTCGGTGGTAATGCGCGTGCCGAACCCGCCGGTAGCCATATTAATAAAATAGCGTTGCTGGTTCACGCAGGCCAGATCGATGCTGACCGCTTTGCCGACAATCGCCAGTCTTAGCGCCTGCTCCATATGGTCGGGAATACTGGCGCTGGTGGCGAAATCATTGGCGGTGCCGAGCGGCAAAATACCCAGCACCGGGCGGATATGGCTTTCCAGTTTTGCCAGCGCAGTGGCAATTTCATTAATGGTGCCGTCACCGCCGCCCGCTACCACCGTTTCGGCATTCATATCCAGTGCTTCACGCAGATAACGTTCGCCGTCGCCGTGTTCCCAGGTCACACGAACTTCTATCGGGTAGCCTTCATCGCGCAGAGTGGTGATTGCGGCACGCAACTCCTCGTTGCCTGCGCCTTTGCCATTTAAGATCACCAGCGTAAGTGCATGCTTGTCCATTATTGATCCTTGTAATGCGCTGGCCGAAGTGGCCGGTAAATCAGGGTCTGATGCAGATTTTATAGCATATCACGACGGGAATTTTTATCAGACAGACGGCTAACCGGAGATAAAAAAAAGAAAAACCCGCACGGGGGAGCCGGGCGGGCGAATTGAGGTGGTTCTGTAAAACCTTGCTATTTGGTGTTGGTCGTTTTTAGCAAGCGAGATAGTAGCCAGAAAACCCGCAGATGAATGTGATCAAATTCTAAGATCTGTAACGGCGGGTAAATTAGCTGAAGGCCAGTTCTCCCGCCATTTTCTTAGCTGAGATTACGCATCAGCAGCGCGTAACTCAGATCGATCTCTGGAGGAATCGGCACCCAGACAAAATGGCCGTTGCCCGGTGCGACGTCAACCGCCTGCGACCGGTTATTCTCCATCTCTTCGAGAGTGAAGTTGACATTACCCGCTGGCGTCATCAGCTCCAGGCTGTTACCAATGGCGAATTTATTTTTAACGTCGACCTGCGCCAGATGACCGCGACGCTCGCCGGTGAACTCGCCGACAAACTGCTGACGATCCGACTGCGAATGGCCGCTTTCATAGCTCTGATAGCTGTCGTGAGTGTGACGACGCAAAAAACCTTCGGTATAGCCACGGTGTGCCAGACCTTCCAGCGTCTCCAGCAGCGAGGCGTCGAAAGGTTTACCCGCTGCGGCATCGTCAATCGCCCGGCGATAAACCTGCGCGGTACGGGCGCAATAATAGAAAGATTTGGTGCGGCCTTCGATTTTCAGCGAATGCATCCCCATTTGCGTCAGTTGTTCGACGTGGGCGACCGCGCGCAGATCTTTCGAGTTCATAATGTAGGTGCCGTGTTCATCTTCAAACGCGGTCATATATTCGCCCGGACGCTGGGCCTCTTCGATCATAAAGACTTTATCGGTTGGCTGGCCCTGACCGAGCGTTGGCTCGATATTCCTGACCGCAATCGGCTCATACTGATGAACAATATTGCCGACCTCATCCTGTTTACCTTCTTCGACCTTATACTCCCAGCGGCAGGCATTGGTGCAGGTTCCCTGGTTGGGGTCGCGTTTATTCAGATAGCCGGAAAGCAGGCAGCGTCCGGAGTAGGCCATGCACAGTGCGCCATGAACAAAGATCTCCAGTTCCATTTCTGGCACCTGCTGACGAATTTCCGCAATCTCTTCCAGCGACAGTTCGCGCGACAGAATCACGCGCGTCAGCCCCATCTGCTGCCAGAATTTTACCGTGGCCCAGTTTACCGCATTAGCCTGAACTGACAGATGCACCGCCATCTGTGGGAAAGCTTCGCGCACCAGCATAATCAGCCCGGGATCGGACATAATCAGCGCGTCCGGCCCCATCTCAATCACCGGTTTCAGATCGCGAATAAAGGTTTTCAGCTTGGCGTTATGCGGCGCGATATTCACCACCACGTAAAACTTTTTACCCAACGCGTGCGCTTCATTGATCCCGATGGCGAGATTCTCATGATTGAATTCGTTGTTGCGCACCCGCAGGCTGTACCGTGGCTGACCGGCATACACCGCATCTGCACCATAGGCAAAGGCGTAACGCATATTTTTCAGCGTTCCGGCCGGAGAGAGGAGTTCCGGTTTAAACATATTTTTCTCAGTCTGATGTCAGGTCAGAACGGCATTCAGCCGCCAGCCAGCGCCAGACAAGAGTGTCGGGCTGGCCTTACAAATTGTGCGGGGATTGTAGGAGGTCGGCAGTAGAATGTAAATTGCGCTAGATCAAACGACAGACATCTGCCTCCCAGCGGTAGCCCATACCATAGACAGCGCGGATAAAAGGCTGATCGCTGTCGAGCGCTTCCAGCTTGCGGCGCAGATTTTTTATGTGGCTGTCAATGGTGCGATCCGTCACCACCCGGTAGTCGTCATACAGGTGATTAAGCAGCTGTTCGCGGGAGAAAACTTTGCCGGGTTCCTGCGCGAGCGTTTTCAGCAGACGGAACTCTGCCGGGGTCAAATCAAGCGGGCGTTGATTCCAGCTGGCCTGAAAACGTCCTTCATCCACCAGCAGCAGTGAGGCTTGCTGTGCTTCTTCCGGCGTCTGCCTGACGCGGCGCAAAATAGTTTTCACTCGCGCCACTACCTCGCGCGGGCTGAACGGCTTGCAGATGTAATCATCAGCACCGATTTCCAGCCCCAGCAGGCGATCGATCTCTTCGGTTTTTGCCGTCACCATCATTATCGGCAGATCGGAAAAACGTCGCATTTCACGGCACAGCGTCAGGCCGTCAACTCCCGGCAGCATCAGGTCGAGCAGCACTAAGTCCGGCTCGTTTTGCCGCACATAGCTAAGAACCTGATTGCCATCGGCAATATGGTGGGTGCGGTAGTTCGATGCCTGTAAATAATCGATCATCAACTGAGCCAGTTTCGGCTCATCTTCAACGACCAGAATCAGGGGCTGGTGATATTCAGTCATTTTCTCTTATTCAGTTAGAGTCCAGCGGTAATGCTACCGTAATGCGCAAGCCACCTAAATCAGAGTGCTCCGCACTGAGGGTGCCGCCGTGCGCCTCGACAATATTTTTGCAAATCGACAGCCCCAGTCCGGAGCCGCCGCTGGCACGATTACGCGAGCTTTCGGTACGATAAAAGCGTTCAAAAATCTGCTGGCGCTGCTCATCGCTTACGCCAGGCGCCGAATCATCAAAATGCAGCAACATCTTATCAGCTTCTGACGTCAGTGAAATCCTCAGCCCGCCACCGGCGTCGGTATAGCGCAGACTGTTCTCCATCAGATTGGTAAACAGCTGCATCAGGCGGTCAGCATCAGCAAAAAGCGGTGCCTGATCCGGCAGCGACAGGGTTAAAGATAGCTGGCGGCTGGCAAAGCGCGCGCGGAAAATCCCGCTGACCATTTCCAGTAAGGAAACCACATCGGTGGGGCTTTTGCGGTAGGCCAGCGCGCCTTCATCCGACAGCGAGAGCTGATGCAGATCGTCGACCAGTTTGGTCAGCGTGGCTACTTCCGCCTGCAGTGAGACAATGGCCTCCGGCGTCAGTTTGCGCACGCCATCCTGCATCGCTTCCAGCTCGCCGCGCAGGATGGCCAGCGGCGTGCGCAGCTCATGGGAAATATCCGCCATAAAGGCCCGGCGCATACTCTCATTTTTTTCCAGTGAGCTGGCAAGTTTGTTAAAGTCCTGCGCCAGCCGGCCAAGTTCATCGCGGCTGCTGACTTCAACCCGCTTGGAAAAATCACCGGCGGCCAGGTAATAGGTGCCTTCCACCAGCCGTTTTACCGGCGCTAACAATCCGCGCGACATCAGCCAGGTGACGGCAGCGGCTAACAGCATCGACAGCCCTACAATCAGCCAACTGGTGCGCCGTTGCTGCTGGTCAAAGTTAATATCGGCACTGCGGGTCAGCCGTTCTGGCGGCGAACCAATGACCCAGCCGACAATTTTGTTATTGCTGGTGGTGATATTGTGCCGTATTCCTTCATGCGGCACCGGTTCGCGCGGGCCAGCCAATACGTGATATTGCTGATCGATTATCCAGAACTGAGTGCGCCAGCCGTGTGGCGGAATCGCATTACTGGCCTCGGAGCTTTGCTCCAGCGAGCGCAGAATGGAAAAAATCCGCTTGTCATTGTTGCGCAAAAAGTCCCAGTTACCGTGCTGCTCATACTGATCGGCCAGTGCATCGCTGAGCAGCGCCAGCCGCTGTTCATTGCCGCGCTTAATATAGTCAATAAAGCCATGTTCAAAGCTGAGGCGCACGCCCCAGTGCATGATAATCAACACCAGCATACAGGTGGAAAAGATGGCACAAAACAGTTTGGCGCTGATGCCGACACGCATTCTTTTCATCGATCTCTCTTACTCCTGCGGCTGGCGTTAATTTCCAGGCGCGATACCGCGTAGTTAAGCATCATACTGAGGCTGATAACGTTTTTTTCGCCGCAGTTTATCCATATACAGATAGACGACCGGAGTCGTGTACAGCGTCAGCAACTGACTCATTACCAGCCCGCCGACAATGGTTATTCCCAGCGGCTGGCGCAATTCCGCGCCGTCGCCGCTGGTCAGTACCAGTGGCAGGGCACCAAACAGCGCCGCCAGCGTGGTCATCAAAATCGGCCGAAAACGCAGCAGGCAGGCCTGATAAATTGCGTCACGCGCACTCTGATTACCGTTACGCTGCGCGTGCAGCGCGAAGTCTACCATCATGATCGCATTCTTTTTCACGATACCAATCAACAGCATAATACCAATCAGTGCGATTAGGCTAAACGGCGCGCCAAACAGCTCCAGCGCCAGCAGTGCGCCGACACCCGCAGAGGGCAGGGTTGAGAGAATTGTCAGCGGATGGACGTAGCTCTCATACAGAATCCCCAGCACGATATACACGGTGGCAATCGCCGCCAGAATCAGCAGCAGCTGACTGTTCTGCGTATCCTGGAAGACCTGCGCGGTACCGGCAAAACTGCCGCGCACGCTGGAAGGAACGCCGAGTGCAGTAACGGTGCGCTCAATCGCCGCTGACGCTTCCGATAGCGAGACGCCAGCTGGCAGGTTGAAGGAGATGGTCGAAGAGGCCGACAGTCCCTCATGATTAACCGACAGCGGGGCGTTGGCCGGTTGCCATTTGGCAAACCCGGAGAGCGGAATGGATTTACCTTCGCTGTTAATCACAAACATATGGTCTAACGCGCTGATATCCTGGGTATAACGCGGATCGACTTCCATCACCACTTTGTACTGATTCAGCGGCTGATAAATGGTGGAGATCTGGCGCTGTCCAAAGGCGTTATTCAGCAGTGCGTTAGTGTCGGAAACCGAAATGCCCAGCCGCGACATCGTTTCCCGATCGTAAATCAGCGCCATTTCCGAGCCGTTATCCTGCTGATCCGAATTGACATCCGTCAGTTCAGGCAGCTTGCTAAACGCCTGGCGAATTTTCGGCTCCCACTCACGCAGGGAGTCGAGATCATCGGACAGCAGCGAATACTGATATTCGGCATTCGACTGACGACCACCGACGCGAATATCCTGCACCGCCATCAGAAACAGGCTGGCTCCCGGCTCTTTCGCCAGTTTTCCCCGCAGCCGCGCAATCACCTGTTGCGAGCTCTCTTTACGTTCGGAGAGCGATTTCAGCGTGATAAACATCATGCCGCTGTTGGTGCGGGAACCGCCGGTAAAACCGGTCACATTGGTCACGGCCGGATCTTCGCGCACGATCTTCATAAAATCTTCCAGCTTGCCGCGCATTGCCTGGAAGGAAATGCTCTGGTCGGCAGAAATATTGCCCATCAGGCGGCCGGTGTCCTGTTCCGGGAAGAAGGTTTTTGGAATCGAAATATAGAGATAGACCGTCAGGCCGATGGTAGCCAGAAGCACCAGTAACGTCCAGCGAGCATGGTCAAGCACCCAGCGCAGTGAGCTGCCGTAGCCCTGTTGCAGCCGGAACATCAGCTTGTTAAACCCACGGATGCGCGGCTGGCTGCGCGGTTTATGCGCTTTTAACAACCAGGCGCACATCATTGGCGTCAAAGTGACCGAGATCAGTAGCGATATCCCTATTGCCACCGACAGCGTGACGGCAAATTCGCGGAACAATCGCCCGACCAGCCCACTCATCAGCAGCAGTGGAATAAATACCGCCACCAGCGAAATGCTCATCGACAGCACGGTAAAGCCGACTTCACGTACCCCCTGCAGTGAAGCCTGCAGCGGTTTCATACCGGCTTCAATATGGCGCGAGATATTTTCCAGCACCACAATTGCATCATCGACGACAAAACCGGTGGCGATAGTCAGCGCCATTAGCGACAGGTTATTAAGGCTGAAGCCGCACAGGTACATGGCGGCGAAAGTGCCGATTAGCGAAACCGGAACCGCTACCGCCGGGATAAGCGTGGCGCGAGCAGAACGCAAAAAGACAAATACCACCAGAATCACCAGCGCCACGGCAATCACTAACGACTGCTCAACTTCCGCCAGCGAAGCGCGGATAGTGGGTGAGCGATCCTGGGCGATTTCCAGCTGAATTGACGCCGGCACGATATTCGCCAGCTCCGGCATTTCCGCGCGGATACGATCAACGGTCTGAATAATATTGGCTTCAGGAGACTTGCGAATCATCAGCAGAATCGCCGGGCGCGCGTTGGACATCCCGGCATTACGCAGATCCTGTACGGAGTCTTCGACGGTGGCGACATCCTGTAATCGTACCGCCGCACCGTTATTGTAATGCACGATCAGCGGCTGATATTCCTCGGCGGTTTTCAGTTCATCGTTGGTTCTTATCTGCCAGCGCTGCTGCGGGTTCTCTATCGCCCCCTGCGGCTTGCGCACGTTGGCAGCGGCAATCGCCGTGCGCACCGCATCCAGCGACACGCCCTGGTTAAACAGCGCCTGCGGATTAAGCGCCACGCGCACTGCCGGTAACGAGCTGCCGCCTACCGAGACGTCACCAACGCCGTCGATTTGCGCCAGTTTTTGTGCCAGTTGAGTAGAGGCGTAATCATAAAGCTGACCCTGAGAATAAGTATCGGAGGTCAGCGTCATAATCATAATCGGCGCATCGGACGGGTTAGCTTTGCGATAGGTCGGGCGACTCGGCATGCCGCTTGGCAACAGCGCCTGGGCGGCATTGATGGCGGCTTGCACATCACGCGCGGCACCGTTGATATCACGGTCGTAATCAAATACCAGAATAATACGCGTACTGCCGAGCGAGCTGCTGGAGCTCATTTCACTGACGCCAGCAATGCGGCCCAGCGAACGCTCCAGCGGCGTCGCGATCGACGATGCCATGGTTTCCGGTGACGCACCCGGCAGTGAGGCACTGACCATAATCACCGGGAAATCGACCTGTGGCAGCGGCGCCACCGGCAACAGACGAAAACCGAGAATACCGGCAAGAGTGATGGCAATCGTCAGCAGAATGGTCGCGACCGGCCGGTGGATAAACAGCGCGAAAAACTTCACGATGCATTCTCCGTGCGCTTAAAGCGGCGGCGCGTGGCCAGCGACAGGCGATCAAACAGCAGATAGATCACCGGCGTGGTAAACAGCGTCAGGATCTGGCTGAGGATCAGCCCGCCAACCATCGTCACGCCGAGTGGCTGGCGCAGTTCTGCACCAACGCCGGTGCTGAGCATCAGCGGCAGCGCACCAAACAGCGCCGCCAGCGTGGTCATTAAAATCGGACGGAAGCGCAGCAGACAAGCCTGATAAATCGCGTCATACGGCGTCATACCCTGTTCGCGTTCGGCGGCGAGGGCGAAGTCGATCATCATGATGGCATTTTTCTTAACGATACCAATCAGCAGGATGATGCCGATTATCGCAATCACATCCAGTTCGTTGCCGCTCAGCATCAGCGCCAGTAACGCGCCAACACCGGCGGTCGGCAGCGTCGACAAAATGGTGATCGGATGAATAAAGCTCTCATACAGCACGCCGAGCACGATATACATCGCCACCACCGCTGCAACAATCAGCCATACCGTGCTGCCGAGCGCCGCCTGGAACGCCAGCGTACTGCCCTGAAACTTGGTAATAATGTCTGATGGCATTTCCAGCTGCTGTTCGGCCTGAGTAATCGCTTTGGTGGCTTCTTCCAGTGAATAACCGTCGCCAACGTTAAACGAGAAGGTGGTCGACGGGAACTGATCGAGATGATTGATCGCCAGTGCAGTATGACGCTGCTCAACGCTGGCGAGGGTATTCAGCGGCACGCTGCTGCCGTCGCTGCTGGTCAGGCGAATGCCATCCAGCGCAGCCAGCCCCGGCGTGCTGCTGGTATCCTGTTCCAGTACCACGCGGTACTGATTCGCCTGGGTGTAGATAGTGGAGACCAGCCGCTGACCAAAGGCGTTATACAGCGCGTTATCCACGTCGGCCATCGAAATGCCCAGCCGACTGGCGCTGTCGCGATCGACTTTGATATAGGCTTCCAGCCCCTGATCCTGCCAGTCGCTGCTGACATCCTGCAACTGCGGCAGCTTCTGCAGTTCGGTCAGCAGGGCAGGGACCCATTCACTGAGGGCATCCAGCGAACCGGTCTGTAAGGTAAACTGATACTGGGTGCGGCTCAACTGGGTATCAATGGTCAGATCCTGCACCGGCTGCAGATACAGCGTAATGCCCGGCACGCGTGCGACTTCTCTTTGCAGCCGCTCAATCACCGCCGGAATGCGATCGTCGCGTTCGTCCAGTGGTTTCAGGTTGATTTGCAGTCGGCCACTGTTCAGCGCCGGATTAGTGCCATCGACGCCGACAAACGAGGTCAGGCTCTGCACCGCCGGATCTTTCATAATGATCGAGGCGACGGTCTGCTGGCGCTGGGCCATACTGGCGTAAGAGACCGACTGCGGCGCCTGTACCGTACCCTGAATAATGCCGTTATCCTGTAATGGGAAGAAGCCTTTCGGAATCATCATCCACAGCAGTATCGTCAGCAGCAGAGTGCCAATCGCTACTCCGAGCGTCAGCCACGGATGATTCAGCACGCGCTTGAGCACCCGGCCATAGGCAGCAATCACCCGATCAAACATCGCCTCGCTGGCACGGGAAAAACGGTTCTGTTTGCGCAGTGATTCTGCGCTGAGCATACGCGCGCACATCATTGGCGTCAGCGTCAGTGACACCACCGCCGAGATTAATATGGCAACCGCCAGCGTGACGGCGAATTCGCGGAACAGCCGTCCAACAATATCGCCCATAAACAGCAACGGGATCAGTACCGCAATCAACGAAAGCGTCAGTGAGATAATGGTAAAACCGATCTCTCCGGCCCCTTTCAACGCTGCTGCTACCGGTTTCTCGCCTTTTTCGATATAGCGCGAAATGTTCTCAATCACCACAATCGCATCATCGACGACAAAGCCGGTGGCGATAACCAGCGCCATCAGCGTCAGGTTATTGATCGAGAAATCGAGGAAATACATCACTGCAAAGGTGCCGACCAGCGACAGCGGCACTGCAACCGCCGGGATAATCGTCGCCGGAACGTTGCGCAGGAACAGATAGATGATCATCACCACCAGCGAAATCGCCAGCAGCAGTTCCAGCTGCACGTCATGTACCGAGGCGCGAATATTGGTAGTGCGATCCGACATCAACTGTACATCAACTGATTTAGGCAGTGATGCGGTCAGCGCGGGCAGCATCTGACGAATGCTGTCGGCGGTAGTAATAATATTGGCACCGGGCTGGCGCTGCACATTCAGTACAATTGCCGGCTGGCGATTGGCCCAGGCGCCGAGCCAGCTGTTTTCCGCACCCTGCTCAACGGTAGCCACATCGCCAAGCCGCACCGCCGCGCCATTTTTATAAGCGACAATCAGTTGACGATAATCTTCCGCCGATTTCATCTGATCGTTAGCCGACAGCGTGACTGAACGTTCCGGGCCATCCAGGCTGCCTTTTGCTGAATTGACGTTGGCAAAGGTAATAGCAGTACGGATAGTTTCACTGTCCAGCCCCAGCGCGCCAATCGCCTGAGCGTTCATTTTCACCCGCACTGCCGGGCGCTGGCCGCCGGAGAGCGTAACCAGACCGACGCCGGAAACCTGCGAGATTTTCTGCGCCACCCGGGTTTCCACCATGTCCTGCACCTGAGTCATTGGCATGCTGGTGCTGGTCACCGCCAGCGTCATAATCGGCGGATCGGCCGGATTTACTTTGCTGTATACCGGTGGATTGGGCAGATCGGAGGGCAGCAAATTAGTGGCTGAGTTAATTGCCGCCTGCACTTCCTGCTCGGCGACGTCGAGCGGCAGGCTTAGCTGGAACTGTAAAGTGACCACGGAAGCGCCGCCGGAACTTTGCGATGACATCTGCTTCAGCCCGGACATCTGACCAAACTGACGCTCCAGCGGGGCGGTAATTGCCGAGGTGACCACGTCCGGACTGGCGCCGGGATACAGCGTCACGACCTGAATGGTCGGATAGTCAACTTCCGGCAGTGCCGAGACCGACAGGGCGCGATAACCGATAATCCCTGCCAGCAGAATAGCGACCATCAGCAGGGTGGTAGCAACCGGGCGCAGAATAAACTGACGTGATGGCCCGCCGCCAGACTCAGGAGGCATGACCTGCATCAGGAACGCTCTCCCTTCGCGCGTTGAGCGGTTTTATCGGATGACATTGGGGTGTTTTGCGCTGCCACCACTTCAACCGTGGCTCCTTCCGTCAGGCGGTCCAGCCCGTCGGTAACCACCCGCTCGCCGCTGTCCAGGCCAGCTTTAATCACCACTTTTTCACTGTCCTGAATCCCGACGCTGACGCCTTTTTTACTGACTTTATTCTCGCTGTTCACCACCCAGACAAAGTGGCCTTCACTGCCCATTTGTAGCGCGGCGGCCGGGATGACGATGGCATCATCCAGCGTGTTGACCTTCAGGCGCACGTTAACAAACTGATTAGGAAACAGTTTGTCGTCTTCATTAGCAAAGCGCGCCTTCAGCTTAATTGTACCGGTAGTACTGTCGATCTGATTATCCAGACTCAGCAGCTTGCCGTCGGTGAGGTGAGTTTTGTTGCTGCGATCCCAGGCTTCGGTCAGCAGTGAATCGCCGCTTTTTTGCGCTGGTAAAATCATCGCAATATTATTTTCTGGCAGGCTGAATACCACATCTACCGGGTGGGTTTGGGTGATCACCACGATGCCATTGGTATCACCGCTGGTAATATAGTTGCCGATATCGACCTGTTTCAGGCCGACGCGTCCGGCAATCGGTGAGGTAATCCGGCTGTAGGTCAGATTGAGCTGGGCGCTGGCGACACTGCCTTCATCGGCTTTGATACTGCCCAGTGTTTCACTGACCAGCGAGCGCTGAGTATCCAGCTCCTGCTGCGATACCAGTCCGGTTTTTGCCAGCTTTTCATAACGCGCCAGGTCGCGGCGTGCATTTGCCAGCGTCGCCTGGTCTTTTGCCAGTTGCCCCTGCGCCTGGGTCAGCGCCACCTGATACGGGCGCGGATCGATTTCTGCCAGCAACTGACCCGCTGCCACCTGTTGACCTTCGGTAAAATGCAGCGCCATCAGCTCACCGTCGACGCGGCTGCGCAGCGTTACGGTGCTGGCAGCGTTCACCGTACCTAAACCGGTAAGATATTGCGGTACGCTCTGCGTGACGGCAGTAGCGGCCTGTACTGGAGCCGCAGGCATTCCACGGCGTGCACCGCCTTTGCCGCGCTGCTGCTGAGATTCTACAGCGCCCGGCGATGACGGGGTGCTGTTATGGTGCCACCACCAGAGCGCACCGGCGGCAACAACTGCCACGATGGCAACAATAATAATTTTTTTTTGCGTGCGGCGTGCGGCGTTCATATTGTCAGTAGCTCTCCAGCGGTGCGAACGATAATTCTGGTGGGTCATAACGCAATAACCCACAAAGACCTTAGTGTAGACAGCTAAGGCGATAAAAAAATGAAGGAAATAAGGATAACTGTATAGTTTAGTTGTGTCGCCTGATTCGAGGGTTCTGGCGGCTATTATGCTGGCCTCAGCCGTCAGCACTATTCATATCCTGAAAATCTTTCGCCAGAAATCCGCAAAGCGAGGTAAAAAATGTTTGCTAAGCTGATGGTCGCGCCAGAAATCATTTAATTTCAGGAGAAACAGCATGAGTCAATTACCCTTACGTCAGTTAGGCCGTAGTCAGATTCAGGTTCCACCACTGACCTTCGGCGGCAATGTATTTGGCTGGACTGTCGACCAGGCCACCTCTTTTTCCCTGCTTGATGCGCTGGTAGATAAGGGGTTGTGGTTTATCGATACCGCCGATGTCTATTCGCGCTGGGCGCCCGGCAACGAGGGGGGCGAATCCGAAACCATTATTGGCAACTGGCTGAAGAAAAGCGGCAAGCGTGACCAGATAGTACTGGCGACCAAAGTGGGGATGGAATTAAGCCCGCAGAAGACCGGGCTGGCTCCGGCATATATTCGTCAGGCGGTAGAAGATTCACTGCGTCGCCTGCAAACCGACTATATCGACCTGTATCAGGCGCACCGGGATGACGAGGATACGCCGCTGGCTGAAACGCTGGCGACCTTTGATGCGCTGGTTAAAGAGGGCAAGGTGCGGGCGATTGGTGCCTCCAATTACAGTGCGCAGCGGTTGTCGGAAGCCCTGAAAATCAGCGAGCAGCAAAATCTGATCCGCTATGAAACGCTGCAACCGGAATATAACCTCTACGATCGCAGCGAGTATGAAAGTGGTCTGGAGCAGGTGGCGATTGAGCACGGACTCGGCGTGATTAACTACTATTCACTGGCCAGTGGTTTTCTCAGCGGAAAATACCGTACACCCCAGGATGCCAGCAAAAGCAAACGTGGTGAAGGGGTAGTGAAGCAATATCTTAACCCACGCGGCTTGCGGATTCTGGCGGCGCTGGATCAGATTGCCGCCGCGCGTGATGCCACACCAACCCAGGTGGCGCTGGCGTGGCAGATTGCGCGTCCGGGCATCACCGCACCGATCGTCAGTGCCACTTCCCTGCAACAGCTTGATGAGCTGGTCAAGGCGGCGACGCTGAAACTTTCACCGGAAGAGATTAAGCAGCTGGCCGAAGCCAGCAGCTAATTAACCGGCAAAGGTGACCTGTGCCCAGCGCGCCAGACCGGCGGTGACCGAACCAAAGTCATCGCCAGTGGCCAGCGGGATATCCGGCAGCTGTTGTTGCAACGCCTGACGCAGCAGCGGGGAACGGGCACTCCCGCCGGTAAGATAGATAACATCAGGACGGGTGCCGCTGGTGGCCAGTGCCAGTTTCACCTGCTCCTGAATACGCTCTAACGGTTGAGTAATCGCCGCCTGAAATCCTTCAACGCTGACTGAGGTAGCCAACGCTGGCTCGATAAAATCGAGCGCGGCTGCCACTTCACGGCTGTCCGACAGGGCAATTTTACTCTCTTCCGCGCTACGTACCAGACGATAGCTGAGCCGCTGTTGCCAGACTTTCAGCAGGCGCTTCACCACCTCAGGCTGCTGCGCATCGCGAATCAGATCCTGCAGCATTTTACGGCTGGCGGCAGCATAGAAATCGCTTTGCGCCGGAACATCGTTAATGGCTACCGCGTTCCACCACGGCAGAGCCGGCAGCGCAATACCTTTTGCCGTCTGGCCGCCGAGGCCAAGCAGCGGCATCAGCTCTTTAAATGCCAGCATAATATCCAGATCGTTACCGCCGACGCGGCAGCCGCTGTGACCGAGCAGGCTGGCGCCGCGCTCGGCTTTCGTGCTCCACTCCGGGCCCATCAACAGCATACTGCAGTCAGTGGTACCACCACCGATATCCACCACCAGCACTCGCGTCTCTTTTTGCAGCGTGGCTTCAAAGTCCAGCCCGGCCGCAACCGGCTCAAACTGAAACACCACGTCACGGAAACCGGCGCGATGTGCAGCGCGTTCAAGTATGCCCTGCGCCTGATGGTTGGCGTCTTCACCGCCTAAGCCCTGAAAGTTAATCGGGCGACCAATCACCGCTTGCTGAATGTCACTGCCCAGCTGGTTTTCAGCGGTTTTGCGGATATGCAGCATCATGGCGCACACCAGGTCTTCAAACAGCGCGATCTGCTGCGGCTTCAGTCCGCTGGCACCGAGGAAGGATTTCGGCGATTTAACAAACCACACCTCTTCCGGATCATCCATATACTGCGCCAGCGATGCCAGACCAAACTGCACGCTGTTACTGTTGACCTCGATATCTTCTTCGCGGTTAAAGGCGATGGCGCGACGCAACAGCGCCTGGTTTTCAGCGTCCGGCGTGGCGACTTGATGATGGCGGAATAACCATTCGCTGATCGCTTCACGCGTAGGTGCACATAACATTGAGGGCAACCACGGCGAATTATTTTCCAGCGGCAGCAGGCGCGGCGAGCCCTTCTCCATCACAGCTACCGAGCAGTTTGCCGTCCCGTAATCGAAACCGATAAACATGTTTACCCTCCCAATGGCGAAAAAAGGGGGCGACTTTAGCGCAGTACGTCGTGCAGGGCAATCAATACCACGCGGTTGGCGACAGGCGGGACAATATAGGCGGAGAAGGGCTATTTAATCGCGAAGTAACTGTTGCTCAGCAGGGTTGTGAGCGTCTGCGGGCTGCCGACCGCCTCACCCCATACCACGTCGATACCAATAGTGGCCAGCGTGGTTAACGCCAGCGGTAACTCTACCGGGCCGGCAAGGGTGGCGATGTTCAGCCGCTGGGCGTGACCATGGATAATTGACACCATCATTTCGTCCATCAGATTACAGTGGACGTTAGTCACCAGGTCCGCGCTGAGCATCAGATAGTCGATTTCGTCGGCATGCAGCAGATTAAATGCATCAAGATTACGGCCAAAATCGCGTAATACAATGCCGCAGCCCAACTGGCGTAAGCGGGCAATATTAGCATGCAGGGTTTCATGCTGTTCGAGCAGCGTATCAATGTCGAGCATAAAGTGCAGCAGATTACCCGCCACGCCGCCACTGCTGATTTTATCCAGCAGATAACGAATAAAAACGTCGTCTTTCAGGCCATAAGCCGACAGCGGTAGCGCCATGCTGATGGCTTTGCGCGCCACGCCGGCGCCATAGCTGGCATAAAAAGTATCGATAACTTTGCGGTCGAGCGCGATAAACAGGTCTGGCTCATGCAGGTTGGCGCGAAATTCTGCTTCACTGATCTCCTGACCGGTGCGCGAAAACAGTTGCAGACCGATCAGCCAGAAACTGACCGCCTGAGTTTTGCGCGGCGGCGTAACGGGTGAGGCCATCATTCGCAACGGATGCTCCTGCAGAGTGCGGATATTCTCTTCTCGCGTCATTACCGGTCGCAGCTGGCGTTGCAGGCGCGCCTCGTACACTGAGATCTGACCGCGACCATTATGTTTGGCGTTATAACAGGCAAAGTCAGCCTGGGCCATCACTTCGCTGGCGATACAGTTGCTGCTGGTAATTTGCGTTAGTCCGGCGCTGGCACCGATGCGAAACAGCCGTCCTTCCCACAGGAAGCGGTACTCATTAATGCTGCTGACCAGACGCTGTACCACTTCGATGGCAGCGTCAGTTGAACTGTCGCTTAACAGCAAGCCAAACTCATCACCGCCCAGGCGCGCCAGCAGATCGTGGCTGCGCAGTTGCGACTGCATTAATTTCGCCAGCTCATGCAGCAGCGCATCGCCAGCGGCATGGCCCGCGGTATCGTTGATAGCTTTAAACCGGTCAAGATCAATAAAGGTCAGTACGTGCTGATGCTGATGTTCGCTGGACGAAACCAGCAGCCGCTTCAGCTGGTGTTCGAAACTGGAGCGGTTGGGCAGGCGCGTCAGCATATCGTGTGAAGCGCTGTAGCTGAGGCGTTTCAACATTTCCCGAGATTCGCTGACGTCATGAATCACCATCACGCAGCCAATAATGCGGCCTTCGATAGTGTTGAGTGGGGTAATGCTGTAGTGAATATCAAACTGGTCGCCGCCAGGGCTGTGCAACACCAGGTCCTGCTCAAAATCTGGCGTGACTTTCACTTCAGGCAGCTTACTCAGCAGCAGGTTTTCAATTTCTGGCCCTTTACTGCCGTGGGTAATATGCAAAATTTTGCTGATATGGACACCCGCCGCGCGCTCCTGAGACCAGCCGCTCATCTGCTCAGCGACCGGATTCATAAAGGTTATCAGCATCTCCTGGTTGGTACTGATCACCGCCTCGCCGATCGAGTCGAGAGTAATCAGCATGCGCTCTTTTTCCTGGAACAGCGCTTCATTTAGCGCCCGAACTTCGGTCACATCCTGACTGATACCCAGAATGCGCTCAATACGCCCGTCATCGCGTAAAATTCGGTTGGCCTGAGTGTGGATATAGCGGATCCCGGTGCTGCTCTGGATACGGTACTCAAGATCTAACGGCTCACGCAGTTTTATCGACCGTTTTAACGCTTGCTCCGCTTTGTCGCGATCTTCCGCAATCACGCAACCTAACCAGTAGCGATCGGTGGGCGTTTCATCGCTGGAAAGCTCAAACATTTCGTACATCCGCCGGTCCCAGCTGAGGTCGTTATCGTCAATATTCCACTCCCAGACGCCGATACCGCCGGCTTCATTGGCGATGGTAATACGTTCCATTAACAGACGGTTCTGTTCATTGGAGTGTTTCAGCGCGGTGATATCCTCTATTTGCGAAATAAAATAGAGTGGCTGATGATCGGTATCATGCACCACTGACACCGCCAGTCGCGCCCAGACGATTTTATGATCTTTACGCAGGTAGCGCTTTTCAGTGGTGTAGCTGTCAATGGTGCCGGCCAGCAGGGCGTTAAGCTGGGCGAGATCGGCATCCAGATCGTCGGGATGGGTAATTTTCTGGAAGTTCAGACGTTTCAGCTCATCGGCCCGATAGCCGAGAAAATGGCACAGCGCATTGTTGGTTTGCAGCCAGCGGCCGTCAGGAGAAACCAGCGCCATACCGATCGCCGAATACTCCATCGCATGGCGGAAACGGCGCTCGCTTTCGCTGATATGCTTTTTCTCTTCCCTGAACGAATGCATCGCCAGCGTCATCATATGGCTGGGAATCAGCACCAGCAGAAACGGTAGCCACGGGGCGCCGGCAATTTCATGGGTGCTTTCGGCGTACACATCGAAAAAGCGCCAGGCCAGCATCAGCGACATCATGGCGATGTTAGCGAAAAAAATAATAAAGGCTTCAAGTCGTGGCAGGCGCACCGCACTCCAGAACAGCACCACAATCATAAAGGTGAACGGCCACGGGAGATAGCGCAGCGCGATATAACTGAGTGCCAGAGTGGCGATCAGCGTAATAATCGCTTCCGCCAGCGTTTTACTCACTAAGGGTTTACCGAAATAGCCTGCACGCCACAGCAGACACACCGGCGCCAGCGCCAGCATACCGATCATTTCTGATACCGCCCACGAGGCGATAAAGTGTAACGCCGGGGCACCGGCATGGTTCAGCAGGCCATTTGCCAGCAACCCACCGAACAGCGGGGCGGCAATGCCGATTGTAGCCAGCATCTTATACCAGCTGCTGAGTGAGCTGAGCGGCGCTTTGCGCCCGAGAACCAGCCGCAGCAGCAGTCCGCCAGCCAGAGCTTGTAACAAGTTAACCAGCGGAAAACTAATGATGGCCAGCGAAACGCCAAACATTAATGCATTGGCCAGCACCAGGCCAGTCATACAGCTGAACAGCAATGGCAGTAACTCAGCATTGGAATAGCGGAAAACCACCACGGTCATCAGGGTAGTGGGGAACCATAGCGGCGAGAGAGTGCCGCTGACCATGATCAGCTCAATACAAAATAGCGTTAGCGCGAAACTTAACGCGCCAAGTATTAATGATTTTGCCCACCATGAGCCGGTGAGTCGGGATGAGAGAATATCGGTTGTCATCATCGATTCCAGCTGCATGCCTGCGAGCCTGACAGGCTGATTTACATGCTTTCAACAAGACTCAATGCTCGTTGCATGCTAGCACATCCGTTATGCAATGCTGTGGGTAAATCGAAATTATGCGCGCTGTAACCAATAAACTTTGCGGCCGAAATCAGAGTGATAAAAAACAGCTAATTAAGGCTGCTGCAACAGTTCACTACGGGTAAAAGGTTTCTCTAATCCGGTAATCTTCGTGGAGAGGTGGGTCAGAAAGCCCTGGGTGGTCGCCACACGGCCATGACTGAACAGCAGCACCGGAACCAGCAGCGCGACACAAAGCTGCACCACACTAAAGCCTTTAAGCTGAGAGCTGCGTTGTGAGAGTAAAAATGCACTGCTCAGGGTATAGCCAAGCAGCAGGCCGCTGACCACTTCGCTGGTGGAGTGAACGTCCAGCTCAAGGCGGGAGAAACCGACCATTAGCGGAATCAGATAGCCGACCGCCAGCGCCGCGCCGCGCAGCAGCGCGGATAAACGCCCGGACAGCAGCCAGAACATCACCGGCCACAGGGTTGCGGACATCGCACTGTGGCCGCTGAAGCCGGTGAAATTAAAGCGCGCACTGCCGATACCAAAGCCCATGAAGGCGATTTTCGACAGGCTGACCAGCGCCCCTGCCAGGCAGAAAACCACAATCCAGAACCACACGGCGCGGCGATCGTTATTTTTCCACGGCATCACCAGCGCAATAATCACTGCGGTGGGAAGCAGCAACATGCTGTCGCCAAGATAGCTTAGTGTGTTCCAGGACATAGTTTTCCTTCGGGTCAAAACGGACTTCAGGCCAGTACGCCAGATGAACACTAGTTTATCGGGGAAAGTACTTTGCGCCAAAGGGGTAATTTCCGAAAATCAGCAGGCGGGGTTTTTTCTGGCATCAGTTCAGCTAAATCCCTATAATTGCCAGCGAAACAACCCTCTCATTCCTGACCCGTCAATAAGGCAGAGCAAATCGACTTCGCCTTATCGATAAGTCACATAGTTATCAGGTCTTTAATTTTATGACTGACAAGTCTCACCAATGCGTCATTGTAGGAATCGCAGGCGCATCAGCGTCGGGGAAAAGCTTAATCTCCAGTACCTTGTATCGTGAAGTGCGCGATCAGGTCGGCGATGAACATATCGGCGTGATCCCGGAAGATTGCTACTACAAAGACCAAAGCCACCTCACCATGGAAGAGCGGGTAAAAACCAATTACGACCATCCCAGCGCAATGGATCACAATCTGCTGTTGCAACATCTGCAGATGCTGAAATCGGGACAGGATATAGAACTACCGGTTTACAGCTATGTTGACCACACCCGCACCAAAGAAACTGTCCATCTGAAGCCGAAAAAAGTGATTATTCTGGAAGGCATTTTGCTGCTGACCGATGCGCGTCTGCGTCAGGAGATGAACTTCTCTATTTTCGTTGATACGCCGCTGGATATTTGTCTGATGCGTCGCATGAAGCGTGATGTCAATGAGCGTGGCCGTTCAATGGATTCGGTGATGGCGCAATATCAGAAAACGGTGCGTCCGATGTTCCTGCAGTTTATTGAGCCATCCAAACAGTATGCTGACATTATTGTGCCGCGCGGCGGTAAAAACCGCATCGCGATTGATATTCTGAAAGCGAAGATTAATCAGTTTTTCGAGTAGCGACGGCATTGCTGCTACGATAAGATAAAATTCCTTAAAAATGACAGGGTTGGCATAGCATTTATGCTAACCCTGTGGCAGTGTTAGCAACCAATACATTGATGGAGTAGACGGCGATGAGATTATGCGATCGCGATATCGAAGCCTGGCTTGATAGCGGCAAGCTTGACATTACGCCGCGCCCACCGGTAGAGCGCATCAGTGGCGCGACGGTGGATGTTCGCCTCGGCAATAAATTTCGCACCTTTCGCGGTCATACCGCTGCCTTTATTGATTTAAGTGGGCCAAAGGATGAAGTCAGCGCAGCATTAGACCGGGTAATGAGCGATGAAATTGTGCTGCCGGAAGGTGAAGCATTCTTTTTGCATCCCGGCGAACTGGCACTGGCGGTGACCTTTGAGTCGGTGACGCTTCCCGACGACCTGGTCGGCTGGCTGGATGGTCGCTCGTCGCTGGCGCGTCTGGGCTTAATGGTTCACGTCACCGCGCACCGCATCGATCCCGGCTGGCAGGGACGAATTGTGCTGGAGTTCTATAATTCAGGTAAGCTGCCGTTAGCATTACGTCCCGGTATGCTGATTGGTGCGCTAAGCTTTGAACCGCTGTCTGGTCCAGCTGCGCGCCCTTATAACCGTCGTCAGGATGCGAAATATAAGGATCAGCAAGGCGCGGTTGCCAGCCGAATTGATAAAGACTAACAGCCTGGCGCTTCAGGCGAATAAGAGGATCGGATGAGAAGATTAATTACCACGCTGGCCATACTGTTGGTAGTGATTGTGGCAGGCATGTCAGCGCTGGTACTGCTGGTTAATCCCAACGATTTTCGTGCTTACATGGTGCAGCAGGTTGAACAGCGCAGTGGCTATAAACTGGAGCTGCAAGGCAATCTGCGCTGGCACGTCTGGCCGCAGCTCAGCATTCTTGCCGGGCGCATGTCGATTACCGCGCCTGGCGCGCAACAGCCGCTTATTAATGCAGAAAACATGCGCCTCGACGTGCATCTTCTGCCGCTGTTATCCCACCAGCTCAGTGTAAAACAGGTGATGCTGAAAAACGCGGTGATCCGCGTTACCCCGGAAAGTGAAGCGCAGCGTCCTCAGGATGCTCCGGTTGGTCCGTCGGGTTCCTCGGTGCCGGAGACGGCCAGCGGCTGGAAATTCGATATCGCCAAATTGCAGGTGGTGGACAGCCTGCTGGTCTGGCAACAGGCTGGCGGTGAGCAGATCAATTTCCGCGATATCAATCTCGAGCTGTCACAAAATGCCCGTAAGCAAGCCAGTGTGGATCTGACTACCCGCGTCAGTCGCGATCAGCGCGAACTGCAGCTGGCGTTGAAAGGAGCGATGGATGTTACTGAATATCCACAGCGCATCTCCGGCAATATCGAGCAGCTAAGCTGGCAATTAAGAGGCGCGGACCTACCGCCGCAGGGTCTTCAGGGTGAAGCCTCACTGCTGGCCGACTGGCAAAATGAAACCCAGCAATTCTCGCTCAAAAATATCGCTTTAACGGTAAACAACAGTCAGCTTAATGGCGCTGTTTCCGGTAAATTAAGCGGTAGCCCGGATTTCAATATCGATCTGCATGCGCCGACGCTGGATATTGATGCGTTAACCGGCAATAACTTCCTGCAAAACGCCACTGACGGCCAGCCCGCTACGCAACTGTCGACAGGCCGCGCGCCGGTGATTGCCGAGCCGATCGAACGCAGTAATGAAAACTCAGCGCTGAATGACATCAGCGGTAAGCTGAATATGCAGATTGATACACTGCGCTGGCGCGGCATGGATTTCAGTCAGGTCCAGTTTGTCGGCAGCAACGATCACGGTGCAATGAATATTGCCACCCTGACCGGCAAAACGGGTTCCGGTGACTTCTCCCTGCCCGGCACAGTAAATATTCATAATCCACTGACTCAGGTCACCTTCCAGCCGGTACTCAATCAGATTGAGCTGGCGCCGCTGCTGAAAGCTTTCGAACTGCCGGAAACCGTCAGTGGCAAGCTGTCGATGAGTGGCAAACTGCACGGCCATGGGCTCAGTGTGGAAGATTTTAAACACCACTGGCGTGGCAACGCTGAAATGAGTATGCAAAACGCACGGCTGGCCGGGCTTAACTTCCAGCAAATGATCCAGCGTGCGGTTGAACGCAGCAGCGACCAGGTGCGAGGCACTGACTCTGATGTCAGCTATACCGAAGTTCAGCAGCTGAAAGGCTCACTGCAGCTCGATAATGGCTCAATGGCGCTGGTTAATCTGCAAGGGCGCTCCGCAATGCTGGACCTCGCCGGTAAAGGAATTGTTAACCTCGACAGCCAGCAGTGTGATATCACCTTTAATATTAAGGTAACCGATGGCTGGAAAGGGAATAACCAGCTGGTGCAGACGCTAAAAGAAACCGCGATTCCACTGCGGTTGTATGGCTCGTGGGACAGCCTGCAATACTCGTTGCAGGTTGACCAGGTGCTGCGTAAACGCATTCAGGACGAGGCCAAATCGCGGATTAACAGCTGGATTGAGCGTAATCAGGGCAATAAAAACAGCGAAGATGCGAAGCAATTATTGAAAGAGAATAAGTAATTGTCGGGGCAGGGGAGTCGTTTTCGACTCCCCTGAATCTATGTCACTGATGTTAGCTGTCCGACTCCGGCAGCTTTAACGGAATAATCTGCACCTTCTGCACCCGATGGCTGTCAACCTGCAGAATCCGAAACAGAAAATCGCCAACCTGCAGTTCTTCGCCTTCCTGCGGTATCCGTTGCAAATGCTCCATTAAGAGTCCGGCAATGGTGTGATACTCGCGCTTTTCATCCAGCGGCAGTCGTAAGTACATGACCAGATCGTCCAGCGGCATATAGCCATTGGCTGTCCAGCTACCGTCGGCGTTTTGCACAATATCATGACGCGCATCCAGCTCTTCGCTCTCGTTGGGTAAATTACCGGCGATGGTTTCCATCACATCACTTAGCGTCACCACGCCTTCCACCGAACCAAACTCATCGACGACAAAAGCAAAGTGCGTGCGTGCATTACGGAACTGCTCCAGCGCCTGTAACAGCGGCAATTGCTCGGGAAACACCAACGGCTGGCGAATCAGCGCGCGTAAATCGAGAGCGTTTTCATGCAGCGACTGGTGCAGAAGGTCGATAACATGCACCACCCCCAGCGGGTCGTCACTCTTTTCGGTGATGATAATGCGCGTGTGCTGATTGCGATCGAGCTGCTCCATGATTTTTTCTGGATCGTCAGCCAGATCGATATTCTCAATATCGTGGCGTGAGGTCATGATACTGCGAACGCTGCGCTGCCCCATCCCCAACACCCGGGCGATCATTAATCGTTCCTGCTTATTAAAGATCCCCTGGTTCTCATTATGGTCGGCAACCAGCGAGGATGTCTCGGCATCCAGTTCGGCATGCTCATGATGCCCGCGCAGTAAACGCAGCACCGCTTCGGCAGTGCGTTTGCGCAGCGGCAGCTTGGCAGACAGGAAGCGACGACGATTAAAATGTGCCAGCTGATTCAGCGATTCGATAATTACCGAAAACCCGATAGCCGCGTAGAGATAACCTTTGGGTATATGGAAGCCAAAACCGTCTGCGATCAGGCTAAAGCCTATCATTAACAGGAAACTCAGACAGAGAATAACAATCGTCGGGTGACTGTTAACGAAGCGGGTGAGGGGCTTACTGGCCAGCAACATCAGAAAAATTGCTACCACTACGGCGGCCATCATGACCGGAAGATGATCAACCATCCCCACTGCAGTAATCACCGAATCCAGTGAAAACACCGCATCCAGAACCACAATTTGTGCCACCACTGGCCAGAATCGCGCGCCACGTTTCTGCGTATTCTGCTCTTCGTCCTTACCTTCAAGCCGCTCATTAAGTTCCATGGTGGCTTTAAACAACAGGAACACTCCTCCCACCAACATAATAATATCCCGCGCGCTAAACGGATGACCTGCAAGGGTAACCAGCGGTTTAGTCAGTGTGGCAAGCCAGGAGATGGAAGTCAGCAGCAGTAAACGCATAACCAGCGCAAGTAACAAGCCGGTTACCCGAGCACGGTCGCGTTGCGCTGGGGGCAGTTTTTCTGCGAGAATGGCGATGAAAACAAGATTATCAATACCCAGTACCAGCTCCAGCACGATTAGCGTAACCAGACCGGCCCAAATTGACGGATCGGCGATCCATTCCATACGACGTATTTAACCCTATAAGATGTATTAATTAGATTAATGTTGATATTGGTACGCTAAACAAAAAAACGCAATGCTATCTAGGAATAATCTCAGGATGAATCTATTTAAGTTTCGAGACAGTCGTGCCGTGTGACTTTGATCGGTATTGAGGTACTCAGAAATTCTTATACTGATGGAAATTGCAGCGAATTTGGCTTAACTACGATAAAAATATTATTATCAACATAGAACTATCCGGAAAAGACTATTTTCTTTATTAACTCTAACCTGTTGATTATCAATGTGATAAAATGGGCAAAGTTAGTCTTAATCTGAAAGTGACCGGGATCTGCCGTCCCGCCCTTGTAACAAACATTCAATAGTATGAAAATCTGGTCATAACTTATGTGATCACACCGTGATAAATGCGCCTTTTGTAAGCAGAGGGCCATGAAACGGTTCAAATGATGATTTCGGATTTATCAGTGGAATTATCCTAATTATCATCCTCGCAATAGCATTATTCTTATTTACAGCATTGGTAGCTGCAAGCCAGGGGCGGTAGCGTGTCTGAATTCAGATGAGTATTACTTCCCTTCAGTCAACATAAATATCGCGGATAAGAACTTTTTAGGATAATAGCCACATAATAGGTATGAAAAATCTAATGTGATAATCTCCTTAAATAAGTAACTGCTGACTAATCCGGCAAAAATCAGGAATTTCGTACAGTTACAGCTTGTCGGTTAGCCGCATATTGCTACACTTCCAATTTCGGTTGGATGCTAACTTTATTGGACTTTCTGAAGAGAAGCATTATCAGCAATTCATTAAGCTCACTGCTGTGAGCAACGCCCTGATGACGGAACTAAACAGTTGGGTAAAAAGCTGGACGTGGATGTGCGTGGATGGAAGTAGTTCACGAACACTTTGCGGTGTTGGCCGCTCAAGATAATAAATCAGCAACAGCGATGACAATTCAATGATGAAAACAAAACTTAAGTTGGCTCCTTTACTGGTGTCAATAACACTGCTCGGTGGTTGTACCATAATTCCTGGGCAAAACCTTTCGACAAGCGGTAAAGACGTTATCAAGCAGCAAGATGCTGATTATGATATCGATAAAATGGTCAACGTTTACCCAATGACACCGATGTTGATTGAGCAGATGCGCATCAAGCCGACCATCGCGCAACCGAATCCATTGTTGGATCAGGAACTCGCCAGCTACGAATATCGTATTGGCGTTGGTGATGTTCTTAGCGTAACCGTCTGGGATCACCCAGAGTTGACTACGCCAGCAGGTCAATACCGCAGTGCCAGCGATACGGGCAACTGGGTGCACTCTGATGGCACCATCTATTATCCTTACATCGGCAAAGTTCGCGTGGTGGGTAAAACCATCCAGCAAGTGCGTGATGAAATTCAACATCGCCTGGCACAATTCATCGAAAGCCCACAGGTGGATGTAAATATCGCGGCTTTTCGCTCACAAAAGGTTTATGTGACGGGTGAAGTGGGAACTTCGGGCAAACAAGCAATTACCAATATCCCATTAACTATTCTTGATGCGGTTAATTCAGCTGGAGGACTTGGTCCGGATGCAGACTGGCGTAATGTAGTGCTGACGCACAATGGCCGTGAGCAGCGCATTTCGCTACAGGCATTGATGCAGAACGGTGATTTAACGCAAAATCGCATGCTTTACCCTGGCGATATCCTCTATGTGCCACGCAATGATGACTTAAAAGTTTTTGTTATGGGTGAAGTGAATAAGCAACAGACGTTGAAAATGGACCGCAGTGGCATGACGCTAACGGAGGCATTAGGTAATTCCGAAGGGCTTGACCAGGCTGTTTCTAATGCGACTGGTGTATTTGTTATTCGTCCAAGTCGCCAGCAAGGCGGAAAAATAGCCAATATTTATCAGCTCAACACCTCTGATGCTACTGCAATGGTTCTGGGAACAAACTTCCAGCTTGAGCCGTACGACATCGTTTATGTCACTGCAACGCCTCTGACTCGTTGGAATCGCGTAATAAATCAACTGCTGCCGACAATCAACACCGTGCGTTACAGTGTTGAAACGACTCGAAATATCAAAAACTGGTAATTGCTATGTTTAATTCAGTTCTTATCGTCTGTGTTGGCAATATATGTCGCTCACCAACAGGTGAGCGATTACTACAAAAATATTGTCCTCAGCTTGAAATAGACTCGGCAGGTTTGGGGGCTTTAGTGGGGCATGAAGCCGACGAAAGTGCTAAAACGGTTGCCGGTAAAAGAGATGTTCTGCTCGAAAATCATTGTGCCAAACAAATCACAGCTGAGATGTGTAGAAGCCGGGATTTAATTTTGGTGATGGAAAAGAAACATATCAACGATATTACCAAGCTTGCGCCTGAAGTAAGGGGGAAAACCATGCTTTTTGGACATTGGGCAGGACAACGAGAGATTCCAGATCCCTATCGGAAAAGTATGGAAGCTTTTGACTCTGTCTATATTTTGTTGGACGAAGCCGCCCAGAAATGGGCTAATGCCCTTAACCGATAATCAGGCATAATAATGGTAGATAATAAATCGATTAATGCAAAAAAAGACATAGATTCCAAAGATGAGATCGACATTGGCCGTTTATATGGTGCTTTACTCGATCATCGCTGGTTGATTGTAGGAATAACCCTGTTTTTTACCTTTTTAGGTGCCGTTTATTCTATGTTTGCTACTCCAATCTATAGTGCCGATGCACTTGTTCAGGTTGAGAGTAGCCCAGGCAATTTGGTTGTAAGCCAAATGTCCAGCCTGATACCTGATTCTAAACCTACTTCAAATGCGGAAATTGAGCTTATTCAGTCTCGACTGGTTTTGGGAAAAACCATTGAAGATTTGAACTTAGATACCTCGGTTAAGCCTAAGTATTTGCCAATAGTGGGTGAGGGATGGGCACGACTGATGGGCAACAAGGAGCCTAAAGTTGCTGTATCGAGAGTACAAGTTCCCGCTGAGTTGATTGGTACAAAGCTGACCCTCGAGATTGGCGAGAATAAAAGCTTTACGCTTTCTTACGACGGAGATGAGCTTTTAGCCGGTGAAGTTGGAAAGTTGGCCGAGAAAGGCGGTGTGTCAATTTTGATTAGTGACACTAACGCTGAGCCTGGAACAAGCTTCTATTTACAAAAACAACCCTACCTGGCAACGTACAATTATCTGCTTGGGAATTTAACGGTTGAGGACAAAGGCAAGGATTCAGGTGTTTTAACATTAACGTTGAATGGCCCGGATCCAGAGTTAACACAGAAAACGCTGCAAGGAATTGCTAATAATTATCTTTTGCAGAACATACAGCGTAAATCTGAAGAAGCACAAAAGAGCCTCGACTTCGTAGCCAGGCAGCTGCCTGAAGTACGTGAAAAGCTTGACGATGCGGAAAATAAACTTAACGCATTCCGTCAGGAAAATGACTCGGTTGACCTGTCGCTCGAAGCTAAATCCATGCTGGATACCATGGTAAATGTTGAACAGCAACTCAATGAGCTAACTTTCCGCGAAGCAGAAATATCGAAACTCTATACTAAAGAACATCCAGCTTATCGCACATTGCTGGAAAAGCGCCAAACTCTGCTGGATGAGAAAAAGAAACTCGAAGGAAAAGTGGCTGGCCTGCCAAGAACACAGCAAGAAATTATTCGCTTAACGCGTGATGTTGATGCTGGTCAGGTAGTATTTATGCAATTGCTGAACAAGCAGCAAGAATTAAGTATCAACAAGGCGAGTACGGTTGGAAACGTCAGAATCGTAGATTCCGCTATGGTGCTTTATAAACCTATATCGCCTAAAACAGCAATCATCATCATTGTATCGTTTCTTGTCGGGCTGATATTCTCGGTTATTTACACATTGATGAAGGCGATTCTCATCCGTGGAGTTGAGAGTCCAGAGCAGCTTGAGAATTGCGGAATAAATGTATATGCCAGTATCCCGCTTTCAGAATGGCAGCAACAAAAAGACCGTCAGTTCTATCAATTCCTTAAAAACAATGGAAAAAACAAAGCTGCACGTACCAGCGGGGTGCTATCAGTAGCAAACCCAGCTGATTTGGCTGTTGAAGCGATCCGAAGCTTACGTACCACCATGCACTTTGCGATGTTGGATGCAAAAAATAATGTGGTCATGATTTCGGGTACTAGTCCTGGCATAGGTAAAACCTTTGTGAGCACTAACCTTGCGACGGTAGTTGCGCAATCTGGACAACGAGTAGTCTTTGTCGATGGTGATATGCGTAAGGGTTATGCACATGAGTTGTTCCAGTGCAATAATAAGAGCGGCATGTCCGAGTTGTTGTCGAATCGAGCTGCTCTACAGCAGGTAGTACAAAAAACCGAAATTGAAAATCTGGACTTTGTTTCAAGAGGCCAGGCACCACCGAATCCTTCTGAGTTACTGATGAGTCAGCGTTTCACTGACATGCTGGAAGAGCTCCAAAAAGAGTATGATATCGTTATCGTTGATACACCGCCGATTCTGGCAGTCACCGATCCTGCCGTTATTGGTATTCATGCAGGTACAACGCTACTGGTTGCTGGTTTTGAGAAAACCACAGTGAAAGAAGTTGAAGTCAGTATTCGTCGCTTTGAACAGAATGGTGTTGAAGTGAAAGGAGCGATTCTAAACTTGGTAATGAAGAAAGCTGCAGGATATTACGGCTACGGTTATTATCACTATAGCTACGAATCCACATCAAAATAACAATTCTTGTACCTGTATACGAGTCAACCGAAAGCGGTTGACTCGTAATATGGTTTTTAAAATGCCAAGTGTGAGAAATATCAATGAATAATGTATCTACTCCGCTTATAAGCGTAGTCATACCGACCTTTAATCGCGCGGATATCATTCTAAAAACCTTATTAAGCGTATTAAATCAAACTTACCGAAATATTGAGATATTCGTTGTCGATGATGCATCTACAGATAATATAGCAGAAGTTTTAGCGACAGTTGAAGACCCTCGCTTGCATTATATTCAATTACCAAATAATACAGGCGGCACGCGGCCTCGTAATGAAGGGATTGAGCGCAGCCAGGGTGAGTTTATAGCTTTACTGGATTCAGACGATGAATGGCTACCTGAGAAACTTCAGCGACAGTATGAATATCTCATAACGAAAGCTGGCTCAGCACGAGTCTGTATGACAGCAAAAATTAATAAGCGGCCTGAAGGTGAACACATTCGTCGAAACAAATCTCCGGAAGGGTATGCTTCAATAATGGAGTATTTGCTGTTAGGCAACGATTTCCAAACCAGTACATTACTACTCGACACAAACATTGCTCAAGTAACCATGTTCGATCAACATTTACGTAAGCATCAAGATTGGGACTTTGCGTTAAGACTGGAAGAGAATCACGCAGAATTCTTTTATTTTGATGAGCCGTTAACTATTTATGATGATTCAGATTCAATCGCAAGAATATCATCTGATGGTAAACGTGAAAAATCATTGATATGGTTGGAGAGTTTACAAAAACGCGTGCCTCATTATATTTATTATGGATTTTACGCCAAGATAATTGCTGATAATTATCTTTTATCTTCAGGCAATAAAATGAAAGGCATCTTAATTTATTTGAAGTTGCTTTTCTCAGGAAAAATGAAGGTTGGTCATTTCTTCCTGATGATGAACGAGCGAATTAAAAAACTAACTAACATAATGTTAAAAAAATTCGCGCCAGGCAGATAATAAAATAAGTTGTGTCAAAGTTTAGCAAAAAACGGCACTAACGGAAAAAATAATGAAATTCATCTCCCTAAAAATAGGCATCAGAAAAGACAGGTATGTTTACTTTGATGCACATATTACATTGATGCTTTTTTTAATGTTGCTCATGGTAATGATTGTTGTTGCAATGATTAAAGAATATGTAATGCCTGCGTACTATTTCTACGATCAGCAAACTATCTTTGAGATCATGAAGACAACCTTCAGTTTTATGCCCGGGAATTCCTATGGCAGTTCTGCTTACTTCTATCGAATTTTAGGGTTCGAGAAAAGCTCTGTTTTTTTTGCATTGATATCTTCGATACTTATCATGGGAACTTATATCTTTATTTTGATAAAGGTTCGCGGTGGTAATCTAAATCTTGTCGATCTCGGTGTATTCTTATTTTTTATATTCTTGTCAGTGATAAACTTAACCTGGCAGAACAAGGATTTTATTGTTTTTCTGGTAATGTTGCCACTGCTGATTACATTTAGCAGTCGCGCAACTGGATTAATAATCTGGACAGCGTTAGCGATTGTTTATGCTTACTATTTTCGGACATATTGGTTCCTGTTTTTGCTGGAATTTTACGGTTTATGGATTGCCAGCAGGTTTGTGAAATCTGGCAAAGGATTGTTTGTTCTTTGCCTTTTATCAATGTTTGCGCTGTCAATCCTGGTATCGGCAATATTGGGTGTGGATGTTGACTCATTTCGTACGTCGGTAAACGAAGTTAGGCTGGACAGTGGTCAGGAAGGAACAAACACCATCATTACACCGTGGGTCGGTGGTGGAAATCCTTTATTAGGTTGGATCAATATCAGCATTACCTGGATAACTTTTTTTGTTCCGTTTCCTTTAATTTTACTGTTGTCACCTTACTATTTAGTGATTTCATTTTTCATCATCATGATGTTCAGAAGAATCTGGCAGGTTATAGACAGGATAATGGCGGATAAATCATATCCATTACTTACTGTGTACAGTCTGATGATTATTGCATTTACTGTTATCCAAAGTATGTTTGAGCCAGACTATGGGAGTTATGTCCGGCATTTGGCGCCATTCTATCCGTTAATGTTTTATGTTTATTTATCGCTCGGAAAAGTAAAAAAGGTCAACGAATGAAAGTTCTGCACGCAGCGGAGACAATTAAAGGTGGTGTGGCAACCGTATTGAAGCAGCTGGTTGCAGCGCAGCAAAGCGATTTGGAAAAATACGATATCAAATGTTTAATTCCTTCAGACCAGGCTGAAGAACTTGATACCGCAAAGAGTGAAAGTGTGATTTGTTGGGAAAGAAAAGGGCGAAGCGTTGGCGCGTTAATCTCTTTTGCATCAGCATTCGTCAAAAGCGTAATGACTTTTCGTCCAGATATTGTGCATCTTCATAGCTCATTCGCGGGAGTAATAGGGCGAGTCTGCTTAATTTTACTTTACCCTTTTGTCCGGCCTAAAGTAGTGTATTGTCCGCACGCATTTAGCTTTTTAATGGAGACAGGTGGTACAAAAAAGCGCATTTATGCATTGATTGAAAAAAGCTTGTTGCCGATAACTGATGCCATAATTTGTGTAAGTGATTATGAAGCCGAACAAGCAAAGTTGAGTGGGATTAGTGCAAAAAAACTCCATGTTGTGCATAACGGCGTGCCAGAAAAAACAAGAACATTGATGAGCAGTAAAGGTCCGGATGAACCAATTGATTTGCTATTCGTCGGTCGTTTTGATTTCCAAAAAGGTTATGACGTACTCGCTAACGCTATGAGCAAAGTATCACCTGAGCAGTTACGATTGACGGTAATCGGGGATTCAGTTCATGCCACAGAAAAATTGGAGCCTCTGCCAGGTGCAATCTACACTGGATGGTTAAAGTCGTCGCAGATGGAACATTACTTTCAACAGGCAGATGTGCTTGTCATCCCTAGCAGATGGGAAGGTTTTGCCATGGTGCCACTTGAAGCAATGAGTTATTCACTTCCTATTGTGGCAAGTGACGCAACCTCATTACCTGAGGTAGTCAGGCATCATGAGACCGGGTTCTTATTCAAAAATGGCAACGTTGATTCATTAGTTGAAATACTTAATAGCCTGAAAAATTTCAATCTAAAAGATATGGGACAAAAGGGAAATGCATTTTATTTAATGCACTTTACTTCCGAAGTAATGATAAAAAAAACGCATGAAATTTATGCGGAAATAATTAAGTAATTGGATGACGATTTACGCTACGTGAAAACTTCAAAGAGGTTCAAATCGTGTCTTCAATATTACATGAATTGGGCAGGAAAGATAAAATGACAACGGCTAGCGGTAAGCGTACACGAACGAATGCATCGATTATTTCGATGCTGCAGCGTTTTTCTGATATATTTGTGATGTTTCTTGGTCTTTATTTACTCACCATTTTACATTCTCAATCTTTCTCATCTGATCGATGGCTAATGCTGCTTACTGCATTGGTTCTATTCCAAATGATTGGTGGAATTACAGATTTTTATCGTTCCTGGAGAGGGGTGAGTTTCGGATCTGAATTACAACTCATTCTTCAGAACTGGAGCATAAGCATTATAATTACTGCTGGTATCATCTCTTTCATGCAAGTGATTGATGTTGATTTCAAAAGTTACTTTATTTGGTTCGGTTTGGTAACCATCGGATTCATAATCTGCCGTCTGACCATTCGTTTTCTGGCTGGTAGTATTAGAAAACTAGGTTATAACAACCGTAATGTGGCTATTGTGGGCAATATGCCAATTGGCATGACGTTAGCTCGTAGCTTTATTGATGCGCCATGGATGGGGCTGAATGTAGTAGGTGTATATTCCGATGAAGGTGATCCGTCTTCAGAATTAAAAAATGACGATATTCCATTTTGCGGTAATATAGAAGCCCTTTTAGCAGATGCTCGTCAAGGTAAATTAGATAAAATTTATATTGCTATGGCGATGTCGGAAGAACAAGAAATTCGTCACTTAGTTAATCAACTCACGGACACAACATGTTCTGTAATGCTGATTCCGGATATTTTTACCTTTAATGTCTTACAATCTAGAACAGAAGAAATAAATGGTGTACCTGTAGTACCACTCTTTGAGACGCCAATGAATGGTATCAATATGGTATTTAAGCGGGTTGAAGATATCATCATCTCTTCATTAATTTTACTGTTTATATCACCGGTTCTCTTCACTATCGCGTTGGCTGTGAAATTGACCTCTAAAGGCCCAGTTATATTCCGCCAGGTACGTTATGGTATGGATGGTAAACCCATTATGGTCTGGAAATTCCGGTCAATGAGCGTGATGGAAAATGGCGATAAAGTGGTTCAGGCGACAAAAGGTGATGCGCGAATTACTCCTATAGGAAGATTTCTACGTTCAACCTCATTGGATGAACTTCCGCAATTTATGAACGTACTTAAAGGTGATATGTCGATTGTGGGACCGCGGCCTCATGCAGTTGCACACAACGAACAGTATCGCTCTATTATCCAGGGCTATATGTTACGACACAAAGTTAAGCCAGGAATTACAGGTTGGGCGCAAATAAACGGATGGCGCGGAGAGACCGATACTTTAGAAAAGATGGAAAAACGGATTGAGTTTGATCTGCAATATATTCGTGATTGGAGTATTTGGTTAGATTTACGTATTATATTTCTCACTATTTTCAAAGGTTTCATTAGTAAGACTGCTTATTGATCGATAATTTCTTGAAATAAAATTATTGGTGCCTCTTTTTTTCTTATTCTTTGAAAGAGGCGGTTTGACGTTTTATCAAATCAACCTGAAAACGGTCTCGATCCTGCTTAGAAGTGATATATGAGTCTAAAAGAAAAAACCGTCAAAGGAGCTAAATGGTCTGCCATGTCGACATTGTCGACTATTGGGATCGGCTTCCTCCAAATGACCGTATTGGCCAGAATAATTGATACGCATCAGTTTGGGTTACTGACTATTGCGATGGTGGTCATTTTATTAGCAGATACCCTGTCAGATTTTGGCCTGTCAAATTCTATAATACAGCGCAAAGAAATTTCTGAGGTTGAACTTTCAACGTTGTACTGGATAAATATTTTAATTGGCTTGACTGTTTTTACAGTAGTGTTTTCCTGCAGTGGATTAATTAGTGAGTTATTGAAGCAACCTGACTTAAAGGAGTTAATACAGGTACTATCTTTAGCATTTTTGATTATTCCCCACGGGCAACAATTTCGCGCATTACTCCAAAAGGAACTCGAGTTCTCTAAAATCGGCGTTACAGAAACATTAGCGGTGATAGTAGGTTTCGCCACTACAATGCTAGCTGTCTGGTATAAACCCCAAGCCATCTCAGCCATTTGGGGTTACCTTGCTATGGTGTCAGTTCGCACTTTAATGTTTTCATGGTTCGGTCGAAAAAAATATAAACCTAAGTTTCATTTTTCTTTTCGCTCTGTAAAATCCAATCTTAAATTTGGTGCATACTTGACCGCAGACAGTTTAATTAATCAACTTAATTCAAACGTAGCGACAGCCGTTTTATCCCGAACATTAGGTGCAGCTATCACTGGTGGTTATAATCTCGCTTATAATGTGGCAGTGATGCCGCCGACCAAGTTGAATCCAATCATTACGCGCGTACTTTTTCCTGCCTTTTCTAAGATACAAGACGACGAAGATAAACTTCGTAAAAACTTCTATAAACTTTTGTCACTCGTGGGATTGCTTAACTTCCCGGCCCTATTGGGCTTACTGGTAGTCTCTGAAAATTTTGTCATCTTCATGTTCGGTGAAAAGTGGCGTTTTGTCACACCTATATTGCAAATTCTTTGTGTGGTAGGTTTGTTGCGATCAATTGGAAATCCTATTGGATCACTGTTGATGGCCAAAGCTCGCATGGATATCAGTTTCAAATTCAACGTTGTAAAGCTTTTTATGTTTATTCCTGCAATCTGGATTGGCGCAAAGATCGGCGGGGGAGTAGGTGCATCTCTGGGTTTTTTATGCGTTCAGGTTCTGAACACATGGTTAAGTTATTTTGTTCTGATTAGGCCGATATTAGGTAAGAGCTATAAAGAATATCTTTACAGCATCTGGATGCCACTGCGTATGGCTTTACCCACGCTTTTTGTAGCTTATATCATCGGATTATTCCTCTCGACTTACGTTAGTTTATCCGTACTCTTGGCTATTCAAATTTTCTCTGGTGGACTTGTATTCTTGATCGCGATATCTATTAGCCGTGATCCCTTGATTGTAGAAATGAAACATCATCTGTTTAAAAATCCAAAACTTCGTCGAATCTTAAGAGCGGAAAAATAATTATGAACCATATGGATAAACTTAAAAATGACCTGTCAGTAATTGATCAAGTTGTCCCACCGGGCAGCAAGGTTGTTTATCTGGATATACCCCTCCATCTTAATGTTGGCGACCTGTTAATTTACAAGGGAACAGAACAATTCATTAAAGAACGCCGCTATGAGGTCCTGGCTCGCCGTACGGATAAAACCAGTATGAAGTGGCTTTCTGAAAATCGCAACCTGCCTAAAGATGTAACTCTTTTATTACACGGTGGAGGTAACTTTGGCGATCTCTATGGGCATCATCAGCGTTTACGAGAAGCAGTAGTGGAGTATTTTCCTGAGCATAAAGTCGTTTACTTGCCTCAGACAGTGTACTTTAAAGATAAAAGCAAAATGCAGCAATCAGCTGATATTATCAGTAAACATAAAAATCTGACCATCTTCTGTCGAGATGAGCGTAGTAAAGAGATTCTGCAAGCCCATTTCTGCAAGGATGTTCGTTTGTGCCCTGATATGGCTCACTCTCTTTGGAGCGTGTTTCCTAAACAATCCAGTAAAGATATCAAACGCAAAACATTATGGATGATTCGCAAAGATATCGAAGAGACTAAAGTGGATGGCTTACCTGATATGCCAGGGCCTGAAGCTTATGAAGATTGGGAAGATATCTGTACCGATCAGGATCGCGCCAGAACGAATCTTTTACTTAATTTCGAACGCGTAAATCGAGTCATATCTACAGGTCTGTTTAATACTCCTGAGAAATGGAATGCTTACACCGATAAACTAGTTGATAGAGTAAATCATTATTTTATGGAGCATGAGGTTGTCGTTACTTCTCGTATGCATGGCCATATTTTGTGCTGTTTACTCAATGTCAAGACAAAGTTATTAGATAATTCGTATGGTAAAAACTCGGGTTACTATGCATCCTGGACTAAGGATGTCGCTGATTGTGAGTTAATAACGCTATGAATGATGGGGCAATAAATCCTAAGCTTTCTGTGATTATTCCTGTCTATAATGTACTGGATTATGTTCAGCAAGCAGTAGATTCAATTTTAAACCAGTCTGAACCACCTTTTGAGGTGATTATTGTCAATGATGGTTCTACTGATGGGTCCGGTGCCCACGTTGAGGCATTATATGGAAGTAATCCGCTGGTAAAAATTATTCATACTGAAAACGCTGGCCTGGGGCCAGCACGGAATGTTGGTACGCGAGCTGCTACTGGTGATTTCATTTATTATTTTGACTCTGATGATATTTCAGTCGACGGTTTAATTGCTCAGTTCTATGCTACCTTTAAAAATAATCCTGATTTGGAAATTTTCGCTTTTTCTGCAGAGTCCTTCGAAGATCAGATTGGTAAAGACAAAAAAGAGTCCTTGCAGCAGCGTGTACGATTAATAACTTATCGTCGTAAGATGGAGCGCAGTTTCTCGAGTGGAGAAAATGCTTTCAATGCGTTATCCAAAATTGATGCCTTTATACCTAATGCCTGGCTTTATATTTATGCAAGACATCTTCAAGTCGATCATCAGTTGTTCTTCTTACCAATTATTCATGAAGACGAAGAGTTCAGTCCACGACTATTCTTTTCTGCTGGTAAAACGTGTGTAACAGATAAAGTTTTTTTCCAGCGTCGTGTGCGCATGGGTTCGATCATGCAGAGCTCACGTAATGAAAAAAATGCTGTAGGCTATCTCAAAGCATGTTATGCGTTAGAGGGGCTCTTACCAAGAGCCACAGAAAAAGACAGTATCAATAATATTCACGCAAGGATCATAAAAAATATCCTTAATGTGATTGGCTTAGAGAAGCGATCTGGCGTTAAACTCAGCGCTGCTACTAAAAGTGAGTTGGAAGATTTGTGTAAGCGCTATAATAATATTGATATAATTATTTCAAGAAAAAGTTACTTCGCATGGCGAGTATTTAACTTAATTCTTAAAAAATTAAGTTTGAGAGCCTGATTTTAGATAAAAGCCAGTCAGTTAATTTAGCTGACTGGCTTTTTTTTAACTTGGTATCAGCGTTTTTTGATCTGTTAAGCTTAGCCACGGAGCATCAGGTGTATCACCAAGCGCTACAAAAAGTCTATGATCAGATAGTACGATATTTTTTCCGGCATATTTGCATCTCTGATTCAGTGCTGAATTAACATTAATCAATTGTGACTCTTTAAAGGCCAATTGGTTTGCGATACCTATGTTTCCGTCGATATGCCAACTTGCATCGGGAGATGTCGTGTTTGAATATTTTAAAGGAATCTTTTTTTCTCCACGAGCTATGTTGTTAGTTAGCATGAGATTATGTTTTATATTACTTAGAGAGGCAAAATTCTCTTGCGCTTCTACAGTTGTGTTGCATATGGTAAGGTTGTCCAGGTTTGCTACTTTGAATGCAGATGTCACTCCTGTGTAAGTATCGCCATTAATTTGTACGTTGCCACCAGACCCATGAATCATAAGCACTCCAACGTCCGTTCCCGAGCACTCATGAATACAGTTACTGCTCTGTACTGTCATGTTTTCCGAGGCAACTAATGAAATTGCCCGGCCAAAACCTGAAGTATGAAGATTTTGGATTCTGACTGACTTCGGCTTATTTAAATTAACTGCCACATTCTTTTTCGAACCTTTATTAATCATATTTCCTGATAATGTTATATCATGATCGCCAGTTTGTGATGCTATAGCAAATCCACTAGCTTGAACGCCATTATCTAACATGATGCTACTGCTGATTTTTACTGCTTCGTTATAGTTTAGTACTGCCGTACCAGCTTTCACAGGTCGCCAGGCTTGACCATTTTTGTTTTCAGGCTGAACGGTTAAGCGAATGGTGTTTTCGGCAATGATATTTTTACACTGAGTATATGACTCACCCCACCATGTTGCTCCACCCATTGATATATTACCGATTGATACACCGTTTGTAATATTTTCAAATGCGAAGTGACGGCGAAATGCTCCATAAGCCATATTATTCATGAATATAATATCTTTATGATCAAAATCGCTTTTAACTTTTGGAGTATGTGGTAATCCTTCAGCATGAAAAGCTATGCGAGCATCTTCACCATCTTTAAGATAGGCATGGTTACCCGTCAAAATAGTGCCTGCCCCCCAGATAGAAACAGCATCACCACGGTCTTCTCCAAGGTTAGACTTAAGATCTGACATACCCGGACCAGCTCCAAGGCACTCAAGGAACCAGTTATCAATTATTTTAGTTCCGTAAGCACCAAAACTTGCCTGCGCTACAATTGATTGCAACATTCGATAAAAATATGAATTCGAAATCTCACAAAAATTTGCTGCAATCATCACTCCTCCTTGACGACCACCGCGTGGTGTTTTCAGTAAAAGGGGATTATCCAGCCACAAGCCGTGCAACCGAGTTGCTTCAGCATGAAGTTCAAATAAAAATTTACTTTGCATGCCTTGCAGGGGCGTGATAATGCAATTTGAACGTCCTTCGATAATCTGGTTTTTCACATTCAGCTTAATACTGTCGGAAATGCTAATTGGAGTATCAATAGTAAGGAATTTTTTATCTTCTACTAACTGTTGTAAGGCGGCATAATTATCCGTCTGGCCTCCAGACGAGCGACTCAGGTCATTTCGCACTTTTGCCCACGATGTGGTTGCGTGATCGAGAATGATCCCTGGAGCGACACCCTGTAGAAATGCCTGGTCCATTTTTGATTGTGGTAAAGATGCTGCCGGTTGAGAAGGCGCAATGTCGGTATTCCTGGCAAAACTTGAGGCTGCACCTAATGCCGCGGTCGAGGCAAGTATCTTACCAATCACTTTACGGCGAGAGATTTTGACTTGTTGAGATGATGTCAGTTGATTATTTTCTTTCATTGATTTACTCACAAAGATTATGGTAAGAAATAATTGAAAGTTTAGTATTTAACGCATCGTTATAGATGGAAAGATTAGTTTAGTAAATTGCTCTGAGTATTGTATTAATAAATATTTCGTGAATTTTTGAGAAACTTCTGATTATATCATGTTTTCATTAAAAAAAAGGATGACCTCAGGCCATCCTCTGGTTTATGCGATTTTATTTTCTCTACTGAAATTTTTCTGCTTTATAAATCTTGTGAGGGGTAGCTCTACAAATTTATAGCATAACCAACCAGTAATTATTGCTGAGCTTAATAATAACAAAGTAAACAGCGTAGTATAGTTGCCTAGGTTGATTTTGTATAAAATTATAGCTGCTGGACTCAGCACAAAGGGGTGTGCAAGGTACAGAGAAAATGAGCTATCCCCTAAGCGTTCAAAAACTTTGAAGAATAGGTTGTTACTCTGGCGAAACATTTCTTCAAATCTAACTAACCCGATAAATATGCACAGCATGGGAACACCTCCACTGATTACTCTGTGAAGTGGTGTCTCGTAATTACCGTAAATATTCTGCACGACTAATGCGACAATTCCACCTATTAACAACAGCAGCGCTAACGCCGGGGAAGGGGGCGATCTTTTAAGAACGTGAAAAGCGAAAATACCCATCACAAATTCCAGCAGTAACTTATCCAGGAAGAACTCACCCCATGGGTTATCTGGTTTCATCACAAATCCTGCTAATGTCAATGTGCTAATGATAGCAGTAATCAATAAGCCACGCTGATTAGTTTTGATAAGCAATGATGCGCCAAAAATTAAGTAAAAGAAAAATTCGTAACGCAAAGTCCAGCCATTATCAACCAGGTAACGCGCTCCGTTTGGTGCTAAAAAGTATGATGCCCAAATACTGGTGGTGCCACCGCCCGAGTTGACCATTCCAGGTGCTATTAAAAATACAGCCAATGCAACTGTAGTGATAAGCCAATAGAGTGGAAGTATGCGGAAAATACGCGCACCAATGAATTTTCGAAATGAAATATCTTTGTTCGAAGTTGTATGACACATAATGAAGCCGGAGATAATAAAAAACAGGTCTACACCAAAATAGCCAATGTGATAACCATTCAGTGCGCCATTTCCGTATTGTCCGCCCTTAATTTCAATATGATGTAAAACGACCATCAGCGCAGCAATGCCGCGGAGGTACTGTACGGAATAGATCATTACCGTGACTCAGCTTTCAGAAGACATTTGTGCACTTTATCACAGAGTGTCGACCGACGGTATGTTGCAAGGGCTATGCTATACATTTTCAGAAAAAGTCTAAAATTAGTGTTTTACTTAATTTTTTTGTGTGGAATTGCACCGATAGTTTACATAATTCCTTACGTGAAAGTTAAGTATTGAAAATGAACATAAAAACATTTGACTGATAAATTTTCAGATAAAGATTATACTTACCATTCATACCTTTAATGCATAATGAATGAATATCTTTACAACATAATGTGGAAAAATCATGACGAAGCTTAAAGCAGTTATCCCGGTAGCGGGACTCGGTATGCATATGCTCCCGGCCACTAAAGCCATCCCTAAAGAGATGCTGCCTGTTGTTGATAAGCCAATGATTCAGTACATCATTGATGAATGTGTTGCTGCAGGTATCAAGGAGATTGTGCTGGTTACCCACGCGTCCAAGAACGCGGTTGAAAACCATTTCGATACCTCTTATGAGCTTGAAGCACTGCTGGAAGCGCGCGTTAAGCGACAATTACTGAGTGAAGTTCAGTCCATCTGCCCGCCGGGCGTAACCATTATGAACGTGCGTCAGGCTCAGCCACTTGGGCTGGGACACTCCGTTCTTTGTGCTCGCCCAATGATTGGCAATAATCCGTTTGTCGTGGTGCTGCCAGATGTTTTGCTGGACGATTCTACCGCTGATCAACTGCGCTACAATTTGGCCGCGATGGTTGCGCGTTTTGAAGAGACTGGGCGCAGTCAGGTCCTGGCGAAGCATATGCCGGATGCCGACCTCTCTGAATACTCTGTGATTGTGACAGATGAAAACCTGGAAAATGAAGGTCAAACTGCGGCGATTACTGAGTATGTCGAAAAGCCAGAAAATCCTCAAACACTGAATTCTGACCTTGCTGCGGTAGGTCGCTATGTCCTTTCTGGCGATATCTGGCAAGAATTGGAAAATCTTGAGCCGGGAGCATGGGGTCGCATTCAGTTAACTGACGCAATTGCTAATCTGAGCAAGAAGAAACCAGTTGATGCCAGTCTGATGACCGGTACCAGTTTTGACTGCGGCCGTAAACTTGGCTATATGCAGGCTTTTGTCTCATATGGACTGCGCAACAACGACCAGGGGCGTGAGTTCCGCGAACAAATCAAGAAACTGCTGGCGAAGTAATTCAATATTTATCCCGCGTATCTCTCGCGGCTGGAAGGAGTTGAAATGGCTATTTTAGTAACCGGTGGGGCTGGCTATATTGGTTCCCATACGGTTCTGGCGCTTCTGGAGCGCGGTGATGATGTAGTAGTGCTGGACAATCTCAGCAATGCTTCGCGTGAATCACTTAATCGCGTTGAAAAGCTTGCCGGTAAAAGTGCGGTGTTCTGCGAAGGTGATGTTCTTGATCGTGCCTGTCTACGAGATATCTTTGCCAGTTATAACATCAGTGCTGTGATTCATTTTGCCGGATTAAAGGCGGTAGGTGAATCTACACGCAAGCCGCTTGAATATTATGAGAATAACGTTTCAGGTACCGTGGTATTACTGGAAGAAATGCGTAGCGCTGGCATTCATCAATTAATTTTCAGTTCAAGTGCAACGGTGTACGGTGCTGATGCGCCAGTTCCTTACGTTGAAACCACTCCTATTGGTGGCACCACCAGCCCTTACGGCACCTCAAAGCTGATGGTTGAACAGATTTTACAGGATTATGCAAAAGCAGACAGCAACGTTAAAGCCATCGCGCTGCGCTATTTTAATCCAGTTGGCGCGCATGAGTCCGGGGAAATCGGTGAAGATCCTAACGGGATTCCAAATAATCTGTTGCCTTATATTGCGCAAGTAGCTATTGGTAGGCTGGAAAAATTGGGCATTTTTGGTGATGATTATGACACTGAAGATGGCACAGGCGTACGTGACTATATCCACGTTGTTGACCTGGCAGAAGGGCATCTGAAAGCGCTTGATCACTTGTCCGCTATCAACGGCTACAAAGCCTATAATCTTGGGGCTGGTAAGGGATATTCAGTGCTTGAAATGGTACACGCATTTGAAAATGCCTCGGGTCGTAAGGTGCCGTATCAGATATCTTCCCGACGTGATGGTGATCTTGCCGCCTTCTGGGCAGATGCTACGCTGGCCGATCAGGAGCTTAACTGGCGAGTTACGCGTGGAATCGATGCAATGATGCGCGACACCTGGAACTGGCAGTCGAAAAATCCGCAGGGTTACAAATAATCCAAAAATTTGATGTTGAAGCCCTCCGTTTTAATTATCAACGGAGGGCTTTTTTATGTATTGTTGGTATTACTATGTGTAGATAAATTGTACACAAGATTCAAATAAAACTTACATCTCAGATAAAATACCACTCAGCCACTAATTTAGTCACAGCCCACCCCAGGTCTTCTCCTTTCCTGACCTACACTCGTGTATGCATTCTGTAAGTACAAGATTTGCCGCTTGCCCGAGTAGAGTGAAGGCATGTGGCTAGGTGATGACGCATGTTGCTCCAGGATAAATCCTGAGTGAAATCCTCTGGCAAAACGCGTATCCTGTCGCCTGAGTTCACATCGCTGACGTTATTGCAGCAACTGGTTGCTGGAAGCCAGGGGCGGTAGCGTGGTTCGAAAACAGACAAAATCACAGTTATTCCTCATAACAAGCAAGAAAAGCAGTTTCTTTGTGCGCTTTCTATACAGGTGTTAATCGTTGAGTTGTCATATCAACTGATATAGAGCAAAAGCATTTTAATAGCTGAATTGTGCATATTAATGCGATTCGCTTATAGAATTTCTAATGATTATATAACTAACAGATCAGGCAATCTGAGAATGACTGACTTATACGACTCATTTACTGGATAATGTAATTAGTAATTGAGAATGGCCATAAGGTTGAATAATTGAATAAAACGATTGTAAGAAATGTATTGTCGCTTGCTGGCATTCAAGGTATGAATTATATATTACCTCTTATCACCTTGCCCTATTTAGTGAGGACTTTAGGCCCCGAAGGGTATGGAGTTCTGGGTTATATGTTGGCGGTGATGCAGTATGGATGTCTTATTACAGATTATGGTTTTAATCTTTCTGCGACGCGACAAATCGCGATAAATCAGAATAACAAAAAAAGAGTAAGTGAAATTTTTTGGGGTGTTATTTCCGCTAAGTTAATATTATCACTGATAAGTTTTTTATTAATTCTTGGGTTTGTCCTTCTTGAAAAAAATATCAGTAGCCATATGGATGTTCTTTTTGCATCTTTTGGCTTAGTTTTAGGTAACGTTTTATTCCCTACTTGGCTGTTTCAGGGTAAAGAACGGATGGGATGGATTGCTATCGCAAACATTGCAGCCCGTTTTACCGCAGTTCCTCTGATTTTCGTTTTTGTTCATTCATCTGACGATACTTGGGTAGCTGCGTTGATTACCGGCAGTACCAGCGTCTTAGCTGGTATAATAGGCATATGCTTTGTTTTTAGGAATAAATGGATTGATTTTAGACTGCCATCTTTGTCAATAATTACATTTCAATTTAAAGAAGGTTGGCATATCTTTGTGTCATCGGCTGCAATCAGCATGTATACCACCACGACTACAGTCATTCTAGGAATGCTTGCTGGGCCAGTAGCGGTAGGTTTTTATGTTGCAGCAGATAAGTTGAGGTTAGCAGTGCAGGGGCTGATCATGCCAATCGCTCAGGCTCTTTATCCACGAATAAATGCGCTGATGCAGAAAGATGATCAAGCAGCATTTTCGTTAATTCGAAAGTTACTGATCATACAGGGTAGCGGAACGTTCCTGTTAAGTATCATTCTCTTTATAGGTGCCAGTTTTTTCATTAATTTATTATATGGTGAACAGTTTCAGGCATCTGTTGGAGTGCTACACTGGTTGGCATGGCTTCCCGCGATAATTGGAGTAAGCAATGTTTATGGGTATCAAACACTGCTTGTAATGGGTATGAAGAAAATTTTCAGTCGCATAGTACTTATCGGTGGTACTTTGAGTTTGATAACGATTTATCCACTTGTCATGATGTATAATATTACCGGTGCAGCAATATCTGTGATCATTGCCGAGTTGGCAGTAAATTTCTTGATGCTGTATGTAATTATTAAAAACAAGTATCCAATATTTATTAAGCCTCGTGGATAATAAAATATTTTTCCTCATTAGCTTGTGTTGATATACAATTCATGAAAAAAATTAGCATAGTAACAGTAGTCTATAATTGTGAAGATACCATTGCAGATACTATAAAAAGTGTTGTATCGCAAACTGCGATAAATAAAATTGAATATATTATCATTGACGGAAGTTCGACTGATAACACTCTTTCCGAAATCTATAAATTCAAAGATCAAATCGATTTTATAGTCAGCGAGAAAGATACCGGTATTTACAATGCTATGAACAAATCTTTAAAGTATGTGACCGGAGAGTGGGTGCTTTTTCTCAATGCGGGTGACGTATTTGAAAATGCCGAGACTATTGAAAATGTCTTATCACATGAAAGTAAGTTTGCTGGCAATGATATTATAGGATTTAGTACACTTTTTAAACATCGAGATAAATTGAAAACCGAAAAAGTGAAAGAGCTTTCTCAGCGTTGGATATGCGTTCCTGCTTGTCATCAATCAATGTTAATTAGAAGTTCTGTACACAAACTTAATCATTATAATGAAAATTTTAAAATTTGTGCAGATCATTATCTTTTTAACAAATTAATAAATAATGGCCATCTGTTTCTGGGAATAAATTCGATATTGTCTATTTTCGCTTTTGATGGGGTATCTGCTAAAAATCGCGTTCAACTATATAAAGAAAAACTTGCTATCGCCAATAAGTTGCATGCTCCATATAGTTCAATAATGAAGTTAAACTATCTGATTTTTCGGCTACGTATCACCGGTGCGATAAAACGCTATTTATATTCAAGTAATTAACTCTAAATAACCAACATCTGAACGCACATATGAATGATATTGATTTTGTTATACCTTGGGTTGATGGTAATGATAGTGACTGGCAAGCTCAGTTAAAAAAATATAGCCTCAATCCAGAATTGGAGGATGCACGCTTCGAGCGTTATCGTGACTGGGATAATCTGCATTTCTGGTTTCGTGGCGTGGAGACTTTTGCACCTTGGGTCAGAAAAATCCATTTTATCACCCATGGTCATTTGCCTGACTGGTTAAATATTGCTCATCCTAAGATAAATATTGTTCGTCATGAGGATTATATTCCTGCAGAATATCTTCCTGTCTTTAGCTCTCATCCAATTGAATTATTTATAAACAGTATTGAAGGATTGTCAGACAAATTCGTTTATTTCAATGATGACACGTTTCTTATTAATAGCGTAAAGGAATCTGATTTCTTTATGCATGGAATACCCTGCGATATTGCCGCTATGAATGCTATTTCTCCAGGAGGTATTGCTCATATCCTATTAAATAATTTAGAAGTAATTTCGAGTCATTTCAATAAACGTGCCGTTATAAAAAGCCATCTGTATAAATGGTTTAATATTAAGACAATATCGAAATCATTAAGAACATTGGCATTGATGCCATGGCCCGGTTTTACTGGTTTTTACGATCCTCACACTGCTCAGCCTTACTTGAAATCTACGTTGGACACGGTATGGCAAGTGGAACGTGAGACGCTGCTGAAAACTGCAAAATCCAGATTCAGAAGCAACACTGACGTTAATGCCTATCTTTTCAGGTATTGGCATTTATGCACAGGTCAATTTAACCAATGTAACAGAGAGAAATTCAGCGAATTTTTTGTTTTACATGACGATAATATTGATAAAATATGCGAGCATCTCATATCACAGAAAAGTAAGGTGATAACATTGAATGATAATACAAATTTAGATTTTGATAAGCTCAAATCTCAGCTTACGGCTAGTTTTAACATGTTATTATCTGAAAAATCGTCCTTTGAAAAATAACTAAGCTGATGCTGATAATGAGTTCTGAACCTTTATGATTTATTATATTATTCTTGGATTTTGCATATTTATAGCGGCATTGTCACATTTAATTAAGAATAGAACAATATCAGCCTTCCTTACTATGGTTATTTTTATTATCTTGTGGATTGTTTCCTCATTAAGATTTGAAATAGGCACAGATTTTGTTAACTATGTAAAGCAATATAATGATATTAAGGGGTTGAGTTTATTTGGAACTAACCTTGAGCCACTTTATGTACTGATTGTTAAGCTTGTATATTACACTACTGATAACCCACAGTACCTTTTTAGCATTATATCCTTAATAACATTGATAAGTTTTTTTTCATTTTACGACAGGAAATATAGCCTTATAGCTATTTTTGTTTTCATAACGGTGATGTATTTACCTAGTTTTTCTCTTATACGCCAGTCTGCGGCTGTAAGCATTCTGTTATTATCGTCGAAAGCATTAGTCGAAAAAAGAACGTCTAAAAGCGTTATGCTGACATTACTTGCTGCTATGTTTCACTTTTCAGCTCTACTCTTTATTCCTTTTATTTTGTTAAGGAACTTCAGAATAAAATTCCGACAAGGTATAATTCTGTTAACATTATGCGCATTTTCGATAATAATTTATAATTTACCTTTATTGATTCTTCAAAGCGGGTTACTTGCAGGAACTAAATATGGTGTTTATGCAGGAAACATGTTTAGTGCTAAAACTGAAGTTGGAACTGGGTTGGGTGTTATACTTAAAATATTACCTTCGATAATCTTTATTATCAGCAGTGAAATTTTTAAATGGCGGAGAAATGAAGAGCTACTACCAGTTCTTAAGGTGATATTATGGTTCAACTATGCATTCATAGTAGCTGTAATGCTCTCTTTAAGTATCCAAATATTCAATCGCCTTGTCGATTTCATGATGTTTGCGCCAATAGTCACTGCGGTATATCTGCCAAAGTTTATTCAAAAACCCCAAAACAGGCTAATTATTGTAGGTCTCTTTGCATTAGTATGTTTCGTTAATTTCTCATTAATGATAGCCAAAAATGATGTGGCTAACCAAGGTGGCTTAGGTATTTCACCTTACAAGTCAATCTTGTAGAGATTTGATTGATGAAATGAAGATTCAAATCATTATATAAGGTAAGTAAATGATTATATTAGACAACATAATTAAAAACTTACAATCTGGCGGCGGAGTAACTGTATACTTTGATAACATCAGAGAGCGATTGATTAAAGAAAATCTTCCGATGGAGGTTATCAATTATGCTGCTCATTCTGAAAGTGGTGGCAAACAATTACGTTTTATGGAACGTTACCGCGACTGTGAAGTTGCTGACCAAAATGCGGTGTTTCACTCCAGTTATTATCGGTTGCCGACATCTGATAAACAAACAGTTATAACTACAGTTCATGACTTTACCTATGAACTGTTTATTAAGGGACCTGCTCAGTGGGTTCATACCTGGCAGAAAAATAGAGCAATAAAAAATAGCCGTATCAATATTTGCGTGTCTAATAATACTGCAAAAGATCTACTGAGGTTCTGTCCGGTCAAAGAAGAAAATATTCGAGTGATTCACAACGGTGTTTCAGATTCCTATTATCCTCTCACTAATGTTCCGATCAAAACAGATAAAGTGTTATTTGTCGGCGCACGCGGAGGATATAAGAATTTTGAACTGGCGATTAAGGCGATTGCTCTTAATCCTGAATTATCTCTTGCAGTAGTAGGCGGTGGAGATTTTACGCAACATGAGTCCGCTCTTCTTGAGCAGTACTTACCCAATCGTTACAAATGGTTGGGAAGGCTGAGCGAAGAGGAGTTAAATACTGCTTATAATTCTGCATATGCACTTATTTATCCTTCAAGTTACGAAGGTTTTGGTATACCGGTAGCAGAAGCAATGCGAGCTGGTTGCCCTGTAGTGACGGTTAACTCCTCCTCAATTCCTGAAGTTGCTGGCGATGCTGCAATACTCATCGAAACTATTTCCGTCGACGAGTTGGCTGATGGATTGAGAATGATAGATAATGAAAGAGAAAAGTTAATCCGGGCGGGTTTCAGCCAAGCTCAAAAGTTTTCTTGGGAGAAATGTTATCAAGAAACCTTAGCAATTTATAAAGAATTTTTGTGAATAATTAATTAAGAGTATACTATGAAAGAGAATGTTGCATTAATCACGGGTATCACAGGGCAAGATGGTTCTTATTTAGCTGAATTCCTCTTAGAAAAAGGATATACCGTTCATGGTATAATTCGTCGGACTTCATCTTTCAATACAGAGCGTATTGATACTGCACTGAGTAATAAGGATAAGGTTTTCCTCCATTACGGTGATTTAACCGATTCTTCAAACCTGATTAGATTGATTCAAGAAATTCAGCCTACTGAGGTATACAATCTTGGAGCAATGTCTCACGTTGCTGTTTCTTTTGAATCTCCAGAATATACTGCGGACGTCGATGCTATCGGTACGTTACGCCTGTTAGAAGCTATTCGTATTTGCGGACTTGAAAAAACAACTCGTTTTTACCAGGCATCCACTTCTGAGCTATATGGTTTAGTACAGGAAATTCCGCAAAAGGAAACCACGCCTTTCCATCCTCGTTCTCCGTACGCGGTAGCAAAAATGTACGCTTATTGGATCACTGTCAACTATCGTGAATCTTATGGCATGTACGCTTGTAATGGTATTCTCTTTAACCATGAATCTCCACGCCGGGGCGAAACATTCGTAACACGTAAGATCACTCGTACCTTATCGAACATTGCTCAGGGGCTCGAATCCGAATTGCAGCTTGGCAATATGGATTCTTTGCGTGACTGGGGTCATGCGAAAGATTATGTTCGCATGCAATGGATGATGCTGCAACAGGATCAGGCGGAAGATTTTGTTATCGCTACCGGTAAACAAATTTCGGTTCGTGAGTTTGTTCGCATGTCTGCTCAGGAACTGGGTATTGAGCTGGCCTTCAGTGGTGAAGGCGTGGATGAAATCGCCACCGTCGTTTCAGTTACTGGAGATAATGCTCCTGCCGTTAACGTTGGAGATATAATCGTCAGCGTCAATCCTCGCTATTTCCGACCTGCAGAAGTTGAAACTTTGCTTGGCGATCCAAGTAAAGCGAAAAACGTTTTGGGATGGGTACCACAAATCACTGTTGAAGAGATGTGTTCCGAAATGGTTCAGCACGATCTCAGCAAAGCTAAACAACATGCATTGCTCAAAGCGAATGGCTTCGACGTTTCAATTTCAGTGGAAAGTTAATCATGACTAAGCGCATTTTCATCGCTGGCCATCGTGGTATGGTTGGATCTGCAATTCTGCGGCAATTGATCCTGCGAGATGATGTAGAGATCATTACGCGTACTCGTAATGAATTAAATTTATTGTCGCAGACTGATGTTAATAATTTTTTTGAAAATGAAAAAATAGATGAAGTTTATCTGGCTGCAGCTAAAGTCGGTGGAATACTCGCTAATAATAATTTCCCGGCAGAGTTTATTTATGAAAACATGATAATGGAATGTAACATTATTCATAGTGCGCATCTTGCAGGTGTTAACAAGCTGCTGTTTCTTGGGTCCAGTTGTATTTATCCTAAGTTCGCACCACAGCCAATGAAAGAAACTGCGCTTCTCACTGGAGTCCTTGAGCCAACTAACGAACCCTATGCGATTGCAAAAATCGCAGGTATCAAATTATGTGAATCATATAATCGCCAATACGGGCGCGACTATCGTAGTGTAATGCCGACCAATTTATACGGTGAGAATGACAACTTTCATCCTGATAATTCACATGTTGTTCCTGCGCTGCTACGACGTTTCCACGAAGCAAAATTACGCGGAGATAAGGAAGTGATAGTCTGGGGCAGTGGCAATCCAATGCGTGAATTTTTGTATGTCGATGATATGGCTCAGGCAAGCATATATGTGATGGAGTTGGATAAGCAAACTTATCAAAATAATACTCAGGAAATGCTGTCCCACATCAATGTTGGAACCGGTGTTGATTGCAGTATTAAAGAACTTGCGATAACCCTTGCTGAGGTCGTTGAGTTTAGTGGGAAAGTGGTTTTTGATAGTTCAAAACCTGATGGAGCTCCACGTAAACTGATGGATGTTCAGCGATTAAAGAGCATGGGTTGGAGTTACTCAGTAAATCTAAAAAAAGGTCTCGAAAAAACATATCAGTGGTTCTTGGCTAACCAGGATAGTTTCAGGAAATAATATGAAGGCTAAACTAAGCGAGAGTATGTTCAAAACGGTTGTGGAAAATACGCCTCTCATCGCTATTGATCTCATCGTTGAAAACCTCGCAGGTGAAGTGTTGTTGGGAAGAAGGTTGAATAAGCCTGCTAAAGATTATTGGTTTATACCGGGCGGTCGCATATTCAAATCTGAGACTATGTCAGACGCTTTCAATCGATTGGCGCGCCAGGAATTAAATCTGAATTTATCATTCGATAACGCTGTATTGCAAGGAGCTTTCGAGCATTTTTACGAAGACTCATTTGTCGACAACGAAATTTCAACGCATTATGTTGTCCTGGCTTACAATATTTTTTTAGATATTGATTTGAACGCTTTACCTGATGAGCAGCATCACTGTTATAAATGGTTTGATAAAGATCAACTTTTAGCTTCCGATGATGTACACCAGTTTACTAAAAACTATTTCCAAAAAAGGAAATAATATTATGGCTGTTAATTTATTACCTATTATCATGGCGGGTGGATCCGGCAGTCGCCTTTGGCCACTGTCCCGCTCATTATATCCTAAGCAGTTTTTGGCTTTGACCTCTGATTCGACGATGTTGCAAGAAACCGTAACTCGATTAAATAAATTACCTCATCGTCCACCTTTTTTTATCTGTAACGAAGAGCATCGATTTATTGTTGCAGAACAGCTGCGTTTGCAAAATTTGTCACACGGCGGCATTTTTCTTGAGCCGGTTGGGCGTAATACTGCCCCCGCAATTACATTGGCAGCATTACAGGCAGAAAAACATGAAGGCGATCCTATCCTTCTGGTGCTTGCTGCCGACCACGTTATAAAAGATGAGCAGGCCTTCCTCAAAGCGGTTGAGAATGCGATACCGTTAGCGGAAGAAGGAAAATTAGTCACCTTCGGTATAGTACCTTCCTACCCTGAAACTGGCTATGGTTATATCAGGCAGGGAGCACCTATCACCGATTCCGCATATCATGTGCAAGCTTTTGTCGAGAAACCCGATCTCGAGAAGGCGAAAGAATATCTATCGTCCGGCGGATATTTTTGGAATAGTGGAATGTTTCTTTTCAAAGCATCGAAATATCTCTCTGAAATAAAAAAATTTCGCGGCGATATCTACGATGCTTGTGAGAAAGCGCTTCAAGGACAGCATACCGATCTTGACTTCATAAGACTGGATGACACCGCCTTCACTTTATGTCCTGAAGAGTCAGTTGATTATGCAGTAATGGAAAGGACTAAAGACGCGGTATTAGTTCCTATGGATGCAAAGTGGAGCGACGTCGGTTCCTGGTCTGCATTGTGGGATATCAATACTAAAGACGAATGTCAAAATGCCATTCGTGGTGATGTTGTCACTTTTGACACTCACAGTAGTTATATTTATTCACAAAATAAACTTGTTGCTACCGTAGGTGTGGACAATTTAGTGGTTGTTGAAACTAAAGATGCTGTTCTTGTCGCGCGTAAGGATAAGGTTCAGGGTGTAAAAGAGATCGTTAATCTTTTAAAAACTGATTCGCGTTGTGAATATCTTCAGCATCGCGAGGTCTTCAGGCCATGGGGTTCCCATGATGCTGTCACCGAAGGTGCAAGATTTCATGTTAAAAAGGTGGTGGTGAAGCCGGGTCAAAGGACCGCTACGCAAATCCATCATCATCGTGCCGAACACTGGATAGTTGTTTCAGGCACTGCGAAAGTGCGTAATGGTGATGAAACCTATTTAGTGACTGAAAATGAGTCTACCTATATTCCCATCGGCGTTGCTCATTCGATTGAGAATCCGGGAAAAATTCCTCTTGAAATTATTGAGGTCAGAACCGGGACGTACCTGTCTGAGGATGATGTACTCCGTGTAGACAACAAAGGAGTGGGGTACTAGGTATGAAGGTCAGCATTATTACTGCTACGTATAATAGTGCCAGTACAATTAAAGATGCAGTTCAATCTCTTGAAAGGCAGACTTATCCTGATATTGAGTACATAATCATTGATGGCAATTCTAAAGATAATACTCTGGAGATAATACGACAGTATTCCTCCCGCGTCTCTGTCATGATCAGCGAGCCGGATAAAGGTATTTATGATGCTCTTAATAAAGGGATTGCGCATGCCACTGGAGATATCATTGGTTTTTTACATTCAGATGATTTACTGGCATATCCGGACGCAATTTCTGACATTGTTGCTTCATTCAATGAAAACAAATGCGATGCGGTTTATGCTGACCTCGATTATGTTTCAAAAGATGACTTGTCTGTGGTTGTCAGGAAGTGGAAAAGTGGACGTTTTTCATTAAACAGATTGAAATATGGCTGGATGCCGCCCCATCCAAGTTTTTACATGAAACGACAGAAATATATTGAATGGGGTAGTTTCAATATAGACTACAGAATCTCTGCAGACTATGACTCTTTATTAAGATATCTATGGCAGCATCAAGCGAAAGTCTCATACTTACCTAAGGTTTTAACAATTATGCGAGTCGGTGGTGCAAGTAATCGGTCACTTAAAAATATTATAAAAAAATCTAATGAAGATATTACTATAATCAAAAATAATGGATTGTTCTGGCCAATGGTCTTCATCTGCAAAAATTTATCTAAACTCCCTCAGTTTATAAAGTGAATTTATGTCTCAATTAACATGCTTTAAAGAATACGATATTCGTGGTAAGTTAGGCGATGAATTAAATGATGACATTGCCTACAGGATTGGTCGAGCTTATGGACAATTTCTCAATCCAAAAACCGTTGTGTTAGGTGGCGATATCAGACTTACCAGTGAGAGTTTAAAACTATCTCTGGCCAATGGACTTCAGGACTCAGGTGTTAATGTTCTGGATATTGGTATGGTCGGTACAGAAGAGATTTATTTCGCTACCTTTCATTTGGAGTGCGATGGTGGTATTGAAGTTACTGCCAGTCATAATCCGATTGACTATAATGGTATGAAGTTAGTCTCTAAAGGTGCACAGCCTATTAGCGGTGATAGCGGATTACGTGATATCAAATCATTGGCAGAAAAGGCAATTTTTTCTGAGGTTAAACTTAGTCAACGCGGTTCCTACACCAAAACAACTGTGCTTGATGCCTATGTTTCACATATACTGAGTACGATCGACACTGGTAATCTGAAACCGCTAAAGTTGGTCATAAACAGTGGCAACGGTGCTGCCGGACACGTGATTGATGCGATTGAACAACGTTTTCATGATTGCCACGCACCGATTGAAATTGTCAAAGTTCATCATGACGCTGATGGCAGTTTTCCCAACGGTATACCTAACCCATTATTACCAGAATGTCGGGATGACACGCGTCAGGCCGTCATTGATAATAATGCAGATATCGGTATTGCATTTGATGGCGATTTTGACCGCTGTTTCTTCTTCGATGAGAAAGGTAACTTTATAGAAGGCTACTATGTTGTTGGCCTGCTAGCTGAAGCCTTCCTGAAAAAGAATCCAGGTGAGAAAATAATACATGATCCGAGATTAAGCTGGAATACTGTAGATATCGTCTCTTCTGCAGGCGGTATACCTGTGATGTCAAAAACAGGGCATGCGTTTATTAAAGAGCGTATGCGTCAGGAAGATGCTGTGTATGGTGGGGAAATGAGTGCTCACCATTATTTTCGTGATTTTGCTTATTGTGATAGCGGCATGATCCCTTGGCTGTTAGTTGCTGAGTTAGTGAGTATCGAAGGGAGAACTCTGGGGCAACTGGTAAGCGACAGAATCAAGGCTTATCCCTCTTCTGGTGAGATTAACAGTAAGATTTCCGATCCGAAAACGGCGATTACCCGCGTTCTTAATACTTATCAGGACAGCGCAATTTCAACTGACTTTACTGATGGGATTAGTCTTGAGTTTACTGATTGGCGTTTCAATTTACGGACGTCTAATACTGAGCCTGTAGTCAGATTGAATGTTGAGTCCAGAGGCAATCCTGAACTTATGGAAGTGAAGACTTCTGAGATATTATCTCTGTTGCGTCAATAGGTATCGGGTTGGTCTTTTTTGCTACTTTTCAGTATCCTAAACCCGATGATGTCACGCCTGACCGGTCGGGTTTTATCTGCTCCTTAAACCCCTATCTTCAGTAATGAGTTAGCAGTTTGTAGTCTGTATAGCTTATGTACATCTGGAATAACTACCGCATCAATAGCTATCCTCTTGCAGTTAAGCTGGGGTAACATTCCATGATACCCAGATGGTAGCTATTACCAAGGCTACATGTGAAATCATCAAGACAGGAGTATGTAATGTCCAAGCAACAGATCGGCGTTGTAGGTATGGCTGTAATGGGCCGCAACCTGGCTCTGAATATCGAGAGCCGCGGCTATTCAGTTTCTATCTTCAACCGTTCACGTGAAAAAACAGATGAAGTCGTTGCTGAGAACCCAGGCAAGAAGCTGGTTCCACACTACACCATTGAAGAGTTTGTTGATTCACTGGAAAAACCACGTCGTATCCTGCTGATGGTGCAGGCAGGTGAAGCAACCGATAAGACTATCGCTTCCCTGACCCCACACCTCGATAAAGGCGATATCCTGATCGATGGTGGTAATACCTTCTATAAAGATACCATCCGCCGTAACCGTGAGCTGTCCGAGCAGGGCTTTAACTTTATTGGTACCGGTGTTTCCGGTGGCGAAGAGGGCGCACTGAAAGGCCCTTCTATCATGCCTGGTGGCCAGAAAGAAGCTTATCAGCTGGTTGCACCAATCCTTGAAGAGATTGCTGCACGTGCAGAAGGTGAAGCTTGCGTCGCTTATATCGGTCCGGACGGCGCGGGTCACTATGTGAAGATGGTGCATAACGGTATCGAATATGGCGATATGCAGCTGATTGCTGAAGCTTATTCTCTGCTTAAAAATGCACTGAACCTGAGCAATGAAGATCTGGCTAAAACCTTTAGCGAGTGGAATGAAGGCGAGCTGAGCAGCTATCTGATCGACATCACCAAAGATATCTTCACTAAGAAAGATGAAGAAGGTAAATACCTGGTCGATGTGATTCTGGATGAAGCAGCGAACAAAGGCACCGGTAAGTGGACCAGCCAAAGCTCACTGGATCTCGGCGAGCCGCTGTCACTGATTACTGAATCGGTATTTGCGCGCTACCTGTCTTCACTGAAAACACAACGTGTTGCGGCTTCTAAAGTTCTGAGCGGCCCAACTGTTCAGGCGGTAAGCGGTGATAAAGCCGAGTTTGTTGAGAAGGTGCGTCGCGCTCTGTACCTCGGTAAAATCGTCTCTTATGCTCAGGGCTTCTCACAGCTGAAAGCAGCTTCTGATGAGAATAACTGGGATCTGCACTACGGTGAGATTGCTAAAATCTTCCGCGCGGGTTGCATTATCCGCGCCCAGTTCCTGCAGAAAATTACTGATGCATACGCCGATGACGCTAACATCGCTAACCTGCTGTTGGCTCCTTACTTCAAAAACATCGCTGATGAGTATCAGCAAGCGCTGCGTGACGTGGTGGCTTATGCCGTTCAGAACGGTATTCCAACTCCAACTTTCTCTGCCGCGATTGCCTACTACGACAGCTACCGTTCAGCGGTACTGCCGGCTAACCTGATTCAGGCGCAGCGTGACTACTTCGGTGCGCATACCTATAAGCGTATCGATAAAGACGGTGTGTTCCACACCGAGTGGCTGGACTAAGACAGTCATAAACTCCCGCTTCGGCGGGAGTTTTTCCTTCGAATGTAAATTTCAGATGTTTTCTCTTCGATTTTTCCCATATTTCAGCTATTTTTCTCAGTCCATTGGCAGAACACTCTGGTACTGCCACTATTCGTACTGTTTTCTTCGTTGAGTGATTTTGCAAGGAAATTATGAGTAACAACAACAAGCCTGAAGTCGTTGAACAGTCCCCGCTGCGTCAAACCTTTTACAATAATAATGATGAGCTGGATTTGCTCGATGTGATTGCTCAGCTGTGGCGCGGGAAAGTGACAATTATTGTTGCTACTGTCGTTATGATGATTATTGCCGGTCTCTATCTGGTGGTTGCTAAAGAGAAGTGGACTTCTGAGGCGATTATCACCACGCCAAGTGCGGGTCAGGTTGCCAACTATAATGCGGCGTTAAATGTGCTTTATGCCCAGTATCCGCAGGATAAGCTGGCGATTAACGATCTTCAGCGTCAGCTGTTTGGGCGTTTCAGCGCCTCAATTTCTGCGCTTTCCGGATCGCTACAAAATCTTGAAGAACCACTGGATCTGAAAGTTGATCAAGTAGTGAAAGGACAAAATGATCCATTGAGCATCACTTTTAGCGCTGAAAGCGCTAAGCAGGCCCAGCAGGAGCTGACGAAGTATATTCAGACCGTTAATGATGATGTGGTCGATGATTTCGGTGCTGATATTAAGCGCAACCTGGCGGTAAAAGAGCGTGAGCTGGGTGAATCATTGATATCGCAGGTGGAAGTTGCTAAGGACAAAAAGCAGCAGCGTATTGAGGTGCTGAAGCAGGCGCTAAAAATCGCTGAAGCCTCAGGTATTGATAAGTCAGAGTTACGTCAGGCCGAATTTTTATCCGATGATACGCTCTATCTGCTGGGCACTACGTCATTAAACGCAATGATCGTTAACGAGAGTACCAAGCCATTACCGTTTGACGATCATTATTACGCTACTCAACGTGCATTATTATCCATCCAGAATCTCAAAATTCAGGTAGATAACCTGCAATCATATCGCTTTATTATGAAACCCGATCTGCCAATCCGTCGCGACAGCCCGAAAAGAACACTGACCATGTTGCTTGCGATTGTATTTGGTGGAGTTATAGGTTCAGCGATTGTGCTGGGACGTAATATGGCGCGTAACTATCGTGAAAGCCACTAATTGCGTTAAGCATCATTGATAGCGAAAAAACCCGGCTGAGGCCGGGTTTTTTTTTTATGGTGCTTAGAATCATTAAGGCAGAGTGCCAATCGCCGGCACCAGCGGCGAAAACGGCGCTCTTACAGGTTTAGTGGGGCTTATTTATGGCGTTCACGCAGGTTGGCGATAATGGCGCTCAGATCGAGTTCCTGATCCTGTAGCAGCACTAACAGGTGATAAATCAGGTCTGAAGCTTCGTTAGTCAGCTCATGGCGGTCATTGACCGTCGCGGCCAGCGCCGTTTCCACACCTTCTTCACCAACTTTTTGTGCAATACGCTTGGTGCCACTGGCGTACAGGCTGGCGGTGTAGGAGCTTTTCGGGTCGGCATGCTTGCGCTCTGCCAGCAGCTGTTCCAGCTGGTAAAGGAAAGTCCAGTCCGCAGCAGCCGGCGAGAAGCAGCTGGAAGTGCCAAGGTGGCAGGTTGGGCCAATCGGGTCCGCCAGCACCAGCAGGGTATCGTTATCGCAGTCCGGCGTGATGCTGACCACCTTCAGGAAGTTCCCTGAAGTCTCACCTTTGGTCCACAAACGCTGTTTAGTGCGCGAGAAGAAGGTAACATGGCCTTCACTCAGGGTTTTATCCAGCGCTTGCTGATTCATATAACCGTGCATCAGCACTTCGCCAGAGACGCGATGCTGTACCACAACCGGCATCATACCGTCAGTTTTTACCCAATCCAGTTGGGACAATTGTTGTTCTGTTAACACACGCGAATCTCCACACCATGTTCCACCAGGAACCTTTTCAGCTCGCCAATATTGATAATCTGTTTGTGAAATACCGATGCAGCCAGCGCGCCATCAACGTCAGCGTCACGGAATGCCTGATGAAAATGTTCCATGGTGCCGGCACCGCCAGAGGCAATTAGCGGCACTTTACACACCTCACGCACTTTTTTCAGCTGAACGAGATCGTAGCCGTTTCGTACGCCGTCCTGATTCATCATATTCAGTACGATTTCCCCGGCACCGCGCTTCTGTACTTCCTGTACCCACTCCAGCGTTTCCCACTGGGTGACGCGGGTGCGGCTTTCGTCGCCGGTATACTGGTTGACGTGATATTTACCGCTCTGTTCGTCAAACCAGGTATCAATGCCGACCACAATGCACTGTACGCCAAACCGGTCGGCGAGGCGGGTGATTAGCTCAGGATCGGCCAGCGCCGGTGAGTTAATCGAAATTTTATCCGCGCCAAAAGACAGAATCTGTGCCGCGTCTTCTGCGGATTTAATGCCACCGGCGACGCAGAACGGAATATCAATCACTTCTGCCACGCGTGATACCCAGCTTTTATCAACTACCCGACCATCGGAAGAGGCGGTGATATCATAAAATACCAGTTCATCAGCGCCTTCCTGCGCATAGCGTTGTGCCAGTGGCACAATATCACCAATAATTTCATGATTGCGGAACTGTACGCCTTTAACCACCTGGCCGTCACGCACATCAAGGCAAGGAATTATCCGTTTTGCCAGCATGAAATCGCCTCCGTCACGGTAAATTTATCTTCAAGCAGCGCGCGACCAACAATCACGCCCTGAACGCCACAGCCGCGCAGCGCAGCAATATCCTCCAGCGAACCAATGCCGCCGGAGGACTGGAAAGCAATTTGCGGATAACGCGCGGTCACTTCTTTATACAACTCGACGTTAGAACCGCTCAGGGTGCCATCACGTGAGATATCGGTGCAGAGTACATGTTTCAGGCCAAACGGCAGAAACTGCTCAATCACCTGCTCCAGCGTGACGCCCGCCGCTTCCTGCCAGCCACTGATCGCCACTTCTTTGCGGTTATCCGCATCAATGCGCACGTCCAGCGCCAGTACAATCGCGTCCGCGCCGTACTCTTTGAACCATTGCTGTACTTCATCCGGCTGCTTCACCGCCGTTGAGCCGACCACCACGCGCGCTGCACCTGCGTCAAGGAGTGCCGCCACGTCCTGCTTCGTTCGAATGCCGCCGCCGACCTGTACCGGAATAGTGACGCCAGCCAGCAGTTTTTGCAGCAGAGGAATCTGCCGCGCCGCCGGATCTTTTGCTCCGGTTAAGTCGACCAGGTGCAATACTTCTGCGCCCTGGCGCTGATAATCCTGCAGGCGTGGCAGCGGATCGCTGCCATAGTCACGCTGCTGGCCATAATCGCCCTGATGCAGACGTACCACTTTGCCATCAATTAAATCTAAAGCCGGGATAATCATCGCGGTTACATCTCCAGGAAGTTTTTCATCAGCTGCGCACCAGCGGCACCGGAACGTTCAGGGTGGAACTGCACGCCAAAGAAATTATCTTTCTGCACAGCGGCAGTGAAGGGTTCGCCGTAGTTGCACTGCGCGATAGTGAATTCATTGATCGGCATGGCGTAGCTGTGGACAAAGTAGAAGTAAGCGCCGTCATCGATGCCACGGAACAGATGATTGCCCGCCTGCGGCGTAATCTGGTTCCAGCCCATATGCGGCAGCGGCAGGCCGACGTCCTGCATCTTATTGACCGGCTGATCGATAATGCCCAGCGTCTTAATGCCGCCACTCTCGTCGCTGGAAGCACCCAGTAACTGCATGCCAAGACAGATACCCAGCGTTGGCTGGGTACAGGCTTTGATCAGCTCAATCAGCTCGCGCTGGCGTAACTGGTCCATCGCCGCCTGCGCGGTGCCAACGCCCGGCAGAAACAGTTTATCGGCCTGGAGCACGACTTCGGCTTCACGGCTGACCAGCGGGTCATAACCGAGGCGCTGAATCGCCCATTTTACCGACGACAGGTTAGCGCAGCCGGTATCAAGAATGACGACGTTCATCACAGCACTCCTTTCGAGCTCGGCAGGGTGTTGCCCTCAACGCGGATTGCCTGACGCAGCGTGCGGCCAAAGGCTTTAAACAGGCTTTCAACGCGGTGGTGATCGTTTTTGCCTTTGGTGCGCAGGTGCAGGGTGCTGGCCATCGAATAAGAGAGCGAACGGAAGAAGTGCTCGACCATTTCAGTGCTCAGGTCACCAACACGCTGATAGCTGAATTCGGCTTTATATTCGAGGTGCGGGCGGCCGGAGATATCCAGCGCACAGCGTGCCAGACACTCATCCATCGGCAGCACAAAGCCAAAACGACCAATGCCACGTTTATCGCCCAGCGCTTTCAGCAAGGCCTCACCGAGCGCCAGACCGGTATCTTCCACCGTATGGTGATCGTCGATGTACAGATCGCCTTTAACATCGATAAACATGCGGAAACCGCCGTGGGTAGAGATCTGATCGAGCATATGGTCAAAGAAGCCGACGCCGGTATTGATCTTGCTGCCGCCTTCACGGTCCAGCCAGACTTCAACTTCAATCTGTGTCTCTTTGGTATTACGGTTTACCTTTGCGTAGCGGTCACGTTTAGTTAGCTGCTGACTGATTTGCTGCCAGTCGAGTCCATCTTTGCTGTAGCGCAGGCCGCCGATGCCCATATTTTCGGCCAGCTCAATATCGGTCGCACGATCGCCAATCACATAGCTGTTGGCCTTATCCAGCACGCCTTCTGCCAGCCAGGCCTCAACCATCTGTACTTTCGGCTTGCGGCAATCACAGTTATCTTCCGGTTTGTGCGGGCAAATCAGAATATCGTCGAACTTTACGCCCTGCGAGTTGAGGATCTGCATCATTAAATTATGCGGGCCGTCAAAATCTGCCTGTGGGAAGCTGCTGGTGCCGAGACCATCCTGATTGGTGATCATCACCAGTTGATAACCGGCCTGTTGCAAAGCCAGCAGCGCGGGAATTGCGTCTGGTTCGAAGGCCAGTTTGTCCATGCGGTCAACCTGAAAATCTTCAGGTGGCTCGGAAATAATCGTGCCGTCACGGTCGATAAAAAGCGTCTTCTGGCTCATGCTTGCTCCCTGGTTACAGCTGTGCCGGGTAAAGGTTTCAATGCGGCGATGGCACGCTCGCACTCTTCACGGGTGCCAATTGAGATGCGCAGGCATCCGGCAAGACCCGGTTGTTTATTCTGGTCACGTAAGATAATGCCTTGATCCCAGAGAGTTTTAAATACCTGACTCGAGGCGGTAAAGCGCGCGAGAATATAATTGGTATTGCTGTCGAACACCTGTTCAACACAATCGCAGCCTTTCAAAGCGTCAATCAGCCATTTGCGGTTGGCAATCAGCTCATCGGTATGTTGACGCATCAGGATAATACCCTGTTCGCTTAGCGCCTGTGCGGCGATATCGGCCACCGGAGTTGAGAGCGGATAGGGGGCAATCACTTTCATCAGCAGGTCGATAACCGGCTTGTTAGCCAGCGTGAAGCCGCAGCGTAATCCTGCCAGCGCAAAGGCTTTTGACAGGGTACGCAGCACCACCAGCTGTGGGTAGTCCTTTAACCAGCCTGCCAGCGTCGCTTGCGGGCAGAACTCAATATAGGCTTCATCCGCCACCACTAATGCTTTACCGGCCGTCATTTCCAGCAGCTGACGGAAATCGTCCGGGTTGATCAGGTTACCGGTCGGATTATTCGGGCTGCAAACATAGACCAGTTTGACGCCGTCAAGCTGTTCAGCAATCGCTGGCAGATTCAGCTGCCAGTCGGCACGAGCTTCAACGGTGCGGTACTCAATGCCGATGGTTTCGGCACTGACGCTGTACATGCCGTAAGTTGGCGGGCAGAACAGTACTGCATCTTTACCCGGCTCGCAGAAAGCGCGCATCAATAGCTCAATGCCTTCATCAGCACCGCGACTGACCAGCACCTGCTCCGGCGTCAGGCCCGCATAGGCGGCATAGCGCTCGATAACCCGTTTTGGCTGGCATTCAGGATAGCGATTCAGCGTTTGCTGACTTAATTCAAACGGTATCGCCAGCGGATATTCGTTAGCGTTCAGCCAGACGTCTCCGTTGCCGCCGAGACGGCGTGCCGACTGATACGGGGTCAGAGCGCGCACATTGGCGCGCGCCAGATCTTCAATATTCAGCGTAGTCATGCTTTCTCCCGCAGCGCAGCAACGCGCAGTGTGACGGCATTTTTATGGGCAGTCAGCTGCTCGGCGGCGGCCAGTGTTTCAATAGTGGCCGCCAGGTTCATAAAGCCCTCTGGCGTCAGTTCCTGCACCGTCATCCGCTTCTGGAAGTCCGCCAGCCCAAGACTGGAGCAGGTGGCGGTATAGCCATAGGTTGGCAGCACGTGATTAGTACCGGAGGCGTAATCACCGGCCGATTCCGGCGACCAGTCGCCGAGAAACACCGAACCGGCGCTGGTGATGCTGTCGACCAGATCGCGAGCCTGACGGGTCTGAATGATCAGGTGTTCCGGTCCGTAACGGTTCGAAATGTCGATACACTGTTGCAGGTCGCGCGTCACGATCAGGCGGCTGCTGGCTAAGGCCTGACGCGCGGTTTCGGCGCGCGGCAGTTCGGCCAGCTGCTGTTCAACGGCAACGGCGACCGCTTCAGCCAGCTCGGTGGATGGCGTCAGTAAAATCACCTGTGAGTCCGGGCCGTGTTCCGCCTGCGACAGCAGGTCCGAGGCAACGAAAGCCGGCGTGGCTTCAGCATCGGCAATTACCAGCACTTCAGAAGGACCGGCAGGCATATCAATGGCTGCACCATCGAGACGCTGGCTCACCTGGCGTTTCGCCTCGGTAACCCAGGCGTTGCCCGGACCAAAAATTTTGTCTACTTTCGGTACTGATTCAGTACCCAGCGCCAGCGCGGCAATCGCCTGCGCGCCGCCAACCTGAAACACTTCCTGCACCCCACACAGCTGCGCGGCGTAGAGAATTTCATCGGCAATCGGCGGTGGCGAGCACAGCACCACGCGCTGACAACCGGCGATGCGCGCCGGGGTGGCCAGCATCAATACCGTTGAGAACAGCGGAGCGGAACCGCCGGGAATATACAAGCCTACCGACGCCACCGGACGGGTAATCTGCTGGCAGCGTACGCCGGGCTGAGTTTCGATATCCACCACTGGCAGCTGCTGCGCAAGGTGGAATTTCTCGATATTACCGATCGCTACCGCCATCGCCTGTTTAAGGTCGTCCCCAAGACGTGCCGCGGCGGCGCTGATTTGCTGTTCGCTGACCCGCAGCGCATCAACCTGGGTTTTATCAAAGGTGGCGCTGTAATAACGTAGCGCTTCATCACCTTCATTTTTTACTTTATCGAGAATGCCACGCACGGTCTGCGCGATGTTCTCAGAAGCCGAAATAGCCGGACGCGTCAGTAAACTCTGCTGCTGTTCGGCGTTACATGCCTGCCAGTCGATAACGGTATTGAACGCGCTCATGGCCTTACTCCATCATCTTCTCAATTGGCAGCACCAGAATTGAGCTGGCACCGAGCGCTTTCAATTTTTCCATGGTTTCCCAGAACAGCGTCTCACTGCTGACCATGTGCATGGCAAGACGGCTTTGATCGCCAGCCAGCGGCAGCACGGTAGGGCGCTCGGCGCCAGGCAGCAGGGCAATCACCTCTTCCAGCCGATCGCTTGGCGCGTGCAGCATAATGTATTTGGATTCGCGTGCTTTAATGACGCCCTGAATGCGGGTCATCAGCTTGTCGATCAGCTGTTGCTTCTCGGCTGGCATCTCGCCGTCGCGCTGAATCAGGCAGGCTTTTGAACGGTAGATAACTTCGACTTCACGCAGGCCGTTGGCTTCCAGCGTGGCGCCAGTAGAAACCAGGTCGCAGATGGCATCCGCCAGACCGGCGCGAGGTGCCACTTCGACCGAACCATTCAGCAGGCAGGATTTAAAGTTAACCGCTTGTTTATCGAGATATTGCTTCAGCAGGTGAGGATAAGAGGTGGCGATACGGGTATTTTGCAGGCATTGCGGACCGGTGTACTCATCATCGACCGGCATCGCCAGCGACAGGCGACAACCGCCGAAATCGAGGCGGCGCAGCGTCAGATAACGCGGATCCTCACCCTGAGCGCGACGGGTCAGCAGCTCTTCTTCCAGTACGTTCTCACCGATGATACCGAGGTCAACCACGCCGTCCATCACCAGGCCCGGGATATCGTCATCACGCACGCGCATGATATCGATAGGCATATTTTCAGCGAAGGCGATCAGGCGCTGCTGCTGGAGATTAATTTTGATGCCGCAGCGTGCCAGCAGCTCGCGTGATTCATCACTTAAACGGCCTGATTTCTGCATAGCTATGCGTAAACGGCTTTTATCTAACATTTGTTCTGTCCTCTGTCTGCTGGTTTGCAATCTGATATTTGCTACGGTTCTGATGCCGCGTTAAGTCCAAAAAAAAGCCCCCGGAAGACGATCTTCCGGGGGCTCTCTGTGCGTTCTGCGCCACTGGAAGATCTAAATGTCTTCCAGCACTCATCGCCTGAAAGACTAGTCAGGGTGATGGTGATGATGGTGGCTGAACTGAACGCGTGTCATAAAAATTCCGTATGAATGTGTATTCATTTAATGTGTAAATAACCTAACCGGGAATAGCGCTGATGGCAACACTTTTTTACCAACCATGAAAGATTCTCTCATTAAGCGATGTAAGCGTTGATTGTCAGTATAGCGTCTGTGGCGTAGCCTTAACCTTCAGAGCGAAACTGCATGGAGTTGAGGCATGAAAAAAGTCGCGATAGTGGGACTGGGGTGGTTAGGAATGCCACTGGCGATGGCGCTGGCTGCTCGTGGCTGGCAGGTTAGCGGCAGCAAGACCACGCCGGACGGTGTGGAGGCGGCGCGCATGTGCGGCATTGATGGTTATCAGCTGGAGTTAACGCCAGAATTGATCTGCGATTCTGACGATCTTGAGGCGCTGCTCAGCGTCGATGCGCTGGTGGTGACGCTTCCGGCCAGCCGCACGGTTGAGGGCGGTGAGCAATATGTTCAGGCGGTGCAGCAAATAGTCGACAGCGCACTGGCATTTGAAGTGCCGCGCATTGTGTTTACCAGTTCAACCTCGGTTTACGGTAAAGGCGCGGGAACTATGCGCGAGGACAGCCCGCTGGAGCCGGAAACGGTGGCCGGCAGAACGCTGGTGGAGCTGGAAAACTGGCTGCATGATTTGCCAGGAACCTCCGTGGATATTGTGCGCTTATCCGGGTTGGTCGGGCCAAATCGTCATCCGGGGCGTTTTCTGGCTGGCAGAACGGATGTGGCCGATGGCGCACATGGCGTTAATTTAGTGCATCTGGACGATGTGGTGGAGGCGATAACTCTGCTGCTGCAAACGCCGGTAGGCGGACGTGTCTACAATCTGAGTGCGCCGCAGCATCCGGCGCGCAGCCAGTTCTATCCGGCCGTTGCCCGTCAGCTTGGTCTGACACCCCCGACTTTTTTAGCAGACAGCGGGGCGTCGAGCGGCAAAATTATCGACGGCAATAAGATTTGCAGCGATCTCGGATTTGAATATAGCTGGCCCGATCCGCAGAAAATGCCGCTGGCATAGTGCGGATAACTCACGGGCGGTGTTCCTGCCGCCCGTGACGGAAACGGGCTTCTCAAACTAAACACCCAGTCGATCGCGCAGCGCATACCAGGCGGCACCGATGGCGGTCAGCGGGACTTTAAAGCGGCGACCGCCGGGAAAAGGCAAATGTGGAATACTGGCGAAGGCGTCAAAACGCTCGGCATCACCGCGCAGTGTTTCAGCAATCAGCTTGCCCGCAAGGTGGGTGCAGGTGACGCCATGCCCACTGTCGCCCTGCATATAATAGACGTTGTTCTCCAGTCGACCAAACTGTGGCATCCGTGACAATGTCAGCAGGAAGTTACCGCTCCAGCGGTGGCTGAATTTGATGTTGCCAAGCTGCGGAAAGGTTTTCAGCAGTTTGGGACGAATCAGCGCATCAATATCCTGCGGGTCGCGCGCGCCATAAATCACGCCGCCGCCATACAGCAGGCGGTTATCTGCCGTAAGCCGAAAATAATCCAGCAGATAGTTGCAGTCTTCCACACAATAATTAGACGGCAGTAACGCATGCGCCAGTTCTGCGCTCAGCGGCTCGCTGGTAATAATCTGCGAGCCGCAGGGCATGCTTTTACTGCTGAGTCGTGGCTCCAGCTGCGGTGCCAGATAAGCATTACCGGCAAATATCACAAACTTTGCGCTAACCTCGCCGCCGGCGGTTTTTATCCGGTTCGGGCTGCCATACGCCACCGCAGTAGCGGCGGATTGTTCATAAATACGACCACCGTGGCGGCGAATCGCTTCGGCCTCGCCAAGCGCCAGATTAAGCGGATGCAAATGCCCTCCGCGCCGGTCGAGCAGCCCGCCGACGTAGCGTTCAGATGCAACTTCGCGCTGCATGCCTGCGCTATCCAGCAGGGTTAATTCACGGTTACCATAACTTTCCCACAACGTTTTCTGTGCGCGTAAGTGGCCCATTTGTCGCGCGTTCAGCGCGGCAAAAATCCCGCCCTGACGATAATCGCAGTCAATTGCATAGCGATCGATACGGTCACGGATGATATCTGCACCCTCAAACATCATACTGCCCAGCATTTTGGCGACGTTTGGCCCATATCGCTGCTGAATCACCTCAATATCACGACTGTATGAGTTGACCACCTGTCCGCCGTTACGGCCACTGGCACCAAAGCCAATCTGCGCGGCTTCCAGCAGCACCACATCGTAACCGGCTTCGGTCAGAAACAGCGCTGAGGAGAGGCCAGTAAAGCCGCCGCCAATAATGCAAACGTCGCACTGAATGCTCTCTGTCAGCTGCGGCCAGCGCTGATGATGGTTTGCCGTGGCCGCGTAGTAACTCTCCGGGTGTTTCATACCAGCTCCAGAGTCATCATGTTGGTTTAGTCTCGCCCGTATGGCCTGGTTTATCGGCGGATCTCTTTTTGATAGCGGTGGCAGGCGTGAATAAAGCCAGCAAATAAATCTCGTGACTGCGCCGAGTTTTCGCTCTGCCATTCCGGATGCCATTGCACGGCAAGCGCAAACGGATGCTGGCGCAGGCTGACCGCTTCGATTAGCCCATCGGCCGCGCGCGCTTCGATGCAAAGTTGCGCGCCTGTGGTGCGGATACCTTGTTGATGTAATGAGTTAACCCGCAGTTTTTCGCTGCTGTTAAGCAAGCTCGCCAGCAATCCGCCGGGTTCTGGCTGCACCTCATGAGCAGGGGCATATTGATCTTCCAGCGGCAGCGCTTCATTTTCACGGTGATCCTGCAAGCCGGGTTGCAGGTGTAACTGGCGATGTAAGCTACCGCCGGTTGCCACTACCAGTTCCTGTAAGCCGCGGCAAATCGCCAGCAGTGGCATTTTTCGCTTAATTGACTGGTCGATCAGCGCAAAGGCAAGTTTATCGCGGCCAGGATCAGCCAGCGGCTCGGTGCCGGCTGCACCATAGTGAAAGGGTTCGATATTGCTCGGGCTACCGGTAAGTAAAATCCCGTCCAGCACGGACATCGCATTGGCTAATGCCTCGGGTTGATTGGTCAGGCAGTGCGGCAGGCAAAGCGGCACGCCACCGGCGGAAAAAACGGCGTCGAGATATTTGTTATGTACACTCTGGCTGCGGTGGCCAGCATCAACAATCTGGCACATCACTACGCCGATCAATGGCTTGTTATAAATAATGCCCATCACTCCCTCACAGTGCTGTCAGGCTATCTGGCGGCTGGGCAAAAACTGAGCACCCGATTTCCAATCTAGCAATCAGCTGTTCATTATTCAAACCAATTTGTAACATTTGCACACTTTTTCTGTTGGCGCTATGTTAGAGATGTGGTTGTTATTTTGAGCATCACGCACAACCGAAACCTTAGGTCAATGGCGGGTGGAATCATGACAAATCTGGTGGAAGTAGAAGACTTCACGAGACAAAGTGAAGAGAAACGAACCAGCGCGTTCCAGATTGAGGTTAAAACCTATCTGGAACGCCATCCTGAAACGCAGTATGTCGATCTTCTTCTTAACGATCTCAATGGTGTCTTTCGCGGTAAACGCATTCCCTTCGCCAGCCTGGCAAAAGCAGAAAAAGGTTGTTACTTCCCGGCATCAGTCTATGCCATGGATATTCTCGGCAATACCGTTGAAGCCGCCGGTTTAGGCCAGGCGCTGGGTGAACCCGATAATATTTGTCTTCCGGTCAGCGGCACGCTGATCCCTTCCGCTTCCGACCCGCGACATCTTGCGCAGGTGCTGTTGACCATGCGACATCAAGATGGCACTCCCTTTGACGTTGAACCGCGAAATGTCCTTAATAACCTCTGGCAGCAACTGCGTAACCGAGGTTTGTTTCCGGTGGTAGCGGTAGAGCTGGAGTTCTATCTGGTGGACAAAAAACGCGATGCTGAAGGCTATATTCAGCCACCCTGCGCTCCGGGTAGCAACGATCGTAATATGCAGAGTCAGGTCTACTCGCTGGATAATCTTGATCGCTTTGCCGCAGTACTGGGGGATATTGATGCGCTGGCTGGATTGCAGGGTATCCCGGCAGATGGGGCACTGGCGGAAGCCTCGCCCGGTCAGTTTGAGATTAACCTGCACCATACGCGTAATGTACTCAGCGCCTGCGACCATGCGATCCTGCTAAAGAGGCTGGTGCGCCAGGTGGCGGAGCAACATCAGATGAACGCCACTTTTATGGCGAAGCCGTATGAAGAGTATGCCGGCAGCGGGATGCATGTGCATATCAGTATGCTGGATGCTGCCGATCATAACGCTTTTGCCCGCGATGACGGCAGCGACTCACCGCTGCTGAAACGTGCGCTGGCCGGGATGATCGATCTGATGCCGGCGTCAATGGCGCTGCTGGCTCCCAACGTTAATGCCTTTCGCCGCTTTTTGCCCGATGCCTTTGTGCCGTTGCAGGCCTCGTGGGGCCACAACAATCGCACGGTGGCGCTGCGCATTCCCTGCGGTGACCTCGATAATCATCGCGTGGAGTATCGCGTCGCTGGCGCGGATGCTAATCCGTATCTGGTGGTGGCGGCAATTCTGGCCGGTATTCTGCACGGCATTGATAACCAACTGCCTTTACCCCCTCCGGTAAAAGGTAACGGTCATCAGGCCGCAGGAAATCCATTGCCGATTCGCCAGAGCGATGCGCTGGTTGAGTTTGAACAGAGCTATCCATTGCAAAAGCTACTCGGCAAACGCTTCGGCTTTGTCTGGCACAGTTGTAAGCATCATGAACTGATGCATTTTGAGCGGCTGATCACAGCGACAGAGATCGACTGGATGTTAAAAAATGCCTGATAAGTTACGTGAAGGACTAAACGTAATCCTGAACGGCGGTGCTGATAGCGGCCGCCGATGCTGATGATTTGCACTTATGCCAAAGGGATCACTATATGAAGCAGAGTAATCAGCAGTGGCAGACGCGTCGTGAGGCGGCGGTAACGCCGGGCGTCGGCAATTCTTTACAGGTTTATATCGAAAAAGCGCGTAATGCTGAGTTGTGGGATGCAGAGGGCAAGCGCTATATCGACTTTGCCTCCGGCATAGCGGTGCTGAATACCGGTCATAATCATCCGAAAGTTATCCAGGCTGTCAGCGCACAGCTGGAGAAGTTTACCCATCCCTGTTTTCAGGTCACGCCTTACGGCAGCTACATTGAACTGGCAGAAAAGCTGAATCAGCTGGTGCCGATTAACCAGCCAACACAGACGCTGTTAATGTCGACCGGTGCGGAAGCCGTGGAAAACGCAATTAAAGTGGCGCGGATTGCCACTGGTCGTACTGCGGTGATCGCTTTTCGTGGGGCGTTTCATGGCCGCACCTTACTGGGGATGGCGCTGACCGGCAAAGTACAACCGTATAAAAAAGGTTACGGCCCGTTTCCCGGCGGAATTTTTCATGCGCCTTATCCGGCAAGTTATCTTGGCATCAGCGAATTGCAGGCAATTGGCGCATTACAGGGCATTTTTGCCGCTGACGTGGCGCCGGACGATGTGGCGGCGATTATTATTGAGCCGGTGCAGGGGGAAGGGGGATTCTATGCTGCCTCCACCCACTTTCTGCAACAGCTGCGTACTCTCTGTGATGAGCACGGCATTGTGCTGATTGTCGATGAAATCCAGAGTGGTTTCTGTCGCACCGGAAAAACCTTTGCCATTGAACACAGCGGCGTTGAGCCGGATTTAATGACCATGGCGAAAAGTCTTGCTGGTGGTTTTCCGCTGTCGGCGCTGGTCGGCAAACGGGCGTTAATGCAGAAAGCACAGGCTGGTGGCTTAGGTGGCACCTATGCGGGGTCGCCGGTGGGAATCGCCGCCGCGCTGGCGGTAATCGACTTAATCGAAGAGGAACAGCTCAATCTCAAAGCGCAGGCGCAGGGCGAGTGGGTAACGCAGCATCTGCAACAGCTGGCTGAACGCGTTGACTGCATCGGTGAAGTGCGCGGTATCGGCGCGATGATCGCTATTGAGCTGGTTGAGCAGCGGGACCGTCACAAACCGGATAAAGCGTTGACTCAGGCACTGGTACAGGAAGCAGGGCGGCAGGGGCTGGTGTTATTGTCCTGCGGCGTACGGGGGAATGTGATCAGATTTCTGATTCCATTGACCGCCAGCAAAGAAATTGTTACTGAAGGTCTCAACATCTTGTCTTCTGCCCTCGAGGTGGTGCAGAATATGCGCCCTGCAAAACGTACCCAGAATTAATGCTGTTGCAGCGATGCCTCCGGCATCCATAATGATTTTGGGTACAGAAACAATAACCGACGCGTACAGCGCCGGTTATTTTTTGCATTTTACTAAATCGCACATACAGAGGCCGGACCTGGTTCCGGATAGATAGTCGCTTTAAGCACGCATGAACGTGACTTGTTGAGGAAAAGAAAGATGGGGCAACATTTTAACACTGCACCGGTTACTACCGGTATTCGCCAACGTGATGACTACGGCGCCGCTGCGGGACGCATTTCGCCTGCCTGTTCCACTATTTCCCCTCTGATAAAAAGTAGTTTCTATCGCACCTCGCGAAGTTTCCCTGTGGTTCAACCCAGAAAGGTTGGCACTATGGGGAGGCTGAATCATGTCGCATAATTCTGCATCTGCTGCGCCGCAGTCGCGCCCACAACTGAAAAAAACGCTGACGCTATTACCTGTTGTAATGATGGGTCTGGCTTATATGCAGCCAATGACGCTGTTCGATACCTTTGGCATCGTTTCAGGTCTGACTGATGGCCATGTTGCCACCGCATACGCCTTTGCCCTGATTGCTATTCTGTTTACCGCGTTAAGCTACGGTAAGCTGGTACGCCGCTTCCCATCTGCGGGATCCGCTTACACTTACGCACAGAAAGCCATCAGCCCGCACGTGGGCTTTATGGTGGGCTGGTCGTCACTGCTTGATTATCTGTTTATGCCGATGATCAACATTCTGCTGGCGAAAATTTATTTTGAAGCACTGGTGCCGGGCATTCCTTCGTGGATATTTGTCCTGCTGCTGGTGGGCTTTATGACCATTTCCAACCTGCGTGGCATCAAAACCGTTGCTAACTTTAACAGCGTGATTGTGGTGTTACAGGTTGCGGTAATGGTGGTAATTATGGGGATGGTGGTTTACGGCGTTGCTCACGGTGAAGGTGCCGGTACGCTGACCAGCAGTCGCCCATTCTGGTCTGAGAATGCCAATGTCGTGCCGATGATCACCGGTGCGACCATCCTGTGCTTCTCGTTCCTCGGCTTTGACGGTATCAGTTCGCTGTCAGAAGAGACCAAAGATGCAGGCCGGGTGATTCCAAAAGCCATCTTCCTGACCGCGCTGATTGGTGGGGTGATCTTTATTGTCGTCTCCTACTTCCTGCAGCTGTACTTCCCGGATATCAGCCGTTTCAAAGATCCGGACGCTTCGCAGCCTGAAATCATGCTGTATGTGGCAGGTAAAGCCTTCCAGGTCGGCATTCTGATTTTCTCCTGCGTTACGGTACTGGCTTCTGGTATGGCGGCACATGCTGGCGTTTCTCGTCTGATGTATGTGATGGGGCGTGATGGCGTGTTCCCGGAGCGTTTCTTCGGTTACATTCATCCGAAATGGCGTACTCCGGCGCTGAACGTGGTGCTGGTAGGCGTAATTGCGCTCTCTTCCGTAACCTTTGATCTGGTGACGGCAACCGCGCTAATTAACTTCGGTGCGCTGGTGGCGTTTACTTTTGTGAACCTGTCGGTCATTTCGCAGTTCTGGATTCGTGAAGGACGCAACAAGTCACTGAAAGATAATATCAACTTCCTGATTCTGCCGCTGTGCGGCGCGTTAACCGTTGGTGCGCTGTGGGTTAATCTTGAAGAAAGCTCGATGATTCTTGGCCTGGTATGGGGGGCAATTGGCCTGACCTATCTGGCAGTAGTCACGCGCAGCTTCCGTAACCCGGTACCGCAGTGCAGTGAAGATTTGATGTAATCCTTACCTGACTGATGCCACTGGCGGCATCGACTAAGACAAAAAACGCTTATGATAAATTCATAAGCGTTTTTTTTTGCCTGTAGCGGGCTGGAAAATGGCATCAGCAATCCAGAAGTATTTGAATTAAAATAATTTCATTTCATGGTAATTCCGTCAATAACCTCTCGAATAAAACTATTACTCTGGATAATAAGAGCCATTGAAATTATTACCAGCAGGTATAAAAGATGGAAAACCGCGACGGAATGCAGCAGTGTTATTTTCTCTCTGCCAGCGAGCAGGAAGAGATTTATCAGCGTGGATATCAGCTGTGGAATGAAGGCGCTTTTGAACAGGCCGTCACCTGCTTTGCCGAAATCGCCATCAGTAATCCACAGGACCGTCGGTTTATTTTTGCTTTTGCCTGTGCCCAGCTGCAGCAGGGCGAGTCCCTGCATGCGCTGAAACTGTTTATGCACTGCCTGCGGCTGCAGGCAGATGAGCCATGGGCTTATTTTCATATTGCCTGCTGTCTGAACGCGCTGGGTAGTACCCTTGAAGCTCGCGATGCGCTCGACGCCACGATTATTCTCTGCCAGGCCACCGACAGTGATGAAATGAATTATGCACATCTTTATCAGCAGGCAAAAAAATTGCTGGCTGAATTAAGCTGGTAACGTTTCGGAGGTTTAATGTGCCCACGAAAGATTAGCTGTGAGAATTTGCATCAATTAGTCAGTCGACTTAACAGCACCAGTACCGCTTCCGATATCTCGCTGGCTGCCAGTTTTGGCATGATCCCTCCAGGCTGCCCGCAGCGGATTGATGAATTCAACAGCTCAATTGATTGTCTGGTTAAAAAAAGCCATGACTGCCTGGATAAAGCGAAGATGCACGGGATTAATGCGGCACAGCGGATGTTTTATAAACAGGCGCTGTTATTGGTTACGATGTCGGCGTTATCCATTCCTTCTGTGCTGATGGCCGTCATGACAAACGACTTTTATGACACCTTATCACTGACGGTAAACTCCATTTGGCTGTGCTCGGTAGGGATGGATGTGTGGTACGCGTGGAAAGACTGGTCTGCGAAAGTAAAAGGTGAGGCGGAGCTGCCAATGGCGTCGGATTCACTGGCTAATCTGCTGCATTATTTCGCCCACAAGCGTGGCTATTCCGATACCTCTTCGCAAAGTATTGCCGTGGTTGGCAGCAGCATCTTCCGTTTTATTCGCGCCACGGCGACCGTATTAAGTGGCAGACTGGTGCCGTTTGACACGCCACATAATTTGAGGATATGGAATGAAATTTGTAATGATATAAAAGTTGGCATTGATTTTGTGCTGGCACTGGCTGAAGCTTCGGCGAATATTGCCAGTTTTAAAAGTGCAAAAAATCAGGAGCTGGCGCATATTAATCTGCTGCGGGTGACTAACATACTGAAAGACGAGGTAAGCAATCTGGATGCGACTGGCTCGCGCCAACCGCTGGAAACGGTGATCGAATTAATGAATGACTATGTCGATTCAGTGCAGCGTATTATTGATGAGCTGCCAAAGAAAACCGTATCGCAGCACAGGATGATTAATATTGAGCAGACAAATAACAGTAGCCAGGTATAAACCTTACCGCCAGAGCGGCCGCCGTGCGACCACTCTGCCAGCTGCGGCTTAAGAAACCAGCTCGCGGGCGTAATCAAACAGCGCCTTCAACTGCGCTATTTTGTCGTTATCCCCTTCATGCAGATTAAACAGTGACTCCAGCTCCAGCAGATAGCTTTGCACCCGCTCCGGATTCAGGGCTTCACGGCGATGTTGCAGCCAGCGTTGCTGTTCACTGTCGTCGAGCGTGCCGGGAAAGTTGCGTGCCCGATAGCGGAACAGCAACTGCTCAATACGTGAGTCGTTAAAGGTTAAATCCAGCGCCGGTAAATTTGACGATGCCGTCTGCAAAATAATGTTCATCGCCGAACGGTCGGCATCACTAAAGAAACCATCATACAAGCGGGCATCAACATCGTCGGCTGCGGTAAAGGGTTCGGCCTCGGCAAACAGCGTGACGACTTTTTCGCGGATCTCCGGATGCTGACGCAGCAGCGTCAGATTAGCCAGACAGCGCTCACGGTCTATGCCAATGCGTTCCGCATCTTCCGGGCGTAGGGTATTAGCTGGCGCCAGTACCGGACATTTATTGATATGAACCAGTTTAATGGGTATCGCCGCCGCGTCGCCCAACTGGTCACGCGGGGTATACAGACGTGCGCGCAGCGCATCGGCATCCAGTTCCAGCAGCGGCGACATATCACCGGCCAGATCGCAGGTAATCAGCGCATTGCGATTATCCGGATGCCAGGCCAGCGGCGCTATCCAGCTGGTATTGCCACGAAACGCGCCAAACATCCCGGAGATATGCACCAGCGGTTTCATTTGCGGAATATCGACCAGCGTCGTGATTTTCTGTTTGCTGCGATGGCTGAACAGGTAGTCGTACAATTTAGGCTGTTGCTGTTTCACCAGCTTTGCCATGGCGATAGTGGCATAAACGTCTGACATCGCATCGTGCGCATTGGCATGTTCGACGCCATTGGCTTTCGTCAGATGCTCAAGGCGAAAACTTGGCATGCCATCCTCGTTTTCCGGCCAGTTGATACCCTCGGGACGAAGCGCATAGCAGGCGCGCATCACATCCAGCAGATCCCAGCGGGTATTGCCGTTTTGCCAGCTCCAGCCATAGGGATCGTAGAAGTTACGATAAAAGATATTGCGTGTCACTTCATCATCGAAGCGGACATTGTTATAGCCAACCACACAGGTGTTGGGTTCGCTGAACAGGGCATGGATACGGCGGGCAAACTCGGCCTCGCTGACGCCGCGTGCTTTCGCCTGCTGCGGCGTGATTCCGGTAATCATCACCGCTTCCGGCTGCGGCAGATAGTCGTCAGCGGGCTGGCAGTAAAACACTTCCGGCTCACCAATAATATTGAAATCCAGATCGGTGCGTACGCCAGCAAACTGCGCCGGGCGGTCCAGTGACGGACTTTTGCCGAAGGTTTCGTAGTCATGGAAAAGGAATGTTGGCTGACTGGCTTGCTGTTTCACTGTAAATGTCCCTGTCACAAAATTGGCTGGCACGCAGAGGCAGCGCGCGCATGCTACAGGGTAAACCATTTTGCCGGGGGGCTAAAGGGCTGAGGCATTAGCCTGTTCAGCAGAATTGATCTCTCTACTTTTCTCACACCCTGCCGATAACCCTGTCAGTGATTTCAGTCACGCCAGCCTGCAGCGATAGCCGAAATCAAACGATTTGTGCTCTGGCAGCGCATTGATATCGCGGTATGTACACCGAAAAAAACATCACCCAGAGGTAAAAATGGATAGCTTGCAGAAAGATATCGATGATCGCGCCAATCTTACATTGTCCAATAAGTTTGAGCTGTTGTTGTTCCGGCTGGGAGCGGCGGCGCAGAACGAAAAATCCGAGTTGTTTGGCATCAATGTGTTTAAGCTGCGCGAAATTATGCCGATGACCACGCTTACCAAAGCGGCTGGGATGAAATCGCCGTTGCTGGGGATGGCGAACATCCGTGGGCAGATTATCCCGGTTATTGATCTTGCCGCCGTCGCCGGTTGTACGCCGACCGCCGGTCTGAATCTGCTGCTGGTCACCGAATATGCCCGCAACACTCAGGCATTTGCCATCGAGTCAGTGGATAACATTGTGCGGCTTGACTGGAGCCAGGTACACGCTGCGGATACCCGCGTCAGCAATCGTAATGTTACCAGCATTGCGCTACTGAATAATGATGAAAACCGTGATGAAATGGCGCTGGTGCTGGATGTTGAGCAAATTCTGTATGACATCATTCCTTCGGCGCGCAATGTGAAGAACGAACCGATTGCTGCGCGCAGCTTCGATTTTAAGCCCGGCTCGCTGGCGATTGTGGCGGAAGATTCGAGAGTGGCCCGTGCAATGCTGGATCAGGGGCTGAAAGCGATGGGTATTCCGGCGCTGATGTTTAATAACGGCCTGGCAGCGTGGGAGAAAATCAAACAGATGGCAGAAGAGGCAAAAGCGGCGGGGGAGTCGATCCATGATAAAATTTCGTTGGTGCTGACCGATCTGGAAATGCCGGAAATGGATGGTTTTACCCTGACGCGCAATATTAAAGCCGATCGCCAGCTGAAAAATATCCCGGTGGTGATTCACTCTTCGTTGTCCGGCAGCGCCAATGAAGATCACGTGCGCAAAGTGGGTGCGAATGGTTATGTGGCAAAATTTGAGGTGAATGAGTTATCACAGGTGATTCATCAGGTACTGGAACAGGCGGTGCGAAATGAGGCAGGTTGAATAAACCCGGCGGCTCTCAGGCCACCGGGCGCAGGGACAGTTGGAGTTCGGGCTTAACGCAGCCGTTCCCTGACTAACTCTTCTTCCATGTTACGCAGAGTTGGTTTCAGCAGATCGTTACTGCTGATGACCCCGGCGAGTTGCTGTTCATCGTCAGAGTTCAGCACCGGTAAAATAGTCAGCTGATTTTCTGCCATCATCATTGCGGCCTGGCGCGCTGTGTGGCTGGCTAACAGATAGTGCTGACCAACCGGCCGGAGAATTTCGCTGAGCAGCAAGCGATCATCGGCCTGATAGATAGCACGATAATCCACCATGCCGATGCAGCGTCCCTGTTCCGTTACCGGAAAGGTATGATGAAGCTGCGGAAGTGTCGTCAGGCGCATTTTCGCGGCCGCGACATCAAGGGTTGGAGCGAAAGTGACCGCCTGCGGTTCCATCACATCCTCTACCCAGGCACGCTCTAAAGGATCGACGCCATATTCGCGAAAAATATGCTGTCCGCGGCGGGTAATTTTGTCTGTCATAATCGAGCGCGACAGCAACAGTGTAGTGATACCCCAGGCGACGCTGGTGGTGAGTAAATCAGGCAGTAATCCGTTAGCATCGTGGGTAATCCCCACAGCAAATACAATCGCAGTCAACGGTGAGCCTAACGCGCTACCCAGCATCGCTGCCATACCGGCCATCGCCCACATCTGCGGCGAATCGCCCGGCAACCAGTGAGCCAGTAGCGCGCCGACACCGGCACCGACCATTAACAGCGGAGCCAGCACGCCGCCGGAGGTGCCGGAAGCCAGCGCAAACAGCCAGATCGTCAGTTTGACGGCGATCAGCGCAAATATCACCGTCAGCGTCAGGTTGGCATGCAGTAAATCTTCAATCACGTCATAACCGACACCCAGCGCACGCGGCTGGAAATAGCCGCCGATGCCAATAATCAAGCCGCCCAGTGCGGGCCACCACATCCAGTGCAGCGGGAGCCGGGCGAAGCCTTTTTCAATTGCATGCAGCAGATGGGTCACCACTACCGCCAGTAAGCCGATAACGACCCCGGCTATCAGGCAGCTTATTAGCGCCAGAGGGCCAGCCGGTGCGGTTTCCAGCGGCATCAGCGGCCCGTCGCCAAAGGCATAGCTTCTTAAAAATCCGGCGACCGCACAGGCTAACGCCACCGGTACCAGACTGCGCGGGCGCAGTTCAAATAACAGCAGTTCGACAGCCAGCAGAACCGCCGCCACCGGCGTGCCAAAGATTGCTGTCATCCCGGCACTGGCACCCGCAACCAGTAAGGTTTTACGCTCTATGGCATTCAGGTGCAGATACTGGCCAAGCAATGAGGCCAGCGATCCGCCGGTCATAATAATCGGCCCCTCAGCACCAAAAGGGCCACCGCTACCAATCACCACAGCAGATGACAGCGGTTTAAGTACCGCAACTTTTGGCGACATGCGGCTTTTCACAAACAGAATCGCTTCAATCGCTTCCGGAATGCCGTGACCTCGAATTTTTTCACTGCCATAGCGCGCCATCAGACCGACGATCAATCCGCCGACTACAGGGATCAGAATGACCCACAGCCCCAGCGAATTCTGCGCCGGTGAGAGATTTTCAAGCGACAGGCGCTGATAAAAAAACAGGTTTGTCGCCAGATCAATAAGGGATATCAGCAGTTTGGCGGCGAGGGTGCTGATTGCGCCAATCAGCAGCGCCAGTGCGGAGATCATCAGCAGGCGGCGATCTACCGCATAATCACGTTTTCCCACCATCATGTTGCCTTGCCCGCCTGCTCATCATTATTGAATGCGGTAATTCGCGCCACCTGAAAAGTGTCACTCAGTGAAGCCAGTTCAGACTGGTGCGAAGCCGCGAGCGTTACCAGCAACGCTGAGCCTTCAGGCTGTAAATGAACCTCGATCAGGCGGCCATCCTCACTATTTTTCTGGCGCGTCACTAATCCTGATTTCACGCTACGGTTAACCAGCCCGACTACTGCGTTATGTTTCATTTGCAGTCGCTCAGCCAGCTCGCTGATGCTTGACCATTCGCGCCCAGGCGTGCCCTGGATATGCAGCATCAACAAATATTGCAGTGGCGTTAAGCCAGCCTGCCTGGCGGCGGTTTCGGAAAAATTGAGAAAGCGGCGTAGCTGATAACGGAACTCGGATAAAGCGACATACTGTGCCTTATCAGGTGCGGGAGTAAGCGGCAATAAACGCATAGGACCACCTGGTTAGCCTGAAAAAGGCATTTATATCACAATGTGATATAAGCATTCAGTACAAGCCAGTAACAAATTATAAACCAGAGCTGGCGCGGTTTAACAAGGAGATATAGGGATATTATTGAAGCTGAATTGATTCAGCTGGTGAGGATAAATAGTTCGCATGCGAACTATAAAGTGTTACAATGATCACGTTTTTGTGCAACATATCCTTTTCGTTTGCATAAAGTGACTGGTCAGCAAAAACAGGATTTGACGTCTGACGGGTTAAAACCAGGCAAATCAGCCAACAGCCTTTATACTATCGGCAGCGTTGATTTGTCGTTGCTGCTCAGCATGATGCAGATGCAGCGGGTGACTTTTCTCCGGCCTGAGTGGTCGGGAAAATTGTTGAAGTATTAACTAAAAAAATATCGAACCATTCCAGTGAACAAAAAAACCTCTGCTTTTATTCTGACGCCGTTGTTTATTATGCAACCGCTTGCAGTCAGTTACGCACAGACTTCAGCTTCCAGTGTCAGCAGCGATCCTGCTGCCTCGCAGGATTCTACGCTGATGGTGATTAAACAACGTAGTGGTTTATCCGAACTGGATACCCCGGCCGCCGTCAGCGTGGTCGAAGGGGAGCAGCTGCGTAACAGTAAACCGCAGGTGAATTTGTCGGAAAGTCTCGGCAGTGTGCCTGGTTTGCAGGTCCAGAACCGTCAGAACTACGCACAGGATTTGCAAATGTCGGTGCGCGGGTTTGGCAGTCGCTCAATGTATGGCGTGCGCGGCGTGCGGATTTATGTTGATGGCATTCCGGCCACAATGCCAGACGGACAGGGACAGACCTCGAATATCGATATTAACTCGATTGAGAAAGTCGAGGTGCTGCGCGGCCCTTATTCCGCCCTGTATGGCAACGCCTCGGGCGGTGTAGTTAATATCGAAACCCAGACCGGCACTCAGCCGCCAACGCTGGAAGCCGGCAGCTATTACGGCAGTTATGGCACATGGCGTAATAGTGTGAAAGCCACCGGCGCCACCGGTGACGGCACTCAGGCGGGCGATGTTAACTATGCTATCTCCGGTTCACGTTTTACTACCCGTGGATTTCGTGACCACAGCGGCACGCAGAAAAGTCTGGGTAACGGTAAGTTTGGCGTGCGTCTTGATGACGTCAGTACTCTGACGCTACTGTTTAACAGCGTCTCAGTGGATGCCAACGATCCCGGCGGGCTGTCGGAAGCTGAATGGAAAGACAATCCGCGTCAGTCACCACGCGGTGACCAGTATAATACGCGTAAATACCTTGATCAGACCCAGCTTGGCCTGCGCTATCAGCGTGAGCTGAGTGATAACGATCAGCTGACGATGACCGCGTGGCACGGCGAGCGGCATACCACTCAGTACCAGTCGATCCCGATGACACCGCAGCTGCGGCCAACCCATGCAGGTGGGGTGATTGTGCTGGAGAGAAAGTATCAGGGGATCGATACCCGCTGGAAACACCAGGACAACCTCGGTTCAGTGCCGTTTACCCTGATTGCCGGCCTTGATTATGAAACCATGACCGAACGTCGCCAGGGCTTTGAAAACTTCAATCTGAACAATGGCGTACCGGAATATGGCGAGAAGGGGGCACAGCGTCGTAATGAAAAAAATAAGATGTGGAACCTCGATCCCTATCTGCAAACCAGCTGGAGCCTGACCTCACAGTGGACGCTGGATGCCGGACTGCGCTACAGCACGGTGAACTTTGATTCGCAAGATTATTACGTCACCAGCACCAATGGCGATGACAGCGGCAGCAAGCGCTACCATAAATTGCTGCCGATGGGTTCTGTTAACTATGCCGTTACGCCAGCATGGAATCTCTACTTCTCCGCTGGCCGTGGTTTTGAAACGCCAACAATTAACGAACTGTCTTACCGCTCTGACGGTGAGTCAGGGCTGAATATCGGGCTGAAACCCTCAACCAGCGATACCTACGAACTGGGAAGCAAAACCCGCGTCGGTAACGGGCTGGTTACGGCCGCGCTGTTTCAGACCAACACCGATAATGAACTGGTGGTGGCGGAAAGTTCCGGTGGGCGCACCAGCTATACCAATGCTGGTAAAACCCGACGTCGCGGCGTTGAACTCTCTCTCGATCAGCAGTTTGCAATGGACTGGCGGCTAAAAATGGCCTGGACCCTGCTCGATGCCACTTATCGCAATGAAACCTGCGCCGCATCCTGCACACCGGCGGGTAACCGTCTGCCCGGCATCGCACGCAATATGGGTTACGCCTCAATGGAGTGGGCACCAGAAGAGGGCTTCCACGCCGGAGCCGATATTCGTTATATGAGCAATATACAGGTTGATGACCAGAACAGCGCCCAGGCACCCACTTATACCGTGGTCGGTCTTAGCGGCGGTTACCGTCTGAACTGGGCGAGTAACTGGTCGCTGGATATGTTCACCCGGGTGGATAACCTGTTTGACCGTGAATATGTGGGTTCAGTGATTGTGAATGAAGGTAACGGTCGTTACTTCGAACCGGCTCCAGGCCGCAATTATGGCGTGGGCGCGACGCTGAGCTATACCTTTGAGTAACTCTGGCGTCCAGCCAGTAAAAGAATCCAGAAAAAACCCGTGCCGGATACCAACACCAGGTGATGTGCGGCGGCGGGTTAGCAACACCCGAATGGATATTTAGCGGTAATCGGGTGTTATTGAAGATTTAGCTTCATCTCTAAATCGACGCTCTTAAATTTTGGTAAGGTTAAACTATGAAAAGTGGATCTTCGTTATCACGGATTCTGGTGATACTCACGGCGCTGTTTGCCGCCCTGAGCGGAGTATATTTGTTAGTGGGCGGCATCTGGCTGGCAAAACTGGGAGGCTCGCTGTATTACATCGTCGCCGGCCTGGTCATGCTAATCACTGCCTGGTTGCTGTACCGTCGTCGCGCCACGGCGTTGCTGCTGTACGCAATCTTCCTGTTGGCCACCACCATCTGGTCACTGTGGGAAGTGGGTTCTGATTTCTGGGCGCTGACTCCGCGTCTGGATGTAACCTTCTTCTTCGGTCTGTGGATTGCGCTGCCGTTTATCTGGCGTGGCGTTGTGGCCGGCAGCAAACTGCCGCGCGGCGCACTGGCGGCTTCGCTGGTGTTTACCGTTATTGTGCTGGTTTATTCGGTGTTTAACGATCCGCAAGAGATCAACGGCACCCTGAGCCAGCAGCAGACGGCGGAGATTGAGAAAAACGCGCAGGGCATTCCTGATGCGGACTGGCCAGCCTATGGCCGTACGCAGGAAGGCACCCGCTACTCACCGCTGAAACAGATTAACGATAAAAACGTTGGCGAGCTGAAAGAAGCCTGGACCTTCCGTACCGGCGATCTGAAAGGCCCGAACGATCCGGGTGAAATCACTGATGAAGTGACGCCAATCAAAATTCGTGACTCACTTTATCTGTGTACGCCACACCAGAAGCTGATTGCGCTGGATGCGGCGACCGGTAAAGAGAAATGGCGTTTTGATCCGCAGCTGAAAACGAACCCGACTTTCCAGCACGTCACCTGCCGTGGGGTTTCTTATCATGAAACGCCAGCAGTGGCGCAGGCTGAAGAGCAGGGCGCAAAACCTGCCCTCTGTTCACGCCGCATCATTCTGCCGGTCAACGACGGCCATCTGTATGCGCTGGATGCTGAAACCGGTGAGCGTTGTGCTGAGTTTGGTGATAACGGTGATGTTAATCTGCAAGCCAATATGCCGTTCGCCAAAGCGGGCGCTTATGAGCCAACTTCACCTCCGGTGATCACCGATAAGGTGATTGTGATTGCGGGTGCGGTGACGGATAACTACTCAACCCGTGAGCCTTCCGGCGTCATCCGTGGTTTTGATGTTAATAACGGTAAACTGCTGTGGGCATTTGATACCGGCGCGAAAGATCCGAATAAAGTGCCTGGCGTTGATGAGAATTACACGCCTAACTCGCCAAACTCATGGGCACCTGCGGCCTACGATGCCAATCTGGATCTGGTCTACCTGCCAATTGGTGTTGCGACGCCTGATATCTGGGGCGGCAACCGCACCCCGGAAATGGAGCGTTACGCTACCGGCATGCTGGCGCTGAATGCCACAACCGGCAAACTGGCGTGGTTCTATCAGACCGTGCATCACGATCTGTGGGATATGGATGTTCCGGCACAGCCGACGCTGGCTGATATTACCGATAAAAACGGTAATAAAGTGCCGTCAATTTACATCCCGACCAAAACCGGTGACATCTTTGTACTGGATCGCCGCACGGGTAAACCTGTGACGCCGGCACCGGAAATGGAAGTGCCGCAGGGGGCCGCTAAAGGCGACCGTGTGTCTCCAACCCAGCCTTACTCTGAGCTGTCATTCCGCCCGAAAGAGCATCTGAAGGGCAAGGATATGTGGGGTGCGACCATCTACGATCAGCTGATCTGTCGTGTGATGTTCCACAGCCTGCGTTATGAAGGTCCGTTCACGCCGCCGTCCGAGCAGGGTACGCTGGTATTCCCGGGCAACCTTGGTATGTTCGAGTGGGGCGGTATTTCGGTAGACACCGATCGTCAGGTTGCCGTGACTAATCCAATGGCGTTACCGTTTGTATCCCGCCTGATCCCACGTGGTCCGGGTAATCCTATCGAGCCAGATGAAAACGACAAAGGCGGTACCGGTTCTGAATCCGGCATTCAGCCACAGTACGGCGTGCCTTATGGCGTGACGCTGAACCCGTTCCTGTCGCCGCTGGGCTTCCCTTGTAAGCAACCTTCATGGGGTTATATTTCTGCGGTTGATCTGAAAACCAACGATATCGTGTGGAAAAAACGCATCGGTACCGTACGCGACAGTTCACCTATTCCATTGCCATTTAAAATGGGGATGCCAATGCTGGGTGCGCCAATTACCACAGCAGGTAACATCTTCTTTATTGCGGCAACGGCGGATAACTATCTGCGTGCGTTTAACGTCTCCAACGGTGAAAAACTGTGGGAAGCTCGTTTACCAGCAGGTGGACAGGCAACCCCAATGACCTATGAAGTTAACGGCAAGCAGTATGTGCTGATTGCGGCCGGTGGCCATGGTTCATTTGGTACCAAGCTGGGTGACTATATCGTTGCCTATGCACTGCCTGATGAGAAATAATCGCTAAGCGACAATAGTCAGTTATCAACGCCCGGTGCATTCACCGGGCGTTTTTTTTTGCTGGACGAAAATCAGTTAAAAGTGAGCCAGGAAATTAATAAATCGATTAATACTTTCTTGCAATTAATTAACACAATCAAACCTTTATTACCGTAAAACAACCGCCAGTTTATTGATGTTGTTAATTTGAGGATAAATCGGTGAAAAGGCGTCAGCTTGCAAGTATTAGTCTGTTTTTGGTGTTGGTTTCTCAGGCGCATGCCGATAACAATGTGATGCCTTTTCCGTTAAATCCGCCGGGCGTTGATGCGGCTTCCTGGGTGCTGATGGATTCGACCACCGGGCAAATCCTGACGGAAGGCCACGCTGACGATCGCCGTAACCCTGCCAGTCTGACCAAGCTGATGACCGGCTATGTGGTTGACCGCGCGATTGATAATCACCATATCACCCGCGATGATATGGTCACCATCGGTAAGGATGCCTGGGGTGCTGGTAATCCGGTGTTTAAAGGTTCTTCGCTGATGTTTCTGAAGCCCGGTGAAAAGGTGTCAGTACGGGATCTCAGCCGCGGAGTAATTATCGACTCAGGTAACGATGCCTGCGTGGCGCTGGCGGATTATGTGGCGGGCAGTGAAGCCAACTTTGTTAAAATGATGAATGAATATGTCGACAAGCTGGGGCTGACCAATACTCACTTTGAAACCGTACATGGTCTGGATGCGCCGGGGCAATACACTACGGCCCGCGATCTGGCGACACTTTCACGGGCAATTATCAAAGGCGAACCTGATTTTTATCAGATGTATGGCGAGAAGTCGCTTACCTGGAATGGAATCACCCAGCAGAACCGTAACGGCCTGCTGTGGGATAAAACCCTGCATGTTGATGGTCTGAAAACCGGTCATACCGAAAGTGCCGGTTTCAATATTATTGCTTCCAGTGTGGAAGGTCAGCGCCGTCTGATTGCTGTGATTATGGGCGGTAAAAGTCCAAAAGGGCGTGAGGAGCAGGCGCGTAAGCTGCTGACCTGGGGGCAGAATAACTTCGATACCGTGCAGTTGTTCCATGCCGGTAAAGCCATTGGTCATGAAACGGTATGGTACGGTAATCCGCATCAGGTCGATGTCGGCAGCGACAAAGATATCTATCTGTCACTGCCCCGCGATCAGCTGAAAAATATCAAAGCCAAATACGTGATTGAGCGTAAGGATCTGGAAGCACCGCTGAAGGCTAATGAACAGGTCGGTACCATTCAGTTAATGGATCACGATCGGCAGATCGCCAGCTATCCGCTGATGGCACTGCAGCCGGTAGAAACCGCCGGTCTGTTTACCCGCCTGCAGGATTATCTCAAGCTGAAATTCTAATCATCTCGGGCGAGCGTCAGGCTCGCCCACGTTATCAGCCCATCTTCATTTTTCACGGCTATCCATGTTAAAAAGTTAAGCTTTCGCAGCGGCGTTGTCTTTTATATTGCCCGGCGGTTAATAAAATGGCGGCGTGATGTAAACGGCAGGCAAAACTATCAGGAAAACAGGACAGGAGTCTAAGGCCTGGACTGCGGATGAGGTATCATGCCGTGTGAGATATTCATCAGGCACTGGAGTAGACCTTGCGTCCCGATAAGCCCCTTTCCAGGATTGAGTTCAGCGTTTATCGCAACTACCGCATTGTGCATGGGGTGCGTATCGCGCTGGCATTTGTTCTGACATTTATGCTGGTGCGCGGTTTTGATATTCCCGAGGGCAGTTGGCCGCTGATTACGCTGGTGGTGGTGATGGGGCCGATTTCGTCGTGGGGTACGGTGTTACCACGCGCGGTGCAACGTATTGGTGGCACCATATTTGGCTCAATCTCCGGCCTGATAGCGCTAAAACTCGAACTGATTTCGCTGCCGTGGATGCTGGTGTGGTGCGCCGCGGTAATGTTTCTTTGTGGCTATCTGACGCTGGGCAAACATCCTTATATGGCGCTGCTGATTGGCATTACATTGGCAGTGGTTTGTGGTGCGCCGGCCGGCGATATGGAAACGGCATTATGGCGCGGCGGTGATGTGATTCTCGGTTCGTTGTTGGCGCTGCTATTCAGCAGTATTTACCCGCAAAAAGCCTATACTCACTGGCGCATTAAACTGTCTGACTCGCTGTCATCAATGGCCATGCTGCATCAGGCGGGATTCTCTCCCAATCTGGTTGAGCAGCCACGTCTGGCTAAACCGCTGCAGCGATTGCTCGGCGATGTGGTGAAAATGCGCGCGCTGCTGGAACCAGCCAGCAAGGAGACGCAAATACCCAGGTCGGTGCTGGACGCGATTCAGACGATCAATCGTAATATGCTCTGTACTTTTGAGCTGCAAATCAATGCGTGGTGGTCGTCGCGTGAGAGCCATCGCATCATGCTGAATGCACCGACGCTGCGGCGTACTCAGCAGATGACGGAAAATACACTGCGGGCGCTTTCCAGTGCGTTACTGGATGGCGATACCAGCAAAGTTGCAGCGAACAACGCTGAACTGGCGGAAATTTCGCATGAACTGCGACAGCTGATTCGTGAATCAAACAGCCAGGACGCGATTGAAACGCCGATTCACGGTTATGTCTGGCTGAGCCTTGAACTGACGCGTCAGCTGGGAAAATTATCGGATTTAATCCGCCTGGCGATGCGTAAATAATCGACTAAGCAACAACTTACTGCGCCGATAATGCTTTTCGCGCTAAGATAGTCGCCAGTCCGAATTTGAATGTGAAAATTGCCAACGGTAATAGTGAGCCGCTAAGCTGAAGGCTACGACAATTACGCCTGCCCCGGCAGGCCCAATGAAGGGTGTCATCATGGAAAATGCAAAGCAATCTTTTCAGGACGTTCTGGAATTCGTCCGTATGTTCCGTCGTAAGAACAAATTGCAACGTGAAATTCACGATAACGAAAAGAAAGTTCGTGATAACCAGAAGCGTGTACTGCTGCTCGATAACCTGAGCGAATACATCAAACCGGGTATGAGCATCGAAGCTATTCAGGAAATTATTGCCAGTATGCGCAGTGACTATGAAGATCGCGTTGATGATTACATCATCAAAAATGCTGATCTGTCGAAAGAGCGCCGCGACCTGTCCAAGAAGCTGAAAGCAATGGGCGAGCCTAAACCGCACGAATAATCCGCCGGTTTTCCCACATGGGCGGCTTTTAGCCGCCCGTATCGAGGATTTTTAACCTGCATTCTTCAGGGCGGCAGCTGAAAATGGCTCCCCCGACCACGCCGTCGCTAACCAGAAAAACGTGGTTTTTCCCGGCGAAATCCCAATCCAATAATCCAGCCAAATACAGTCGGCAGAAACGGAAAGCGTCTGATCAGCCTCGGCAGCGGGCTGGGCTTATTACTGTCTCTGTTCTTACCGCTCATTTTTATCTGAATAAATTGTGTTGCACAGGTCGGAAACTGACGTCGCTGTTGCACTTTTTTCAGCTGACGTAAACTCACTGCCCGCTTGCGCAGCGGCGACGTCAGGTAATTAGCGGTTGCTACCGCATCCTGAATCGCCAGATTGACACCAACACCGCCGATGGGGGACATGGCATGTGCGGCATCGCCTATGCACAGTACGCCGGGGATCATCCACTTATCCAGCCGATCAATGCGGATGACCAGTAAACTCAGCTGTTGCCAGTCGCTAAGCTCTTCCAGTCGTTCTGGCGGAAACGGCGCGACCTGCGCAATCTGATGTTTTAGCTGCGAGATACCGGCAGCTTTTATCGGCTCAAACTGTCCTTTGGTGATCGAATAACCACACTGCCAGAAATTACCGCGGTCGATGATAATAAAGTTTTGCTTTGGCCCTTTATGGCCCATGCTCCACTCCGGATCGTCGGGCTGCTTTGTCAGCTTAAACCACAGCACGTCACGCGGTGAGCCAAACGAGCGGCTGACCAGCCCGGCTTTTTGCCGCACCTGCGAGTGACGCCCGTCAGCGCCAATCACCAGCTGCGCACGGATCTCAGTTTCCACCCCATCCGCCAGCGCTCTGATGCCGCACACGTTGTCATGCTGATATATAAAATCGTCAAAGCGGGTCGATTTCAGCAGGGTAAACTCAGGCAGTTGCGCGGCCTTTGACGCCAAAAAGTTGAGGAAATCCCACTGCGGCATAAAGGCGATAAAACGGCATTTCACCGGCAGGCGGGAAAAATCAGCAAGAGTGACTTCTTCTCCTGCGATTTCGGCCTGCAACTTTTCGGCACGCTGATGCGGCAGGCTGAGCAGTTCCTCCAGTAATCCGAGCTGATGCATGATTTGCAGGGTAGAGGGATGAATGGTATCTCCCCGGAAATCACGCAGAAAATCATTGTGTTTCTCAATCACCACTACCCGTACCCCAGCGCGGGCAAACAGATATCCGAGCATGAGTCCGGCCGGGCCGCCACCGACAATACAGCAGTCGGTGGTTAATACTTTAGGTGGAGCTGGCTGCATATTCTTCACTCCGGCGATGAACAGTTTCATTTATGATAATGGTTATCATTATCTTTTTGAAGATCTTTCATCACTGAATCCGCAAACGTTAAACAGTACAGGCTGGAAACTGAATTTTGATACGTAAAAATAACGCTTTGCATAGAACGCAAAACATTTATGCATGTTTTATGTATTTCAGGAAGGCTAACTATCGAATAAAGTGGATGGGATTTTCTGACAAATGAGGGTTAAGCATGGACAGCAAAAAGAACGTATTAATAACAGGGGCTACAGGATTTATTGGTGCTTATTTACTTTCTGAACTAATTAAGAATAAAAATATAGGTAAAATTTATACACTTTGCAGAAAAATAGATAAGGGGCAGGAGCGAGAAAGACTTATTTCGGCATTCAAAAAATACTCTATTCTGAAACCCGATGCATTATATTCAGCAACAAACTTACATATCATTGAAGGTGATATTACTAAACCACGACTCGGCATCTCTAATGATGATTATGAAGAGATCTGTTCAGAAGTTGATATTATCCATCACATTGCAGCGCGGGTAAATCACATTCAACCTTACGATTTTTTGAAAGCGCCAAATGTAGACAGTGTGGCAGATACGATAGATATTGCAGGAAAAGGACGAAGCAAGGTATTAAATTTTGTTTCTACGTTAGGATCTGCCGTTAAAAAGGACAGTAATGGTCGCTACATTGAGGATTTTCCCGGTGACGAAATACTTCATTCCGATATGGGGTATCTTCGCTCTAAATGGCAGGCGGAAAAATTACTGCATAAATTTCATATCAATGGTGGTAAGGTAAATATTTTCCGTTTAGGCTATATCTCTGGCCATAGCCAGACGGGTGCTTCTCTTTTTGCAGACAATCAGTTTATGCTTTTTATCAAAAGTTGTATTCAGCTAGGCTATGCACCAGTTCTTAGCAGAACGATAAACTTTACGCCTGTTGATTATACTACAGAAATTATGGCTCTTCCTCAGTATATGTCTGAAGGAGGGAGTGTTTTAAATTTATTTAATTATTCAGGGCTAATTAGCTGGGAGGAAATTGTAGGCTGGCTTAATCTGCGCGGCTATAAAATCGAAACCGTTGAGTTTTATGAATGGCAAAAACATCTGTTAGAAAATGGCGAAAATAACGCACTACATCGCTTCCTGAAATTATACGGTGTGGAAGGATCACATGATAAAATTCTCAGGTTTGGACGTGAAATTGATAAATTTGACTGCCAAAATGTTAAGAATGCAACAAAAAGAATGGGCTACATTTTACCCGCACTAAAATATGATTTATTAGATACCTACTTAAGATATCTACAATCTATGAATTTTTTACCCTTCCCACAGACAGCTCATTCTGTTTGATCAGGCTATTTAATTATGGGTACACCAAAAACAGTTATTTTGCACTGGCATTTTTCTGCGCTTTTTCCGTCGCAAATATTTACTATAATCAGCCAATGCTTGAGCTGTTCGCAAAGGATTTTGGCGTTGATGAGAAACAGGCAGGATCGGTTGCCATGTTTGTCCAACTTGCCTATGCGGCTGGCCTGGTTTTCTTTGTGCCCCTTGGCGATCGGATGAAGCGAAGGAGGCTGCTAATTATTCTGCTTGGTGCTAATGTTGTTGCATCTGCTGTCGCTTCATTTTCGCAAACCATAGGGCAGTTAATCACGATCAATATCGTAATCGGAATGACCTCAGTGGGTGCACAGATTATAATTCCGATGGTATCGTTGATGGCAACGCCCGAGCAACGGGGGCGAGCTGTAGCCACTGTGATGAGTGGTTTGATGGCAGGTGTCCTGTTTGGAAGAATTCTTTCAGGTATCGTCGGAGAGCACTTTGGATGGCGAGCTATGTATATCGTGGCGGCAATGCTGGATCTCGTTCTTCTGATTATGATTCCCAGATTACTTCCTGACAATAGTTTCATTAATAAACCAATACCGTATTGTACTTTACTGAAATCACTTGTCGGCTATTTCATAAAAGAACGTGAGCTACGACTGTCGTGTTTTTGCGGCGCCATGATGTTTGGCAGTTTCAGTGCGTTATGGGGAGGGTTGGCGTTTCTGCTTGCCCTCCCACCCTATCGATTTGGCAGTGATATTGTCGGGAGTTTCGGTTTTGCGGGAATGGCGGGTATTATTGCCACACCCTATATAGGAAAACTCGCTGACCGCTACAGTTTCCGCACCATAGTATTGGCTGGGGGTGTTTTGGCATTATTGGGTTTTGGTGCTGTATATTTTTCACATCATTATCTAATTGCATTAATCGTAGGTATTATCTTACTTGATATCGGTGGGCGTGCAAGCCTGGTCGGAAATCAGCTCAGGGCACTGGCGTTGTCAGAAGATGCACGTAGCCGCTTGAATACCGTATTTATGTGCTCCTATTTTATCGGCGGAGCAATAGGTACCAGAATTGGTGCTGAAATAAGCATCGTGTATGGATGGTTCGGAATTGCATTAATGGGAATTATTTTATCCTGCCTCGTGATTCTTCTTAATGTTAAAGAAAGAAGGCCGGCTAAGAATTTAAAATTTGATTGTAAAAGCTGAATAAATCAAAAGGAAATGATGATATGAATGCTTATATTTGTGATGCTATACGTACTCCCTTTGGACGATATGGCGGTTCCCTTGCATCATTCAGAGCTGATGATCTCGCGGCATTACCCCTCCGGGCTTTGAGGGAAAGAAATCCCTCGCTGGATGTCAGCGCCATTGACGATATAATTTTAGGCTGCGCGAATCAGGCTGGGGAAGATAACCGTAATATCGCACGTATGTCGATGTTGTTGGCAGGGTTGCCTGTGATCATACCCGGTACGACTGTGAATCGACTATGTGGTTCAAGTCTTGATGCTGTGGCGATAGCGGCGCGGACTATCAAATCCGGAGAGGCAAATCTTATTATTGCCGGTGGCGTGGAAAGTATGAGCCGTGCTCCTTATGTCATGGGAAAGGCCGATAATTTATTATCCCGAAACATGAAAATTGAAGATACTACGATGGGGTGGCGTTTTATTAATCCTGAGATGAAAAAACGCTATGGTGTCGATACCATGCCGGAAACGGCAGAACATGTTGCAAAGCAATTTGGAATTACTCGTGAAGAGCAGGACCAGTTTGCACTCCGTAGCCAGAATCGTGTCGCTGAGGCTTATTTGAAGGGGATCTTTAACGATGAAATCATTCCCGTTACTCTTTCGCAAAAAAATAAAGAAGATATTATCTTCGACAGAGATGAACACCCTCGGAAAACAACACTTGAGGCTTTATCTCTTTTGAAAGGTGTCGTAAGTCCAGAAGGGAGTATTACCGCAGGTAATGCCTCGGGAATCAATGACGGTTCCGGAGCTGTGCTAATCAGCAGTGATGAAGGAATAAGAGCTCACGGCCTGGTGCCTAAGGCAAGGATAGTGGCGGCTGCGGTAAGCGGAGTTGAACCTCGTATCATGGGAGTTGGCCCTGTACCTGCGGTCAGGAAGGTACTGGCACTGGCTGGTCTTCAGCTTGACCAGATGGATCTGATTGAGCTAAACGAAGCCTTTGCAGCACAAGCCTTGGCTGTAATGCAACAGCTCAGAATAGACGTTGACGACGAAAGAGTTAATCCCAATGGAGGAGCTATCGCTATTGGTCATCCCCTGGGAGCCAGCGGGGTGAGACTTATCACTACGGCATGTTATCAATTACAACGCACAAATGCTCGTTACGCTCTTTGCACTATGTGTATAGGCGTAGGCCAGGGAATAGCCGTTATTATTGAACGTATTTAGCGTTAAATAACGGCAGCCAGGTTGTCACGTAAAAACTGCAAAAAAGCGGCAAGTTTAGGTGTCATCCCAGACGAAGTACGCAGAAAATGAATATCTTCTACTTTTTGTTGTGGATCATCGAAAATTTTAACTAATGTGCCGGATTTTAAATCTTGCCCGACAACCCAGTTGGGCAAGAATACAATACCCAGTCCAGACAGAGCCGCCTTTTGCAGTGCATCAAAATCATTGCAACGTATATATAATCGATGCTTACTGTCTTGAGTGTCAACGATGCGACGCCAGGATATTGAGTGAGGGTCCTGATATTTATCGAGTATATGATGGACTGCAAGATCATCTGCACCACAAGGAGTACCATATCGTTCCAGATACTGTGGACTGGCACACGCCATCCACGTTTGTTGTGCAATTTTTGTCGCATAGAGTGAACTGTTTTTCAATTTACCTATACGAATTGCCGCGTCCAGATGTTCTATTGATGGATTTGTTAATTTCTCAGTGAGATCTAATACGAAATCCACATCCGGATATTTTAACTTAAACTGAGATAACCAAGGAAATATATGTAATTTTGCAAAGGTCGGCAGACAGCTTATACGTAATGTACCCCTGACTTCTTTGTTTATTGCGACTATCTCGGCACTCATATCTTTTAGCGATTCAAGTATGGCTACGGCACGAATAAATAATGCATTACCGGTCTCTGTCAAATAAATCCCTCGCGTTGTTCGGGTCAGTAATTTGGTTTTCATAACCATTTCAAGAGTATCTATTTTACGCATGACAGATGATGGGTTTACGCCATGATGGCGAGCAACTTCTGAAAATGATCCGCTTCGTGCTATTTCCACAAACAACGAAAGATTTTCTGTATATTTGAATATATCCATAAATTATTATTAGGTTGCGTTGCTTAATATTCACAATGTACCCATCATATAACGGTTCTGAGTTTCAAGGTAGTTTCTTAAATGTTTGATGTTTGCATTATTACGCTTAGCCTCAATCATGATATTGCCATGTTACGGGCTGAAAAAAATGGTATCTGGGCATACCGGGATTTTATGTCATTCAGCTGTGCGAAATCAGGCAGGGAGGATTCAGCCGATGTTGAGAGAGAATATGCAAAAAGCCCGCTCAGGTTTCCCTGAGCGGGCTTCTCTAAATATGGCTCCCCTGACTGGACTTGAACCAGTGACATACGGATTAACAGTCCGCCGTTCTACCGACTGAACTACAGAGGAATCGTTTGAACGGGGCGCATATTATCGAGGCTGCCGCACGTTGTCAAAGCCTGTTTTCACTAAAACCTGCTGACTGCTGAATAAAGCAGCAGTTACTGTGTTAATCAGGGATTTAGCGGCAAAGTTATTCCGTTGCGGCAGGTAAGCGCGTTTCACAGCGCATTATGCTGTTGCAGCGCTTTTGCAGTTATCTTCGGAAGAATGATCACGTTTATTTCATTTTCATATTGTGTAACTGTTTTTTGAAATATACATTCCACTTATATCGTTTATCAGCAGCAGGAAATCGGCATGCAAAAGGTGAGAATTGGGCTTATTGGTACTGGCTACATTGGGCGTTGTCATGCGATTGCTTACGCTCAGGCATCGACGGTGTTTAAGCTGAAAGGTGAGATAGTGCGTGAAATGCTGGCGGAAGTAACGCCGGAGCTGGCGCGCAGCAAGGCTGATGAGTTTAGTTTTAGCCGCTCAACCGGTAACTGGCGCGAACTGGTCAGCGATCCCAATATTGATGTGGTCGATATCTGCGCGCCAAACTTCCTGCACAAAGAGATGGCACTGGAAGCCATTCGTCACGGTAAACACGTCTATTCAGAGAAACCGCTGGCGCTGACGGTAGCGGATGCTGAAGAGATGACCCGAGCTGCACAGCAGGCAGGAGTAAAAACGCTGGTAGGTTTTAACTACATGAAAAACCCAACCAGCCAGCTGGCACGCGAAATAATTGCGGCGGGTGAAATCGGTGAAGTGGTGCATTTCTACGGCACTCACAATGAAGATTATCTGGCGGATCCGAAGACGCCACTCGACTGGCACTGCCAGAAGGCACTGGCCGGGCTGGGTGCGCTGGGCGATCTGGCGGCGCATATCGTTAATATGGCCCACTATCTGGTGGGTGAGATTGATGAGGTCAGTGGCGATATGCTGACGGTGATTAAACAACGTCCCGATCCGAAAGATCCCACGCGTTTGTTGCCGGTAGAAAATGAGGATCAGGCCAGCGCCTTACTGCGCTTCTCACAGGGTGCGCATGGGGTGATTGAAACCTCACGTATTGCCTGCGGCAGCAAAATGGGGCTGACTTATGTGGTGACCGGCACCAAAGGCACTCTGCGTTACACGCAGGAGCGCATGGCAGAGCTGGAGCTGTATCTGCACACCGATCCGGCCGGGCGGCAGGGTTTTAAAACCATTCTTACCGGGCCTGCACATCCGGATTATGCCGCATTCTGTATCTCAGCCGGTCACGGTATTGGATTTAACGATCAGAAAACCGTTGAGATTCGTGATTTGATCAACGGTATTGCAGCTGACGACCGGATGTGGCCAGATTTTGCCGAAGGTTTACAGGTGTCGAAAGTGCTGGAAGCGATTGCGGTATCGGCGATTGAACGTCGCTGGATTAAGGTTTAACGCTGTTAATAACGGGAGCCATAACGGCTCCCGTACAGCATTTCATTATCGCGCTAATGTAGCGTGAAACGGTTCAAAGCTCGCGGGCCATCTGCAACCATAACTTATCAAGTGCGTAATAGCGGTCGTCCTCAGCAGCCGGTTGCTGCCAGTCACGTTCCCACGGCTTGGCGAGGATATAATGCAGGTTCTTAACTTCAGCAAGATTCCAGCTTCTGGCATGTTGAACCGACAGCGTTTTCAGCGCGTTATAGATATAAGGTAACGCTTTCCAGCGTCCGTCAAAAAATTCATTCAGCAGGTCCTGTTCTGAAAACTGATAGCGCGACAGATCGTCAATGGCGGCAATCTTCCGCTCAAGCTGCTTAAACACCTCAGCGTCTGGCGTCAGCACCAGGAAGCCGGCGTTTAAATAGGCATCAAGATGTTCTGGTGCAGGTTGTTGACGATCCTGCCAGCTGTAAAAACAGTTTTCTGGCACCCAGCTTTGCGGATAAGTCGCGATGTTATTTGGATTGCAGCGGCAGGCGTGACAGGCGGCGATACCGTTTATCGGCAGCTCGATATCAAACAGCTCGTCCATATTTTGTAAAACCAGCATATCGGCATCAAGAAACACCAGCCGCTGATAGTCGGTAAGTTGCCAGGCGCGCAGTTTAGTCCACACTTCCGAGAAGCGAGCTGAAGCGTAATGATGCGCCAGGTCGCTTTGTGGATTAAGTGCAGAGACGGCGACGATGACGCAGCCCTCGGCTTTCAGTTGAGCTGCGATGGCCGGCTCAATATTCTCGGTCACCATCACTACCAGTGGATAGCGGCTGCCACTCAGACGTAAGGATTTATGCAGCGTCTGCACTCCAGTCAGATAGTCGGGCTGAGTCAGCAATGTGATCCATGCCTGCATAGAATTTCCCCCGGTTTTTATATCAGTCAAAAAGTTGTGACAGGTAGTCGTTGCTAAATTTTCGCTGTGGATCAAGCTGTTGACGTACTTCACGGAAAGCGTCCCACTGCGGATAGTTTTCTCGCCAGTGATAAAGGCGCGGATCGTAATATTTACCCCAGTGTGGGCGTCCGCCCTCTGCCGCCAGCAGTTTCTCCACTTCGCTGAGAAAATGGGTGCCTTCAGCCGACAGGCTGCCGTCGTCAGCGTAATAGACCACAAAGCCAAAGAAACAGGTGGCCTGCTGATAAGCCGGGCTAAGCCAGGCGGAAGAGGGGCCGGTACAGCGCAGAATGATCGGATAGTGCATATGCGGATGTTTTTCAGCATACCAGCGTTTGATTTTGCCAATCACTTCAGCGGCGCGCGCCAGCGGAATGCCGATTTCTACATTGATCTGCGGCACCGCAATACCGCGGCAGAAAACCTGATAGATATCTCCCGTTACATCCGAAAAGTCTTTAAACCGGGTAACGGTTTTAAACTGTTTACCGCCTTCGCCGCGAATCTGTGTATCGTTATGCATATGCTCCAGCGTCTGCTCGATGGTGCTGTTCAGCGAGCTATTGCTGTCAGGTTGTTTAACCAGATCACCGTAATTAAGCCGGTAAACCTGCTCCTCTTCCGCTGTGGCTTCGCGTGCGCACCAGACATGCATCTGATCCTCATCGACAAACCACCAGGCTTTACTCAGTGCATAATTTTCGTTCCACTGATAAAGGTCCTGTTCCAGATTGCTGGCGCTGACGGCATTTTTAAAGCAGGTATAGATGTGCGACGGTATGGTTTTAAGCGTAACGGCAGTAACTACGCCAAGTGTGCCAAGTGCCACCTGCACTGCACCAAACCACGGATGCTGACGATCAAATTCGCGGATGCTGCCGTCGGCCAGCGCCATACGAATACTTAGCGCCTCATCGGCCAGTGAACTTTGCTGCAACCCCTGGCCGTGAGTGCCGGTCGCCATTGCGCCAGCCAGGGTTTGTATGGAGATCACTCCCGGTGACGAGGCCAGCATGCGTCCCATTTTGCTCAGCGTCTGATACACCTCGCTGAGCGGCGTGGCAGCGGCAAAGGTCGCGCTGTTATCGGTTGAGTCCAGTAGTCCAGAAAGCTGGCTGAGATCCAGCAGCATATCCTGCGGATTGTCGATTTTTAGCATCCGTCCCGGTGCCAGCCGGCTACCAATGACCTTAACTTTCCCGCTGTGGCTGGCGAGCAGTTGTTGTAACTCTGCTTCACCATCTGGCCGACAAACGGTACGGCGGTCGCCTAACTGAGCATTTTGCGCCCAGTTCCACACCTGAGTATCACTGTCAATCGCGTCGGTATTTCTGAGCGGAAAGCGCCCATCGTCTTTTTCCACTACAACATTCCTTCCATCTGGTCTGTGAATTGCCAGCGCATCTGGCAGAGTGATGAGCTTCGCAAACAACGGATAACATTATCTGTCGCTCTCTGAAGCGTAGACCATTTGGTTTAGTGCCAGTTTTTTGACAGCAAAAGGGAGGTGGCAGTCAGCCCGCGTTTTCTTCAGCTTCGTTACTGTCCGCCAGCCTGCTGATATGTATGGTCAGCCAGGTCAGCTCATCTTTTGGCAGGATTGTCTGATACTTCTCGGCGATATAGTCGCGAATCGCCCATGAGACGTTCATTGCCGCCGGATAGAATTTCAGCAGCTCGTGATAAAAGTCGTCGCTGTTTTTAGCGGCGATTTTTTTGCTGATAATTCGCTCAGCAAAGTAGCGTAGGTGGGTGATAAAGCGAATATAGTTTATCGAATTGATATCGATATTTTTATTGAGTTTGTAACGAACAATTTCAGCAATGCGGTTCACCAGCTGTACCTGTAGATGCGCATCGCTGTTTTCACTGTCGCCGGAAGCGTTGATCAGATGAAAGGCGATATTCACTGCTTCATCTTCAGGCAGCTCAACATTAAAGCGCTGACTGACGCTGTTCTTTGCCAGTACGCCTAACTCATATTCCCGTTGATAATAACGTTTCACTTCCCAACTGAGTTTATTGGCAAAATTACTGCCGTTTTTACAACGCTCAACCGCAAAATAAAGATGCTCTGCCAGGGTGAAAAACAGCAGCGAATTCAGCTTCTCAACGTAATGCTGCTGAGCCATGGCGATAATGTCATGAGTGGCATCAAAAAACGCCGCAGGTACCGTATCGGTAAGTGAAAGAAAGTGTCTGGATTTAAGGTTATCCAGCGGAATAAAAACCTGCTCGACCTCAGCCAGATCGATAATCGTACCGGGCTTGGTACCAAAACCAATACCTTTGCCAAACAGGATCATTTCCCGTTGGTCATGGTCTACCAGTAACATGCTGTTGTTCAGCGATTTCTTCACTTTAATCACGATATTTCCCTGCGGCGATATTTCACAGTCAGTCGAGGTCGCGGCCATTGCTGGCGATGACTTTCTGATACCAAAAGAACGAGTCTTTTCTCAGGCGCGCCAGTGAGCCATTACCGTCATCATCCTGATCGACATAAATAAATCCATATCTTTTAGTCATTTGTGAGGTGCCGGCACTGATAATATCGATGGTTCCCCAACTGGTATATCCCATCAACTCAACGCCTTCATTGACTGCTTGCGCCATCTGTTCAAAGTGTGAGCGGAAATAGTCAATGCGATAGCCGTCATGAATTTTGCCGTCCTCAACAACATCTTTCGAACCCAGACCGTTTTCGACAATAAACAACGGTTTCTGATAGCGATCGTACAGTTCCAGCAGTGAAATTTTCAGACCGACCGGATCGATTTGCCAACCCCATTCTGATGCCGGCAAATACGGGTTTTTTACGCCCAGGACGGTATTACCGGCGATGCGCTCGGCGTCGGGCTGGGTGGATTCCGTCAGCGACATGTAGTAACTGAACGACAGGAAATCTACGGTGTGCTGGCGCAGGATATCCAGGTCACCCGGCTGCATCTCAATCTGAATGCCGCGTAATTCCAGATCGCGTTTAATCAGTGGCGGATAAGCACCAAGAACCTGCACATCGGTATAAAAATAGTTCTCAAGATTCTTCTTCAGCGTGGCCTCAACATCGGCCGGATGGCAGGTGCGCGGGTAGGTGGTCAGTTTGGTCAGCATACAGCCGACCTGGCTACCGGGAATTTTTGCATGACAGTCGCGCGTCACCAGCGCTGAAGCGACGAACTGATGATGCAGCCCCTGATAAACATCGCTGATTTCCCGTCCCGGCGCGCTTTTTTCCTCACGAATACCGGCAGTGGTAAATGGATGGCGATGAATACTGTCGATTTCATTAAACGTCAGCCAGTAACGCACCAGATGTTTATAACGATCAAAGCAAACATTGCTGTAACGGACAAACGCATCGACAACATTGCGATGGACCCAACCGTTGTATTTTTCACTCAGTACCAGCGGCATTTCGTAATGGGAAAGCGTCACCAGCGGTTCAATCTGATGTTTGCGCATCTCGCTAAACAGATCTTCATAAAACTGCAGCCCGGCCTCATTCGGCTCAGCATCTTCACCGGTTGGGAAGATGCGCGCCCAGGCAATCGATACGCGCAACACTTTACAGCCCATCTCGGCAAACAGCGCCAGATCTTCTTTATAACGATGATAGAAATCGATGCCGCGCCGTTTTGGATAGAACGCATCATTGTGGCCATTCAGCGCATCAGCAACATTCTGATCGCTGAGCGCCATATGACCCTCATAGTTAGTCAGGTCTAAATTAGCTTTATAGGTGATTGCATCCGCGACCGAAGGTCCTTTTCCATCCAGGTTCCATGCGCCTTCAGCCTGGTTGGCTGCGATAGCGCCACCCCATAAAAAGTTTTCAGGAAAGCCAGATTGCGTGTCCGTCATACAGACTCCTTTAACGTCATGATGTTGTGATGATGATTGATACTGAGTCGGGGAATTTCAGTTGAGACGCTGAAACGTTCGCTGTTAGTGACCACCATCATAATGACCGGGTCATAACCGGCGGCGATAATCGCTTCAAGGTCAAATTTCACCAGCAGATCGCCGGTTTTTACCTGTTGCTGTGCGCTGACCTGCGGCGCAAAACCGCTGCCATTCATTTTTATCGTGTCGATGCCGATATGGAAAATCAGCTCGACGCCGCCGTCAGTTAACATGCTAAGTGCATGACCGGTATCGAAAACGTTGCTGATCACTCCGTTTGCCGGTGCATACAGCGCACCTTTTACCGGCCGAATCGCCATGCCATCGCCCATAATGCGGGTGGAGAAAACCTCATCATTGACCTGTTCAAGTGGAATTACCTGACCTTCAGCGGGGCTGTTAAAGCGCAGTTCTGGCGTGGCTTGCAGAGTGTCGGCGGGGGTGGCCTGCTGATCTTCACGCCAGATAAATAAGGTAATAAAGAACGAGACGCTAAAGGCGACGCCGGCCGCGGCGAAGGCCCAGACGATATTCCATTTATTATCCGGTGAAACAAACAGTGAAATACTGGCCAGGCCGGGACCGACCAGCGCAAACGCCTCGACTGTCATCCAGCCGATAAAAGCACCGCCAATAACGCTGCCGGTAATCACCGCGTACAGCGCTTTTTTATGCAACAGCGTAACGCCATACAGCGCGGGTTCAGTAATGCCGCACAGCGCTGAGATGCCGGAGGAGAGGGCGGTGGATTTTAATACTTTATCTTTGGTTCTCAGCGCAATGGCCAGACAGGTGCCCGCTTCGGCAATGTTGTGCGCCAGTGAAGCCGGCAGATATAACATCTCGCGACCAAATTGCCCCATCGACGCAACGGCGTATGGAATCATCGGTTTATGCATCCCGGCGGCCACCATAAAAGGCAGCACGCCTGCCAGCAGTGCGGTGGCAACAAAACCAAGCTTGCCATACAGCCAGAGAATTACCGTTGCCAGACCGGCACCGACTTCATAGCCCAGCGGACCAAGGAACAGTAGGGTAACCGGTACGGTTACCAATAATGAGAGCATCGGTGACAGGAAAATACGCAGTGCGCCGGGAGAGTAGCGATTAAAAAACTTCTCGGTTTGCGCGTAGAAAAGAACGCATAAAATTGCCGGAAATACCTGAGAGGCGTAGGCGATATTTTTCAGGTCCAGCGCAAGGAATTCAGCGCCTTCTGCCAGTTGCTTCGACATCGCCGGTAATACCATTACCGAAACCGCTGACACCGCGACCAGAATGTTGACCTTTAATTTCATCGCGGTGGTAATCGCTACCAGAATCGGTAAAAAATAGAGTGGGGCAGAGCCGATATTATCCAGCACTTTATAGGTCGAGCTGTCGCGGCTTAACCAGCCCATCAGATCAAGCAGTAACAGCATTGATTTCAGTACGCCGCCACCCGCAATTGCCGGCACCAGTGGCTGAAATACGCTAATGATAAAGTCAATGATAAGTGACATTCGGCTGATGCGAGCCGGAGCACTGCTGGCGCTTTTGGGTTGGCCGTCAGTGATGCTTCTCACCGCCTGATAAACGCCAATCACCTCACTGCCAATAATGACCTGGCACTGGGCATTAATTCTGACGCCCAGTACGCCCGGCACCTTTTCCAGCGCGGATTGATTTATCCGCGAATGATCACGAAGGGTCAGCCGCAGTCGGGTGGAGCAATGCTCGATATGATCGATATTGTCAGTACCGCCGACCAGATCAATAATTTCCTGTGCTGTCTGAAGATGATTCATGTCACGACTCTCCTGCCGCCCCAAAAAAAAAGACCTGAAGCCCCCTTTTTTAAGAGAGAGCTTCAGGTCTTGCCTGGATAACCAGTTACACGCCTGGATTTAGTTGTATATTTTGCGGCAACTGAAAGTCAAAGAGATTAATTGCCCGGCAGTGATAACTGTGACGCAACTGGCAAAGTGTGGTGCGGAAAGCAGTATTTGTCGCAGTAATCAGTCGTGACGAATATAACGCAGGGTGGCGGTTACGGCCAACTGGCGGTTACGAGCGGCGATATCGGCATCGCTTCTGTCACGAGTAAACAGAGTGCTGAAGGTATAGTGATTAGAGACATGGTGAACGCAAATGCTACTCAGCAGGCGGTGCACATCAATGGTTTCCAGATCGTCGCGGAATAAACCTGCCGCGCGCCCACGGTTAAGAATATCCTCAAGCACATCTACCGCACTCTTATTCAGGGACTGTATGCGTTCAGACTGGCTGATATAGCGGCCACGTAACAGGTTCTCGCTGCATACCAGACGAATAAAATCGGGATGAGTAGCATGATAGTCAAAGCTCTCTTCCACCAGCTTGGTCATCGCTTCTTCTGGCGCCAGTGCTGACAGGTTCAGGCTGGTTTCATGCTGACGAATTTGCTGATAGACATGCTCAAGCACCTCGATATAGAGGTTTTCCTTGCTGCCAAAGTGATAAACCACCATCCGCTTGGTGGTTTCGGCCTGTTCTGCAATCTGTTCCAGCCGTGCGCCCTGCATACCAAATTCAGCAAAGGTTTTCAGTGCTCCGGCAACAATGCGTTTTTTAAGTCCTTCCGGATCGTTCTTTCTCTTGGCTGGCATGAAGGGACATCCTGATAGTGTTTAGGGCTAGGGTATCGTTGATGGCGGTATGACACAATCTGGCAATGGTAAACCAGTTGCATAAACTGTACTTACCAATTGGAGTTGTCGGCTGAAGATCGAGAAAGAAAATTACATTTAGCGGGGCAACAGTCGCGCGGGCCGGCGATGGCAGATGCATGGAAAAAGCAAAAATCCCGCTCAGGTTTCGCTGAGTGAGGCTCTCGAATTTGGCTCATCTGGCTGGGATCGATTTATAAATACAGATCATTATCACGTATTCCGCGCCAGACATCCTTCATCCGGGCTTTCCAGTTTATCGATAAAAGCGTGAGTCTATACGATGTCGAAATTTAAATCTGAGCTTTGTTAGCTTAATCGTTATTTTATCTTTTCTGTTTTAGAAACTGTATTTCTTCTGCGATTTTATAAATGAAGCTATTTCATTTAATTTAACCCACAACGTTATCATTACTGGATTTCATTATTGGAATATAATTTATGTCCATTAGCTAACATTTATTTTCTTAGAATGTTTATATAATATAAAAAAAGGACCAATGGCGATTTGGACAAGCAGCAGACAGTAAAACAGTTACAAACGCTGGGTATTTGAATTCAGCCGGATTAGTGAAGCTACAGTAGAATATTTTATGCTTTAATCTGAATATACCATCACTGCCGTTTTGATATTGATTTTATAACTCTATGACAACCATCTCTTTTAAATCAAATCACAAATCGGTTAGAATTGCATCAGTTAGACCATGGAAATGACAAGGAAAAGGGAATGAGACGTCAATATACCAACGAACTGACATCGGAACTGCTGTCAACAATGGAGCAATCACCGTTTACGGCGGAACAACTGGCCGGGATGAATGATCAGGCGCGTGCGCTTATCGCCGGACAGCAGGAATATTGCCGCCAGCATCCTGTTACGGCCCTGTACCGTATTGCTGTGGAGGGTAGCCACACCAGGGAGGGCGGAACGGTTCATGCCTCCTGGAATGGAAATCAGATCGAACTTTCAGATGGAACAAAAGTGAATGTTGCACTGCAAGGTGATGAGGTTGTTTATGCGGATGGCAGAACTGCGAAAATTATAACGGGAGCGGGTAAGAGAAGTGAAGTCAATGCCCGCAGTGTGGCGCTCGTTGGTAGCCGTCTGGATAACGGTGATGAGATTATCAGCACTTTGTGCCATGGGCCAATGATTGTCGGGCGTGAAGGAGAAACGATGCCAGAAGATTTCCTGCCATCAAGCGAGGTGGCGTAATGGGAAATCGTTCTACCTGTTATGGGCGAGGCACGGCACTGGAGGGGGATAAAACAGCCTCGGGTGCTGAATGTATCGCCTCAATATCCAATGATATCGAGCACGGACGAAGGGTTGTCCGTGTTGGTGATAAAACTACCCGATGCCCCAAATGTGGTGAGGTTGGGGTTATCGTATCCGGTGAACCCCGTGATACCAATAATGGAAAAATAGCAGCGGTAGACGGTTCAATTGTGCACTGCGGTTGCCCTTCCGGGTCGAATTGGATAATTGCGCCTGCCGGACAGTGGGTAGGAAGAGGCCCGGATCCTTCTATTGCAGCCCTTGAAGCATGGGTTGCTGAACGTAAGGCCGCAGAAGAAGAAAAAGCCAAACAACTGGCTGAAGCACGTGACCGCAATCGTGTGTTCGCCAAATTTCTCAAGATGTCGCTGCAATAGTGATACCTAAAAAGCTACACCAGCAAATCAGCGAAACCTACGGTGGGCGTAACACATCTGCACAAATTGAACTGGACTCAAAAAATCTCAGGGCTGCTCTTGATCGTAATCTTGATGCCATTAAACCAGCGCTAAAAGAGCAAGGGGCAACAGAGAATCAAATAGAATTAGCAAGGTCGAAAATGCATAAACTAAACAGTGAGATGGGGTTATGTAAATGACAGTGAATATTGACGCTTTGATAAGCTGTTTAGGAAAAACGTATCATGAACTTATTGATAGTGAATTGATCACTTACAAAAGCCACCCTACAGGCTCATCTGGAGATCCTGACCTAAGTCTTGATATGGCAAAAGAAGGTCTTTTCTTGTCCTTCAAGCGGGATGGTCGGATATTGCAGGCTATCGTCGTAAAAATCCAGAATGATAAGGCTAAAAACTGGATGTTTCCAAATGAATTACCAGAGCCATTGCAGAGAAGCATGTCCAGGAAATGGGTTCATGAAAATATAGGTGTGCCATTAAGAAGCAGTCCTCCAAAGGTGGTTATGCGGAGGGCTTTTGGCTGGACAGATCTTTATGAAGCCCAAAACCGACCAATACCTACAATGATGCAGATAAGCTATGACACATCAGATCAAGTCAGGTCTGTGACATTTCTCCCTGCTTCAGATCTTCGCTGGTAGCTTTCGCTCTTCTGATAAAAGCAGCACAAAAGATTTGTTGTGCTGCTTCATTCCATATCTCTTCGAAGATCCAGTCAAAGTACGCCAACATTGCGAACTTTCGCTCACCACTACAAACAACCAATTGATTTAAAGGATTCGATATTTTGTTATTGATAGTTTTTAGCGATCAAGGTCGATTAATTGATCGATGTTTTAATTGTTTATATCGATCGATAATTTTTTTTATAGGTTAAGGCTATCATTTGTTTTTTTATAGATCGATTTAAACGATATGACGAACTTCAAAAATAATTCAATTCTATCAATTGGTTAAATAGGCTGTTTGTGGATCATTTGTGATCCGTTTCTGAGTAGGATCTCTTTTGCTTTCAATCCTGCCATGAACAGTTAGTTCGTTAACAATGAACCTGCTGATGGTGCCATGAATCTTGTTAAAACCAGCAATGGCTGGAAAGCGAATCTAGAGAAGATTTTTTGCTTCCCTTCGAAGCGTTAAGCCTTTTTCCAGTATTTGGAACCCTTCGGGGTAACGCGAAGGAACATACCAAAGCCATCAGTTAGCTTGTATTCCTTCTCAAGGGGTTCTGCATTTTTGCTTTAATATCAGTCAGTGACATGAAAACACCCCCTCGCTTGTTGATATAAGGGAGATCGAACCAGTATTACCAGAATTTTTGCCATCAATGATATGGCTTCGAGTGGTTTTTAGTGAACGAGGGTGAACGACTGAAGAGGGATAACCAACTGACAGAAATGCAAAAAGGAGACGCCCGTGGACGTCTCCTTCTTTAAATATGGCTCCTCTGACTGGACTCGAACCAGTGACATACGGATTAACAGTCCGCCGTTCTACCGACTGAACTACAGAGGAATCGTGTGAACGAGGCGAATATTAGCGATGCCCGGCACGGATGTCAAAGCCGGATTTCACCTTTTTAGTGCGTTTGCTTACAGAAGCGGCAAAATCTGACTGGTCAGAGCCAAACCGCTGCTTTAATCACCTTCGGTGGCTGCGTGTGGTCACCTGCGGGATGTTGCACTCCCTCGTCTTTGCGCAAAATTGCAGCTTCTTAAGATGGGCGGGCAACAGGCGTTAAGATAATAAATAACGATGGGCATAAGGGCACACCGCATAAATAGATGTACTGGCATCAATCAGTTGGTCGGTGAGTAGGGGCAGAGATTCCCTTTATCAAGATGATGTCCAATCGAAACGGCGGATAAAAACATCTGTCCGAAAAGTCGAACTCAAGTTCAACTTCGCTGTGTTTCTGAAAAAACGTTAACTCTGTCACTTAATAAATCAGGATTCGGCGCCAGGCTTATTTTAATCTTCCCGCAGGACTTCCGTCGAAGAATGCATTGCGTTGTGATCACTGTCGGTTTCTTCAAGTATGCGCAGCGCATGGCCAAGAAATTTTGCGCGTGTACCGCGTAAAGACGTGGTGTTGGCGCTGATGTTTGCACGCATCCTTTCCCCGACTAGCCAGAGAATCTTTGTCGCCATCACTCCAGCCCCGGCCCCGCTACACTGGCGGCCGTAAGCATGGTGATTACCGAAATGGCGTGGTGACGCCAGCGTCAAGGGCTACAAGCCCGTAAATCAGTTATTTGTGCGTGGTAAACGCAACAGCAAAAAGCCCGCTCAGGTTTCCCTGAGCGGGCATCTCGAATATGGCTCCTCTGACTGGACTCGAACCAGTGACATACGGATTAACAGTCCGCCGTTCTACCGACTGAACTACAGAGGAATTGTTGGAACGGAGCGAATATTAACGATGCGTTGCCTGGATGTCAAAGGTCTAATGGCTCTTTACGGTGCGTTTGCTGGCAAAAACAGCGAATTGCTGATTTTCCGACTGATGTGCAGGAAATGTAATCTGCAGAGCTGGATCTCACTTTCAGGTGAATTCGCGACAGATGTTAGAGGTGTGTCAAATTTTTGTTGTTTAGCCATTTTAAAACATGCGTTTCAATGCTTTCATGATGAAAATTTCAAACCAGTTAATTATGAAACAAATGAACTATTTCGTCTGGCAGGGATTTTCGCCTAACGAAAATGAAACAATGGTTTGAAATTAACTCATTACTAATCAGTAGATTGATTGATGGGAGTGACCAGTATCACAAACAGCAGTAACGAAGTATCTGACCTCTGACTACAAATAAATCCGACGGTGACGTTGAGTGAATGTAAAAGATATTTTTCATTCGTGGTCCAGCCAACCTTCGCATGTTAACGATTAAAAAGGGTTACCTGATGAACTTTAAAAAAGCGATCGTGACGTCGATGTTAGCCTGTATGTTGCCAGCTGCCGCCTATGCCAAAGATATTCAGGTTGGCGTATCAATGGCGCTGTTTGACGATAATTTCCTGACCATCGTCAGAACGGCGATGCAGAAAGAGATGCAAAAAGACGGGGTTAAGGGCCAGGTTGAAGATGCTAAAGGCGATGTTGCCCAGCAGCTGCAACAGGTGCAGAACTTTATTGGTCAGGGCGTTGACGCGATTATCGTCAACCCGGTGGATACCAATGCGGTAAAACCGATTATGGACCAGGCGACCAAAGCCGGTATTCCACTGGTTTTTGTTAACCGACGTCCGCAGGCCGAGCTGACCAGCAAAATGGCTTATGTTGGTTCTGATTCCGAACTGGCGGGTCGCCTGCAGATGGAAGCGCTGGCGAAGGCGATGAATGGTAAAGGTAATGTCGCTATTCTGCTCGGCGATCTGGCGAATGAAGCGACCCGCGATCGCACCAAAGGGGTTGAAGCGGTGGCGGCAAAATATCCTGATATCAAAATCGTGCAGAAACAGACTGCCAAATTTATGCGTAATGACGCCGTGGATGTGGTCAGCAACTGGATGACGGCGGGCGATGAAATTAATGCGATTGCTTCCAATAACGATGAAATGGCGATTGGTGCCTTACAGGCACTGGGAAAAAACAGCAGCAACGTATTGATTGCCGGTGTTGACGGCACGCCTGATGCGTTACAGATGATCAAAAACGGCAAAATGATCGCGACCGTGTTCCAGGATGCAAAAGGGCAGGGCGAAGGCGCGGTGCAAACGGCAATCAAACTGGTTAAGGGTGAAAAAGTCGAAACCAACGTAATGATCCCTTATCAGCTGATCACCAAAGATAACTACGCCGAATTTTCCAGTCGCAATGTTAAATAATCGTTCCTGACCCAGTGGTACGGAGGTGATGTATGGCCGCTTATGCGCTTGAAGCCGAAGGCATCAGCAAGTTTTTCCCGGGTGTAAAAGCACTGAATAAGGTGTCTTTACGCGTTAAGCCAGGAACGGTTCATGCTCTGATGGGTGAGAACGGCGCGGGTAAGTCCACTTTAATGAAATGCCTCATCGGGATTTACCGTCCCGATGACGGCGTGATTCGCATTAAAGGGGAACCGGTGCAGTTTGCAGATACCCTGGACGCGCTGCGTTCAGGCATCTCAATGATCCACCAGGAGCTGAATCTGGTGCCGCACATGACGGTAGCGGAGAATATCTGGTTAGGCCGTGAGCCGATGAAATACGGTTTTGTCGACCATGCCAAGCTCAACAAAATTACCCAGGATCTGCTGACTAAACTGAATATACGTCTGAAAGCCGATCAGATGGTGGGTGATTTGAGTATCGCTGCGCAGCAGATGGTGGAAATCGCCAAAGCGGTGTCGTGGAATGCCGATATTGTGATTATGGATGAGCCGACCTCTGCGCTGACTGAAGGTGAAGTCGCTCATCTGTTTACCATTATTCGCGACCTGCGTACGCAGGGCAAAGCCATTATCTATATCAGCCATAAAATGGATGAGATTTTTGCCATTACCGATGAAGTCAGCGTATTTCGTGACGGAAGCTGGGTGGCGAGCGAACAGACCGCCAGCTATACGCGTCAGTCACTGATTACCCAAATGGTCGGGCGTGAACTTACCCAGCTATTCCCGAAATTCAATAACGATATTGGGGAAGAAGTGCTGACGGTGCGCAACCTGACGCAGAAAGATAAGTTTCACGATATCAGCTTTGGTGTGCGGCGCGGCGAGATCCTTGGCGTCGCCGGGCTGGTCGGTGCTGGACGCAGCGAAGTGATGGAAAGCCTGTTTGGTATGACCTCATTCGACAGCGGTGAAGTGCTGATTGACGGCGTGCCGACTAAAATCAGCTCCCCCTCGGTAGCGATTGAAAAAGGGCTGGCATTTCTGACCGAAGATCGCAAAAAATCAGGGCTGTTTCTGGTGTTGTCGGTGATGGAGAACATGAGCATCGTCAATATGCCGGAATACAGCGCCAAAGGCGGTTTTGTCAGCCACGTGCAGATGGCGAAAGATTGTATGGAGCAGATTCGTCGGCTCAATATTAAAACCCCCACCATGGATCAAATTATTAATAACCTTAGCGGCGGCAATCAGCAGAAAGTGCTGATTGCGCGCTGGCTGCTGGCGCAACCGAAAATTTTGATTCTCGATGAGCCAACACGCGGCATTGATGTTGGTGCCAAAGCAGAGATTTACCGTCTGATCAGTGAACTGGCGAACCGCGGTGTCGCCATCATTATGGTGTCGTCTGAGCTGCCGGAAATTCTTGGCATGAGCGACCGGGTAATGGTGATGCATGAAGGTCGTATAACCGGCATTCTCGATAAAGAGGATGCCGATCAGGAAACCATTATGTCGCTGGCATCCGAGTGAGGCGCGAGGAAAAATTATGAGTAACGTAAAAGTCAGCTCTCAGCAGCAGCCGACGGAACGCGATTCGCTGTTCGGCAATTTAAAAAACAAAATGCCGAAAGACACCGGCATCTTTTTGGTTATGGTCGGTATTGCACTGATTTTTGAAATCGCCGGTTGGTATGTGCGTGACCAGTCTTTTTTGATGAATCCTAACCGGCTGGTATTGATTGTGCTGCAGGTGGCGATTATCGGTATTATCGCCGTCGGGGTAACGCAGGTGATTATTACCACCGGCATTGACCTCTCTTCCGGCTCGCTGATCGCGCTGAGTGCGGTGGTCGCGGCCAGTCTGGCTCAGACTTCAGACAGCCTGTCGCCGATGTTTCCTTCTCTGGTAAACCTGCCAGCGGTGATACCGATTGTCGCCGGGATAGGCGTCGGACTGATATGTGGCCTGTGCAACGGCGTTTTAATTACTAAAACCGGTATTCCCCCTTTTATTGCCACCCTGGGGATGATGGTCTCGGCTCGTGGCCTGGCGCAATATTATACGCAGGGGAACCCAATCAGTTTCCTTTCTGATGGTTTTACCGCCATCGGACAGGGCGCGATGCCGGTGATCATTTTTCTGGTGGTTGCAGTGATATTCCACATTGCGCTGAAACATACCCGCTACGGTAAATATGTGTATGCCATCGGCGGCAATATGACTTCCGCCAAAGTGTCCGGCATTAACGTTAATAAGTATCTGGTGATCGTTTATACCATTGCCGGTGGACTGGCAGGCCTGGCCGGTGTAGTGCTGGCAGCACGCGTCAGCAGTGGTCAGTCGAGCATGGGCATGTCCTATGAACTCGACGCTATCGCCGCAGCCGTTATCGGCGGTAGTAGCCTGATGGGTGGCGTCGGGCGCATTACCGGCACGCTTATCGGTGCGGTGATCCTCGGCCTGATTAAGAGTGGTTTTACCTTTGTCGGTGTCGATGCCTATGTGCAGGATATAATTAAAGGCATCATTATTGTGGCCGCAGTGTCCATTGATATGCACCGTAACCGTAAGAAACGATAATTTGGCTGGCTAATTATCAAATTGCACATCACCAACGCATTTTCTGCACCATAAAGGTGCTTCCCGTTACGCTGCTCTGACCTGAGCCTTATTATTGAAACTGATTACCTCTTTCGGGGTAATCAGTTTCTCTTATTTAACCGCTGGTTAGCGGCATCCGCTTTTCTCTTAGCATCGTCGTGAAAAAAACTGGCCTGCAAATTGCAATCTGTTTTCAACGGCCGAAGTCTGGCATTCAGAGATTCGCAACGGGGGCAAAATGAACTTAAGACGACTAAAATACTTTGTGAAAATCGTCGATATCGGCAGCCTGACACAGGCGGCAGAAGTGTTACATATTGCACAGCCTGCGCTGAGTCAGCAGGTGGCGACGCTTGAAAATGAACTGGACCAGCAGTTACTGATCCGTACCAAGCGCGGCGTGACGCCGACCGAGGCGGGCAAAATTCTTTATGCTCATGCATGCACTATTTTGCGCCAGTGTGAGCAGGCGCAAACTGCGGTGATCAACGCCGGCCAGGCTCTGAACGGGCAAGTTTCCATCGGACTGGCACCCGGCACGGCAGCGTCTTCGCTGACGATGCCGCTGTTACAAACCGTGCGTGAGCAGTTTCCTGACGTGCTGGTGTATTTGCACGAGAACAGTGGCACATCACTGAACGAAAAAGTCTTGAATGGTCAGCTAGATATGGCAGTGCTTTACGATCGTGCGCCAACTGCGGGTATCACCAGTATGCCGCTAATGAAAGAGGAGCTTTATCTGGTGGGCGCAACGCCCTGCCCGGGAGCCTCCATCGATCTGACTGACGTCGCGCAAATGAATCTGTTTCTGCCACGCGACTACAGCGCGGTACGCAAACGGGTTGATGAAGCATTTTCATTACGTCGGCTCAGCGCGCGTATTATCGGCGAAATTGAATCTATCGCTACGCTGAGTGCGGCGATATCCAGCGGCATGGGCGTGACGGTGCTTCCTGAATCGGCGGCGCGTGCGCTGGTCAGCGCCACCAATGCGTGGATGGCACGGATTAATAGTCCGTCGCTGAATCTGCCGCTGTCGCTGAACATCTCCGCTCGTTTGCCGTTGTCGCCTTCGGCACAGGCGGTGAAAAATATTCTGCTGTCATTGCTGAATAAACCCGCGATTACCGACCGCAGCTTAATGTTAGTCAGCTAATAAAATTCCTTGTAATCATCAGGATGCGCAGGGATGCGCCTTCAGTCTTATCACTAAATCGCATAAGAAACCCTTTTTTATTATTTGTTGCTATCAATTTGCCTCCTTAACATAAAGGCAACTTTACAAATAACAGAGGGGAAAAGCGCGTGAATTTCCAGCAACTTAAAATTATCAAAGAAGCCGCCCGTTGCGAATTCAACCTCACCGAAGTCGCTAATGCGCTGTTCACCTCACAGTCTGGCGTCAGCCGACATATACGCGATCTGGAAGATGAGCTGGGCGTCGAGATCTTTATTCGTCGCGGTAAGCGCCTGTTAGGCATGACCGAACCCGGTAAAGCGTTACTGACCATTGCAGAGCGTATTCTCGATGAAGCGGGTAAAGTGCGTCGTCTGGCGGATGTGTTTACCAATGAGTCCAGCGGCGTGCTGACCATTGCCACCACCCACACTCAGGCCCGCTACAGCCTGCCGCGAGTCATCAAAGCTTTTCGCGCGCTCTATCCTAATGTCCGTCTGGAGCTGAATCAGGGCTCGCCACAGGAAATTGTGGCGATGCTGGTGGCCGGTGAGGCGGACGTTGGCATTGCCAGCGAGCAGGTGGTCAATAACCCGGCGCTGGCGGCATTTCCCTGGTTCAGCTGGCATCATGCCTTACTGGTGCCGCAAGGCCATGAGCTGGAGCAACAGCAGCCGGTTACGCTGGCGGCGCTGAGTCGCTATCCGTTAATTACTTATCGTCAGGGAATTACCGGCCGTTCGCGCGTTGACCGTGCATTTCACGCCGCAGGTCTGAAATCGGATATCGTGCTGAGTGCGCAGGATTCTGACGTGGTGAAAACGTATGTTGAGCTGGGTCTTGGCGTTGGTGTGCTGGCCGATCAGGCCTGCCAGCTGGATCAGCATTCAAAACTGACGCGGCTGGAAGCGAAACACCTGTTTGAATCCAATACCGTCTGGCTCGGGTTGAAACGCGGTCAGCTGCAACGCAATTATGTCTGGCAATTCCTTGAGTTATGTAATGCTAACCTGTCGCTGGAAGAGATTAAACGCCAGGCATTGTCATTAGAAGATGAAGAAGCCCCAGTGATTGATTTTCAGATTTAATCTCCCTGTCCTGCGGGTGGCGTTCCGTCACCCGGTGATTACGCTGCATATTCCCTTTCCCCGCTAAATTCTTGCTCATGGTGACGCTGCGAAGCGTTGCGCTGGCGATAAACAGTCAAAAAGTCATATCATGTTGCCGGTCAATTTTGCTAAGCACGCTAAACATTAGATTACGAGGTAACACACGCCATGCCGGCACCGATTCGATATGTACAGGACAGTACCCATTTTCCGCAATCCGCTGAGGTGGTAGTGATCGGCGGCGGGATCGCGGGTGTCTCTGCAGCTTATGAGCTGGCTAAACAAGGCGTCCAGGTTGTGCTGCTGGAAAAAGGGCTGATTGGTGGTGAGCAGTCCAGCCGTAACTGGGGCTGGTGCCGTCAGCAGAATCGCGATGAGCGTGAACTGCCGCTGATTATTTATGCTTTGCGCCGCTGGGAGCAGCTTGGCGAGGAGACCGGCGAAGAGCTGGGCTTTCGTCGTAGCGGGCTGGTGTATGCCACACGCGATCGAGGTGAGATCGATGCCTGGGATAACTGGGGAAAAATGGCTAAGAGCTATGGGGTGCGCAGCGATATCCTGACCGCTGAGCAGGCTAAAGCGATGACGCCGGGTAGCACTACAGACTGGCTTGGCGGCGTTTCGTCACCGACGGATGGTCATGCTGAACCGGCACTGGCGGCGCCGGGTTTAGCGATTGCCGCGCAGCGCCTCGGTGCCAGCGTAATTCAACAGTGTGCGGTGCGTGGGCTGGATATTTCCGCTGGCCGGGTCAGTGGGGTGTGGACCGAGCGAGGATTGATTAAAACCGCCAGCGTGATTTGCGCCGGTGGCGCCTGGACATCAATGTTTTGTCGTCGGCACGGCATCGAGCTGCCACTGGGTAATGTAATTGGTACGGCGTTTCGCACCGCACCCATTGAACAGGCGATTTCAATGCCGCTGTATACCCCGGCTTTTGCCTGCCGTCCGCAGCTTGATGGTAGCTATACGGTATCAGTATCCGGACGTGGCCGACTGGAGCCGGGCGTGCAGGGCTTGCGTTATGCACGACAGTTCTGGCCTACGTTTAAAGCACGGCGCAAAAATCTTACCGTGCATCTGGGGCTGGAGCCGTTTTTACGCGGGCCGGAGGCGCTGGCACGCTGGCAGTTTGATCGTATTTCACCGTTTGAAAAAGTGCGCATTCTCGATCCGCAAGCTGATTTAGCGATGGTGCAGGAGGGTATTGATGCCATGCGTAAAGAGTATCCGGCGCTGAGCAATATTCGCATGGTGCAGGCGTGGGGCGGGACGATCGACAGCGCACCGGATGCGATTCCGGTGATCTCAACCGTGCCACAAATGCCGGGGTTAGTGATCTCGGCGGGCTACAGCGGGCACGGTTTTGGTATCGGGCCAGGGGCAGGGCGTCTGGCTGCGGATTTAATCATGAATCAGCCACCGATTGTCGACCCTTCACCCTATCGTTACTCGCGACTGGTGGATGGCGCGGGTCTTGATGCGCCAGGCATGATGTAAGGAGAGACGATGAACATTAAACTTCGGCCATTACATGAAGGCGATCTTGACCAGGCATTTATCCTGACTCAGCAGTTAAAATGGCCACATCGCCGGGACGACTGGCAGCAGGCGTTGCAGCTGGGAGAAGGGATGGCCGTAGAGCGGGATGGTGAGCTAATCGGCACTGCGCTGTGCTGGCGCTGGGGCAGCGACTACGCCACGCTCGGGCTGGTGATTGTCGCCGATGCTGCCCAGGGGCAGGGGGTGGGTAAACGGCTTTTGCTGGCGATGCTGGATAAACTGGCTGGCAGCAATGTGCGTTTGCACGCCACCGAGGCGGGCAAGGGGCTGTATAAGAAACTGGGTTTTGTGACTATGGGCCAGGTTCAGCAGCATCAATGCCGTGAACTGGCTGCGGTTACCGCTGTACTGCCCGCCGCCGGACAGCAGCTACGCGCTGCGCAAGTTGGTGACGTCGAATCACTGACCACCCTCGATCATCAGGCGCACGGTCAGTACCGGCCACAGCTTATCGCCGAATTAATCAGCAGCGCCGAACGGGTGCTGGTGCTGGAACAGGATGGCGATATCAGCGGATTCGCCAGCGTTCGTCGCTTCGGCCACGGTTACGCCATCGGACCGGTGATCGCCGCTAATTCACCGCAGGCAATCCTGTTAGTCAGCCAGTTACTCAGTAACTTAACCGGCCAGTTTGTGCGTATGGATAGCGATGCAGCATCCGGTCTGGGCGACTGGCTGAGCGCGCAGGGACTAGTTGTCGTGGATGCACCGACGATAATGGTTAAAGGAACTGCGTGGCAGCCGGTTGCGGACGGCGCGCAGGTATTTGGCCTGATGAGTCAGGCAATGGGCTGATGAGGCCGGGTAATAAAATACCCGATTATCATTTAGCTGTACTCAATAATATTAAATCCCTCATCTGCCGCTGGCGCATGAAAATAACGGGCTATCAGCTCAAACTGCTCATCCGTGGCAGAAAAGTCATGTGCGCCTGCCTGATTGCGGGCCCGCAGGCGGGATTTACATATTTCATCTGATACGTTGAGGTAATGCAGGCAATTATTGGCGCCTGATTCGGAGATAACACTCATCATCCATTCACGGTTTGCCAGAGTATTTGCCGGAAAATCGAGCACCACGGATACGCCTGCGGTGAGTATTGAGATCAGGTGCGGCTTCATCGCACTTCTCAGTTTTGCCGAGCAGCGAACATAATCAGCGATTGACTGCATTTCGTCAGCATAGAGTGCCTTTAGCCACCGATCTTCAGCAACCACTATGGTATCGGGAAGGGTTGCCAGCTCTGTAGACAAGGTGGATTTGCCTGACGCAATTTTCCCACATAAAAGATGCAGAGTGGGTTTATCTGTCTGAGAATCGCCTGGCGTTATCATCATTTACCTCATATTTATCGGTGTTTTACGGCAAGCCAAACCGTGCGGCCACCACAGTGAGGATCCTCAACACTATGCTGGATTACCCCGAAGCCGGAATTTCGCATTATTAACTGATATTCATCCACTGCCAGACTGGCGTGATAAAGCGGCTCACCTGCAAATTGTCCGATGGCTTCGCCATCATCGGGGCCGCTGTTGAACAGCAGGGCCGCCCTTTCCTGAGCGTGAGCAGCAAAAACGTTGAACATCTGGCGCTGATCAACGCGGGGAAGATGGAAAAAACTGTCCCAGGCAATCATCCCATCAAATTTTCTGCCCAGATTCAGTTCGCGCATATCCGCAACAAACCAACTTTGCTCAGGAAACTTCTCTTTGCATCGGGCTATCATCGATGGGGATGAGTCAACGCCGGTAAGATTAAATCCCTGGCTAATCAGATACTCTGCAATCGGTGTTGCATTACCACAGCCGATATCCAGAATATGACCTTTTGGCTTGATATTGCTGATAAACCTGTCCAGCCAGGCTTGTTCAAACAGGTTTGTTGGCCGCAGCTTAGCAAAGGCAGCACTGTGCCTTTCATACAGGGCTTTAACCGTTTTAGCAGATTGATCGTCCATTTTTTCTCTTAAACCGGCAGTGGAGTCTGATTATAACAACATGTTGTTGGCTACAGAGCAAAGCAAAGCTATTTATGCCTGTGGTGCTCACCTGCAGAGGGAGACAGCCGGGCGATAAGCCTGACGGCAGTCCTTGTGGCGTTGAAGATAATTCACGTTGCATTGCAGATTATCGTTGCCATCAAGCAACTGACCGGACGCCCGAAAGGCTGGAGAAACTCGAATAAGGCAGGGGAGTTAACCACTCCTGGCTTATTGGTTTCTTACTGATCAACAGAGCATATTCGTGCAAGCGTTCATGGCTTTGTTTTTACATTAAACGCGCATCAAAGGAAAAGTTCAGCATTTTTACCGATTGCAGGCAGGCAGCGAAATCGGGATGTTCATTATTGAGTAACACATTGTATTCCATCGGCACAATTGCTGACGGCACCATCATTGCGATACTGGAGCCGCCATCAAACCAGTCACTGCCAATCTCTTTGGTTTCACGGCCTGGCACTTCGGCGCGCCAGTTTTTCGGCATATCGTCGGGGTTAAGCTTAACAATCAGTGCATCCGGCACTTCAATACTCATCAACTGATACAGCGAAAGAATCGACTCATCCTGTACATGAACCAGAATCTCCAGCATCGCCAGCGATACCGAACTGGCGAGATAAACCATCGGCGTTCCGGGGTTATTCCAGCGCGCGACGCTGTTGTTTACCGCACCGACGCCGCTCCAGGCGGTAGCTATCCATTGTTTCTGGCAAAACCGATATAAAATCACATCACTACGCCATGTTTGATGCCTTCAATCAGGCTCATCACGTCGCGGGCACCGGTTTCAGTTTTCATCGCCTGATTTGGCGTTTCACCGCCGAGCACTCTGGCTGGAGTATCCATCCAGCTGATGGTTTTATGATAGTCGTTGCCGAACATCGCCAGCGCCAGATCAAAAGCCGTAACGTAGCGAGTAATCGATTCACTTTCGCCCGGCGACAGGCGCTCTTTGCGTCGTGCAATGCTGCGCGCACTCAGCCCCAGCGTGGTGAGGAAATCCTCTTTTTTAAAGCCGACGATATCGCGGATATTATCAATCACACCAATGTTCAGGCCGCGAGACATCAGGCCGCGTAGCTCCGGACCAGAAGCATCCGGTAAATTCGCCGCGACCCATAAACTGGTTGGTTTATCTCTTTTGGCTGGTGGGGTATAGGTTTTCATTACGTATCTCGTTGCTGCCAGTTGACATAGTAAATAATAGCCAAATGGCGCAAGGAGTCAATGTTGACAGTCACGGCAGCCAGCGCCTGCTCTGGCCGGTATTGATAAATTCATCTGCACGCCATCTCTCGTTAACCTCTCTGTAACATCATCGCGTCAAGGTAATGGCACGCCAGAACCGATGGCCAGCATTGATTTCCGATCCCCGGATTTCATCAGCTTCGTGTTACGGAGGTTATGCAAATGATGAACTTGTCCAGACATCCGACCACTGTTTATCAGGCGGTCGCCGCTCAGCTTGAAGAGGAGCTACGCATCGGCTATCGCTGCGGTGACTATCTGCCATCGGAACAGCAACTGGCGACACGATTTGCAGTTAACCGCCATACCCTGCGGCGGGCAGTAGATGAGCTGGTTAATAAGGGATTGCTACAGCGCCGTCACGGTGTCGGTATCCTGGTGCTGATGCGTCCCTGGGATTATCCACTGCACTCGCAGACGCGCTTCAGCCAGAACCTGATGGAGCAGGGCAGCCATCCCACCAGTGAACGTCTGCTGGCGGTGCTGCGTCCGGCCAGCCGTGATGTGGCTGCGGCACTGGCCTGTCAGGAGGGTGAAAACGTGATTCATTTGCGCACGCTGCGTCGGGTTAACGGCGTGCCAATCTGCCTGATTAACCATTTTATTCCTCATCTTAACTGGTGGCCGCAGTTACAGCAGTTCCACAGTGGCTCGCTGCATGAATTTATTCAACAACATCTCAATTACTCACTGACGCGGCGTCAGACGCGTATCAGCGCCCGTCGCGCGCAGGCGAAAGAGAGCAAGCTACTGGAAACCAGTTTGCAGGCTGCACTGTTGTGCGTACGCACGCTGAACGAGACGGCGAGCGGCGAGATGGCGGAATACTCCGTCAGCCTGACGCGCGCCGACATGATTGAACTGACGCTGGAGCACTAAATGGAAGCGTTAAAAGTCCGCCAGCACTGGTTATCCGTGCTGGCACACAGCCAGCCAGAACAGCTTGAACAGCACTGGCTGGCGCTGAAATTACAACCGGACTATCAGGTTATCCGTCCGGCCGAAACTGGCTTAACCCGATTGCAGGCGCGAATGGGCGCGACCGGCCAGCGTTTTGTACTGGGGGATATGACCATTACGCGCGCAGTGGTGCGCACCGCCGATGGCACCTGCGGCTACAGCTATATCGCCGGGCGCGACAAAGCTCACGCTGAACGCTGTGCGCTTCTTGATGCGCTATTGCAGCAGCAGGAAACGCATCAGTTGCTGCAACAACAGCTGATTACGCCGCTGGCGGCAGCACGGGCTGAGCGTCAACAGCTGCGCTCGCGTGAGATTGCCAGCAGCCGCGTCGATTTCTTTACCCTGGTTCGCGGAGATAATGAATGACTTTACTGGCTAGTTTTAACCATCCGGTTGCTGACGCGCAGTACGCGTTTCGCCGCATTCTGAAGGCCATGAGCGAACCGGGCGTGATGGTGGCTCTGCCGCTGAAGCATGGCTGGGGCGTGATTTCACCGGCGGCGACGGCGGTGCTACTGACGCTGGTCGATGGCGAGACGCCGCTGTGGCTGGATGGTGCGCTGTGCGATGAAACGCTGCTGTCTAACCTGCGTTTTCACACCGGAGCAGCGGTGACCGACAGCCATCAGGCACCCTTTGCCTTGTTACATGCCCGCTCAGATATCGATCCGCAGCAGTTTGCTGCTGGCGACAATCTGTCGCCGGAAAAGAGCACTACGGTAATTATTGAGGTGCCGTCGCTGAATGGCGGGCTGACGCTGCGCCTGCGCGGGCCCGGCCTGATGGAGACGCGCGCCATCGCGCCGCAACTGCCGGAAAAAATGCTGAAGTTTTTACGTCAGCGGGCGCAGGTGTTTCCGCAAGGTATCGACCTGATCTTCACCTGTGGCGAGGCGATGATGGCCTTGCCGCGCACCACACACGTGGAGGTGTGCTGATGTATGTCGCAGTAAAAGGCGGAGAAAAGGCGATTGCCAATGCCCATCAGCTACAGGAAAATTTACGGCGTGGCGACCCACAGCAGCCTGAACTGGCTTGTCAGCAGATCGATCAGCAGCTCGGGCTGGCGGTCGATCGGGTGATGACCGAAGGCGGCGTCTATGACCGGCAGCTGGCAGCGTTGGCGATTAAGCAGGCCAGTGGCGATCTGGTCGAAGCGATTTTTCTGCTGCGTGCCTGGCGCACCACCGTACCGCGTCTGGCCAACAGCCTGCCGCTGGAGAGTGGCAATATGCGGCTTGAACGGCGTATCTCGGCGGTTTACAAAGATCTGCCGGGTGGTCAGCTGCTTGGCCCGACTGATGATTATACCCACCGTCTGCTTGATTTTGCGCTGCTGGCTGAGGGCAACACAGCGGCTGCGCCACGCGCCGATCATCCGCTGGATCAACAGTGTCCGCATATGTTCGACATGATGACGCGCGAAGGCCTGGCGGCACTGGAAACGGATGATGGCAGCGAGCCGCTGGATATTACCCGTGAACCGCCGGGCTATCCGTCACCCCGTTCGGCACGATTGCAGCAGCTGGTGCGAGGCGATGAGGGATTTTTACTGGCGCTGGGTTACTCGACGCAACGGGGCTATGGGCGCACTCATCCGTTCGCCGGTGAGATTCGTACTGGCTACGTTACGGTAGAAATTGAGCCGGAAGAACTGGGTTTTCCGCTGGAGATTGGTGAAATCCTGCTGACCGAGTGCGAAATGGTAAACGGTTTTACCGCGCCGGAAGCAGAGCCGCCACATTTTACTCGCGGCTATGGTCTGGTGTTTGGACGCGCGGAGCGCAAGGCGATGGCGATGGCGCTGGTCGATCGCGCGCTGCAAAGCGATCGCTATCAGGAGCGCATCAGCAGCCCGGCGCAGGATGAAGAGTTTGTGCTGTCGCACGCGGATAACGTCGAAGCGGCAGGTTTTGTCTCCCACCTTAAATTACCGCACTACGTTGATTTCCAGGCCGAGCTGGAACTGTTAAAGCGGCTGCGCAAAGCGTATCAGGAGGGCGACACCAATGAGTGAGTTGATCGGTTACAATCCCGGTTATCTTGATGAGCAGACCAAACGGATTATTCGTCGGGCCATTCTGAAAGCGGTAGCGATACCCGGTTTTCAGGTGCCGTTTGCTGGCCGCGAAATGCCGATGCCTTACGGCTGGGGCACCGGCGGTATTCAGATTACCGCCAGCATAATCGGCCAGCATGATGTGCTGAAAGTGATCGATCAGGGAGCCGACGATACCACTAACGCGGTATCGATTCGTCGCTTCTTCCGACGCGTTAGCGGCGCGGCGACTACCGATCGCACCGTCGACGCCACGCTGATTCAGACCCGCCACCGCATCCCGGAAACGCCGCTGGCGGAAGATCAGATACTGATTTATCAGGTGCCGATCCCCGAGCCGCTGCGCTTTATTGAGCCGCGTGAAACCGAAACCCGCAAAATGCACGCGCTGGAAGAGTACGGCATCATGCAGGTAAAGTTGTATGAAGATATCGCGCGCTATGGCCATATCGCTACTACCTATGCCTATCCGGTAAAAGTCAACGATCGCTATGTGATGGACCCCTCGCCGATTCCAAAATTCGACAACCCGAAAATGCATATGATGCCAGCGCTTCAGCTATTTGGCGCCGGGCGTGAGAAGCGTATTTATGCACTGCCGCCGTTTTGTAAAGTGGAAAGCCTCGATTTTGACGACCATCCGTTCAGCGTGCAGCAGTGGGATGAGCCTTGCGCTCTGTGTGGTTCACATCACAGCTATCTTGATGAAGTGGTTATGGATGACAGCGGCACGCGCATGTTCGTCTGTTCCGATACTGACTATTGCCGCCAGCAGCAGGAAATCCGCGATGAAAAGTGAACAACCGCTGCTTGCGGTCAACAATCTGACGCATCTTTACGCGCCGGGCAAGGGTTTTGAGCAGGTCTCTTTTGAGCTGTTTCCCGGCGAAGTGCTGGGAATTGTCGGCGAATCCGGCTCGGGAAAAACCACTTTGCTGCAGGCGATTTCTGCCCGCCTGACGCCGCAGCACGGCAGTATTCTCTATCGCGGCAGCGAACTGTACAGCCTGAGCGAAAGCGATCGCCGCCGCTTACTGCGCACCGAGTGGGGCGTAGTGCATCAGCATCCGCTGGATGGCTTACGTCCGCAGGTTACTGCGGGTGGCAATATTGGCGAACGGCTGATGGCTATTGGTGAGCGTAATTACGGCGAGATTCGCCAGCGCGCCAGTCAGTGGTTACAGGATGTGGAGATCCCGGTGGCGCGGCTGGATGATTTGCCGACCACTTTTTCCGGCGGCATGCAGCAGCGCTTACAGATTGCACGCAACCTGGTGACCCATCCACGGCTGGTGTTTATGGATGAGCCGACCGGTGGACTGGATGTATCGGTACAGGCGCGCCTGCTCGATCTGCTGCGCACGCTGGTGCGCGATCTTAATCTGGCGGTGGTGATTGTTACCCACGATCTCGGCGTCGCCCGCCTGCTGGCGCATCGCCTGCTGGTGATGAAGCAGGGGCGGGTAGTGGAGAGCGGGCTCACGGATCGGGTGCTGGATGATCCGCACCATCCGTATACCCAACTGCTGGTGTCGTCGGTTTTAAGCTGATCACAGGAATGAACTATGCACACCCAACTTCGCGTCGAAAATCTTTGCAAAACCTTTGTGTTACATAATCAGCACGGTACGGTGCTGCCGGTATTACGTGATGCCAGTTTCAGTGTTAACGCCGGTGAATGCGTGGTACTGGATGGTCACTCCGGCAGTGGAAAATCGACGTTATTGCGCTCGCTATACGCTAACTATCAGCCGGAAAGTGGCCATATTTGGTTGCGCCATCAACAGCAGTGGATCGATCTGGTCACGGCACCCGCGCGTCAAATTCTGGCGGTACGCCGCGAAACTATTGGCTGGGTCAGCCAGTTTTTACGCGTGATCCCACGTATCTCGACTCTTGAAGTAGTGATGCAGCCTTTACTGGAACGCGGCGTTGAGCGGGCGATTTGTGAGGCGCGTGCGCGCCACCTGCTGACGCGGCTTAATGTGCCGGAGCGTTTATGGACGCTGGCTCCGTCGACCTTCTCCGGCGGCGAGCAGCAGCGGGTGAATATCGCACGCGGGTTTATCGCTGATTATCCGATTTTACTGCTCGATGAACCGACCGCTTCACTCGACAGTAATAACAGTGCGGCGGTGGTAAAGCTGATTGAGGAAGCGCGCGATCGCGGTGCGGCGATTGTCGGTATTTTTCATGATAAAGCCGTCCGCGATCGGGTTGCCGATCGTCTGTATATGATGTTACCGCCAGCGAGAGAGCACGCGCATGATCATCAATAATGTCCGGCTGGTGCTGGAAAAGCAGGTGGTTCAAGGCTCGCTGGAGATGCGTGACGGTGTGATCCGCAGCTACAGCGATACGGTCAGTCAGTTACCGTCGGCGCTCGACGGTGAACAGGGCTGGTTACTGCCGGGGCTGGTGGAGCTGCATACGGATAATCTTGATAAATTCTTTACTCCCCGGCCAAAAGTCGACTGGCCAGCGCATTCAGCAATGAGCAGTCACGATGCGTTAATGGTCGCCAGCGGTATTACCACGGTACTGGATGCGATTGGCGTGGGCGATGTACGCGATGGCGGGCATCGGCTCGATAATCTTAGCAAGATGATCAATGCGATTACTCACAGCCAGCAACAGGGGCTGAATCGCGCCGAGCATCGTCTGCATTTGCGCTGCGAACTCCCCCATGACAGCACGCTGCAACTGTTTGAGCAGTTAATGCATACGCCGGGCTTATCACTGGTCTCGCTGATGGATCACTCACCTGGGCAGCGCCAGTTCGTTTCGCTGGAGAAATATCGCGAATATTATCAGGGTAAATATCAGCTCGGACAGGCAGAGATGGCAGCCTGGGAGCAGCAGCAGATCGCATTGGCGCAGCGCTGGTCGCAGCCTAATCGCGCGGCGATTGCCGCTCACTGCCGCCAGCAGGGGATTGCGCTGGCCAGCCATGACGACGCGACTGCAGCACACGTCGATGAATCACAGGCTATCGGCAGCGTGATTGCCGAATTTCCTACCACTGAAGCCGCCGCCCGCCGTTCGCGTGAGCAGGGCTTAAAGATTCTGATGGGTGCACCGAATATTGTGCGTGGCGGTTCGCACTCCGGCAATGTTGCCGCCCATCAGCTGGCGCAGGCCGGGCTGCTGGATATTCTGTCTTCTGACTACTATCCCGCCAGTTTGCTGGATGCCACTTTCCGTCTGGCGCAGGATGACGGCAATCCTTACGATCTGTCGCGTGCGGTAGCGCTGGTGACGGCGAATCCGGCAAACGCTCTCGGCTTACAGGATCGCGGGATCATTGCCGAGGGAAAGCGGGCCGACCTGGTGCTGGCACACAGCATTCACGGCCATGCTCATATTCGTCACGTCTGGGCACAGGGCAGGAGAGTGTACTGATGGCGCGGCTGATCTGGTTAATGGGCGCATCCGGTTCCGGCAAAGACAGTCTGTTAAATGCACTGCGCGAGCAGCCACCGGAAAAGGTATTGGTGGCTCACCGGTACATTACCCGGCCCGCTGATGCCGGTGGTGAAAATCATATTGCCCTGAGCGAGGCAGAGTTTTTGCGGCGGCGGGCAAAAGGATTGTTCGCCATCGACTGGCAAGCGCATCAACAGCGCTATGCGCTGGGGATTGAGATCGATCTCTGGCTGGCTCAGGGAATTGAGGTGGTGGTTAACGGCTCGCGTCAGCATCTGCTGGCTGCCCGGCAGCGCTACGCTGAGCAGCTGTTTCCAGTCTGTTTGCAGGTTTCTGCGCCGGTGCTGGCCGGGCGTTTACGCCAGCGCGGGCGCGAGAGCGAGCAGCAGATCGCACAACGACTATTGCGCGCGCAGCAGCCACCATCTGAGTGCTGCAGCAGCCTGAGCAATAACGGTGCGCTGTCCGATACCTTGCGCCGGTTCCGCGCCTTGCTGGAGGGGGAAGCATGAAGCTGACCTTTTTAGGCACCGGCGGCGCGCAGCAGGTGCCGGTATTTGGTTGTCAGTGTGAGATCTGCCAGCGCGCCAGGCAGCAACCGCAGTATCGCCGCGCCCCTTGTAGCGCGATGATTCGCAGCGGCGAAGAAACCACTCTGCTTGATGCCGGTAGCGATCTGTACCAGCGATTTGGCGCGGGCGATATCCGCCGTATTTTGCTGACTCATTACCATATGGACCATGTGCAGGGATTGTTTCCACTGCGCTGGGGCGTCGGTGCGCCAATTCCGGTGTATGGCCCGCCGGATGAGTTGGGCTGCGACGACCTGTTTAAACATCCCGGTATTTTACAGTTTCAGTCACCGCTGACGGCGTTCAAAACCGTCAGTTTTGGTGCGCTGAGTGTCACGCCATTGCCGTTGATTCACTCAAAAATCACCTTGGGTTATTTGCTGCAAGGCCAGCAAACGACCATGGCCTGGCTATGCGATACCATTGATATTCCGCCGGAAACTGATGCTTTTCTCCGACGACAAACCCTCGATCATTTGATACTGGATTGCAGTTATCCACCGTGCGACGCACCGCAAAATCACAACGATCTGCAACTGGCGTTAAAGCTGCATCATCAGCTAAAGCCCCGGCAAAGCTGGCTGACACATCTCAGTCATCAGGTTGATAGCTGGCTGCAACATCATCCGTTACCTGCCGGAGTAGCCGCGGCGTATGACGGGCTGGTTCTGGGCGGCTGAAACCGCCATCGCGTCATGGTTTTATCATCCCACTGTCATCAGAGATTCATGGCCGATAACGTTAATAAGCGTGCAACTCACCGAACGGCAACGGATAAACATATGGCACAGGCACGATTAAGATCCGCACCCGAACCTGAAGTTAAACTGCAGGCAGTGCGGCAGCAAAAGGTTCTGGCGGTACGCGGATTAAGCAAGTCTTACTCGGCACAGCAGCGGGTACTGGATAACATTAATTTCGACCTGCACGCCGGAGAACTGGTGGCGGTGATTGGTCGTTCAGGTGCTGGAAAATCTACGCTGCTGCATGTGCTGAATGGCACGCTGCCTGCCAGCGAAGGGCAGATTATAAATTACCGTGATGACCAGCAGCAGGATATTGCCAGGTTGAGCAGCCGCCAGATGCGCCAGTGGCGCGCGGAATGTGGCATGATTTTTCAGGATTTCTGTCTGGTGCCGCGCCTTGATGTGCTGACTAACGTGCTGCTGGGACGTCTCAGCCAGATCTCAACACTAAAATCCTTCTTCAAAATTTTTCCCGACGAAGACCGTGCGCGCGCTATCGCCCTGTTGCAGTGGCTGAATATGCTGCCGCAGGCGCTACAGCGTGCTGAAAATCTCTCGGGCGGCCAGATGCAGCGCGTGGCCATCTGCCGCGCACTGATGCAAAACCCAAAAATCTTACTCGCCGATGAGCCGGTAGCCTCGCTCGATCCGAAAAATACCCGGCGCATTATGGATGTGCTGCGCCAGGTGAGTGATAACGGCATCAGCGTGATGGTCAATCTGCACTCTGTCGAGCTGGTAACCGAATATTGCACGCGGGCAATCGGCATCGCTCAGGGCCGCATCGTATTTGACGGTCATCCTTCGCAGCTTAACGAATCCCTTCTCCATACGCTGTATGGCGATGAAATAAGTCAACTTAACTAAGGGCGACAGCAGCAATGAAAAAAACGCTTAACGTGGCGATGATTCTGACCGGCGCAGCAATAACTTTTGGCGCGGTCGCAGCCGGGACGCCAAAGGAATTAAATCTCGGTATTTTGGGCGGTCAGAACGCCACCCAACAAATCGGTGACAATCAGTGTGTAAAACAGTTTTTTGATCAAGAGCTGGGTGTTGATACTAAGCTGCGTAACTCGTCAGATTACTCTGGGGTAATCCAGGGGCTGCTGGGCGGTAAAATTGACCTGGTGTTAAGCATGTCGCCGTCCTCCTACGCTTCGGTGTATATCAAAGATCCGCAGGCGGTCGATGTGGTGGGTATCGCGGTAGATGATACCGATAAATCACGCGGCTACCACTCGCTGATGGTGGTAAAAGCGGACAGTCCCTACCAGAAACTGGAAGACCTGAAAGGGAAAGCGATTGGATTTGCTGACCCGGATTCCACCTCCGGCTTCCTGATTCCCAATCAGGCTTTTAAGCAGCAGTTTGGCGGCAACGTTGATAACAAATACAACAACACCTTTGCCAGCATTACTTTCTCCGGTGGCCACGAGCAGGATGTGCTTGGCGTGCTGAATGGCCAGTTTGCTGGCGCAGTCACCTGGGCATCAATGATCGGTGACCACAACAGCGGTTACACGTCGGGTGCTTTCACCCGCATGATCCGCATGGACCATCCGGATCTGATGAAGCAGATTCGTATCATCTGGCAATCGCCGTTAATCCCCAATGGCCCGATTCTGGTCAGCAATAAACTCCCGCCAGAGTTTAAGCAGAAAGTGGTAGCGGCAATTAAAAAGCTGGATAGCGATAACCACAGCTGCTTTATCAAAGCGATGGGCGGCCAGCAGCATATCGGCCCGGCCAGCGTGAAGGATTACCAGCAGATCATCGATATGAAGCGTGAACTGACCAAGGGCGACCGCTAAATCCAGTGGCCTGCGGCAGCAGGCCACTAAGTAGAAAGGGTGCTGGTACAAAGTGATGAATAACGATTTCGAACGCTATTATCAGCAGATAAAAGGGCGACAAAAACGCGATACGCTGCTGTGGTCGCTGCTACTGGTGGCGCTGTATCTGGCGGCGGGTCAGGTTGCTGAATTCAATCTGCATACCGTCTGGATTTCACTGCCGCATTTCTTTGATTATCTGCTGGAAACGGTGCCGGTGCTGCACTGGTCGCTGCTGTTTGCTGATGGGCGCACCGAGGGTTCACTGGCTTACTGGGGGTATCGTTTGCCTATTCAGCTACCGCTGATTTGGGAAACGCTGCAACTGGCGCTGGCGGCGACGCTGCTGTCGGTGATGGTGGCGACGCTGCTGGCCTTTTTCGCCGCCGGTAATACCCAAAGCCCACCGGCGCTGCGGCTGGCGATTCGTACCGTGGTTGCCTTTCTGCGCACCATGCCGGAGCTGGCATGGGCAGTGATGTTTGTTATGGCCTTTGGCATTGGCGCTATTCCGGGGTTTCTGGCGCTGGCGCTGCACTCCATCGGTAGCTTGACCAAGCTGTTTTACGAAGCGATAGAAACCGCCTCGGATAAGCCAGTACGCGGGCTGGCGGCCAGTGGCGCGAGTAAACTGCAACGAGTGCGCTTTGCCTTCTGGCCGCAGGTGAAGCCGATTTTTCTCTCTTACAGCTTTATGCGCATGGAAGTGAATTTCCGTCAGTCGACCATTTTAGGTCTGGTTGGCGCAGGCGGTATCGGCCAGGAATTGATGACCAATATTAAGCTCGATCGTTACGACCAGGTCAGCATCACGCTGCTGCTGATTATCATCGTGGTGTCGTTGCTGGATACTTTTTCCGGCCGGTTACGCCGCTGGGTTGTCGAGGGCAAAGCAGCATGATCATCCTGCAAAATGCGTTAACTGCGCAACAAATTAAGCAGCAGCATCCGGCGTTATTCAGTATTCAGCGCCGCTATCTGCAGCGCCTGCTGCTGCTGGCTGTCGCGGTACTGTTGTTTTATCTGTTTTTCTTTCAGATGTTCGGTATCCCCTGGACGCAGTGGGTTAACGGCTGCCAGCAAATAGGCCGCTACTTTCTGCGCATGTTTGTCTGGCATAATTTTGCCAGCTGGCCTTTCGCTTACTACTTCTCTCAAATAGGCATTACGCTGGCAATCGTATTTGCCGGTACCCTAACCGCCACCTTACTGGCGCTGCCGCTCTCCTTTTTAGCCGCGCGCAACGTGATGAGCAGCCGTGGATTGCGCCCGATAGCGCTGGCGATGCGGCGTTTACTGGATATTTTGCGCGGCATTGATATGGCGATTTGGGGGCTTATCTTTGTGCGTGCGGTGGGGATGGGGCCGCTGGCTGGCGTGCTGGCAATAGTGATGCAGGATATTGGCCTGCTGGGCAAACTCTACGCGGAAGGTCATGAAACGGTAGAGCGTTCGCCGGGGCGTGGGCTGAATGCGGTAGGGGCCAACAGTTTACAAAAACATCGCTATGGCATCTTTACTCAGTCTTTTCCCACTTTACTGGCACTCAGCCTGTATCAGATTGAGTCCAATACCCGTTCGGCGGCAGTATTAGGCTTTGTCGGTGCCGGAGGGATCGGCCTGGTCTATGCGGAAAATATGCGCTTATGGAACTGGGATGTGGTGATGTTTATCACCCTGATTTTGGTGGTTATTGTAATGATTATGGATGCGGTTTCAGCCCGCCTGCGCCGTCGCTATATTACCGGTAAAGCGGTGCCGCTGTATCAGCCTTAACTGACCGCGGCTGGCGACTCGCCAGCCGCTTAGCCGCTTACGACCAGGGGCGGACTGTCATACGTATTGCGCCGCGAATACCCGGTTTAGCACTATTTTCAAACGGCAGGCACAGCTCGTGACGATCCTCAGCTGAGTGAAAACGCAAAGTCTGCTGATACTGCGTTGGATTCTCTGACCAGCCAAAATTTACCGTCCAGTCGCCGTTGCCATCCGGTTGCGCGGGTGGCGTAAGGGTAATGATTGCCATATTACGAAACAGATCGGCGCCTTCGTGATGACCGTCTGACCAGAAATTGCGCTCAATTTTGTAATCGGGCACTTTGGCCGAGAAGGTCATTGAATAGCAAAGTTCACTGGCAAGCGGGTCAGCCTTGCCGCGTTTTGATAAGAACAGGCTGGAGAGATAAATCTGCCGGTCGGTTGGGTCCGGTGAGGTTAACTGTGCATGTGTGCGGCAGGCCGGAGAGTCTTCTACCGAAGCACGACGAGTGAGAAACCAGCGCTTTCCTCTGGGGGCGGCGCGAAACTCAAACTGATACAGTCCGGAGACTTTTGCCGCCTGTGGCTCGATTTCAGTCGGTAACGTCACCGAGGCAATATCAGCCCAGACATCAACCCGCACATCACCGAACAGAAAACGCACCAGGTTCTGGTAGGCCTCTTCAGAATTCACAATGCCGAAATAGCCGGAGTGCGAACGAAAGGCATAGGCCGTTGCCACCTGAACCGTACTGCCATCATTGTTAACGCCCCACAGTGAGGCATTATCAATTAATACCAGCCCGTCGCTGCCGTGGCCGACAAAGTTGCGCAGCATACCTTGCAACGGCTCGTAATCGCTGCGATTCGTGCCGACCATACAAAAAATCCGCTCGGCAGGCAGTGCGGACTCGGGAATCAGATCGACGCGCTGATCAAAACGCGGTGAGAGTGTTTGCAGATTGAGGTACTGCCTCATTTTGGCGCGATTAAAGGTGTCCGCCTGGCCCGCGGTTAACCAGCCGGGAACATTCATCCCAAGAATATCAATGCCGTTATGCGGCGTGGCGTAGGTAAACAGTTTGGCGACGGCTTGCTGCGCCAGTTGGAAATCCTGCTCGGTACTTTGCAGAAAAGCCCGTGCTACCAGCCCGCCCATTGAGTGAGCCACAAGATAGCAGCGGAAATCACTGTCCTGCATTAATGAACTGTCTGCGCACGGATATTGCAGCACCAGCTGTTTAACTCTGAGAATTAAGGCATTCAGGCCGGCAGCATATTCACTAATCGAACGCGATTCACCGTTGCCAAAAAATGTTGAACCATCATCATAATAGCGATAAATAATAATTGAAGCGGGCGGTATGCCAGGAATGATATTACCCTCTCCATCACTTTTACCTTTCCAGTCAGCATCAACAATATCATCACCATTGTGATAAACCGGTTGATACTGATATTCAGTGGTCAGCCTGACCAGCGGTGATTCAAAAAAGAATTTATCCGCGCGCTGCTGTTTACTTTCCGTTGCGCGAAACAGGGTGGAACCATAATTAAAGCCACAGAACGGATCGGCAACGCTTTTATTTCTCTCTGCTTCGCTCATGGTAAAACCACGAATATAAATAATCGGATAACGATGAGTCATTTGCATTTCCTTATGGCAAGTGATTAATCATGTTTATTATAAATGCATAAATAGGTGAATAATGAACGGTTAACTGAAACTGACAGACATGCGGGAAACGTCCGAACAATGCGGATTGTTTCTAATTAAATACAGATTCAGACGTTAATAAAACTCGCTGAGGCTGTCAATCAGCCAATATCGCTATATCGATCTGACTGTTTTTGATTGTCGGTTGGTTAATATTAACTGCAATAATTAATAAATCGATACTGATCTGCGCGACGACGCAGGTTTTTTTCGGCATTTGCCGCAATTTTGACATCGATTGATTTTACAGCACAGAGAATGATGACAGTATTGGGCGGCACTGGCATACTGACTACACAAATGACAACACGTTGGAGACACCAGCATGCCAAATATCCATTTTCGTATTGATGAGACCACCAAGCGTCTGGCGATGCAGGCGGCAGAACGTAAAAACACCGACCTGACTAAACTGGTTCGCCAGCGGGTTGAGCAACTGGCAGCTGAAGAACAGGAGATGCAAAGCATGGAGCAGGATCGCTGGCTGGAAAACGCGATTGCAGAAGCGTTTGATTATCATGATAAGCATGCCACTCACTTTATCAGTGATGACGAAATGAAGACGCGCATGGAAGCGCTGAAAGCGAAGGCGCTAAAAGGAGACCTATGACGCAGCTTCGTTGGGAAAGCAGAGCATCAATCGACAGGGAAGATATTTTCATCTGGCTTTCGAGGCATGCTGGTTGTCAGGTTGCCATCGCGGCTGATGACAAGCTGTCCCGCATGGCGGCAATACTCATCGATAATCCGCAGGCAGGGGGAGTGGCCGGCAAAGCGCAGAATCAGCGTAAACTGGTCGTCCCTCACTTTCCGTTTATCCTGGTTTATCTTCTCGTCAGTGATGAGGTGCGTATTCTGCGCGTTTTACATACCTCCAGACGACTGACGTCACGCTGGCTGGCACGCTAATTTCGCCGCAAGACATTACTTTTGCGCCGGAATTTTGCGGTACTTCCCTAGCCAGCGGCCACTGACCATCCGCCACCAGAAAAACAGCCCGCGTACAATCCAGTCGAGGAACATTCCGAGCCAGATGCCCACTACGCCGAAGCCAAGCACAATCCCCAGCGTATAACCACAGACGATTCTGCATCCCCACATACTGAGAATCGATACCCACATGGTAAAACGCGCGTCGCGTGCGCCCTTAAGCCCGGCAGGAAGCACCCAGGAGGCCGCCCAGAACGGCATAAAGGCGGCGTTAAGCCATACCAGCATTTTCACGACGTCGATAACATCGTCTTCATTGGTATAAAACGAGGCCAGCACGCCGGCCAGCGGCACCGAAAGCAGCGCCAGCATGCACAGGCCAACGGTGGATAACCAGAAAATAAATTTCAGCTGACGCTCCGACTGTCCGATTTGGTCTTTACCCAGTCGGGTACCGACAATAATCGTCGCGGCGGAACCCAGCGAGTTACCCGGCAAGTTAATCAGCGAGGCTATCGAGAAGGCGATAAAGTTACCGGCGATGACATTGGTGCCCATTCCGGCAACAAATATCTGGGTTAGCAGTTTACCGCCGTTAAACAGCACTGATTCAATGCTGGCCGGCAGGCCAATGCTCAATACTTCCCGCAGGATCGGTATATCCATACGGCGAAAGTAGCTGCGCAGCGTGATTTTTAGCGCCGGATTAAAACCGGTCATCAACACATAAATTACCGCCACCGCGCCGATATAGCGCGACAGCGTCAGGCCAATCCCGGCGCCGATAAATCCCAGCCCCGACCAGGAAAAACAGCCGTAGATCAGCACGCTACTGATCATAATATTCAGGATATTCATGCCACCATTGATCAGCATCGGCATTTTAGTATTGCCTGCTCCGCGCAGTGCGCCACAGCCAATCAGCGCGATAGCGGCAGCCGGATAACTCCAGACGGTAATGCGCAGGTAGGTCAGCGCCAGCTGTTTAACTTCAGGCGCGGCGGGGCCAGCAATAATATTGATAATCGACTGACCGGAGAACTCGATAACCAGCGCCAGCAGCACCGAAGCCAGCGTCATCAGCACTAAAGATTGTCGGGTGGCGGCGCGAGCGCGTTTGCGATTGCGTTTGCCGAGACTGAACGCGACCACCACTGTAGTGCCCAGATCAACCGCAGCAATAAACGCGATAATCACCATGCTGAAACTTTCGGCCAGTCCGACAGCGGCCATCGCTTCCTTACCTAGCCGGCTGACCAGAAAGGTACTGAGTACACCCATTAGCAATACGCAGAGATTTTCAAAAAAGATCGGTACCGCCAGCGGGGTAATCTCACGCTTTAACAGAACTCGATAAGAGTGCCGTTTCGGATACCATGCCGTGCGTTGAACCGCGTGCAGCAATATTTTGGGCAGCTTGAGCAAGTGAGTACCAGCGAGATAAGAGAATTGAGGGTGAGTGATTTAAGGATGGTTAAGGAGAGAGTAATTATCAATCTATTTATCAGTCAGAGCACGAAAAGTCCGCTGAGTTCGCTTGCATAACTTCCGGTCAGACCGCTGAGGGCGGTAAACACGTTTCCATTGAGGCTGATTATCTGTATGATAATGATACGCATTTACATAAATTTTGCTAATAAATGAAAACGTCGTTATCCAGAATCTCGCGGTGGTTAGCCTTGCCGTTGCTGTTTACTTTGTCTGGCTGTGATTTCAGCCCGACGGATTCCTCGCCATCTGTGACGTCAGACGCCGCGCAAACCGACTGGCCGCGCACGCTGGATACTGCCAGAGGGCCGGTGACGCTGGAGCATCCGCCGCAGCGCATTGTCTCAACCAGCGTGACGCTGACCGGTACGCTGCTGGCAATTGATGCGCCAGTTATCGCTTCCGGTGCTACCAGCCGTAACAGCACGGTGTCTGATGAGCAGGGTTTTTTCACCCAGTGGAGTGAGGAAGCCAGATCGCGTCATCTGAAAACTCTCTATATCACCGAACCCAACGCGGAAGCGGTGGCTGCTGAAGAGCCGGATCTCATCGTGATTGCCGCCACCGGCGGTGACTCGGCGCTGAAACTCTACGATCAGCTCTCAACCATTGCCCCAACGCTGGTGATTGATTACGGCGATAAAAGCTGGCAACAGCTGGCGCAGCTATTGGGGAAGGGCACCGGTCATGAAGCTGAGGCCCAGCGCCGGATTGACGGCTTCACTCAGCGAGTTGCGGCAATAAAACAGGCTATTATTCTGCCGCCGCAGCCGGTGTCAGCACTGGTTTACTACCAGGATGGCCGGGGCCTCAATCTGTGGACCGCTGCTTCTGCGCAGGGAAAATTATTAGCGCAGTTAGGCTTTACCCTTGCCACGCTGCCCGACACCGTCACTCCGCAAACCAGCATGGGAAAACGTAACGATATTATCCAGCTGTCCGGGGAAAATATGGCCAGTGGACTAAATGGCAACACGCTGTTGTTGTTCTCCGCTGACGACCATACGGTACAAGAAGTCAGCGCTAATCCATTCCTGCAGCATCTGGACGCGATACAGCAGCAACGGGTATACGCCATGGGGCCGGATACGTTTCGTCTCGATTATTACAGTGCCAGCAATATGTTAAACAGCATCGAGCGACATTTTGTCCACCCGTAGCACGCGCCGTCAGCTGACGATTTTAGGCGGCCTGCTGCTGTTACTTATTGTCATTAGCTTGCTGAGCTTACTGGTGGGCGCGAAAACTATCGCGCCGCTGGATGTCTGGCACAGTCTGAGTGGCCAGCTGGACAATGCAAATAGCGTGATCGTAATGCAGTCGCGACTGCCACGGACTCTCGCCGGGATTTTGGCCGGTGTGGCGCTGGGCGGGGCCGGGGCGATAATACAGGCGCTAACCCGCAATCCGCTGGCCGACCCGGGAATTTTGGGAGTCAATGCCGGGGCCGGTTTTGCTATTGCGGTCGGCGTCAGTCTGTTTGGTGTCAGCGGCATACTGGGATGGCTGAGCCTGGCGTGGAGCGGGGCGCTGATAGCCAGTGTTGCCGTCTGGCTGATTGGTTCTTTCGCTAGCGGGCGCGTTAATCCGGTGCGGCTGACCTTAGCCGGCGTCGCGCTCAGCGCGGTACTGGCCGGTATGACCTCCTCGCTGGCGCTGCTGAATCCGCAAACCTTCGATCAGATGCGTATCTGGCAAGCCGGAACGCTGGATATCCGTTCATTAAGCAATATGGCTTTTGTTGCTCCGGCAATAATCGGCGGCTGTCTGCTGGCGCTGCTGTCGGCGCGGGCGCTCAACAGCCTGAGTATGGGCGAAGAGATGGCGGCGGCACTGGGTACGCAGGTGCTGCTGGTGCGCCTGCTGGCGGTACTGGCAGTGATGCTGATGTGTGGTTCTGCCACCGCGCTGGTCGGGCCGATTGGCTTTGTCGGCCTGATGGTGCCGCACGTGGCCCGTTGGTGGGTTGGTTCAGATCAACGCTGGGTGCTGGCTGCTTCACTGCTGATGGCGCCAATACTGCTGCTGCTGGCGGATATCGTCGGTCGTCTGCTGGTGCCGGGCGAGCTACGGGTATCGATAGTCACTGCCTTTATTGGCGCACCGGTGCTGATTTGGCTGGTGCGACAGCGTAAACATTAAGGAGAACCGGGTGCCAGCCAGAACACTGCAGTTGGGCAATGCCTGCGGCTTGATCAATACCAAAATGTCGTTACGCGTGCTGCTGATCAACGGCGTACTGTTAACGATGGCGTTACTGTTGGTGGGATTTGCGCTGTGCTACGGTAGCTTACATCTGTCGCCGCTACAGGTGTGGCAGGCGCTGCACGGGGAGGGCGCACGCGGTTTGGTGACCGTGGTGACTCAATGGCGCGCGCCGCGCATTGTGATGGCGCTGTTGCTGGGCGCAGGTCTGGGCGTGAGTGGAGCGATTTTTCAGTCGGTGATTCGTAATCCGCTCGGAAGCCCGGATGTGGTGGGCTTCAATACCGGCGCTTATACCGGTGCGCTGGTAACAATTATCCTGCTGAACGGCAGTGACTATCAAATTGCCAGCGGTGCACTGGTAGGCGGTATCGCGGCTGCCGCGCTGGTTTATCTGCTGGCGTGGCGCGACGGCATCGCTGGATTCCGTCTGATTATTGTTGGTCTCGGGGTCGCTGCGCTGCTGTCGGCGTTTAACACCTGGCTGATCGTTACCGGCTCGCTGGAGAGCGCCATGAATGCCGCGCTGTGGGGAGCGGGTTCGTTAAACGGCATGACCTGGGCAAAAGCGCAACCGGCGCTGATTTGCATTCCCGTTACGCTGCTGGCGGTGCTGATGATCGGTAAGCAGATGCAGCTGATGGAAATGGGCGATGACAGTGCGCGTGCGCTGGGAGTGAATGTCGAAGCCAGCCGCCTGTGGCTAATGCTGTCTGGCATTATTCTGACCGCGGTAGCAACCGCCAGCACCGGACCGATCTCCTTTATTGCACTGGCCGCGCCGCAAATTGCCCGTCGCCTGACGCGCGCCAGTTCGATACCGCTGTTTACCGCTGCTACTACTGGCGCACTGTTACTTTTGGCTGCCGACCTGACGGCACAACACAGCTTCGACGGCGTGCAGCTGCCGACAGGAGCGGTGACCGTCAGTATTGGTGGACTGTATCTGATTTGGTTGCTGATTCGTGAGGCCCGTCGCTAAATATGAAACCTTTGGCTAACAGCCGTTTGCAGGCCGCGCAACTGACGCTGGCGTATGAACAAAAAGTGATAGCCAGCGAGCTGAGTGTCACTATTCCCGATAATCAGTTTACGGTAATTATCGGCCCTAACGCCTGCGGCAAGTCGACGCTGTTGCGTGCGCTCTGTCGTCTGCTGAAGCCACGGGCAGGCCGGGTGCTGCTTGATGGCAAAGATATTCATCAGTTGGGGACCAAAGCGCTGGCGCGTCAGCTTGGTCTGCTGCCGCAACATGCCATCGTGCCGGAAGGGATTAGCGTGGCGGAGCTGGTGGCGCGCGGTCGTTATCCGCATCAGAGCCTGCTAAAGCAGTGGAGTGAAGCGGATCGGCAGGCGGTAAATATGGCAATGCGCGCCACCAATGTGGAAAGGTTGGCGGAACGCAGCGTGGATGAGCTGTCAGGCGGCCAGCGGCAGCGGGCCTGGGTGGCGATGGTGCTGGCGCAGCAGACACCGCTGCTGTTGCTGGATGAACCCACCACCTGGCTGGATATTGCTCATCAAATCGAGTTGCTGGATCTGTTTCGTGAGCTGAATCAGCAATCAGGCCAGACGCTGATTGCGGTACTGCACGATCTGAATCAGGCCTGCCGTTATGCTGACCACTTAATTGTGATGCACAGCGGCGAGATCGTCGCGCAGGGCAAACCGGCAGAGATCGTCAGCGCTGAACTGGTGGAGCGAGTGTTCGGCATGGCCTGCATCATCATCGACGATCCGGTCTCACATACGCCGCTGATTATTCCCTGCGGACGTTTTCACTGCCCTTCGCCCGTCTGACCGGGAGGTGGGGGAAAGATGGCTACTTCGCCCGATCTTCGCTCAGCAACAGCTGGAGTCCATCCAGCAGGCCGCCGCGCCAGCAGAGTGAGTCATGACCGCCGATAAATTCGCGCTGCATAATACGATGTCCGGTGGCGCTTAATGCTTGCAGCATTTGCTGGTTTACAAAGCCGATTGTCTCTTCGCGGTCGCCATACTCGAGGAAAATGGTCAGTGGGGCTTCTGCCACATAATTCTCTGCGACCTGTCCAATCAGCCAGCCAGGCTGGTAACTGCCGCGTTGCGCCGGTTGGGTGATAAATTTCACCTCCGGCCACCAGAACGATCCCGACTGGCTGAGCACCCGACCAAAGCGTTGCGGCCAGTGCAGACCCGCATACATCGCTGCCAGCCCGCCGTAGCTTTGACCGGCTACGACCGTGCGTTGTGGGTCATCGCTGAAATCCTCCCGCCGCCTGACCTCCGGCAGCAACTCCTGCTGGATTGCCTGCCAGAACTGTTGGTTACAGGGTAATTCCTGCTCACGGTGGTCCATATCAATCACATCGATAAATACCCAGCAGGCCGCGGGTAGCAGGCCTGCGGCAGTATGCTGTTCCAGCACCGAAAACAGCGGGATATTTTGTGCCCAGTTTTGCCCGTCGAGCAAAATTACCAGCGGTCGCGTAGCAGGCTGTGAGGTATCACCGCTGGTATACAACCAGATGCGGCGCTGATTATCGAGCAGCGTGCTTAGCCAGTTAAATTGCTGCAGGCGATCGGAATCGATCGGTGCTTCACGATTGTGATCCCACGCCAGCCAGCCGCTTTGTCGCGGAGCGTCGGGCATATGTGCGGCAGAGAGCGGCTGGCGACGGCTGTTAAAATGATTGCGCAGCGGATTAAGCGGGTCGGCAATCGCCAGTGGAAACAAGGATATCCACCATTCGCGCTGCTGTTGGCTGGCGATACTATCGTCGCGGCTGAAAACAGGCGGCAGTTGGCTGGTAACGATCGGTATCAGGCTGTAACTGCCGCGCCAGCGCGCATCAACCGTGGCTGATCCGTGCCAGATGTCGGTTCCGGCCAGCCGTTGTAAGCTTTGCGGCTCGCGACTGTGATGGTCGGTTATGCCATTGATATCAATATAGACCCGTACGATGGCGGAGTGCTGTTCTGTTCCGGCTGGATCGCGCCAGAAATAGTTCATTTTTACTTGATTGTTACCTGCCGGTTCAATTAGCGGTGTGCCCAGTTGCGATAATTTTTGCCACCACTGCGGCTGGCCGGCATCCGCCGCAGTCAAAAAGCCCGCAGCTGTGCCCTCGGGCTGCTGCCCGGCCAGTGATTTTTTCGGATTAATACTCACCTTTTCCTCCGTTATCGTGCGTCAAAAATCTGACAAGTCGTTGATAACCTCTATCTTAAGAACTACTAATGCAAATGTCATTGAGAATTATTTTCATTTGCAATAGCATCGGCGCCGACCTCAACTGAGCGGATATTTTCCCTCTATGGCAAGGGGTTATCAATAAAACTGGGTATTTTCATCAGGCAGTGCTGACAGGGATCACCTTCATGTCCGACATCAATAAAAAACAGCCAGTCAAAGAACCGGCTATCAGAGTATTGCTGACGTCAACCTTGCTGGTTATGCCTCTGACGCAAGCGATGGCAGCCAGCGAAAACACCCTGACCGTTACGGCGGAGAGCGGGGAGAGTGTGACTGCACCGCTAACCGGTATCGTGGCGAAAGAGAGTGCTTCCGGCACCAAAGTGCCGACGGCACTGAGAAAAACGCCGCAGTCAATTTCAGTGATTACGCGACAGCAGATGGACGATCAGGCAGCACCGTCGGTAGCGGATGCACTGAGCTATACCAGCGGCGTGCTGACTAACTACCGTGGCAACTCTAATCGTAATGATGAAGTGATCAGCCGTGGCTTTCGCTATGCGCCGAAGTTTCTTGATGGACTGAGCTACGGATTATCCGGTCAGCAGGGCGCTGCCGGGCAGATCGACCCCTGGTTACTGGAGCGGGTAGAGATGGTGCACGGCCCGGCTTCGGTGCTGTATGGCCAGGTTAATCCCGGTGGGCTGATCAGCATGACCAGCAAGCGCCCGACAGCAGAAAGTATTCACAAAGTACAGTTCAGCAGTGGTAATCAGCATTTGGCTGAAGCGGCGTTTGATTTCGGTGGTGCGCTGAATGATGACTACACGCTGTTTTATCGGTTGAATGGTATCGCCAGTACTCGTCATGAGTTCGTTAAAGATAACAAACAGCAGCGGATGGCGATTGCTCCGGCGATGACCTGGTTACCGAATGAGGATACCAGCTTCACGCTGCTGACCAGTTATATCAATGAGCCAAAGGCCGGTTATCGCAATTTCCTGCCGTATGTCGGTACGGTGGTGCCGGGCAATGGCAGCTATATTCCTTATGACTTTAATGTCAGCGATCCGGGCTTCAATCAGGCAAAGCGTGAACAAACCTCAATAGGTTATATTTTCGAGCATAACATCAATGAGGCGCTGTCATTCCAGCAGAATTTCCGTTTTAGCAGCATGAGCGAATCTTACAGATATCTGGTGTTCACCAGCGGAATCAGCGGCGCACCGACGACCATAGGTCGTCGTCCACAGCATGATAAAATTGAGTCAAAAGAACTGGGTATCGATAACCAGTTAAAAGCGCTGTTTGATAGCGGCGCGGTGAAGCATACGCTACTGGCCGGTCTGGACTATAAGTGGAGTGATATCGACAGTAAGTTGTGGCGCGACAGCAGCGATAAATACAATCTTGACTGGGCCAGGCCCACGCGTATCAGTATTGATGAAAGTCAGTTTAGCCTTGCCAGCAGCAGCCGTAAAAAACTCGATCAGCTCGGTGTTTATTTACAGGACCAGCTGGAGTGGAATCAGTGGAATCTGCTGCTGTCGGGCCGTAATGACTGGTCAGAAGTGCGTACCCAGGATCGTACCGATAATTCCAGCCAACAGCAAAATGACAGCAAGCTGACTGGACGTGCCGGACTGTTGTATGCGTTTGATAATGGTCTGTCGCCGTATATCAGCTACAGCACCTCGTTTGAACCTAACCTGACGGTTGGTGCGCCCGGCAGCGATCCGTTTGCGCCAACCACCGGCGAGCAGACGGAAGTCGGTGTGAAGTTCCAGCCTCAGGGCTACGACACGATGCTGACCGTCACCGCATTTGATCTCACGCAGAAAAATATCAGCCAGTACAACAGCGAAATCGGTTATTTCGAGCAAATTGGCAAGGTGAAATCGCAGGGTGTTGAAACCGAGCTGCACAGTCAGCTGACGCCTGAAATCGCGCTGATGGCAGCTTATACGTATACCGATGCGGTGACGAAATCGAGCAGTAATCGCCAGCAGGAAGGGCAGGCGATTGCTTCAATTCCACGTCATGCGGCGTCGGCCTGGGGCAGCTATAGTTTCCTGGATGGTGTGTTGAACGGGCTGACGCTGGGAACCGGCGTGCGCTACACCGGCACAACTCCGGGTGACTCCGAAGGTGGATTTAAGGTGGCGCATTACACGCTGTATGACGCGATGGCAAAGTATCAGTTAGGCGCGCTCTCGCCAGCGTTGAAGGGCACCACATTACAGCTGAATGTGAATAACCTCAGCGATAAACATTACGTCGCATCCTGTAGTAATACCTCGGCCTGCTTCTACGGCAGCGGTCGCAGTATTGTCGCATCGGCAAGCTACAGCTGGTAATGACGGCAGTTTGCGCCGGGTAAATTGTCGGGAGCCGCCTGCGGCTCCCGACATCTTAACGGAACGGTGGTTCGTTAAAGGTTCGCAGTTTACGCGAATGCAGACGATCGCCTTCGGCACGCAGCAGATCGATCGCACAAATACCGATTTGCAGATGTTCCGAGATCGCGCCCTCGTAAAATCGGTTGGCCTGGCCGGGCAGTTTGATTTCACCGTGCAACGGTTTATCTGAAACGCACAGCAGCGTGCCATAAGGCACGCGAAAGCGATAACCCTGCGCTGCAATAGTGGCGCTTTCCATATCTACCGCTACCGCACGGCTGAGGTTAAAGCGCAGCGCCGACGCCGAATAGCGCAATTCCCAGTTGCGATCGTCGGTGGTGACCACCGTACCGGTGCGCAACCGCTGTTTTACCTCTTCGCCCGGCATGGCGCTGACCATTTTGGTCGCGTCGAACAACGCACGCTGGACTTCAGCAATACTGGGAATCGGAATATCCGGCGGCAGTACCGCATCCAGCACGTGATCGTCGCGCAGATAGGCGTGCGCCAGCACATAGTCGCCAATGGTCTGGCTTTCACGCAGGCCGCCACAGTGGCCGATCATCAGCCAGGCATGCGGTCGTAATACCGCCAGATGGTCGCAAATGGTCTTGGCATTCGACGGGCCAACGCCGATATTGACCAGCGTAATTCCCTGACCCTGTTCGGCAATCAGATGCCAGGCGGGCATCTGATGATTTTTCCATGCCAGATCGGAAATGCTCTGCTGCGGATCGCGGGTCTCTGCGGTGATGACAATATTTCCGGCGCAGGAGAGCGCCTGATACGGTGAGTCAGGATCGGTAATCTGTTCACAGGCCCAGCGCACAAACTCATCGACATAACGGGTGTAATTAGTAAACAGCACCCAGGACTGAAAGTGCTCGACCGGCGTGCCGGTATAGTGTTTGAGGCGCGCAAGGGAGAAATCACTTCGCAGTGCATCAAAATGGGACAGCGGTAAAGTATCGGAAGGGTGGAAGGTGCCATCGGCATTTTCATCGCCAATCTGTGACAGTTCAGTGGTCGGGAAGTGTCGGGCGATGCCGGCGCTCATGCTGCGATCGAGCACCAGCCCTGAACCATCAATCACATAGGGAAACGGAATTTCCTGCTGCGATGGCTGCACTTCAAGAGTCACCGGATATTCGCCGCTCAGCATCTCCAGCTGTTCCTGCAGGTAAGCTCGAAACAGCGCCGGGCGGGTGATGCTGGTGGTGTAACAGCCTGGGCGAGTAAAGCGACCAAAGGCGCGTGATAAGCGATGATCGGCGGAGCTGCCTTCCCAGCTGACGCGGATTTGTGGGTAAACAAACAGGCCAGCGGCGCGTTGCGCGGCATCTGGCAGCGTACCGTCGGCAATGTAAGTGGTAATGGCATCACGCAGCGCAGTGACCGCGGCATCGTACATCGCTTCCAGTTTATCCAGTGCTTCTGTAACCGTCAGACCGTTCATAACCTCTCCTTGTGCGCTTTTTCCGTGAGTATATCACTGTGTTTTAGGCTCAGCATTTGGCGCGTCAGCAAACTGAACGCTATATTGTAATGATAACCATTATCAACTATCATCCGCCTGTCCTTCTCTGGTCAGGTGATCCAACTTGCTATGTCCACACTTGCTGCCGCCTCGTCGTCCCGTGCTTTTGAGAGCTTATACAGCTCGCATCATCGCTGGCTGAAAAACTGGCTTGAGTTCAAATTGGGTTCAGGTTTTGATGCCGATGATTTGGCGCAGGATACCTTTATGCGCATTCTTGCTGGTGACAGCGTACAGCAGATCCGCGAGCCGAAACCCTTTCTCTGTACCGTTGCCCGCAGGGTGATGGTGGATTTCTTTCGCCGCAATGCGCTGGAGCGAGCCTGGATTGATATGCTGGCGCAGCTGCCGGAAGAGCATGTACCGTCACCGGAACAGCGCCAGTGCCTGCTGGAAACTCTGCAACAAATCGATGCGATGCTCGACGGGCTGGGAACCAAGGTGCGTCAGGCATTTTTGCTGTCGCAACTGGAAGGGCTGACCTATCCGGTGATTGCCGTGCGGTTGCAGGTTTCCGTCAGCTCGGTGAAGAAATACATGGCGAAGGCGACCGAACACTGCCTGCTGTTCAGCCTGGAGCATCCCTGAAGCCATGACGTCTTCAATTAGCGAGCATCAACGGCTGGCGCTGAAAATGGCGGCGCAATGGTTTGCCACGCTGTGCGCCGGAGAGGTTTCAGCGCAGCAAAGCCAGAAATGGCAGCACTGGTATCAGCAGCATGAAGATCATCGCTGGGCATGGCAGCGGGTAGAGGCATTGCAGGGAAAACTGCACGCTATGCCAGCCAGCTTAAGCTACCAGACGCTGAATCATGCGCGCCAGCAGTCAGAGATTAGCCGTCGCCGGGTATTAAAAAGTCTGTTGCTGCTGCTCGGCGTCGGCGGCAGCTGGCAAATGTGGCAGTCGCCAGCCGGACAGGGGCTACGCGCCGATACTCGTACCGCCACCGGTGAGATTAAAACGCTGCGCCTGAGTGAGGGTTCGCAGCTGATGCTGAATACCGCCAGTGCAGCGAATATTCGTTTCAACGCGCAGCAACGACTTATTCACCTGCTTCAGGGGGAGATCAGCATTACTACCGCCGCTGATACGCAGACGCATCCGCGTCCATTCCTGGTAGAAACCGCGCAGGGCATGCTGCGCGCGCTGGGCACCGAATTTGTGGTGCGCGAAAATGGCGACAGCACTCAGCTGTCGGTGATTCGGCATGCGGTAGAAGTGCGGCTGCAGGCTCGTCCTGAATCGACGATGATCGTCAGGGCCGGACAAACGCTAAGCTTTAGCCAGCACGATTTTAGCCGGATTGAACCGGCAGTCAGCAGCAGCTGGACCCGCGGGCTGTTAAGCGTCAGCGACTGGCGGCTGGCCGAGGTGCTGACCGAGGTTGCCCGTTACCGTCATGGTCATCTGAGCTGTGACGATTCGGTCGCCGACCTGCGTGTCAGCGGCACTTTTCTGCTGAATGACACCGACCGGTTGTTAACCATTCTGGCTCAGACGCTGCCGATTAAAATTCAGTCGATGACGCGTTACTGGATCAAAGTGGTCGCGGCCTGAAACGTTTTTTCCTGAAACATTAAAAAAAACCTCTGACCGGTTGTCCCTTTTTAATTCTCATCCGACTCCTGAGTAATACAGCAAAAAAATAACTCAATTTGGAGATGGTATGTCCAGTTCACGCGCACGGATGATCCGCGCTTTTCGTAATACAACACCTCTGACAATCGCTATCCACTGTGCGCTGGTTCCGGCAGTGTTGCTGACGCCTGCGCTGGTCGTCGCGGCACCGCAGCAGGCTGCTTATCATATTAGCGCCGGAAATCTTGACCAGGCGTTAAATCAGTTTGCCACCCAGAGCGGTATTAACTTCTCGGTAGACGCTTCGCTGACGCGCGGCAAGCAGAGCGGCGGTCTGCAGGGCAATTACAGCCTTAATGAGGGTCTGGATACCCTGCTGGCAGGCAGTGGCTTGCAGGCGAAATCACTGGGTAATAATAGTTTTACCCTGGCCCCATTAGCAACGGAATCATCCGCGGCTGAGACTTTAACGGTGGTCGGCGACTGGCTGGCAGATGCACGTGAAGACGATGTGTTCGAGCATGCTGGCGCACGTGATGTGGTACGTCGCGCAGATTTTGCTAAAACTGGCGCGACCACTGCGCGTGAAGCGCTGAATCGTATCCCCGGCGTCAATGCACCGGAAAATAACGGTACCGGCAGCCATGATATGGCGATGAACTTCGGTATTCGTGGCCTTAACCCGCGCCTCGCCAGCCGCTCTACCGTGCTGATGGATGGTATTCCGGTGCCGTTTGCTCCGTACGGCCAGCCGCAACTTTCGCTGGCACCGGTTTCACTTGGCAATATGGAGGCGGTGGATGTGGTACGCGGCGGCGGTGCGGTGCGTTATGGGCCACAGAGCGTCGGTGGGGTAGTGAACTTCGTTACCCGTGCCATTCCGGAAGAATTTGGTATTGAAGCCGGAATGACAGGATTAATGTCCCCGTCCTCCAGCCAGAACCACCCCAAAGGCAGCGGCAATCTGATGGTCGGCGGCACGGCGGATAATGGCTTCGGCGCGGCCTTACTCTATTCCGGCAAGCGCGGTAGCGACTGGCGTGAACACAGCTCGACCAAAATTGACGATGTGATGCTGAAAACCCGCTATGCGCCAAATGAGGTTCACAGCTTCAATAGCCTGTTGCAATACTACGAAGGCCGGGCGCAAATGCCGGGCGGTTTGTCGCGCGCCAGTTATAATGCTGACCGTTTTCAGTCGACGCGTCCTTACGATGAGTTCTGGGGGCGCCGTCAGTTGGCCAGCCTCGGCTATCAGTTCCAGCCAGACCAGCAGCATAAATTCAATATTCAGAGTTTTTATACTTACACGCTGCGCAGTGGCTATCTCGATCAGGGTAAAAATCTCACGCTGTCTCCGCGTGAGTATTGGGTGCGCGGCATTGAACCTCGCTACAGCCAGAGTTTTAACTGGGGAGCGTCTGCACATGAAGTCGGCGTCGGCTATCGTTACGTCAGTGAATCCACCCATGAGTTGCGCTACACCAGCTTAGCCAGCAGCGGACAGCTGCCGTCCAGCAGCAGTCCGTACGATCGTGATACCCAGTCCGGCACGCAGGCGCACGCCTGGTACGTTGATGACCGTATTGATATCGGCAACTGGACGGTGACGCCGGGCATACGCTACGAGCATATTCAGTCGTATCAGAACAATTACATCAAAAATACCAAACAGGAGATCAGCTACAACGCACCGCTGCCAGCGTTGAATGTGGTTTATCATCTGAATGATGCCTGGAATCTCTATGCCAATACCGAAGGTTCATTTGGTACGGTGCAATACAGCCAGATTGGTAAAGCGGTAAACAGCGGTAATATCGAGCCGGAAAAAGCGCGCACCTGGGAACTGGGTACCCGATTTGATAATGGTGGTGTGCAGGCGGAAGTTGGCCTGTTCCTGATTAACTTTGATAATCAGTATGATTCGAATCAGGTGACCGACAGCGTAACCGCTCGCGGCAAAACCCGGCACTCCGGACTGGAGAGTCAACTGCGTTATGATCTGTCACAGCTCTCTCCGGCGCTGGATAATTTCTCAGCCTATGCCAGTTACGCTTACGTCAACGCAGTCATTCGCGAAAGCGGTGAAACGAGAGGTAAACAGGTGCCGTTCTCACCGAGGCATAAGGGCATTCTCGGGCTGGATTACACGCCGGGTAGCTGGACCTTTAACCTCAACAGTGAATACCAGTCAGGCCAGTTTGCCGACAACCTAAATACCGTCGAAGAGAGTGCCGACGGCAGTACCGGTCGCATTCCGGGCTTTATGCTGTGGGGCGCCCGTGCTGGCTACAACTTTGGCCCGCAAATGGCCAATCTTAATCTGGCAGTTGGCGTGAAAAACCTCTTCAATCATCAGTACTTTACCCGCGCGTATGACGATAACAATAAGGGCATTTATGCCGGTCAGCCGCGCACCTTCTATATGCAGGGCGAGCTGAAATTCAGATAACGCTTCAGGCGACGGGCAGCGTCAAAACGATACCCGTCGCCGCTACAATCCCTGATTTTGCTGACAAGCCGCTTCCATCGCATCCAGCGCCGCCTTATTTTCCAGTCCCCATTGGTACATCAGTTCGATCGGTTCGGCGAACACTCTGCCCAGTTCAGTTAACTGGTACTCTACTTTGGGCGGCACGACACTGAACACATGGCGTTGTACCAGCCCACGCCTCTCGACTTCCCGTAACGACTGCACCAGCATTTTCTTCGAGATACCATCAAGACTGCGTTGCAGTTCGCCAGTGCGGCACTTTCCACCCGGCCAGTGATAAAGCGCATGGATCACCATGGTGGTCCACTTCACCGAGAATAACTCCATTAAACGACGCGGTTCGGAATCAGCGTAAAACTTCATTTTGCCATCAACAATTACTGGCATATGGTCACCTTTTGGTATCTATGTCCCAAAAGGGTAACTACTACCAATATTAACCCCGCTTGTCTATAGTGGCCGCCCTCAGGCATGGCCTGTGAAAACAGCTGCAACCTACACAATCTGGATGGTCCTATGAAAATTAAAGGCATTGTTGCCAGCGCGGCGCATTTACCGCTGGCGCCGGCTGTCGTTGACGCGCGTGAAGTTCAACCTGATGACGTTCGCATCGACATTCTTTACTGTGGCGTCTGCCATTCAGATCTGCATCTGGCGCGCAATGAGTGGGGCGTAAGTCAGTATCCGATGCTGCCGGGCCATGAGATTGTTGGTCGGGTGCGGGAAACCGGTGATCGCGTCAGCCGCTTTAAGGCGGGCGATCTGGTCGGCGTTGGCGTGATGGTAGACTCCTGTGGCCACTGCGCGGCCTGCGCTGGCGCGGAAGAGCAGTATTGCGAAGCAGGTTTTACTCCAACCTATAATGGCAAAGATCGCTATACCGGCGGCACCACCTGGGGGGGTTACGCGGAAGGTATCGTGGTCGACAGCAAGTTCGTGGTTTCAGTACCGGAAAATCTTGAGCTGAGCGGCGTGGCTCCGCTGCTGTGTGCTGGTGTCACCGTCTGGTCACCGCTGCGTCACTGGCAGGTCAAAGCGGGTGATAAAGTTGGCGTGGTTGGACTCGGTGGTCTGGGGCATATGGCGGTAAAACTGGCCAGCGCGTTAGGGGCTGAGGTTACGCTATTTACCACTTCTCCACGGAAAGGTGAGGACGCGTTGCGTCTGGGCGCGAAATCCGTGGTGGTATCGACCGATGCGCAGCAGATGGCCGAAGCGGCAAACAAGCTGGATCTGATTCTCGATTGCGTGGCGGCGCCACACGATCTGGATGCTTACCTGAGTACGCTTAAAACTAACGGTCACCTGGTGCTGGTGGGAATTCCGGACGGCCGCCATCCGTCACCGGACGTTACGCCAATGGTGTTCCGCCGTCTGAGTATCAGCGGAACCTCAATCGGCAGTATCCGCGAAACGCAGGAAGTGCTGGATTTCTGCGGTCAGCACAATATCACTGCGGATATTGAACTGATTAACGGCAATCAGATTGAAGATGCCTTCGCCCGCATGCTGAAAGGCGACGTAAAGTACCGTTTTGTCATCGATATTAATAAAACCGACTGGTAAGTTGGCGAAGCCGGGGATTTTTCCCCGGCTTAATCTCACTTCAGTTCAATTGCATATTCGCTAACCGGGGTGATTTTTTTGATCAGTTTATTATCAAACAAAAACTGCTCATAGGCCTGGTAGCGCGCGCTGTCGAGCGTTGCCGGATCGCTGGCAAACAGCGGCAAAGTTTTTTGCCATGCCAGCCGGTTCAGTTCGGTATTCAGTTCTGCGTGGCTGGCGGCGAAATGGTTCCAGCTCTCCTCGGGATGCGCTTGCAGGTATTCATTACCTTGCTTCAGTGCCGCGAGGAATTTTTTCATTTTTGGCTGATTAACAGCGTTTTTATTGGCAACAATAATCAGCTCGTCGTAAGCCGGAACGCCATAATCCTCGACATTAAACACCACCGGTTCTTTTCCATGTAGCGCCAGTTCCAGCGCTTCAATATTGCGATAACCGCCAATAATCGCATCAACCTGGCCTGCCATTAACGCGCTGGTCAGCTGGAAATTAACATTGATCAATTTAATCTCATCCGCCTTGAGTTTTTCATGGCGCAGCATGGTGGCAACGGTGGCTTCTTCGATACCGCTGACGGAGAAACCCACTTTCTTCCCTTTCAAATCTCCCGGCGTACTGATGCTTTTATCCAGCGTAATCAAGGTATTCAGCGGCGTGTTGATTAAGGTGCCGACGCGCACTAACGGTAAACCCTGATCGGCGAAAAAATGCAGCTGTGGCTGGTAAGTAATGGCGAGATCGGCTTGTCCGGCCGCGACCAGCCGCGGCGGCAGCGCCGGGTCGGAAGGCGGCACAATTCTGACTTCCAGCCCGTGTTGTTTGAAGGCACCCATTTGCTCAGCGACGATAATCGGCGCGTGATCGGGATTGATATACCAGTCGAGTACCAGCGTAATTTTCTCAGCAGCAGTGGCTTGAGTTGCCATCACGGCGCTGAGCATCAGCGCAAATAAGCTTTTTTTCATCACGGGGCCTTTTATTTTGATTGTGAAAGATTTTCTGGCGCCCAGCGAATCAGGCGACGAATCAGGATATCCACCGTTTTCCACAGCGAGACGGTCATTACCACCAGGATAAACAGTGCAGCAAAACAGAGATCGGTTTGCATGCGCGCATTGGCATTCAGCATCAGATAGCCCAGACCTTCCGCCGATCCGACCCATTCACCAATAATTGCGCCGATCGGCGCGACGGCCGCCGCCATGCGTAGCCCGGAGCCAAAAGCCGGTAGTGCAGCCATCAGCCGCACATGGCGCAGCTGCGCCCAGCGTGACGCGCCCATGGTGCGAGCGAGGTCGAGATAATCGTTATTCACCTGACGCAGGCCGTCGAAAAAGGTTGAAACCACCGGAAAGAAGATCACCAGTACCGCCATCGCCACTTTGGCGCTGATGCCAAAGCCGAACCACAGCACCAGTAGCGGGGCCAGCGCAAACACCGGTATTGCCTGGCTGGTCACCACCACCGGCATCAGCCAGCGTTGCAGCCACGAAGAAAAAGTCATCGCCAGTGCCAGCATTGCGCCAAGCAGAACGCCCAGCAGCAGGCCGCTTAGCATTTCTGCCGCGGTAATCAGCGTGTGGTGCAGTAAAAAAGCGTGGCCGTTCCACAGCGCCAGCGCAACCGCCAGCGGTGATGGCAGCAGAAAGGCGGGGATATCAGTAAAAGTGATCAGCCACCACAGCAGAATAAAACCGGCGAAAACCGTCAGCCCCTTCATGCTTCTCTGACCAGTTGCTGTAATAATTTTCCCTGGCTGTGCAAAAGGTGAGGATCGTCGGGCGCGCGCGGCGGCGTTCCGGCAACCATCAGCGTAGTGTCAATCTGCGCCGGCTGGCCGGAAAGCGTCATCAGACGGTGGCTGAGACGACAGGCCTCCATCGGATCGTGAGTAATCAGCAGCACGGTATGATCGGCCAGCAGTTCAGCCGCCAGTGCCTGGATTTTGGCGCGGGTAAGGGTATCGAGAGCAGAAAAGGGTTCATCCATCAGCACAATCGGCTGACGTTGATACAGCGTACGGGCGATGGCAACCCGCTGACGCATGCCGCCCGACAGTGCGGCTGGCAACAGAGCCTGCTTTCCGGCCAGTCCGACACGTTCCAGCAGAAAGTCGACCCAGGCCGAGTCGACTTTTTCACCGCGCAGGCGCGCGGCCAGCGCAATATTTTCACTTACCGTCAGCCATGGATAGAGCAGATCCTGCTGACCCATCCATGCAATACGGCCGGTCAGCGGTTGCCCGTCGCTGCCGCATACCGTACCGGAGCTTTGTTGTGCCAGCCCGGCAATAATCCTCAACAGGCTGGTTTTACCCACGCCGCTGGGGCCGAGCAAGGCAACAAAACTGCCGCTGTCGATATCAAAACTGAGCGAATTGAAAATCAGCTGCTGGCCAAAATGTAGCGACAGGTTGCGCACCTGAATACCGGGTGGCGCGGGAACGGATGTTTTCATCGCGTATTAACCCGATCTGCCGTTGCATTTAGCCCCATTTGCCAGAATGCTGCTTCAAGCTGGGTCGCGGTGGTAAAGATAGTCGATAAACTACTGAAGCGGCTTGCCGCACCACGCTGTTGACCAGTGCGCTCCAGCAGATCAAGCGCGCGCTGTACTCCCGCCAGATAGTCGCTATCACCATAGTTTTGCATCCAGCGGGCATAAGGATTTCCCTCCATTACCGTCTTCGGATCGTCCAACAGACGCAGACCAATTTCGGCATAACCCGCAACGCAGGGCATCAGCGCCACCAGCAGCTCAAGCGCATCGCCAGACTGGCCGATATCCAGCACATAGCGGGTGTAATTGATGGTTTCCATCGCTTCGGGTTGTGCGGCCATTTCTGCTTCGCGAAGGCCCCATTCAGCGCAATAGCCGACGTGTAGCGGCAACTCCGACACGATGGCATTCAGAGATGCGCTGGCGGCGCGAATATCGGGCAGGGTGCGCATTTTATATACCAGCAGGGCGTAAGCGCGGGCGAAGTGGATCAGAAACAGATAATCCTGCGTCAGATAGCGACGAAAAGCGCTCTGGTCCAGCGTACCGACGGCCAGTTGCTGGATAAAGGGATGTGCAACATAGTTCTGCCAGTGGCTGCCTGCCTGCTGGCGCAGTCGTCCGTAGAGACCGGTATCGAACATGGTGGTTAACATGGGACCTCCAAAAGTGTGTGGAGATCCGGGCGCGATGAGCTGAATGGCAAGTGCAGACTACCAACCCGTCCCTTCGCTGGCATGACCCAGATCAGGTTCAAAGGGTTCGGCTTACGCCATCTCAGCCCATTACAGGACACCCCTCGGAGTCGCTTGTTATACGATATTTATTTTTTGATTACAATCGCCGGGTGTTCGGGTGTTCGGGTGTTCGGGTGTTCGGGTGTTCGGGTGTTCTGTTCGCCAGATCTGCTTTTGCTTACCGCATAACGTATTGTGTCAGGCAGAGCTTAAGAAACCGTCAATGACTCTGCGATTAAGAAAGCGGAAATACCTGATTCATTAATACCGAATAATTAAGCATCAAATGTTCAACAATAATGACCTCATCAGCTACTCTTTATTTAAATTCAGCCCAACTCAAAACACAGCAACGTGATGTGAAAAACCACATCTGCGCAGATATTTGTATGAATATTCGGCGGGAGAAGAGGGTTTAGCATGATATACAGGTAAAGCAATGCCCATATCTAAACGAAAAGTAAACGGATACTCGATTTATATAAATGAATCGAACATGGATATCAGTGCGTTGATGCACAAGTACTTTAATAATGAAATTCAGGGGGCAAGACTCAATAGCGGTCATGAGCTTCGTACTGTGGAACTGATTGAGTTTAACTCGAAAAAATTCATCTTAAAAAATGACAAAGAAATAGATTTGCGCCTGGAGAAAAGGATTCAGAGTATTATATTTGGTTCATTCTATTCAAGATTAATGAAGAAGCTGTACAGCCTGAGGAAAGACCAGCGTGCCTGCACTCCACAACTCTATTACGTGGCCGAGAAAGTGAAGTTCAGACAATGCGTAGACGTCTATGCTCTGTATGAATACATTGAGGGCACTCCGCTGAAAGCTATTGACCGAGAAAATTCTTACCGTGTGAAGCAATGCATTACTGACCTGCATCAGGTTGGTCTGGCATCCAATGACATTCATCCGGAGAATTTTATTCAAACCAGAAATGATGAAATAAAAGTTATCGATTTATCCTTCAAAGGAAGTCTGAAGATTTGCCAGGCAAACGACATTTACACTCTCAGAAATAAGTATGGTATAAACTTTTCTGGTAAAGGCGTTGTTTTTCATTTGATCTCGACAAAAGAAAAATTAAAAAAATTATCCCGTCGCTTAAGAGGGAAGTGATTTTATCCCGGCTTAAGCTATTAATGCGAAGTTGTAAGGCAGTGGGTATTCCTGCGTTGGTGATTGGATAGCGAAATCATCAACGTCAGTTCATTCTGAGTTACGTCATCGATTACCTGTGACACGCTTGCAACCCATTACTATTGTGAAAGCCAGCAAGCAAAAAGCCCGCTCAGGTTTCCCTGAGCGGGCTTCTCAAATATGGCTCCCCTGACTGGACTTGAACCAGTGACATACGGATTAACAGTCCGCCGTTCTACCGACTGAACTACAGAGGAATTGTTGGAACGGGGCGAATATTAGCGACTGGCCGACAGTGTGTCAACAGCAAAAAACAGTCTAGCTTTCAACTGGCTACGTTTACAGCAAAGCGGCCGCTTAGTGAGCAGTTTCGCTGTTGTCATCTTGCTGCTGCCAGTTATCGATGCGGCTAAGCGGGTCCTGCAGATAAAACTGACTGAAACGCTGATAAAGTGCAGGAAAACGATGGTGTAATAATTCAGGTGCACTGAAGAAGTACTCCGAAAGCACCGCAAAGCATTCCGCCGGGTCACTGGCCGCGTAGGCATCAATAGTCGTTGCATTTTCACCGACCAGATCGATTTCATCCTGTATTGCGTTCATCGCCGCATGCAGATCTTTCTCCCAGGCCGCAACGCTGCGTAAGGAAATTGCCGGTACGCCGTTGGCATGGCCGCTGCCGCGGGAGTCCAGTTTATGCGCCACTTCATGCACAATCAGGTTAAAGCCGGAAACATCGAAAGAGTCCTGAATATCCAGCCAGTTAAGCACAACCGGGCCCTGTTGCCAGCTCTGACCCGATTGCACCGTGCGTTCGCTGTGAACCAGGCCGAAATCATCCTGCCACTCGTCGTCGACCACAAAGGGCGAAGGATAGATCATCACTTCGTGAAAGCCATCCAGCCATTCCAGACCGAGATTCAATACCGGCAGGCAGAACAGTAAAGCGATGCGCGCGCTGCGTAGATCGTTAAGCGCAAAATCTTGCAGTGGCACCAGGCGTTTTTGCTGCAGAAAGCGTTGAGCCATCGTCGTCAGCGCCTGCTGCTCGGCCGGGTTTAGCGACGAAAAAAGCGGGACAGACAGCGCTTCCTGCCAGGGTAGCGATGAAAGTTGTTGTTGCTCTGCGTTTCCTTTCCACGGCCATTTAATCATTGCGCATCTCACTGTGGTTGCCCGCCTGCATCGCCGGCTCTTACAATACCCTCTGACATTCAATCACTTACTGCAAGAAATGTCTGTGATTCACGCCGCAATGTCAGTCACAGGGATATCTTATCGCTCTGGATGATTATGCCGGGGTGTCATCAGCATAATCAACTGCTATAACTTGATAATAATCTCGTTTTATCTAAAGGGTTTACATAAGTTGCAACAAGAGTGAGTTACATGTCATAAAAGTGTTATCAGTCGTGGTTTATAAACCTGCTGACAGCATTCAAAAAGCGCGTATTGCCAGCAGCCTGTGGGATGCAGCTTAGTGTTAAATGTTGAGAGTGCCGCAAACAAGCCATCTATAGGGAGAAGTCTATGTCGTCTATGTCGCTTGAAACTTGGCAGTCACGATTTGAAAACTGGTTCAATCAGAACTGGGCGCAGGATGATAAAGCCCACGACGTGGCACATCTGCGTCGGGTATGGACAACCGCACAACAGATTATGCAGGGCACCGGAGCCAATCCGCTGGTGGTGTTAACCGCCAGCTATTTCCATGACGTGGTTAACCTGCCGAAAAATCACCCTGAACGGCATCTGGCATCCAGTAAAGCGGCAGTGGAAACACGTCGAATTCTGTTGGAGGCATTTGCTGATTTCCCCACGGCGCTACATGACGAAATCGCCCATGCGGTGCAGGCACACAGCTTTAGTGCCGGTATCGCGCCGAACAGCCTGGAAGCCAAAATTGTTCAGGATGCTGACCGTCTTGAGTCGCTTGGCGCAATCGGTCTGGCGCGGGTGTTTTACACCTCAGGCGCGCTGGGGCGTCCGCTATTTGACAGTCAGGATCCGTTAGGCAAAGACCGTGAGCTGGATGACAGCCACTGGACGCTGGACCACTTTCAGAAAAAGCTGTTTACGCTGCCGGAGACGATGCAAACCGTGGAAGGCAAAAGACTGGCTAAGCATAATGTCGCATTTTTGGTGACCTTTGTGGCCAAATTATGCGCTGAAATCCAGGGCGATCTCTCAGGGATGGATGAGTCAGTACTGCGTGATTTCACCCCCCGCGAAAGCGAATATTAAATTTTTGTGAACATCTATCCAAAATATTTAACATGGGCTAACGTGGGTGAGACTATAACCAGGAGAATCAGGTATGACCGGCACCGTGAATTTGACGATTAAGATCGATCCCGCGTTAAAAGAGACCTTGAAAAGCCTTGCTCTGGAAAATCAAACCACATTAAGCGAGGAGGTTAGTCAGCGTTTGCAGTCCAGCCTGTCTGGCTCTCAACCACCCGCCATTGACAGCCAGCACATCGAAGAGCATGGCGAAGATGATGAAACGTCAGTGCAGTTAACCAGCAGCGAATTAAAGCAAATTCGTGCGTTGTTGAAAAAACAGAAAAAGAAAAAATAAGTTCCCGTCTTACACGGGAGCCGTTCCCGGCTCCCGTACTGGTGTCATGCAGGATACAATCCCCCTTAACCAGCATTGTCAGTTACTCATCGTCACCATAGTAGAGCACGCCGAGCTTGATTAGCGGTCGACCCTGCGATTTACGATGCAGGTTGCTGTCACGTAAAGAATAGACGCAGCCGCAATACTCCTGCTGATAAAAGCGTTCGCGCTTGCTGATCTCAATCATACGTGAGGATCCACCCTGCTTGCGCCAGTTGTAATCCCAGTAAACCATATCGGGATACGCAGCCGCAGCGCGATCTCCGCAGTCATTAATCTGTTGCATGTTTTTCCAGCGCGAAATGCCCAGCGAACTGGAGATCACTGAAAAGCCATTTTCCCAGGCATACAGCGCCGTACGCTCAAAGCGCATATCAAAGCACATGGTGCAGCGTACCCCGCGTTCCGGCTCCCACTCCATACCTTTGGCGCGTTCAAACCAGTTATCGGTGTCGTAATCCGCATCAACAAAGGGTACGCCGTGCTGCTCAGCAAAACGGATGTTTTCCTCTTTGCGCAGCAGATATTCTTTCTGCGGATGAATATTCGGGTTGTAGAAAAATATCGTGTAATCAATCCCGGAAGCCTGGATCGCCTCCATCACTTCACCCGAGCAGGGGGCGCAGCAGGAGTGCAGCAGCAGTTTATCCGCACCATTGGGTAAGGTTAGCGGGGTGCGTTGCAGTTCGCTCATCTTGATCGGCTCCATTATAAAAAACAGAGCAAGTTTAGGAGCCTGGTAAGCGGATGTCACCCCTGCGGCGGGGATTAATCGGGCCAGTTAAGCTGCTGAAAAAGTGAGATAAGCGCCATTTCTGTCTTACGCTGGGTCAACGAAGTGATAGACTGACACCAGACTATCCCAAATTAAGCAGCCCTATGAGTGAATTTGATACCGTTGCGGCGCAGCTGGCAGAACAGGCACGCCAGCAGCAGCAGCAAAAGAGTGAGCAGGATCGCCAGCTGTTACAGCGATTGCTGGAGATTTATGACCAGAAAACCCTCGCCAGCCTGCTGCGAAAGGTCAGTCAGCATGAGTGGACGCGCGAATCGCTTAACCGCTGGCTGAATGGCAAAAGTGTCGCTAAACCGCTGACCGAAGCGGAAGTCAGCCTGCTGGAAAAAATGCTGCCGGAACCGCCTGCGCATCATCCTGATTACGCGTTTAAGTTTATCGATCTTTTTGCCGGAATTGGGGGTATTCGCAGCGGCTTCGAAGCTATTGGCGGTCAGTGCGTATTTACCAGCGAGTGGAATAAACACGCGGTGCGCACTTACAAAGCCAACTGGTACTGCGACGAGCAGATGCACCGTTTTAATCAGGACATTCGTGATATTACGCTCAGTGGCAGAGCCGATGTCAGTGAGCAGCAAGCGTATCAGCATATCGACCAGGAGATTCCCGATCATCATGTGCTGCTGGCCGGCTTTCCCTGTCAGCCGTTTTCGCTGGCGGGAGTATCGAAGAAAAATGCGCTGGGCCGCGCTCATGGTTTTGAGTGTGAAGCGCAGGGAACGCTATTTTTTGATGTGGCGCGGATTATCACCGCCAAAAAACCGGCGATCTTTGTGCTGGAAAACGTGAAGAACCTGAAGAGTCATGACAAGGGCAAAACCTTCCGCATTATCATGGAGACCCTCGATGAGCTGGGCTATGAAGTGGCGGATGCGGCCGTCAGCGGTAAGGACGATCCAAAAATTGTCGATGGCAAACACTTTCTGCCACAGCATCGGGAGCGCATCGTGCTGGTGGGGTTCCGTCGTGACTTACAGTTGTCCGCAGGTTTCAGCCTGAGCAATCTCAGCCAGTTTTATCCACAGCAGCGCAAAACCATCGGTGAATTGCTTGAGCCGACGGTCGATGCTAAATATATTCTGACGCCAACGCTGTGGAAATACCTTTACCAGTATGCCAAAAAGCATCAGGCCAAAGGTAACGGCTTCGGCTATGGGCTGGTCGACCCGGCGCGTAATAATGGCGTAGTGCGAACGTTATCCGCACGTTACTACAAGGATGGCTCGGAAATTCTGATCGATCGCGGTTGGGATCGCCAGCTGGGTGAGGCAGATTTTGACGATGCGGAAAATCAGCAGCGTCGTCCGCGACGCCTGACACCGCGTGAATGCGCCCGTTTAATGGGCTTTGAAAGCGTCGGCGGTAGGGTATTCAGGCTGCCGGTTTCGGATACTCAGGCTTATCGCCAGTTCGGCAACTCGGTGATTGTGCCGGCATTTGCCGCCGTCGCGCAGTTGTTGCGGCCGTGGATTATCGAAGCGACAAATAAAGTCTGACGGGTTGCGTTTGCCAGCGTGCAGCAGCATCCAGGGAGAGAAGATGGCCGACGTCCATTCTGCGGCAGTCCGCAGCAAAAATATGCGCGCTATTCGCACGGAAAATACCGCGATTGAGAAGCGGCTGGCGCACCTGCTGGAAGAACTGGGATTCAGCTATCAGGTTCAGGACAAAACGCTGGCTGGTAAGCCAGATTTTGTGCTGGCGGAGCAGCGAACGATTATTTTTGTTCACGGCTGTTTCTGGCATCACCATCACTGTTATCTGTTCAGGGTGCCGGCAACGCGCAGTGAATTCTGGCTGGAAAAAATCGGCCGGAATGTCGAGCGCGACCGGCGAGATATCGCTACGCTGACCGCCGAAGGTTGGAAGGTGCTGGTCGTCTGGGAATGCGCGCTGCGTGGCAAGCTCCGGCTGAAAGATGAGGCCATCCATTCACGTCTTGAGGAGTGGATAATTGCCGGAAACGGTAATGCCGGGATAGATCATCAGGGCATTCACCGTTTCTGAGCGACTTATGCCAGCGGCTTAATTCGCGGCTTTGCCGGAAACAGATATTTACCCAGCGTCACCAGTACCACCGCAAAGATGATAATCGCCAGCGCCAGCCATTCCCGCGTCGACAGCGTTTCATCCGCAAAGCTGGTGCCGAGCAGTACTGCCACCACCGGATTAACATAGGCATAACTGGTAGCCACCGCCGGGCTGACGTTGCGGATCAAATACATATAAGCATTAATCGCAATAATTGAGCCGAAAACGATCAGGAAGCCGAGGGCTAACATACCCTGTATATCGGGCATCGCCTGCAGTTTTTCACCGCTGATAACGCTCACCACCAGCAGTACGATACCCGCTGCCAGCATCTCAATGGCTGCCGCCATCGCGCCTTTCGGTAGCTCAATCCGCGAACCCCATACCGAGCCAAACGCCCAGCTGACGGCGGCCAGCAGGATCATCATCGCACCCCAGGGATTGCCGCTTAAATGGCCACCGCTATTGAGTAACACGATACCGCTCAGGCCGACGGCGATGCCCAGCCACTCAATCCAGCGCGTGGCGATGCCAAATAGCTGGCTGAAGCACAGCGCAAACAGCGGAACGGTGGCGACCATTACCGCTGCCAGCCCCGACGGAACATGCTGATGCTCGGCAATCGTGACCAGTCCGTTGCCGATCGATAATAACAGCACGCCGACAATTGCCGCATTAAGCATCGCCCGGCGGCCCGGCATCGGATGTCCACGCAGTTTTAAGAAGCTGAACAGGATGATACCGGCAATCAGAAATCGTAAGCCTGCCATCATCATTGGCGGCCAGCTTTCGACGCCGAGGCGAATCACCAGGTAGGTTGATCCCCAGATGATATACAGAGTGAATAATGAAGCGACTAACAGTACGGCAGGGGCGGCATGGCGTGGCATAGTACTGGCTCAGGCAAATTTTTCAGGCGCTTACACTACCGCTAAATCATCTATTAATCGTCACAAATATTGCCATTGTGACCCATAATTGTTTAGATCGACCGCTTCCATAGATAACACGCACAGGGTGAACGCATGGCCAGCATCAAGCTGACGGTAAGACGCCTGTATAAACTGCGCGAGCAACGTATGGTTAATACCCAGGCGACGGCACGCATTTATGTTGGCGACAGGCTTATCGCTACCGAGGAGATCTCCGGTATGACGGAGAGTCCGGTCAGTAAATATCTGCATCATGACCAGGCGCAAGGCCAGCCGGTGCGGGTTGAATGGGACTGTGACGGAATAGCAGATATGGCAGTGGCGGAAATTGAAGTCTGTCCCTGCTGCCAGCATCATGAACATTGATAAAGGAAAACCACTTTGGCTGGAAGTAGCTTACTGACGTTATTGGATGATATTGCCACCTTACTTGATGATATTTCGGTGATGGGCAAGCTGGCGGCGAAGAAAACCGCAGGTGTACTGGGTGACGATTTATCGCTAAATGCTCAGCAGGTAAGCGGAGTTAAAGCCAATCGGGAAATTCCGGTGGTGTGGGGCGTTGCCAAAGGTTCATTCCTCAATAAGCTGATACTGGTGCCGCTGGCGCTGTTAATCAGTTATTTTGCGCCCTGGGCCATTACGCCGCTGTTGATGATTGGCGGTGCTTATCTCTGCTTTGAAGGCGTGGAAAAAGTCATGCACAGCCTGCAGAGTGATAAATCGCACTCGACGCCTGAAGCTCGTGAACAGCGCCTGCTGAAAGCCGCCGAGCAGAATCCGGCTGAGTTCGAAAAGAAGAAGATCAAAGGGGCTGTTCGTACCGATTTTATTCTGTCGGCAGAAATTGTGGCGATCACGCTCGGCATCGTTTCTGACGCGCCGCTGCTGAATCAGGTGCTGATTCTTTCCGGCATCGCCATTCTGGTGACCGTTGGGGTGTACGGAATTGTCGCCGGTATCGTCAAGCTGGACGATTTAGGTTTATGGCTGAAGCAGAAAAGTTCCGCCATTGCCCAGGGGATTGGCGCTGGGTTGCTGGCCGCTGCACCCTGGCTGATGAAGATCCTGACGGTGGTCGGCACGCTGGCAATGTTTCTGGTCGGCGGAGGGATTATCGTTCACGGTTTGCCGTGGCTGCATCATACCATCGACCACTGGAGCAGTGGATTCAATGGTCTGGTGACTGCGTTAATCAGTAACGGTGCCAATCTGGTGATCGGCTTTATCGTTGGTTCGATTGTGCTGTTTGTCGTAAATATGATTGCGAAGATACGCGGTAAATAAGTATAAAGGCAGCAGATAACCTGTAAGACAATCCCTGGAGTTAACATGAACGACGATATTTTCGAATTTGATATTGATGCCCAGCTGGAACAAGCTGAAGCCAATGCCGAAAAGAAAGCCAACGAAGTGCCAGCCGATCTGGGCGATGAAGCCGATTGCGAAGGCTGCAAAATCTGATTCCAGGTGATGAAGATTGATGTAAAAACGGACAACTCAGGTTGTCCGTTTTTTTTAATTTTTCAGCAATCGTTATCATAAAAATGTTTATGAGGCTAAATCCCTGCATTTACGCTATTTCCTGCCTGACTTTATCGATCGGCCGATTTTTTTAGTCGCAAGTAGCAGGCGAGAATGATTCGCACCTGCTATACCTGTTAAGGTGTTTTTCACCCTGAAACGGAGGCGCACGATGTTGTTTATTGTCAGTGATGAAGTACAGCATAAAAATGGCGGGCCAAGGATGATTGTTACCGGTTACGCCAGCGGCATGGTTGAGTGTCGTTGGCACGATGGTTACAGCGTCAGGCGTGAGGCTTTTAAAGAAGATGAACTGTATTCCCTTGCATCAGAGCGTCAACTTGCCAGTTAATTATCCCTGAGGCCGCCTGCCGATATTATTATCGCTGGCGGCTTTTCTTTGCCTGCCACTCTTTCAAATCTGTACGTAAAGTACTTTTGGCATTTTCTTGAACCGGGTAAACTTATTGTGGGCGTCATCCTCGCGAGGGCGCTGGGCGTTACGCCACGTGCATCAGGCAAATAGCTGAACGGTGAGACCATTCCCCGGCACGGAAAATTCAGGTGCTGGCGTGCTTTCTGCATGTGACACCCGAATAATTACAGCCGGGCAGCTTGTTTTAACCACGTCTACACTGAATGATAGTTGCAACTCGGGGGCTGTGTTGGTTGAAAACTAATGCGTTTTTTCGCCGTATCGGCTCCGGAACAAATCCGCGACATATCGTGCACCTCTGTTTTATAGCGGTATTTCTGTGTTCGACTTTTCTTACCTGGCGTGAAGCGCTGGAGTTAAAGAATAGCTATGAAGTGAATCAGCAAATTCGTTTAACGACGGTAGCCGTGACGCTGGATCGCCAGTTTCAGTTCAGCCTTGATACGCTGGGCGTTTATCGCTCAATGCTGAGTCATGCCCTGACCAGCCCTATAGACTCAGATAATAATCGCCAGGCGGCGCAACTGTTTAATCAACTGCGTGATGATCCTGTCTGGCAAGTGAATCTGAACACCCAGCGCAGTATGCCGCTCAACGGCGTATCCGACAGCTGGATGAAAGATTATCCGCTGCTTAACCGTGATGACCCACAGCGCTTAAGTGACGAACTGAGCGCGGTGCTTGAGTTAAGCTTTATCCTGCAGTTCAGCGATCCCGATCGCGATTTTCACTCCCGCCTCTGGTATATCTCGCGCGGAGGATTTTACCTTAGCTCCACACCTCCGCTTAACGATAATGACACGCTGAACAGTTATCGCGTGATGATTCAACGCGACTACTTTACTGCCATGCAGCCGGATAAGAACCCTTTGCGTCATCGGTACTGGACGCCGGTGTATAACGGATTGTCAGAAGAAAGCGCAATCATCACCGTCAGTGTACCGGTGGATAGCGGTGATTACTGGTTCGGCGTGTTGGCGATGGACTTTTCGCGCGAAAGTATTCACCGGCATTTGCAACGGGCGATACAGCAAAAACATCAGGGTGTGGTGCTGCTACTGGATCGTCAGCAAAACGTGCTGGCAAGTTCCGATTCGCCTCCTGCCATTGAAGGGCACGCGCTGAGCACCAGTGAGAAGCAGCAGTTGAAGAATGCACTGCAACAGGGCGTCAGAGGAGAGTTACGGTTTGGTACGCGCTACCTGACATGGGATAAACTGCGCGGTTTTGACGGTGTTATTGTTAATATTCAGACATTGGCTGAGGGGCTGAAAGGCGACCAGGGGCGAATAGTGCTGGTGTTGATATTGATGTGGTTGCTGTTCAGCTTAATTTTACTGGGATCGTATTACGCTATTATCCGCCTTATTTCTAAAATGATGAGATTGCAAAATAAACTGGAGTGGCGTGCGAATTACGATGGTCTGACTCGATTATACAATCGCGCGGCGTTTTTTGATCTGAGTGAGCGCTGTGCGGCGCAGTGCCAGCGCAGTCACCGACCGCTGTCACTGATTCAGCTGGATATCGATTTCTTTAAGTCAGTTAACGATAATTATGGGCATCAGGCCGGTGATTCAGCGTTGTCACACGTAGCCGGAATTATCACGCAGTCGTTACGCCGGATGGACATTGCCGGACGGGTCGGCGGAGAAGAGTTTTGCCTGTTGTTGCCGGAAACTCAGCTGGAGGAGGCGGTGGCAGTTGCCGAGCGTATCCGTCATCAGCTGGCACAAAAAGAGCTGATGATCAGCATCGATCAAACGGTGATCCTGACCGCGTCATTTGGTGTTGCCAGTAGCGAGGAGCAGGGCGATTACCAGACTGACAGCCTGCAATCGTTGGCCGACAGCAGACTGTATCAGGCAAAGCAGAGCGGCCGTAACCGCGTATGCTGGCAGAGTTAAACCTCGCCGCGATTATCCTCTTCCACTGCCTGCCAGATGCGTTGCAAAATATCCGGAAAGGCTGACTGCACGCGGCTCCAGCTCGGAATAAAAGGTTTATCGTTGGGACGTTCAATAAACGACTGGCCGGCTTCCAGGATGGTCTGAGTAAACATTTCCACTGCTGCTTCTTCCGCATGCTGATCAAACGTCAGGCCATTCATTGTGGCTTCGTGGTTATACACTTCCATCATATCCAGCGCGTTACGGTAGTAAGTGGCTTTCAGTACGCGGAATGAGTCACTGGTCACACTGACGCCCATGGTTGCCATTTTTCGCAGCAGCGACTGCACAATATCATTGCTCATCCGGCGCAGGCCGCCGGTACCATCCTCTTCTGACAGCGGCTGATGTTTATGGTCGTAGTTATCGGCAATTTCTACCTGACAGCTCTGCCGGGTGGTGTAATTGCGATAGATTTCTGACAGCACGCCAATTTCCAACCCCCAGTCTCCGGGAATTTTAATGCCGTTCAGCACGTGGGTGCGCATGGCAAACTCACCGGAGAGCGGATAGCGAAAACTGCTGAGGTAATCGAGATATTCGGAGTGACCATAGACTTTTTGTAGTGAACGCAGCAGCGGGCCAACCAGTAAGCGACCCACGCGACCATTAAGCTTATTGTCAGCTACCCGTGCATAAAAGCCCTTACAGAACTCATAGTGGAATGACGGATTGGCCAGGGGATACAGCAGACGAGCCAGCATGCCACGTTCATAAGTAACAATGTCGCAGTCGTGGAGTGCTACGCAGCTGGTACGATCGGACGCGAGGGTATAACCGGTACAAAACCAGACGTTACGCCCTTTACCGGGTTGGCTGGGCGACAAGCCCTCTTTATCCAGTTCGGCGTCCAGTGCCTTCAGGCGCGGGCCGTCATTCCATAAAATGCGGTGGCGCTGCGGCAGACGAGAAAAGAATTCACGCGCATGCAAAAACTGCTCACGGTCGGCGCGATCGAGACCAATCACAATCTCTTCAAGATACGGGACTTTTGCCAGTTCGTCGACGATATGGCTTAATGCCGGTCCTTCCAGTTCAGAAAATAGCGAAGGGAGCATTAGCCCCATTTTGCGCTTTTTGGAAAATTGAACCAGATCTTTCTCCAGCGATTCAACGCTGCGGCCTGTCAGGTTATGGAAATTAGTAATAACACCATTCTGGAAAAAATCACTCATTGTGTTCCCCTTCAGACAGCCTACTGACGCCCGGCATGGGCAAGAAAATTGACTTTGTGACATGCAGTCGCGCGGCAGAACTACTCCTGCGCGATAAAGTAGTCGAGCCCTTCACTCCAGCCATCGGGTCCTGTGTGGCTGGTTTCGTAAATATTGTGTCGATCGGCGCGGGATAAAACGATCGGCGTTTTACTGTAGCCTTTAATCACCACAGCATAGTCAACGCTGTCGAGCATTGGCGCATCGTTAGGCCCGTCACCCAGACCAACAGTGATAAAAGGTTGTTGATGGTGCGACGGATATGCTTGCAAGAGCCAGGCCAGGGCTGCGCCTTTCCCACTCCCTTTTGCCATCACATGCCAGAAGCGGCCGCCCTGAGTCAGGCTAAAACCTTCGGCATCAAGCGCTTCACGGAAGGCAGAAAACTGCTGTTCACTGTCACGCCATACCAGCGATTCTGACGCCTCGCGGCGGCGCGCCAGTGCCGCATTGCTGACGGTCAGGCCGGTGATATCGGCGACTTCTCTGTCGGTGAAGTCGGCAAAACCGCTAAAACGAAACTGATACTGCTGACGTAAACGGCGTAAGCAGTGGCAGATTTCACTGTAGTCTTTGCCGGCGTGATGGCGAACGGTATCACCTCCGGCGCTGTCGAGCTGAACCAGTGCGCCGTTTTCAGCAATAAAAGGCGCGCCACTGAAGCCCAGTTGCTGTTGTAGCGGTATAATTTCTGAGGCGGTTTTGCTGGAACAGAACACCAGAGGAATCTGATGCTGTTTAAGGCGATCTAACCAGGGCTGAGCGGGTTGCCAGCTATAAGTATGGTGATCGAGTAGTGAGCCATCTAAATCAGTCACAATCATTAATGCGTCATGCAAACCTGGCATGGTGTTCACCTCGAAACTTAACGGATAAGAGAGATAACATCCTGATTAATGGCTAAGTATAACTAACTCTGCGGCTTGTGAAGGGAAGCTAAGATGATTTAACAGTCGGTAAGATATTAGGAAGTTTTTTTGTAAGATTATTCTTAAAAGTGGTGAGAAAACATTGCTATTGTACGATTTATGATCGAGTTATAGGCCGCTACAGCTATGGCACCATGCCAGCCAACGTGTTTAGAGCGGGAATAAATATTCAGAGTTTTGCTAGCATCAGACTTGTCTTAATTACTCGAAAGAGTAAGCTGTCAGCGTTACGGATTACCCTGGTGTAACGAATTTCTTTTTAATGTTTTTCTTTCCCGGCCACTGGCCGGGATTTTTTTTGGCATGCAGTTAACGGTTCACTTCACTGATTGAGAAATCACGGATATCCAGCTCGAAGGCCTCCGCCAGTTCGCTGTAAGAACCGTACTCTTTACCCTGTACCTGTAACCTGTGCGCATCTTCATTAGCCATGAACTCTTGCACTTCGCCGGACGAACGACTTTGAATCGCATCCAGCAAGGCGTCAACATCAACTTTCACTTCGCGCTGAATGTCATCGCCGTTCTGTTTTGCCGTGCCCATGATTCTAACCCTCACTGAGCCAATGTGCTGTAAGTATAGCCACTGGTGAGAAGGGGGAGGGGGCAGGGGCAAAAAAAGCCCGCGCTGCGCGGGCAAAAATCCTTGTTACTTTTTGGGTTGTCTGCCTCTTTGGGGGGAGACAGCTGTAAGAATTTTACCCGCTGCTGGTGTCAGAAGTCTCACATCGTAATGTTAAGAAAGTGAAAAGGTCAGCGGGTATTGCCCGGGCTTACGATGATTTACACCCGTGCTGGCAGCAAAAACAAAGATAAATGCTATCTTAATAACGAGTTAAAAATATTTTTAATAATTTAATTGTATTTACCAGGAGTCAGTATGGATTTTCTGCGCATTGTAATCGCTATTCTGTTGCCACCACTGGGCGTGTTTATGCAGGTTGGTTTTGGCGGCGCGTTCTGGCTGAACATTTTGCTGACCCTTTGCGGTTATATCCCCGGTATCGTTCATGCTGTATGGGTTATCGCTCGTCGATAAGTGCGTGATCGAGGTCAGGAAAAACCGGCCAGTATCGGTTAAACTTCCTCTATTATTTCGGGGAGAAAACCAATGAAGGTTAATGATCGGGTAACAGTTAAAACTGACGGTGGTCCGCGTCGTGCCGGCAAGGTTCTGGCGGTAGAAGATTTTAGTGAAGGCACTATGTACCTGGTTTCGCTGGATGATTATCCGCTGGGAATCTGGTTTTTTAACGAGCTGGGCCACGACGACGGTATTTTTGTCGAACCGCACGATGCTTCGCAGTAACCCGTCATCGTAAATCACGGGCCTGACCTTGAGTCAGGCCCGTTTTAGTTTATCTGTCGGTTAAAACGTTTCCCAATTTGCATTCTGTGACGTCAGTAAACGACCGGCAGCAGAACGCGTGCGCAGAGCTGATGCACCGGAGTTCAGCGTCACTGCATCGCTTTCGGCATTCTCATTGAGACGAAATGCCGCCACCGCCTGGGTCAGACGCGCAGCCTGCTGCTCAAGTGACGAGGCCGCGGCAGAGGCTTCTTCAACTAACGCGGCGTTTTGCTGTGTGACATTATCCATTTCGGTTACGGCCTGACTGACCTGCTGAATACCTCTGCTCTGTTCATCTGAGGCGGCGGCAATTTCCGCCATGATATCGGTGACGCGGCGCACGGCATCGACAATTTCTGTCATGGTATCGCCAGCGTGGCCCGCTTGTGATGAACCTTTGCCAATCAGGTCGACCGATTCAGCGATCAAGCCGTCAATCTCTTTTGCCGCCTGGGCACTGCGCTGTGCCAGATTGCGGACTTCACTGGCGACGACCGCAAAACCTCGCCCCTGCTCACCGGCGCGGGCCGCTTCCACCGCGGCGTTTAACGCCAGGATATTCGTCTGAAAAGCGATACTGTTAATCACATTAGTAATTTCGGCAATTTTACCTGAGCTGGCGGAAATATTGTTCATGGTGCTAACCACGCCGCTGACAATATCGCCACCTTCACGGGCCTTACCTGAGGCATCCGCCGCCAGCAGGCTGGCATGATGGGCATTTTCGGCGTTCTGTTTTACGGTGGCGGTAAGCTGTTCCATGCTGGCGGCTGTCTGCTCAAGAGCTGCCGCCTGCTGTTCGGTACGGGCAGAGAGATCGGTATTTCCAGCGGAGATCTCGCCGGAGCCCTGCCAGATAGCGACCGCACCTTCACGCACCGTACCAACGGTGTTGATCAGCGCCCGCTGCATCGCCTGTAAATTATTGCCCAGGATACCAATTTCATTACGCCCCCAGTTTTGCATCGGGGCGGTTAAATCTCCCTGAGCGATCAGTTCAATACGGCCTACCGCCTGGCGCAACGGTGTAATCACGACGCGACGCAGAAAGATAAACGTTGCCAGCGTCAGCAACAACGCCAGCGCAAAGGCGGCGGCCATGGTGATAAAGCCAAGACGCGAGTGCTGTTGGGCCTGAGTATTAATCGCTTCGGCGCGGTCGGTGCGAATCTTAATCGCCTTCAGCAGCAGCTGATTATATTGATCATCAAGTTTGCGCGTGACGTCGGTTTCCTGCGCGATGACGCCCTCGAAACTGCCCTGTCGGGCCGCGGTAATCATCGGTGTCAGGCCCTGTTTAACGTAAGCGTCAAAACGCTGCTTCATCGGTGCATCGAGTGCGATGCCCGCCGTGGTTTTATCGGGACGATTGCCATAGCGCAGGAAATTTTCCTGCGCTTGTTTAATGCGGTTTTCGCTGGCGGCCAGATTCGCTTTGAACTCATCCATTTCGCCGATACGCGCTGCGGCAGCGGCATGAATGACATTCAGACGTGCAGTTCGCAAGTGATTGGAGCTGTTGGAAACCGCCATGCGAATTTGAATTTCCTGAGTAGCGTCATTTAACGACTGGTTACTTTTAATCAGAAAATAGCTGGAAAGGCCGATACACAGTGCAAAAAGCAGCAGAATTCCGCCAAAGATTACGGCAAACAGCGGAACCAGCCGCAGATGCTGCCAGAAACTTAATCCGCTATATTCGGCTGTTGATTGATTAACTGTCATATTCTGTTGCTCTCAGTCAGATGTAGGGCGAAGCACTGCTTCGGTATCGATCTGAGCATCGGCAAAATAATGAAAACAATTAGCGGAAAGAGTGGGATCGCCGTCGCAAAACGAAAAGTTAAGATAAATAAAAAAGGCCGGTCAGTCCCGGCCTTTTCATTGGGTGATTATCTCACGTTGACATAAATACCTGAGGTGACATTATCAGTTAAACGGACAACATGATAAATAACCTGCTTGTTGTGCGTTTTGATTTTTCGCTTGATATTACCTTTGTGCGATGAAACCGTTTTCGCTTTTATTTGCATCTTATCGGATATCTGTATCGTATCATGACCTGACATCCACATCTTCAGCATATTTGATTCGGTCTGGCTGAGTGTTAACGGATGAACCTCTGGGCCAGAGGAGTTACGATTTGGGGTGTTAAGTCTCTTTTGCAGATAGGTGCATAGCAGGTCATCAAGTACTGCAGGCTTAATCGATTTTGAGGTAATAATCAAGTTCTTACGAACATAAAGATACTCCTCGAAGTGGATGTTCGAGATAGCCATAAAGATAAAGAATAGTGTATCAGGGTGCTGAATCAGGATATTTCGAATACGCAGGCTGGCATCTGGCTCGTGAATAAAACACTCTTCATTTATAAATACAATACCAGGCTTAATTTGCTGGCATTTATTATGAAGCTGGTCGATATCGTTGACTGAAGAGATATTCTTCTTCTTAACTCCTTTTACAGTCATATAGTCCATCAGACCCAGCCTTGTGTAGCTGCATGAATCCATAATAATTGTTGGCATGTTAGCGACCCTCACCAAATTGTTATCCGTTAAATCAACGATGAATTACGCGTATCGCGGTACGAAAAAGATAGCTTTGCAAAAATTTATTTTTATTGTTCACGAACTACCCGTGTGCAGACCGATGTCTTGCTAAGGCCAACAACTCATCCTTGCTGAGCACCACGTAGTTTGTGTTTGGAAGATGAAAGCGTTGTCTTACTACACGCAGCGGAGTGACACGGGCCAGAAAGACCGGCGGCGATATGCCAACATGCTGCTCCAGTTGCAATATTTCATTACATTGCCACTATCACCCAGAATTGGTCATTTTCTGATAAGATAATTCCTAAAATGATTTGTTGTACGAATGTTTCGTCTATCTGGGTGTGTTGACAATGCCGTAAAAACCATTTTAAGACAAGTAAAAAAAACTGAATCCGAAAAGACTTGAAAAACATCCATTTGCGCTATTTTTCATCAAGATGCTCGCGCCAGGGCGCCGTGAGATAGCTTTTTTAAAATACGCGAAATATCCTTTGATAAGAATAGTTTTCATTTGAATAAGGAATTTATAAGATTTTCCTTAGGGAAATTCTTACAAAGAGTGTTCTGATTACAGGTTGATAGTTTTTCATTGCTTAAGTTTTTATATGGGATTGTTTAGGTTGGTTAATGTTTAGTTTTTGGGCATTTCGGAAATTATGTCAGAAAGTAAATCAAACACTTCACTGAATAAATGCTCGCAGAAGGGTGCCAACAGCGGCATCAAAATGCCCATCGTTAGTATGCCGATTGATAAGGTAATCGGAAAACCAATCGCGAAAACTGACAGCTGAGGTGAAACGCGATTTAACAAACCGAGTGCCATGTTAAGCGTCAATAACAGCGTGATTAACGGCAGCGCCAGCATCATGCCGTTAAGAAAAATTAATCCTCCGGCTTTGGTCAGCGCCAGAAACGCATTGGCATTAAGCGGTTCACCGCCAATCGGTAGGGTATGAAAGCTGTCAGCCAGCAATGAGATCAGCCACAGATGGCCGTTAAAACTTAGAAAAAGCAGCATTGCCAGCATATCGAGAAAGCGCGCCAATACCGGCATATTCAGGCGGCTACCGGGGTCAAAGAAGGTCGCGAATGATAATCCCATCTGTAAACCAATCACTTCACCTGCGGTTCGCACCGCCGCAAAAGCGAACTGCATGGTAAAGCCCAGGGCGATGCCAATCAGCATTTGCTGGATCAGCAGCCAAAGACCGCCGACGGAAAACAGCGTCACCTGGCTGGGGGGTAACATGGGCACCAGTAACCAGGTGATCATAAATGCCAGGCCAACTTTCACTTTGCGGCTGACCGATCGTTCACTGAGAATCGGTGCGGTGGCAATAAGTGCCAGCACCCGCACCATTGGCCAGAAGAATTGACTAAGCCAGAGCATCAGCTGGCTGCTGTCGAAAGTGAGCATCAGCCGATTATATAGGGCAGGTTGTTAAACAGGGTGCGCATATAGTCGAGGATCAGACTGAGCATCCACGGCCCGGCGATCACGGCGGTGGCCGCAACAGCAAGAATTTTGGGAATAAACGACAGCGTCTGTTCGTTAATCTGCGTTGCGGCCTGCAGCAGGCTGATTAACAGACCACTGATCAGTGCGGCCAGCAGCAGCGGGGCGGCCATTGCCAGCGCCACTTTCATCGCTTCGTGACCAAGCACCATTACCGATTCCGGTGTCATTGTTTTATTTCCTGATGGCAGAGCAGGCGATTTCGCCGCCGGTTAAGGTTAAGAATAAAAACTCTGTGCCAGTGAGCTGACCAGCAGTTGCCAGCCATCGACCAGCACAAAGAGCATCAGCTTAAACGGCAGCGAGATGGTCGCCGGTGGCACCATCATCATTCCCAGCGCCATCAGCACGCTGGCGACCACTAAATCGATAATCAGAAACGGAATAAACACCGTAAAACCAATCTGGAACGCGGTTTTCAGCTCACTGGTCACATAGGCTGGCAGCAGAATGCGCATTGGCACCGCTTCCGGGCCAGCGATCGGTGGGGTATTCGCCAGCCGGGCGAATAACGCCAGGTCCGCTTCGCGCGTCTGACGCAGCATAAATTCACGCAGCGGCTGCACCCCTTTATCAATCGCCACTTCCATGCTGATCTTGTCCTCGCTAAATGGCAGATAAGCATCCTGATAAATTTTGTCGAACACCGGCGCCATAATAAAAAAGGTCAAAAACAGTGCCAGACCGAGCATTACCTGGTTTGGCGGCGCTGACGGAGTACCAAGCGCATTGCGCAGCAAACCAAAGACGATGATGATGCGGGTGAAACTGGTCATCATCAGCAGGATTGCGGGCAAAAAAGTCAGCGAAGTGAGAAAAACCAGCGTCTGCACCGGCAGTGACCAGCTTTGTCCACCATTGGCCAGCGGCTGGCTGACCAGGCCCGGAAGCTGGGCATATACCTCTGGCGTCAGCATTAACAGTGGCAGCAGTGATAACAGTCGACGAATCATTGCGATTTTCCGGAGCGTTTCAGGAACGTCTGTAGCAGGTGACGAAAATCTGCCGTTGCCACCGGCTCAGACTGTGGGTCCGGCGCTTTTGGCGGCAAGGTATGCAGATGGGTAATATGTTGGGCGGTAACACCCAGCACCAGACGCGCATCGTCCACATCAACAATCACCACACGCTCACGCTGGCCGATGCTGACGCTGGCGCTGACGTTTAGCGACTGGGAGCTGACTCGCCTGGGCGCAAAGCCACAGCGCCGCGCCAGCCAGGCGCAAGCGAGGATCAGTAACACAATAAAGGCCAGCACCGAGCTGACCTGCGTCAGCATCGAACCCGCGGAAGGCACGGCAGGCGAGGACGGCATAGATTGAAGCGGCTGGGTGCTGCTTTTCATTTATCGGCTCAGACGACGCATGCGTTCAGAAGGCGTAATAATATCGGTGATGCGAACGCCGTATTTATCCGCGACTACCACCACTTCACCCTGGGCAATCAGGTAGCCGTTAATCAGGATATCCAGCGGTTCACCGGCCAGCCCATCCAGCGCCACGACAGACCCTTGCGACAGGCGCAGCAACTCTTTAATGGTCATTTTGGTACGACCCAGCTCGACGGTCAGTTTGACCGGGATATCCATAATCAGATCGATATCCTGCAACGAACCGGCAATATCATTATTTTCAAAGGACTTAAAGACGTTATCCGTTGACGGCGAGCTGGCGGATGCTGCTTGCTCATTCATGGCTTCAGCCCACAGATCGTCCGCAGACGCGTTACCGTCGGCTGGTTTATTACTGTCAGTCATGGGCCTGTTCCTCATTCAGCGAGTTCAAAATTGGGTTAATCAAATGTTCCACACGCAGCGCATATTGACCGTTCAGCGTGCCATATTGACTGGTTAATACCGGCACGCCATCGACGTGGGCGAGAATGCGATCGGGCTTTTCAATCGGCAGCACGTCACCGGGTTTCAATTGCAGAATGCGCGACAGGCGTAATGAAACATCGGCAAAGTTAGCCACTAATTCCAGCTCCGAGTGTTGAACCTGTTTGACCAGCGTTTCGCGCCAGCTCTGATCTTCCTGGCGCGAGTTTTCCAGCGGCGGGTTGACCAGCAGTTCGCGCAGCGGCTCGATCATGCTGAACGGAATGCAAATATTAAATTCACCCATCAGATTGCCAATCTCCACCTGGAAGGGCGTCGTCACCACAATGTCATTCGGCGATGTAGTAATATTGGTAAACTTCACCTGCATTTCCGAGCGCACATACTCCACTTCAAGTGGATAAATCGCTTTCCAGGCGTCACTGTAGCCGTCCAGCGCCAGCTTCAGCATGCGGCGAATCACCCGCTGCTCGGTATGGGTAAATTCACGACCTTCAACTTTGGTCGGGAAGCGTCCATCACCACCAAACAGGTTATCTACCGCGATAAAAACCAGCGCAGGCGAGAAGACAAACAGCGCGGTGCCGCGCAGCGGTTTCAGGTGCACCAGATTCAGGTTGGTTGGCACCGGAAGGTTGCGGGCAAACTCATGATAAGGCTGAATTTTAATGGCGCCGACGCTGATGTCCGGGCTGCGTCGCAGCAAATTAAACAATCCCATGCGGAATTGTCGCGCGAAGCGTTCATTAATGATTTCCAGCGCCTGTAAGCGTTCACGAACCACGCGGCGCTGGGTATTGGGATCGTAGGGACGAATATCGCTTTCGCCCAAACCTTTAACTTTTTCGTCTGCGGTACTGTCGCTGTCGCCGTTAAGCAGCGCGTCGATCTCAGCTTGCGAAAGAATGTTATCGCCCATCGAATCACCTCAAAATAAAGGCGGTAAACAGCACATCGTTTACGACCTGTGGAGGTTGACCCTCAACCAGTGGCGCTGCCAGCACCTGTTTGATCTGCGTCATCAGATCCTGTTTGCCCTGTTCACTCATCAGTGTTGATGCATTCTGACGCGAGAGTAGCAGCAGTAGTCGGCTACGCACTTCAGGCAGATACTCGTTCATGCGGCGACGTGTCTCTTCATCGGGCAGGCGCAGCGTAAAGCCGATATACAGCACGCGATCGGCATCGCTGGTGGCATTGACCAGGTTCACGGTAAAAGTATCAAGTGCAAAAAACAGAGGGGCGGCTGGGGGCTGTTTTTTTGCCGTGGTTTCTGTGGCATCAGCGGGTTTTTTTATCATTCGCCAGACTGCATAGCCTGCCACGCTGCAAGCGGCCACTGTGACAATCAGTAACAGCGGGATCATTATTGAACGTTTGCGGCCTTTGGCTTTCGCGTTATCAGACATTTTTGCAGTAACTTCCTGTGAATTAGATGGGCGACGCCAGCCGCAGAGCCAGGTCAGATTATCCCGCGTCTTTTGTCGTTCAATAGCCAGAAAAGACGCGAGTTTTACTGCTAGCTTCGGCGTTTGCCGCTATCAGGCGAAAATATCAACAGCGTTGTTGCCGATCGCGCGTGCCTGAAGGGTGGCCGGAACGGCAATCGGCGTTATCTCGCCATCGTTATTCCGCGTCCTGCCAGAGTTACCGCTGGCGTTGCCACCTGACTGTTGCTGGCCGCTGAAAGAGTGGCTCTGCGCAAAGGCATCACTGCTGACGTTGCTCTGCGCGAGATAAATGCCGCTCTCTGCCAGCGCAGTACGCAGTTGCGGGATGGCGGCCTCAAGTGCGGCACGCACCTGGCTGTGACCCGAAACCATATTCAGCTGCGCCTGGTCGTTATCCAGTTTCAGGCTGATTTGAATCGATCCGAGATCCTGCGGATGCAGGCGCAGCTCAGCATTTTGCTGGCCGTTACGGTTGAACATTACCACCTGCTGGCTCAGTGCCTGCTGCCACTCCGGGCTGCCCAGCTGCGAATTCAGCTGCGGCGTGGCAGGCGCCATAACGCTGGCCGATGCTGTCGGTGTCAGCGGCGTACTGGCGGCGCTGAGGGGGGCGACAGTCGGCAAGCTGGTCGGCTGACTCTCTGTCGATTGCTCTTGCTTAATACTGCTTAACGCCTGCTGAAAGAAAGAGCTGGCCGACAGGCTGGAGCGGGTATCCATGCTCGTCTGCGCGGGCGTGCTGTTACGGGTCAGGCTGCTCAACAGCGCGTTCAGACCGTGCTGTTTACTGCCGTCAGTTTCATTGTCAATGCCGGTACTGCTGGCGTCGTCAGGGTTTGCCGCGGTGAAATCAGGCTGAGCCGGCGTTGGTGGCAGCATGGCAAACAGCGCCTGTAACGCCTGTTTATCACCGTCGGTTAGCTCCGCTGGCTTAAGCTGCTGGTGATCATCGGCGGATTCTGGCTGGACTTTACTCTTTTCGCTTTGTAGCAGTGCATTTAACGCTTCTGGTTTATCCAGCGCGGCAAGCAGGGTGCTGAGTTCGCTGGCAGGCAGCGATTTTTCCTCGCGACTTTGCTGCCCCGGCAGTTTGGCAGTTGCGCCTGCGTCAGTGCCGGATTGCTGTGCCAGCGTTAACAGGCGGTTGCCCAGCAGAGTCAAAAACGCCGGCGGCATAGCGTCACTGGCGGTTAAATTGTTGCTGACGGCGCTGAGTTCGACGCTGGTATCAGCGCTGACCGCCGTCGGAAGTGTTGGCAGCGTAATCATTCGCCTTTCCTCAATGATGCCCGTTGGGCAAATTCATCCATCCGTTTCTGGTCGAGACGGTTTTCTTGTAGTAATGCCGTCGACAGAGCACGGGCTTGCAGAGTTTCGTAAGCATGCAGCCGTTGCTGTTTATCGCGCCAGCAGCGCAACGCCTGCTCCAGTTTGCTGTTCCACTGCGCCAGCTGATGACGATGCTGCTCAATTGCGTTTTCCAGCGTCAGAATAAACTGGTGATAGTTGTGCCAGCGGGTACTGGCAATGCCGGACGACATATTGCTGTTAAGCTGGTTGCGATATTCGTGCTGGTAGTCGAGCAACATAGAGAGCTGATCGTCGGCCTGCTTATGCGCGCGCCGCACATCGCCCAGCTGCTGCGTGGCTTTCTCCACCTCTTTTTGCGCTAAATCGCGCAGTGTCTCAATCGCCGTGCTTTGCTTTGCCATACTGGCCTCACCTGAACTGTTTACGCTGAAACGAGCAATGCTGGCCGCTGGTGATGGTTAACCAAAAATGGCCTGCAGATGCAGTAAGGCATCGTCGTAACTGCTGCGCTCGAAAATGCCCTGCTGCAGAAACGCTTCCAGTTCCGGGTAAAGCCTGATGGCTTTATCCAGCATCGGATCGCTGCCAGCGGCGTAAGCGCCGACGCTGACCAGATCGCGGTTGCGCTGATAGCTGGAAAGTAACTGTTTAAACTGGCGCACTTTGGCGTAATGGTTTTCATCAATCAGTGACGTCATTGCACGGCTGATCGACGCTTCAATATCAATTGCCGGATAGTGGCCCGCTTCAGCCAGGCGGCGTGACAGCACGATATGACCGTCAAGGATGGCGCGCGCCGAGTCGGCAATCGGATCCTGCTGATCGTCGCCTTCAGTCAGTACGGTATAGAAAGCGGTAATTGAACCGCCGCCATCGATACCATTACCGGCGCGCTCAACCAGCGCGGGTAGTTTGGCAAATACCGACGGTGGATAACCTTTAGTAGCGGGCGGTTCACCAATCGCCAGCGCGATTTCACGCTGCGCCATGGCATAGCGCGTCAGGGAGTCCATGATCAGCAGTACGTGCTGACCACGATCGCGAAAATCCTCGGCGATGCGGGTGGCGTAGGCGGCACCCTGCATACGCAGTAGCGGAGAGACATCGGCGGGAGCAGCGATCACCACCGCGCGCGCGCGTCCTTCAACCCCAAGAATATTCTCGATAAAATCTTTCACTTCGCGACCACGCTCACCGATCAGCCCGACGACGATCACATCGGCTTTGGTGTAGCGCGCCATCATACCGAGCAGCACGCTTTTACCGACGCCGGAACCGGCGAACAGCCCCATGCGCTGGCCGCGTCCGACGGTGAGCAGGGCATTAATCGCGCGAACGCCGGTATCCAGCACATCGGTAATTGGCGTGCGCTGTAGCGGGTTGAAGGGCGGGGTAATCAGCGCTGCCCGGTAGCCGGTTTCTGGCGAAGGCAGGCCATCCAGCGGACGCCCGCTGCCATCCAGCACTCTGCCCAGCAGCTGCGGGCCGAGTAACAGCTGTTTGCCACTGTGCTGGCTGTCTCCGCTCACGCGGGCAAAAACCCGCGCCCCCGGCAGAATGCCTTCCACTTCTTCCAGCGGCATCAGAAACAGCCTCTGGCCGTTGAAGCCAACCACTTCGCTCTCAACTTCAGCCACCTGCTGGCCGTCGTAGCGTTCAATGACGCAGGTTGCGCCAAGCGGCAGTTGCAGGCCGGTGGCTTCCAGCACCAGCCCGGTGGCGCGCGTCAGGCGGCCGTAGCGGCGTACCGTTGGCAGCTGGCTAAGACGTTGTTCAAACGCGTCGAGTGCGCCGAGCCAGCGTGAGAGACGCGAGGTCATTACAGCTCTCCCGGTGCAGCCAGACGGCACAGTTCATGCCAGCGGGTGGCGATGCTGGCATCAAGGTCGCCATCTTCAGCGCTGACCTTGCAACCGCCGGGATGCAGCGAGTTGTCGGCCAGTAAGCGCCAGCCGTGCAGAGTCAGCGTGGCACCAAGCGTCTGTTCAATTTGCGGCAGATCGTCCGGATGAACCCGCAACTGTGGCTTACCGCTGAACATAGGCTCCTGCTGGATCATCTGTTGAATCTGACGTAAAAGTGCCGAACCGTCGACCGCGGTCGCCTGACCCAGCACCTGACGCGCCGCCTCCAGCGCCAGCTGCATCAGGCGTGCGGCAATCACGCTGTCCAGCGCTTCCAGCGTATGCTGAAACTCGGCAACCAACTGCTGCATTCGCGCCTGTAACGGTGCCTGCTGCTGTTTTGCTTCCGCCAGACCTTGCTGATAACCGACGTCATAACCCGCTTTTTTACCGTCGTTGAAGCCTTTCTGCTGACCTTCAGCGTAGCCTAAGCCCTGAGCTTCATTGCGCACCTGGGTTTGCAACAGTTCCAGCTGGTTCTGTTGCAGATCACTCTCTTCAGCTTCGACCTCAGGGGCGGTATATTCCTCAACCGCTGGCTTTTCCGGCTGCGCGAAGTCGTCAGGCTGCCAGGTTTGCCACGGGCGGGAAGAAAAGGCATCAGACATACGTTTCCTCGCTGCTGCCAATCACCATCTCGCCACTTTCTGCCAGACGACGAACAATCAGCAAAATCGCCTTCTGCTCGTTTTCCACTGCGGACATACGCACCGGGCCACGGTTGGCGAGATCGTCGCGCAGTATATCGGCAGCGCGCTGCGACATATTCTGCAGGAATCTCTCACGAAGCGGTTGTTCGGAACCTTTCAGCGCAATCAGCAACTGTTCGGACTCCACTTCCTGCAACAGGCGCTGGATACTGCGATCGTCCACCTCAACCAGATTTTCGAACAGGAACATCTCGTCGATAATTTTCTGCGCCAGTTCGCCATCGAATTCGCGTACCGCTTCGATAACCGCTTCTTCCTGCTGGGTTTTCATCAGGTTGATAATTTCGGCTGCGGTTCTTACGCCGCCCATCTTCGCGCGCTTGAGGTTTTGACCATCCAGCAGGGTGTTCAGCACTTCGGTCAGTTCAGCCAGCGCGGCAGGCTGCACGCCGCCAAAAGTGGCGATACGCAGCATCACATCGTGGCGTAAACGATCATCGAACAGCGCCAGAATATCGGCCGCCTGACCCCGTTTCAGGTGCACGAGGATAGTGGCGATAATCTGCGGATGTTCGTCGCGAATCAGGTCGGCTGCGGCCTGTGGCTCCATAAAGTTAAGTGTTTCCATACCGCTGGTGGTTTCACGCGTTTCGAGAATATCTTCCAGCAGGCTGGCCGCGCGCTCTTCGCCCAGTGCCTTAATCAGCACAGAGCGCAGATAGTCGTTAGAGTTGATGCTGAGCGCGGCGTACTGCTCGGCATCGGCTTCGAACTCGCGCAGTACCTCGGTCAGCTGCTTATGCGAAACCTGTCGCATATTCGCCATTGCCGCGCTGAGATGTTGCACTTCGCGAGTGTTAAGATGTTTAAACACCTCAGCCGCACGCTCTTCGCCAATCGTCATCATCATAATGGCGCTTTTTTCAGTACCGGTCAGACTCATAGTTCGTTACTCATCCATTGGCGAATCACCAGCGCTACGACGCGTGGATCGTTCTCAGACATATCGCGAATGCGTTGGCTCAGCAGCTCAGCACTCATCCGCTGCTGTGATTTACGATCCAGATCCTGCTCATCTTTGCTCAGCGTCACCGAGAAGGCCTCTTGCTCCTCCTGGCGCTGAAGCTGCTGGGCGCTGGCCTCCGCACGGGCTTTTTCTTGCTGCTGTTTACGCAGCAGCTGCGGGCGTACCAGTTTGCGGTAGAGAATAAAGGCCACCAACAGCACCAACAGCCAGCGTCCGGCACTCATCAGCTGATCGAAGAACGACTGCTGTTGCCAGAAGGGCAGCTCGCTACCATTGATATCGCTCTGGGTAAACGGTGAGTTGACCACGTTGACGCTATCGCCACGCTCGGTGGAGTAACCCATTGCTTCGCGGGTCAGATCTTCAATTTGTTTAATTTGTTGTTGATTCAGCGCGATCGCTTTGCCCTGATCATCGGCACGATAGTTCACCACTACCGCCACCGAGAGGCGTTTGACGTTGCCGACATTCATTTTGGTATGCAGGATCGTACGATCAACTTCGTAGTTGGTGGTGTCATCCTTACGGCTGTTGGAAGGAAGAGTACGCTCACTGTTACTGTTACTGTTACTGTTACTGTTACTGGTATTGGTGGTGCCATTATTAGCATTAGCACCCGTGTTATTGTTGGCGTTAGCCGCAGTATTATTGTTGTTATTTGGTTGGGTAACCGGAGCTGCATTGGCAGGGGCGGGTTGATTCGACAGCGCGCCCGGCACGCCACCTGGATACTGTCCACCCAGTTGTTCACTGACGCTGCTTTGACGTGAACGGATCGCCGCATTGTTGGGATCGTTGTTCGGTTTATACTGCTCATTGGTTTGTTCGCGGCTGTCAAAATCAATCTGGGCGGTAACCTGAGCATGTACGTTAGTCTGGCCGACAATTGGGCCAAGAATCGCCTCAATACGCTGCTGATAGCGGCTTTCTACTTCAGTGGTGTACTTAAGTTGTGCATCATTGAGATCGCGTCCAGCGCCGTCCGCATGCGTCAGCAGTCGGCCAGCCTGATCGACCACCGTCACATTACCTGGCGGTAAGCCGGCAACGCTACTGGAGACCATATGCACCACGGCACTGATTTGACCTTCATCCAGCGCTCGTCCCGGCTGCAAATTCAGCGTGACTGACGCAGAAGGCGACTTCTGTTCGCGCACAAACAGCGTCGGTTTAGGCATCGCCAGATGCACGCGTGCGCTTTTTACCGGCCCGAAGGTTTCGATGGTGCGTGCCAGCTCACCTTCCAGCGCACGCTGATAGTTAACCTGTTCGCTGAACTGGCTGATGCCGAATTTTTCTTTATCCAGCAGTTCAAAGCCGACCGCGCCGCCTTTTGGCAGTCCCTGTTGGGCAAGCCGCAGCCGCAGTTCATGGACTTTTTCCGCCGGCACCATGAGCGCACCCCCTTTGTCCTCAAAACGGTAGGGGATATTCATCTGGGTCAGCTGGGTAACAATTGCGCCGCCATCTTCATCAGTAAGGTTATTATACAGAACGCGATAGTCGGGGGCTTTCGCCCACAGAATCATGGCAATAACCACGGCAATGGCGGCGGCTGCGGCGATAATAAGGGGAATGCGTGGGTTTGCGCGCAGGCGAACCAAAAGGTCATTGAAGCCTTTCTTTTCAGCTGAATCCTGAGTGGTAGCATTCATGACCGATTCCTGCCTGACTGATGACCGGACTGTTTCACGTGGCGTGGTAGCAAAACTGACTCCCTGATGCGGCTTACAATAAAAGTTCCACCTCGATGGACGGCCATTATTTTCTGATTCGTAAAATTCGATGGGCTGATAAGCCATAGCTTTTGCGCTTATTTGCGGGCTTTGTCCGATTGACACTGTGATAAGTTTGCTGTCGTAAAAATCATCCGTTATCCAGTTCGAGGTAAAAATGGCTATTCAGGGCATTGAAAGTGTGGTGCAGCAATTGCAGGTGGCGACGCTTCAGGCCAGCAATAAAAGCACTGACGCGGTCGCGCAGGCAGATTTTGCCGGGCAGCTGAAACTGGCATTGAGTAAAATCAGCGAGACGCAGAGCGCAGCACGCAGCCAGGCGCAGGACTTCGAATTGGGTAAAGCTGGCGTGTCTCTGAATGATGTTATGGTCGATCTACAGAAATCTTCTGTTTCAATGCAGATGGGGATTCAGGTGCGTAATAAGCTGGTATCGGCGTATCAGGATGTGATGAATATGCAGGTTTAGATGTTATAACTTACTGTAATTTCGGTAATTAATATTTATCCTGTATGGCTTTGGGGCATCAGTGGGGCAAACTCGTTCAGTTTTGAGTTCATCAGGCTTAATTGCGCGTCATCATTTTCAGTCATCCACGCCCCATAAACCTGATAAACCATCTGTGCGTTAGCGTGCCCCATTTGGTTTGCTATGAAATGGCTGATAAAGACCAGCATGCATATGTGTGTCGGGATTGATATGCTTTGCGAAGTCGCAAGCCTGCTTTAATCATGGCCGCTCTCCATGTTTGGAATATCGACGTTACTGCGTAATAATCGTTGCTGGAATGGTTTACGGCATTCACCTTAGGATTGAAGATAAATGTTAACTCTTCCTTTTCCGACTTGCCGTACTCCCTGCCAGCAATTGAGACTGAAATGCTCTTCCTCATCCTCGTCAGTTCCATTTGGTCACGAAGGACATCACGAGCAGCCTCAATCAGATAAACGGTCCTGAATCCCGAGTCAGTTTTGGGTGGAGTAAAATCGCCATTCTTTGTCAGATTGCGATTAACGCTAATCGTCCACTTCTTCAGGTCTATGTCTTCCCATGCAAGCGCGCATAACTCACCGTGCCGAAGTCCTGTGTAAACAGCCAGTGACCACAGGTTTCTTAGCTGTCGCGTTTTCATTGCGGAAACAAGCCTGTGGAATTCATCTCGGTCAACCGGATCTGGTTTCTTTTTGTCTTTCTTAAGCCTTCCCAATGCTGACATTGGGTTGCGCTCTATATATCCGTTATCGTGAGCGAACTTCATCATTGAATAGAGATCTGTCATACATGTGTTCACATAGGCCACCGACCGCCCGGTTTTAGTGACGGCATTATTACGCCCTTGGGTGAAACTTCCTTTCAGCAGGTTCGTCCTGAGTGCCTGCATAGTCTCAGCTCTAAGACCTGAAACCATCTTATTAGCGCCGAGCAAAGAGATGGATGTGAATCGCCATGGATAATCTACCACTACCATACATCACTGCGCAGACCAACCTTCTGAGGATATCAGGAGTCTTTAGTGCGCTTAAAACAATAGATTTAGAGAAATGCTACTTTATATATAAGAGTGAGACGCATTCATTTATTACTAGTTACAGGAAAGGGGTGAGCAACACAGCTTTACCATGGCGAATGGTCAGCAATCCAGGATTAATCATTACAGGATTTAACACGTCAAATCTTTGGAAAAACTTGATCTCAAATATTTGGCACCCAAGTATATATATTACTTTTATAGCGCAAAAATGGCGGCATTCAATGATGCACCCACTACTTACAGGGCATTTATAGAGGTAATGACAGTAGTAGCTTCAGCGGCATCAAAACCTGTCGTAGGAGATAGGGTTTATTAGGTAACTGAGAATCGTAACGGGTCTCGCTGGCGCAGGCAAGGAAACAATAGCTGGATGGCAGATTAAATTAAAGGCCCGTGATGCTTAATTTCATGGGCCTGAATTTATTAAGGCTTAGCTAGCAATCCTATGTGCTTTTTTAAATATATAGAAAGATAGTAAGCTGCAGTAAGGCATAAGAATGTATAAATATATGTGCTTAATGGATTCTTTAGTTGTACATCTAAACCAAACAGAATCAAGCATTTAGGTATAATGAGCTTTATTGAGTTTTCAAGTCCGCAAATGCTGAGTGTATTTGAACCGATTTTTTTTAAAAAATTAATTTTAGAAATAATTTTTGCAATGTAGATATTGAAAGAAATTAAAACTAGCGACCCTATCGTGCTATACAATAGCATGAAAGTGAACCAAGATGTTTTATCTTTATCATTTACAAATTTTCTGGCTGTATTAAGCAACCATCCCGAACCCTCATAGAAGTATAGCAAAGCGATGATTGCAGTAATGAGTATAAATGGGTATGACAATCTGCTTGAGATGTTGAACATCTTTGAGGTGTTAATGAATTCAAAAGAACAGCGGCCTGCCGACAAAAAAAACCAGAATGAAAGAGCGGAGTCAATATTCCAAAACCATAATGGATTCACTCTTGGATTGTGATCCATAAAACCCTGAGTATAAATAAGTGATAACGCAGATATAAAAAGAACCAACCACTTATTTTTAACGATTCTTATGAAAATACTGTCAATAACAAGAGTTACAAATATACAGTTAAGAAACCATAGAGAGCCCACATAGCTATCATTCCTTACGCCGTAAAACATTATTTTTATAGCGTCAAAAAGCTGATGTAATTTCCAAGATTCTGATATGGATATCAATAATATTGTTATAAAGCAAAAGATAAAGTATGGAATCAATATCGCCTTAGCTTTATTTATGACAAAGGATACAAGACTTTCATTTTTATAACCTTTGACAAAGAAGCCAGCAGCAAAGAAGAATAATGCAACATGATATCTGAAAACGAAATCGTATGCATTGCCAGATGCATGTCCAAAATGTCCTAAATAGATAGCATAGATCCCTAAAAACTTGAAGGAATCTACCCATCCTATTCTACTATCTTGCATCTCCTGTCCTTTTATAAAAGAATATTTAACTGCTGCAATTGTAAGTTCTTCGTTAAGATTGTGCAAAGCTGATTGACACACCTCAATAACTGGAATTGATGATTAGTAAGGAAAATCTTCTCTGAAAATACAGCATGAAGCACGCCTATCCTTTAGTCACTTGATCAATTCTCTCGATCAATAACACTGTATGTATATGTAGTAATTATCAGGCTAATCATTCATGGCAAGGCGTTACGAAATCGACGCGGCGTTCCGCTTACCCGTCAATAACAACCTGAGATCCTGGCGAGCGGTAACAACCAGAAACTTCACAACAGAGCTGGCTAAGGTCAACTGGCACTGGGCGCTGTCTGAGGCCAACCGCTGGATAGAGCACCACGTCGACCAGTTCAGGGACATATCTACTCATGAAGGTGACGACAGGACATTCATGCTGTTACACCCGAACGTGAGGTAACTATGGGATTTCCACTACCGGTTAACGATTACATGGAGAAGCGGCTGACGATTGACGACTTCGTTGTTGCTAACCCGTCATCGACGATGATTCGTGATATCGGGTATCGGCTACTTGTCATTGGCCGCATCGTGCCACCTTAAAGCGGCAGTATGATTTATTACGAGTTGAAGGGGAGTGCGGAGTCGGAAAGATAATGGGGAGGAGTCTTATAACACCGTATGGTGAAGCATTCGAGGGTAGGGTGCTGGAAGAGTTAAAGGTGGCAGACGTGGTGACAGCGGAGATTCTGAAGATTCGCGAACCGGACAGGCCAATTATCTGAGCATGGGGCATGTAGGGGGCAAAAAATTGCCGCAAGGTTACGTCAACTAGACTAGCTAATCACATCAACTTGCGGCAAGGCTTTGCGTGTAATCGCTCTTTGCTATATCTAACTCATTGTTTTTTCTGGAATGCTGCATCATAAATATGCAGGTTTAAAGCCATTCTGATTACTGCTAAAACTGTGCGCTGTGTAATGTTTGTTTAACCATTGCTGTGCATAATAGTATCTGACCTTTCACAGAGCTAACGCCGCGATAACGCGAGTGCCGGAGATAAGCGCCGGAGAAAGGCCAAGGAATATCTGAAAGCTGCCAGCTTAGCTGGCAGCTTTTTTTGTGCCTGAAAAACATGCTGCTGAACATCTTCCGATTATTCCTAAGGCGAAACGGTGATTTGCTACTACATTTAGCTGTGTAGTTTGATTTTCTTACGCTAATTAACCAGAAAGGGAACCAGCATGAGTGATAATGAAACTCTGAAAACGCCGACCGATCATTTACGTGATGTGACTTCACAGCTGAAAGAGATGCGTCACTATGCGCAGACCAATACGGAAACCTTGTCAACACACTGGCTGGCGTTTGACGCAGGTGAGTATCAGAACAAAGAGTTCGCTGAAGCGATCAATGACCTGCTGACTAAACAGGGTGCGGTGCTTGAAGCACTGGAAAAAACCGTTCAGGATTTAGAGATTGAAGCCAATCGCATCGATAACGAAGCCTGACAGGTTGATACTTGCTACAACGGGCCCGCTTATGCGGGTCTTTTTTTTGCGGCAAATGAAATTAAGCCGTCGCATTTACATTACGCTGACAAAATAAAACGATGATAATGCTTGCTAAAAAAATCGTTACATGTGTAAATAGCGCATCGGTTTGTGATACAGACCTATTTATGCCAAGCGATTTTATTAAAGCAGTTCTCAGTTCGAGCGTTATCTCAGATATCTCTTTCCCTGATTCTTCTTATTACCTTGCTCATAAGTATTATCTGCAAAGCAATCCTGTCCGCCTGATTAAAACAGGCTTATGAAATTCAGAGGAAAGTATTATGTCTAACAAAATGACTGGTTTAGTAAAATGGTTTAACGCTGAGAAAGGTTTTGGCTTTATTTCTCCTACCGATGGCAGCAAAGATGTATTCGTACACTTCTCTGCAATCCAGGGCGATAGCTTCAAGACCCTCGACGAAGGTCAGAGCGTAGAGTTCTCTGTTGAGAACGGCGCTAAAGGTCCTTCAGCGACCAACGTTATCGCACGCTAAGTGATGACGCCGCAGGCCTCTTACGACAGCGATGATGGCAGCGACCGGAGCAGTTAAGAGCCTGTAAAAGAAAACCCGCCTTGTGCGGGTTTTTTTGTATCTGCTAAACGGCAAGTGAAATACGATTAAGCGTTCTGGAAATAATTATCAGAGAAAGAATTAAGCCGTTATTTATCGGCGCAGTCAGGATATTTTTTCTTTATCGCGCTGCGTTAAAGTGAAATAGTGGCCGCAGTGTGCGCAAATCAGCGTCTGGTTTTTAGCGATTTTGGATGATTGCTGTTTGCTGCTATTTGAACATGATGGGCATGTTATTTGTTTCGTGCGGTTACGAAAAAAGCGTAAGCTGTCGAGATTCATCATTTTGTTGATCTCATTGTGACCGGTAGCTCAGTTTACGCTCTATTATTTTCAATAGCCCGCCTTATATTGTCTGTTTAATCGGCAGGCGATAATAGGGTTAAAGATCAATATGTCTGCTTAAAATTTAAAAATCTGCAACCAGCCACATATCGGCCTCTTCAAACATCTCTTCAATAATTCGCGCCATAATCGCTTTATCACTTTTACTGGCATCGGTTTCGATGGCGTTACGCTGCATCGGTTTAACTTTAACCAGTGCATGAGGGAAGGCGCGATGGATGCGTTTTTCCAGTTCCTCATGAATCATTTCATTGGCATTGTTCAGCCCTGCCACATTGCGCTTATCGTAAATCAACTCGACGAACATTGCTGTCAACCTCTCTGTGAGAAACCTTGTCATTGTAATGTGCTTCGCTAATAATACTGGATAATAATACAGTATCAATGGTTGTCGCAGGCTGAATGACGATTTGTTAGCCGATTTTGTGGATTATTACCGGTTATCGCGCTGGCTGGCTTTTCGAAGCCCCGGCAGTGGTGGTAATTTACCAGGGTTATCAGACGCTGTGTCGTTGCCAGCAGTCAACCATTTTGCAGGAGTAGGTATGGCAAAGCACCCCACGGGTAAACACTTAAAAGCAGAAGTGCTGCATGATGACAAGCAACTGCTGATTTACGTAGTAAAAGGTTCACGCATTGAAGATATGCCGGTGGATGACAACGAAGATTATCCGGGCGATATGCTGATGGCACTGCCAAATCTGAGCAAAGAGTTTGATACTGAACTGGATGAAATGCTGAGCGAAGCGCAATCGGGTGATGTGCTGGTGCTGGTTTGTCCGGGCGACCAGACTTTTAGCTACGGCTACTCGCGTGTGAAAGCGATGAGCGCTGACTGATATTTTCAGCCGGGTTGTTTACCAGATGATCTGTCTGGTGATAGTTTCATGACAGGAATACACAGAGGAACAATAATGAAGCAACTGGTCATCGATATTTTAATGAAAATGGCTAAGATGGACGTTGATGCCAAAGAGCTGGCGGCTCAGGTTGAGGCACAGTCACTGCTGATTGCCGCGCTGTTGCTGACTGCAGGAAAGGAGGGTTCCAACAATATCTCCGAGAACATCCAGAATGCAATTATGACTGCGGCAGGAACTTCCGTTGAGTTTTTACAGACCGATGTTGATCTGTTGCTGATCCACGTTAATCGTCTGCTGGCGGTAACGCGCTATGTTGATGAACAATCAACGGTAACTGAGTAAGACAGTGCAATTGAGCCCGCGACGGCGGGCTCAATATCGGCTTATTTACGGCCAATCACTTTAGCAAGTACAAAACCAATACCCGCTGCTACCGCCAGTGAAGCCAGTGGAGAACTTTTGGTTTGTTGTTTAACAGTATCAACAAAGTCATCCACCGCATAGCTACCACGTGCCAGCTTCTGGCGTACTTTGCCTTTTAATTCATGTTCAGAAGAGCCTGCTGCTTTACCAAACTGCTCCTGACCGGCACCAATTGCTTCATCAACTTTGTCTTTTGCCTGTTCAAACATAGCTTCTCCTTAGGTGTGTTGAGTCCTCAATACGAGACACTATTAATCGTAGACCATGATTTGGAAAGCTTGCAGAGTCAGATGTTTATAAATGTTGCATTGGGGGGAGGGAGGGCAAAAAAAAGAACCTCTGGAAGTGGAAATCCAGTAACACTTCCAAAGGCCGTGCAACAGCACGATTCGTTACAAGGGTAATCAGCGATGTTACTCGCCTGTTAAACTTATACAATAACCTCTAACTTGTACAACTATAATTGTACAAAACCCCCTGGTCGGAGGAGTATATGCGATGCATGTTTCTGGCAGTCCTGTTTTTATAACTGGCTGAATGCTTATAGTTCATTCTTTATGCAGAATTCTTCCCAGGTCATGCCCAGCGCTTCAGCGTGGGTACGCAGGTATTTTTCTATCGCCTTGGCCGCAACGGCTTTATCTGGTTCGGCCAGCTGAATTGAAAACAGCATCGCATCCTGTTTTTTGGCACGAAGAAAAGCGGCATAGATACGATCGGCCTGAATCTCTTTCAATTTTTCCTGCGTCATACCCAGCGCTTGTGCATCCTGTTCGCTGATTTTATCCAGCCCGGCCTGGAAATCAGGATGCGCCTGTAAAAACATGGCGCGGGCAAGGGTGTAGTACTCTTCAGGGGTTTTCATGGCAGTTTTCCTTTTGATTCAATCCGCCTAGTTTACACTTGATAAACCGCCGATGCCTCCCCGAAGCCGCTGTCGGGCAAATTTGTTGAATGTTTCTTGCGGTATTTAACTGAAAATCATAACTTACCCGCGTACGCATCGAGGACAGGGATAATAAATGAAGAAGTGGATTGTATTTTGTGCGGTGGCGTTAAGCGGCTGTACGCAGATTACCAATTACGATCAGGCGGTCAAAACCCCTGCGCCGGTCACGCTGCAAGGTAGCTGGCAGAGCGTAGGGCCGCAAAGCGGGCTGATTAGCGATCAGGCGGTGGCCAGCCTGTTGATTACCGCTGAAGGCGATACGCTCGACTGCCGTCAGTGGCAGCGCGTGATTGCCAAGCCAGGTAAGCTGACGGTGCTGGGCGATGACTACGTGAATGTGAATAAACAGCTACGGGTAATGCCGCTGGAGCTGGAAGGTACAACCCTGCACTATGACGGGCTGAAGCTGCGGAAAATGGATCATCCGACGGCAGAGTGTCAGCAGGCACTTGATGCGCTGTCCAGCAATCCGACTGCTGCGTCGTTGCAAAATATTGAGCCGGCACTGATGCAAGTGAAGAAAACGGCAAACTAATACCGCAGCCGGTTAACAGCCCGACGCGTCCATGCGTCGGGCTGTACAAGGTTACTGCACGACCCAGACGCTCAGGCTACCGCCGTTGCAGAAAAATTGCCCGTTACCCTGGTCATCACAGCTGACGATCTCTTCACGATGGCCGAGATAATCACGCCACTGTGAATGGGCAAAGTTCTCTCCCAGCGCTACGGTTTTCTCACCCTGTTCACCGTTGGACATAATCACCACGCAGCCCGGCTGTTCTTCCGTACCGCTGCGGCTGAAAGCAACGCAGTTGGCATGATCAAAATAATCGGTCTGCACCCCGTGCGCATACAGCTGACGGGCGCGGATTAATGCTTCCAGTTCAGGGATTGCAGGCATCTCAATTTTATACTGCTGACCATCGCCACCTTCATCCTCATAGCTGGCACCAAACAGATCCGGGTAGAAGACAGTCGGTACGCCTTGTTCACGCAGCAGAATCAGCGCATAGGCCAGCGGTTTGAACCACGGCTCAACCGGCGCTTCCAGCGACTGTAGCGGCTGTGTATCGTGGTTGGCGACAATCGTCACCGCATGGAAAGCATCGGTGGCGACCAGCGTGTCATTGAATATCTGACTGAGATCGTAATCGGCACCCTGTTGCGAGGCATGATGGAAATTCATATGCAGCGGGGCGTCGAATAGCATGGTTTTGCCGTCGACCTGGTCAATATATTGCTGCAGCTTATCCACTTCATGCGACCAATATTCTGCGACGATAAACATTGGCTGCTCAGCGACTTCCTGAATATGATCGATCCACTCTTTGTAAAACCATGCGGGAATATGTTTAACCGCATCGAGTCGGAAACCGGTGCAATGCACTTCATTCATCACCCAGCGCGCCCAGTATTTAAGCTCCTCGGTTACCGCATGATTGCGAAAGTCGATATTAGCGCCCATCAGATAATCGAAGTTGCCCAGTTCGTCATCAACCTGCTCATTCCAGCCTTCGCCGGTATAGTCATTGACGATTTTGAACACGCCATTTTCATCCGGGTTTTCAATATGATCAACGCCGCTAAAGCATTTGTAATCCCAGACGAATTGTGAATATTTGCCGTCACGCACCGGAAAGGTAAAGCGCGTCCAGGCTTCGGCATCGATCACCTCTTCGTCAATGTCTTCACGATTATCGGGATTGACGCGATTAACCTGCACCGCCTCTTTTTCATCAGCACCCATTTTATGGTTGAGCACCACATCGAGCAGTACGCCAACATTATGTGATTTCAGTGCCTCTACCGCTGCCAGCAACTGTTCTTTATCGCCGTATTTAGTGGCGCGGCTGCCTTTAGTATCAAATTCACCTAAGTCGAACAGGTCGTAAGTATCGTAGCCGACAGAGTAGCCGCCGGAATCCCCTTTATAAGCTGGCGGTAGCCAGACAGAAGTAATACCGATTTCTGCCAGCCATGCCGCACGCTCAGCTGCTTCAGGCCACAATTTTCCCCCGTCGGGGTAATACCAGTGAAAGAACTGCAACAGCGTGGGGTTATGCATTGTAAGCTCCATTTTTAACCAGCTAAAAATGAAGTATGGAGTAAGCGTGAGGAAAAGCGCGGGCCGTTACAGATTTATTTTTGAACGTTGGCCCGCTTGATGCATTGAAGGAATATCTGGCGTGACTGATACCGGTTATTCTGCCGGATATAATACCGTGCCAGCCAGTTTGCCGTAGGCGGAATTCATCGATTTTTGCCGATTAGAATGGCCAATCAGTGAACTCAGTTCTTCCATGCGCGCCTGCAACAGCCGCTTGATTTCTGCTTCGTTATCCAGCAGATGACGCAGCACCGGACGCAGCTGATCCTGAGTATGAGAAGGCACAGGCTGCTGCCGGGTTAGCTGGCTTAATTTTTCGACCGCACTGACATAATTAACTTCCATATCAATTAATTCTTCCCATTTTCCCTCGCTGGCCAGGCGTAACATCGACTGGCTGAGAGATAACAGCTGTTGGTAAATCGTGAACAAGTGCGGTGCAATATTCATTAAATCGCGTCCTGAACCAGGGCTTTAGAAGTGGACACCTCTTTCCAGGCATCGGCAATATTGCGCAGTAAGGCTTCGACTTCTTCAATTGCCGCAACATCATTATGCAGATTGGCCTGTAACAGGCGACGCGTCATATAGCTATACAGCGCGGATAAATTATCGGCCAGCTCATCGCCGCTGCTGTCATCCAGCCCCATTTTCAGTCCGTTATCAATAATATTGATCGCTTTTGACAAGGATTCGCCCTTACCAGGCTGGTTGCCGTCCTGCAAAAACAGGCGGGCGCGCACCAGTGCGCTTAACGCGCCGTCGAATAACAGTGTCATTAACTGGTCGGAACTGGCGCTCATGACGGCGCTTTCCAGGCCGACTTTGGCATAAGCTTTGGTACCGCTTGCGCTATACATTATGTCCTCTCTTATGACGAGCTGCTGGAAGAGCTGTTTGACGTGGTGAACTGTGAGGCTAAATAGTTGCTGGTACTGTTCAGCTTGTTCATCAGCACGTCCAGTTGGGTGAACTGCTCTTTGTAACGGGCGATGGCATCATTAATGCTGTCGTTAGTTTTATTGTACTGCGCGGTCAGCGACTTCAGGGTTTGACTGACGCCATTGGTGGCGTTGGTCAGGATCCCGTCGGTAGCCAGGTAGCGGGTAATGGAGTTATTGATGGTGGTGCTAATACCGGTGCTTTTGCCGTCACCATTAATCATCGCCATCACGCCTTTGGCGTCGTTTGACAGCGCCGTCGAGAGCTTATCGCTGTCCAGCACCAGTTTGCCGGTGGTCGGATTCGAGGTAATACCAATCTGCGACAGGGTTTTATAAGTCGATGAGCTGGCGGCGTTAGTCAGCTGATTCTTAAGCTGGGTCTGAATGGTGCGCAGGGTGCTGTCGCCGAGCAGTGCGCCGTTGCTGCTGCTCTGTTCTTCGGCACCGGCATCTACCGCGGTATAAGCGGTCAGATTACTGAAGCTGTCCTGCAATGCGTTATAGGCATCCACCCAGGCTTTAATTGCCGTGCTGGCCTTTGAGGTGTCTTTGGCAATCGTCAGCGACTGGGTATCAGTGGTTTTATTCAGTAGCGTTAAGGTTACGCCTTGCGGCGCATCAGTAATGGTATTGCTTTCGCGCTCAATATCGACACCATTAACCGACAGCAGGGCGTTTTGCGCGCTGACGGTCTGCGACATGCCGTTGCTGCTGGTGCTGGCATCATAACCTATAAAACTTTGCAGTTTAGCGTCACCGCTGACGCTAAGCGTCATGGCATTTTTCTCGCCGGTTTCGGCGGAGGTTACCACCAACTGATAGTTTTTATCATCTACTTTGATAATGCTGGCGTTTACGCTGCCATCAGCATTATTAATCGCATCGCGGATACCGGTCAGGGTGCTCTGTGCATCGGTCAGCTTAATTTCCAGCGGCTTCTCTTGTCCTGGCTGGCTGATGGTCAGCGTACGGGGGCCGGCGCCGCTGGTGCCCAGATTGCTGGTGCTACTGTCAACTTTGCCAGAAAGCAATGACTGCGCCTGCGCCAGTTGGGTAACCGCAACGGAATATTTACCGGTCGCTGCGCCAGCTTCAGTGGTGGCGGTAAATGCGTCGGTGGCGCTGCTGGTGGCGGTGGTGCTCTGGAAAATCGCGTTGGTATTGATCGCCGAGTTGGCGGTCTGGAAGCTGGTCAGCGCGCTTTTCAGTGAACCATAAGCGCTCAGCTTGGCGGTATACGCTGATTGTTGGGTGGAAATCGGCGTCAGGCGTCCTTTTTCCGCGGTAGTCAGATTGGTTAACAGCGTATCCAGCGGCAGCCCGGATCCAATACCCATTGAAGAGATGGAAGCCATAACAGTCCTTATTTTATTCGGGTGTGAAAGTACTCGGTTTATCGGCACAACATCCGGGAAGTTTACAAATTTTTTTTCCCGTCAATAAACGGAACAGCGACCGTGGAGAAGGGCATTTCCTGGCATTAGGATTTGAAGCAGCGAGGAGGTCAGCGGCAGAAATAAATTGTGTCTGAGAGTGAAATTTTTCTAAAGGTTAGCGGGCGGACGCCGATAGAGGGTTAGACGGCGATAAAGCCGAGGGCAACAGCCCAAACCTAACCGAGTAGAATGAAAGGATATTATCATGGCACAAGTTATTAACACTAACAGCCTGTCGCTGTTGACCCAGAACAACATGAACAAATCACAGTCCGCACTGAGCACCTCTATTGAGCGTCTCTCTTCCGGTCTGCGTATCAACAGCGCAAAAGACGACGCTGCGGGTCAGGCGATTGCCAACCGTTTTACCTCTAACATTAAAGGTCTTACTCAGGCTGCGCGTAACGCTAATGATGGTATCTCAGTGGCTCAGACCACCGAAGGTTCACTGTCTGAAATTAACAATAACTTACAGCGTATCCGTGAACTGACCGTTCAGGCAACTAACGGCACCAACTCTGATTCTGATCTGACTTCCATTCAGGATGAAATCACTTCCCGTCTGAGCGAAATTGACCGCGTATCCGGCCAGACTCAGTTTAACGGCGTGAAAGTGCTGGCTTCTGATAACACTATGAAAATCCAGGTCGGCGCTAATGATGGTGAAACCATCTCTATCGACCTGCAGAAAATTGATTCAAAAAGCCTCGGCTTAAATGGTTTCAATGTCAACGGCGCACAGAAAGTGACCGGCAGCCAGTTAATTTCTGAGTTTAAAGCAACCGGTACTGATAACTATAAAGTGGGTGCAGACACCTTCAACGTCAATGTTGATAGCGGTGCGGTGACGAAAGGTGGCGATGCTCAGTATATCAGCGCTAAAGATGGTAGTTTCACTGATAGCAAAACTACCGCAAACACCGCGGTCATTGCTGATGCAGATGTTGAAGATTTGGCCAAGAGTGTTATTGGTAAAAAAGCGGGCGAAACTTTCCAGCATAACGATGTCACCTTTACCTTAACTAATGATGCTGATGTAAATGGTAATGCAAAGTTCACAGCTTCCGTTGGTGGTAAAGATGTTGCCCTGGAGTTTGCTGGTAGTACCGATACTGATGGTAAAGATGCAAAATTGACTGGCGCGGTTTACAAAGATGCTGCTACTGAGCAGCTAACCACCGCCGCTACCCAGGATAACCGCGCAGCGAAAATGTCCGATCTGGATCTGCAAGGTGCGAAAAAAGACGGCAGTACTCTGAAAATTAATGGCAAGCAGTACGATGTTAACGCCGCTGGTGATCAGGTGACTGCACAATTTGATGATGGTAAAGGCACCAATACCACCGTGGCTAAAACCGTTTATCTGGGGCGTACCGAAGCCGGTGCTGCAACCCTGATCAATGAAGATGCGGCTAAAGCACAGCAGTCTACTGCAAATCCACTGGAAGCACTGGATGACGCTATCAGCAAAATCGACAAATTCCGTTCAAGCCTGGGTGCAGTGCAGAACCGTCTGGATTCTGCGATCACCAACCTGAACAACACCACCACCAACCTGTCATCTGCACAGTCCCGTATTCAGGATGCTGATTACGCAACTGAAGTTTCCAATATGTCTAAAGCGCAGATTCTGCAGCAGGCAGGTAACTCAGTGCTGTCTAAAGCTAACCAGGTTCCACAGCAGGTTCTGTCTCTGCTGCAGGGCTAATTGGCCACGCAGTACGCGTAACACTGTTTAAACCCTGCTTCGGCAGGGTTTTTTGCTGATAATCCACCAGAAATATTCCACTGATCCCGCTGCGATTACCCTGATAAGACCCTCGGCCTGTTCGATAACACTAAGCCGAATTAACCCGCTTTTTTATCCCTATTCACTCAATCGATATTGCTACAGAAACGGATAATTATGCCGATAACTCAATAACGCAGGGTAGTCAGAGTGAGCGATCTATATACCGCCGAAGGCGTGATGGATAAACATTCGCTGTGGCAGCGATACGTGCCGCTGGTGCGCCATGAAGCGTTGCGCCTGCAGGTGCGGCTGCCCGCCAGTGTCGAGCTGGACGATCTGCTGCAAGCCGGAGGTATCGGGCTGTTAAATGCCGTCGATCGTTTTGATGCGTTGCACGGTACCGCCTTCACCACCTATGCGGTGCAGCGCATTCGCGGCGCGATGCTGGATGAACTGCGCAGTCGCGACTGGGCCCCCCGCAGCGTACGCCGCAACGCGCGCGAAGTGGCCGGGGCGATGCAACAGGTAGAGCAGTCACTGGGGAGAGCGGCCACCGAGCAGGAGGTTGCCGGACAGCTGAATGTCTCGATGGAAGAGTACCGGCAGATCCTGCTGGATACCAACAATAGCCAGCTTTTTTCCTACGACGAGTATCGCGAAGAGCACGGCGATAGCGCGGAGCTGGTGACAGAAGGGCATGAAGAAGCCAACCCGCTGCATCAGCTGATGGAAGGGAATCTGCGCGATCGGGTCATCGAAGCGATCGAGGGGTTACCCGATCGCGAAAAGATGGTGCTGACACTGTATTACCAGGAAGAGCTGAATCTGAAAGAGATTGGCGCGGTGCTGGAAGTCGGGGAATCCCGCGTCAGCCAACTGCACAGTCAGGCGATAAAACGCTTGCGCACCCGGTTAACGGCAGCGCGCTGACAGAGTCAGTTCTCGCTTTCAAAATTTTAACCGGGGAATCTCATATGGTATCCAAAACTAAAACAAGGCCATTAAGCCGATATCTGAAAGACTATAAACACAGCCAGAGCAACTGCTCGCACTGCGACAAAGTGCTGGATCGCATGGCGCTGGTCTTTCGCGGCCAGATCATTAATAAAGAAGCCATCGTGCGGATGGATCAGTTGATCGACGAGCAGGTGTGGCAAAAACTGCAAAGTGAGTTGACGGCGCTGTGCCGCTTTTGCAGTGATATTTACTGCAACAGCCAGCCTAACTATTTCGATATCATGGCGTTTAAACAATATCTGTTTGAGCAGACTGAGATGAGCCACAGCACCATTCGTGAGTATGTGGTGCGCCTGCGTCGCCTCGACGATATGCTGTCGGCACGTAATTTCCCGGCGGATAAGCTGCGCGGTAATAGCTGGCATGCATGCCTGGAACAAGATCTGCCGGATGCCGGGCAAAACAACTATCGTATTGCGCTGCGCAAGTACGATCAGTTTCTTGGCTGGCAACGTAATTAGCCAACATATTAAATCGGAGATGACCATTCGGTCATCTTCTGTAAAACTACAGGGATAACTGAAAAAGCTTTCGCTGGAGGCTACATTGTCCTTACATCACCTTATGCAGTTCCCCCGTCTTGAATTTATCGGCGCACCGACGCCGCTGGAACATTTGCCACGTCTTTCCGACTACCTTGGCCGCGATATTTTTATTAAACGTGACGATGTCACGCCGGTCGCGCTTGGCGGTAATAAACTGAGAAAACTCGAATTCCTTGCCGCTGATGCGCTGCGTCAGGGAGCCGATGTGCTGGTGACAGCCGGTGCCATTCAGTCCAATCACGTGCGTCAGACTGCCGCGGTAGCCGCAAAGCTTGGGCTGAAATGCGTGGCGCTACTGGAAAATCCGATCGCCACCGAAGCGGAAAACTACCTGACCAATGGGAATCGCCTGTTACTGTCATTGATGGACACCGAAATCGTCATGGTTGATGCTCTGCATGCGCCGGACAGCCAGCTGGAACAGCAGGCCACGCTGCTGGAAGCGCAAGGATTTCGTCCATATGTGGTGCCGGTCGGGGGATCGAATGCGCTCGGTGCGCTGGGTTACGTTGAGTGCGCGCAGGAAATTGCCCATCAGATTGAAGGGGTAACGGATATTGCGGCGGTGGTAGTGGCTTCGGGCAGTGCCGGAACCCATGCCGGGCTGGCGGTTGGGCTGGAGCAGTTGTTACCGGATACCGAGTTGGTAGGTGTCACCGTCTCACGTAAGGTTGCCGATCAGCTGCCAAAAGTGCAAAGCCTGCAACAGTCGGTGGCGCAGTCGCTGACCCTCAGCGCCTCGGCAGAAATTACCCTGTGGGATGACTACTTTGGCCCGCAGTACGGCGTGCCGAATGAAGAGGGCATCGAAGCGATAAAACTGCTGGCGCGGCTGGAAGGCATCATGCTTGACCCGGTGTATACCGGCAAAGCGATGGCAGGTTTGATTGATGGGATTGCGCAGCAGCGCTTCCGTCGCGAAGGGCCAATTGTGTTTGTTCACACCGGTGGTGCGCCGGCGTTATTTGCTTATCATCCTTCGGTCTAAGTCGTCGCCGAAAAAGCGTTTATAATCCGGACGATATTATTGCTGGAAACTTTTGGAATCGGTGGCAAAAGCCGCCCTTACCTGTGATAACGGTGCTGATAACCGCACCGTTATCGACTTATAGCAAAGCATAAACTCACAATAATGGGGTCGATATGAACTTCTCTCTGGTACGTCGCCAACTGGTGATGGGTGTGATGGCAGTGGCGCTGGTGGCGGGTTTTAATGCCAACACCTTCGCGGCGGAAAATCTGCTGAATAAAGTGAAACAGCGCGGTACGCTGCTGGTCGGTCTGGAAGGAACTTACCCGCCGTTCAGCTTCCAGGATGAAAACGGCAAGCTGGCCGGTTTTGAAGTCGACTTCGCCAATGCCCTGGCGCAGCACCTCGGTCTGAAAGCCGATCTGAAACCGACCAAATGGGACGGAATGCTGGCTTCGTTAGATTCCAAGCGCATCGACGTGGTGATCAATCAGGTTACCCTGTCTGACGAGCGCAAAAAGAAATATGACTTCTCCACTCCTTACACCGTTTCCGGTATTCAGGCGCTGACCAAAAAAGATAACGCCGGTAGCATCACCAAACCTGAAGATCTGAATGGTAAGAAAGTCGGTGTTGGCCTCGGTTCTAACTACGAGCAGTGGCTGCGTGAAAACGTCAAAGATGCTGATGTGCGCACCTATGATGACGATCCAACCAAATATCAGGATCTGCGCGTTGGCCGTATCGATGCGATTCTGGTTGACCGCCTGGCGGCACTGGATCTGGTGAAGAAAACCGGTGGTACGCTGGCGGTTGCTGGCCCGGCATTCTCGCGTCAGGAGTCCGGCGTGGCTGTGCGTAAAGGCAATGAAGATCTGGTGAAGGCGATTGATGCCGCCATCGCAGAGATGCAGAAAGATGGTACGCTCACTAAACTGTCTGATAAATGGTTTGGCGCGGACGTTACTAAATAATGCAAGATAGTATTCAACTGGTGCTGGATTCAGCACCTTTTTTATTGAAAGGTGCCGTTTTTACTCTGCAACTGAGTATTGGCGGCATGTTCTTTGGCCTGCTGCTCGGTTTTATCCTGGCACTGATGCGCCTGTCCACCTTCTGGCCAGCCCGCTGGCTGTCACGGTTCTACGTCTCAATATTTCGCGGCACACCGCTGATCGCACAGCTGTTTATGATCTACTACGGCCTGCCGCAGTTTGGTATTGAGCTGGATCCGATCCCTTCGGCAATGATTGGCCTGTCGCTCAACACCGCGGCTTACGCTTCTGAATCGCTACGTGGCGCGATCTCTTCCATCGAACGCGGACAGTGGGAAGCGGCGGCCAGTATTGGTATGACGCGCTGGCAAACAATGCGCCGGGTGATTCTGCCGCAGGCAGCCCGCACCGCATTACCACCGCTCGGCAACAGCTTTATCAGTCTGGTGAAAGATACCTCGCTGGCGGCCACCATTCAGGTGCCCGAACTGTTCCGACAGGCGCAGCTGATTACCTCGCGCACGCTGGAAGTGTTTACCATGTACCTTGCGGCATCATTGATTTACTGGGTGATGGCAACGCTGTTATCGGTGTTGCAGAACAAGCTGGAAAATCACGTTAATCGTCAGGATCGGGAGTCAAAATGAGCGCCATCGAAGTCAGCAAACTGGTGAAGCAGTTTAATGGTCAGACGGTGTTGCATGGCATCGATCTGTCCGTCAGTTCCGGTGAAGTGGTGGCGATTATTGGCCCAAGCGGATCGGGTAAAACCACCTTACTGCGCAGTATTAATCTGCTGGAAGAACCGGATAGCGGCACCATTAAAGTTGGCGATATCTTAATTGATGCTAATCAGCCGCTGAGTAAACAGCAACAACAGGTGCGCCGTTTACGTCAGCAGGTCGGCTTTGTCTTCCAGAGCTTTAATCTGTTCCCACACCGCTCGGTGCTGCAAAACATTATTGAAGGGCCGGTTATCGTTAAAGGTGAGCCGAAGGCAGAAGCGATTGCTCGCGCACGCCAGCTGCTGGAGAAAGTCGGCCTGCACGGTAAAGAAGACAGCTACCCGCGTCGTCTGTCCGGCGGCCAGCAGCAGCGTGTGGCGATTGCGCGCGCGCTGGCGATGCGGCCTGAAGTGATTCTGTTTGATGAGCCGACCTCGGCGCTGGACCCGGAGCTGGTAGGGGAAGTGCTGAATACCATTCGGGCGCTGGCAGAAGAGAAGCGCACATTGGTGATTGTGACGCATGAGATGAGCTTCGCCCGTGATGTCGCCGACCGCGCGATCTTTATGGATCAGGGAAAGATTGTCGAACAAGGCCCGGCCAAAGCACTTTTCTCTCATCCGCAGCAGGAACGCACCCGTCAGTTTCTCGATAAATTCCTCAATAATTAACCGCCTTACTTATGCGGTTACATTCGGCTTGCTGACGCTAACCGGGCAGGGAAGCCCGGAACTGGCCCGCTAAGCGAATTATAATATTAAAAAGACCGCGCCTCTGGCACGCTGCCTGACGCGAAAATAAAGTATCGCGTCTACAAGGATGAACATATGCCGGTTAACGGGACAAATAACGGCGGCAAACTGTTGCCCGTCACAGGGATAAATCTGCCTGGTGCTTCTCCGCTCCAGACCGGTGATACGCTGAGCACGGTCATTCAAACCAGTAATACCCCGCTGTCATTGCCCAAAACAGACCGATCCGCCACGCAATATTCTCTGTCTGCACTACAAACGGTGGCGCCAACTGCGACATTTTCAGCCAAATTAGCCTTGGTCGAGGCGCTCGAGGAGTGGCAACAGCTTGCGGTTATTTATCCCGCTGAAGAGAACGTGCAGGATTTTTTTCTCGCCAGAGGTGTGACCAGTGCTCATCATTATGTCTACGGAGCAGGAGTTAATGAGAAGGGGAAAAACTTTATCGAAAGTTTTCGACAAAGAAACCAGCCGGTAGTGATCTGTTCATTACAGCAGGCGCTGAATGACTGGCAGAAAATGACCATTGAGGAAAGAAAGATTTGCTCCGTCAGATACTTCGCCAGGTCACGCGGCATTGACAGTAAATACTTCGGTACGCTGGCTAATATCGAAGCTGGCGTGTCCGGGCGGGGGAAAAAGCTGACGGAGCAGCAGTCGAGTAAAAATATTCCGCTCAGAGATCTCAGCCCAATGCGCAATGCCCTGGCGCTACGCTGCTGGCTGAAGCTGGAGCCAGAACAACGTAAGCTGATTGGTATCAAAAATTTCGCACAATGTGTTGACGTCAGCTGGTCGATGTTCAGGCGCTGCGCCAGCCTGTTCAGTAAATCGGCAACCGGCCTGACGCTGTATGGTGAAAAATTTTATCGTAAATATTACGGGATAATGAACGCGCTGCTGAACTGGCAGAAAGCGGTTGCCACGCAGCCGCAGACAGTGACGCTGGCACAGTTTGCAGGCGATCACGAGATAAAACTCACCACCCTGATGAGATGTGCCGACAGGAATGGCCTGACTGAACTGGGCTTAGCCTTTTGCCGACTGGCTGAAACAGACTGCATGCAGCAAAGCGTCAGAACATGGCTTAATAGCATGGGTTCAGGCACCTCATCACCAGATTCGCCGATTGTTGCCATTAAGCAGGAACCGGATGACGGTTTGCTGGCAGAGAGCTGCTGGGAACCGCAGCGCTATCGGCTGATACTGAAATTAAATGACGCCGCGCCACTGCTGCTTGACCCGAATAATCCCGAACGCAGCCTGACCGCTGAACGAATTAAACCAGCAGGCTGGAAAATCTATCCATCCGTTGAGTTGGAAGCCTGTCTGAAAACCAAAGGAAAGCAGGTCAGAAATCAGTTTATGGCGAAGGCTAACCGTTTCGCCAGCCGGTTAATTGCAAGTGACGGTAGCCAGCAAATAAAAACCTTCGATAAATATCTCAGTCGCCCGTTGCAACAGTTTATCCCCTCCGAAACTGAGCCAGCAGACGACCGGCCCGCGCCGTGGGGGCTGGGTATTTTTGCTGAGACTTCAATTCCCGCCCTGACGATTTTGGGCGGATACAGTGGCGTGCTGCTTGATTCTGAAGAGCAAATTGCACGCGAAAATCGCGCAATTGGCTGCGAGCGCAACCTTGGTTATAGCTGGACGCTGCCGGCTGATGCTGAAGGGCACGCGGTGATTGTTTCGGCTTTTCGGCACTCGAATCGTCTGGCGTTGATCAATACCAATCAAATGCATCAACTGCCGCCGCTAAATGAAACGGGCATCACGGGGGCCGCAGGAAATAATATTGCTCTGTTGTTTATCGACGACCTAATCCCGCTGTATGTCACCATCAAACCGGTGAAGAAAGGGCAGCAATTACTGGTGGATTATGGACCAGGCTACGATCCGCTGGATATTAAAAAGGAAACCTCTGTTGTTGAGGCAAAAACCACGGCAGGATTAAAGCCTCAGCCGGCTGAACGGTCAGAGCCGTCAACAAAAAGACGCCGTGTTTAGTGGGAAGCCTGGCCGCCAGCAATGCTTGCCGACGGCCAGACCGCAGTGGTGTTAGCCGATAGTCATCAGGCTGGCATTACCGCCTGCTGCTGCGGTATTGACGCTGAGCGAGCGCTCGATTAACAGGCGTTCCAGCAGCAGATTGGTTTCACCGCGGGCAAAGCCTTGCACCGAGACAATGGCACCTTCGCGAGCGGCGACACTGGCGCACAGCTCACGCAGCTGATCGGCATCGCCGTGATAAATCACCGCCTCAATGTGTTCGCCCTTCGCAAGGACATCTGCTGCAAAGTCGATATGGCGTTGTACTGCTTCAGGCAAACGCCCGAACAACTGACGATACTCTGGTTGCTGCGGCCATAACGCGCGGCTGCCGACACTGGTGACGGCGGCCAGCTGCACCAGGCGGTCGCGGTCATTATCCGCCAGGCACAGCACGCGTTCACGTGGCAGCAGGGCAAAGCTGTTGCGCTCGCCGGTTGGACCCGGCAACAGGCGCAGCGTACCGGCCTGCGCCAGCTGGCCAAAGCGCTGACTTACCGCTGTCAGTTCGGGTTGCTGCTGGCTTATCCATTCCGTCAGTGCCTGATGGGCCTGCTGCAACGTTGGGCGCAGCGCGGCATCCAGCGGACGCTCGCTATCCTGTCGGTCCAGCGTAATCTGCAGCGCGTCATCGGGACGATGCGACAGCAGACGATACAGATAGAGCGGACCACCGGCTTTTGGTCCGGTGCCGGACAGACCTTCACCACCAAACGGCTGCACGCCAACCACTGCGCCGACCATATTGCGGTTGACGTAAAGGTTGCCGACTTTGGCATTTTGCGTCACCTGATTAATGGTTTCATCGATGCGGGTGTGAACGCCAAGCGTCAGGCCATAACCCGAAGCGTTAATCTGCTCAATCAGCGCTGGCAGAGTATTGCGGCTAAAGCGCACCACGTGCAGCACCGGGCCAAAGATCTCTTTATCCAGGTCTTCGACCGCATTCAGCTCAATCAGCGTTGGCATCACAAAAGTGCCTTGCGCCCACTCTTTGCTGTCCTGACGATTTTCCTGCGCCGCCTGGTACACTTTCAGACCTTTGCTGCGCATCGCCTGAATATGGCGGTCGATATTCTCTTTTGCTTCACGATCGATGACCGGGCCGATATCCGTTGAGAGGCGTTCCGGATTGCCCATACGGCATTCCGCCATCGCACCGCGCAGCATTTTTAGCGTGTGTTCAGCAACATCTTCCTGGATACACAGCAGTCGCAGTGCCGAGCAGCGCTGGCCGGCGCTGTCAAACGCGGAGGCGACGATATCCACCACCACCTGTTCGGACAGTGCAGAAGAGTCGACGATCATCGCGTTCATGCCGCCGGTTTCCGCCACCAGCGGTGTAGGGCGGCCCTGTGGATCAAGGCGTCCGGCAATATTACGTTGCAGCAGAGTGGCAACGGCGGTTGAGCCGGTAAACATCACGCCGCGCACGCGATCATCGCCGGTCAGCTGTGCACCGACGGTTTCACCGCGCCCTGGTAACAGCTGAATGGCACCCAGTGGAACGCCAGCATCCAGCAGGATTTGAATCGCCTGGGCGGCAATCAGCGGCGTCTGTTCTGCCGGTTTAGCCAGCACGCTATTACCGGCGGCCAGCGCGGCGGCGATTTGCCCGGTAAAGATCGCCAGCGGGAAGTTCCATGGGCTGATGCAGACGACCGGCCCCAGCGGGCGATGGGTTTCATTGTCGAAATCATCGCGTACCTGACCGGCGTAGTAGTGCAGGAAGTCAACGGCTTCACGTACTTCTGCAATCGCGTTGCTGAAGGTTTTACCGGCTTCGCGCACCAGAATACCAATCAGATGTTGCATCTGGCCTTCCATCAGGATGGCGGCACGCTCAAGGATCGCCGCGCGCTCCTGCGGCGGTGTGGCAAACCAAATCGGGCCGGCGTTAACGGCCGCATCCAGCGCGATGGACACTTCCTGTTCGCTGGCCTCACGCACTTCACCCACCACATCCGTCGGCTCTGCCGGGTTAATAATCGGCTGGGTTTCACCGCTGGCCAACTCACCGTCAATCATCGGCTGTGCCAGCCACGGTTGTGAGGCGCTATTCAGCAGTGCGCTGGAGAGCGACGCCAGACGATGTTCATTGGCCAGATCCAGCCCGGCAGAGTTTTGACGTTTGCTGCCGTACAGATCGCGCGGCAATGGAATTTTCGGATGTGGCAACCCTATTGCGCCTTCCGTCGCCGCCAGTTTCTCGACGGCTGAAACCGGATCGGCCACCAGATCCTCAATCTGCAAGGTTTTATCGGCGATACGATTAACAAATGAAGTGTTGGCCCCGTTTTCCAGCAGGCGACGCACCAGATAGGCCAGTAGCGTTTCGTGGGTGCCGACCGGTGCATAGATACGACAAGGGCGGTTCAGTTTGCCGTCGGCGACTTTGCCCACCACTTGCTCATACAGCGGTTCGCCCATGCCATGCAGGCACTGGAACTCATACTGACCTGGATAATAGTTATTGCCCGCCAGCTGATAAATCGCTGCGAGGGTTTGTGCATTATGAGTAGCAAACTGTGGATAGATCAGATTAGGCACCGCCAGCAATTTGCGGGCGCAGGCGAGGTAGGAGACGTCGGTATACACCTTGCGGGTATACACCGGATATCCCTCCAGGCCTTCCATCTGGGCGCGTTTGATTTCGCTATCCCAGTATGCGCCTTTTACCAGACGAATCATCAGACGGCGGCGGCTGCGCTGGGCCAGATCGATCAGTGAGTCAATCACGAACGGACAGCGTTTCAGATAGGCCTGGATCACGAAGCCAATACCGTTCCAGCCCTCCAGTTCCGGTTCGAAGCACAGTTTTTCCAGCAGATCTAATGACAGCTCCAGGCGGTCTGCCTCTTCAGCATCAATATTAATGCCGATATCGTAACTGCGCGCCAGTAAAGTCAGCGATTTAAGGATCGGATAAAGCTCTTCCATCACCCGCTCATACTGCGCGCGGCTGTAGCGCGGGTGCAGCGCCGAGAGTTTGATTGAAATTCCCGGGCCTTCATAAATGCCACGGCCATTGGAGGCTTTGCCAATAGCGTGAATCGCCTGCTGATACGAGAGCAGATAGGCTTTGGCATCTTCGGCGGTCAGTGCGGCTTCACCCAGCATATCGTAAGAGTAGCGGAAACCTTTCTCTTCCAGCTTGCGCGCATTGGCCAGCGCCTCAGCGATGGTTTCGCCGGTAACGAACTGTTCACCCATCAGGCGCATCGCCATATCCACACCTTTGCGGATTAACGGCTCGCCGCTTTTACCAATAATGCGGTTAAGCGAGTGTGACAGGCTGGCTTCATTGTGCGTTGCCACCAGCCTTCCGGTGAACAACAGTCCCCAGGTGGTGGCATTAACAAACAGCGACGGGCTGCGTCCGAGATGTGACTGCCAGTTACCGTTACTGATTTTGTCGCGAATCAACGCATCGCGCGTCGGCTTGTCGGGAATGCGCAGTAATGCTTCGGCGAGGCACATCAACGCCACGCCTTCCTGCGAGGAGAGTGAGAACTCTTGTAGCAGGCTTTGCACCATGCCAGCGCGTCCGCTTGCCCCTTTCTGGTGCCGAAGCTTATCGGCCAGCGAGTAAGCCAGCTGATGAGTTTTCTCCGCCAGTGCGGCAGGCAGGCGCGCCTGTTCCAGCATCATCGGTACTGCTTCGGTCTCCGGGCGACGCCATGCGGAGGTAATCGCCGCACGCGTGACCGACTGCGGTAAAATGTGTTCAGCGAAGTCGAGGAATGGCTGATGCGTCTCTTCTGTCGGCAGCGCATCGCCCTCATTAATCTGGCTGTCGGTGGCGATCTCAGGCAGGGCATCATCCCGTTCAAGATGAGCTAAATAGTTGAATATGGCCTGTTTTATTAGCCAATGCGGCGTGCGATCAATTTTCTGTGCGGCCAGTTTGATACGATCGCGTGTGGCTTCATCGAGCTTTACACCCATGGTGGTTGTTGCCATGCCCTGAACACTCCTCAAATAGATTACCAGGCTAATGAGCTGCAATATCACTTATGTTGCAACTAAGTGCAACCGTGTTAATTGTGACCCAGCTGGCATTGTGAAAAATCACTTAAATGTTAACACTGCCAAAGCGGCATGCTTATTGCTGCAAAAAGCTCGCCAGTTGATTAAGTCTCGTAAAAACCTGGTTTTATCAGGGTTGTTACGGGGTGCAATCATTGGTTTTGTGATCGGGTGCAACCTCTGGACTTTTAGCGAACGTTTACAGGTGAACTGGGGGTAACGGATGTGTTAAATCCATTGTGCGCAGAAAACGTTTCCGGCAGGATACCGCGCCTCGGGGTAAACAGATGTGACGCCGCCACGTTCCGGTGGTGTAAAGGGTAAAAATAATGGCTCTGCAAAAATCGATAATAAATGGAGAAACAGGATGACTGTAAGTACACCGATGATGGTGACCTTTATCGTTTATATACTTGGCATGGTGTTGATCGGCTTTATTGCTTACCGCTCAACAAAAAACTTTGATGATTATATTCTGGGCGGCCGCAGTCTGGGGAGTGTAGTGACTGCGCTATCGGCCGGTGCCTCGGATATGAGCGGCTGGTTGCTGATGGGCCTGCCTGGCGCCATTTTTATCTCCGGTATTTCCGAGAGCTGGATTGCCATCGGCCTGACTATCGGTGCCTGGCTGAACTGGAAGATTGTCGCCGGCAGACTGCGCGTTCAGACCGAGCATCATAATAACGCGCTGACGCTGCCGGACTTCTTCTCCAGCCGGTTTGAAGATAACAGCAAGCTGCTGCGGGTGATCTCGGCAATTATCATTCTGGTATTTTTCACCATCTACTGTGCTTCCGGTGTGGTTGCCGGAGCACGACTGTTTGAAAGTACTTTTGGTATGAGTTACGAAACCGCGCTGTGGGCCGGTGCGGCGGCGACTATCGTCTACACCTTTATTGGCGGTTTTCTTGCGGTCAGCTGGACCGACACCGTGCAGGCCAGCCTGATGCTGTTTGCACTGATTCTGACGCCGGTAATGGTGATTTTCGCGGTGGGGGGATTCAGCGATTCGCTTAAAGTGATTGAGGCCAAAAGCATTGAGAACATTGATATGCTGAAAGGGCTAAACTTTGTCGCCGTGGTTTCGCTGCTGGGCTGGGGACTGGGCTACTTTGGCCAGCCGCATATCCTGGCTCGATTTATGGCGGCCGATTCCCATCGTTCAATTCGCACCGCGCGTCGTATTGGTATGGCGTGGATGATTCTGTGCCTGGCAGGTGCGGTAGCGGTTGGCTTCTTTGGTATTGCTTACTTCCAGAACAACCCGGCCCAGGCGGCTGGCGTGTCGGATAACGCCGAGCGTATCTTTATCGAGCTGGCGCGCATTCTGTTCAATCCATGGATTGCCGGGATTCTGCTGTCAGCGATTCTGGCAGCGGTGATGTCGACGCTGAGCTGTCAGCTGCTGGTGTGCTCCAGTGCACTGACGGAAGATCTGTACAAAAGCTTCCTGCGTAAAAAAGCCAGTCAGCGCGAGCTGGTGTGGGTCGGTCGCCTGATGGTATTGCTGGTGGCGGTCGTCGCCATCGCGCTGGCCTCCGATCCGAACAACCGGGTATTGGGTCTGGTCAGCTATGCCTGGGCGGGCTTTGGCGCGGCCTTTGGGCCGGTAGTTCTGTTTGCGGTGTGCTGGTCGCGTACCACGCGTAACGGCGCGCTGGCTGGGATGGTTGTCGGTGCCGCAACGGTACTGATCTGGAAACATTACGCCTGGCTGGGGCTGTACGAAATCATTCCTGGCTTCGCCTTCGCCTGTATCGCCATTGTGCTGGTGAGCCTGATGGGGCGTGCGCCGTCCAAAGCTGCGCTGCAGCGGTTTGCTGCGGCTGAAGCGGAATATAAAGCGGATTGATCTGCTGCCGGTGAGCCGTTTTCGGCTCCCGTTGTTCTGTTCTGTCAGGGGCAAATCCGCGCCCCAGTTAAAAGCCCCACGTTGTGGGGCTTTTTTTGCTTTGTACCCCAGCAAATCAACAAAATTACGCGACCACCTCTTGTATTTTATTTGGCGATAATGATAATCGATATCGTTTCTGCTTTACGCTTCTTTACTCTCATTGACCGCGTTTCACATTTAAGGTGGCAGGCATGTTCGTTCCTTTTCTTATTATGCTGCGTGAAGGATTGGAGGCGGCGCTGATTGTCAGCCTGATTGCCAGCTACCTGAAGCGTACTCAGCGCGCGAAATGGTTTCCTGCCATGTGGGCCGGGGTAGTTATCGCCGTGGCGCTCTGTCTGGCGGTGGGAGTATTTATCAATGAAACCACCGGTGAGTTTCCACAGAAACAGCAGGAGCTGTTTGAAGGGTTAGTGGCGCTGGTGGCGGTCTGCATTCTGACCTGGATGGTATTCTGGATGCGCAAAGTGTCGCGCAACGTCAAAGCGCAGCTGGAAGACGCCGTTGATCACGCATTACAACGCGGCAGCAGTAATGGCTGGGCACTGGTGCTGATGGTGTTCCTTGCCGTCGCCCGGGAAGGGCTGGAATCGGTATTTTTCCTGCTGGCGGCTTTCCAGCAGGATGTCGGTATTGCGCCGCCAATTGGTGCGGTATTGGGCCTCGCTACCGCGGTAGTGTTGGGTATGCTGCTCTATTGGGGTGGCGTGCGCCTTAATCTGGCGAAGTTTTTTAAATGGAGCAGCCTGCTTATTCTGTTTGTCGCCGCCGGGCTGGCCGCCGGAGCGATTCGCGCTTTTCACGAAGCGGGCCTGTGGAATCATTTTCAGGCTGTCGCCTTTGATCTCAGTAACACGCTTTCCACTCATACGCTGTTTGGCACCTTACTCGAAGGCATTCTCGGGTATCAGGAGACGCCAACCGTCAGTGAGGTGGCCGTGTACTTTATCTATCTGATTCCGGCGCTGCTGCTGTTCTTTCTGCCAGCACGTCCTGCGGCTTCAGCGGCGAGTTCATCGCGCTAAGCCAGCTGAATGCGCGTCTGCTGACGCGCAGTTAAATGACCTTTAAAGGGAAATAATATGACTACTCGTTTTCGCCGTAAGGCGCTGTATGTCGCGCTGCTGGCGGTGTCTGCTGCATCCACAGCACTACAAGCTGCTGACGTTCCGCAGGTAAAAATTAGCGTTAACGATAAGCAGTGCGATCCAATGACGTTAACGGTAAATGCCGGTAAAACCCAATTCATCATCAAAAATGACAGTCAGAAAGGGCTGGAGTGGGAAATCCTGAAAGGGGTGATGGTGGTGGAAGAGCGGGAAAATATTGCGCCGGGTTTTAGCCAGAAAATGACCGCTAATCTGGAAGCGGGCGAATATGAGATGACCTGCGGCCTGCTCAGCAACCCGAAAGGCAAACTGATTGTTAAGGCTAACGGCGTGCAGCCAAACAACGGCAAGCCAGATGTACTGCAACTGGTTGGCCCGATTGCCGAATATAAAGTGTATGTCACCAAAGAAGTGGATCAGTTGGTAGCCAGCACTAAAGCCTTTACCGATGCGGTAAAAGCCGGAGATGTCGAAAAAGCGAAGGCGCTGTTTGCACCGACGCGTCAGCATTATGAGCGTATTGAGCCGATTGCTGAACTGTTCTCCGACCTCGACGGCAGCATTGATGCGCGTGAAGATGACTACGAGAAAAAAGCGCAGGATCCTGAGTTCACCGGTTTCCACCGCCTGGAGAAAGCGCTGTTTGCCGACAACACCACCAAAGGCATGGATGAGTACGCTGACCGCTTATATAAAGACACGCTGGATCTGCAAACCCGCATCAGCGAACTGGCATTTCCGCCGGGTAAAGTGGTTGGTGGCGCAGCCGGCCTGATTGAAGAGGTGGCTGCCAGTAAGATTTCCGGTGAGGAAGATCGTTACAGCCGCACCGACCTGTGGGACTTCCGCGCTAACGTCGATGGCGCACAAAAAATCGTCAGCCTGCTGCGGCCGCTGCTGGAAAAAGCGAATCCGCAACTGTTGGCGAAAATCGATGCTAACTTCAAAAAAGTCGACGCTATTCTTGATAAATACCGCACTGAGCAGGGCTATCAGCCATACGATAAATTAACGACTGCCGATCGTAATGCGTTAAAAGGTCCGATTACGGCACTGGCCGAGGATCTTTCGCTGCTGCGCGGTACTTTAGGTCTGGATTAATCAGAAATGGCAAAACAGGATGATGCGGCGCTGCCGTCGCGTCGGCGGTTACTGAAAGGGATGGGCATCCTGAGTGGTGCTCTGGCTGTCGGTGGCGGCTGTCCGGTGGCCGCTGCGACGGCGAAACAGCAGCAGACTTTTTCACCCGGCGCGTTGCCGCCCAACGCGCGTAGCGAAGAGCAGCCTTTCTACGGCAATCACCAGGCCGGCATCGTTACGCCGCAACAGGCGGCAATGATGCTGGTGGCTTTTGACGTGCTGGCCAGTGATAAAAACGATCTGCGGCGGCTGTTTACGCTGCTGACACAGCGCATAGCCTTTTTAACCAAAGGGGGTAAAGCGCCGCTGGTGACCAATCCGCAGTTGCCGCCGATGGACTCTGGGATCCTCGGTGACACAATCTTTCCTGATAATCTCACCATTACCGTGTCGCTGGGCAGCTCGCTGTTTGATGAGCGCTTCGGTCTGGCACATCTTAAGCCGCTGAAGCTGCAAACCATGACGCGTTTTCCTAACGATGCGCTGGATGCCCGCCTGTGTCATGGCGATCTGCTGCTGCAGATTTGCGCCAACACTAACGATACGGTGATTCACGCACTGCGCGATATCATCAAGCATTCGCCGGATTTGCTCAGTGTGCGCTGGCGTCGCGAAGGGTTTATCTCCAATCATGCGGCGCGCAGTCAAGGTAAAGAGACGCCGATTAATCTGCTGGGCTTTAAAGACGGCACTGCTAACCCTGATACTGCCGATCGGCCACTAATGGACAATATTTTGTGGGTGGGGGCCGGGCAGGGTGAACCGGACTGGACGCACGGCGGCAGTTATCAGGCAGTGCGGATTATTCAGTTCCGCGTCGAATTCTGGGACCGCACGCCGCTGAGTGAGCAGCAGACCATATTTGGCCGCGAAAAACACAGCGGTGCACCTCTGGGGATGCAGAATGAGCACGATGTGCCGGACTACAGCAACGATCCGGATGGTGAAGTGATTTCGCTGGATGCGCATATCCGGCTGGCCAATCCACGCAGTGCGGCAACGCAAAGTAGCCTGATGTTGCGTCGCGGCTACAGCTATTCGCTGGGTGTTTCTCAGTCAGGCCAGCTGGAAATGGGATTACTGTTTGTTTGCTATCAGCATGATTTAGAGAAAGGTTTTCTGGCAGTGCAGCAACGCCTGAACGGTGAGGCGCTGGAAGAGTATATCAAGCCGGTTGGCGGCGGTTATTTTTTCGCTTTGCCGGGTGTGGTCGATGAGAAACATTATCTGGCGCAGGCGCTACTTGAGGCCTGATATTTATTATTCTGGCTGCTTTGACAGGCTATTTTTTAATCAAATCTGGCGGCTGCGTTCGCAAGCCGCCAACTATTTTTTAGCAAATTATCCAGCCGCTTCGCTTGGGGTATTTAATTTTAACTGCATGATTTTTATCAGCAAAACATTTAATGCCTATTGCCGCAATGGTAATAAGCTTTTTTTTACTGCGGGCGAAGTAAAATAATTGTTGCATTCAACTGAAGATCTGTTGCACTTTAATCACAGCGGTAGTCAGATGTGTTTAAGTTTCACCATGGAGATCGCGAATGGGAAAAGTTGTTCATGGATACTCAAATCTCAATACCTTTTTAAGCGCTTTTCCTCGCGAGGGTGTTTCTCTCTCAACAATATTCTCTTCTTTTTTCTCTTTCCAGACGCTTTATCAAAACGTTACTCGTTTTCCGGTGCGTAATACGCTCTGGCCTCTGTACGCACTTTTTTCAATGGCTATTCAAGGCTTAAAAGGAAGCCAAAACCTCTAAAGCGTTCACGTAATCGCCTCTCTGCTGAAAGAGAAGCGGGAAATGAAACCAACTGTAAGGTGCCACTATGGGAAGACAGAAAGCAGTGATCAAAGCTCGTCGTGAAGCAAAACGTGTGCTTCGTAGCGATTCACGCAGTCATCGTCAGCGTGAAGAAGAATCGGTCACCTCGCTGGTGCAAATGGGTGGGCTGGACTCTATTGGTATGGCGCGCGACTCGCGCGATCACTCACCGATTGAAGCCAGGAATGAAGCTCAGGCACACTATCTCCATGCCATAGAAAAGAAACAACTGATCTTCGCGACCGGTGAAGCAGGTTGCGGTAAAACCTGGATCAGTGCTGCGAAAGCGGCAGAGGCCCTGATTCACAAGGATGTCGAAAGGATTATTGTTACGCGTCCGGTACTGCAAGCGGATGAAGACCTGGGCTTTTTGCCCGGTGATATTTCAGAGAAATTCGCACCGTATTTCCGGCCAGTGTATGACGTTCTGGTTAAACGTCTGGGTTCTTCCTTTATGCAATATTGCCTGCGACCTGAAATCGGTAAGGTCGAAATTGCGCCCTTTGCCTACATGCGCGGGCGCACCTTTGAAAACGCCGTGGTGATCCTTGATGAGGCGCAAAACGTCACCGCCGCCCAGATGAAAATGTTCCTGACCCGCCTTGGGGAAAACGTGACGGTTATCGTCAACGGTGATATCACCCAGTGTGACTTACCGTCTAACGTGCAGTCAGGCCTCAGCGATGCATTAGCGCGCTTTGAGGAAGATGAGATGATTGGCATCGTGCGTTTTGGGAAAAATGATTGTGTGCGTTCGCTGCTCTGTCAGCGCACGCTGCACGCTTATAGTTGAGTGAGTTAATCTGTAGCCGCAAAAGCCCGGCCTCACGTCCGGGCTTTTTTTTTGCACGATATTTCAGCCGCTGTCAGTGAAACAAAATCTGATTAATCACATTGTTAAAAAGTCTGATTCTGTAAGAAACGATCAACAAGAGCATGTAACTTGTCTTTTGCAACTTTATGAGAGAGGAAAGTTCATGCCACCGCTAAGCGTAACAAATTCCAGTGTGCCGATTAATAGCCATTCTCGTTCGATTTATGAAAGCGTTAAGCCAGCTTCTCCGGAACATCAAAACGTCAAAAAATTATTGGGCCAGCCGCCGGATAATAAAATGCTGCGGCCTCTGCCGGCAAATTTGGCGGTCGCATTCCAGACAAATAATGCTGAGGCATTAAAAAACTATATGGAGGAAAAAAATCTGCAGGTGTTATCTTTAGCCGTGACGACGGATAACAAAGTCAGTGCTGTTTTTACCCTTAGCTATCTGGGGCGTAATGATGGCTTTAGTATGGAGCAGTCCCATATTGAAATCAGCGATGCTCTGCCACAGACGCTGAATAGTTGTGCAGCATTCGAAGATTTTTTCAGTTGCTTGCAAACATCCGCAGAGAACGGCAATCTCAAACAATTTACCAGCATTGAGCATCCTGCGCCGAAATTATCCGGGAGTAACGCGGATAATATTACTACGACAGTAAACGGCCAGGAGTTTATTTTAACCGGTGAGCAGAGGGAAGAATTGGATGGGTTACTTGCTCCCTGGATGAAACTGGATGAAGAATTAAAAGAATTAAAACGTCTGATGGCGGAAATGCCTGATGGTCATCACCGCACCCGTGAGCAGCATGATTTATATGCCAGATTAATGGCAGAAGGGTATCAAAAGAAAATTTTATATGATGCACTGGATGATAAATTGGTCAGGCTGACACAACAATGGATGCCGGTAGATAACGAACGTTAACCACAGCGTTTCAGGTTGATAACTGCTATCTTCAAAAACAAAAAAGCCCGAACCGAAGTTCGAGCTTTTTTATCGAATATGGCGGTGAGAGAGGGGTTCGAACCCTCGATACGTTGCCGTATACACACTTTCCAGGCGTGCTCCTTCAGCCACTCGGACACCTCACCAATTTTTTGTTATCCCGTAAGGGCTAACGGGGCGCTACTATAGGGAGTCGCAGGGAAACGGTCAAGAAGATTTTTTCCCTTTCGTTATATTCGGTTAAGCTGTAACCAGCTGAGATTGTGCAGCAGAAAATAGCCCCACAAATGTGGGGCATAATTATTATTGATTCAGTGATTTAACCCGGTTGGCATAGCTTTTACGCAGCTTTTGTAATTTTGGTGGAATCACCGCCATACAATAACCATTTTGCTGACCACGACCGCTCCAGTAATCCTGATGATAGTTCTCCGCCGGATACCATTCGCCGCTTTCTATTGTCGTCACCACTGGCTGCTGATGATCCTGCTGGGCGCGCTGAATGGCCGCCTCGGCTTCCTGACGTTGTGCCTCATCAGCAGGGAAAATCGCCGAACGATATTGCGTGCCGATATCATTGCCCTGGCGGTTCAGCTGTGTCGGATCATGGGTGGCAAAGCTGATATCAAGCAGATCGCCGTAGTTAAGTTTTTCCGGGTCAAAACCAATGCGGATACCTTCCGCATGACCGGTGGTGCCGGTGCACACGTCTTCATAAGTTGGGTTAGCGGTGTGACCACCGATATATCCGCTTTCAACGGTCTCCACGCCGATCACATCTTTAAATACTGCCTCAGTACACCAGAAACAGCCGCCTGCAATCGTTGCGTATTCAATAGCCATGCTCAAACTCCCGAATGGTGATCGCTTATCCTGTTAGTGGCAGGAAAAGCACTCTGGATAAATCTGTTATCACATTGTAGTCGCAGAGGGAAGCTGACCACCAGGCACTGGATGCTGTCCGGGGTCATCATAGCAAATGTCACTCAACAGCCAGCGGCGTTACAGCGAGGCCTCAGGTTTACGTCCCAGTACTCGTTGATACTCTTGCCGTGCGGTGTTTTCGGAAAATTCTCCCGACCATTTGGCGACCACCACGGTAGCGACGCTATTGCCAATGGTGTTGCAGGTGGCAATTGCCATCGACATAAAACGGTAAACACCAAACAGCAGTGCCAGCCCCTCGACCGGCAGGTGCCCAACGGTGGTAACGGTGGCGGCAAACACCACAAAACTGCCGCCGGAAACTGCCGCTGCACCTTTTGAGGTCAATAACATAATTACCAGCACGCCGAGCTGCTGTTCCCAGCTCATCGGCACGCCATAAGCATTGGCGATAAACAGCACGCACATCGACATATAAATTGAGGTGCCATCAAGATTGAAGGCATAACCGGTCGGCAGCACCAGACCAACGCTCTGACGCGAGCAGCCAAAGCGCTCGAGTTTTTGCAGCAGGCGGGGCAGAGCGCTTTCGGAAGACGCAGTACCAATAACAATAAAGATTTCATCTTTAATGTACTGCAAAAAGCGCCACAGGCTGAAACCGCACAGCCGACACACCGTGCCAAGCACCACAAAAATAAAGAGGATTACCACGCTGTAGAACATCAGTACCAGGTTGGCCAGCGACAGTAATACTGCCGAGCCGTTACTGCCAACGGCATAGGCGACTGAACCGAAGGCGCCCAACGGCGCAAGACGCATAATCAGGTTAATAAATTCGAAGAAGCACTCGGAGATACGGTTGATACCGTCTTCGATCACCACCCGGCGCTCTTGCTTCAGCGCCAGCAGACCAAAACCGAACAGCACCGCAATAATCAGCACCTGCAACAGCTGTCCTCCGGCGAAGGCACCAATAAAGTTATCCGGGAAAATACTCTGGATAAACTCCAGCGTGCCGCCAGGAACATGGCCTTTGGCGATGGCGGCGGTAGCGGCCGCCGTAGTGCCCGAGGTGGCATGTGCACCATACATGTCGGCACCGATATTCAACAGGTTACCGCTGACCAGCCCCAGCAACAGTGCCAGCGTGGAGATAACTTCAAAATAGATCAGCGCGCGTAAACCCACCTTGCCGACCTGTTTGATATTGCCCGCTGAAGCAATACCGTGCACCACGGTAAAGAAGATCAGCGGCGCGACGGCGGTTTTGATCAACTTAAGAAAGATATCACCGAGTATTTTAAATTTTTCCGCGGTTTCAGGGAAAATAAAGCCAAAACCGATACCGATAATCATCGCGGCAATCACCTGAAATGTCAGGTCATGCCAGAAAGGTTTTTTTGCTGTAGAGGACATAGTATTGATCTCTTTTTTTTATCAGCAGTGTAGGGTCGCCAGAGGCCTGATGACAGGCAGCCTCTGGCTGAGAGTCAGCGCTTAAATCTTTTCGCTAATGGCCACCGCACGGTCGACCATTTGTGGTGCCAGACCGAGGTAGTTGGCCGGTGTTGTTAACCTTTCCAGCGCCTGATAACTGAGTTTTTCAGTGACGATTCCCTGCTCAATCAGCGCAGCATGCAGACTGATATTGCGCTCATTGGCGATGCGGCAGGCTTTGTACACCACATCATGTGCCGCCTGGCGACCAAATAAGGGTGCCAGCCCCATCATTACCGCTTCGGCAACAATCAGCCCCTGGGTCAGATTAAGGTTTTCCAGCATCCGCTCTGTGCGGACATCGAGGCCCGACAGCATAAATTTCGCCTGCTCAAGTGCGGCGGCGCTCAACAGGAATGATTCGGGAATCGCTATCCACTCTGCCTGCCACGGGCCGGTTGAGCGCTCAAAGTCCTGGATCATCGCATCCAGCATCAGGCCAGATTGCTGGCGGACACCTTTGGCAGCGGCGTAAATCAGCTCACAGGAGATCGGATTGCGCTTTTGCGGCATCGTGCTACTGGCACCACGACCCATCACAAAGGGTTCGTAGGCTTCACCCAGTTCGCTGGTCATCATCATCATGATATCGAGCGCAATTTTTCCTAATGAACCGGTAACCATTGCTAAAAAATTTACCGTTTCTGCAAATCCGTCGCGCGCCACATGCCAGGTGGCCTGTGGTACGCCCAGCTGCAATTCAGCCATCATTGCCTGCTGTACTTCCAGTCCCTTGTCGCCGAGTGAGGCGAGGGTGCCAGCGGCACCGGCAAACTGTCCCACTTCTACTCGCGGGCGTAGCTGTTGCAGACGCTGCGCGTGGCGATCGAACATACTGAGCCATACCGCGCATTTATAACCAAAGGTCACCGGCAGGGCTTGCTGCAGATGGGTACGCCCGGCCATCGGCGTATCACGATAGCGCTGGGCTAAATTTCGTAACAGCTCGCGTACGCTGTCGATATCGCGGCCAACAATCTCCAGCGCACTGCGGATTTGTAACACCACGGCGGTATCCATAATGTCCTGAGTGGTGGCTCCCCAGTGCACGTAGCGACCTGCCTCGCCGCAAATTTCCGACAGTTGCTCAACCAGCGGCAGAATTGGATAACCAACAATTTCAGTTTCATGCTGCATTTTCGGCAAGTCGAGCGCGGAATAACGAGCACGTTGCGCAATAATTTCTGCCGCTTCGTCCGGGATGACGCCGCAGCTCGCTTCTGCTTTGGCTAACGCTAACTCGCTCTCGATATAGCGTTCTATCAGGCTTTGATCGGAAAAAACCGCTCTCATCTCTGCGGTAGCAAACATATTTTTGAACAGTGACGAGTCATAAACTGTGCTGGACATAGGCGATACTCCGTAATTAATGTCCGTACATTTTAATATGTACGTACATTACAGATATGCCATTGCTGATATACTGTCAATCTTCAATGAGCAGGGATTGTCAAAAGTATGAGCCAGACACGTTATTCCACCGTTGCTGAAGATCTGACCGAAGCCATCGCCAGCGGCACCTATCCGGTTGGTAGCCTGCTGCCGACCGAGTTTGAGCTGTGTGAGCTATATAATGTCAGCCGACATACGGTACGCGCCGCTATTCTCAAGTTGCAGGAGCAGGGGCTGGTGTCGCGCAGGAAACGAGTAGGGACGCGGGTGGAAGCCAGCAAGCCGTATACCGGTTATTCACAGGCACTGGGATCGCTGTCTGATCTGGCGCATCTGGCTGAAACGCAAACCCGCAGCATTCAGCAGATTCGGCACTTTGTCGCCGATACCAGCGAAGCCTGTCGGCTGGAAATTCAGCCTGGCGGCCACTACTTTTGCGTGTCGAGCATCCGGGTCGATCAGCAGCATGGACGCACGCCGATTTGCTGGACCGATGTCTATGCCGATGAACGCTATGCTGAAGTGATACCGGCAGCGCAGGCGAAAAGCCAGGAGCTGATCGCTTCGCTGATAGAGCAGCAGTTCGCGCGGCATATTGCCGCAATTGAGCAGCGGGTACAGGCGGTGTTACTGTCAGAAACGCTGGCGCAGCAACTTAATGCACGTGCGGGCACACCGGCGTTAAAAATTACCCGTTTTTATCGCGACGAGAGTGGTGAAAATATTGTGGTGTCCGAAACGATACACCCGGAAGATCGCTTTACGCTGATTATGCATGTGGAGCGGGACAAGCATCGTAGCTGACGGGCTTTAACTGACTCGCGCCTCACATCGGAAGAAATGAGGCGCGATTGCAGGCAGGTGATATTAACAGAGTGGTTTTAACGTTTAAAACGACATTGTTACGCCAGCATAATAAGCACGGCCCGCTTCGTTATAGGTTGATGCCCCTTCATTGTCACGCCAGACGCGCTTATCAAACAGGTTGCTGATACCGGCATTCAGACGCAGATTTTTTACTAAATCATAATTGAAACCGATACCGGCTACCGCATAGGCGCCAAGCTGGTTGGTTGACAGCGCGTCGACTTCGTTACGAATTTCCACGTATTCACGCGGTTTCTGCCGTCCATAGAAGGTCCAGTTCAGATTGGCAGATAACTTATCGGTCACCTGATAGTCGAGCATTGTATTAATGGTGTACTCAGGAATCACCGACAGCGGATTACCGGTATCTTTATTTTCCGACGTAATCATATAAGTCGCATTGGTGCGCCAGTTAAGCTTCTCTTTAACCAGTGGAACCGTCAGATTTGCTTCCAGCCCTTCAACTAACGCCTTACCGCCGTTTTCCCAGCGCAGGATGTTATAATCGTTGGAGGCATAGCCAATAATATCAGTGCCTGAAACGATTTTATTTTTGTAATCATTACGGAAATAGGTTATCCCGGCGCTAAAATCGTTTTCGCTATACTCCAGTCCAATCTCTTTGTTAATGCTGACTTCCGGGTCCAGATCGCTGTTGCCCATTAAGTAGCAGCCATTAGCGGCGATATCATTCGGGCAGCCATTACCACGGGTTGCCAGCAGATAACCGTCGCTGGACTGGTAAAGATTCGGCGCTTTAAATACCCGCGCGATACCGGCTTTAATTTTAACGTGGTCGGTTAGCGCCTGCGAAATATTCAGGCTCGGACTCCAGTTGCTGCCAAATTTGCTGTGATAGTCAAAACGCAGGCCGGGAATCAGGTTGGTGCCCGGCGTGGCTTCTATGTTGTCCTCAAAATAGAGTGCGCTCAGTTCAGCGCTGTTTTTCGCGCTGCGGCCCGCAGGATCGCCAGAGATGCCCCCAATGGTAATACCGGTGGCATCAGTAACCTGCATCGACGCCGGGTCGTTTAATTGTTCACGGTTCCATTCGGCGCCGAGCGTTACGGTTTGCTCTAACCACAGATCGAGCGGCAGGGTGATTTCACCGCTGGTACGGACATTTTCCAGTCGGCTGGTCTGGAATTCATCACCGTTAATCATCCCTTCAACGCGCCCGGTAGAACCTTCCTGCAGGCGGGTATTATTCGTTTTTTCGTAGTAAACGCCAACGCGCGACTGGCCCCAGTCCCAGATGCCGTTATGCGTGATGCCGTAAGTCTGGCGGTAGAGACGATTGGTCTCCTGACCGTATAGCGATTCAACCAGATTATTTGGACTGGCGTTGCTGTTGCTGTACTGAGTATCGCCAGCATAGATATTGCCCTGGCGACTGTAGCTCATATCGAAATCGACAATTTGCGTTGGGGTGATTTTCCACGACAGCAGGGCATTAATATCTTTATTGCGCACGCCCTCTTTACCCGCGGCATAAGAGCCGTTATGCGCATTATTGATATCCCAGGCGTCGGCGTCAGTTTTGTTGATATTGCCATACAGGCGCATCGTCAGTGCGTCACCGGCCAGTGGGCCGTTCAGGCTGAAGTTTGCGCGTTTGGTCGCGCCTTCTTTGTCATCTTCCGGCTGGTTGGTAAACAGAGAAAGTGTGCCGTGCCAGTCATTGGTCGGGCGTTTGGTGATGATATTAATCACCCCGCCAGCGGCTCCGGAACCATAGCGGGCCGCAGCGGGGCCGCGCAGAACTTCAATGCGTTCAACCATTTCCGCCGGTACCCAGTTGGTATCACCGCGGGTATCGCGCTCGCCGCGCCAGCTGTAGCGCACCGAGTTACGCGAGGTAGTTGGCACGCCATCGATCAGAATCAGGGTGTTTTCGGGCCCCATACCGCGAATGTCAATCTGGCGGTTATTGCCACGGCTGCCGCTGGCGCTGTTGCCGGTCAGATTAACACCCGGCATTTTGCGAATAATATCAGAGAGATCGTTTACCGGAGGATCTTTAGCAATATCCTTCGCCGTAATGATCGAGACGCCCGGTTGTTGTTTGAGTTGAACTTCTGCCGGCGCCTGAACCACCATCTCCGCTTCATCACTGGTTACATCTGCTGCGGCATAACTGTTTCCGCTCAGTAAACCCGCCAGAAGTATTGCTCCAGGCCTCATTTTGCAAGAGGTTGTGTGAACCATGGAAATTATCCCTGATATTGTAAAGATATATTATTGAACGATTATGATAACGATAATTATTTCCATTTGTAGTCATGAAAGTGAAACTTCACAAAATCTCCATGATTGATGGATAAATCATCATAAAAAGTAGGGTTGTACAAATTTTCTGACTGGATTCAGGGAATTAGCCGATTGAAGGTCGTAAGGAGAAAATTGTGCAGAATTGGCGTGTTACATCAATTTCGCGGCTAAAAAAACACTGACGTCTAAGGCAAATGTTTATTATCTGCGTCAATCGCGTATGATTGTCACACTTAGTAATACGAATCGTTTGCATTTTAATTCGCTGTTACATGCCTTCACTTTTCAGGAGAGAAAATGAAATTACATTTTGCGTTAGCTTCGTCGCTGGTTGCTGCGAGTTTGATTCTCACAGGTTGTGACAATGCATCCGCTGAAGCAAAGGAATCAGCCACCGTCAGTATTAAGCATGAGCAGGGAACCACTCAGGTGCCGGTCAATCCGAAAAAGGTGATTGTACTGAATCCTTCGACGCTGGATATCGTCGATGCGCTGAATATTCCGGTGGCTGGCGTACCGCAAAACAGTACTCATCTTCCCCCGTTCCTGGCGAAATACAGCGGCAAGGAGTATCTCAACGCCGGTACGCTGTTTGAGCCGGATTATGAAGCCCTGAGCAACGCGAAACCTGATTTGATTATTGCCGGTGGCCGCGCGCGCGATGCTTATAATAAGCTCAGCGCCATTGCACCGACCATTGCCCTTGATATCGACAGCCAGCATTTTGTCGACAGCCTGACAGAACGCACTGAACAACTGGGGTTAATTTTTGATAAGCAGCAGGAAGCGAAAACGTTACTCGATAACTTCAATCAGAAAATTACCGAGGTTAAAGCAAAATCCGCCAATGCCGGTAGCGCGATGGTGGTGATGATCAGCGGCGGCAAAATGTCTGCTTACACCCCAGGCTCACGTTTCGGTTTTGTGTTTGATGTGCTGGGCTTTAAACCCGCCGCGAATTTCACCCAGACCGGTCGCCACGGCAACGTGGTCTCTTCTGAGTTTATTCTGCAAACCAATCCACAGTGGCTGTTCGTGCTGGACCGCGATAATGCCATTGGCCGTAATGAAGGACAGTCCGCACAACAGGTGCTGGATAACCCGCTGATTGCGAAAACTGATGCCTGGAAGAATAAGCATATCGTTTATCTCGACTCCGCTTCACTGTATATCGCCGGTGGGGTGCAGAGTTACAGCCAGCTGATGGATAAAATCAGCAGCACGCTGGATCAGGCAACGCAGGGACAGTAATTTCCGCTGATGAAAACCTTTCAGTATGTAACAGGCCTGGCGGTGGTGCTGGGCCTGATGATATGGAGTCTGTGCGTCGGCGCCAGCCATATGACGCTCAGCGGCTTCTGGTCAGATCCTGATATGCGTGACATCTTTTTAATCAGCCGCGTGCCGCGTACCGTGGCGCTGCTGCTGGCCGGCAGCGCCATGAGCGTAGCCGGTTTGATTATGCAGATGCTGACGCAGAACCGTTTCGTTGAACCCTCAATTGCCGGTACCACCCAGTCAGCCAGTCTTGGCCTGCTGCTGGTAATGATTTTCAGCCCGTCCGCCTCGGTGCTGGTAAAAATGGTGGTTGCCACGCTGTTTGCCCTCGGCGGCACCGCGCTGTTTATGCTGCTGTTGCAACGGATGCGGATTAAATCGCCGCTAATGGTGCCGTTGACCGGCATTATGCTCGGGGCGGTGTTCAGTGCGGTAACCACCTTCCTGGCGATGGAATTTGATCTGCTGCAATCGCTCGGCAGCTGGGATTCTGGCGATTTTTCCGGTGTTATACAGGGGCGCTATGAGCTGCTGTGGATTGTTGGCGTGCTGACGCTGCTGGCAATGTTGATCGCCGATCGTTTTACCGTGGCCGGAATGGGCCGCGATTTTTCCATTAACGTCGGGATTAATTATCAGCAGGTGATGCTGACCGGTATGGCAATCATCGCCGTGATCTGCGGCGTGGTGGTGGTAGTGGTCGGCGTGTTGCCATTCCTTGGGCTGATTGTGCCGAATATTGTCAGTATGGCAATGGGCGACAACCTGCGGCGGACTATTCCCTGGGTGGCGTTGTGCGGCGGTGCGCTGGTGTTGCTGTGCGATATCATCGGGCGCTTAATCAGTTATCCGTTTGAGATCCCGGCCAGCGTTATCCTCGGGGTAATTGGCGCGCTGGTTTTTCTGATCTTAATACTGAGGACAAAACGCCATGCAGGTTAATTCCTCATCCTCAAACCCGCGCGTGGTGGCAAAGCGGCACAGCTTAAGTTTACCGGCCCGACGCTTGATTCTGCTTGCTGCAGTGGCGCTGGCGGCAATCGTGCTGTTTATGACCATTAATCTGCGTGGCAATATTCAGTATATTCTGGTGCATCGCGGGCTGATTTTAGCCACCATGCTGCTGGTGGCGTTTGCCTCCGGTGTCGCCACCTTACTGTTCCAGACCGTCACCAATAACCGCATTCTCACCCCTTCGGTGATGGGGCTTGAAGCGCTGTTTATTCTGATCCAGACCACCATGATATTTTTTGTTGATGCGGACGGGTTCGGCATCTTCGGCGTGACGGGCAAATTTCTTTGCGAAGCGCTGCTGCTGGTGGTGTTTTCTGTCCTGCTCTATCGCTGGTTATTGACCGGTGTTGGCATCAATTTGCATCAGGTATTGTTGGTTGGGCTGGTGTGCGGCACGCTGTTTCGCAGTGTCTCTAATCTGTTGCAACGCCTGTTGTCGCCGGGCGAGTTCGCGATTCTGCAAAGCCGTATTTTTGCCACCTTTACCCGTGCCGCGCCAGAAATTATTGCCGTGGCAGCGGTGCTGACGGTGCTGATTGCGCTGGCAATCTGGCGGATGCGCCACGTGCTGGATGTGATAGCGCTTGGGCGCAATACCGCGATTAATCTTGGCGTGGCTTATCAGAAGCAGGTGGTGGTGATTCTGCTGCTGGTCTCGCTGCTGGTGGCTGTCTCTACCGCGCTGGTGGGGCCGCTGACCTTCCTCGGCTTGTTAGTGGCTAACCTGACTTATCAACTGATTGGCTCGCACCGTCATGAATATTTGCTGCCCGGCGTGGTGCTGACCGGCATTATTACGTTAGTGGGTGGACAGCTAATTCTTGAGCGGGTATTTAGTATGGCAGGCACGCTGTCGGTAGTGATTGAATTTACCGGCGGGGCGCTGTTCCTTTACCTTTTGATCAAAAAGGCTAAGTTGTGATTGAAATAAACGGTGTGGTTAAAAAATACCAGCAAACGCCGGTACTGAATCAGATTAATGAGCGCATTGCTGAAGGCGGGATTACCTCGATTATTGGCGCCAATGGCGCCGGTAAGTCGACGCTGTTATCGATTATCAGCCGCCTGCTGACGCCGGATGCTGGCAACGTGAGCATCAGCGGGCTGGATGTTGCCACTACATCCGGTGACCAGCTGGCAAAGATGCTGTCGGTGCTGCGTCAGGAGAATCACTTTACCAGCCGCCTGACGGTTTACGATCTGGTCGGTTTTGGCCGTTATCCCTACAGCCGTGGCCGGCTGACTAAAGACGATCTTCAGCATATTGAAACCGCGCTGGCGTTCCTTGATTTGCTGCCGTTAAAAGATCGTTATCTGGATGAGTTATCGGGTGGACAGCGGCAGCGCGCTTATGTGGCGATGGTGTTATGCCAGGACACCAAATATGTGCTGTTGGATGAACCGCTAAACAATCTTGATATGAAACACAGTGTGGCAATGATGAAGCAGCTGCGCCGGGCGGCGGATGAGTTGCAAAAAACCATTGTGCTGGTGATTCATGATATCAATTTCGCTTCGGTTTACTCCGACCATATTATTGCGATGAAGCAAGGAGAGGTAATCTATCGCGGCACGCCGCAGCAGATTATGAATTCTCTAACCCTTGAAGCGATCTTTGATACCCCGGTGACCATCGAACAGGTCGGCGGCCAGTATATAGCGGTATATTATCGTTAGTGCCGCGCCGCTAAACCCTTTTCTGGGGTGATTACCGCCGTAATAAACGCTGTTTAGTCATCATATCGGACTGTGCTGTTATCAGCACAGTCCGATGAATAGTGTTATCAATTAAAGACGTATTCTCGCCTCGATGCAGTATTTCATTTTTCCCTCCTCAGAATTAAAGACATCGTCATAAGTTAGAACACAAGATTATTGGTGGCGTGCGCAACTTCCTGTCAGGTTATTCCATATTGTTCTTTATGGATGATTTAAATTGCAATTTAGTTCTAAGCTATTGCAGTTTTTCGCTAACTTATAAGCCAGGAGTCGCAGTATGAGTTTAAACGCCTCAGCCAATTTGCCAGTGCTGGACTTTGCCTTATTAAACGGCAGCGCCCGACAACGTCAGGCTTTTCTCAGTCAGTTAAGCCAGGCGGCACGTGATATCGGTTTCTTTTATTTAATCAATCACGGCGTTGATGCCGCGCTTCAGCAGCAGGTGCAGCAGGTAGCACAACAATTTTTCGCGCTGGATGAAGCAGAGAAAGCGCAGGTGGCAATGGCTAATTCGCCGCATTTTCGTGGTTATAACCGACCCGGATCGGAAATCACCCGCAGCCAGCCTGACTTACGTGAACAGTTTGATATCGGTGCGGAACGTGAAGCTTTGACGCTGGATGCCAGCTCGCCGGTATGGCTTCGTTTACAGGGGCCGAACCAGTGGCCGGCCGCGCTGCCGGAATTAAAGTCTTCGCTAATACGCTGGCAGCAAGAGATGACGCAGATGTCGCTGCGCCTGTTGCGGGCGTTTGCCGCGGCGCTGGAACTGCCGGACGACGCCTTTGATCCGTTGTTCGGTGATAAACCTAACGAACATATCAAACTGATCCGTTATCCGGGGCAACCGGCGTCCGCCAGTCAGCAAGGCGTAGGCGCGCACAAAGATTCGGGTTTCCTCAGTTTTCTGTTGCAGGACCACCAGCCCGGCTTACAGGTGGAAGTTGAACCCGATCGCTGGATCGATGCGGTGCCGATTGCTGGAGCCTTTGTGGTGAATATCGGTGAGTTACTGGAACTGGCGAGCAATGGCTATTTGCGTGCCACAGTACATCGCGTGATATCGCCACCGGCCGGCCAGCAGCGGCTGTCGATCGCTTTTTTCCTGGGCGCACAACTCGACGCGGTGGTGCCGGTATTTCAACTGCCGGAGCATATTGCCCGGCTGGCACAAGGGCCGGCCAGCGATCCGCTGAATCCGCTGCTGCGTGATGTCGGCTGGAACTATCTGAAAGGACGTCTGCGTTCACATACCGATGTGGCGCAGCGTTATTACGCTGATTATCTGAAATAAACCGACAATAACTGATGCTGATAAGGGATAAATAATGAAAAAAACGTGGGTAGTGATAGCTGGTCTGGCCATGTCGTTAAATATGATCTCCACTGCAATGGCGGCAGAAGCGTTGCGGGTGGCGGCCGATCCGGTGCCACATGCGGAGATCCTGCAATATATTAAGAAGATCGACCCGTCGCTGGATCTGAAAATTATTGAGTTAACCAGTGGCGTAAATGCCAACGAATTACTGGCGCATGGTGACGTTGATGCCAACTATTTCCAGCACGTACCTTATTTGCGCGATCAGGAGAAGGCATTAGGTCAGACATTCGCTGTGGCGGCCACGGTACATATTGAACCGTTGGGTATTTACTCACGTAAAATCACCTCGCTACAGCAAGTGCCGGATAACGCCACGGTGGCGGTGCCAAATAATGTCACTAACCTGAGTCGGGCACTTTATCTGTTGCAGGCAAACGGATTAATCAAACTCAAAGCCGGTTTTAACGATCCGGCTAAACACCAGGCTACGCCGAAGGATATTGCGGAAAATCCGAAGCAGCTGAAAATTCTGGAAATTGAATCACCGCAGATCCCGCGATCACTGGATGATGTTGAACTGGCAGTGATCAACGGTAACTATGCGCTGGAAGCCGGGCTGGTGCCGGCGAAAGACGCATTAGGCCTGGAGAGTGCAGACAATAATCCGTATGCCAATATTCTGGTCACGACGCCTAAGCTGGCAGCCGATCCGCGGATTAAAAAGCTGGCTGAAGATCTGCAATCGCCAAAAGTGGCGGAATTTATTCGACAGAATTATCAGGGATCGGTGATTTCGGTAGCAGGTAAATAAGATGATTAGCGTTGAGCAGCTGGGGAAAATCTATGCCGGTAACCCAAGACCGGCGCTGGATAATATCACGCTGACCATTCCCGATGGTGCCATTTATGGCATCCTCGGGCGCAGCGGAGCGGGTAAAAGCACGCTGATTCGCTGTCTCAACCTGCTGGAACGCCCGACCTCCGGGCGTATTATGCTGGATGGCCGCGACCTGATGACGCTGACGGCGGCAGAGTTGCGCCTTCAGCGTCAGCGCACCGGCATGATATTTCAGCATTTCAATTTACTGCATGCCAAAACGGTGGCAGAGAATATCGCCGTTCCGCTGGAAATCGCCGGAGTAAAAAAAACTGAGCGCCTGGCCCGGGTGGCAGAACTGCTGGCGCTGGTCGGCCTCAGTGACCGGCGCGATGCCTGGCCATCGCAGCTGTCCGGCGGCCAGAAGCAGCGGGTTGGTATTGCACGCGCTCTGGCGGCGAAACCGGACTATCTGCTGTGCGATGAAGCAACCAGTGCGCTGGACCCGGAAACCACCGGCTCAATTCTGGCGTTGCTGGACGACATTAATCGCCAGCTTGGGTTGACCATTGTGTTGATCACCCATGAACTGGAAGTGGTGAAAAGTATTTGTCATCACGCCGCGCTGCTGGAACACGGCAGGGTAGTGGAAAGCGGCGCCCTTGGGCAGCTGCTGCTCGATCCGTCGTCGAAGCTGCGTAGCCAGTTGTTGCACGATCGCGAAGCGGAAAGGGCATTTTTACGTAAACATGGCGTCAGAGAGGGGGCATTATGCGCGGTCGCGTAGACTGGGAAACGTTCTGGGATCTGATGCTGAACGCCACGCTGGAGACTCTCTATATGGTGGTTGTGGCAGCGTTGTTTACGGTGGCGATAGGTCTGCCGCTGGGCATCGTGCTGTTTATCACCCGCAAGGGGGGAATTCATCCGGCCGCTACGCTTAATCGCCTGTTAAGTGGGCTGGTCAATATCGGGCGCTCTTTGCCGTTTATCGTGCTGTTGATTGCGCTGATCCCTTTTACCCGGCTGATTATCGGTACCACGCTCGGCACCACCGCTGCGATTGTACCCATTACCATTGGCGCCTTTCCTTTTTTCGCGCGTATTGTGGAAAACGCGCTGGATGAAGTTGATAAGGGGCGGATTGAAGCCATTTTGTCGATGGGCGGCACCGGCTGGCATATCGTCAGTAAAGTGCTACTGCCGGAAGCGTTACCGGCCTTGCTGGCGGGAATTACCCTGACCACCGTGCTGCTGATCGGTTTTTCATCGATGGCGGGGGTGATAGGCGGCGGTGGTCTGGGAGATTTGGCGATTCGTTATGGTTATCAGCGTTTTAATAATCAGATTATGATCGGCACGGTGGTTACGCTGATTGTTCTGGTGCAGCTGGTGCAGACGCTGGGCGATCGGCTGGTGCGCTCGCTGGCGCATCGACGTTAAAGAGAGGTTTCCTTTAGGGCCTGGTTGGGTAACCGGCTGTGGATGCAGCCGGTAGTGGCGGGCATAAAAACCACCGATGGCTTTCAACAGACTGGATTTACCACAACCGCTGCCAACAATAAAATTCCGCAGTATCTTCTTTCTGAACGTCATATTTTTTCCCGCAGAGGTAAGGGCAAAGCCTGAAACGCTTGCCGGTTGAAAAACGGCATGAGATTAATATCGTGCAGAGTTATTCGCCGTTTGGAAACGGCTTTTTAGAAATAATATGTGCGTAAAAAACGACATGCTTTTTATTGCTTTATTTTTTTGAAAATCCGGCAAAGGAAAGGGTGAAATGATTATTGGAAAGAATGATTCCATAATGCGAGATTATTAAGTGGGTTATTAAACTGCAGCGGTAAATAAGGGGTAAAAATACAGTAATAATTAACTGGCAAGAATCAAAGATAAACTTGTCGATAAATCATTTCTTCATGATGCAGCTGTTTCAGAATGCTCTTAAATTATCATCATTCTGGCAGAAGCCAGAACAGGGTCTATACTGAACTGTGATGTCATCCGCAATTTGGTCAGAGAAAATGAATCAGGCAGGCAAAAATTATCGATCTGCGACAGGAGAAAAGCAGCGCAGTACCAGGAAAGAGCGCATTACCAGGAAAGAAAGTTGGCAGTCAACCACCTGTCGTCAGTTGCCCTGTTGTTTCCGCTTTCTTTCGCCGATAAATAATTTATTTCTGCCCCGACAGCAACTATTTTATTCTGGCATGACAATGCAGAACATTTTCCTGACCGGATTATTTCAGTCGTTATTTATCCGAATGATTAATCATCAAATTAACGTCTGCAATCTAATGCAGATCGGGAGAAGAGTGTGAGCAGAGAATCCGAAGGTTTCCCTTCTTTAAGTGGCGGCCTCTACGCGTTTTTCTTCGATGTCGATGGCACCTTAGCGGCTATCAAACCGCGCCCCGATGAAGTGTCGATTCCGGCAACGGTTCGCGCCACACTGCAAGCGTTATCCACTTTGAGCCACGGGGCGGTAGCGCTGATTTCCGGCAGGCCAGTTGAGCAACTGGATCAGTTGGCTGCCCCTTTTTACGCGCCGCTGGCTGGAGTTCATGGTGCTGAACGTCGCGATGCCACAGGTGAACTGCACCGTATCAGTTTGCCGGATGAGGTAGTGACGCAATTGCATGAAACCCTCAGCAGCAGTATCAGCAACTGGCCAGGTACGCAGCTTGAGACTAAAGGTATGGCTTTTGCCCTGCATTATCGTCAGGCAGAACAGTTTCAGGCGCAGGTTTTGCAACTGGCAGAGTCAATGGTGCAACGCTTTCCGATGCTGGCGCTGCAGCCGGGAAAATGCGTGGTGGAATTAAAACCGAAGGGAATCGATAAAGGCGCAGCGATAGCCGCCTTTATGCAGGAAGCGCCTTTCGCCGGGCGTATTCCGGTGTTTATTGGTGACGATCTGACAGATGAAGCCGGATTTCGTGTGGTTAATGCCATGAATGGCTTATCCGTAAAGGTCGGAGAGGGTTCAAGTCAGGCGCGCTTTCGGCTGAAAAATGTTGATGAAGTTTACAGCTGGCTTGAACAGATGAAATTACAATTAGATCAAGACAACCTCGGTAAGGAGTCAAGGTTATGAGTCGCTTAGTGGTCGTATCTAACCGTATCGCTGTTCCCGATGGTTCTAATAGTGCTGGTGGCCTGGCGGTCGGTATTCTGGATGCGCTGAAATCTACAGGTGGACTGTGGTTTGGCTGGAATGGTGAGATAAGCACTATCGCTGAAGAAGAACAAGAGCCGCTGGATATCGTCAAGCAAGATGGTATCACCTATGCCTCTTTCGGTCTGAGTCAGAACGACTACGACCTCTATTATTGCCAGTTTTCGAATACGGTTATCTGGCCCGCGTTTCACTATCGGTTAGATCTGGTGCAATACCAGCGTGAAGCCTGGGAAGGATATTGCCGCGTCAATGAATTACTGGCGGAACGTCTGCAACCGCTGGTGGAAGATGATGATATTCTGTGGATCCACGATTACCATCTGCTGCCGTTTGCAGCTGCCTGTCGCAAACTGGGAATGAATAATCGCATTGGCTTCTTCCTGCATATTCCTTTTCCTACGCCGGAAATTTTCAACGCTTTGCCGCCTCACGAAGAGCTGTTGCAGATGATGTGTGATTACGATCTGCTTGGGTTCCAGACTGATAGCGACCGCACCGCATTTCTCGACAGCCTGTCACTGCTGACTCAGGTTCAGAATAAAGGCGATAAGCAGCACCGTGCTTTTGGCAATGACTTTGCTACTGAGGTTTATCCGATTGGTATTGAGCCGGAAAGTATCAAAGAGATGGCTGAAGGGCCGTTGCCGCCGAAAATGGCCGCCATGAAGCGTGAGCTGGGCGATGCGAAAAATATCATTGCCTGCGAACGGCTGGATTATTCCAAGGGGCTACCGGAGCGTTTTCTGGCTTATGAAGCGCTGCTGGAGAACTTTCCAGAACATCGCGGCAATATTCGCTATTCGCAGATTGCGCCAACCTCACGTGGCGACGTGCAGGCGTATCAGGATATTCGTCATCAGCTGGAAACTGAAGCCGGGCGAATTAACGGTAAGTATGGCACGCTGGGCTGGACGCCGCTCTACTACCTGAACCAGCATTTTGATCGTCGCCTGTTGATGAAGATTTTCCGCCTGACCGATGTTGGTCTGGTCACGCCGCTACGTGACGGCATGAATCTGGTGGCGAAAGAGTATATTGCGGCGCAGGATCCGGATGACCCCGGCGTGCTGGTGTTATCGCGCTTTGCGGGTGCCGCCAATGAGCTTACCTCGGCGCTGATTGTCAATCCTTACGATCGTGACGAAGTGGCGGCGGCGCTGGATAAAGCCCTGACGATGTCGCGTACCGAACGCATCTCGCGCTATAACGATATGATGGCGGTATTGCGGGAAAACGATATTTCTCACTGGCGCGAAAGCTACCTGAAAGATTTGCAGGCGCTGGCACCGCGCACGGAAGATCATGAGATGAACCATAAAGTGGCAACCTTTCCACGCTTAGCCTGATAGCCGCGGCGAGACAGGACGGTAGTGAGGACGGCGTTTTGCCGTCCTTTTTTATTTAAGAAAACCCCATGCCCGCCGATAACTCCCTCAACGAACTGACATTAGCGATCAAACATTCACACTACTAATGTAATCCTCGGTTACATCTCTTTTCTCTCCATGATCAGAAATCTCTCCCTGTTAACAAAACGTTGCGGAAAGCTGCTTTAAACCTAATCACCGGTACCGCGGTTTTAGACGGAGTTTTTGAGGATATTTATCTAAGTGACTAATTTTTCAGGAACTATAACTGAATTAAACTAGCGTTTAATGCTTCAATGGCATTAATTCCCAACGGTATATGCTGTTAAATTGTCTTAACAGCGCAGCTGTGACAGGTTAAGAGTGAAAAGTGAGCTTTTTCAGCAGTCGAAAAGGTCACTGAACCATTCTTTAACAAAAAATGGCGTAATTGTTCTTTTATTAATCTAATCAACAGCTTCGCTGATGGGTTTTCGGCAATAATTTGGCTTAAAAGTGTGATGCAGATCACACTTTATCTAAAATTAAGTCGCTCGCTCGTTGTATGTGGAAATCCAACGGGATAGAGTTGCGCTGCTTTCAGAATATTCTTAAATATGTAAGCGAACGTCTCGAAGCATTATTCTTAGCTCACCCCCTCTGAGGAGCGTGAGCGACGACGACTTACTAAACCAGTACTCGGCACGATGCGTAATCATTCAGCATACGTTTGGCTGCTGCCACGTGTTTTTGCCATCTTTAGATTTACCAACCAGCAACCAGGGAAGCGGAATTTATCCCGTGAACGTTAAAAGTAGTGTCAGTCAGGATGGGAAATAATGGGTACATCAGAATTACTCAAACATATATACGACATTAATTTGTCCTATTTATTGCTTGCACAGCGTTTAATTAACCAGGATAAAGCTTCTGCCATGTTTCGCTTAGGTATCGATGAAGCGATGGCAGACTCGCTGGCGCAATTAACCTTACCGGAAATGGTAAAACTCGCTGAGACTAACCAGTTGGTTTGTCAGTTTCGCTTTAACGATCATCAAACCATCAGCCGCCTCACTCAGGAATCTCGCGTGGATGATTTACAGCAAATCCATACCGGCATTCTGCTATCCAGCCGTTTATTACGCGAAACTTCAGCACGAGTTGAAGATTTGTCGAAAAAGAGAGCGGGATAATGAGTGAAAAAAGTATTGTCCAGGAAGCTCGCGATATTCAACTGGCAATGGAATTAATTACTCTCGGTGCGCGTTTACAGATGTTAGAGAGCGAGACGCAGCTCAGTCGTGGCCGTTTAATAAAGTTGTATAAAGAGCTACGCGGCAGCCCACCGCCAAAAGGCATGTTGCCGTTCTCAACCGACTGGTTTATGACCTGGGAACAGAACATTCATGCCTCAATGTTCTGCAACGCCTGGCAGTTTCTGCTGAAAAGCGGCCTGTGTCATGGCGTCGATGCGGTGATCAAAGCTTATCGTTTGTACCTTGAGCAGTGTCCGCAGTCGGATGAGACGCCGCTGTTGGCGCTGACGCGCGCATGGACGCTGGTACGTTTTGTCGAAAGTGGCATGCTGGAACTCTCCAGCTGCAAATCCTGTCATGGCAGTTTTATCACTCATGCACACCAGCCGGCTGGCAGCTTCGTCTGTAGCCTGTGTCAGCCGCCATCTCGCGCGGTAAAAAGACGTAAACTTTCTGCGCAGCCTGCCGATAACACTCCACAACTGCTGGATGAACAGGTTAAACGCGCCGTTTAAGATTGTTCGAAACGTGGAATGACATCCAGCAGCGGTTTTTAACCGCTGCTTTTTTTTGCTCTGCGTTTACCGAATAACACCCTCGGCTCTCTGGCTTAACATCCACCAACACGTTGCGGACGTAAGGATTTATTGTGCTGGTTATTTTAGGTTATTTGCTGGTGATTGGTTCGGTGCTGGGGGGCTACATGATGGTGGGTGGTCATCTTGGCGCACTCTATCAACCTTCGGAATTGCTGATTATTGGGGGCGCAGGCATTGGCGCATTTATTGTCGGTAATAACGGAAAGTCGATCAAAGCGACCCTGAAAGCCTTGCCGCTGTTAATGCGCGGCTCTAAATATAACAAAGCGCTGTATATGGATCTGATGGCGTTGCTGTATCGCCTGATGGCGAAATCTCGACAGCAGGGCATGTTATCGCTGGAAAGAGATATCGAAAATCCGCGCGAAAGTGAAATCTTTGCTAATTACCCACGCATCCTTGCCGATAACCGTCTGGTGGACTTTATCACTGACTATCTGCGGTTAATGGTGAGCGGAAATATGAATGCGTTCGAAATCGAAGCGCTGATGGATGAAGAGATCGAAACCTACGAGCACGAATGCGACGTGCCGGCGCAGAGTCTGGCGGCAGTGGGTGATTCTTTACCTGCATTCGGTATTGTCGCCGCGGTAATGGGCGTGGTACACGCGCTGGCCTCAGCGGATCGTCCGGCCGCCGAGCTGGGGGCGCTGATTGCCCATGCGATGGTCGGTACTTTCCTCGGTATTTTACTGGCCTACGGTTTTATTTCGCCACTGGCATCGGTGCTGCGTCAGAAGTGTGCGGAAACGACCAAAATGATGCAGTGCATTAAAGTGACGCTGCTCTCCAGTCTGAACGGGTATGCGCCGCAGATTGCGGTGGAATTTGGCCGTAAGACGCTGTACTCCACCGAACGTCCCTCTTTCAGCGAACTGGAAGAGCACGTGCGTAATGCCAAATCACCGGCAAAACAGACTTCGGATCAGGACGCATGAAGAACAGCAGTCACCCCATCGTGCTGGTAAAGCGGCGCAAAGTGAAAAAACATGAGAGCTCGCATGGCTCATGGAAAATCGCTTACGCCGATTTTATGACAGCGATGATGGCGTTCTTTCTGGTGATGTGGTTGATTTCCATCGCCAATCCCAAAGAGCTGGTGCAGATTGCCGAATATTTTCGTACTCCGCTAAAGGTCGCGCTGAGTAACGGACCGCGCAGCAGTGACAGTGAAAGCCCGATCCCCGGCGGCGGTGATGATCCAACGCAGCAGCAGGGTGAAGTTAAAAAAGTGGTCGATATGGACGCGCAGAAACGCAAGCTGGATGAAATTCGCCTGAATCGTCTGCGTGAAAAACTCGATCAGCTGATTGAATCCGATCCCCGGTTGAAAGCGCTGCGCCCGCATCTGATCATCAATATGGTGGAGGAGGGGCTGCGTATTCAGATTGTCGACAGCCAGAACCGCCCGATGTTCAAAACCGGCAGTGTGCAGGTGGAGCCTTACATGCGCGATATCCTGCGGGCGATTGCACCCATTCTTAACGATATTCCTAACCGCATCAGTCTCGCCGGACATACCGATGATTTTCAGTATGCCGGAGGCGATCGTGGTTACAGCAACTGGGAACTCTCAGCCGATCGCGCCAATGCCTCGCGGCGTGAGCTGGTAACCGGCGGGCTGGCGAGCAGCAAAATGCTGCGCGTAGTGGGGATGGCCGACACCATGAAGCTGAAAAATCGCGGCGGTAATGATGCGGTAAACCGCCGAATTAGTTTGCTGGTATTAAATCACGATACCGAAGCGCAAATCGAAAAAGAGAACGCCGAAAGTGATGCGGTGCAGATTAACGATGCCGCAAGTATTAAACAAATTACCGTTCCGGCTGAACCGTCGGATGCGGCATTAACCCCAGACCATCAACCTGTACAGGCCGCGCCGAAGACTGCGCCACAGCCGGTGAGCTCGTTACCGACGGTGGCGGAGATTCCGTCGCAGCCTAATCGCGACTCACAGCCGAGGTGATACCGTGAGCATGGATATTAGCGATTTTTACCAGACGTTTTTCGATGAGGCTGACGAATTACTGGCCGACATGGAACAACACCTGCTGGGATTAGACCCACAGCAGCCCGATTCGGAGCAGCTGAATGCCATTTTCCGTGCGGCCCATTCGATAAAAGGCGGAGCGGGTACTTTTGGTTTCACTGTCTTACAGGAAACCACGCATATTCTGGAGAACATTCTCGACGGTGCGCGCCGCGGTGAAATGCAGCTCAGTACCGACATCATCAACCTGTTTTTGGAAACCAAAGATATTATGCAGGAACAGTTAGATGCCTGTAAAACCGCCCAGGAACCTGACGCAGAAAGTTTTGAATATATCTGTCAGGCGTTGCGCCAACTGGCGCTGGAGGCCAAAGGCGAAGTTATTGAACCGGCAAAACCGCTGACGCTGGTGACCGAAGCGCAACCGGCCACGGTTGTTCCCGCCGGTTTGCGGCTGGCGCTGGTCGACCTTAAACCGAGCGAAGTGTCACTGATGCTGGATGAGCTGGCTAATCTTGGCACCGTCAGTGAGGTGAAGAAAGGTGAAACCTCACTGGAGGCGACGCTGATTTCCTCGGTCGATAAAGATGACATTGTGGCGGTGCTCTGTTTTGTGATTGAAGAGTCACAAATCCGTTTTCCGGATGCAGCAACCCCAGCGCCACAGCCAGAAATCGCCGATAAACCGTCAGAAAATCTGGCTACCGTCAGCCCTGTCACGCCGGCGCTCAAGCCAGAAGTGAAAAAATCCGCGCCCGCCCGCAGCAGCGAGTCGGGCAGCATCCGCGTGGCGGTAGAAAAGGTCGATCAGCTGATCAATCTGGTCGGCGAGCTGGTGATCACTCAGTCAATGCTGGCGCAGCGATCCGGCGAGCTGGATCCGGTTAATCACGGTGACCTGCTAAACAGTATGGGGCAGCTGGAGCGCAATGCGCGTGACCTGCAAGAGTCGGTGATGTCGATTCGTATGATGCCGATGGAGTACGTATTCAGTCGCTTCCCTCGCTTGGTGCGCGACCTGGCCAGCAAGCTGGGTAAAGAGGTGGAACTGACGCTGTCAGGCAGCTCGACCGAGCTGGATAAGAGTTTAATCGAACGGATTATCGATCCGCTGACTCACCTGGTGCGTAACAGCCTCGACCACGGCATTGAATCGCCGGAAAAGCGCCTGCTGGCGGGTAAACATGCCTGCGGCAACCTGACGCTTTCTGCTGAACATCAGGGTGGCAATATCTGTATCGAAGTCAGCGATGACGGCGCGGGCCTTAACCGTGAACGCATTCTGGCTAAAGCACTCTCCTGCGGGCTACCGGTCAGTGAATCAATGAGCGATGAAGAGGTCGGCATGCTGATTTTTGCACCTGGCTTCTCTACCGCTGAGCAGGTCACCGACGTGTCCGGGCGCGGCGTCGGTATGGACGTTGTGAAACGTAATATTCAGGAGATGGGAGGCCACGTCGAGATCGGTTCGAAGCCGGGCAAAGGCACCACCATTCGTATTTTGCTGCCGCTGACGCTGGCGATCCTCGACGGCATGTCGGTGCGGGTCGCGGAAGAGGTGTTTATCCTGCCTCTGAATGCGGTGATGGAGTCACTGCAACCGCTGGCAGCAGATCTGCATCCGCTGGCCGGTGGCGAACGCGTGCTGGAAGTACGCGGCGAGTATCTGCCGCTGGTGGAGTTGTGGAACGTATTTGATGTGCAGGGCGCGAAGACGGAAGCAACGCAGGGCATCGTGGTTATTCTGCAAAGTGCCGGAAAACGCTATGCGCTGCTGGTCGATCAGCTGATTGGTCAGCACCAGGTGGTGGTGAAAAACCTTGAGAGCAACTACCGCAAAGTGCCGGGTATTTCTGCCGCCACCATCCTCGGCGATGGCAGCGTGGCGCTGATTGTTGATGTCTCAGCCCTGCAATCTTTAAACCGAGAAAAGCGTGTGGCCGGCGTCGCAGCTTAACTAAATGATTAAGGTAGACCTATGACTGGAATGGCAAACGTTACCAAACTGGCTGGCGAAACGGTAGGCCAGGAGTTCCTGGTATTTACGCTGGGTGATGAAGAATACGGTATCGATATTTTGAAGGTGCAGGAGATTCGCGGTTACGATCAGGTTACGCGCATCGCCAATACCCCGGCATTTATTAAAGGCGTCACGAATTTGCGCGGTGTCATCGTACCGATTATCGATCTGCGGATTAAATTTGCTCAGCCGGGTGTCGAATATAACGATAACACCGTGGTGATCGTGCTGAATCTGCAACATCGCGTCGTGGGAATTGTGGTTGATGGCGTTTCTGATGTGCTGTCTCTGACGCATGAGCAGATTCGTCCGGCTCCTGAATTTGCCGTCACTATGTCGACGGAATACCTTACCGGACTGGGCGCGCTGGGCGAGCGGATGCTGATCCTCGTTGATATCGAAAAGCTACTGAGCAGCGAAGAGATGGCGCTGATGGATAATCTGCGCAGCGCATAATAATTTAATCATCTCCGGGGCGGCATTCGGTCGCCCCAACCGTAAAGGTTCCTTATTTGCTGCCGATAACATCAACAGATGGCAAATGTAATAAGGGACGGTATGTTTAAGCGTATGAAAGTTGTGACCAGCCTGATTGTGGTTCTGGTCGTGTTCGGCTCACTGCAATTAATCTCCGGCGGTCTGTTTTTTCAGGCTTTAAAGAGTGATAAAGCAAATTTCACTATCACTGAGCAATTGCGCCGCGAGCAGACAAATCTGACCGCGTCATGGATTGCTTTGGTTCAAACCCGTAATACCCTCAACCGCGCCGGTCTGCGCTACATGCTCGATTCAAATCAGATGGGCAGTGGTGACACCGTAGCGGATCTCCTGAAGCTGGCGAAAACTCAGCTGGCACTGGCAGAGCAGCAATATGCCGAGTACAGCGCTGAATTGCCGGACGATGTGAAAGCACTCAGTCACGTTAAAGCAGTCACAGAGAATTACACCATTCTGCACGGTGCACTTAACGATCTGATTAAGCTGATGGCCGAAGGCAATATCAAAGAGTTTTTCGATCAACCCACTCAGGGCTACCAAAACGGTTTTGAGGCCGCTTACAACAGCTGGCTGAATAATACCGCTGCGCTGTTTGCTGAAGGGTCGGCGGAAAACGATCAGGCTTACAACCAGGCGATCTGGGTGCTGGCGATTGTCTTCGTGGTTTTGCTGGCCGTAATGGCGGTGGTGTGGAGCGGTATGCATCACATTCTGCTGCGTCCGCTGAATGCCACCATCAGCCATATTCGCCATATTGCCAGCGGCGACCTGACACAAACCATTGAAGTTGAGGGACGCAACGAGATGAGCCAGCTGGCTTCCAGCCTGCAACATATGCAGCAGGAGCTGGTAAACACCGTCGGTGATGTGCGCGACGGTTCCGATGCAATCTTCACCGGTGCCAGCGAAATCTCTGCTGGAAACAACGATCTGTCGGCGCGAACCGAGGAGCAGGCTGCCTCGCTGGAACAGACTGCCGCCAGCATGGAGCAACTGACGGCGACGGTGAAACAGAACGCTGAGAATGCCCGCCAGGCGTCGCAGCTGGCGCTCAGTGCCTCAGAAACCGCGCAAAAGGGCGGTAAAGTGGTCGATGGCGTGGTGAAAACCATGAGTGATATTGCCGGTAGTTCGAAGAAGATTGCCGATATTATCAGCGTAATCGATGGTATTGCCTTCCAGACCAATATTCTGGCGCTAAACGCGGCGGTGGAAGCGGCGCGTGCCGGTGAGCAGGGGCGTGGTTTTGCGGTAGTGGCGGGAGAGGTGCGCAGTCTGGCGCAGCGTAGCGCCCAGGCAGCAAAAGAGATTAAAGCGCTGATTGAAGATTCCGTCAGTCGCGTCGATACCGGCTCGGTGCTGGTGGAAAGTGCCGGAGAGACCATGCATGACATCGTCAGCGCGGTGACGCGCGTGACCGATATTATGGCGGAAATAGCGTCGGCATCCGACGAGCAGAGTCGCGGTATCGACCAGGTGGGGCAGGCGGTTACCGAGATGGATCGGGTTACCCAGCAGAATGCGTCACTGGTTGAAGAGTCCGCTGCCGCTGCGGCAGCGCTGGAAGAACAGGCCAGCCGACTGTCACAAGCGGTATCGGTGTTCAGAATTCGTAAAGAATTCGCCGCACGCGCCGTTAATGTCAGTACCGCCAGTAAATCTGCTCCGAGTTCTGCTTCGGTGATCGCCGCGCGTAAGCCGGTCACTAAAGTCTCTGAAGAGAACTGGGAAACATTCTGATTGGTTAATTGCTGCCGCCCGTAACGGGCGGCATGGCCCCGGAGGTCGTGATGTTTAGCCGTATTCGTGTCTCTGCTACGTTGATTTTTATCCTTGCCGTGTTTTGCCTGATGCAAATTGTCAGCAGTGGTTTGTCATTCAACTCTTTTCGTCAGGATGCGAATAACCTTTACCAGGTCGATACCAGCGGTCAGCAGCGTGATGCGCTGAGTCAGAGCTGGGCCTCGTTACTCAGCGCACGCGTGACCCTGAGTCGTGCCGGTACGCGTGCGGCGTTAAGTTTGCCGCGTGATCAGGTCACCAGCCTGATGGCGGGTGCGCAGCGCGATCTGGATAGCGCTGATAAAACCTTTCAACGTTTTCTCGCCATTCCGCGGATGACACCGGAAGGTGAGGCGATGACCAAAGAGATCAAAGCCAGCTATGACAACTATCACCACGAGCTGGCTCAGCTGATTGTCTATTTAGAGAACTATCAGCTTCAGGATTTTCTCGATGCGCCCACCCAGAAGTCGCAGGATAACTTTCTTGTGCAGTACAACCGCTGGATGCTGCATATCAGCGGTATCGTTGAGCACGCTAAACATCAAAGCCATGATTTTTATACCCAGTCGAAGTGGATATTTGCCGGTGCGGTTACGCTGTCGCTGCTGATGACGCTGCTGGCGCTGGGCTGGCTGAAACAGGCGTTAATCACCCCACTGACGCGTATGCGCGATCATTTTTCCCGTATTGCCTCCGGCAACCTTGGCGGCAACATTGAACAGCGCGGAAGTAATGAAATCGGCCAACTGTTTACCGGGCTGCGCGATATGCAAAGTCGTTTGGCTGAAACCGTCGTGCAGGTGCGTGAGGGTAGCGAAACCATGCAGGTGGGAATTCGTGAAATCGCCAGCGGCAACAATGATTTATCAGCGCGCACCGAGCAGCAGGCTTCGTCGCTGGCAGAAACTGCCGCCAGTATGGAGCAGCTAACCGCCACGGTTACTGCCAATGCAGATAATGCGCGTCAGGCATCGCAGCTGGCCCGTGATGCTTCCGCCACCGCGCATAAAGGCGGTTCGCTGACCGGAAATGTGGTCGCGACTATGCATCAGATAGCCACCAGTTCGAAGAAAATTGCTGATATTACCAGTGTAATCGATGGTATTGCCTTTCAGACTAATATCCTGGCGCTCAACGCGGCGGTAGAAGCGGCGCGTGCCGGCGAGCAGGGGCGTGGTTTTGCGGTGGTGGCGGGTGAAGTGCGCAACCTTGCGCAGCGCAGCGCGCAGGCGGCAAAAGAGATCAAGGTGCTGATTGAAGAGTCGGCCAGCCGGGTAAATCAGGGGTCGACGTTGGTGGCTTCTGCGGGTGAAACCATGGAAGAGATCGTTCAGTCGGTTACCCGGGTTAACGACATCATGGGCGAAATCGCCTCGGCGTCGGATGAGCAGCGTCGCGGCATCGAACAGGTGGCGCAGGCCGTCAGTCAGATGGATCAGGTCACGCAACAGAACGCGGCGTTGGTCGAGCAAGCGGCGGCGGCCACCGAGGCGCTTGAAGCACAGGCCGAAAACCTCAGTGAAGTGGTGACAAGATTCTCTGTCGATGACGTTACCGATACTGGCGATTTTCAGGCGCTGGCTTCCGGGCATAACAGCGCGGTCTTAACCTCTTAATCAGCGATAAGCTGGATGGCCCTTAAATGAAAAAAACGACGTTGCTGGCACCGTCTGAAAACACCACTTTGCTGTCGCAAATGGTGCAGCGCCTGCCGTTATCGGATACGCATTTTCGTCGTATCAGTCAGCTGATTTATCAGCGAGCTGGCATCGTCCTCGCCGACCATAAACGCGAAATGGTTTATAACCGCCTGGTGCGTCGGCTGCGTATGTTGAATATTGATGACTTTGGTCGCTACCTCGCGCTACTGGAGAACGATGTTAACAGTGCGGAGTGGCAGGCGTTTATTAATGCGCTGACCACCAACCTGACGGCTTTTTTCCGTGAGGCGCACCATTTTCCCATTCTGGCAGAGCATGCCAAACGGCGTAACGGCAGCTTTAACGTCTGGAGCACCGCCGCCTCGACCGGCGAAGAGCCATGGTCGATCGCGATGACGCTGGCCGAAACCCTCGGGGCCGGGCCGGGTAAATTTCAGGTGCACGCCAGCGATATTGATACTCAGGTGCTGGAGAAAGCGCTGGCCGGAGTTTATCGGCAGGAGGAGTTGCGCACGCTTTCACCCCAGCAGTTGCAGCGCTTCTTCCTTCGCGGCACCGGCCCGCATCAGGGCATGGTGCGGGTGCGTTCGGAACTGGCTGGCATGGTGAATTATGCCCAGCTTAACCTGCTGGCGCCGGAGTGGGCGCTACCGGGCCCGTTTGACGCAATATTCTGTCGTAACGTAATGATCTACTTCGATAAAGAGACCCAGGAAAAGATCCTGCGCCGTTTCGTTCCGCTATTGAAGCCGGGTGGTTTGCTGTTCGCCGGTCATTCAGAAAACTTTAGCCAGATAAGCAAAGAGTTTTATCTGCGAGGACAAACGGTCTACGGGCTGACTAAGGAAAGATAATGAGCAAAATCACCGTGATGTGCGTTGATGACTCCGCGCTGATGCGGCAGTTGATGACCGAAATTATTAACAGTCATCCGGATATGGAGATGGTGGCCACCGCGCCCGATCCGCTGGCCGCACGCGATTTAATCAAACAGTTCAATCCGCAAGTGTTGACGCTGGACGTTGAAATGCCGCGCATGGATGGCCTCGACTTTCTTGAAAAGCTGATGCGCCTGCGGCCGATGCCGGTGGTGATGGTGTCTTCACTGACCGCGAAAGGCTCTGAAGTCACCCTGCGTGCGCTGGAGCTGGGAGCCGTCGATTTTGTTACTAAGCCGCAGCTTGGCATTCGTGAAGGAATGCTGGCTTATAGCCAGATGATTGCCGACAAAGTGCGCGCCGCTGCACGCGCCAGGTTGCATGTGCGCCCGACCCAGACGGTGCCTGCGATGCTGAAAGCCGGGCCGCTTCTGAGCAGTGAAAAGCTGATTGCGATTGGCGCGTCGACCGGTGGCACTGAGGCGATTCGTCATGTGCTGCAACCGCTACCGGTGACCAGTCCGGCACTGCTGATTACCCAGCATATGCCGCCGGGCTTCACCCGATCGTTTGCCGAGCGACTGAATAAACTGTGCCAGATCACGGTGAAAGAGGCCGAGGATGGCGAGCGTATTTTGCCCGGTCACGCCTATATTGCGCCGGGTGCGATGCACCTTGAGCTGGCGCGCAGCGGGGCCAACTATCAGGTACGGCTGAATGATGGCCCGGCGGTTAACCGCCATAAACCGTCGGTGGACGTGCTGTTTAACTCAGTGGCGCACTATGCCGGGCGCAATGCGGTTGGCGTGATCCTGACCGGTATGGGCAGTGATGGCGCGGCCGGACTGAAGACGATGCATCAGGCGGGTGCCTGGACCATCGCCCAGAGCGAAGCGAGCTGTGTAGTTTTCGGCATGCCGCGTGAGGCTATCGCACACGGGGGTGTCAGTGAAGTGGTGGATCTTCACCAAATCAGTCAGCACATGCTGGCAAAAAATAGCGCCGGACAGGCATTGCGAATTTAGTGCAATCCCGTCCCGCGATTCAGATCAAAACAGGAGTAGATATGGTCGATAAAAATATGCGCTTTTTGGTGGTAGATGACTTCAGTACGATGCGTCGTATTGTGCGTAACCTTCTGAAAGAGTTGGGATTCAATAATGTTGAAGAAGCGGAAGATGGCGCAGATGCCTTGAATAAACTGCGTGCCGGTAGTTTTGATTTTGTTATTTCCGACTGGAATATGCCGAATATTGACGGGCTGGAGCTGCTGAAAACCATACGTGCGGACGCGGCGATGGCCGCGCTGCCGGTGCTGATGGTGACGGCAGAAGCCAAGAAAGAGAACATTATTGCGGCTGCTCAGGCGGGAGCCAGCGGCTATGTGGTTAAACCTTTCACTGCCGCAACCCTGGAAGAGAAGTTAAATAAAATCTTCGAAAAACTGGGCATGTAAGGAGACGTGATGAGCGAACTTCTGAAACCAAATGTCGATGCTGCCTCGGCGCATGACATCATTTCGCGCATTGGCTCACTGACGCGTATGCTGCGTGACAGCCTGCGCGAACTGGGGCTGGACCAGGCGATTGCGGAAGCGGCTGAAGCCATTCCTGACGCCCGTGACCGCCTTGATTATGTGGTACAGATGACGGCGCAGGCGGCAGAGCGGGCGCTGAACAGCGTCGAGGCTTCTCAGCCACGTCAGACGTTGCTGGAGAACGGGGCAAAACAGCTGAAAGGGCGCTGGGACGAGTGGTTCGAAAATCCGATAGCGCTGTCAGATGCACGTTCGCTGGTAACGGATACCCGGGGATATCTGGAATCGGTACCGGACCATACGGCGTTTACCAATGCCCAGCTAATGGAAATCATGATGGCGCAGGATTTCCAGGATCTTACCGGCCAGGTAATTAAACGCATGATGGATGTGATCCAGGAGATTGAGCGTCAGCTACTGATGGTGCTGCTTGAAAATATCCCTGAAGGCAGTGCTCGTCAGAAAAAAGAGAGCGACAGTCTGCTGAATGGCCCACAGATGAACGCTGCTGCGCCGGGCGTGGTGGCGAATCAGGATCAGGTTGACGATCTGCTGGATAGCCTCGGTTTTTGATCTTCCCCTCACGGGTCGCCAGCACGCGACCCGTTTTTCCCTTTCCCGCCATCCTTAAAATAACCGCTATTTTTCTTCTCTGATCGCGCAATCAGACTGATGAGGTTTTGGCATGCTAATGCCCTGAAATTCCGTCGAAACAGGTTTGCTGCCGTGTCTCAAGACAGTGATGAGGAAAAAACCGAAGCCCCCACACCCCACCGATTAGAAAAAGCGCGTGCGGAGGGGCAAATTCCGCGTTCGCGCGAAATGACCTCATTATTGATGCTGTTAGTCGGCGTCATGATCCTCTGGCTGGGCGGTGAACCGATGGCGCGCCAGCTGGCGGCGATGGTCTCTTCCGGTCTGAATTTTGATCACAGCATTATCAGCGATGATAAGCAGAGTATTCGCCATATCAGTTCGCTGCTCGGGCAGGCCGTCTGGGCGCTGTTGCCGGTGATGAGCGGACTGGTGCTGGTGGCGATTGCTGCACCCATGATGCTCGGCGGCATTGTGTTGAGTGGCAAAGCGATCAAAGTCGATTTCGGCAAGCTTAATCCGCTGAAAGGGCTGAAGCGGATGATTGCGGCTCAAGCCTGGGCCGAACTGTTAAAAGCGATTCTGAAAGCGGTACTGGTGGGCAGCGTCACCGGCTGGTATCTGTGGAGCAGCTGGCCGGAGATGCTGCGTCTGATCACCGAGTCGCCCTTTGCCGCGTTAAGCCATGCGCTGAATATGATTGCGATCTGCGGGCTGTTCATTCTGCTTGGCCTGATCCCGATGGTCGGTTTTGATGTGTTCTGGCAGCTCTGGAGCTACTTTAAGCAGCTGCGCATGACGCGTCAGGAAATTCGTGACGAATTTAAGCAGCAAGAGGGCGATCCGCATATCAAAGGGCGCATACGCCAGGCGATGCACGCCGCCGCGCGCCGCCGCATGATGGCTGATGTGCCGAAAGCGGACGTGATTGTCACCAACCCGACCCACTACTCGGTAGCCTTGCAGTATGACGAAAAGAAAATGAGCGCGCCGAAAGTGTTGGCAAAAGGAGCCGGAGAGATTGCGCTGCGTATTCGTGAGATCGGTCAGCAAAATCGAATACCACTGCTGGAAGCGCCGCCGTTGGCACGCGCGCTCTGGCGACACAGTGAAATTGGCCAGCATATTCCCGGCACGCTGTATGCCGCGGTGGCGGAAGTGCTGGCATGGGTCTGGCAACTGAAGCGCTGGAAAGTGGAAGGCGGCCTGATTCCCAAGAAACCTGAACGTTTGCCGGTGCCGGAAGCACTGGACTTTGCTGGAGAGAAAAAAACTGATGGCTAATCTGGCCGCATTATTACGGTTGCCGGGCAACTTTAAAGATACCCAGTGGCAGGTGCTGGCCGGGCCAATCCTGATCCTGATGATTCTGTCGATGATGGTGTTACCGTTACCGGCATTTATTCTCGACTTACTGTTTACCTTCAATATTGCCTTGTCGATTATGGTGCTGCTGGTGGCAATGTTCACCCAGCGCACGCTGGAGTTTGCCGCCTTTCCCACCATTCTGCTGTTCTCGACCTTACTGCGTCTGGCGCTGAATGTGGCATCCACCCGAATTATTCTGATGGACGGTCATACCGGAGCCGCCGCCGCCGGGCAGGTGGTCGAAGCCTTCGGCCACTTTCTGGTGGGCGGCAACTTTGCCATTGGTATCGTGGTATTTATTATCCTCGTAATTATCAACTTTATGGTGATCACCAAAGGTGCCGGACGTATCGCTGAAGTTGGCGCGCGTTTTGTGCTGGACGGCATGCCCGGTAAGCAGATGGCGATTGACGCCGATCTGAATGCCGGCCTGATTGGCGAAGATGAAGCGAAACAACGCCGATCTGACGTCACCCAGGAAGCCGATTTTTACGGCTCGATGGACGGGGCGAGTAAGTTTGTGCGCGGTGATGCCATTGCCGGCATTATGATCATGATTATCAATATTATCGGTGGCCTGCTGGTCGGCGTCGTGCAGCATAATATGCCGTTGGGCCATGCGGCAGAAACCTATACGTTGTTAACCATTGGTGATGGTCTGGTTGCGCAGATTCCGGCTCTGGTGATTTCCACCGCCGCCGGTGTGATCGTCACTCGTGTCAGTACCGAGCAGGATGTGGGTGAGCAGATGGTCACCCAGCTGTTTAACAATCCACGGGTAATGTTGTTAAGCGCCGGGGTGCTGGGGATGCTTGGACTGGTGCCGGGAATGCCAAATCTGGTATTCCTGCTGTTTACCGCCGCTTTGCTGGGGCTTGCCTGGTATATGCGCGGAAAAGAGATGGCACCAAAAGCGACACCGCAGGCGGTAGCCAAACCGCAAGAGAGCTCGGCGGCGGTCGAAGCCTCATGGACTGATGTCCAGTTGGAAGATGCGCTGGGTATGGAAGTGGGCTATCGCCTGATTCCGATGGTCGATTTTCAGCAGGATGGCGAACTGCTTGGTCGTATCCGCAGCATCCGTAAAAAGTTTGCGCAGGAAGTCGGTTTTCTGCCGCCGGTGGTGCATATTCGCGACAATATGGATCTGCCGCCAGCGCGCTACCGGATCCTGATGAAAGGGGTAGAAATTGGCAGCGGCGATGCCTGGCCGGGGCGCTGGATGGCGATTAATCCGGGAACTGCGGCGGGCAGTCTGCCGGGTGAAGCGACGGTCGATCCGGCCTTTGGGCTGGCCGCGGTGTGGATTGAAAGTGCGCTGAAAGAGCAGGCGCAAATTCAGGGCTATACCGTAGTGGAAGCCAGTACCGTAGTGGCTACCCATCTCAACCATCTGATTGGCCAGTACTCCAGCGAGCTGTTTGGCCGTCAGGAAGCGCAGCAATTGCTGGATCGCGTGGCGCAAGAGATGCCAAAACTGACGGAAGACCTGGTGCCCGGCGTGGTTACGCTGACCACGCTGCATAAAGTGCTGCAAAATCTGCTGGCGGAACGGGTATCGATACGCGATATGCGCACCATTATTGAAACGCTGGCGGAGCATGCGCCGGTCCAGCCCGATCCCAATGAGTTAACCTCGGTGGTGCGGGTAGCGTTGGGTCGTGCCATCACTCAGCAATGGTTCCCGGGCAGCGATGAAGTGCAGGTGATTGGGCTGGATACCTCGCTGGAGCGCTTGCTGTTGCAGGCATTGCAGGGTGGCGGAGGGCTGGAACCTGGGCTTGCCGATCGGCTGCTGGATCAAGCGCAGCAGGCGTTACAACGTCAGGAAACGCTGGGCGCGCCGCCGGTACTGTTGGTCAATCATCCGCTACGCGCATTGCTGGCCCGCTTCCTGCGCCGCAATCTGCCCCAGCTGATGGTGCTGTCGAATCTGGAACTGACCGATAACCGTCAGATTCGTATGACGTCAACCATCGGCGGTCATTGATGCTGCGGCTGACAGTGTTAAGTATGCTGTGGCTGCCGACCCTTGCGCTGGCGGCTTCCGGCGGCTGGAGCGCCAGCGGAACCGGTGCGGCGCTGAGTCAGCGCGGCGTGCAGGCCTCTTCACCGGCATTGTCGCCACCTGCGCCGGTAGCGGGAATGATGACGGCAGTGTACTGGCAATATCAGCTGACCGGGCCGACACCAGCCGGGATGCAGGTCCGGCTATGCTCGGCTAGCCGCTGTGTGGCAATAGAAGGCAGCAGCGGATCGACGCGCGGCCTGAGCAATGTACCGGCTAACGAGAGTCTGCGTTTTGTGTTTTATGTCGAAGGGAAGGGGCGGTTATTTCCGGTGCTGAGGGTATTAAGCAATCAGGTAATGGTGAATTACCAGCAGTAATCCCGGGGCGTTTTTTAGAGGCGACGTTTTCGCCGCCCCTAAGAAATAGCGGCTGTTTACATCCGTTCTACTGTTTCAATACCGAGTGTATCCAGGCCTTGCTTCAGCGTCTTCGCGGTGAGCAGCGCCAGTTTCAGACGGCTCTGACGCGTTTGTTCATCTTCTGCCGCCAGAATCGGGCAATGCTCATAAAAGCCTGAGAACAATCCTGCCAGATCGTACAGATAAGCACACATCACATGCGGCATACCGTCGCGTGCCACCTGCAAAATGGTCTCTTCAAATTGCAGCAGGCGCGCCGCCAGTGCCGCTTCACGATCTTCGGTGATGTTTACGGATCCGCTAACGTCGGCTAACCCGATGCCAGCCTTACGGAACACCGACAGTACGCGGGTATAGGCATATTGCATATAAGGCGCGGTGTTACCTTCGAAGGCCAGCATATTGTCCCAGTCGAAGATATAGTCGGTGGTGCGGCTTTTCGACAGGTCGGCATATTTCACCGCGCCGATACCGACGGTATTTGCCAGCGCTTTCAGTTCGTCAGCAGGCATATCCGGATTTTTCTCGCCGACCAGTTTGGTGGCGCGTTCAACCGCTTCATCCAGCAGATCGGACAGCTTGATGGTGCCGCCGGAGCGGGTTTTAAATGGACGACCATCTTTGCCCAGCATCATACCGAACATATGGTGTTCCAGCGGAATGCTCTGCGGTACATAACCGGCTTTGCGCACAATGGTCCACGCCTGCATCAGGTGTTGATGCTGACGTGAATCGATGTAATACAGCACACGGTCGGCGTGCAGCGTTTCGTAACGATATTTGGCGCAGGCGATATCGGTAGTGGTGTACAGGTAGCCGCCATCCTTTTTCTGGATGATCACGCCCATCGGTTCGCCTTCCTTGTTTTTATACTCATCAAGGAACACCACGGTGGCGCCTTCACTCTCAACCGCCAGGCCTTTTGCTTTCAGATCGGCAACAATGCCCGGTAGCATTGAGTTATACAGGCTTTCACCCATTACATCATCACGGGTCAGCGTCACATTCAGGCGGTTGTAGACCAGCTGATTTTGCGTCATGGTGATATCGACCAGCTTTTTCCACATTGCCAGGCAATATTCATCGCCGCTCTGCAGCTTCACCACGTAATTACGGGCGCGCACCGCGAACTCTTCGTCTTCGTCGTAGGTCTTTTTCGCTTCACGATAGAAGTTTTCCAGGTCGGCCAGCGCGATATCGCCATGCTGTTCGTTCTGCTGTTTTTCGAGGAAAGCAATCAGCATGCCGAACTGGGTACCCCAGTCGCCGACGTGGTTAGCGCGAATAACCTTATGGCCGAGAAACTCCAGCGTACGCGCCGAGGCATCACCAATAATGGTTGAGCGGACGTGACCGACGTGCATCTCTTTTGCCACGTTTGGCGCTGAGTAGTCGATAACGATGGTCTGTGCTGGCTGGCGGGCAACGCCGAGACGCGGATCGCTGACGGCGGCATCAACTTGCTGTGACAGCCACTGACGGTCAAGAAAAATGTTAATAAAGCCAGGACCGGCGATTTCAACTTTGCTGGCAATTCCATTCAGATCGAGATGCTGTAACACCTGTTCTGCCAGTTGTCGTGGCTGCTGCCCCAGTTTCTTTGCCACGGCCATGATGCCGTTAGCCTGATAGTCACCAAACTGGACTTTTGCCGACTGGCGGACCTGTGGTTCGCAATCTGCTGGCGCGCCAACAGCGACCATCGCCTGACTGACTTTGTCTGAAAGAAGAGCCTGAATATTCACCGGGATACCTTAATATGCTGAAAAGGCTCGTCTGCTGGCAGATCGAGCCATTGTCATCGCGTCACCTGACAGCTAATCGTGATGCTGTACAATGGCGCCGCGGAAAAATAAGGGGAAAAGTATACTGTATTTGGATCGAGGCGTCAGCAGCTGGTGGTGTGATGGAAACAACGATGTTCATGTTTCCATCAAATACACGAATTCTTAACGACGACGGGACTGGCGGTGTGGGTTGACGACCAGCTTGTTATTACGCATCTTCCAGTGACGAATAATAGCAAAGCCCATCAGCGCGATTAAGATTGCGACCACGATTAACATAAACATATGTGTTATTCCTTGTGAGATGGTGGTCGCAATCTATAAGAAAATAAGATTCAAGGCAAACAATAAGTTACAATTTAGGATTTGGCTGACATTCTCAGGAATATTCTTAAATAACATGATATTAAAAGTTAAAAAATTACGTTTATATGGTTAAAAAAGTCAGTAAGTTGCAAGATTGACACTCTTTTAGATTAACTGATAAATATAATTGACGATAAACGGTTTTTTTATATCTTTACTGCTTGCGAGCGTTGTGTGGCGGGCAGTTAATAAATAAGACAATTACTCATTATCTGGAGAAAATGTGTTGCCACTGAATTGTGTAGAGGAACTTAAGGACCTGGCGGAAGACTTACCACGCTTCGCGCAGGCACTGGAGCAGTTAGCTCAGCTGTTAGGGCTGGAGTTATCCCAGCTTGAAGCCGATCATATTTCAGTGCGCTGCCATCAGAACACCACGGCAGAGCGCTGGAAAAGCGGCTTTTTGCAGATTGGAGAGCTGTTCTCGGAGAATCAAATTAATGGTCGGGCGATCTGTCTGTTTGAGTTAAGAGAACCGTTAAAGATTGGCAGCTGGCAATTAAACGTTATTGAACTGCCGTGGCCCGGTAATAAGCTGTATCGCCATGAGGGCTGGGAGCATGTTGAAATTGTGCTGCGTGGCGATGTGAAGACGCTGGGCGCACGTGCGCTGGCGTTGCTGTCTGACGAAGGGTTAGCGCAACCCAATATTTCAATTAAATCCAGCTCTCCGCACGGGGAGGGTGAACGCCTGCCTAATCCCACGCTGGCGGTAACCGATGGCAAAATTACCATCAAGTTCCATCCCTGGAGCCTGAAGGAAATAGTTGCCAGCGAACAGCATGATTAAAGCGTACTGACTGCGCGCTCCATGCGGCTGATGGCTTCATTCAGCGTGGCGCGGGTACAGCCAAAGTTAAAGCGCACAAAGCCGTCATCGCCAAAATCACGTCCCGGAGAAAAACCGAGGCCGTGGTTTTCAAAAAACAGCGCCGGACTGGCGACCGGCAGTTGCTGCGCATTGATCCAGCCAAGATAGGTGCCTTCCGGCGAAGCCAGCGATAATCCTTCGATGGCATTGACGCGCTCAACCAACAGATCGCGATTGCCGCGCAGATAATCCAGTTGGGCATCAAGCCAGGGCTGCCCGTCGCGCCAGGCAGCTGTTGCCGCCACCCGCGCCAGAATATCGGTTTCCGGTACCATGCCTTTGCGCTGGCGATTAAAACGTTCACGCAGCGCTTTATTGGGGATAATGGCCAGTGACGCGCCCAATCCGGCGATGTTAAAGCTTTTTGACGGCGAGAGCAGCGTCACTGAACGTTGCGCCGCGTCTTCGCTAAGCGAAGCAAACGGAATATGCTGCACGCCAGGTTCGAGGATCAAATCGCAGTGAATCTCATCGGAACAGACAATTAAATCATGACGCTGTGCAAATGCCAGCTGTGCCTCCAGCTCATCCCGGCGATACACCGTGCCGCCAGGATTCTGCGGATTACACAACATCAGCAATTTCTCATTGCCTGAGAGCTGTGCGGCACCCGCTTCCAGATCCATCAGCCATCGGCCCTGTTCCAGCCGCAGTTGCAGATTCAGCTGGGAGCGCTCGGCCAGTTTTGCCGCCAGGCGGAACGGCGGATAGATTGGTGTTGGCGCAATAGTGCCCTGGCTGGCGTCGGTAAAAGAACGTACGCAGAGGTTCAGTCCGCTGACGATACCCGGCAAAAACACCAGCCAGTCTGCTTCCACCTGCCAGCCATAGCGCTCAGACATTCGTTGTATCACGATATTAATCAGTTCATGCGGTGTGTCGCCATAGCCAAATATACCGTGTGCGACGCGCTGCTGTAATGCGTCAATGATACAGTCCGGGGAGCGAAAGTCGCTGTCGGCGATCCATAATGGCAATACGTCACGATCGCCATATTTATGCCACTTAACGCTATCGCTGTGACGTCGGTCTATCCATTGATCAAAATTGAATGCCATGATGAAGATTCCCGTTAATATAACCAGCAAAAGCCAGCCTAACCGAGAATCTGAAAACCAGCCAGCAGTCATTAAACAGGAGGATGCGATGACGAAATTGGAAGTATGCTGCTACGGAGTGGATTGCGCGATAACCGCTCAGCAGGCCGGAGCGGATCGCATTGAACTCTGTGCCGCACCGAAAGAGGGAGGGCTGACGCCATCTTACGGCAGTCTTAAAGTGGCGCGTGAACAGTTGACCATCCCGGTTCATCCAATTGTGCGTCCTCGCGGCGGCGATTTCTGTTATTCCCTGGCGGAATTTAACGCGATGAAATCTGACGTGGTGGCCATTCGTGAGCTGGGTTTTCCCGGCGTAGTGATTGGCATGCTGGATGAAGACGCCCATATAGATATGGTGAAAATGCGCCAGATTATGGCGCTGTGCGGCGAGATGGCGGTGACCTTCCATCGCGCTTTCGACCTGTGCCACAGCCCGAAACGCGCGCTGGATGAGTTGACCGACCTGGGGGTTGCGCGCATTCTGACTTCGGGCCAGCAACAGAGTGCTGAAAGCGGAATTGCATTACTTAAGGAACTAACGCATATCAGTGAAGGTCCAATGATTATGGCGGGTGCTGGAGTCAGGCTTAGTAACCTGCAAAAGTTCCTCGACGTGGGCATTAAAGAGCTGCACAGCTCGGCCAGTCGTCTGGTGCCATCGCCAATGCGTTACCGGAAAGCGGGTGTTTCAATGTGTTCAGACGCCGAAACCGATGAATTCAGCCGTTATTGTGTCGACGGCGATGTGGTCGAAGCGATGAAGGGCATTATCAATATGAACGCCGTCCGGGTCGCCTGACAATCAAACCGATTTTTGCCGCGCAGCACGCCGTTACACAGGCGTGATGTTTGCAAGTACCAGGCCCCAGCATTTTGCTGGGGCTTTTTTTATGTCGCGAGTCTGGCTTCTTCAGCGAAAAAAACCGCTCTGCTGAAAGCGGTTATCGCTATACTTATAGCTTAATCATCAGGAAGTTCAGACGTCCGGAGAGCATAATGAACAGAACTATTCCAGCTTGTCTGAGCATCATCGCCTTGAGTGCGCCACTGAGTTTTAATGTCAGTGGCGCGGAGTCGTGCCCGGCTGATAGCAAGGCAGCAAATGACAGTAACAGCGTGATTATGTTGGGCGGCACCTCGAAAGGTGAAGTACGGCAGTTCGTGGTTGGCGAGTTTGGTAAAGATGTCGATCTGCAAAAGCGCCTGCTCGGGCAATTTGATCGCTGCGGTAATCTGACCGTTGCCGATATCAGCTATGACAAAAATGAAGGCAATGTGCAGCTAAAGATGGAGCAGCATATTGCGCGCGTGATCGATGGCTGGCAGGCAGAATACTCTTACTCGATAATGGTTCAGCAACAGGGTAAAGCTGTTGAAGTCAGTAATAAGCAGGGCATCATTAACTACAAGGTGGGAAAAAGGGGCAATATCACCAGCGCTACCGATATCTTTACCAGTATGGGTGAAAAAGGTTTTACCGAGACGACCTACAGCCACGATGACAATCTTCGTCTGCTGAAAAGCGTGGCGCGCGGCACCGATAATCTGACCAATGGCGAATATCATTATCAGTGGAATGATAAAGGGCAGGTATCAACCACTACCTCGGCGAAAAGCAAAGAGACATACACCTACGATAAACAGAATCGTGAGCTGCGGCTGCACAGTGTCACCACTACGCCAGTTGGCGTGATTACCGCAATTGATGAGTGCCAGTCATGGGATGATATCGGTAACTGTACGCTGAGTTATTCGCGTGAAACCGAAGTTATGGACAAATTAACCGTCAAACGTAACCTGAGCGCGGCGTATCGCTTTGAGTACTGGGATGAGGAAAACAAGTAGTGGTGTTTACTGCGTGCATGGTATAGCTGGTTAAGATTTGGACAGTAGGGGGGGGCGGTCGGGCTGGGGCTGTGTGTTTATCGGTTTTGCCGCAAAACTTGCGTTGTCGAAACGATAAAAATGAGGCCGGTATTATCCGGCCCAACTGATTTATGGCTTTCTGGCTACCAGTACCGCCCGCAGCGGGGCAGGATAACCTTCAACAGTTTTCGTTGCATCCTCAGGATCAAGAAATTCTGCCAGCGATTCACTGGTCATCCAGTCGGTTCTGCGCTGTTCATCGGTGCTGGTGACGGAGTAATCGACGACGCGGACATCTTCAAAACCACACTTCTCCAGCCAGTTTTTTAACGCGCCGGTCGACGGAATAAAGTAAACGTTTCGCATCTGCGCATAACGCTCGCCCGGTACCAGTACCGCCTGGTCATCACCCTCAATCACCAGCGTTTCCAGCACTAACTCACCACCGCTGACCAGCTGGTTTTTGAGCTGGAACAGATGATCCAGTGGCGACCGGCGATGATAGAGCACGCCCATCGAGAACACGGTATCAAAGGCTTTTAATTCTGGCAGCTGCTCGATACCCAGCGGCAACAGATGCGCACGTTGATCGTTACCGAGTAATTTTCGTACCGCTTCGAACTGGCAGAGAAACAGTTGCATCGGATCGATACCGACAACAAAATTCGCGCCGGCACCCAGCATACGCCACATGTGATAGCCGCTGCCGCAGCCAACATCCAGCACCGTGCGGCCAGCCAGCGGTGAAATATGCGGTAAGACCCGTTGCCATTTCCAGTCAGAGCGCCACTCGGTATCGATTTCGGTGCCATAGAGCGAGTAAGGGCCTTTGCGCCACGGCATCAGGTTGCGCAGCAATTTGTCGATACCGGCACGTTGACGGTCGGTAAGGTTGCTGGTGTCCGCGCTGACGCTGTGCAGCAAATCAAGGCGTTCCGGCTCCAGCAGCGGTAAATATTCCACTGCTTTATGCCAGTTTTTAAAATGGCCGTGCAGATTTTCCCGCTGCCAGCTGGCAATTTGCGCCGGCAGCGTTTCCAGCCATGGTGCCAGTGGGCCTTTAGCAATTAACTGATAAAAGTTACCGAAATCGATCATGCATCACTCGCTTTGACGGCAATCAGTGAGCCGAAGTTAAAACACTGGAACCACAGTTCCGCATGTTCGAAACCGGCGTTATGCAGACGCTGTTTATGGGTTTCGACGCTGTCGGTCAGCATAACGTTTTCCAGCATGCTGCGTTTCTGGCTGATTTCCAGCTCGCTGTAACCGTTGGCGCGTTTAAAATCATGATGCATATTAAACAGCAGCTCGCCAACCTGGTGATCTTCAAAGCTGAACTTTTCAGACAGCACCAGCGCGCCGCCAGGTTTCAGCCCCTGATAGATAGTATTCAGCAGTTGCTGACGCTCGTCAGGCTCAAGAAATTGCAGGGTGAAATTCAGTACCACCATTGAGGCATTTTCGATATTAATTGCGCGAATATCCGCTTCAATTACCTCTACCGGCGTGTCGGCACGGAAGGCGTCAATATGGCGACGGCAGCGTTCTACCATCGCAGGTGAGTTATCGACGGCAATAATCTGACAACCTTCGGCCTGAATATTACGGCGTACTGACAGAGTCGCGGCACCCAGTGAACAGCCAAGATCGTAAACCCGGCTGTGTGGCTGCACAAAGCGTTCGGCCAGCATGCCAATCATCGAAATGATATTGGAATAGCCTGGCACCGAGCGCTGAATCATATCAGGGAAAACTTCAGCTACGCGCTCATCAAAGGTCCAGTCACCAAGCTTTGCTATTGGCGCGGAGAAAAGCGTATCGCGGTTAGACATAACGGTAAATCCGGTGAACAACGGAAAGGGCGCTATTTTGGCAGAAAGCGGCGCGGGCTGCACCTTTTCTGCCATTTCAGGTCAATTATCGCAGAGTAAGAATCAGATCCCATGGCATAAACAGGAGATTACAGATAACCATGCCGATTAACGCCAGACCGGTTATCAGCATGCCATTACGACGCCAGTACATAATACTGTGATGCATTCCCCAGCCATGCATGGCGCGGCCCGCGAAGAAAAACAGCCCACACAGATGCAACATCCAGATATCTGCGCCGTTCATCTCCATCATTACCAGCAGTAACAGCGCAATGGGGATATTTTCCATTGCGTTACCGTGAATACGCATTGCGATTTGTAATTCATAGAATCCACCATCGCCATGTGCGACGCGATACTGACGGCGCAAACGGATCACATCAATGGACAATTTGATTAAAAACAGTGCCCCAAGCACGACATAAAGCGCGCTGACCATGCTGAACTCCAGTAAGGAAAAGTTGTTGCTGCGCACATCATAGCCGGGAATTGTAAAGGTGTCGCCGGACAACGCGGTAACAGTTTAGGGTTTCTTTAGTCAGCCGCTAAAATAACTGAGCCTGTTGTGGCCAGTCCGGGGCAGAGCCAATCTCAGGCATCGCCTGCTGCAGGTGTGGCCACAGGAACTGAATCAGCGTCAGCGCTTCGCCAATATCGGGAGTGTGAATAAACAGCCACGGCTGCCCTTGTTGGCGCCATGCGGGCAATTTTGCCAGCCATGCGGCGAAAAACGGCAGGTTAGCCGCGGGATCTTCGCCGCCGATAAAGCGTATCATCGGATTGCTGGCGGTCATTACCGCATGTGGCGGCACTTTGGGCTTTTTTCGCTGGGCATCAATGACTGCCGCCAACGATGAAGTTGACGCGTGCACCGGCCGACTGTCCAGAATCACCCGATTGACGCCGCGCTGATGTAATCCACGGTTAAACGCCTGTTCGGCCTCGCCTTTGGCAAAGAAAGCCGGATGGCGCACTTCAACGCCATACTGAAACGCCTGCGGCAGTTTATCAAGAAATGCCCACAGCGCTGGCAGCTCATCCGGACCAAAAGCCGAAGGAAGTTGCAGCCAGTACTGACCAATACGCCGGGCGAGTGGATCGAGCGTGCGGAAAAACTCCTCGGTCAGGTCATCACAGCCGCGCAACGCCGCCTTATGGCTGATGGTGGAGGGAAATTTAAAACAGAAGCGAAAATCGTCATCGGTCATATCGCGCCAGCGCAGGACAATTTCCGGCTTAGGCAGCGCATACAGGGTAGTATTCCCTTCAACACAGTTAAAATAACGGGCGTAATCCGCCAGCGTGACGATTCCCAGCTTTTTCCACTGCGGATGCTGCCACTGCGGCAGACCGAGGTATAACGGTTTCATCTCCGTCTCCGAAATGTCAGGCAAAAGAGAGAGATTAGCGATAAAGCGCGCATCAGGCGACCATAAAGGTGTCGTGATGCGGCGAATTTTGTTAGTTTTTTCTGATAAACCCCGGTGTGCGAGCATCAATCGTTGAGATCTGGCGCGGTTGTGGCGCTCAGCTCTTATCGCACTGGCGATTTTACATTATAATGCCTGCCTTTTTCTGGGCAGCGTCTGCCCGACGTGTCTGGTAATTAGCTGATTATTGCCAGATGGGTACTATCAAAAGACGACTTAAATGCTGCGCGTGCAGCAGCGATGAAGTTAAAAGGATATCGTTATGCGTACTGAGTATTGCGGACAGATCAATCTGTCTCATGTAGGCCAGCAAGTGACACTGTGCGGTTGGGTCAATCGTCGCCGCGATTTGGGCAGTCTGATCTTTATTGATATGCGCGACCGTGAAGGCATCGTTCAGGTGTTCTTCGACCCAGACCGTCAGGATGCATTCAACCTGGCTTCTGAACTGCGTAACGAATTCTGCATTCAGATTACCGGCACCGTGCGTGCGCGTGATGAGAAGAATAAAAACAGCGATATGGCGACCGGTGAGATTGAAGTTTTCGCCACCGATTTAGTCATTATCAACCGCTCTGAGCCGCTGCCGCTGGATTCTAACCACGAAAACAGTGAAGAAGCGCGTCTGAAATATCGCTATCTCGATCTGCGTCGCCCGGATATGGCTAACCGACTGAAAGCGCGCGCGAAAATCACCAGCTTTGTGCGTCGCTTTATGGACGATAACGGTTTCCTCGATATCGAAACGCCCATGCTGACCAAAGCAACGCCAGAAGGCGCACGTGATTATCTGGTGCCAAGCCGGGTACATAAAGGCAAGTTCTATGCGCTGCCGCAGTCACCTCAGCTGTTTAAACAGCTGCTGATGATGTCCGGCTTTGACCGCTACTATCAGATTGTGAAATGTTTCCGTGACGAAGATCTGCGTGCCGATCGTCAGCCAGAATTTACCCAAATCGACGTCGAAACCTCCTTTATGACCGCGCCTCAGGTGCGTGAAGCGATGGAGCGTCTGGTACGCGAACTGTGGCTGGATGTTAAAGGCGTTGAGCTGGGTGATTTCCCGCAGATGACTTTTGCAGAAGCAATGCGCCGCTACGGTTCAGATAAGCCCGATCTGCGTAACCCGATGGAGCTGGTGGACGTTGCTGACCTGCTGAAAGCGGTTGAGTTTAAGGTGTTCTCCGGCCCGGCGAATGATGCCAAAGGTCGCGTAGCAGCGCTGCGCGTGCCGGGTGGCGCGACCCTGAGCCGCAAGCAGATCGACGAATATGGCAAATTTATTGAGATCTACGGTGCTAAAGGTCTGGCGTATATTAAGGTTAATGAGCGTGCTAATGGCCTGGAAGGTATTCAAAGCCCGATCGCTAAATTCCTTAACGCTGAGATCGTTGAAGCGATTCTGGCTCGCACCGGCGCTGCCGATGGCGATATGATTTTCTTTGGTGCGGATAGCGCTAAAGTGGTGACTGATGCGCTGGGCGCACTGCGTCTGAAACTCGGTCGCGATCTGAAAATCACTCAGGAAGGCAGCTGGGCACCGCTGTGGGTAATTGACTTCCCAATGTTTGAAGATGATGGTGAAGACGGCCTGACGGCGATGCATCATCCGTTTACCGCGCCAAAAGATATGACGCCGGAACAGCTGAAAAATCTGCCGGAAACGGCGATTGCGAACGCCTACGATATGGTGATTAACGGTTATGAAGTGGGTGGCGGTTCCGTACGTATCCACAACAGCCAGATGCAGCAAACGGTGTTCAGCATTCTCGGTATTAACGAGCAGGAGCAGCGCGAGAAGTTCGGCTTCCTGCTGGATGCATTGAAGTACGGTACGCCGCCGCACGCCGGTCTGGCATTTGGTCTGGATCGCCTGGTGATGTTGTTGACCGGCACCGACAATATCCGTGATGTTATTGCCTTCCCGAAAACCACTGCTGCGGCTTGTCTGATGACCGAAGCACCAAGTTTCGCCAACCCGGCTGGGCTGGAAGAGTTGGGCATTCAGGTGGTGAAGAAGGAAAAGCCTGAGAGCAACTGATATGGCATATAAGCAGCCCGTCTCGGTGTTGGTGGTGATCTTCGCCCGCGACACCCGGCGGGTGCTGATGCTACAGCGGCGTGACGATGCGGCGTTCTGGCAATCGGTTACCGGCAGCCTTGAACAGGATGAAATGCCGGTGCAAACCGCGCTGCGCGAAGTGCAGGAAGAAGTGGCAATTGATATCAACGCTGAACAGCTCACATTGGTTGACTGCCAGCGCCAGATAGAATTCGAAATCTTTCCGCACTTTCGCCATCGCTATGCGCCGGATGTGACCCACTGCCGCGAGCACTGGTTCACGCTGGCGCTGCCGACGGAACGGGAAGTGGCGATTAGCGAGCATCTGGCTTTTCAGTGGCTCGAAGCCTGCGACGCCGCGCTGCTGACCAAGTCCTGGAGTAATCGCCAGGCGATAGAAGAATTTGTGATTTAAGTTTTGTTTCGAGGAGAAAGCGAAAAATGGCAGGCCATAGTAAATGGGCGAACACTAAACATCGCAAAGCGGCACAGGATGCCAAACGCGGTAAAATCTTCACCAAGATCATCCGTGAGCTGGTGACTGCCGCTAAGCTTGGCGGTGGCGATCCGGACTCCAACCCACGTTTGCGTGCGGCAATGGATAAAGCGCTGTCTAACAACATGACGCGCGATACCATGAACCGTGCGGTAGCGCGTGGTGTCGGTGGTGATGATGACAGCAACATGGAAACCATCATCTACGAAGGCTACGGCCCTGGCGGCACTGCCGTGATGGTTGAGTGTCTGAGTGATAATCGTAATCGTACCGTATCTGAAGTGCGTCACGCCTTCACCAAAACTGGCGGCAACCTCGGAACCGACGGTTCCGTGGCGTATCTGTTCACCAAAAAAGGGGTGATCACCTTCGCACCTGGCCTGGATGAAGATACCGTGATGGACGCTGCGCTGGAAGCCGGTGCTGACGACGTAGTGACTTACGATGACGGCGCAATTGACGTCTTCACCGCCTGGGAATCGCTGGGCGCGGTGAAAGATGCGCTGGAAGCCGCCGGTCTGACGGCAGATTCTGCTGAAGTCTCCATGATCCCTTCGACCAAGGCCGATATGGATGAAGAGACCGCGCCGAAACTGCTGCGCCTGATTGATATGCTGGAAGACTGCGACGACGTGCAGGAAGTTTACCATAACGGTGAAATTTCTGATGAGGTGGCGGCTACGCTGTAATGGCGTTGACTGGCATGTTACTGCACACCACCGGAGGCGCGTGATGGCAATTATTCTGGGTATTGACCCTGGCTCACGCGTGACCGGTTACGGTGTGATTCGACAGGTGGGGCGGCAGCTGACTTATCTCGGCAGCGGCTGTATTCGTACTAACGTTACCGATCTGCCGTCGCGCCTGAAGCTGATTTATGCGGGCGTCAGCGAAATTATTACGCAGTTTCAGCCGGAGTATTTCGCCATTGAGCAGGTATTTATGGCGAAAAATGCGGATTCAGCCCTGAAACTGGGACAGGCACGCGGAGCCGCGATAGTCGCGGCGGTAAACCAGGATTTACCGGTGTTTGAATATGCCGCGCGTCAGGTGAAACAGACGGTGGTCGGTATCGGCAGCGCCGAGAAAAGTCAGGTGCAGCATATGGTGCGCACCTTACTTAAACTGGCGGCTAATCCACAGTCCGATGCCGCCGATGCACTGGCAATTGCTATCACCCACTGTCACGTCAGTCAGAACGCCAGCAGGCTGAGTGAAACTCGATTGCAGCTGACACGCGGGCGTCTGCGTCCCTGACAGGCTGGATATTCATCCAGCCTTTTTTATGTTATAAACAGCCATATTCCCTCATTATCCAAAGGAAGCAAACGTGATAGGTCGTCTGAGAGGCATTATTCTTGAGAAACAGCCGCCGCAGGTATTAATTGAAGCCAGCGGCGTGGGTTATGAAGTGCATATGCCGATGACCTGTTTTTATGAGCTTCCTGAACTGAACCACGAAGCGATTATCTTCACCCACTTTGTGGTGCGTGAAGATGCGCAGCTGCTGTTTGGTTTTAACAGCAAGCAAGAGCGAGCGCTGTTTCGCGAGCTGATCAAAGTTAACGGCGTCGGGCCAAAACTGGCGCTGGCAATCCTGTCCGGTATGTCGGCGCAGCAGTTTGTGACCGCTGTCGAACGCGAAGAGATTGCCGCGCTGGTGAAGCTGCCGGGTGTCGGCAAGAAAACCGCCGAACGCCTGGTGGTGGAAATGAAGGATCGCTTTAAAGGTATGCATGGCGATCTGTTCTCTGCGGATTCGACCTTCGCGCTGACCAGTGAAAGCCCGGCACCTGCTGCTAATGATGCAGAGGGTGAGGCGGTCTCTGCACTGGTCGCCCTTGGCTACAAACCGCAGGAAGCCAGCAAAATGATCAGTAAAGTAGGCCGTGCTGGTGCCGACTGTGAAACGCTGATCCGTGAAGCCCTGCGCGCAGCTATTTGAGGTAAAGCATGATTGAAGCCGATCGTCTGGTATCGCCGGGCGCTATCACCGAAGAAGAGGTGATTGACCGCGCCATCCGTCCTAAGCTGCTGGCAGAGTATGTTGGTCAGCCGCAGGTGCGCGAGCAGATGGAGATCTTTATTAAAGCGGCGAAAATGCGTGGTGATGCGCTGGATCACCTGCTGATTTTTGGCCCGCCAGGGCTGGGAAAAACCACGCTGGCGAATATTGTCGCTAATGAGATGGGGGTGAATCTGCGTACCACCTCCGGTCCGGTATTGGAAAAAGCCGGGGATCTGGCGGCAATGCTGACCAACCTCGAACCCCACGACGTGCTGTTTATCGATGAAATTCACCGGTTATCGCCGGTGGTTGAAGAGGTGCTTTATCCGGCGATGGAAGATTATCAGCTGGATATTATGATCGGCGAAGGCCCGGCGGCCCGCTCAATTAAACTCGATCTCCCTCCCTTTACCCTGATTGGTGCGACTACCCGCGCCGGTTCACTGACGTCACCACTGCGCGACCGCTTCGGCATAGTGCAGCGCCTGGAGTTTTACCGGGTTGAGGATTTACAGCATATCGTCGGACGCAGCGCCGCCTGTCTTGGGCTGGATCTCAGCGCTGAGGGAGCACTGGAAATTGCCCGGCGTGCGCGTGGAACGCCGCGTATCGCCAACCGCCTGTTGCGTCGCGTACGCGACTTCTCAGAAGTGCGTGCCAATGGCGAGTTAAGTGGTGACGTAGCCGCTAAAGCGCTGGATATGCTGAATGTCGATACCGAAGGGTTCGACTATATGGACCGGAAATTACTGATGGCGATCATTGATAAATTCACCGGCGGCCCGGTAGGGCTGGATAACCTGGCGGCGGCAATTGGTGAAGAGCGTGAAACCATTGAGGACGTGCTGGAACCCTATCTGATTCAACAGGGCTTTATTCAACGCACTCCGCGTGGTCGTATTGCCACCCAGCATGCTTATAAACACTTTGGTATTACCCGCGAATAATTTTACGGGCGGCGAGAATGTTCAGCCGCCCGCAGATAAACGCCGACTACACGGCCGGCTTCTTCACCATACTCAGCACAAACATTGCTGCTGCACACAGCACTACTGACGGACCGGCTGGCGTGTCATAAAACGCCGAGAAGGTCAGGCCACCGGTTACCGCCATAACGCCAATTGCCACGGCTACGGCCGCCATCTGTTCGGGCGAGCGGGCAAAACGACGCGCGGTTGCCGCTGGAATAATCAGCAGCGAGGTGATGATCAGCGCACCAACGAACTTCATTGAGACGCCAATGGTCAGTGCGGTTACCAACATCAGCAGCAGTTTGGTGCGCTGAATATTCACACCGTCTACCTGCGCCATTTCCGGACTGATGGTGATCGACAGCAGCGCGCGCCACTGCCAGGCAAGAATCGCCAGCACCAACGCCACCCCGGCAGCAATGGCGATCAGATCGACCGGCGTAACTGACAGCAGATCGCCAAACAGGTAAGCCATTAAATCAACCCGCACATTAGACATCAGGCTGACGACCACCAGACCCAGCGACAGCGCGCTGTGCGCCATGATCCCCAGCAGGGTGTCGATCGCCAGATGCGGACGACGCTCCAGCCATACCAGCCCGAGCGACAGCAGCAGGGTGACGGCAATAACGGCATAAAAAGGATTGATATTCAGCAGCAGGCCAAAGGCCACCCCCAGCAGGGAAGCGTGTGCCAGCGTATCGCCAAAATAAGACATCCGACGCCAGACAACGAATGAGCCAAGCGGGCCAGCAGCCAGTGCCAGCATGATGCCGCCCAGCCAGCCAGGCAGTAACAGTTCAATCATGACGGGCCCTGTCCTTTACGCAGAATAATGCGTCCCTGAAGATCGTGACGATGATTATGGTGATGGCGATAAATAGCCAGCTGCTCGGCTCCGCGCGGGCCAAACATCGAAATAAACTCCGGATGCTGCGACACCACTTCCGGCGTGCCGGAACAGCAGATATGGTGATTCAGGCACAGTACCTCATCGGTTTTCGCCATCACCAGATGCAGATCGTGTGAAACCATCAGCACGCCGCAGTTAAGCTCGCGGCGCAGCTGATCGATCAGATCATACAGCGCGACCTGGCCGTTAACGTCAACACCCTGGGTAGGTTCGTCCAGCACCAATAATTGCGGATTATTCAGTAGCGCCCGCGCCAGCAGTACGCGCTGAGTTTCACCGCCGGAGAGTTTTTGCAGTGGGTATTCAAGTAAATGCCCGGCCTGTACCCGCTTCAGGGCTGGCAGAATATCGGCTTTTTTGACCGTCGGACGCAGCCGCATAAAGCGATCAACCGTCAGAGGCAGCGTGGAGTCGAGGTGCAGTTTTTGCGGCACATAGCCAATGCGCAAACCGTTGGGTCTGTCCAGTTTGCCTGAACCAGGGGCAATAAGCCCCAGCACTACGCGTACCAGCGTAGATTTTCCGGCACCGTTTGGGCCAAGCAGCGTCAGAATGCGTCCGGGTTCCAGCTTAAGTGAAACATCAGACAGCACGCGACGTTGACCAAAGGTCACCGAGATGTTTTCCAGCGTTACAAGTGAGGACATTATCGATTACAGGTTGCAGAAGATATCGAATGTTATAATATCACACTACTTCCGCTAACCACGATGGATTGACGCATTATGTTACACAATAAAAACCGCTTTATGACTGCCCTGTTGACCCTGGGTTTTACCGCTTCGCTTGCTATGCCTGCCTCGGCTGCGGTAGTGGCCTCGATTAAGCCACTTGGTTTTATCGCAGCGGCGATTGCCGACGGTGTTACGCCGGTCGAAGTGCTGCTGCCTGATGGTGCATCAGAGCATGACTACGCACTGCGTCCATCCGACGTCAAACGCTTGCAGAGCGCGGATCTTGTGGTGTGGGTCGGCCCTGAAATGGAAGCTTTTTTAACCAAATCCGCCAGCGGTTTACCGGCGAAAAAGAACCTCGAGCTGGCTGCTTTAACCGGGGTTAAACCGCTGCTGATTCGCGGTGCTGAAGACGATGAACATCATGAAGATGGCCATGCAGACCATGATGAAGAGGGGCACGATCACCATCATCACGGTGAATATAATATGCACCTCTGGTTATCCCCAGAAATAGCAAGGCAATCTGCGGTTGCAATCCACCAAAAATTATTGGAACTTATGCCGCAAAGCAAGGACAAACTAGACGCCAACCTACAGAACTTTGAGGTTAGCCTGGCGAAATTTGACCAGCAGATTAGTTCCGAGCTTGCTCCAGTGAAGGGGAAGGGATATTTCGTTTTTCATGATGCTTACAGCTACTTTGAAAAACACTACGGGCTGTCGCCTTTAGGGCATTTTACCGTGAATCCTGAGATCCAGCCTGGTGCCCAGCGATTACATCAAATACGAACACAGTTGGTTGAGCAGAAAGCCGTTTGCGTTTTCGCTGAACCACAATTCAGGCCGGCCGTCATCGATGCCGTCGCCCGAGGAACTTCTGTGCGAAAAGGCACCTTGGATCCGTTGGGGATGGGTATCAGCTTAACTAAAGACAGCTATGTGAAATTCCTCTCACAGCTGTCGAGCCAGTATGTGAGCTGCCTGAAAGGAGCATAGAGGAATAGTAAATAGTGCAGCAGATAGCCCGCTCTGTCGCCATGGCGTTCAACAACTTACCACGTCCCCACCGCATCATGCTGGGGTCGCTTACTGTCGTTACACTGGCCGTCGCTGTCTGGCGGCCTTACGTTTATCATCCCGGCGAAAACCCGATCGTTAAGCATATTGAACTGGAAAAAAGCGAGCTGCGTACCTTGCTGCCGGAAGCCAGTGAACCGATCGATCAGCCGACTCCGGCCCCGGAAGAAGATATTCCCAAAGACGAAATCGATGAAGATGTTCAGAATGAGTCGGGCACTCACGATTATACCGTCTCTACAGGCGACACCCTGAGCAGTATCCTTAATCAGTACGGTATTGATATGTCTGATATCAACCAGCTGGCTAAAGCGGATAAAGACCTGCGTAATCTGAAAATCGGCCAGCAAATTTCCTGGACTCTGACTGACGATGGTCAGCTACAGCGTATGACCTGGGAAATGTCGCGCCGTGAAACCCGTACCTATGATCGCTCCGGCAATGGTTTTAAAGCCACCAGCGAAATGCAGCAGGGCGAATGGAAAAACAGCGTGCTCAGCGGCACGGTGAACGGCAGCTTTGTCAGCAGCGCGCGTAAAGCCGGGCTGAGCAGCGGCGAAGCCAGTGCGGTGATCAAGGCAATGCAGTGGCAAATGGATTTCCGCAAACTGCGCAGCGGTGACAAATTCTCGGTATTGATGTCACGCGAAATGATGGATGGCAAAAGTGAACAGAGCCATCTGTTAGGCGTTCGATTGAATACCGGCGGCAAAGACTACTACGCGATTCGTGCCGAAGACGGCAAATTCTACGATCGCAGCGGTTCTGGCCTGGCGCGTGGCTTTATGCGCTTCCCAACCGTTAAGCAGTATCGCGTCTCCTCGAACTTTAATCCACGTCGCCTTAATCCGGTGACCGGCCGTATTGCTCCGCATAAGGGCGTCGATTTTGCCCTTCCGGTCGGCACGCCAGTGCTGGCGGTGGGTGATGGTGAAGTGGTGGTGGCGAAGCGCAGCGGTGGGGCCGGTAACTATGTGGCAATCCGCCACGGTCGTCAGTATATGACGCGCTATATGCACCTGAAAAAACTGCTGGTTAAGCCAGGCGACAAGGTGAAGCGTGGCGATCGTATTGCGCTGTCCGGCAACACGGGGCGTTCAACCGGTCCGCACCTGCATTATGAAATCTGGATTAATAACCAGGCCGTTAACCCACTAACGGCAAAACTGCCGCGCTCTGAAGGACTGACAGGTAAGGATCGCAGAGATTATCTGGCGCAGGTCAAAGAGGTGGTTCCGCAGCTGAGACTGAACTAAGTCCGGCATGCAGTAAAAAACCGACGGCGCGGGCTGTCGGTTTTTTTTCGTCTGTGTTCGGGAATGATTGCAAATTTGCCTGTCAGCACTATCATTAGCCGGTTATTGTTTGAGGCGAGTGCATGGAAAACAGAAAAAAAAGTAGTGTTGAATTTATTCCCGTCTTTCAAAAGGCTTTCCTTAAACCGAAATACTGGGGTGTCTGGCTGGCAATCGGTGCTTGTGCCGGTATGGCGATGCTGCCTGCGCGCGTCCGTGACCCTATTTTAGGTGGGCTGGGGCGCACCGCCGGTAAGTTTGCCCGCAGTGCGCGCCGTCGTGCGCAAATCAATCTGTTTTACTGCCTGCCAGAGCTGCCAGAACAGCAGCGTGAAGCGATTATTGACCAGATGTTTGCGGTGGCGCCGCAGTCGATGGTAATGATGGCCGAGCTGGCGCTGCGCAAGCCAGAACATGTGCGTGACCGCGTTGAGTGGCACGGCAAAGAGATTATTGAGGGCTTGCGTGCTGAACAGCAGAACGTAATTTTCCTCGTGCCACATGGCTGGGCGGTCGATATTCCGGCGATGTTGATGGCGTCAGAAGGCCAGAAAATGGCCGCGATGTTCCACAACCAGCGCAATGAGCTGGTTGATTATATGTGGAATGCAGTACGCCGCCGCTTTGGTGGCCGGATGCATGCCCGTAATGACGGCATCAAGCCGTTTATCAGTTCAGTGCGTCAGGGCTACTGGGGCTACTACTTGCCCGATCAGGATCACGGCGCGGAACACAGTGAATTTGTCGATTTCTTTGCCACCTATAAGGCAACGCTGCCGGCGATAGGCCGTCTGATGAAAGTGTGCCGGGCGAAAGTCGTGCCGCTGTTCCCGGTTTATGACAGCAAAACGCATAAGCTGCATGTGCATATCCGTCCGCCAATGGATGATTTGCTTGAGGCGGATGATAAAACGCTGGCGCGTCGGATGAATGAAGAGGTCGAAATCTTTGTCCGACCAAATCCGGAGCAGTACACCTGGATTCTTAAACTGCTAAAAACCCGTAAAGAGGGTGAGCAGGAGCCGTATCAACGCGACGAGCTTTTCCCGAAGAAATAAGCCAGCGGGGAGTTGTTTGCGGCTGATGCCGGGTGTCGGAAGGTCGATTTGCTTATCAATCCTGTGCAGATTGATAAGCAAGCTGTTGGCACCAAAGACGCTCAATAGATCGTCCGGAAACCTTACACCTGTTTCCAGTGATGGATGGCGACGTTTTGCGCATCTTTAAAGCCTGAAGAGCGAATACCGGTAATCTCTTTTTCCCAAAGCGGATTTAACGGCACATAGTAGCCCGCATTTTTTGCAACCTGCACCAGCGTTTTTAACTCATCTACGTTTCTTATTACACAGATCTCATCGAACTGATCCAGTGGTTCAGGCAGGGTAAAGGCCGCAGGAAAGTTTGCGTCCATATCCGTCGCAGGATTGCCAGTGTCGGTGCTATGGTGCACTACGGCTTCACCTTTACCGACCAGCCGCTGATTAATTTCGGGGATCATAGTGAGGATGCGCGAAGAAGCATTACCAAACTGTTTATCTTCTGGCTCATAAAACTTACCGGGATGGGTATAAGCTGCCTTTAAGGGTTCGGCAAGGTCTGCAGGGGAAGTTCGATAGTTATCAACTCTGGTCTTGAAAACGACATGTGAGACGTCGTGTAGCGATAACATATCCTGTGAACCGAAATCCTCGGTTAAAGGGGCAATTAAAAAAATGTCGTAATCGGCTGTCAGTGGTTTTTTATTTTCTCCTGGTGGGGCGAGCACTTCAACCGGCATACCTTCATGACTGACCAGGTACATTCCTGGCTCTTTATCAGAGAGGGCTAACTCAAATTTATGTACAACACCTTTTGGCGTGCTGGCTTCTAATTCAACAGGATGACGGCGTGCATCATATTTTACGTTATCGACAACATTATTTTCGATAAGCACATTGAGACGCGCCAGGGTCAATTCTAATGGGATCTGCCGGGCGTAACCTTCGGCCACACAACACGCTACTTGCTGATTAAATTTCCTCAGCTTTTCCTCTGACTGATCGGCCAGCTTACTTAACTCTTGCTTTGCACAGATGAAAGCCGCTTGCGGGCCCCAGTTTGCGCTTTTTCCTTTTATATGGAATCCTTTCGTTGGGTGCCCATTCTCAATCAAATCTGTTGCCATCACATCAACCGGGCGAATACCGATAATACAATTTTTCTCTTGCGCCAGCGTTTGCAATTTAATGAGATGATCTGCCACAACGCCGATCCCTTCCTTTTGGCAGAGTTCCTTAACTTCAGCCAGTCGTTCTTCCTCGTTTTTGGGCTGTGACTCAGCTGAAGATGCCGGGTGTATGGATTCCGCAGACACGGGGCGTTGCGAATTTGACACGCTTAATGTCATATATCTCCCTGGTGAAATCGATGTGGCATGTGAAATGGCACAATAATTGACGCAAAAGAAGTCCTTTTCTTTCGGTTTTCCAGGAAAACTACTGTTTATGCATCTTCGGTAATCAGTTTTAGCCGCTTCAACAGCTTACAACGCCACAATCTGGCTGCGCCGCTGGCGTTCGCGCAGAAATCCCCGCACCAGTGCGAACCAAATCAATCCCGCCAGCAGATTAATGCCGCTGAACCACAGATTGCCGCCGGCAAAGTAACCATATTTCGCCAGTTCAATGCCAATGGCGAAAGCGGCAATACTTAACATGCCAATCATCGCCGCCACGCTGCCTTTACCTGCCTCACTGGAAAACAGCGTCAGGCGATAAAGACCCGCATTGACCAGGCCAGAACCAAATGCATACAGGCTCAGACCAGCAATCATCCACAGATAGTCATGACTGTCGATAAACGCACTTAACGCGGCGATAATCAGCCCGAGCAGAATTGGCCATGCACCCAGCCTGAGCGGTTGCTCGAGCGGTACGCGTCCTGCCAGTCGGCCCAGCGTCAAATTACCGACGATCATCGCCAGGAACACCGGCAGTTGCAGCAGCGCATATTGCATGCGGCTGAGGCCCTGGTCATGGATCAGAATCACCGGTGACAACGCAACCCACGCCAGCATCGGGATGCCAAGAATACCGATAGACAGTGCGCCGCCGATCACCTGGCGGTCTTTCGCCAGCGCCAGATAACCTTTGCCCATCGATTTCAGTGATACCGAGGCGTTTCGGTCTCCGGCGGTCTCCGGCATGCTGCGCCATAGCCCGATCAGCGCGATGGCGGTCACCGCAGCGAACAGATAAAACATATCGCGCCAGCCACCCACGCTGAGGAACGCCGCGCCCGCCACCGGTCCGGCCAGCGGAGCCAGCAGCGCCACGTTGGCCATCAGCGCGGTGATTTTCACACTCAGCGCTTCATCAAATGCCTCAAGCACGGCGGCATAGCCTACTGCGCCAATAAAGCACAGGCTGATGCCCTGAATAAAGCGCACGGCGACAAATTGTTCAATGCTCTGCACCCAGTGCATCACCAGGCAGGAAAGCATAAAGAACGCCACGCCAAACAGCATGACCGGACGGCGGCCAAATTTATCTGACAGCGGGCCCAGCAGCCATTGCAGCAATACACCGCCCACCAGATAGCCGGTCAGTGAAGCGGAGACCCATTCCGGTCCGACATTAAATTCGCCGGTAACCAGCAGCATACCCGGCTGAATCATATCGTGGGCGATATAGGTCGCGAACTCGAACAGCACCAACGAGAAGGGGAAGATCAGGTGACGAAAAGTCAATTTTGATACCGGGGTGTACGACGCCATCCAGGCTCCTTGTTTCCAGTAAACGTAAAAACGCGACCGCCAGTGCGGTCGCGCTAAAGATAAACTCTGTAAACAGCGGTTTACTGAGGTTTTACTTATCAGCAAATCGGGCGATTGGGTTAATCAACGTTCCGGCAAATTTCAGATTTTCTGCCGGATCGGACAGGTTAATCATCTGCTGGTTATTGGCCAGTTGCAGACGGTTGAGACAGGAGAGCTCGAACTCCGGTACAAACAGATCGTAGCGGGCAAACTTGCTGGCCAACTGCGGGTGCGCCTGTTGATACTGTTTTACGCAATCCGCGACGCAGCGCCAGAAGGTCTCTTCCGGCAGCGTGTTATCCTGCGCCAGAATAGCGCCAATAAAGCGGAAGATACAGTCAAACACATCAGTGAAGATAGACAGCAGCTTCAGATTTTCCGGCACGTCTACCGCCAGGCGCTGGGCTTTTTCTGGCAGCACAGCATCCGGATTCAGTACGGCAATCTCTTCACCAATATCTTTCATATAGGCGCTGACGGGCAGATTATTTTCCAGCAACAGAATCAGGTTTTCGCCGTGCGGCATAAACACCAGATCATGCTGATAAAAGCAGTGCAGCAGCGGGCTTAAGTAGCAGCGCAGATAAGCGTTCACCCAGCTTTCGGCGCTGACGCCGGAGTCGGCAATTAACGCGGGCAGCAGCGCTTGCTGATGATGATCGATATGCAGCAGCGACGCCATGGTCATCAGGCGCTGATTAGGTTGTAGTGCAGCTACCGGGTTATCACGCCACAGCGCAGCAAACATCTTCTTGTAAGCGGAGTCGCCGCTGATCGCCTGTTCATAGTAGCGATTATGGTAGCCGATGGCCGCCACTTCACGCAGGATGCGAAAATCGCACTGCTGAAGCCAGCTGTCGTTTTTCACCAGGCCTTCCAGCCACTGGTTTACCGCCGGAGTGGTGGCCATGTAATAAGGTGACAGACCGCGCATAAAGCCCATATTCAGTACCGACAAGGCCGTTTTCACATAGCGCTTATTCGGCTGACTGCGGTTAAAGAAAGTACGGATCGATTGCTGTGCCTGATACTGATCGTCGCCGGTGCCGAGATAAATAATGTCGCGCGCGGCGATATCCGGTGCAAATACCGTCAGCAGCTTATTCTGCCACTGCCACGGGTGCACCGGCATAAACAGATACTGTTGGCGATCGACGCCGATTTCATCCAGACGGGCGTTGAAAGCGTTGATGGTCGCTTCACCCAGCTCATCACGCATCAGCTGTTGGTAGTTAAGCTCATCAAGGCTGGAAAAGTGCGCATTACGCAGATTTACCGCGACCCATATCAGGTTAACCGGCGTGGCGGCTTCCGGCGCGTAGGCGAGATAGTCGCGGGCATCAAAACCGATGCGGCCATTATTGGCGACGAAGCACGGATGGCCTTCGGTCATTGCGGCTTCCACCGTCTGGAAGTCGGCTTTGGTCAGCGCTTTGCTGTCCGGGTTATTGTTTTGCAGTTTAAACACGCTGCTGCACAGCGTGCTGGTGATCTCTTCCATGTAGGTCGCCAGCATCGCTGAAGGAATGCCAATCTGCTGACTGAATTCGACGATAAAGCTAAGCGCATCCAGCTTCAGCGGTTCGCCATTCTGATGCTTGATCAGCGAGTCGAGGTCGATCGACCAGTGATCCAGCGCCATGCGCGTCGCGCAGAACTGATATTCCGCTTCGTCATCCGGCACCGCCAGGCTGTAACGGTCAAGTTTACCGGCTGACGCCACTTTTTTTGGTTCAATCAGTTTTTCATGGGCGAACTCAGCAATCGCCTTGCGGATTAACAGGCGGTTTGCCAGCGTCCAGTTGTCGCTGGCCAGATGGCTGCCGGTCAGCAGCGTTGAGCTGTTATTCATAGTTAAAGATTCCTGCAATAAAGCTTTTTGATAGTCATCGCGCTGACAGAACGCCAGCCAGGCGGTTTTATGGCCCATATCGATGGTGTGCTGATAGCGAAAGCCCGCACGTTTATTCAGCGGATGGATTTTGTGGTTGCGCACATCCGGTTCTACCACCACCCGGCCGACCTGCGGCAGGCTGAACATGTAATCCATTACCGTGCTGAACACCTGCCAGCTAAACTGTTTCAGCGGTTTCTCTGCCGGGGCGATCAGGATGTGCATGCCATAATCATCATCGCGTGCCGGATAGAACTGACCGACCTGGTCCTGCTGCGCCTGGTAGAACTCCATCAGAAAGACCGGCTGCTGATTGCAACAGCCAATCAGCGCCGCGTTGGGGTTAACGCGCGTCAGTTCACGATAGAAACCCGCGACCGTCTCGAAAGAATCATCCTGCATGCCCCAGAAACGCGCATAATCCTGCGTCACCCAGCGGTAAACCCGTTCGGCATCCTCTGCCTGCATTGGACGCAGGGTGAACTGGCCCGCCGGACGGGTAGCGCGCCAGAGAGTGTTATCGCTCACTGCGCACCTCCGATTGAGCCGGAAAAGTCTGGAAAGCAATCTGGCGCTCGACCGGATAGATCTCACGTCCGGTAATTTCGCGAATCAGCACCGAGTTGCGATAGCAGGCCATGCCTAAGTCCGGCGTGACAAAGCCGTGGGTGTGCAGTTCGGCGTTCTGTACAAACACCTGGTTATGCTGATCGATGCTGTAGTTACGCTGCACGTCATAGCGGCCTTTCTCATCCCAGCGCAGGCGATCGGCAATGCCTTCGACGAACATCGGTGGCTGGTACTGATAACCGGTCGCCATCACCAGCCCTTCACTGCGGCGGACAAAGTCGACATCCTGCTCCTGCTGATGCAGCGCCAGCTCAAATTCACCGCTCGGCAGCCAGCGCATATCGTTCAGTTCAGCGTGGGTAAACAGATTGACGTTAAGATCGCCATCCAGCTGTTTCACATACAGCAGGTCATAAATGTCGTTGATCAGACAGCTGTTAATCCCTTTATACAGATTCTTATGTTTAGCATTCAGCTCATCCCGCTTGCTGGCGGGCAGGGCATGGAAATAGTCAATCCACTCCGGCGAGGTCATCTCCAGCGTCAGCTTGGTGTACTCCAGCGGATAGAAGCGCGGTGCACGGGTTATCCAGTTCAGCTGATAATGATGCGTGTCGATATCACATAGCAGGTCGTAGAAGATCTCGGCGGCGCTCTGGCCGCTGCCCAGCACGGTGATCGAGTTTTTCTGCTGTAACGCCGCTTTGTCTGCCAGATACTCACTGGAGTGCGTCAGGCGCTGACGATGCGGGCGGCTGCATGGCGGCATCCACGCGCTCGGGCCGGTGCCCAACACCAGTTTGCGTGCCAGCCAGCTTTGCGTTTCGCCGGTCTGCGTTGAGACGCTGCGCAGTCGATAACATTGCAGCTGCTCGTCATAGCTGACGTAGTCAACCCGGGTATTCCAGTGCAGATTATCCAGTTGGGCGCTGGCCCACTGGCAGTACTGGTTATACTCCTTGCGCATCAGGAAGAAGTCTTCACGGATATAAAAACGATACAGCTTGCCGGTTTGCTTCATATAGTTAAGCAGGCTGAAGCGGCTGGTCGGGTCGGCCAGCGTCACCAGGTCGGCCATAAATGGCGTTTGCAGATGCGCGCTTTCCAGCATCATGCCGGTGTGCCAGTCAAATCCGCTATTCTGATCGAGGAATACGCCGTCCACGCCTTCAATTGGATCTGTCAGGCAGGCCAGGCCGAGGTTAAACGGGCCGATGCCAATACCGATAAAATCATAAATCTTGTCATTCATGGTTTTGCTCTCACTGATTAACCGCGCTCAGGCTCTGACTTCGCGCCAGTTCACGTCCGTAATGTGCGACCAGCGCAATAATGTCTTCCAGGTCTGCTTTGGTGGTGGCCGGATTCAGCAGGGTAAACTTCAGATACTGGCGGCCATTCACTTTGGTGCCAGCCACTACCGCGTTACCGGAGCGGAACAGCGATTTTCGGATCTGCGCATTGATCTCATCGACCACCGCATCGCTGACGCCAGGGCGTGGTAAATAGCGGAAGATCTGGGTCGTCAGCTCTGGCTGATGCAGCACGTCAATCGACGGGTGGGCTGTCAGTAGCTGATGTGCGGTGCGGGTCAGGTCAAGCAGCGTATCGAAGGCTTTGCCCAGTGCATCCGGCCCCATAATGCGCAGCGTCATCCACATTTTCAGCGCATCGAAACGTCGGGTGGTCTGAATGCTTTTATTGACCAGATTTGGCGTGCCTTCCTGCTGCGCACTGAGCGGATTCAGATAATCGGCATGCACCGTAACGTGGCTAAGGTGCTGACGATCGCGGACAAAGAACGCGCCACAGCTGACGGTCTGGAAGAACGATTTATGGTAATCAACCGTGACGGAATCAGCCTGTTCAATGCCGTTCAGGCGCTGACGGTGCTGCGGTGAAACCAGCAGGCCGCAGCCGTAAGCGGCATCAACATGCATCCATAAACCGTAATGCTGGCAGAGCGTCGCCACCGAGCTAAGCGGATCAATGCTGCCAAAATCGGTCGTGCCGCTGGTGGCAACGACCGCAATCGGAATCAGCCCTTGCTGGTGGCAGCGCTGGATTTCCTGCTCCAGCAGCGTGGCGTCCATGCGGTAGTGCTCATCGTGATCGATGGCAATCACCGCGTCGTAACCGAGGCCGAGAATCGCCGTCGATTTTTGAATGCTGAAGTGGCTCAGTTTTGAGGTGAAAATACGCCACTTACTGGCTTCCGGCGGCAGGCCTTTCTGCTTAATCAAATGGCCCGGGCGATGTTTAGCACACCAGCTGTCGCGGGCCAGCAGCATTGCCATCAGATTTGACTGGGTACCACCGCTGGTAAAGATACCGTCTGAACTGGCGGGCAGACCGATACGGCTTAACGTCCAGTCGATGACTTTCTGTTCAATTAAGGTGCCGCCCGCGCTCTGATCCCAGGTATCGACCGAGCTGTTTACCGCGCTCATAATCTGCTCTGCCAGCAGTGAAGGCAGTACCACCGGGCAGTTCAGATGGGCAATATATTTCGGATGATGGAAGTAGACCGCATCGCGCAGATAGAGCTGCGACAGCTCTTCCAGAGCCGCGTCGCTGTTCAGCAGCGGGGCATTAAGGTCGACAGCGTTAAACGCCGGTGCCAGCTCATGGGGAAGAATACCGCTAAAAGGTTTTTCGACCTGCTGAATGGTGTTGTTGATTAATTGCAGCGCCGTCAGCGTTTGTTGCGAATATGCATCAAGCTGGGCGGCATTAAACAGCATATCACCAGCCGCCTCATCGGGGTGTTGTTGAAACTGTGAGGCAGTGAGCGCTGCTTGAGAACCAAAGACCATACCCTGTACCTTTTTTTGGACGTAAGAAACCCTGCCGCCATAGCAACATGACAGCCGTTTACCCTGCGATGTCAGAAGACATCAGTTAAATGCTATTTAAGAATTATCAGAAACACACTTGTTCGATTAATGCGCTAAAACAGCGTCAGAAGTCGATAGTGCGCGATAATCACTCATTTCATAAGGTTAAATCACTATATGTTACCCGGATGTTACCTTTTATTGGTGTGAATGAGATTATAAATGGTAATCATTAGCATTCAATGAGTTTATTCTTACATGAAAGTGTTAAGCTTTATTGATGTTAAATTTGTGATGCAGATCACATTTTTGCGCTGGGGAAACCAGAGTGACTATCGGGCTATTGGTGGCGGGTGGAGGATATTTCAGCTGGGAAGGGCAAAAAATTGGGCTGCAAGGGCAGCCCAATCGGTTACGGCAGAAATTATTCGACGCGTAACACGCGGCTGGTATTGGTGGTACCGACGGTACTCATCACGTCACCCTGAGTGACGATAACCAGATCGCCGGAAACGAGGAAGCCTTTATCACGCAGCAGGTTAATGGCATCGTTAGCCGCTGCCACGCCGTCATTATTACTGTCGAAGTAAACCGGCGTAACGCCACGATACAGCGCCGTCAGGTTCAGCGTACGCTCATGACGTGACATGGCGAAAATTGGCAGGCCAGACGTAATACGTGATGTCATCAGCGCGGTGCGGCCAGATTCGGTCATGGTGATAATCGCCGTCACCCCTTGCAGATGGTTAGCAGCGTACATGGCCGACATGGCAATCGCCTCTTCGATATTATCGAACTGTACTTCAAGGCGGTGTTTGGATACGTTGATGCTCGGGATCTTTTCCGCACCCAGACAAACTTTCGCCATCGCTGAAACGGTTTCCGCCGGATACTGACCGGCGGCGGTTTCGGCAGAAAGCATTACTGCATCCGTACCATCCAGCACTGCGTTCGCCACGTCCATCACTTCTGCGCGGGTTGGCATTGGATTCGTGATCATCGATTCCATCATCTGGGTGGCAGTGATAACGGAACGATTAAGCTGACGCGCACGACGGATCAGTGCTTTCTGAATACCGACCAGTTCAGGATCGCCAATTTCGACGCCCAGATCGCCACGCGCCACCATCACAACGTCTGAGGCAAGAATAATGTCATCCATTGCGGCCTGGGTGGCCACCGCTTCTGCACGCTCGACTTTTGAAACGATCATCGCGTCGCAGCCAGCTTCACGTGCCAGTCGACGTGCGTAGTGCAGGTCTTCGCCGCAGCGCGGGAAAGAGACGGCCAGATAGTCGACGCCGATTTTAGCTGCGGTCAGAATATCGGCCTTGTCTTTTTCGGTCAGCGCTTCTGCCGACAGGCCACCGCCAAGTTTATTAATGCCTTTGTTATTGGAAAGTGGCCCCCCGACGGTGACTTCGGTGAACACTTTCATGCCCTGAACTTCCAGTACTTTTAGCTGTACGCGCCCGTCGTCGAGCAGCAGCACATCGCCAGGCACCACATCTTCCGGCAGGCCTTTATAATCAATGCCGACTTTTTCTCTGTCGCCTTCGCCTTTGCTCAGGTTGGCATCCAGCAGGAAGCGATCGCCGAGATTAAGGAAAACTTTGCCTTCTTTAAAGGTAGAAACTCGAATTTTCGGACCTTGCAGATCGCCGAGGATCGCCACGTGACGGCCAAGTTTTTTTGCAATTTCGCGTGTTTTATCGGCACGAAGCTGATGATCTTCAGGCGTACCGTGCGAGAAGTTAAGACGAACAACGTTAGCGCCAGCAGCGATGATCTTTTCAAGGTTGTTATCGCGATCGGTTGCCGGGCCTAAGGTAGTTACAATCTTGGTTCTTCTGAGACGTCTTGACATGTAGGACTCCGTTGACTTGTAAACGTGGTGTTGCCATAGCAATCACGGGTTCATCTGTTCTGGTTATAACATTTATATAACAAGGGGCATACCTGGTCGACCCCCTGATTTTAATAGTAGTTGAATGCTAGCGCGGAAAGAGCGAGGTTGCCGCGTCCTTATCTAACCGCGATTCTTTCAAACCTTCTTTGACGCGCTTCAGGTTATCTCTGAATTTTGGTCCCCGACGTAAAGTAAAACCGGTTGCCAGCACATCGATCACGGTTAATTGCGCCAGGCGCGAGACCATTGGCATGTAAATGTCGGTATCTTCAGGCACATCGAGGGTCAGTGCCAGTGAAGCCTCAAGCGCCAGCGGAGAGCCGGGTGAGGTAATTGCCAGCACGGTGCCGTCATTTTCGCGTGCCAGACGTGCCAGTTCGATTAAATTTTTGGTGCGGCCAGTGTGCGAAATCAGCACGATCACGTCACCTTCTGCGCTGTTCATGCAACTCATGCGCTGCATCACAATATCATCGGAATAGATGACAGGAACATTGAAGCGGAAAAATTTATTCATCGCATCATGAGCCACCGCCGCCGAGGCGCCGAGGCCAAAAAAGGCGATTTTTTTTGCCTGGGTCAGCAGGTCGACCGCACGGTTGACCACGCTGATATCAAGATGCTGGCGTACCTGGTCCAGACCGGCCATCGCCGATTCAAAAATCTTGCCGGTATAACAGTCGACATTGTCATTTTCATCAATGTTACGGCTGACATACGGCGTGCCGGTGACCAGACTTTGGGCCAGTTGCAGTTTAAAATCGGGGAACCCTTTGGTTTCCAGCCGGTGACAAAAGCGATTAACCGTAGGCTCACTGACTTCCGCTGCACGTGCCAGCAAGGCGATGCTGGAGTGCATGGCGGTTTGTGGCGCGGCGAGGATCACCTCAGCAACTTTACGTTCAGATTTGCTAAGGTATTCAACAGAAGTCTGAATTTTTTCCAGCATATTCATCGGGGGATAACCACTCATCAATTCTGACGATTTCATTCAAAGGAGAAATCGATGTCATTTTGTAGAGAATATACAATGCCATAACGGATGACAGGCAGAGCCAGACGGCCAATCTTTACATTTTTTATCAGAGTATGAGCTGGGTCTGATTTTCATAATGGTAAAACGGTAACAAAAAAGTCGAAAAATTACGCACAAACTGACCTATTGCTGATTTAAACAGCCAGTAAATTGGACATTGGCAAATACATTGGCCTGGCAGACGCCGCGCAGGTTTACGCGCCATAGCCAAAGAAGTACATTGTATTGAAAGAAAATTACAATTAAGAGTCTGACTGATTACGGAATCCGCAAGTCAGATTCATCCGGAAACGAGGAGATTAAAATGGCGGTAACACAAACAGCCCAGGCATGCGATCTGGTTATTTTCGGTGCCAAGGGCGATCTTGCACGCCGGAAACTGTTGCCTTCACTGTATCAACTGGAAAAAGCCGGTCAGATCCATGAAGACTCGCGCATTATCGGTGTTGGCCGTGCAGACTGGGATAAAGCTGCTTATACCAAAGTCACGCGTGAAGCGCTGGAAACCTTCATGAAAGAGAAAATCGATGAGGCACTTTGGGATAAGCTCAGCAACCGCCTCGATTTTTGTAACCTCGACGTAAATGAGACTTCACACTTCCCGAAATTGGGCAAGATGCTGGATCAGAAAAAACGCGTGACGATTAACTATTTCGCGATGCCGCCAAGCACCTTTGGCGCCATCTGTAAAGGTCTGGGCCAGGCGAAGCTGAATGCGATGCCGGCACGCGTGGTGATGGAGAAGCCGCTGGGCACCTCACTGGAGACCTCACGCGAAATTAACGACCAGGTTGGCGAGTATTTCGAAGAGAGCCAGGTGTTCCGTATCGACCACTATCTGGGTAAAGAGACGGTACTGAACCTGCTGGCGCTGCGTTTTGCTAACTCGCTGTTTGCCTCCAACTGGGACAACCGCACGATTGACCACGTGCAGATTACCGTTGCAGAAGAAGTAGGTATCGAAGGCCGCTGGGGTTACTTCGATCAGGCGGGTCAGATGCGCGATATGATTCAGAACCACCTGCTGCAGATTCTGACCATGATTGCCATGTCGCCACCGGCAGACCTCTCTGCTGACCGAATCCGCGACGAAAAAGTTAAAGTGCTGCGCTCGCTGCGCCGTATCGACCACACTAACGTGCGTGAGAAAACCGTGCGTGGTCAGTACACCGCCGGTTTTGTGCAGGGCAAAAAAGTGCCGGGCTACCTCGAAGAAGAGGGCGCAAACAAATCCAGCCATACCGAATCTTTTGTCTCGATCCGGGTGGATATTGATGACTGGCGCTGGGCGGGTGTGCCGTTCTACCTGCGTACCGGTAAACGTCTGCCAACCAAATGTTCTGAAGTGGTGGTCTACTTCAAGAACCCGGCGCTGAACCTGTTTAAAGAGTCCTGGCAAGAGCTGCCGCAGAATAAACTGACTATCCGCTTGCAGCCAGATGAAGGCGTGGATATTCAGATTCTGAATAAAGTGCCGGGTCTCGATCATAAACATAACCTGCAAACCACCAAGCTGGATCTAAGCTACTCCGAAACCTTTAACCAGTCGCATCTGGCCGATGCTTATGAGCGTTTGCTGCTGGAAACCATGCGCGGCATCCAGGCGCTGTTTGTGCGCCGCGATGAAGTGGAAGAGGCGTGGAAGTGGGTTGACTCCATCATGGATGCCTGGGCTGCGGATAACGAAGCGCCTAAGCCTTATCAGGCAGGGACCTGGGGCCCCGTCGCCTCCGTAGCGATGATTACCCGTGATGGCCGCTCCTGGAATGAGTTCGAGTAATTAATCGTTAATAATCAAACCCGCTTCGGCGGGTTTTTTTGTCGGTGTTGTCGGGGATTTGAAAAAATGAACCGCAGTTTTAAAAATCACCTGATGGCATGGACGCCGTTCAGCTAAATCATGTATGGTAGATGCGCTATCACTTTCCTGACGCCGGATGCGCGTCACTTTCGCCCGCTGTCGCCACCGGAAAAGGCAGCAGGCTCGACCGGAGAACGACACTGATGAAGAACTGGAAGACGAGCGCTGAACAGATTTTGACAACCGGACCGGTAGTTCCGGTTATCGTCGTCAATAAACTGGAACATGCTGTTCCGATGGCGAAAGCGCTGGTTGCGGGCGGGGTTCGCGTGCTGGAAGTGACGCTGCGCACGCCGGTGGCGATGGACGCGCTGCGTGCGATAATCCAGCAGGTGCCGGAGGCGATTGTCGGCGCAGGTACCGTGCTGAATACTCAGCAGCTGGCGGAAGTGACGGAAGCGGGGGCGCAATTTGTCATCAGTCCCGGACTGACTGAGTCACTGGTTAAAGCGGCGGTTGAAGGCCCGATTCCATTGATTCCGGGTATCAGCACGGTGTCAGAGCTGATGACCGGTCTGGAATACGGGTTGCGCGAGTTCAAATTCTTTCCGGCGGAAGCCAACGGCGGCGTGAAAGCGCTGCAGGCAATTGGCGGTCCATTCCCTCAGGTGCGTTTCTGCCCGACCGGCGGCATTACGCCGAACAACTACCGTGACTATCTGGCGCTGAAAAGCGTGCTCTGTATTGGCGGTTCCTGGCTGGTGCCCGCGGATGCGCTGGAAGCCGGAGATTATCAGCGAATTACCGATCTGGCGCGTGAAGCGGTGGCGGGCGCACGTTAAGCGCTGAAAGTGCAGGGGCGTTTTAACTACGCCCCTGCAATGTTAGCCGCTGACTTTCACGCCCGCTGCGCAGGCAATCGCGCGCTCGACGGCTTGATCAATATTGTCTCCGGTTGCCAGCGCAACGCCTAAGCGGCGCTGACCGCGAATCTCCGGCTTACCAAACAGACGCAGCTGCAGACCAGCACCCAGCACTGCCGGCACGCCGCTAAACTGCAGGTTATCGCTGTCCAACTGCGGCAAAATTACCGCTGAGGCCGCCGCGCCATACTGGCGGATTCCGCCAACCGGTAAGCCGAGGAAAGCGCGCACGTGCAGCGCGAACTCAGACAGATCCTGTGAAATCAGCGTTACCATACCGGTATCATGCGGACGCGGTGACACTTCGCTGAACACCACCTCGTCGCCACAGACAAACAGTTCGACGCCAAACAGTCCATGACCTCCTAAGGCGCTGACCACTTTCTCCGCAATCTCTTCGGCGCGCTTAAGCGCCAGCTCGCTCATCTGCTGCGGCTGCCAGGATTCACGATAATCGCCATCCTGCTGGCGATGACCAATTGGTGCGCAGAAGTGGATGCCGTCGACGGCACTGATGGTCAACAGAGTAATTTCGAAATCGAAATTCACCACGCCTTCAACGATCACCCGGCCTGCTCCGGCGCGGCCACCTTGCTGCGCGTAGTCCCATGCCTGATCGAGCTGTGAAGCTGTACGGATAAAGCTCTGGCCTTTGCCAGATGAGCTCATCACCGGCTTAATGATGCACGGGAAGCCAATTTCCTCGGCGGCTTGCAGGAAAGCGGTTTTGCTGTCGGCAAAGCGGTAGCTGGAGGTTGGCAGCGCCAGCTCCTCAGCGGCCAGACGACGGATACCTTCGCGATTCATCGTCAGGCGGGCGGCACGGGCAGTCGGTACTACGCGCTGACCCTGTTTTTCCAGCTCGATCAGCATATCGGTGGCAATGGCCTCGATTTCCGGCACGATATAATCAGGACGCTCTTTCGCAACCAGTGCCTTCAGCGCTTCGCCATCCAGCATGTTGATCACATGGCTGCGATGAGCCACATGCATCGCGGGTGCATCGGCATAGCGATCTACAGCAATCACTTCAACGCCTAAACGCTGACATTCGATCGCCACTTCTTTACCCAGTTCACCTGAACCTAAAAGCATCACGCGAGTTGCGGCAGGGCGCAGCGCGGTTCCAAGAGTCGACATAATACCTACCTGAAGAGATGAAAAAATCGCGCGCAGTATAAACGAAAACGATTGCGTGCACATCTGCTTCGCCGGCTTGATCGCAAAAAAAGCTGCTGCTATACTGGATATAAATACAGTTAAATGGGCGAAAATCATGGCTATCGAAGTAAAATATGTCGTTGTCAGAAAAGGTGAGGAAAAGATGACGTTTGCCAGTAAAAAAGAAGCGGATGCTTATGACAAAATGCTTGATATGGCAGAAGTTTTCACTGACTGGCTGATGACAAGCGGTATTGAGCTGGATGAAGCGCAGCAAGAAGCGCTGGGCATGCATCTGGCAGAAAATAAAGATGCGGTAAACCACATCCTGCGCACCAGTAAATTGCCAAAAAGCAGCGCCGCCGTCGCGTCTGATGACGAGGCAGAGCAGGGTAAAAGTAAGCCGGTGCGTGCGGTAAAAGCGGCGTAATCGTCGGGTCGCATTCAGGCGATCCGATGTTTTCCCGACTTTTCTTCTGCTTACGCTTCTTGACGCACGTTGTTCTACTCTGAAGTTCATCGGTTCTTTTAAAGGAAATAAGATGAATAACTGGCTACAACAAATTCAGTCGGTACTGGGTAACAGCAAAAGCGGCAGTAAAAGCGGCGGCGAAGGGCTGAGTAAAATGCTGGCACCAGGTGCGCTCGGCGGTCTTGCGGGGTTGCTGATCGCCAACAAGTCGTCGCGTAGCCTGCTGACCAAATACGGTAAAAACGCGTTGATTATCGGCGGCGGCGCGGCGGTAGGTGCCGTGTTATGGAACAAATACAAACAGCGCGTCACTGAAACCCACCGCGATGAACCACAATTCGGCCAGAGTGAAACGCCGGTTGATTCCCGTGCGGCACGCTTAATCACAGCGCTGGTGTTTGCCGCGAAAAGTGACGGGCATATCGATGCGCAGGAACGTCAGTCAATTGAACAAAATGTGCATCAGTTAGGCATTGGTTCGCAGGGCGAAAAGCTTATCCAACAAGCTATCGAGCAACCACTCGACCCGCAACTGCTGGCTCATGACATCCGCAATGAAGAAGAAGCGCTGGAACTTTACTTCCTGAGTAATGCGGTAATTGATGTTGACCATTTTATGGAGCGCAGCTATTTGCAGGCGCTGGGCGACGCGCTGAAAATCCCGCAAGATGTCCGGGATGGCATTGAAAACGATATCCGCGAAGAGAAGAATAAACTCACTGCCTGATTGTCAGGCCGGACAAGTCCGGCCGCTAATCTGGCCTGTTCTCACTCTCTGGCAGGCGCATATGCAGTAAAGGATAAGGTTTTCCCTGAGCATCCAGTGCTGAGCGTCCGGTTATCTCAAATCCCATACTCAGATAAAATCCGGTCGCCTGCGGGTTCTGTTGGTTAACGTCCAGCTCGCGGGCGGCAAGCTGGCCAACAGCAAAATCGACCAGCTGCCTGCCGATGCCCTGACCACGTAAATCGGGATCAATAAACAGCATTTCAATCCGCTGTTCCATTACGCCAATAAATCCACCCGGCCGCCGGTTGTTATCCAGCCACACATAGGTGTCAACGTTGGGAAGGTACTCATTTTCAACGCAAATCTTCAGGCGTGCGATCTCCTGTACAGAGAGAAAGTCATGGGTTGCGCTCACCGAGCGCTGCCAGAGTTCGGTCAGTACTGCGTATTCAGAGGGGTAAGCCGGGCGAATCATGGGGATTTCCTTATTACTTGCTTGTTTAATTTACCTTTACCGCTTGGCAATCACAACGTCAGATGCCACCCTTAGCTCAACTGACTCAAGGGTGTAAACGGATTATGACTGCTCCAACCGCAAAGAAAATTCCTCACGTAATGACTCTGCATGGCGAAACGCGCCAGGATGACTATTACTGGCTGCGCGACGATCGGCGCGCAGATCCGGCGGTGCTCGAATATTTGCGGGAGGAAAACGACTATAGTCAGCGTGTAATGTCCTCGCAACAAGCGTTGCAGGAACAGGTGCTGAAGGAAATGATCGATCGCATTCCGCAGCAGGACCATTCCGTGCCCTACGTGAAAAATGGCTATCGTTATCAGCGTCGCTATGAATCCGGCAATGAATATCCGATTTATACGCGCCAGCTTGCCGAAACCACCACGCCAGAACAGTGGGATACGCTGCTGGATGCCAACCAGCGCGCAACACACAGCGAGTTCTATACCACGGGGGCACTGGATATCAGCCCCAATAATCAGATTATGGCGCTGGCGGAAGATTTTCTGTCTCGTCGTCAGTATGGCATTCGCTTTTGTAATCTCACCCGCGATAGCTGGTATCCGGAAGTATTGCAAAATGTCTCATCCAGCTTTGCCTGGGCGAATGACTCCCGAACTTTCTATTACGTGCTGAAAGATGAAACCACGCTACTGCCGTGGCAGGTGTGGCGTCATACCCTCGGCGAGCCGCAGAGTGCTGACCAGTTGGTGTATGAAGAGCTGGATGACACCTTCTACGTTAGCGTGCATAAAACGACGTCAGAGCAGTTTATTGTTATTGCGCTGAACAGCAGTACCACCAGTGAAATCCTGCTGCTCGATGCCGACGATGCCGAAGCCAAACCGCAGATATTCTGCCCGCGCGTTAAAGATCATGAATATTCCCTTGATCACTACGACGGCCATCTCTATGTACGTTCAAACCGTGAGGGCAAGAACTTTGGCCTCTACCGCACCGACTTTAGCGACGTCACCCGCTGGGAAACGCTGGTGGCCGCGCGCGATAATATCGTGCTGGAAGACTTTCAGCTGTTCCGTGACTGGCTGGTCGTGGAGGAGCGTCAGCGGGGCCTGACCAGTCTGCGGCAAATAAACTGGCAAAATGGAGAGGCAATTGGCATTGCGTTTGACGATCCGGCTTACGTCACCTGGCTCTCTTATAATCCGACACCGGAGAGCAGCAAGCTGCGCTACGGCTATTCATCGATGACCACGCCTTCCACGCTGTTTGAGCTGGATCTGGACACTGGCGAGCGGCAGGTGCTGAAACAGTCGGAAGTGAAAGGCTTTGACGCCAGTCAGTACCGCAGCGAGCGTTTGTGGGTGAAAGCGCGTGATGGCGTTGAAGTGCCAGTATCGCTGGTTTATCACCGCCAACACTATCAGCCGGGTAAAAATCCACTGCTGGTGTATGGCTACGGTTCCTATGGCAGCAGTATGGACGCCGATTTCAGCGCCAGCCGTCTGAGCTTGCTTGACCGCGGTTTTGTCTTTGCGCTGGCACATATACGCGGCGGCGGTGAAATGGGGCAGCAGTGGTATGACGACGGTCGTTTGCTGAATAAACTCAACACCTTCAATGACTTTATTGACGTCACCCACAGTTTATTGCAGCAGGGTTATGGTGATAAACAGCGGCTGTATGCGATGGGCGGCAGCGCCGGAGGATTGCTGATGGGGGCGGTAATCAACCGCGAGCCGCAGCTTTATCATGGTGTGGTAGCGCAGGTACCGTTTGTTGATGTGGTCACTACCATGCTTGATGAGTCGATCCCGCTGACCACCGGCGAATATGATGAGTGGGGCAATCCGTCTGAACAGCAGTACTATCATTATATTCGGCAGTACAGCCCGTATGACAACGTCAGCGCGCAGCATTACCCGCATCTGCTGGTCACCACCGGGCTGCACGATTCTCAGGTGCAGTATTGGGAGCCTGCCAAATGGGTAGCGAAGCTACGCGAGCTGAAAACTGACGATAATCTGCTGCTGCTGTGGACCGATATGGATGCTGGCCACGGCGGTAAGTCCGGGCGCTTTAAGGCCTATGAAGGGGTGGCGCTGGAGTATGCATTTCTGATTGGGCTGGCGCAGGGGACGTTAACCACCGGCAACGCCAGCTAATCAGTCAGCCAGATGGTGCTGCATCGCGCTGCGCAGGTCGGCTTTCAGGTTCGGGATATTTTTAAGTACCCACTTAAGATATCCCGGATCGCGCTTCGCCACTTCCTCAATCTTACGTCCGCGATATTTGCCAAACGGGAAAGTATCGTTGCCACTTTTGGGCTGCATCCGCGCCAGCATTTCTGCCGCATCCCAACCGGTAGTTTGCATAATGCGAATCAACAAGGCGGCGGTGACGTAGCAGTCATATAGCGCACGGTGCGCATGCAGTTCCGCCGGTGGAGTGACATCCAGCTGTAAACTTTCGCGCAGCGCCTGATTGCCATATTTAATTCCCGGCCACAGTTTACGTGACAGCGTCATGGTACAGATCCACTCGCCGTGCATTTCCGGTAGCACCCGGCGATCAAAGCTGGCGTTGTGCGCCACATAGTAAGGGCTGCCATGATAACGGCTAATCGCCTGTTCAATCGGCGGCTTGCCGATCACCATCGCTTCACTGATACGATGAATTGCCATCGCCTGGCGGCTGATTGGCCGGTCAGGTGAGACCAGGTCGCTCATCGGATTGACGATCTGGCCGTCAATAACATCCACCGAAGCGACTTCAACTATGCCGCCTTGCAGGCCACAGGTTTCTGTATCGATTACGCGTAACATGATTTACCTTCCCGACAAAATTGCGCTTAGCCTAACGGATGGATTTCGCCTTGCCAACCCTGAGGTGTGCGCCGTACGACCATAAGCAGTTCACCGCTTCCGCTGCAGATGACTTTATTACCCTCGGCATCCCAAAAGGCGCTGCCGCCATTACTCTCATAGCCACCGGTCGGTTTCGCATGGTTAGCCATCAGTACTGCCATACGGTAATCAGCAGACCAGCGCGACAGAGAATGGCAATCGCTGTCATAAGTTTTTTCAGAAACTAACACGCTGGCGGCATAGAGATCTGCACCGCATTCGGCCGCGTCACGGGCAAATTGTTCAATCACAATATCGGCACAGACCGCAATCGCCACATTACGGGTTGGCGTACCGAAAACTGGCCCGCCACGTCCTGGCTGGAAGAACTGACTTTCACTGCCAAGCAGATGGCGTTTGGCATAAGCAAAACGGGTGCCGTCGGGCAGAAAGGTCACCGCGCCAATATGGTAATGGTGGTCAACCCGTAACGGCATACCGACAATAATATTCATCTGGTGTTGATGAGCGGCTTCTGCGAACTGATCGAGACGCGCATCATTCAGCGACAGAGCCAATTGTGGGCCAACTTCCAGTTCATAACCGCTCAGGGAAAGCTCAGGAAATAACAGCAGATCGATCTGCTGGCGGCTCGCCTGCTGAATAAATGAGAGATGGTGAGAGATATTCCCGTCGATATCACGAGAGCGGGAAGCATACTGTGCAGCGGCGACACTCCAGGGCAACATACCGATTCCTGAATTCAGATTGAGGTGCGATTATATCATCGCAATTTACCGCTAATCTCAAGCGATGCATCAGTTATTTTTGCTTCGGCTCATAAGGTAAACGAGACAGGCTGAGTGATGCCTGACGATACTGCATCAGACGCTGGCGAAACCAGTCGCGCAGCGCTTCCGGCTGCTCGCGTTCCACCATTTCCGCAATAACGGGCATATTATAGCGCTCTTTAAACGCCACGCCGGCGGCGGCTAAATCGACATTAATTTTATCTTTTTCTTCTTGCGGCAGTGTCGCCAAATTATGACTCATTTTCTTCTCCTGTTGCTGTGCGGCAAAAAGTAATGCAGATAAGCATAATTGGCAAGCAGAGGCGCGCATCGATAGCTGTTATCGCCTCGACAGCCCTTTATTAGCGGAGTATTCTTTTGCTCTCATCGGCAGCCTGCCGGCTGCAGCACAGAAGGATGATCCGATGTTTAACCGTAAATTCTCCTCATTATTCACCGCCACAGCGCTGCTGGCGACGGTGGCTTTCTCGCAATCTGCTTTGGCGCATGCGCATCTGAAAAGTCAGTTTCCGGCGGCAGATGCCAATGTTGACGCGGCACCTCAGGCGCTGACGCTGACTTTTTCGGAAGATATTGAGCCAGCTTTCAGCGGGCTGGAAATCAGCGGCGCGGATAACAAGGCCTTGCCCGTCGCCAAAGCGCAACGCAATGGCGCGAAAAAGAATCAGCTGATTGTTCCGCTGGAACAGCCGCTGACCAGCGGTAAGTATCAGGTTAAGTGGCATGTATTATCAGTTGATGGTCACAAAACCAAAGGGAACTACAGCTTCAGCGTGAAGTAATTGATGTCGCTCAGCACGTTATATATCGCCTGCCGCTGGCTGCATTTCGCCGCAGTAATGCTGTTGGCCGGCAGTGCGTTTTACAGCGCACTGCTGTCGCCGAAACGCTTTAAAGCGCACCTGGCCCAGCGGCTGCATCCACTGATGCTGACAAGCAGCGTGGTTGCATTACTTAGCGCGCTGGCTTTACTGGCCGCGCAGACCGGCCTGATGAGCGGTGACTGGCGTAATATCTCCGATCCTGATACCTGGCGGGCAGTGCTCGGCACCGGCTTCGGCGAAGCCTGGCAGTGGCAAATTATCCTGCCGCTCATTGCCTGTGCGGCTTTTCTGCGGCGCGGCGTATGGCGTCAGCCGTTGCTGCTGACACTGGGGCTGGCCCAGCTTATCGGGCTGGCCTTTGTCGGTCATGCTGCGATGTTGGACGGCTGGCCGGGCGCACTGCAACGCGCTAATCATGCACTGCATCTGATCTCATCGGCATTCTGGGTGGGTGGTTTACTGCCATTGCTGTTGTTAATGGCCGATGCACGTAACATTGCGCTGCGCAGTGATGCGATACGCGCCATGATGCGTTTCTCGCGCTATGGTCATCTGGCGGTTGCACTGGTGATACTCACCGGTATTATCAACGCTCTGATGATTCTTGGCTGGCCGCTGGTCAGCTTCGGGTTATACAGTCAGCTGTTGCTGATTAAAATTCTGCTGGTGGGGTTAATGGTGGCCATCGCGCTGCTGAATCGCTACTGGCTGGTACCGCGTTTTCGCCGGGCAGGGCAGCGGGCGCAGCAAGGTTTTATCCGCATGACGCAGGCGGAACTGCTGCTGAGTACGCTGGTGCTAATGCTGGTCAGCATCTTTGCTACCCTGGCACCGGCATAAATTTTTTTTGCGCCTGAGAGTTCGGGCGCGTTCAGTGAGGTTATAAAACTCGATGAAAAAACTGGTCTGTTTACTGCTCGCAATGGGCATCAGCAGCAGCGCACTGGCTGCATCGCAAATCATTACCGTTAGCCGCTTTGAAATCGGTAAAGAGAAGTGGGCGTTTAACCGTGAAGAAGTGATGCTGACCTGCGCCGCCGACCACGCGCTATTTGCTATTAATCCCAGCACGCTGATGCAATATCCGCTGAATAATAAAGCCAGCGAGATGATGTTAGCCGGACAGGTAAAAGCTCAGCCAATCAATGTGATTCAGATTGATGACCCGAAAAACCCGGGGCATAAGATGAGCCTGACACCCTTTATTGAACGCGCAAGCAAACTCTGCAACTGATTGATTTAAATCGGTAAATTGGCGCGCTTCTTTATAAGCGCGCTGAGCTCTTTTAGCACCTGCTGCTAGTCGACAGCCTTTATTAGTGAAAGGCTGCATTCGGATTTCTGCCATCCCGATCACAAAGTTAACTTCTTCCTTTCAAGCCGATAACCTGTGGCTGGAAATCCCCTTTAGTTTGGCTACTCTTTAAAGGGCAAGGCGACACCGCCTGCAATAATGCCAACTTTTAGCGCACGGCTCTACCAGAGCCATTTCCCTGGACCGAATATAGGAATCGTATTCGGTCTTTTTTTAAGTCATTGATATGGTTTAATATTTTCAGGTATATTCCGAAATTTCCCGAAATAATCCCGAAAACATCATATTCGCTCTAAACCATCACATATTCCTGACCACGTAAATCCAGATACTTTTTAGTCATGGCTATGTTTTTATGGCCGAGCAATCTCTGCGCAAACTCCTCTCCATATTCGGCTTCATATAGCCTGCTTGCAAGGCTTCTTATTTCATGGAAAGTCGGTGGATTTTCACCGAACCTGATCCCACTCAACTCACGGGCTTCAGCAAAGGCTCCAGTTAATGCATCCGGTGTTACCGGCCCCGCCTTTCGACCGCCACGACGCACTGGGGAGTAAATCAGATTGTCTGAGGGGTTTTCTTTCCTGCATGCCTCCACGACTTCATTGAGAGACATCCCTACCACATCCAGCCTCAGGTTAACCCGAATCGCCATCTTATGGCCGGTTTTGCTTTGAGTGACGAACAGCCGCTCATCCGAAATGTCGCTGAACTTCATCAAAGTGACATCTTCACGTCGCTGAGCGGTAAGCAGGCCGATGTCCATTGCTGACGCCAGCCATCCACCCATACTCAGTGCAGTCTGGCGGATAGTCAGGAAATGCTCAAGTGACAGGCGTTCGCGTTTAACCTCAGGGGCTGGTGTCTTGGTAGGCTCAACCGGATTTCGTTCGATTACCCCCTCAACAACCGCCTCCCGAAACACATCAAGCATCAATGATCGCAGTGCAACAGCCATGCTCCTTTTACCACATTCAACATATGATTCAAGGAATAAGGCGATTGTTCGCGTCGTTATACCAGCGATGGCATATCGGCCAAATTCAGATTGCAAAGTGGCTAACTGGTTATTGCGCACCTTCAATGTATTTGGTTTCAGCTTTCTCCTGCCGAGTATGACATTGTAACGTTCAAGCCATTTTGCAAAGGTAAGTTCCGGCGCATCCTTTATACGGTCAAGTAGGGCAGAGGGAATGTAATTCTGATCAATGTAGTTGTTCGCCTCAATTGCCTGAGCTACTGCCTCTCTTCGTGAAATTCGCCCAAGGGATAACTCCTGTCCGGTGACCGGGTTCCTCCAGGAGTAAATTTGCTTGGATTTCCTGAACGTCAAATTCCTTGGCAGATTGGCGTCATAACGTTCCGGCCTTCTCGACATGCTTTAACTTCTCCAGTAGCGACCCTTCTCGCGGCGGTCTTATTGATTCCGTCTTGCGCACCATCTTCCTTTTACGCGGATCCACATAAATCGAATCGGGTTCCAGTTTGTACTCCTTACCGTGCAACTCCGGGCAAGGGTAAATCCGCCCCTGACGAACCCAGCGGCGGAGGGTGGACAGTGATGGTGGCTGGGAATAAGTCTCTTTGGCCCATTCCTGTAAGTTCAGTAGCTTTGCCATAAATTACCTCCGGCACTTTTTACCAGGGATTACGCGCAAAAGAACGCAAATTCTCATTTTTTGTTATTTTGCGAATAATGCCCAGATGATGATTACGAATACTGCAGCTATGAGAATGTGGGGAAGGGTGATCATTTGGTTAGCATCGAATTAAACGCCTGGCTCATTTCGGATTTATATCGATTTATGTCGTCGTCCATATCTCTGAACGGCAAAGCCTTCCTGCTGCGTTGCAGTGTGTAACCACACCTCGCCATATACCAAAGAAAAGTATCCACCACGTAGATGTGACCATCGCGGGGATTACCATTATCATTGGCGTTATGGATGGTGTTATGCATCGCTTTGAACAGGTCTTTCTGGTTGTGGAAGTCGCGAAATTCAGGTGGCAAATACTCACCCGACTTTAGCCATTCGACTAATTTATCGCTCATAATCTCTCCTTCAGAACGCCATTAATCACACCAATGCACCACAGCAAATCGACGAACCGATATGCCGGTTCGATCCGCTTATAGTGGGCCTGAATGATTGGTCTGCTGATGTCGTCGCGGTTAACTTTGGGGTTGGCCTTGATGGCCGATGTGATTTCCTGATTGCACTGCTTTGCTACTGCGCGGAGGGCATTACTCTGTTCTGGTGTCATGCTCCTTCACTCCATTACGCAACTCTCCGCTGGCGAATAGCCCACATTTCGCGCTGATGGTCAGCGCAGCACTCCGGGCAACAGTAGCTGGTGCCAGGCTGAGACGGTTCGCCGCAGTCGCCATTCAAACAAACAGGCGAGGGCGGCTGTACTGGCTTCTTATTCCTGAGTGCAATCTCTATTTGCAGCTCTGCGAGTGCTGCTGCTTCATCAACTGGATCGGCATAGTTCATCGGTAACTCCTAAATTTAGGCAATAAAAAACCGCCTCAGTGGGCGGCTTGATTAGCTATTAAGGCTTGGGTAGATATGTCCAGTGCTCTGGAATTGGGCCTGCAACATATTTTGTGTAGGTGTCATTTTCGTGGGTCGGCTTACTATATCCTTCAAAGTAGCGCCACTCACCGTTAATATTGATTGCCATCTCATGGCCGCCATTTACGTAAGCCAAGACCTTTAAGTTAACCGCAGGCATTTCACTTCCCTTTTTCCATTCTAATGTCACTTCCCTTCCTCCTTCGCATAAACCGGGTCAGTTCCCCGTGGATATTTAGACGACTCCTGACGGTAAAATTGCAGCCGCTCTACAAAGTAATCCTGCAGATGTGCAGGCTGCTGATTCTGAACCTCAAATGCCAGCACCGGCAGATTCATCCGCTCTTTGTATGCCACACCAGACGCGGCTAAGTCCACGTTAATACGCTCGCGTTCTTCTTTGCTTCTTGCTGCTAAGTTATGAGACATGGGTGTCCTCCTTATCGGAGTATACCGTCAGTCGGGGAGGGTGGTTAGTTTGCTAATAGATAATTATGTAAGCGATGAGAGACCAGAACAGGGCGCAGAGTATGAACACTGCCAGCCATGCTGTGCGTTTAGTCAAGTTCACCTCCTGGAGTAGAGGATGCTGAAATCATGTCTGCGAAAATACCTTCCGGCTCGCATCCAGCCTGAATGGCGCGATACCCTGCATTAACTGTATCCATATTGGCGGTAATCGGCACAAGTTTCCAGCCATCTGGCACTGCTGGTTTATCCTGTAGCGCTGACAGGGCGATGCGGTAGATACCCTCATCATCCATAATGAAAGTTAGGCCGCTTTTTAAATGAAACTTGCAACGAGAAATAAGTGCCAGGCGCTCTTGCTCTGTAATGATTTAATCTCATACACAACTTTGGCAACCTCATCGCCTTCTCAGGCATTGCGATATGGCGGCGGCGTAAAAAATTCGGCACTTGCCACCACGTGCAAGCGCAATATTTCAGAGATATTTTTTTTCAGTATCGTACCAAGGGGCTGAAGCCCAAGCGTACGAAAGCGCACGCTTGGTACGTTTTTTAACCAAAATCACATTAATGATCGCAATTTAGCAATAAGACCAGTACGAACTTCAGACAAACCTCCATCAATAGTACCTCCGTATATGCGATTTGAAATGAATTTAGGATCAAATTGATCCATGATTTCATCCTCTATTTTAACAAGCTCATCATCGTTGTCTGATGCAAATATAAATAATCGAGTTGTATCAAGCGCCCGAAAAGAGTCAATAGATATTTTAGATGTATTAACATCGCCATAAATAAGACGATCAAACTCTTTTGTCTTTGACCAATGTACACTTATCCGCTGTGCTATATTTTTACTGATGCCAACATACACTTGGCAATATTCATCAAGGACCATCACATAACAACCACTTAGACCATTACAGTCAGAAATATTTTTCACTTCATGAAAACAAAGGTTATTTTTTATGAAGTTATTTATATCTATAGCAAAATCATCTCTATTTAGATTATTGAAATAATCTATGTTTTTATCAAAATTGATCATGCATTTTTCAATGTGCTTTTGGCACCATTCATCTGTATAGACACGACCATTTCCAAACGAACTTTTTGTGTTTATTCGGCAATAGTTATCACGAGTTAAACGATGCCCCCCATCTTTAGCCCTCAGCGTCTTACCAAAGTGAACAGCAGTCTCTTTCGAAATACTCATAGCTTATTATCCTTGGTCATTTTACCTTTCTGAATCGAATTCCATGAGTTTCTGATTTTTCATGATAAGTAACTCATCATAATCATAAACTCTCTATTATTATTCACTAAAGTATATAAAGTTAATATAATTATTTCGATTTATTTTATGCCAAGCTGGGCTTTACATCAGACTGACACCAGGATAAAGCTCAAATACCGTTAGGTTAGAGTTGTTTTCGAATTTTCAGGGCACTTTCAACCGCATATCTAAAAACCTAATCTAACAGGATCGTTCAAAAAATATACTCAACGTGCATTTTCGCACGATTGAGCCTTAGGCCCCTATCAGTTGCCATCATCGATAATTTGATAAACAGGCTGCTGTACACCCTTAATCGCGTTCAGCTCTTCATGAATGCGGTGACGTATCTCTGACTCTTTGTCGAGGTCGGCGGTAAGCTCCTTGATTTGTGCTTCTGCTGCTACCAGTCGCTGTCGCAGTTGACCACGCTCATCAATTAGCCTGGCTGCATGGTTGCGGTGGCTATTGATAGCTTCATCACGCTCAGCCGCCAGCGCCTGCACCTGCTTTTCAGCTTCAACGTGCAGGGCTGCTGCCGCATCGCTTAACTCGCTGACCAATTGCAGACGGGACTTTAGTTCCTGCACCTGCTTCTTCAAATCCGCATTCTCAGCCAGCAACTGATTGGCATATTCAACTGTGTTAATACTCATCTCATAGCTCCGTTGTTTAGATTAAATGAGCACTCATGGCTCTTTGTGCAGCCAGCCGTTGCGCCTGAGATTCTCAAGCAGCCTTCTGTCACCAACTTCATCAATGGCCAGACCGGTTAATTCAGCTATCTGCTCGTTGGTGTGCGTAAAAAAAAGAGCCAGCATTTGCTGACTCCATCTGTCTGGGTAGGGGATTAGGTGTCGGTGCCGGCTTAATGTGAATTTGCCTTTCGGCTTCCGGCGGTTTATGCCTTTAATTTTCTTCACGCCCAGCTGACGTGCTTTCGTAAGAACTGACCGCTCACTTCTGTCTAATTTTTTCGCTATCTCAAGCGGATAGGTATAGTGGGATACCTGTCTGATGTAGCTTTCTTCGTATTCCTGCCAGCGTTCTGCCACGTATCACCTCCATTGGTCACCAAACGCAAACCCGACCTCTGCAAGCGCCTCGTCCATCTTCTCAATAAACTCCGGCACCATATCGTCGAACTTGCTCATGAACTCAGGGTCACGCTCGACAATGACGTGGTGAATACCTTCTCGCCGCATGCGCGGATCGTAGTTGGCAAAATACCAGGAATCCTTGTTTGCTACCCACATTGAGTACTGAACCTGTGCCATGTAATCCGATTTGATGGCATCAAATCCGCCGAGACGGAACTTCATGAATACACCGGTTGTGAAAGGGCACTTAAGCTCAAGCCCGAGCCCATTACTGCAAATGCCGTCTGGTGAGCATGCCGTGCGAAGTGATTCGTCTTTGTAGAGGATTGGCGCTTCTGTAACTTCAACGCCGGTAGTGAACTCAAACAGCGTCCTTGCTGCCTCTTCATTCTGCTTTCCCCACGCCAGAGACTTTGCATTAACCTCTGGTGATGAGCCGGTACATATTTCTCCAAGTAGGGTATAGAAGTAGGTCATCTTCATGTCCGACCATGTTTTGCCGCTTTTTGGCTTCGATATCACCCTTGATGCTTCCGACGCTGTGATAACTCCGAGCCGTAATGACATCCAGGCATCGCTTCCTTGCTCGACGTGGAGAACGTCAATCCCTGTGCGCTCCAGAATGATTTCAGGTGTCATGCAGCCGCCTTAGCTTTCTTCTTCAAGAAATCGAAAGCTTTTTGCGCTTCATCCTCAGATAAGTCATCAGCCTGATGAATATTCCGCCCAAAGATTTTGGAGCATAGCGGTAACAAATCTTCATCCCACGTTTTATCCATGGTTACGAGAAAGTCGGTTATGTGTTTGAGTGTCGACACGGACAAGCCATTAACGGATTTTTGTGGCAGCCGCCCATCAATATCTTCATCGGCAGTGACGATCCCTAATGCTCCTGTAAGTGTGTATCGGCGCAGGTACGTGACAGCTGACGCTGATTGCTGAATGTTGTTCTTGCCGCCGGATGCGTCAGGGCTTGCTGTCATTTCACACGACTCTGAGTGCCCATCTCTGTGACTGGCAATGCACTTGACTGATATAACTCCAGATACCATCGACTGCTCAAACCGATAAGACAATCCAAACTGCTCAAGGTAAGGCCTTATTTGTTCTGCTATGTCATCAAGGGATGCATATTTGTACTTGGCTTTTCCCTGACCAAAATCCGCGGCCTTCAGCTTCTTGATGGTTGGTAGCGCCGCCTGAAATGATGACATCGCCTGCAAATAGCTTTTTCTTGCCTGCTCAGCATCCCATTTAGTTTGCAAGTCCAGTAGCCGCTCTAACTTTTCGATGTCAGCATTATTTGATACCGCCATCTCTATGAGGCGCATCGGGGCATTGGATATTACTTGATTGTTATTGCTCTCCTGCTCAATTAACTGTCCCATCACGCCACCTCCTGATATGAATGCTTGCCTTTAAATATCTCCACCGCGTACTCCCATTTGGCTGCACGGGTGACGTAATCCCATACGAATTGATGAGCCAGCTCCTGAGAGAAAGAATCCTCCTGACTAAGAGATATGATTGGATAATCAAAGTGGCGGGGCAGGTAGTCGCACATAGCGTTCTCTACCGGGTTAACGCGCATCGGCTCTACCATCGCCTTTACCTGCTCATATATGAGCTCATTATCGGCCTCTGACATCCTGTCGATAATCTTCTCTATTTCCATTTTGTCCGAGATGGTTAGTTTGATGTTCATCGATAGCACCCCTTTATAAGACTGTGAGCAGCAGCCCACATAACCTGGTCATTTGTCGCAAGAGCCCTTCGAGCCATGCGACGAGCGGTGATGATTATTTGTTTCATGGCTTTCCCTTCTCATTGAGAGTCTTGATAAACCAGCGTCCGATGCGGCGCAGGCGTTCAGTTAAACGGGAAAGCTGAGACGTGTGAGGCCAGAAGCTACCCATTGGGATAGCCCCGGCAAATGCGTGTTGCATAGGTAGCTCCAGGTGAATGATTAGATTGGTTTGCATAACGGAGCGTCATTGAGTAATGGCGCTTTGGTATGGGGCATAAAAAAGCCCTCACAGGGAGGGCAAAGGTCTCATGGATGATGTGAGTAACATCGTCAGCCGCACTCCGAGAATACGGCTTGCGGTATCACTCCGAAGGTGGGGCCGGTAGAGGCATCCAGTGGGTTACTTTGTATGCACAGCTGACGCCTCGAGAATTACACCAAGCCCCTATGAAAACACCTTCACCTCTATACTTACCATTTTCGATGTTGTGATGACTGCATACTGGAATTCGTATCAACACCTCCTGACCGACATTTGGATACGCGTCGCTGCAATTAATCCACTCCATTCTCACCTCCTTAATGCGGCTATTGGCCGCGTGCCTTTAACATTGCGTCAGCGGCCTTATAAGCAATGACGGCGTATCGGTTAAGGTCATCATCATGCAAGCCCGCATCAGGGTCGGAAAGAATCCCATTCAAAGCTTTAGCCGCAAGGTAGTCCCGTAAGGTCATTCCAGGCTCAATTTCACGTGATATTCCACCGTCATTGTTGTAGTGGTCATACTCACAGGGGAACGCTGGACCACCTGTTTCTTTGCTCATATCCATCTCCTCAACTGTTCAGCATTCAATAAAAAGGCCGCCATGTGGCAGCCTGTTAGGATTTCTTAGCTGACTTATACCAAGCAACGTCGAAGTCGTTCATGGCCTCCGCTGGAGAATCACCACACCCAACAACTCCAGTTGGCAAGTCACCATAAACGGCCACCCATGCATTGCCGTCCTGATTCAATGTCGGCTTAAAAACGACGCACGGCCGGCTATGTTCAATTGCCGCGTTTTGCATCTCATAACAGGCTTGTTGAAAGTAATGTCCGAAATTTTCGCTTCGCATTGCACTCTCAATCGCACTACCAATATCTGTGCCACCGATTCGACTTCTTACGGCATCATAAACTGCTTGGTAGGTATCACTCATCTCTCACTCCTGCGGCAGCGCCGCTGTTAAAGGCCGACATCCTTGTCGATGTTTTTACTCTTCGCCGCCGATAGCCTCATAGAGTCGCTGTGCTTCAGATTCTCCGTCTTCTGCACGCTCTGCACAGAAGTCGATAAAGCTGCTCCAGCTCTGCCCAATAAAATCAGCGATGATATTTAGGTCGAACTCGTCTACTTGTTTCATGAATTCCTCACTTAATGATATGAGTCGCATCTTTGCGGCAGCGCCGCTGTTAAAAAAAAGGCCACCTAAGCGACCTTTATGATGTGTGTGCCGGGATATTTAGCCACGCCCGGCGCGTGATTTCCCTGCTTTCCACAGTCAAAGGAAACTGATATGTTTCTGAGTCCACAGTCATTCGAAAAGGATGGTTTATGTCAGAGAGTATCCGTGCTCAGTTTTCTTGCCCTGATTGCGGCAGCGAGTCTTTCGTATTTCGTGCCAAACCTTACACTATGAACAATATCAAGGCCTGTGCCGGTTGCGGGAGAGTTATTACACAGGACGATATCCTCGAGCACAGCAGGAAGACTGCGCAGAATCATCTCAACGATATAGTCAGGAAAGCATTCAAGCGATGAATTAAGTAACTGCCGTAAATCATTAATCTGATTTCTTAATTCAGTAGTATCGAAGCTAACCGATACTACTAATTTACCTATACTCTCCATGCCTCACCTCATATAAGTGGAATGCAGCACCCGCGCATTTTCTGCCTGGCGTTAGTAAGCTGACCGTAAGGGTTGTTCACCTTCCGGTACTCAGGATTCTCCCGAGTAACAAACTCAACCTCTTTCACTTCGCGAACACTCGGACTCGCTACTGCTTTAAGTACTCGATTGCTGCAACCAGAAGCGATTACAGAGGCTTTACGGGCTGACTTAACCCTTTGCTGGGCCTTCATGCGTTTGTCGGCCAGAGAGAGGGTTTTGACGCCGAATGCTGCATCTATAACCCCCTCCAGATTGTCACGCTCAATCGCTGCTGCACGACGACGAGCATGACGACGACTCTTTGCTGTCTCTTTTACTGATTTACCGAAAGTGATAGTTGTCATGTTGCCTCCTGAAATGGTTTTGGTGGTGAGTTGAGCGTTGCCCTGGTGTTGGCGTTACTGCTGGCCCAACTCACCCCAAACCCATCTCGTTTGGTTATTCCGCGCCTTGTCAGCGCTGCCAGTTGTTAAAGAGCATTCAGCTTTCTGCGGTGGGCTGCGTTGTGCTGATGAGGTAAAGAATACTACTGGTATTCATTTATGTAAATACTCTGGGTATTTATTTTCTGTCGCTTTGTTGGAAACAAATGAATATTAAGGGTATTTATTTTTTTTACTCTAAAAATTAGCGCATTTGGTGTGCGGATTCGTACGCAGGAGTATCGAAAAAGTGCAAGGGAAGGGATTTAGTGCAGGTGGTGGGTGAGAGTTGCGTAGAGAAATGGGGCTTGAACCAACCCAGGCGAAATGTAGTTATCCTTCGCATGTTTCATCGCAAACAAAACTGAGTGATGGCGGTGAGATGATACTGATGAAAGGTAATCTGATTGATGTACCGGCAAATAGCTGGATCGATATTCGCCTGGATAGGGCAGCACGGACAGGCAGCGAGTAGCTTTAATTCGAAGTGGCAAAATGTAATTTATTAAAAAAAACCCGCTCATGGTGAGCTGAGCGGGTGAAATGAATGCCAATTCATTACGCCACATCAGGATTGGGTATATGTAACTCCAGATGTAGACAAAGTAAAGGTAGCTGCTAACTATGGAACTGACAATTTTTTTAATGAATCGATTTTGAGATTTAACAAGCGTTATCGGCCAGCAGGCACAAAAAACCCGGCGCGGTGGCCGGGTAGAGGGAGATTAATCACTCATATTCAATGATGCCTAGGCTTAGGTAATTCGGGTCTTTTTACTGCTTCAACGATTCTTAATGCTTCAACAGCTGAAAGGGCGCCATCCGCAGATTTTTTGGCAAGGTAATCACCTAGCCGATTTGGAATATAATCACTTTGCATCCATCTTCTAAACACACCTAACGCATCATCTGGATAAATCCATGCTTCGATGGGCCCTGCTCTGTGCTGTGGGAACCAATCAGGATAAACATGAGGAGATTTTGTACGAGCGCCAAATCTCTCATCAAGGCCATTAGCGACCCAGTATTTAGACCACATGGTACCAACGCTGATGTCTGGAATGGCAGAAGGACCAAAGTCAAAATTACCTTTAACCATTTTAAGGGACAAATCAGCCATTTCTCTGAACACTGAAAAATAGCCAAATGGAACTTGATCATTCATCAGAAGCCTCTCGTGGAAGCACTCTAAGGCACCACGCTGAGGGTTATCAGGGTCAATGCCAACGCTCAGATAAATGAATCTGCGCAATTGGGATCCGGCCAGTTTTCTGAAATTATCTAATGCTATTTCTCTACTGCCTTGAGATGCTTCAAAAGCATAATACTCAAGAATCGCCATACATACGCTATCTGGGAAAGCGTTTGTTTCTGTGCCTTGAATTATAGTTCTATGAAACAACCGATTGAGATTTAGACCCTGATCTTTAAGCTTCTGGTCAATAAATAAACCTCTTGGCTTTGTTCTTTCTTCGTTCCAGTTTGCTGTCATTCTTAGCAGCGCAGTATGGTCTACGCCACATAATCGAGAGAGACCTCTCAGCGTAAGGAATGGTGAGCCATCGTTCATTACGCCCATCTGGATACCATCAATGTCAGCTTCTTTTATAGGATAGAGCTGCATTTCTAACTGGTGACCAGACAACATCAAAGGTAAGTTATCCATATGAAATTTAGACCATTTGTGTTGGTGATCAATTCACCTCTTCCCTAGAAAAAATTCGTGATCTGATCTTATGCCAAATTCACACTATGTGTATCACTTCGGTAAATGCCGCAATGTATTTACCCGAACGTCTCTTTCTGCCATTACTCGCCAGCAATACGCTGCTTCATCTCACGCTTATGCTTATGGTAATCCTCTCCACATTCAGCAGAGCAGAACGCTGTATCAGCAACTACCGGCTCATCTTCGCACCAGATGCACTTGCCATCTCTGCTCACTAATCGGGGAACGCGTGCTGACATAGAAGCGGACAAATGTGCTTCCTCGCGTGCTTGTGCTAAATCTGCATCATCCATAATTCACCTGTAAACTTTCTAACTGAACGTCTCTTCCGGCCACTGGACTAAACCAGTCGCATCTTAGTTTCCACGGCCACACCGATTATTTTGCAGTTGCCGTTAATTGGCACCATAGGCCATTGTGGATTGAGCCCCTTGAGGTACTTCTGTCCGCCGTCGATAATCAATCGCTTGAAGGTGGCCTCGTTTGAGTCTGAAAGCTTGGCTATTACCAAGCTGTTGTTGATCGCATCTCTGCCGGTATCAAAAAGCACAAACGCACCTTCGGGGATACTCAAACCAGCTGGCGCTGTCATTGAATCCCCTTCAACTTCAAGCCAAAACGCATCACCTTGTATGTGAGCATCTGATTCTAGCCAAAGATCGATGTCCTTAAGAGTATAAGCTTCACAGGCCTCAGCCCACGCGCCAGCTTGCACCTTGCTTATCACCGGGTATTTCACGCCTAGAGTGTACGGTCGGAATCCGCTGACATTTGCATCTACAGTTGATGCATATCTGCTTACTTCTCTCGCAAGTGAGGGGCTGATATCTGATGCTTGTACTTGGAGGATTCGAGCGAAAGCAGTAACCATAGGGACATTTAGCGCAATTCTGCCATTCATGTAGTGTCCCACGGCACCCTGAGATATGCCGATATCATCTGCGATCGTATATTGGGTAACGTTTAACTGCTTTTTCTTAGACTCATACAGAGCTTTTAGACGCTTTGCGTCTTCAAGCTGTTCTGTCGTCAATATCTTCTTGTTCTGCATTTCTCAATTCTAATACCAACAGTAATTGATAATGAAATACCCTGGATATTTACTTTAATGAATACCTTTAGTATTCTTTTTTGTATAAATCCCAAGGAGTGATTTTATGAATCGAATGACTTTAGAGGATTACGCAAAGATTCACGGCCAGGCTAAGGCCGCTAAGGATTTCGGCGTGATCCAATGCGCGATTAGTAAAGCCATCCGGACAGGTCGCAACATCTTTGTGACTGTCGGTAAGGACGGCTCAGTTAGAGGGGAGGAGCTCAAGCCCTTCCCAAGTACCAAGAAGTAAGCACCACCGCTCTTTACACAATCTAGCTCGCCGACAACGCGGGGAAAATCAAATGTGACACTCCACGGTGCACACACGTAACTAACTATTCATTAAGGACAAGTATTCATTATGGAGCACGCAAACAAACGCAATGAGGCGCTACGCATTGAGAGCGCATTACTCAACAAAATCTCCTTGCTGGGTACAGAGCGCACCGCTAAGGCCGTTGGCGTCGATAAGGCGCAGATAAGCCGGTGGAAACGCGACTGGGTGCCGAAGATATCGATGTTGTTGGCTGTTCTGGAATACGGAGTGGTCGATGAGGATATGGCGCATTTAGCGCGGCAGGTTGCATCAATTCTGACAAAGAAAAAGCCCTCAACTGCGGGAACAGTCGAAGGCTATCAAACAACACTCAATTTCTGAGGTAATTATACATGCAATTATCGACAGCAGTAAACACTACGATGACCAGCCGTGAGATTGCCGAACTGACAGGCAAGGAGCACAAGAATGTGAAGCGCGACATTGAAAACATGCTTGCCGACCTGAAAGAAGATGCGCTCACTTTTGAGCGTATCTATCTGGACAGCATGAACCGCCAGCAGAATGAGTACGTACTTGACCGTGAGCACACCGAATGCCTGGTCACTGGTTACAACGCTATGCTGCGAATGAAGGTCATCAAACGCCTGCATGAGCTGGAAGGCAACCAGCATCCTGCTTTACCTCAAACACTCCCTGAAGCACTCAGGCTTGCCGCTGACCTCGCCGAAGAAAAGCAGAAGCTGGAAAATCAGTTAGCCATTGCCGCACCGAAGATTCAGTTTGTCGATAGCTATGTCAACGCTACCGGATCACTCGGCTTTCGCGAGACTTGTAAGCTTCTTCACGTCAAAGAGAACGCTTTCCGCAAGTTCCTGCTTGACCACGAAATCATGTATCTGCTGGCAGGGAAGCTAACCCCCTACGCTCAGCACATCGATGCAGGCAGATTCACCATTAAAACAGGTGAGAACCAGAATAATGGTCACGCTTTCACACAGAACAAATTCACGCCAAAAGGCATCCAGTGGGTGGCGGGCCTGTGGGCTGCTCAGCAAGTTCAGGAGCGGGCAGCATGAGTACAGCAAGAATTTACGATCTCTATGCCGAAAGGCAACTCAGGAGCAACAGGATGGAGAACCAGAAGAATGGTTACATCCCGTTGTACCGGAGCGTCAAGAAGCAGTCATGGGCGAAGGATGTTTTTCTCAGAACGCTGTGGGAAAACATCCTACTTGATGCCGCCAGAAAGCCATATACGGCTAATTTCAAAGGCCATGCATGGCAACTGGAAACCGGGCAACTGGTAACAACCTCAGCAGATTTAGGGCTCGCTCTCTGTGACCGAAATGGTGACCCAACAAGCCGCCATGCGGTCGAGAGAATGCTCATTTTTTTCGAGAAGGAGGGGATGATTTCCGTTCATGCAGAGCGGCGAAAAGGCACGGTGATTACCGTGATAAATTATACCGAATATGCTGAAAAAATGAGCGATACCCCCGCGCATAACACCGCGCATATGTCCGAGCATAACAAACCCAGCAATACCAAGGCCTCAGACACTAACACCGCGCATAACACCGCGCATAAAGACGCGCATCATGAACAAGAAGGTAATAACAATAATAAAAACATACCCCCTAAATCCCCCAAGGTGGTATCGAATGGGTTTGACCCTCTATCGGTAGATATTCCTGAGTGGCTCGATAGCAACGCCTGGTCTGAATGGGTTCAGTACCGGAGCCAGTCCCGTAAGCCAATCAAAACAGCGATCACTGTCACCAAGGCCTTCAACCTCCTGAAAGAATGTTTCGACGAAGGCCACAACCCAGCTGAAGTAATTAACACAAGCATTGCCAACGGTTACCAGGGCCTATTCAAGCCAAAGTTTCCGCCCCGTAAGACGCCAACTGTCGAACAAACCCCGCACTGGAACAGCCGTGAAGGCTGGGAGGATTTCATATGAGCATGCAACTGGTAGACGCGATTAACAATCGTGACGGCGCGGCCATGGCCCGTATGGCTGGCGGTCGGTATGAGCCGGAGAGGGTTATAAACAGCGAGGCAGAAACGCTGGTAGACGCGCTTTTCAAACAGCTGAAACAGATATTTCCAGCCTCCGTCAGCACCAGCCTAAAGGGGGAGGAAGCTGAGAGGACTACCAAGCGCCAGTGGACAGTCGCTTTCGCCGAGAACGGAATCAAAACACGCGAGCAATTGTCAGCAGGTGTGCGGCACGCCCGCGCCAGCAACTCAGATTTTTGGCCGTCCCCTGGTAAGTTTATCTCCTGGTGCAAAGACAGCTCTACGGTTTTGGGCGTTACCGTTCAGGATGTAATGGACGAGTTTCAGCGCTACAACAGAGAGAAGGGCTATCACACTGGCGGCGCTGAGAAGTTTCCCTGGAAGAAACCTGTCCTGTACTGGATTGTCTGCGAGGTTCGACGTGCGATGTATCAGCGGCAGCTCAGTGAGGCAGAGGTGGAAAAGTACGCCTCTAAGCAGCTTGATGAATGGTCGAGAAAAGTGTCGGCCGGAGAGAATATTCCTGACCCTATTGTCAGCATCGAAGTTAAGCGCGACGTCATGCCGGTAAACGCTCAGCCATCCGATGATGACATGAAACGTCGGTGGATGCCTAATGCCGCCGTGCTGGGTTCATTAACCCCGGCTATGTGGCTTTACGAGGAATATAAACGCCGAAAGGCAGTGGGTTTAGTTTGATGGGCTACCGCAAGCAGGTGAAATCATGACTGACAAACGATTGCCACGCGACGTTATCCAATCGCTTCTGATGGACCCGGCATTCAGCCTCTGCCTGGACGAGTGCCTGGGTGAGCCGGATTTAATATCCAATTTCTGCCGACTCTACGATGTCAGTCTTCCACGTCAGCCGCGGAATGGTCTTGAGGCGATGATCGACAAGGTAACAGGCTACCGGCAGGCCACGGATAATAACTTCTTCGCAGAATTTATCCCGTTCGTTCATCGGTGTGTTTATCTACCCTTGAAGTCTCAGTTTGAGTCCGGGCAGATGAAATCATGACAGAGCCAAGAATTGAAAAACTTATCTCATTGAAGGGTACCAAGTTCCGCAGAGCAGACGTAGCGGAGGCAATAACAGATTACTTCGGTGATGACAGCGTTGATTCAGCAAGCTATATCCGTGCAGGGCGCGTTATTAGGGATGGAGTTGATAGCGGAATTATCAAGAAAACTGGAGCAGCTCGTTATGCGTTCACTGGCATATAGGTCGAGCCAGCTAAACAAGGGGAAGGGCAATGAAGAAGCTGACAGCAGAAGAAATATCGGAAGAGATGTATTGGTTTTCGAAACTGAACGAGATCGCCGTCTCAAAGGGACTAGAGAGCGCGGGAGACCCTGATAAATGGCATGGGGAGTTCATCCAAGGTCTAACGCCGCAACAAGCATGGGATGGCGATTGGGATTTTTATTGAGGATTAACAATGAAGAAGCTAACAGCAGAGAAGTGCCGTAGCGCTATCGCGGGATTTAAGTGGATGGCCGAAGAAGGGCACAGGCTTACCATCCGTGACGAATATGACTTGCAGGCTTATCAGGTAGCACTCCCCATCCTTGAGAAGCAGGAATCAGAAGGAGCTACCAATGAGTGAATACAGCATGCCTGTACTGAGTGAGCAGGAGCGGCAAGAGCTGATTGAGCAGACAGAAGAATGCATTACTAATCTTTCGCGATGGGTGAGAAGTTTCAGTGGAGATAGGGATGCAAAGCGCGACTTGAAGATTTATCAAATCGCCCTCGCAGCGCTTACGGCGAAGCCTGTTGCATTTACAGCACAAAGCAACCTTGCTGGTTTTGGTGGCAGCGTTGGTTATATGTGGCCTCCTGGCAATGAAAAGACAAGCGATGTTGCGCTGTATGCGAAAACACCCGTACCCATCCTTGAGCAGCAGGAATCAGAAGGGGAAAACAATGAACACTAACGATTACCTTTATCTCGTATTGATTCCTGTTGCCGAGGTGTTCCGCTCGAAGTTCCCGGAAGGTAAAGCGCCATTCTCAGCCATCAGGAACGCCAGGCAATGTCGGGTTAAGTTTGTTGGCAAGCGCCTTGAGCGCGAGTGGCAGGAGTTCTGCAAGCAGAACGAACTGAAAAATGACGCTACTCTGGAGTATTAACAATGAAGAATTACACCATGCCGGTACTGACTGAGCAGGAGCGGGAAAACCTGATTGCCCTGGCGAGAATTGAAGTTAAGCGATGGGATATTGCGGATGGAAAGCAATACATGGTTGAGCTGATGAACATCGCCCTTGCAGCGCTTACGGCAAAGCCAGAATATTTCTACCGCATTCGTTCTGATGGTGGTCGAGAAGGCCCGCTGCATGAGAGCGAAACAGAGAGTGTTCGCAAAAAGTCATGGGAACCTCTTTACACCGCCCCAACCGTACCCGTTACGCAGGAAGGAGAGCAGTGATGCCGAATTATGCAGAAATCTTTGACGCCCTGAAAGCGTATTACGAAGTCGATAACGATGATTCAGTATGGGAAATTTTCAATCAAGCAGATGACCAAATTGAAGACATTGCAAATGCGCTGAAGGTTTTGGGAGGTCGTGATGACTGATTTCAGCAAGCTGAGCGATGAGCAGATAAACACAGCGGTAGCAATGGCGCTAGGTGAAAAGGCTGGTGAACCAGTTAACGGCATGCAGCTGATTGCTGTCGATGGCGAATACTTATCCTCATCTTTCGACCCCTGCAACTCATGGGCTGATGTGGGGCCGATAGCAGAGAAAAGCCGCATCGGAACGATACCATCAAGTGGCGGTACACATATGGCATGGGATATATCTGGCGGGTTGCTTGGTGACAAGCAAGCGCACTCAGAGAAGATCTGCCGCGCTATCTGCATAGTCTTCCTGATGATGAATGAGGGGGAGTGATGCAAATATTGCTCAAGTATTTATCTCTTGCTTTTAAGTTTGCAGCATACTCATTTGAATTTCTTCAGCTAGTAATGGAAATGATTGGTTTACTTTTGGCATACCCCTTTGCATGGGTACACGACAGGCTGCACAGAATTCACATGAGGCTGTATTACAAATCATTGCTATTAGGCGGCAAGCCGGAGGAATAATGCACCAGATGTACACAACAGAGACGATAACGGGCCTGCTAATTTTAGTAGGCCTTTTTATTTGGCGATGGTCGGGAGGTAAGCGTGGATAAGATGCGTGAAGATTTTGAGGCGTGGTTTAAGCCGAAAAAAATAGCGATGCAGATGCGCGGTATTTCATCATTGCGCACTGTAAGACTTCATCAGCGACAGTGGGAGGCATGGCAGGCCAGCAGGAAGGCGCTGGTAGTGACGGTGCCAGACAAAGTGATGGAAGAAGACGAGTTTGACAAAGGCCACAATTGCGCAATTGACTACTGCACCGAAGCTATTCGAGCTGCTGGTATAACCGTTAAAGGAGAAGGGGATGCCAGTAATTAAATGGTTCCTGTGGCGCAGGTGGCAATTCAAAGGTTGGATAAGAGAGTATTACTATCCCCACCTGATAGATGCAACCTTCAGGAATAACTTTGCCTCATGCAGAACGCATCCGATCATTCATCGCGATATGGAGAAAATCATCAATGCAAATCGACCTGGTTAAACACCCAGGCGGCGTATTCTCTCCAGCAAACGAAACAGACCTCGAACGACTCCAGCGCTTCAAAAACGGTGAAACCTACACCGCCGAAATCAAACTGACCCGTAACCCATCTTTCCACCGCAAGGTAATGGCCTTCTTTGGTTTTTGCTTCGAGCACTGGTGCGCCAATCGCGCCGGGCTTGTGCATATGGACGAGAGCAGTCAGTTTGACCGGTTCCGCAAAGACCTGACGATACTGGCCGGATTCTATGTCCAGACGGTCAGATTAAACGGTGACATCAGAACAGAGGCGGAGAGTCTGGCATTCGCCAACATGGACCAGGAGAAGTTCGAGAGAGTTTACAGCGCACTGATTAACGCCGCTATCAAACACGTGTTCGCCGGAACACGCGACCAAAACATTCTCAACCAGCTTTACAGCTATTTCTGAGGATAAATCATGACAGATAAATCAAATACGCCAGCCGAATTTAAAGACGCCTGGCGCACTCCGCCTGAGCTATTCCACGCATTGAACGCAGAGTTCTGCTTTGTTCTGGATGCAGCAGCGAGCGCGGGTAACAGCCTCTGCCAGCACTACATCACGGAGCAGCAGAACACGCTTGTGACGCCATGGAATCAGGTTATGCCTGATATTCCTGGTTATGCGTGGCTAAACCCTCCGTACAGCAATGTCGGCCCATTTGTGAAAAAGGCAGCAGCGGAAAGCGCAGAGCATGGAACTGGCTGCGTGATGCTTCTCAATGCTGATACTTCGGTTGGCTGGTTCCGCGAAGCGATGGCAACTGCACATGAGGTTAGGTTTATCACTGGTGGCCGACTAGCTTTCCTGAGTGGCGAAACAGGGAAGCCAGTATCAGGGAATAACAAAGGGCAGATGCTGATTATCTGGCATCCATATCCGCGAACTCACTGCGCAATGACCACAGTAGACCGCGATGCGCTCATGCATTTCGGCGCAAGGCTTATCAGGAGAGCAGCATGAATGTAAACATCCAGACAATCCCCGAATTATTGATAAAGACGCGCGGCAATCAGGCAGAACTGGCAAGGATTCTCAAGTCTAACCGCACCACAATCAGAAAGTACCATCGCGACAAAGAAGCCAGATTTCACGCAATCGTCAATGGCGTCCTCATGGTTCACCGTGGCGCGTGGGGTGAAAGTGCAGGGAGGAAAGGCCATGAAAATGAGCTGGCACCATCAGCCTGACTGCACCACCGAAGAAGCCAACGAACTAATCCGCAAGTATCAATCCCTCAATATCAAAGTCGAAAAGCATCTTGCCGCTGACTACAAGTCATGGACGGTAAGCGCTTTATTGCCCGAAGAGAAAACCGAGCCTCGCCCGAGCCGGCGCTGGCAGAACCCTATGTGGAGCCGAATATGACAACTAAGCATGACTCGGGGAAATGGAGGTTTAGTCTGCTGCCGTTAAATGCCATTAAAACTGTCGTGTCCGTTCTTGAATTTGGGGCAGCTAAGTACGCAGTAGACAACTGGAAAACAGTGCCGGATGCCAGACAGCGTTATTTCGATGCGTCGATTCGTCACATCACTGCCTGGTGGTCAGGAGAGTCAAACGACAGTGAAAGCAACTTACCCCACCTGGCGCACGCGGCGTGCTGCTTATTGTTCCTGATGTGGCTTGACGAGCAAAAGGAGGTGGGCAGTGGAAGCTGAAAGCATCTGTGCTGATTGCGGACTGGCACTAAGCGCTGACGAGACCTGGTGCTGTAGCGACTGCTGCGCATTCTACGAGCTTAACGGCTATGAAGTTATTGAAATAGTGAGGAGGGAAGATGGCGAAGGCGATTAAGCCGAAAACACCGAAGCCAAAGAAATGCCCCATCTGCTCCACTGAATACCTCCCCTGGTCATCCACTCAAAAAGTCTGCTCTGACTGGCAATGCGGCCTGGCATATTCACGCCAGCAGGAAGCCATTAAAGCGGATCGTGCAATTCGCAAGCAGGAGAGGCTACTGCGCGACGATTTGCGAGAGAGAAGGGAAAAGCTAAAGGGTATTTCAGAGTGGCAGAAAGAGGCGCAGGCGGCGTTTAACCGGTACATACGCTGGCGTGATTACTACAAGCCCTGCGTCAGTTGTGGGGGAGTTCTCCAGCACCGGGGAAGCTACACCACAGGAAGTGCAGTTGACGCCAGCCATTACCGGTCACGCGGTGCTGCATCCCACCTTAAATTTAATCTCTTCAACGTTCATTCAGCTTGCACCCGGTGTAACAGGCAATTGAGCGGCAACGCTGTCGAGTATCGCATCCGATTAATTGACCGCATCGGCATAGAGCTTGTTGAGCGAGTAGAGCAAGACAACACCCCACGAAAGTTCACCATCGACTACCTGAAGCGGGTAAAGGCCATCTTTACGCGGCGGGCGCGTCATTACGAGAAATTGCGTAAACGTCAAATGGAGTGTGCAGCATGACCATTGAAGAAATCATTATTCGTAAACGGTTGGAATTGGCAAGAAAGCTGCTCGGCCTGGTTCCTTTGGAAAGCTGGCCCAAAGCACCGGCTATTTTCGAAATTCACGGAGCGCGAAAAGGAAAGGAATCATGACCGAATACCTTCAGCGCAAATGGCTACACATCAGACTATACAGCTCTAAAAGCTCTTTCATGTGTGACTACCGATTACTCCAACACTTCAGCCACATCGCAGGGAGAAGGGCATGAGAAAGTCAGACCCGGTTTACATGCTGCCATGTTATCTGAGGCAGGCAGACTTGCGGCGTGTTTGGTGCCGAGGGAAGAAAACCATTACTCCACCTCAGAGAGTCTGGACTCGATATCTGCTGACTCTATGGGGCAGGCACCTGGGCGGTGACGATTCACCTGGCGGATGCGTCAATGTGATTGGTAGGTTGATGGTTCGCTCGGAATGGAGTGAGCAGCAATCAGAGAGAATTGTTGAAGTGGTTAATAGCTTGCACAAGCAGGGCTATACGGGAGAGGAGTTATTCAAAAGGTCGCGTGAAATCATTATTCCAGGAACATCAACGGCCAGCATCATCGCTCTCGCCAAAGAATCAGATGATGCGGCTTTTGTCGAAAAGGTAATGAGCAAGGTCATTAAGCGCGACAGTCCAATCCGCGATGTAGCCATTAAACGATACTGTGAATGCAAAAGCCCGCAAGATATTGCCAAGCAGGTTCACTACGCCACCGGCTGCGATATCCAATATGCCCGAAAGAGAATAATCTGGTGCGAGGAGGTGCTTGAAGAGGAAATGTTTTACGCAATTAAGCGTGAAATAGAACAGGAAAATTCCCTGACTGCGGCTTAAGAGGGAAATATTTTCTAAATAGCTTGAATTTGGGAAATGGACCTGGTAGTTTTATGTCATGCTCGGATGACAAAGACAGAAGAGCGGCAGATTACCAAGAAAGCCCTGACCTTAATAGGTTGGGGCTTTTTTATTGCTGTTTTCCGGGTGGCTACTACAATTAAAAATGTAGCAACTCAATGCGCCGCCCGTTCGATGGACTGTCAGATAATCAATGATGATAAACAGGCGCACCATATTCCGAGGCTCCGCGATTGCTGGGCCTTTTTCTATTTTTTATCACCACTTCCACTGAGTGCTTTACTGATTAACCCCGCAGCGCCCATCAGTATGACGGGTAGCAAAATTGTCTTGGATTCATGATAAAACTCTTTAGCTTCGGCTATTGCCGTAGCAAGACAATCAGGGCAAAGCTCATCATCATAATTATTTCTTCCGAGTGCAAAATTTGAACAGCTGGGTGCTCGGCATGGGTAGACTATTGTCTGGCATTCTGGACACTGGCACTTGTCTCGTCTGATGAAGTTTTCTTCGAGAATGACAGGTTCAACCATCTTTTTGCAATGAGGGCAGACACCCTTAGGTTTAGCCTTTAGAGTTACAGAAACATCCATCATCAATTCTCCATCCAAAAAGATAGGACTTAGTTTACTGCCAAATAATATTGCTTGGATAATCTTTTAGTCAGTACGTCACAAAGCGGCCTTTTTCTTTTGCGCCTCCCGAATCACCCTCACTCACTCCGGTTAGCTCGGGACGGCGCACTTTATTTCCTTAAACCCTACACAACAGCACCACGGCAAAGCCGGGGGTGATCATGAGCATAGATATGAGCAAACTGGCATCTGGCGCTGCGTATGGCGCATCTGCCGGAACGGTAGCCAACGGCTTACTGAACCGACTAAGTCCTGACGAGTGGAGCGCCGTTGGTGTTCTGGCAGGCATCATTGTTGCGCTGCTGACATTTGCCATTAATTTTTACTTCAAGCGCAAAGTTTCGCTGGCAAAAATTAAAGCGCTGGAGGAGCGAGGCTACATTCATACAGAAAAATTTGGTGAGGATTAACAATGGCTATCTCATCAGGTTTAAGAAATAAATTGATTGCGGCAGCTGGCGGCGGGGCAATGCTTATTACGACCATCTTTCTCGGCGGTAAAGGCGGCGTAGAGGGGCGCGAGTATGTGGCTTACAAAGATGTTGCTGGCGTCTGGACAGTCTGCGATGGAATTACCGGCGAAGGCGATATCAGGAATAAAACCTATACCGACAGCGAATGCGACCAGCTGCTCTGGAATCGGGTTGGCCTGGTAAAAGCCCAAGTAGATCCGCTGGTAAAGGTTCCGCTGGGTGAGTACCAGCGTGCGGCGCTTTACAGCTTCACCTACAACGTAGGCATTGGTGCATTCTCCAAATCAACGCTGCTGAAAAAGCTTAATGCTGGCAACGTAGACGCCGCTTGCGAAGAGTTGCGTCGTTGGATTTACGCCGGTGGTCAGAAATGGCGTGGTCTGATGAACCGCCGGGATATGGAACGTTCACTTTGCTTAGCGGAGACAGCTGATGATCTGGCTGGTAAATAACTGGCGCAACCTGATTATTGTCGGCCTTATAGCGCTGAACGTAACCTACTCTGCCTTGTTCGACCATTACCGCACTAAAGCAAAAGAGCAAAGCGAGCGAGCTGATCATGCAGAAGAGCTGGCTGAAGCCCGCCAGAAAACGATAACAAATATGCTGGCACGCCAGCGAGACGTTGCTGCGCTTGATGCGAAATACACAAAGGAACTTGCAGATGCCAAAGCTGAAAACGATGCTCTTCAGCGTAAGCTTGATAATGGTGGCCGGGTGCTCGTCAAAGGTAACTGCTCCGGAAAACCCAAAGCCGCCACAACCCCCGGCGTGGATGATGTCGGAACCGTCGAACTCTCTTCGACTGCTGGACGAAACGTTCTCAGTATCAGGCAAGGAATTCAACGCGACCAGGCAGCCCTAAGAGGTTTGCAGCAATATATAAGAGAGCAATGCCTCAAATAAGGATATTTAACGTGATCCCTTTTGGGGTCATATCAATTTATATATAAAAAAGGAATTCGAATGACGTATAAAATTTTCATCCTGGCGGTTTTGTGCTCTCAATTATCAGCGTGTACGACACTCTATTACAGGTAGTCACATGCTAAAAAAAACTTTACTCATTTTTCCTTTTATTATTACCGGATGCATAAATGTATACGGTCCTGTAAAAGCAGGCGGCCAGGGCGACAGTGCTCAGCAAAGTGATTCGCCTGGTATGTCCGATGCTGTATCTGAAACCAAAATTGGAAACAGGAAGCCTGATGAACTGTTTAATGCAATCAGACTCTATTACCAGCAAAAGGGTTTAAGTCCTACAGTAAACGATCTGAGTACGGGGATTCTTGCCGCAACTGGCAATGATGACGAGCTGGCCAGTCTCTATCTCGACTGTTCTGAGTTAAAACAGACTCAGAATATTCAGGAGAATTACCGTATGGTTACTCAGGTCTGGAGTGCTGGCGAAGGAAGTAATGTTTCAGTATCCGTTACTGGTGTAGCCGGACTGACCACGGCTGACGGGAACGATAAAATCAAGCCTGTGGAATGTAAGAGCACAGGGGTATTCGAGAAAGACTTGTTGGAAAGACTCCGTAAATAGCCTCCAAATCTGTTCCTGAATAGGGAACTGGATTATGAAGTCAGTAATGTAACAGCATCTAATAAACGAGCCCTGCATTAGCGGGGCTTTTTTGTACCCGCAGTAACCTCCGCGCCATGCCCGGCGCAATCAACTACACAGAGCCTTTCAGGAATCAGCTTCGGAGATAACCGCTATAAGCGGCGGCTTCTCTGTGGACGGTTATCTGGGCAACGAGGCTTATTCACTAAAAGGTAAAACGCAATGACATATCCAACCGTGATCGTAAACGGCGTTTCAGTTCGCGTAGACAGCGAAGGGCGCTATTGCCTGAATGACTTGCACGCTGCTGCCGTTCTGAATGGTGAGGCAACAGAGTCTCAGAAGCCAAGCAAGTTCATCCGCAGCGCGTCAGTTCGCCGATTTATTCAGGTGCTGGCGACGCGGGGACAAAAACGTCCCCATGATAAAAGTCAAGTTCTTTTGATAGTCGAAGGCGGGACGAGCAAAGGCATTTGGGGCGTCGAGATGATCGCCGTGCGCTATGCGGCATGGATTAAGCCCGAGTTCGAGATTGATGTTTACAACACATTCATCGAAAGCCGCACCAACTCACTGGATATCCTCAACCAGCTTAATCGGCTTGATCACCTCATCAACGGCGAAACAAAAGAAATCAGCCAGTGTGCAAGCCGGATGGGTAAATGGGGTTCAGGTGGTCGCAAAGCGCTGCTAACTGATGCAAGGAAAAATCTAATCGACCAGTTAGATCCTGACATGGTTTCACTGATGGAAGGTAAGGCAGCATGAGCGAGGAGAGCTGGGGAGTATAGTTGCATCCCAAGGTGCATTTATGAGTGCGCCTGATGATGATTAACCAGGAGAGTAATATGCCTGACAGATACAAAATCACCGTAACAACCAAATCAGGCGAGACTTACGAGGGACTGATGACTCGTAGCCAGCCTGAGATGGTCAATGGCCTTTACTCTATCGCACTGGCTGATGGCTCATGGGTATATCTGGCTCCTGACGATGTGCTCAGGATGGTTTATGTGCCTCAGCCCGAGGAAGAAACAAATAGGACACAAAATGGCGACCAAAGCTAAAACTGGCCGCCCTTCTGAATATCTACCAAAGGGGACTGCTGACATATCTTCACTGCTGGCCGCAGATGGTAGTATTTGTATGGATACTATTGCCGAATTTTGTGGTTTTTAGATAGTCCATCGCCAGCTGCATTAGGTCTGTCATCGTGTAATCCTTACCTGGAACTGCTCCGCTCATAAGGAATGCATCTTCGCAATTAGCCGCTATACAAGAAAGCGCATCAGAAAGTAGTGTCATATCGTATTCGTTATGACGCTTTATCAGTCTTTTCATATCTAACATCTCATTTGGAAAATATGGCACTCACCGACAAGCAAGACATGTTCTGTCGCGAGTACCTCATCGATTTGAACGCCACACAAGCGGCCATTCGGGCGGGGTACAGCGAAAAGACCGCCCGCGCATTAGGTTCAGAAAACTTAACTAAACCTGACATCCAGAATAGGATCGCCGAACTAAAAGCTGTACGCAACGAGGAAGTATCTATCAATGCAGCCTACGTACTTCGAAGGCTGGTTGAAATCGACCAGATGGACGTGCTCGACATCCTGCTTGCTAATGGCGAGTTCAAGCCGATTAAGGATTGGCCTAAAACTTGGCGCACAACACTCTCTGGGATGGACGTAACCGAGATGGCAGGTGATGCTGCTGGCCTACTCAAGAAAATCAAATGGCCGGACAAGGTGAAAAACCTTGAGCTGCTTGGCAAGCACGTAAACGTTATGGCATTCAAAGAGCAGGCAACACACGAACACACCGGCAAGAACGGCGGTCCGATTGAAGTGGCAACACTGACCAAAGACGAATACAAAGCTGCACGGCGGGAGATGTTGGAGGATGACGACTGCTGAGCAGAAGAATTATGCTCGCCGGTTAGAGTGCGAAGAGGATGGGCTGTATTACGCTCGCTACTTCTTTAAGCAACGCACCGGCGGCAAGATGATTGTCGCACCGCACCATAAGGTCATTCAGCAAACGCTCGACCGCGTAATCAGCGGAGAAATAACCCGCTTGATAATCAACGTTCCCCCGGGCTATACCAAAACTGAGTTGGCGACCATCAACATGATGGGCAGAGGGCTGACGCTGAATAAACGTGCCCGCTTTATGCATCTTTCGTACTCGCACAATCTGGCACTGCTTAACTCATCAACCGCACGTGGCATGATTAGGTCGAAAGCCTATCAGTCGATGTGGCCGATGGATTTGCGAGATGACGCTGACAGCAAGGCTATGTGGTGGAACGAGTTCGGTGGCGGAGTCTACGCATCATCTGCAGCCGGCCAGGTTACGGGGTTTCGTGCTGGGCACATGGAGCCGGGCTGGCAGGGCGCATTGATTATCGATGATCCCGTAAAGCCTGATGACGCATACAGTGAAACTGTTCGAGACGGCGTTAACAACCGTTTCAACGAAACCATTAAATCACGCCTGGCGATTGAAACTACGCCGATGATAGTGATTATGCAGCGCATCCACTATCACGACCTGAGCGGATATCTATTGCGGGGTGGCAGCGGCGAGAAGTGGCACCACCTGAATCTTCCCGTGCTGATTGATAACAGCCAGAGCTATTCCGAACAGTACCCAGATAACACGCACGCCATACCCATTGACCATGGACTTCCTGATGGCTGGCTGTGGCCGTTCAAGCATAACGAATCCCACCGAGTATCGCTGTTCTCGCATCGCCGCACCGCTGAAGCGCAGTACATGCAGAAGCCTCGGCGTTTTAATGCTGAAGGTGCTCTTTGGACTGAGTTGATGATTAACGCTGCGCACGTGACTCGCCACGATGAGGAGCCTTCACGCTGTGTTGTTGCGATTGACCCTCAGGCAACAAACAGTGACGAGAGTGATGAGACCGGAATAGTTGCTGCATCCTCTTACCGTGGTGGCAAAGACCGGATCTATACGGTAGATGGGGATTACAGCGGTAAGTTCAGCCCCAATGGCTGGGCAAAAAAAGCGATGGATGCCTACAAAAACCATGATGCTGATGCGATTGTGATCGAGACAAATCAGGGCGGCGACATGGCAGAGGAAACACTACGCAACGCCGGATTTAACGGTCGAATAATTCGTGTGCATGCGAGTAAGGGAAAATATGCCCGCGCCGAGCCAATCTCTGCGCTTTACGAGCAGGGTAAGGTCTCCCACAGTGGGAATCTTTACATCCTTGAAAACCAGCTCATGGAATACATCCCCGCGACTGCTAAGAAATCCCCCGACCGCCTAGACGCAATGGTTTACGCGCTGACTGAATTAAGCGGTGGCTCTGGAGGAATTAACATGAATAAAAACCTTGTGGCTGCAGCTCAGGCCAGAAACCAACGCCGGTAACTTATGACAACTAAAACACAGCGTCGAAAAGCCCGGCGGGATGCGTCGCGCCCTGAGCGTACGCGCTTCAATCTTTCGCAGGGCTTGAGAGATAAGATTGAGCAGCAGGGATATATACCAACCCTATCGGAAGTTAAAGCTCTGTACGGGCCAGCAAAGACACTGGCCGCGCCAGAGGCTGCAATAATTGCAATGGATCACTCGATGGATGTGGGTGGTTCCTACACACTGATTCAGCACGCATTCGAACATGGGCAATATCCAACGCTTGGCCCATCTTTCATGGGATATGCTGCGCTTTCTTCCTTAATGCAGAACGGCCTCATCCGGGCGTGCATAGAAACTCTTGCGGACGACATGACGCGGGAGTGGATTGAAATCAGTGCAGTAGATGTGAACGGCAATGGTGACGACAGCGACGAGAAAAAAGCCCTCGACGAAGCGATGATTGACTACGAAGTGCGCGACATTTGCCACACGTCCGCTGAATTTGATGGCTACTTCGGTGGCTGCTTGATTTTCATCGATACCGGAGTGCGTGGAGAGGGCTTAAAAATGCCTTTGGATATCTCCGAGAAGTCCGCAGAACTGAAAGAGTTCAAACGGTTCACTGTTATTGAGCCGATCAATATCTTCCCCGGCAATTATGAATCGACAGACCCTCTGAGCCCTACTTATTTCAAGCCTCAGACGTGGTGGGTTCTCGGTACGGAAGTGCACTGCAGTCGCCTGATTCGGGTATGTGGCAACGAAGTACCGATGATTCTGAAGCCAAATTATAACTTTCTTGGCCTGCCACAGGCACAGATACTCTATGACTACGTCATCCACTTTCAGGATGCTCGGCAAGCTGAATCACGGCTGCTGGAAAAGTTCAGTCTGACCGTGCTGAAAACAGACATGTAGGACATTCTGACGAATCCGAACGCCACCAGTTCGCTAGACCCTCGTCTGCAATACATGGCGGCTTACCGATCTAATGATGGAGTTCTGGCGATTGATCACAAGATGGAAGATATCGTCAACATCACCACGCCAATATCTGGTGTTACAGATATCGTACGCCAACAACTCGAATTCGTCGTGATGATAAACCGGACTAACGTCGTTAAAACCCTGGGCTTGTCGCCTGCAGGATTTAACGCCGGTGACTCTGATATCAAGACGAACAATGACCATACGCTATCCCAGCAGGAAAAGGTGCTTCGTGGGCCGCTTCAGAAGATGCTCGACATCCTGCAAATCGTCAAACTCGGTCGCTACGATAAATCAGTCACATTCAAGTTCTCAGGACTAAATGAAGATGATGAGAGCGTAACAGCGACTACACAAAAGACGAAAGCAGACACCGATGCTGTGTTGCTTCAAGAGGGGGTACTGTCTGAGCTTGAGGTGCGCAAGCGCTTATCGGAAGACCCTGACAGCGGTTATTTTGGCATAGATGCTGATGCACTACCGGAGACAGATGATGCCGAAGAGAGTCAAACTCAGAACGGCAGCGGCAACTCGGGCGAACGCTGGTCTCCAGAAGGAGTACGAGAAGAAGCTCAAGTCGTTGGTTGAAGAGATGAGCACTTCCGTAGATTACTGGCTATCCGCCGAGTATAAACGGCAGGAGGCGCGAATAGTTGGCGATGCTTCCCCGGCAAAATTATTGAATAAGAAGTTGCTTTCCGTAATGGCGAGCTGGCGCAAAAAGTTCGACAAAAAAGCTGATGACATAGCGATCTGGTTTGTTCGCAGGGCAGATGCTTATGCCTCACGCTCTGTCAGCAACAAGCTACGAGCCGCTGGCATGACCGTGAACATGCGCATGACCCCGGAAGTGCGGAACGTACTGGACAGTCTCTATGAAACTCAGGTCAATCTGATTAAGTCGATACCTCAACAGTATCTGACACAGGTCAGTACGCTGGTGCAGGAGAGTGTTAGTCGAGGCCGGGATATCAGCTTTCTAAAGGAAGAGCTTCAGAAGCGATATGGCAAAACTGAGCGGCGTGCGCGATTTATTGCAGTTGACCAAAATAACAAAGCTTCAAACGAGATATCCCGTCGCAGGATGATTAGCGCAGGCGTTAAAAAAGGAATCGTCAAGCATCGGTCGGGTGGAAGCAAGTCATACCGGCACTCTCACGTTAAGGCTGATGGACAGGAATACGATCTCGAGGTGGGATTTTGGGACTCCCATCTTAAAAGATTTGTTCAGCCTGGAGAGCTTCCCGGATGTAAATGTGAGTTCAGGCCAGTAATTGAGTAAGCATTTATCTAACAACAAGGTCGCTATGTGCGGCCTTTTTTATTACCTGAAATGCGAGGTAAACGTGGGAAGAAAAGCCCCAACCCCACCGCCATACAAACCGGAGGATAAGGTTGTGCGGCCCGCACCGCCACCGCCAATTCCAACGAGTGTATGACGATGACAGCCTGGCGATGGCCGTCCGTGCTGTGCTGAAGGCGAAATTAAAAGAGAAATAACCATGCCAATCCGAGAAGTAACATTTAAAAGCGGCAGGAGGGGGTTTCGCCGAAACGTGTATGGGAAAATTTATCCCACGCGGGAGGAGGCGGAGCTTAGGTCATTTTACGCGCTGGCCTTTGACGAAGCCAGCCGTCGACGAATAGATGAAAACGGCTACCTCCATGTATCGCAGACACACCTCACTAAAGAGCAGGTTGCGCCGTATTACGGACGAGAAATACCAGGGAATAAAGATCTGGGGCTTGATCCAGAGCGGGTGTATTACGGCTATCGCTCAGCAGCGGAGCTGGAAAAGGCTAAAGACACTTTTAACGGTATGCCGCTTCTGATTGTCCACAAACAGGACTCAGCTGGAACGCCACTCAAAGACGAGCGTGTTGGCTCAATTGGCACGACTCCAGTATGGAGTGCGCCATATCTTGACAACTCATTAACTGTAACTGACCAGTCGGCCATTGATGCGATCGCCAGCGGAAAGTTGAAAGAAATCAGCTGCGGGTACTATTTCGAACCGGATTTCACCGCCGGTGAGTTTAACGGCGTTCACTACGATTTCGTGATGCGAAATATCAGAGGGAATCATGTAGCGCTGGTTAAAGAAGGTCGGGCCGGTCCCGATGTCGCAGTTCACGACGCAATGCCGTCAACACTCAGAAAAAAGGTAACCAACAATATGAAACTTACCCGAGCACAGGTGGCGGTGCGTGCAGCCCTGTCTACTTACCTCAAGCCTCGCCTTGCTATGGATGCAGCACATGCTGACCTGACCAAGCTGGTAGGCTCATACAAAAAACCGGCAACATTGGCGAAAGCCGTTGTGCGCAAGTACGGTAATCAGCTGGCACAGGACATGGAAATTGAGCCTGAAGAGCTGGCCGAGCTGATGGAAGCGGTTGAAGAAGAAGTTAAACCGGAAGAAGAGATCAAGGTGGAAGAAGAGACCACATTCGATGATGACAACGTATCCGAGAGCCTGCGAGCAATGCTCGAAGGTAAAGTTCCGGATGAGTTGCTGATTAAGCTGCTTGAATGCCTTGAAGAGCCAATTGGTGATGACGAGCTGACGCCGGAAGAGAAAGAGGCCAAAGAGAAGGCCGAGAAAGAGAAGGCTGAGAAAGAGAAGGCTGCTTCTGAAAAAAGTGGCGCACCGGCGATGGATGCCAATGCCATTAAACTGCAGGCTCGCACTGAAGCGCAGAGCCATTTTCGCAGCCTCAATGAAGCAGGCCGTAAGGTACGTGAACTTATTGGAGAGGTTGATGTAATGGCCTTCGACAGTGCAGAGGATATCTATGGACACGCCCTGAAACAGAAAGGTGTGAAAATTGGACAGTACGAAAAATCCTCATACAAGGGCATGGTCGATATGCTGGCAGCAAACAAGCCTAGCCCGGCTCCAGCCCCAACTTTCGACGCAGCACCGGGCACTCTGCAAGGCCCATTTGCTGGTCTCAACAAAATTAAACTCTAAGGGGGCCTCATGACTCTGCAAAAACAAGTTAATTTGTACTACTCCGGCGCAGTAGTCGGTGACCGGGCATCACATAACCCAGTTGTTTACCTGCCTCGTAATCCACTCGCTGAAGGAGTGGTTTATGTCGGGCGCTTTGTGTTTCAGGGAACTGATCCGGCTAATCAGGTGAAAACATCTGGCACGGTCGTAGCTGGCTTCGTACAGCGTGTCATCAATTATTACAACTACGTTGTCACCTCAAGCGGCACTTTGGGCATCACTGATAAAACACCTGTAACGGTAGCCACTATCGGCGAGTTCTATTCCGCTTATACCGGTGCCGCACCAACCATTGGTCAGAAAGCCTTCGCATCAACAACTGATGGCACTATCAGCTATGCCGATGCTGGTGAGACTGTTGCCGGCTCTATTGAAACCGGATTTGTCGTAAAAGAAGTACGCTCTGCTGATGGACTGGTTTTTATTTCCAACTGGAATCCCGCCGCTTAATCACTGAATAAAATCCGCATGTGAAAAACACTGGAATAAGCCGGTGGAATTCTTCACGTGCGGATGGAGAGAAAATTAAATGCCAAACCCAACTTTTGCACAGGCGCGCGCCTACGGTTTTGACTTTGGTCGAAATGCCCGCGAGTGGATCACGCCTGAGAACATGCCGCATATCGTCAATGACGCCGCGCTAATCACCACGCCAAACTCTACCATTCCGGCTGAGCTATTGGCTTATATCGACCCGACTGTAATCGAAATTCTGACCGCGCCACGAAATGCCCGCGAACTGTTCAATGAGGAAAAGCGCGGTGACTGGACCACACCTTATTTTAAATGGCGTGCAGATGAAATCACCGGGAACACTGCTGCTTATTCTGACTTCGGTCAGTTCGGTGTATCAGGCTTCAACTCAGAGTGGCACACGCGCGAGCAATACCGGTTCCAGACCATTATTGAGTACGGAGATTTGGAGCAGGATATGGCCTCGCAGGTGAAAATTAACCTCGCCGCGAGCAAGCAGCGCTCAGCAGCGACAACAATCGACATCGATGCAAACAAGTTCTATCTGCTCGGCGTTGCTGGCAAAGAGATTTATGGCGTGCTGAACGATCCAAATCTGCCAGCGTCAACCACTCCAATTTCAGTGGACGGCGTTACAGCCTGGTCATCCAAAGATGCTATTGCCCGATACAATGACGTTATCAAGCTGTTTACTCAGCTGGTAACTCAGTTGAGCGGCCTGGTTGATGAGAAGTCACGCCTGAAGCTGGCGACCTCTCCAGCTCTGCGCACTTTACTGGCTGAGCCAACGCAACTTGGCGTGACAGTAATGTCCATGCTGAAGGAGTACTTCCCCAACCTCGAGTTTGTTTCATTGCCGCAATTGGGAGCAGCTCATGCTCCAGCAGCATCAGAGACGATGATGATGATTGCGCCTGAGGTTCTCGGTAACGAAACTGGCCTGCTCGGTTTTGGTGAGAAAATCCGTATGGGTCGCATTATTCCGTCACTTTCCTCCTTTGCGCAAAAGGTTACAGGTACTACTTACGGTGGAGTTATCCGGGTTCCTGCTGCCGTAGCACAAATGACCGGCATGGTGTAATTCATGGCCCGGCCGCGTAAAAATACAGCCTCCGAGGAGGCTGCTTATTCACCTCAGGAAACAACTATGTCTGACTCTGTTTACGTTCGTCTGAAGCATCCGCACGGTATCGTTTTTGATATTTCTATGGGTCGCAAAGTTGCCTTGGTAGGCAGCGACTTCCATCTTATCGGCCTCGAAAAGGGCGTTCTGACCAGTGGTTTTGGATGCACTGTCGTACCGGCTGATGAATGGGAGGAAGTGCTGTCTCTCTATGGAAAAATGCCACAGTTCTCAAATGGTACGCTGGTCTATGCAGGCGATAACGCCAGCGCTGATGATATGGCGACTGATTCCAGGGGAGTAAAACACGGACTTGAGCCGGTTGATGTAAAAAATGACAAGACGATCAAAACCACAGAGGCTTCAACCAGCGAGGGCTGATGATGGCGATAGTTGTTTTTAACAGCGACGAATTCCTGTCTGTCTACCCTCGATTTTCCGGTGCTCTTACTCCTGCCCAGCTCGATAATGCTTTCGATATAGCCTGCCTGATGCTCGATAACACAGTCGACTCGATAGTGCCCTACGAGCCGGATAAAGGAATCAAGGATCGGAAAACATTGCTTTATATGCTGACTTGCCATCTTGCAACGGTGGCTTTGTGGGGTGGTGGACAGGCAGGCCCAGTGTCAGGCGCATCTGAAGGTTCCGTAAGCGTTTCTTTCGCTGTGCCGGATGTGGCAACCGCATCCTGGTTTAAATCCACCCCCTGTGGCGCTTCTTACTGGCAGTCGACGAGAAAATATGTTGTGGGTGGTCGGTATATCGCTCAGAAATACCATCACCCTTGGGGGTAAGTAATGTCAAAGATATCAGGTGGAGACAAGCTCGAAGCTGCACTGGCAAGCATTGGTGAGCGTATGAAGCTTCAGATGAATGTCGGCATCCTGGCGGGGGCGACCAACTCAGAAAATAATGAGCTGATTGCACCTTATGCCGCCGCCAATGAATTTGGCACGCGCGATATCCCGGCGCGGCCATTTATGAGAAACACGGTCGCGGATAAGTCAGGCGAGTGGGCCGATACCCTTGGAAAACTTATCAGCAGGAAACCTGCGACGCCCGAAGGCATTAACAGCGCCTTTAGCGTACTCGGTGAGGTAATGGTGCAGGATATCCGGGACACCATTGAAAAAATTGTTCCCCCACCGAACGCTGAACACACAGTTGAACTGAAAACCAAAAAAGGACGCGCTAACCCCACGCAAACGCTGGTTGATTCCGGAAGCATGCAAAAGGCCGTGAACTTCGAAATTATCACCGGAGAGCAAGAATGAACCTGCATCAGATAGCGTCCGGGGCCATTGGTAGCGTCAATCCGTTCATAAATGCCGTTGTCCGGGTGTACGCCGGTGAGACAGAAACCCCATCGGGTCGTGTTGAACCTACATACACGGATGTTTCGGTGAGCGGACAGTTGCAGCCTTTAAGTTGGCGCGACCTGCAACATCTGGATGGCCTGAATATTACCGGCGTTGAAAAGAAATTCTACGTCAACGGTTATTTCAGTGCTATCAACCGCCCCGGGCGCTCAGGTGGAGACTTGTTAATCATTGGTGAGCAGGTGTGGATGATCCCGACTGTTATCGAGCTGTGGCCTGACTGGTGTTCACTTGCTCTCCGCTTACAGGAGGGATAATGACAGCAACAGTCACTCCGCTTATGGATGGGCTTTTTTATTCGCTTCGGGACTTTCTCACCTCACATGTAGCAGTAACCTCCTGCCGACAGGCACAGCAGAACAGAACCGCCATGGCGACAGGAAATTTTATTGTCATGACCCCGCTCGGAGTGGATGGCCTGTCCACAAACGCCGTGTCGTATCAGTTTGAGCCCGATAGCGACACCAGTACAGAAACACACAGGCGAACAGCCGTATGGCGATGCCAGCTGGATTTCTATGGAGATTCAGCTCAGGAGTTCGCAAACATCATCTCAACGATATACCGCACGGATTATACCTGTGAATGGTTCAGGCGGAGCTCCGCTGAAAGAAACCTGCCGCTGATAACTCCAGTTTTTGCCACGGACCCTAAACAAATGACGATGATCAACGGAGAAGCGCAGTGGGAAAACCGCTGGACGTGCGACGTGCACTCACAAATTCCTGCCGCTGTCGTTGTTCCTCAACAATTCATGACGGGTGCAACTGTTGGCGTCATTGCCGCAGATTTAAAATACCCACCGGAGAATGCATAAATGGCAATCCCATTAAGAAAGGACGTCCAGATTAACCCTGGCGTGCTGCCTGCTGGCGGCTCAGCGTTAGATTTGAATGGCCTTATCCTTACCGACAGCGCCTACGCTCCGGTAGGAAGCGTCACAACCTTTACCACAAAGGAAGACGTAGCATCATACTTTGGCAGCGCGTCGATTGAGTTCAGCATGGCGGAGATTTATTACGCCGGCTATGACAATTCTACCAAGACACCGGGCGCGTTACTGTTTGGACGATTCAGCACTGAGGCGGCATCTGCATGGCTACGCTCTGGCTCGATGGCTACAGTCACGCTGGAGCAGCTAAAACTGCTTAGCGGCGAGCTTACAATCACCGTCGACGGAACCGCAGTCACATCTTCAAGCATTGACCTGAGTGGCGCCACCAGTTTCGCACAAGCTGCGACTCTGATTGAAACCGGCCTGGGCGATGACGTGGCCGTTGAGTTCGACACCACGCAAAAAGCCTTCATCATTACTGCGGTAAGCGAAGGTGTTAACAGCACTATCAGTTACGCCAGCGGTACCCTTTCTGCAGGACTCAAACTCACTGCCGCAACAGGGGCTGTTTTATCTCAAGGCGCTGCGCCATCTGTTGTGACGGATACGATGAATGACGTGCTGGACTCATCACAGAACTGGGCGATTTTCACCACGGCATTCGCGCCGACAGAGTCACAGGCTCTGGCCTTCTCAGCGTGGAATAACGCGCAGAACTATCGCTTCGGCTATGTGCCATTCACAAGTGATGAATCAGCGCTCGTTGCAGGCTCTACAGAGACTCTTTCGCATCAGATAATCAACGTATATAGCTACTCCAATACCGTCCCGGTGTATGGCTCACAGGCTCATGCAGCGGCCGTTCTTGGCTATGCGGCGTCACTGGATTTTGACCGGCAGGAAGGCCGGGTGCCGTTTAAGTTCCGATCACTGTCCGGCCTGCTGGCAACAGTCGCATCCTCAGCTAACTACGACGCTCTGATTGCCAACGGTTATAACTTCTACGGCGCATACACAGCAAATAACTACGATACCCGCTATTGGGCTGACGGAACCATAACCGGCGATTTCAAATGGCTGGATTCATTCTGCTTCCAGATTTGGCTGAATGCGCGACTGATGCAGGACACTATTGAGCTGTTTAAGTCCAACCGTTCTCTGCCGTATAACGCGCGTGGTAATGCAGCTATTGAGGCCTCTCTCGCTGACACCATCAACCAGGGTATCACATTTGGCGGCATCCGTACCGGCATTGACCTGTCCAGCTCTCAGATTTCTGAGATTAACAACGCGGTGGGTATGGATGTGGCGGCATCGATTCTGGCGAAAGGCTGGTATCTGTTCATCCCACGAGCAACGGCAGAGCAGCGCGCACAGCGTATTCGTCCCGGCTGCTCCTTCTATTACACGGATGGCGGAAGCGTCCAGAAATTAACGTTAGCGTCCATCATGGTTCAATAGGAGCAGGTAAATGGCTAATACAATCACAAGCGCTGACGCAATTTTCTCGCTGACCGTCACCAACCTCTTTCCCAGCGCGCAGATTCTTGAGGGGTACGCTGCTGATGCAATGTTTGCCCTCGGCGATACTGAGCTTGCGCAGTCTGTTCGTGGCGCTGATGGCAAGCTATCTGCCGGTTTCGTTTTCGGCGAGAACCTGCAAACAATCACCATCATGCCTGACAGCCCGAGCCGTGAGCTTTTCGAAACCTGGGCGCTGACATCGCGCACCTCAGTAGCAGTGTTTCGCTGTAACGCGACAATCATCCTGCCAGCTATCAGCCGCAAGTTCACACTCACCAATGGTGTATTGCAGCGCGTTAAGGCGATGCCTGACGCTCAGCGAGTGCTGCAGGCGATGACTTATCAGATTAACTGGGAAAACGTTACTGGCGAAGCGTACAACGCATAAGGAATAACATGGCGCGCAAAGAACTATTTTATACCGTAGAAAGTAAAGGCCGCGATGCGAGCAAAGTTTTCTACATCAAAGAAATGTCAGCCTCGGCTGCTGAGTGGTGGGCTATTCGTGCAGGCATGGCGATGGCGAAAAACGGCGTGAACATGCCAGATAATTTCTCTGAAATGGGGATGGCTGGCATGGCGAAGGTTGGTCTCGAAATGGTTGCCAAGATTCCACCAGGGGATGCAAAGCCGCTGCTGGATGAGTTGATGGCCTGCGTTAAAGCCGTGCCAAATCCTGATAACCATTCCATCCAGCGAAATCTGATTGACGATGACACCGAAGAAGTCGCAACCCGCCTGAAGTTGCGCGCCGAAGTATTTAAACTCCACGTAGATTTTTTCACCGCCGCCTCCCTTTAGACATACCGCCAATCATGAATGACACGGTTCATGGTCTGGTCGATTACGTCAACATGCCGAAAACCATAGCGACTGTGCTCTCCTCCGGGAAATGCTCTCTTACCGAGCTGAGCACAACGCTGGGCGTCGAGGATATGTGGTGGTGGCTGGAGATTATCACCGTGGATAACTACAACCAGATGGTCATTAACAAAGCGCGAGAGGCTGGCTGATGGCAACGATTATTGATGCGTTAGTGGTCACGCTTGGCCTTGATTCGTCCGGTTTCAACAAAGGCAGAAAAGAGGTTGGCGAAGGTCTGGATGAAACCAGAGATAACGCTGACCGGACAGCAAAAGATATGGAGGCCGCAGGTAAAAGAGCGGCCTCATTCTTTGGGTCAATTAAGACAGAATTGCTGGCGCTGGTTGGTGTCAGCCTGTCTGTGAACGGAATTAAAAACTTCGTCAAAGACATGACTGGCGGCCTACAAACGTTGGCTGTTAATTCGAAAGCCCTTGATATGTCGGCGCGGTCTCTTGATGGATGGCAGCGTGCCGCAGAGATGGCCGGTTCTTCTGCCGAAGAGATAACGGGGAAGCTACAAGCATTTCAGAACCTGATCACCGATTTCAGGGGCGGCGGTAACGTCAGTGACAACCCTATCAATAAGGCGCTGCAAGGGTTTGCCGCTGCGGTTGGCGGTGACATAGACCTCCAGAATATGTCTTCTGGCGACATCATGAAGTTTGTGGCTGAGAACTTTCACAAGCTGAGTAAAGACGCGCAGCGTAAGTTTGCAAATGACATGGGATATAGCAATGCCCTCCTGATGACATTGTCAGAAGGTACGCTCCTGCCGAATCAGCGATCGGCAGAGGCTAACTCTGGAATTACAGATGAGTCATTACGAAAAGCGCAGGACATGCAGAAGTCAATTGTTGACATGGAGCAGAGCTTCAAATCCGCAGCCATAACGCTTTACTCAACTCTTGTGCCGTATATCGATAAATATCTGATACCGGCATTAATCAAGATTTCTGACTGGATAACAGAGCACGGCCCCGAAATAGAGAAGTTCTTCAGTGATTCAGCTGATGAAATTTCCAAAGCTGTAGATGCTGTTGGGGATTGGAAAAATGCATTACTTATCTTGGCAGCTTTTATTGCCGGGAGCTGGGCGCTAAAAATCACGTCTGCGGTGGCGCAAGTGGCCAAGTCATTTGGCCCGCTGCTTATTGCCATAGCTGCTGTCAGCGCTTGGGACAAGTTGGGAACCGCTGAAGATGAGGCTAAAAAGCAAGGAAAGACTACCGCGCAATACCTCACTGACAAGATGAATGAGAATAATGGTAGCAGCGATGGCGTTTTAGGAAAGGCAGATACGTGGCTTAAAAAAGCATACGCTTGGTGGGATTCAGTTTCCGACACGGGCGGCGCCAGTAATCAATATGATGCTTATGGGACTCTCAAGCCCCGCGGCATAAGGAATAAAAACCCTGGTAATCTCAATTATAACGGTCAGGCAGGTGCCTCCAAAGAGCAGGGGGAAAACGGTCGATTTGCTGTATTCGGCACCATGCGAGACGGCATTGCTGCACTTTATAAACAGCTCCAGCTCTATATCGGGCGCGGCGTAAATACTATTGAGTCGATAGTGAACAAGTACGCTCCCGCAAGTGATAATAACAACGTTGGGGCATACGTTCGCCAGCTGGTTGGCGCCACCGGTAAAGGTGCCAATGAGAAGCTTTCAGGTAGCGATACTGAAACTATTTTCAAACTCATGAGGGGCATCATCAATCATGAGAATGGGCCCGATGGCAAAAAGTATATAACCGACCAAGATATTCGTAGTGGCATTCAGGTTGGCGCTACCGCGACAGCGATGCGCCAACAATCTATGCAGCCACAACCATCCCAAAACAATAAAACAGAAATTAACATTAGCGAAATGAGTGTTAGCTCAAGTGCGGGAAGCGTTAATCAGCTGGGTCAGGATGTGCAATCCAAGGTTAATCGTAGTGCGCTTGTTTCTGCCTACAGTACCGGTCAGAGGTGACAGATGGCTCTCTCATTGAATGAAACAACGCTACTAAGCGCCATAAACAGCGGTAATCTTTTCTCGGTTATAAACAGCGTTATCAGCCCTGGCTATGGAATTTACCTTAGCAATGGAAGCGCAAAAGCCGTTAATCCGACATCGTTCTTGGGCGTAGATTATGGAAACGATGCGTCAATTGCCTCTTCTCCGTTAGAGCAAGGCTCCTACACCTCTTATAACAAAGTTCGAAGGCCTCCAATTCTAAGGGTGGCTTTTGTGCTTGAGGGGTGGACTGGTCTTAGTGGGGCAGTGCCGAACCTAACCAACTTCACACTGGAAAGCAGAACGTCGATGCTGGCAATGCTTGATGCAATGGTTGCCGGACATCAACTCTATGACATTGAAACGCCTGATACCACGTATGAAGATTACGACTTGGTGCGCTACAACTACAGGACTTCAAGCCAGGAAGTCACGCTTCTTATTGTGGAGGCAATTTTCCAGGCGGTTCTGGAGACTGCGGACGTAACGCTCAGTAACGCAAATGCCAAAAACAACCCGCAACAAGGAAAGCCCGGTAAAGGTGAGGGTCAGCCGCAAAAGATTCAATCTTCAGTCGAGCCTTCAACTATCGACGATGTTAAAGGGGCGCTAACCGGCCTGAAAAACTCAGTATCAAGCGCAGCCACAACCGTAGCTACTTCCGTATCAAGCGCAGTTAACTCTGTTACCTCGCCAGCGACAACGGCAATAAACGGCGCAGCAACATCATCGATAAATAACTTGGCTAAATCAGTCACAGAATTGGTTAAAGGGCTGACCTAATGCAAAACATCACATTGCAATCGGTAAAGTCACAGATCGTCACGGTAACTCTTTCTGGGCAATCAGTAACCTTGCGCATAGTCCAGCGAGCAAGCGGCCTGTACATGGACGTAGGCATTGATAATACCTGGATTGCGCAGGGCGTTCTTTGTCTGAATGGTAATAAAATCATCAGGTATTCCTACCTCAAGTTTCGCGGCGAGCTTTTCTTTGCTGATACTAAGAGCAACGCAGACCCAATGTATGACGAGCTTGGAACGAGATTTAAGTTGTTCTACGCAACACCTGAAGAGATGACGACATGACCTACAAACATAGAAACCTGAAATTTCAGTTTGGTCTGTCTAGTGGGCAGTTTAATGACGAAGGCGCGAACATATTGACGCTGGAGAATGTGAAGGCAGAAGTGCAGGTGGCAGCTTTTGGCGGCTTATCAGCAAACACGCTTGACGCAAAGATTTATGGCATGAGCCTAAAAAACATGGGGCTGATTGGCTATAAGGGTGTTCAGTACGGAGTAGTGACTCAGAACTCAATAAAGGTCTGGGCTGAGGATGTAGCCTTATTCTCTGGAACGATAGGCTGGGCGTATGTAGACGCTAACCAGATGCCAGATGCCCCGTTAATAATTCAGGCATCTACAACAGGATATGCGCAATCAGAACCGGTGGTAGATTTTTCGCAGCAAGGTATCGTCAAAATAGCCGACATAATCACGGCAATGGCGAACTACATCAAACTGACAGTAGTTATCCACGCTGATGTTAATGGGATGGAGAAAGATCCGCATTATACGGGCAACACCATCGATCAAATAAGAACCTGCGCCAGAAATAACGGCCTTCTGATTGATATTAGACTTGGGGCGATATTTGTCTGGCCTGAAGGCAAGCCGGTTGATAACAACGTTCCTTACGTATCTAAAGAGACAGGCTTGCTGGGATACCCTCGATTTGATGGGTGGGGGCTTGAATTTACGACAATGTTTAGCCCGCTATTGATTCAGGGTCGCGATGTACAGGTGCAAACAGACCTGCCAAACGCTTCTGGTGTATATAACATCAATAGCGCTGTGCACCACCTGTCATCATGGATTGAAGGCGGCCCCTGGATGACTATGTGCTCAGGCACCTTTTACAACGCAGGACGGTAGGATGACTAATCGTTATACAATCGGCCCACACGACCTGAACTCAGAAGCCAATGTTCAGAACTTCATTATGGAAAAGTTTCTGAACTCGAAAGCGTTTATCACGCTGGGAATAGTAAAAGATGTGCGGCCCAGCGATGAAAACGAGATGTGCTTCATCGACGCCCAACCGATGATCCATGACCAGGACGGAAGCGGGAATTTGCTTGAAAGAGGTACAGTTTTCAACATTCCTGTGTGGAGGCTTCAAAGCGGTGCTAGCGCGGTGATAATGGATCCAAAGGTAGGCGATATAGGCCTGATGCTATGTTGCGACAAGGATAGCCGGACAGTTCGCGACAGCTTAAAGCCTGCCCTCCCAGCGTCAGGGAGAAACCACAGTCTTGGCGATGCAGTATATTTAGGCGGTCTGTTAAACATGACGCCAATTCAGTACCTACGGTTCAAAGAGGACGGTATTGATATCGTATCTCCACTGGTGGTTAACGTCAGCGCAGAAATGATTAGCTTGAACGCTGAAAGCAAGATCGCTCTCAACTCACCTCAAATCGAGCTGAACGGTAATGTTTCACAAGGTGCCGGTAGTAACCAGGGTAACGTTACATTCCAGGGTAACCTCACAGCTGCAGGTGAGATCACAGCAAAAGGCATTGAGCTTTCAACTCACGTTCACGGTGGTGTAGAATCAGGAGACTCAACTACAAAAGAGCCAAAATGATGATAAAAAGGATGGCATTACTAGCAATACTTTTAGCTTTCACAAGCTTGAGTCAAGCGGCTGAGCCAATTAGGTTTGTTTGTGATAAATCAACTTACACTATCTACCTCGGGGTCACGGAGGGGGCGATAGTTAAGAATGAACAACTTCTAAGTGATTTGACCTTTAGCCAAAAGTCATACGGCGATAACGAAAATGCAGGGATATTCGAATTCAACCAATGGGGAGAAAACGGTGGGTTTCATGTTCATTATGTTGCCGCGCTAAACAAAGAAAAAATGACAGGAGTTTTGAGCTCAACAACTCTGGATGCAGACAATACCCCCAGAGGTCCGACGACACAGGTTAACTGTATAATAAAAAAAGAAAACTAGCCCACCATCAGGTGGGTTTTTTGTTTTGCTTAGGGGTAAGAATGTAATGTTCAGACAGATGCTCTAAAACTTGTTGCCGCACAGCGTTAACTATTTCTGGCATTTTGTCTTTTCTAATCTCAACTTTTTCTTGGTGGGTAGGATACTGTTCCGGATTGTTTTTCATTTCCTGATTTGCAGATACCCAAAACTCAATCGCCTCTACCATCTCCGCATTAGCTGATCTTCCGTGGCTCGCAGCTAGCTTTGATATTTTCTCTTTTAAATCCTCTGGCAATCTCAGGTTAACCTGCGGATGCCTGTATCTTCTTTCACCCATGCGTACCTCACAGTTTTACCTGATGGTACGTATATGGCTATTGACTATCAATACATACCCAAATACTATGTATGCGTACCACACACAAAGAGGTAGCTATGAAAAAGGTTAAATCAATCAGATTTCCCGAATGGCTTGAAAAAGCAATAGAGGAAATGTCCGAGAAGGAGGATCGCTCATTCAGTAATGAATGTATCAGGCGGCTAAAGGAGTCTTTAAAAAGAGATGGCTATGCAGTGCAGTAAAAACGACGAAACCCCAACCGCGCCAACGGATGAGGTTTCTAAATTGTCAGCAACTTGCAAGGAACCAACAATGAAGAGTATATCAGCACAGATCTCCACTATCAATGTGCCGTTTTATGGCGACGCGCTGTACCTAGTCAACCAGAATGGTGAGCCTTATGTTCCCATGAAGCCAATTGTTGATGGGATGGGGCTAACATGGCAATCGCAGCATGAAAAGCTCAAGACTCGTTTCAGTAAAGGTATCACTGAAATCGTGATACCTACTAAAGGTGGCAATCAATCAATGACTTGCCTTGCCTTCCGAAAGTTTGCTGGCTGGCTACATACCATCAACGTTGGCAAAGTTCGCCCGGAACTTCGCGAGAAGGTAGCCTGCTACCAGGAAGAGTGTGACGATGTACTTTACCAGTATTGGACGAAGGGGGAGGTCAGTAATCCACGCAAAAAGGATCACCAGTCCACTGCCACGCAACTTACCCCTCTTCGCCAAACAGCTGAGCGGCTGATTACAACCGGAATGGGGCGCATCTACCCTGACATATGGAAGCTGGTCCACAAGCAGTTTGAGGTAAAGCACATTCACCAACTTACTCCGGTACAGATTGGTGAAGCGATCGAATATCTGAATGCGCTTGAGGGCGAATATCTCGGCAATGCAAACAAACAGATGTCTCTGCCCGTCTCATTCCCGATGAGCTATTACGACCAGTACCGGTGGATGCGTGGGGTAGACGACAGAGCTTTAAGCGCACCTTGGCGCTATCCGGCAGGAATGCTTGTTCCTAATGGCGACAATCCTAACCCGTTGGGGAAAATGCTGGGTGAGCTTCGGAAAATGGGCTATGAAGTTGAGGGAGCTTTGTTCCAACTTCTCTCATTACAACACCATCTTGAAGCTGTCCGACACAAAATTAGCGTAATCGAGCGCACGATACGCTGAAACATTGCGTTTACACACAACCAAACCCGCTCCGGCGGGTTTTTTTATGCTCGGAGAAAAGCATGCTGACTAAATCCTTTCTGCTCGACACTGAAACCTGGGATATCCAGCTCGATGATTCCGGAAATATCGCGATAGCCAGCAACCCATTATCCGTCGCACAAGATGTGGCCTGCGCCTGCTCAACGTTCCTCGGAGAAGCCTGGTACGACACTACGCTCGGCATCCCTTATTACCAGCGCATTCTCGGTCACTGGCCGGGAACTCAGCTCATCAATACAAAGATGCAGAGTGAGGCAAAAAAGCTTCCTTACGTTCAGGACGCATTCTGCACCGTGACTATCGATAAGCAGACCCGCAGCGCATCAGGCGTGATGACCATAACAGACACGAACTATAACCAATCTACAGTGCAATTCTGAGGTAAATAATGGCTGAAGTAACTGTATCCACAGCCGTACCATCCGTCACATTCTCCGATATCGGCATTTCGGTTCCTGATGAGGTGGATATTCTAAATGGCCGCCTGTCTGACCTGGACGTAGCATCCGGTGGAGGGATGAGCAAAATCCTGACAACGCCGCAGGGTCAGATGGCAATGAGTGCTACGGCCATTATCGCTGACAAGAATGACAATCTCGCATGGCTGAGCAACCAGATAAACCCTGACTATGCATCAGGCCGCATGCAGGATGCCATTGGGCAGATTTACTTTATTGACCGAATCCCGGCAATCGGAACCACAGTAACAGCTACCTGTACCGGCCTTGTTGGTACGGTGATACCGGCAAACAGTACCGCGATGGACAGCGCCGGATTCCTGTATTACTCGCTGGCAGAAGCTATCATTCCAGACAGTGGCGCAGTAGATGTTGTGTTCCAGAACCAGGCGACAGGGGCGATTGCGTGCCCGATTGGTTCACTCAACACGATTTATCGAGCGATTACCGGCTGGTCTGGCATCACCAACCCGGCGGCGGGCGTGTTGGGTAACGATGTTGAAGGACGCGCTAACTTCGAATATCGCCGCAGGCAGTCGGTGGCGGGAAATGCAAACAACCAGCTCGGTTCAATTTACGCGAGCGTGCTTGCCGTGCCGGGCGTAACTGATGCTTATGTCACACAGAACAATACAGAGAACACGGTTAACAAAGGGGCGACAAATTACCCCCTTGCTCCTCACTCTCTGTATGTAGCTGTGTACGGCGGCGCGCCGGAAGATATCGCCACTGCCATCTTCAAGAAACTACCGCCCGGCCCACCGATGATGGGGAATAACACCTATACCGTTTATGACGATGAGCATTATGTGCAGCCGTACCCGGACTATGAAATTAAGTGGCAGACCCCAGCACCAGTCAATGTGTATATCAGGGTAGAGCTTTCTGATAATAACTTCATGCCGAGTGATATCGATGAGCGCGTGAAAGATGCGGTTACCCGAGCCTTTACGGGCGAGGATGGAGGAACGCGCGCACGCATTGCCTCAAGCATTTATGCCGGACGATATTACGCAGGCATCACCGAAATAGACCCGGATAACGTTGATATATTCGGAATCAGCATCAGCACGAATGGCACGACATATTCAACATCTGCCACCTTTGGTATTGACCAGATCCCCACTCTCGACCGGCAAAACATACAGGTGACTCTCACATGATAAATGTCGCCGATACTATTCTCACTCAGTATGCCGACAGCCCGAAATTGAAATCTATAATTTATTCCTTCAACGAAGCTGTCGGTATCGATAGGTTTATCGATGATTTCTATGAAATGATATGGGATATAAACACTGCTGATACATACGGTCTGGATGTATGGGGAAAGATAGTTGTTGTAAGCAGGCAATTAACATTGACTGAGAATAAGATAGTGTTCGGATTTGGTGAGGCACTGTCTACCCCGTCAGCACTGGATGACCCGCAGCCTTTTGACCAGGCACCTTTCTACACAAGCGACGTTCTCACATCCACAGTAACTCTGACTAATGATGTTTACCGCAAGCTAATCATGATGAAAGCGGCGGCGAATATATCTGATTGCACTATTCCAAACCTTAATAAGTTGCTGAGTTATATGTTCAGCGACAGAGGGCGTTGCTATGTCAGAAATGATGGTGACATGAAAATGAGTTACGTATTCGAATTTCTATTAACCCAGCCCGACCTTGCAATAGTGCAAAGCTCTGGCGCACTACCGGCTCCAGTGGGGGTTACTGTTAATATTGTCCAGCAGGTATAAAAATGAATTCATCGGATAGCCCAACCAGAATTACAAAAGCATTTGGCGTCAACGGTAATAAAAACACCATACCTACTGATTCAACTCCAGACACCCTGTCAGACGGGGTGGCGACATTTGACACCGGATTCCCTCCGGTCACTATGCAGCCTATAAGCGCCGGAGGAAAGCCGCCATCGGGCAAGGATATGAACGGGGTGCTGTATTCCGTCACGCTTCAGCAGCAGTGGCAGAACGCCGGGATGACCTATGCATTTAATAATGCATTCGCGACACTGATTAACGGATATCCTAAAGGTGCAATTATTCCCAGCACCCCATATACGGGGCAGTGGCTGAACCTTAATGAAGGGAATAAAACATCACCTGAATCTGCAAGCGGCGCGACAACGGGATGGGTTCCAATTAACAACTATGGAACTACCGTTGTTACCGGCCTCACAAATAACAGTCTGACACTGTCAACACTTCAGGCCGCGAAAGACAGGATTACCCTGTCAGGCACATTAACATCCAACATCAATATCATTTTCCCAGCCTGGATGAAATCGTGGGTTGTCCAGAATAACTGCACGGGCAACTTCATCGTTACGTGTAAAACCTCAGCAGGCTCCGGTGTATCTGTTTATGCAGGCATGACATCACGACTTTATTGTGATGGGGTGAATATAGTTGATGAGACGCTCAATGTTAATAACGACATGGTCGGGGCAGTAGCGGCATTTGCAATGAACTCCGCGCCGAGTGGCTGGATTGCCTGCTCGGGTCAGCAGGTCAGCAGAACAACATACGCGAGGCTTTTCTCTCGCATTGGTACACAGTGGGGGGCGGGCAACGGGTCAACAACATTCAATTTGCCGGATATGCGTGGTGAATTTGTGCGAGGCTTTGACGGGGGCAGAGGGATAGATTCAGGGCGTGCATTCGGTTCTCTGCAGCTTGGGCAAAACCAAAGCCACAGCCACACCGGTACAACGAACGGCGGAGGGTCACACACACATACCGCATCTTCTGCAAGTGCTGGCGCGCATACGCACACAGTCTCAGGAACAGCAGCATCGGCTGGAGAGCACAACCACGTGGTCAATACCTACTGGGATGAGAACCAGGATGAAACCGGTATTGCCGGAGGTGGTGGCGCGGTAGTAGGAAAGCGCCCGGTTGATAACGCTGGAGCACACACTCATACCGTAACCGGTACAGCAGCAAGTGCTGGAGCCCACACCCACACAATCACCGTTAACGCTGTTGGCGACCATACACACACCTTCACTACCGGCGCATCCGGTGGCAATGAAACACGGCCTCGCAACATAGCCTTACTCTACTGCATTAAATTCTGAGGTTAATAATGTCACTATCAGACACAAAACAAGCGCACATGTATGCAACTGTGGCGGAGGTTGCGGCCGCCCAATGTAAAGCATACACAGAGGAGGCAAGGAAAGCGCCCGAATATGTAGACGAGGCAAGGAAGTCAGCAGAGAGAGCGGAGGAAGCCTCTGCAGCTGCGGAGGAGGCATCACAACAAGCAGCGTCCAGCGTTAACGAGTCGTCTCAGAACGCCAGCAACGCGCAGGCTTCAGCGGATGCAGCAGCTCTGTCTGCGCAGAACGCTCAAAACATTGCGGATGCAAACACTTACTATATTACGCCAGCAGATCCGGATGGAACTATTGCCGGATTAGCCAATACCCCTATCGGAGACATATTCAGAGTTGCTCAGGGTGAAGAGGCGAATAAGTCCTTCATCACATATCTGAACGATGACGGAGTAGCAAAGGCTGTAGCAAGCCAGCCCGGATCAGCTTCGATTAACAACCTAATTCCTCTGAATGAAACGACAAAGTATTCAATTTTTTCGCAAGATGGAGAGTATGAGTTTGCTGAAGACTACAAAGCAGTCCTGATTGATATGAACAACAATGTAATCAATTATCTTGAAGAGGACGAGTTTGTCAGTGTGGTTCCTGGCAAATTCCGGGAGATTAGCGCGTCGACACTAAAGATTAATGATAAGGAGATAGACCCTGACGGCATCTTGTCAAAAGATACAGGGTTAAATCTGACTGCTTTAAGCGAATCAGCCAAGTTTATCGAAGATACTGGTGAATATGAGTTTAACCAAAAATCATTTGTCAGAATTGATGAGGGGTTTAATGTTTTATTCGATAACAATGAATATTTAGATAAGAAACCCCAATGGGATGAAGCTGTAGAAAAAGTCAAAAATCTAGAGCCGCAAAAAGTTAACCCACTTGCGCCATTTACTCAAATTGATGCATCAGGTAAATCACAAGTTCGTGTATTTAATACTGAAACAAATAAAGAAACTGCTGTTACAAGCGGTGAAAGTAATGAAACAGATGTCAGGCCTGACGTTCTTGACAGAATCGTATGGAAATCAGATAGGGAAGATAATGCGCCGGGTGGATTGTTCTATGCTGCCTCGCCAGAGTTCAAAGAGCATTCGTATATTGCGCGGTCAAAAATATCCGGATGGGGTCACAGCTTTATGCAGAACGGCGTATTCATGCGTAAGCTCAGCGAGCTGACAGGGCTGTACAGCTATAACTTTGGCTTAGGCGCTACAACATCCGTATCTATTGCTGCGAGGCAGGGCGGGAGAAGGATTAGCTACATGCCTGTGGGCGGCGTCATTCCCGCCAGCGGTTCGGTTAATTTAACTCCCAACATTCCGGGGCCAGCAAGCAATGCGGGCGGATTATCGCTTTCATTCAAATCCAGCCTTGCGGGAGTAGATGGTGTATTTGCATGGAATGGGACGACAGCCTCGTTCACACGCGATGCATCTGGTAGCGCGGTATCCGTTTCTGAAACTACGCCACTATATGTGTTACCTATTACCACCAACTCCGTTACCAATGGCGCTGGCATCGGTGTTGAATATGACCTGAATGATGAGTGCATCAACGTTTTCTGGCTTGGAAGAAATAACATCAGCTCTACAGACCTGATAATGGAATGCATGACTGACATGGTCAACTATCTTAAGAATATTGGCAAAAGGGTGGTATTGCTACCAGAGTTTCCCTCTGCAGGAGAAACAACGGGCACCACAGGCTACATTCAGGTTATGGATTTAAATGCCAGAATGAAGCTGGCTTATCCGGAGTTCTATTGCGAAATCGACGGCGTGGATTTACTGCAGAACTTCAAAAACCACCATAATCCTGCATACCAGGACGATGTGACGGCCGTGAATAATGGAACAACTCCACCAACACTAAGATATGACAACCTTCATCCGGCTCAGTCTATATCCGGAACTAACCCATCTCTGTCGCCAGAAAATGCATTGTATGTTGGCGCTGAGGTTAACGCTCAGTTTGTATATGAATTTATTAAAAGAAAAGGGTGGATACTATAATGGCTGGAAGAATTGAACAGTTGGTAGGAGTAAATATTGACACTGGCGTTAAGATGTACAGAGATAAATCAATAAATAAAGGAACTACAGCTTTATTTGATGTGTCAAATGGATGGTCTGGTGGCGCTAAAGATTTATTGGCTGGCGCTACCATAAATGACCTGACGTTTAATAACGCACAGGCTACATTTAACAAACCTAAATCCTACGCAAATGGCGGCATGACATTTGCCGGGGTGGCGGCGGATATGTTTAACATGCCAGTAATTGCAACGCCGCAGCCAGGTGAACTGCACTGGATGATGACCGTATGGGTAAAGGTTGTAACGCCCGGTGGCAACTCTTTCAATAACCAACTGATGAGCTTCTCCACTGTCGCAAACAATTCTACACTTGCCACCATGCTAGCAGTCGTTCCAACTGTTACATCTGGCGCGGTCACTTTGATAGAGCTGCGCGTTCGAGGAAAGTCTTATACTGTCACATCGCAACTATCGCCACTATACAATGGCAGTCTTCATCAATTTTCAGTTGAATGCGAAATGAGCAGTGACAGCACTCAGCAGAGAATTTTTGTCTATCTGGACAAAGAGCTTGTCTATTCGTCTGGCTGGGCTGCGCCTGCATCAACAGTGCCGGGCGCGCCAACCAACCGTTACATTGGTACGTCTGCCAGTTTTCCCATGACCTGGGGAGGCTCGTTCTATCGAGTCAGAAAGGACAACCTGCTGACTTCAGGGCTTAGCGCACTGGAAGTAATCAAGAGCGACTATGACAGCAGCCGAAACAGATTCAGCTGAGTGATATCATAGCCCGGTAATGTCCGGGCTTATCCCACCTAAATATCCCCGCATCTCAACGCTCTACTAAAACCTGTCCTTTAGTCACTTGATCAATCCTCTCGATCAATAATACTGTATGCACATACAGTAATTATCAGGCTAACAAATCATGGCAAGACGATACGAAATCGACGCGGCTTTCACGGCCAGCATCAAATTGCATCCGAAATTGGGGAAAGTTGTCACAACGTCTGACTTCGTCCGCGAGCTAAGCAAGCGCAACCACATCTGGACGCGTGAGCAGGCCAATGAATGGATAGGACGCTACCAGACGTTCTTTCGCGATGATGGATGCCGCGACGGAGACGACAAAACTTTCTACATGATGAACATGGGATACGTGAGGTAACTATGGGATTTCCATCACCGGCTAACGATTACATCGAAAAGCGGCTTGACCTGAATGAGCTTCTGGTCAGCCACCCGTCTGCAACGATGATTCTGGATGATGACGACCAGTTTTATGTTATCGACCGCAGCATGAAGCCGAAGCAGGGCAGTACCCTGGCGTTTGAAATATTCGGGGAGTCGCAGATAGGGAAGCTCATGGGGCAGAGCATTATCACACCGGACGGTGAAGCGTATGAAGGTGAGGCTATGGAAGAGGTGACAGTGCTGGGCGTGGTGACATCGATTATCATACGGCTGAGTGAGGATGACAGGCCGACGATATAACGTACCGAAATTTGTCCGAACCAGATCCGAAAAAGGTGGTAACTGTTTGATCTACAATGGCTGTAATGGTAAGTGTTGCAACCTATAAAAGAGGTGTTTTTGTTATCTATCTTCATGATAAATAACAGAAATATCCCAATGAATCGCAAACAGGAATCGTATTCGGTCTTTTTTTATTTAGTATTTGACATCAATAACTTATCGAAAAATCAATGAGTTAAATACTATACTGTTGCCTTCTGTTCTACTCTACTGGAGCTTGTGCCGCCACTTTGCTGCCACTCTCTAACCGCAAATGTCCGATTCTTAACACCGGCAAAACATGCTTGTAGTCATCTATTTCGAACTACATTAGCGATTATTTAATTCTTGTAAGCTGTGGCCCTTACAACTTCACTGGTTGTCCAATACGATGGCGCACTATTAGGATCGAGAACGATGTATTGCGCGTCAGCTGTAGCAGCTTTATCTAATACCTCATTCAATGCATTCTGATATCCGGTATGTCTGGCTACTCCGGTCAGGGTGGAAGATCCCGTCAAGTTAGCGACGAATTGATATTGTTTTGCATCATCAGCGGAGATGATTTGTACGCGAGATGCTCTTTCCGACATGCTGGTAGCGCAACCTGCGAGCATAGTGATGGCTACTAAAACCGAACTTAACTTTCCAAGTTTCATTTAATACCTTTCTTATCCCTAATAAACATAAGGGCGATTATTCACTCAGCAAATCGAATTTGCAATTGGGATTAACTTGATCGCGTCTTCAAGATGATCTGGAGCAAAATGCGCGTACCGCATTGTTACCCTGATGTCTGAATGTCCCAGGATGCGCTGCAGAACGATGATGTTTCCCCCGGCCATCATAAAGTGACTGGCGAAGCTGTGTCGCAGTACATGACTCATTTGCTTCTCAGGCAACTCAATGCCTGCCAGACGAATGACGCGATAAAACTGGCGATAGCACTCGTTAAAATAACGGTCTTTCCTATCCTTCAATTCGTTATACAGTTCATTGCTGATTGGTACAGAGCGATTCTTTTTCCCTTTGGTATTGATGGCGGTGAGTTTATTCGGGGAAAGTTGAGTCGCCTTTAATGAAGCTGCTTCACTCCAGCGGCATCCAGTTGAAAGGCAGATTTTAATTATGAGTGTCAGGTCATCATTTCCGTGAATTTTATGGGCGGCGAAAAGTTATTGTATTTGCTCGCCGGTTAGCCAAGCCATTTCTTCTTCTGGCTGGTCAAATTCACGAATGTTTTTGAGCGGGTTGGGGTAAGAGATTTCATCGAGCCGCTCCAGTTCGTTAAACAACGCGCGCAGGAATGCATGCTCACAGTTAACGGTGCCAGGCGAAACTTTTAATTATTTCAAGCTAGTCTTATAACTGTTCTGAATTTTTCTTCCAACCGGTCATCACGATAGTGTGCTCAATCCTTTGCTGTTATCTCGGATGCAACAGGATTTTGGGTCAGGGTCACGCATATGCTTGCGGCTCGCCGGAAATGGTATTAGTTTCTAGGCAAATTTCCGAAAGGGAGGCATCCAATGGAATCGGAACCATCTACTCAACGTCCTTATTACGCCGAGAATATTCACTTTGTGGTTGGCGGGAGAGCGCCTCTACGCGCTGTAAGACTTTTATCAGCGCGCGACATGTATGCTGCTTGCGACGCGTTTTTGAGTCAGACACAAAATTACCGACCAGATCGTTGGCTTGGGTCAAAATCCAGTCGAGACGAGCTTGCTCGTCTTTTCGAATGGAATACTGGAGCAGAGTGGCTGCCTCACGGAGAATGGAAAGGCTCAGTTCAGCGTGCATTGAATAACGTGTTCCAACAGCTGGAGAGCAGCCATAGACACGAATTCGATGAGTGGGATGACTGGGAATCTCTACAGTCAGACATTCACATTTCGCTTCGAGCGACTCGTAAGACTGTTGAGTTTTTCTGCGCGGGAGATCCACGATTTCTGCCAATGCCGACAGACTTGTTCTTGGTTCCTGATCACTTCGGGAAGTTCCTTTGCACTCTGATTGCGGGAACTGTAAGTCCTGCATGGATCTCAACGGTTGATAGCGAAATGACTCCGGGATGCCGTAATGGACTGCATCCGATTTATGCTGAACGTGAGATTTAGAATTACTCATGTCGCACCGCCTTTGCGAGCTCTTGCCTGATTAGCGCCAGCCCTGACCTGTTCTAAATTTTCCCACTGCGCAACAGCATAGAGCAAACCTGTACTTAAGTCGCTTGATCAGTTATACACTTTGATAATACTGTTTGCATATACAGTAATTATCGGGTTAAAGACTCATGGCAAGACAATACGAAATCGAAGCGGCATTTCGCGCAGCGGTAAAAATTCTGCCGAAAACCGGGCGTACCATTACCACTGTGGATTTTGTTGCGGAGCTGGCGAAAGTGAACTGGCACTGGACAGAAAAGGAAGCTAACCAGTGGATTGAACATCATCAGGATCAGTTCAAGGATATCTCTACTCAGGAAGGGGAATGCAGAACGTTTAGGCTTTTCAACGCTAATCACTGGAGGTAGCTATGGGATTCCCGTCACCGGCTGGCGACCATATCGAAAGGCGGCTTAACATTTATGACTTCATCGCAATCAATCCGGCATCGATGATGATTCTTGATGTCGGCGACAGGTTATTCATTGTCGACAGGAGCATTTCAGCAAGGAGCGGCAATAGAATTGTTTTTGAAGTGTTTGGTGAATCTCAGGTAGGGAAGCTGATGGGTAACAGCATCATCACACAGGAAGGGGAGGCATACGAAGGAAGTGTACTTGAAGAAGTAGAGCTGTTAGGCGTCGTGACGTCGGAGATTCTGCGCGTGCATGAAGCGGATAGGCCGACGATTTGATTTTGCGAAGCTATTAAGGAGCAGGCAAAAAATTTTCCGGCGCGCTGGCCGGATAGTCGATTGTTTTTTTTATAAAACTTTTTTGTCAGCGGCGAAAGCGGACTGTTCAGAAGACTAACTAACACCCATCCCGATTACCGCATTCACCAGCCCGGCCGCAATCAGCACGAAACCGGGTATAAGAAAATTTTTATTCCTTTTTCGATAAAAAAGCGCAACTAATGCTAATCCTACGGCCAGTAACGGGAATGCGATGATTAAGAATGTTGACATACTGCTTCCTTAACTAAATTTTTGGTGTTCTGGATATATAAGTCATCTTAGGATGATTTGTAAAAATAATATAGAGTATCTATAAAAGAATAATCTTATCGAAAGTGATATTAATCTTATTTCGAGGGTGAAGGCTGATAATATTATTCATTCGCAGCTCTTTCAGGATGGCTTAGCAATTATCTTACTGTCTTATTCAATTTCAAATGGCACCAGTTACTTATTGTTGACTATTGCTTTTAGCAGAGTATGGTACTGCGGTATTCTATACTTATATCTGGTGTAGAGTATCAGAATAATATTATTTTAAGTAATTATTATGGGGTTTTTATGAAAAAAGTCTTAATCACATTAGCACTGCCTCTTCTGGCATCATTTGTATCTGTACCTGCATCAGCCATTAATAACGGTGCATCATATTGTCCAGGAAGCACCTCTAAACCCGGCTATGTATTGGTTAATCGGGGTGATGGCTGTTATTTATATGTGCCAGCTAAAACAAAATAAATAATCAGAGCTGTTTGTCGCTCCCGGTGTACAAGTTGACACTGTAAACTGGACGGTTTATCTGGCAGCTATCTGGGCCTGGCTTCGGTGCTTTATCGAATTCAGGCCTTTTAATTTCTTGAAGAAATTTAGGCATAAGTCTGGCGAAGAGGCTTTCTGACTTTGCATCATTCTTATGCCGGTTTGTGCCATCTTTTCAGGATAAGGGCTAACTGAAAGGCTTAGCCATCAATATTTTTCCCTATCCTGACCTGTCAATATTCAGCCCTTACGTAGGGCAGTTTGAATGATCTGAAGTGCGTGGGGCAAGTTCAGAATGCCCTGAGTGAGTAATTGTAAGGTCAAATGCTTCAGGGCATCGGCTGGAAGATCCCTGAGTTTAGCAATCAATCCTTTCTGCTGTTCTTCCGGAATATTAGCAACGCGAATTATATCTTCAAGCGCAATGAGAGTGTCGTTGTGCAGACGGACTGTTTGCACATCCAGTATCGCACCCAGTCCGCCATCATCTAAGAGAAAATCGATGCCTTTAGCGGTAGCCGTTATATTTTCAAGTATATGAAGAGGTCTGTCTTGGGGATTTGCATTGAGTTTTATCAAATTATGCTCGGCAAGATAAACCAGATTGGCGTGAAGCTTGCTCTGGGCTTCTGTATTGCTTAGGTCCCAGCAAGCTTCCACAGAGGTATTGAGATAATAAAGAAAGTCTGCTGAGTGTGGGTAAGCTCTCATGCAAGCGGTTAAAATATCGTTCTGTAATTGCCGGTCAAACTTATCCATGTGGGCCTCTTCCGATGTGTTTGTCGCAAGAGTAACCTGGCGACAGCTGCTCGACTATCCTGACAGATGATCAGTGCGCAGGGTCTGCCTTGCACACTTTTAGCGTCAGGATTTATGCAACACGGATTAACCTTGATAAGACGGCTTAACCGCGGCTACAGGACAACATTGAGAATGTCCCGGCCAGCTTCGCTGATTGAACGACTGGGCAAAATTACACCCGCAACTGTTTCAGCTCAACTTACTGCCAAATTTATCTTTGCTGCCTACTTGTTAAACCCGATGAATCGGAGAATCATTGTGTTTTTTCATACTTATTAAGTAGGCGTTATGCTGCTGAGTACAGAAAGTGAGCGTAATAATATTGTCGATAGCCAGCTTGCCTGCACGCTGGCCGCAGTAGCAGGCGCTTTAAATACAATGGCGTTCGAGATAGTGGGGTTTTTCTCCGCTAACATGACGGGAAATGTATCCTCGTTTTCAGATCATCTTGCCAAGGCGAATATATCGGCAGGAATGTTTTTTCTGTCGATTTTATTCATGTTTATTGCCGGGGCCGCTTTTTCAACCATGATTATCAATGCCGGGCGTAGAAATAAAATCCGAAGCATATACGCTGTCAATATTCTGATTGAGGGAGCCGCGCTTCTCACACTGGGTGTTATTGAAAGCTGGTTCAGGCCAGAAGCATCAGGCTCTTTCTTAATCCTTAGCCTCAGTTTTTTAATGGGATTGCAAAATGCTGTCGTGACACGTATCTCAAATGCTCGCGTAAGAACTACGCATGTTTCGGGTGCTTCTACTGATATTGGTATCGAGCTGGCGATGCTCTTTGATGTATTGCGCCGAAAGGAGTCACCCAAAGATGCTCCGATTTATTTAGAACGTCTTAAGCTTCACTTTTTAACTATTAGCTGTTTTTGCGCGGGAGGTGTAGCAGGTATCTGGTTTTATCATTTACTGAGCTATAAATTTCTGATGCTAACGGGTGTCGGCCTGATGTGTTTAGCATTGAGGACTATATTAATAAAAAAAAGAATTCTCAGTCATTGAAACACAGGATGTGATGGGTGGTTGCGTTGTAAATGTGGCGGCCTGGCGGATTTAAACGGCCTTGCTGCAAACATCAAAGCCAGGCCGGAAGTTGGCAGTGGAGTGTCGACGTTGACCAGCGTTGGATTGGCTCCAGGTGAGCATATTAAGAGTAACGGTTGTACTATCTATTCTACTGGGTTCTGAAATCCATCATATCATCAGACGCCAGTAGCGTACTGGTCATATCGGTCGCATTTTGCCAGTCATAGCGTCCATACAGGCGTGCAAGAGTGGCAAAATGTGGACCAGAATAAAACATTTCGTACTGGGTGTGTCTCGAACCGAATTCTGAACCTATGGCATCCCACACCAACTTCATCAGTTTTACACGTTCGATCGCAGAAGTTACTGAAGAATATTGCGTGGCTTCGATCATATGATTTAATTCAGGGTTATTAAAATCCAGAACACTGGACGGCAACATAATAACACCGCCACCAGCTAACTTACGGATGATTTCGATAACCTGTGGATAGATTGTCTGGGCGAAGGCCTGGCAGGCGTAGAGCAGGACTTGATTCGGTATGAAATAATTGCCGTATTGAATAGGGTTATGCAGCAAGCTGCGGAACAGACCTTCTATAGTTGTTGCGTGGCATGCAATATTCGCCAGCGATTCACGCACAGATGGAAACTCATTAATTCCGGTGATCTGAGTCATGCGCTGTGCCAGTCCAGCGAGAAAATGCAATTTTACCGCGTAGCGCGCCTGGCTCTGGGTATCCATCAGGATTTCCGCTGCCGTGCCGTGAAACTGCTGCCGACACATAGCAGTATTTGAATAAACGAAAATCCGCTCCCACGGCACAAATACATCTTCGAAAAAGATTATAGCGTCGTTTTCATCGAAATGATGGGCGAGTGGTGCATCCAGTTGGGTAGATGTTGCCTCATAAGATTTGCGGGCAAGTATCCGGATGCCCTGCGTATTAAGAGGCAAGGCAAATGACAGCGCGTATTTATCGTCCACTCCGGGTTTGAGAGGGTTTTGTACAGCAACAAGAATCTCTTCTGCCAGAACAGCAGCGGTACCGAGCATCTTCGCACCCCGAACAATAATACCGTCTCGCATTTCTCGTACAACCCCAAGAGTGTGGAATTGGTTCCTCGTGTGCTCGCCGGGTGACTTAGATCGATCGCCCTGAGGATTGACGATGGCATAAGTCAGGTAGAGATCTTTGTCACGTGCAAACTCATAATAGCGTCTGAGTGCGTCTGCGCGCTCCACTGAATAGATATCGAAAAGTTTGATATGGGTAATCATGCCAGTGATGGCAGAGGCAACATGATCCGGACTTCTTCCCAGCCACCCACAACTTTGCCTGGCCCATGCATAAGCTGCATCACCTCTTTCGGCAAGGATTTGGCGTGAGGTTGGCAATTGCCACGCCCGGCCCACACGATTACCGCAGGGAGTTTCGAAGGTCATTAATTCTGTGTTACTGGCTTGATAATCATAGAGTTTAGCGACTGATCTGATCGCATTGCTGAAAGCGGGGTGGTCAACATGATTAATAATCTTTTCACCGTTCAGATAGACGGTTCTGCCATCCCGCAGGCTATTTATATAGTGTTCTCCGCTTCTTGGCATATTACTTCCCACACTTTTATAGGTTAAGAAAATCGAGCGGTTTTCCAAGCTGTGCCCGTCCAACATATGCTGAGAAACTCTCCCATTGTGAACCTGTATGGCTGCGATACATTTGAGCGTCGGTAAAATATCTCAACAGCCGAGCGTCTTTTCGTGTTTCAGACGACCCCGCCGTATGGAACAGTAGTTCGATGGCATCACAGGCCAGACGACCTGCCTGCTGCAAAGCTCCCCATCCCTTAACGTTTTCTGAAAGACTTATCGGTTTTGCTGTTCGTTGCCATCGTTCGCCTAATTCTCGCTGCTGATCACAAACCTGCAGCAGAATGGCTTCTGCAGCTTCTGTCAGAACGAGGGCCTGACCAAATAACTGCTGATAAAAATTGTCGTCTTCACGGCGCAACGATGAGCAGAGAGTCGTCGGGCGTGTCTGCAAAATGGTTTGATATTCATCGAGAGCGGCTTTGGCTGCGCCGATAACCGGTGCTACCAGATTGGCGTGATAGGGCACCATCAGATAACCGAGATACAATGGATTTTGGTGTAGTTGGGTTCCAATGGAACCCTGTGATACGTCCTGATTAGCATAAAAGCCAGAGAAAGGAACGGTCATCCTTTCTGGTATGAACGTAGCAGCTACGCGTGCGCTATTGGAACCGCTCGCTCGCATACCCAGAGTTCGATCGCCACCCCAGTCGTCTAAAATTTCATAGTTCTTCCGTGGAATGATGCAGTTGATCGACTTAGCAGGCGCTCCATCATTTTCGCTATAAAGGGTATTAACAATCAGGTGAGTAGAATACGTTATTCCGGTGCAATAACGAAAAACACCCTCTACCATAAAACCATTGTTAACCCTGTGGCAACGTCCATCAGGAAATGCACGATGCGGAGCTACGAAATAGTTTTGCTTATCAAATAATTCGTCCTGTACCGCTTCAGGCCAGTGTGAGGCGACTAACAGTCCATGAGCCGCCCCTAAAGTGAGATTCCAGCCTATCGCAGGATGGCCACGGGCAATGGCGATCATGACACGATAATAGTCTTTCAGGCTAACTTCAAAGCCGCCGTAACGGCGTGGCAGTAGTAGCCGATAAAAGCCATGCTCATAAAACTGCTGATGCAGTGAAGGTGAGTAGGTACCAAGGTCATCGTGCTCTCTTTGGCTGGTCCGTAAACCCTCTTGCAGCCGTTCAGCCAGGTTAATTAGTCTGGTAATTTCCGCCGGATTGGGTCCAGTGGTTTGCTGTTTTATGCCTGTTTCTGCTTCCATGTCGGTCCCCGTAATATTGAAGGATCTGGCATTAAATCTCTTTGAAACGAGCCGTGAACTGTCTTAAGACCTCAGGCTCATATTCAAAAACAAGTTTGCGTAGTTGCGGTGCCTTTTCAATTAATCTGACCAGCGATTCCGCGACGTAGTCCATATGATTGTTGGTGTAGGTACGACGGGGAATAGTGAGGCGCATTAGCTCAAATAAGGCGGGTTCCTGTTCTCGAGTTACAGGATTCCGCCCCATCATGAGCGAACCAATTTCAGTCGCGCGGACGCCACTCTCTATGTAAAGCGCATTGCAGAGCATCTGAGCAGGAAAAAAAGTCGAAGGTACGCTGCTCAGTAACTTACTGGCATCAACGAAGACGGCGTGGCCCCCTACTGGTGTCTGTACAGGAATGCCTGCGCGTTGAAGTTTTTCGCCAAGATATTCGACCTGGGCTACACGGCTGCGCAGATACTCCTCATCACACGCCTCTTGCAAGCCGATTGCCATTGCTTCCATGTCGCGACCGGCGAGCCCGCCATAAGTCACGAAACCTTCCATAATTACGCATTGGCGCTGGACGCGCTCGAATAGCGTTTTATCAGTCTTAAAGCAGCACAATCCACCAATATTAACCAAACCGTCCTTCTTGGCAGACATAGTAAAGATGTCGCCGTTAACGAACATCTCGGCCACAATATCGTGAATACTTTTGTCTGCGTAAAGCGGATCTCGTTGCTTTATAAAATAGGCATTTTCGGCAAAGCGCGCGGCGTCTATGACTACTGGAATTTCATGATGACGGGCCAGCGTCGAAACCTGTTGGATATTACTCATTGATACGGGTTGCCCGCCCACACTATTGCAGGTAATGGTAATGACGACTGCAGCTATTTGCTCTGCACCTGACTGTTCGATCTCTGAGGCTAACTTCGCAACATCCAGATTTCCCTTCCAGTCACTGTAAGTCGAGGTATCAAGTGCTGCTTTGCAAATAAAATTTTTTGCGATGCCGCCAGCTATTTCAACGTGAGCTTTTGTGGTGTCAAAGTGGTGATTGGAGATAAATAATGGTTTTGATGCGCCTCTTTGTTTCGCGCGTTCCACAAGGCTGGGAAAAAGAATTTGCTCAGCACCACGGCCCTGATGTACCGGAATGGTGTGTTGATAATGAAAGAGTCGTTCGACCACTTCAGCCAGCCTGTAGAAACTGCTACTGCCAGCATAGGATTCATCACCGCGCATTATTCCCGCCCACTGTTGGTCACTCATTGCTCCGGTGCCGCTGTCGGTGAGTAAATCGATAAATACATCATCTGCTTTCAGTAAAAATGGGTTCAGCCCTGCGTTAAGTAGTGCAGTCTCACGATATGCACGGGTTGTCATTTTTATTGGTTGGACCACCTTGATACGGTATGGCTCTGGAATAATCACATGAATTTCCTCGTTGCCTCATCTGGTTAAGTATTGCTGGCGTAGTCCGCGATAACCTCTTCAAGGACTGTAATTTTTTGTGGGCTTAAATCCAGTCGCTGATTATTTTTCAACAGAGTTCTTATCGCGGTCTTCCCTTTTTCTCCATGGCATTTTAAGTAATTAATGACGTTTACTTTGGAATCCGCAAGAAATGCAATATCAAACTCAACCATTTCCCGTACTACTAATAATGGAATTGGCGATCTTAAGGGATGAAATGCTGAATTTCTTAAGCCAGGTTTAGTGCAAGTTGAAAAGAACTCTCCCAGCATTAATCCTGCTTCAAGAAATGCAGGTTTTAACAAAGTATGCAAATCGTTAATCTTGTTTTCCGGATTAACATCGGGTAACGTTATGACGATGGTTTTATACTGAGTATCAACACAATTAAGTGGCAATTGCTGATTGAAGCAATTAATAGCAGATAAAATGTCATGATAAACATCCTGCTCTTTACGCCCCCTGGTGGTGAGTTCAGTTAGCCAGAAAGTCTCCTTTTCCTTGGCTACAGCAGACCAGGGACATACGACACCCGGACGTCCTATATCAGGATTAGTATTGCACAAATAATCAACGCCCCACTGTGCGACTTGCTGCAGAGGGGACAGGACTGTTGAACCTGTCTCAATTGAATTAATAACCTCGTTTATCGTTATCAATTTCAGATGTGCAGATCCGCATACTTCATTAATCACTTTCACCATGCATCACCTCCTAATTATCGCAGCAGAATTTACGAATCTTATAACGTGGTGCAGTTTTCAAAATTACAGAGTCATTTCTCCTTGCTGTAGCTCAGCGTCAGGCGGCAAACGAATGCTGCGATTAACGTGATTGTCATCAATGTAAAAACAACGCCGCGAAATGCTTTACTGTAAGCAGTGTTTAACTGGTGCATGGCTAATCCTGCCGGTTGGGAAGCCTGCATCGCCTGATCCAGGTTACCCAACGCCATACTGTTAGCGATAGTCTTGATATCCGGTGCCGCAGACAGCGTATCGACAGCAATATTCTGCAGTTGATACTGCAATAGCCCATTCAGCAGGGCGAGCGATGCAGCGACACAAATGGCCTCGCCGCATGCTCGGGTAGTGGTGAATATGCCCGTCGCCATTCCTGCACGTTCGACGGGCACAACGCTGATGGAAAGATCATCCATTAGTCCCCATGGCAGACCAGTACCCAAGCCAATCAGTAACAACGCAGGAAGCATGCTAAACCATGGTGTACTGATGGGAAGCATGCCCAGCCAGCCCAAGCCAGCGGCAGCGATCAACAATCCCCCGCACGATAAGGTTGTGGCAGAAAACCAACGGGTGAGGAGTGCGGCGAGCAAAGGTACCACCATCATTGGCGCTGACAGCGCGATCATGGTTGCCCCTGCACCGATCTCACTCATGCCATTGATGCCAACCAATCGGAGTGGCAGCAGGATAAGCAAAACGATAAAGCAGATAGCGGTCGCGATGGGCAGAAGCTGCACGCCGACAAATCGCGGATAACGGAATAGCGTTAAGTCCAGCATTGCCCGCTCATGGGTTAATTCAATGCGAATAAAGCATATAAAAACAACGATGGATGTCAGCAGCATGCCCATTACCGGGGCGCTACACCAGCCGCTTTGTGGGATTTGCATAATGCCAAACGTCAGCAGCAGCAAAAACAGAGTGAAGCTAATTAGCCCCCACAAATCGAGACGCCGGGCATCAGGATCGCGCGACTCACGCATTTGTATACTCCCGATCACCATTGCGGCTCCACCGACCAGGGCTCCGAGGAAGAATATTGAGCGCCACCCCAAGGTTTCGACTAACACACCAGCGATTATCGGGCCAAAAGCCAGCCCCAGGCCAAATGCGGTGCCGAGCAGGGCAAAAGCCTTGGTTCTGGCGCGACCACTGAACTCCTGCGCCAGTATTGCCGATCCGCCCGCAATGGTCAGGGCGGCGGCAAGCCCCTGTGCACCACGTATCAGGTCAAGGATAATCAAGCTCTGCGCAAGGCCAACCAGTACAGACAAGGTGGAAAAACTGGCGATACCCAAACAAAATATGCGCTTGCGTCCATATTGATCGGCCAGCGCGCCAGCGGCCATCACGGCGCTGCCGAAACTGAGTGCAAATGCATTTACCACCCACGCCAGGGCGACAGGACTACCGCCAATGTCACGCTGAATAGCGGGCAATGCCATCGCAGGGCCGGTGTATTCAAGGGGCAGGATCAATCCCGCAGCACAGACAGCAAACAGCACCCAGTAACGATTAGAAGAAGACTGAAGATCAGAACGCCTATCCACGGTATCCATACCTTATTTTTTATTAGTGATTGAGAATACCATCTGCAATATGCATTGACATTGCCGCGAATCCATAATGGTATTGCGCTATGCGCATGAATGATGAAGTGTCTCTCTGGAGATTGTTCTTTCGGATTGTAGAGCGGGGCAGCCTCTCAAAAGCTGCGGAAGATCTGCAACTTGAACCGTCGTCGGTCAGCCGGCGAATCACCGCACTGGAGAAACGCCTTAAGGTGCAGCTTCTCTACCGATCCACACGAAACCTCAGCCTTACCGCTGCCGGTGAGCGCGCTTACGAAAAAATGCGTCCAATTATCGAGGATATGGAAGGGGTTCTTACCGATCTTGATGCCCGATCACCGATAGTGAGCGGCACGATACGGATTACGGCACCGGTAAGCTTTGGTGAGTGTTATGTGACCCGCTGGCTGATGGCATTTCAGCGCCAGCATCCTGCTGTGCTGTTTGATCTGGTTCTTTCAGATAATCGACTGGATTTGATGGAGGAGGGTTTCGACCTGGCTATTCGCATTGGTGAAATGTCTGCTTCCGATTTGGTCGTCAGACGTCTGGGCGATATGCCAAACATTATCTGCGCCAGCCCGGCTTACCTGGCAGAAACAAGCGTGCCGCGACGACCTGCTGATCTGAGGCTCCACAGAGCTGTTGTCTATTCTCTCAGCAGGGAAAAACATCTTTCACGTTTGAAAATGGAGCGGGCAGGTGAAACAGAGCATGTTGAACTGACAGGGATATTTTTTCTTAATAATGTAGGGGCAATTCGACAGGCGGTGATTGGCGGTGCAGGTATTCACGCAGGCCCAGCCTGGCTGTTCAAAAGCTGTCTTGAAACCGGGGAGTTGGTTCAGCTGTTACCCGACTGGCGACTGGCGGCACTGCCCGTCCATCTGGTCAGATTAAAGAGTCGGTATGTACCACACCGTATTACCGCGCTCTATGACTGGCTATATCAATGCTGGAATAACGCTTCACTGATTCAGTAGCTGCATTGCAATAGCGTTTCGTACATTAATGACCCGCTTTACGTCTTATAACAATCATCCTGATATAAAAGTCATAAAGCTCTGAGAATTGCTGTTTTTGCATCTGTTGCGGTAGGCTTTCGCGTGACTTTCTCCAGTCATCGATGGGATCTTTGCAGCGGAAAAAGGCATCATCAACAATATCTTGCGCGCTGAGCTCGCCATCAATAAATGGCAAGGTGTGGTCGTTCAGGCAGCGTACTTCTGGCGATTCAAAACTGCGGTTTTCAGCAAACGCTCCGGTTGAAGCTAACACGGTGGCAAAAATAATCCATTTCATTAATATAAGTCTTCTTAAATGCTCATCATTTCAGATGCCTGAAACATAAATTAACTGAAGCTGACTGTCACCCCTGGGATTCGCATCAACTTCTGTTTAACCGCAGGTCAAAAGTGGGGCTGGCTGATATGATGTCACCTATACCGATCTTAACGCTGCAACCCTAATGCTTCCAATTGATGACATTTTCACGCAACTTCTCCGCTCACCTTTTCGTCAGCGCTTCCGTTTGGGCCGCGCTGAGTATGACTATTGTCAGAATAAGGGTGAACAGGCAATCAGAATACATGCGGCTGAGTTTATCAGGCTGCGTTTATCACCGGCGATACCAGCCAATGATGGCAAGCAGACGCCAATGCGCGGGCATCCGGTGTTTATTGCTCAGCATGCCACGGCCACCTGTTGTCGTGGTTGCCTGAGCAAATGGCACGGTATTGGGCAGAATCAGCCGTTGACCTCTGCGCAGCAAAGCCATGCGGTAGAGGTGATAATACGCTGGATCACTCAGCAGATGCAGAATCCCGCGCCGCCGCAGAAGAAAACGGCCGATACTAAAGCAAAACCTGATGCAGGCGGTCAGCTGGATTTACTCTGATTAATCTAACCGGCGGTAGCGCATTTAAATCGCCGCCACCGATAGTCTGACCTCATACCCCAGCAGATACAGCGCTTGTTCCAGCGTCTCGACTTTTGAAGCATGACTGACATCCAGCAGCCGATCGGTTTGCGGGCCATTCATGTTCATCTTTCTGGCCAGTTCTGCCTTGCGCGTGCCGGTGTTAATCAGAGCATTGCTTAAGGCGGCTTTCAGGCAGGTGAGTAGTGGCAGATAAACCAGTATCTCCTCCCCGACGGCCTCAGAAGGAAGTGGAATCAAGCTGCGAGAACTGATGCTTTCAGCAATAGCGGTGATTAATCCTTCCGTTGCCTCTAACTCAATGTCATCTTCGTTCAGGGCGATGGCAGGAAGCGTTTCGAAGTCACGAAATACGATTTCCCAGCTGCCCGTTTCCTCGTCAAAGCTGACCGCTGCCGGATATTTATACATGTTGAACCTCTTAAAAATCGTGATTTCTCAATGGCTTTTTAAGCCTGTCAGCCATAAGATAAGCGATATCACTATGGTATGGATATCAGATGCGTTCGCAAAGATCGCCGGCCAACGAGTCCGCACCGTTACGATACTGATACTCGCGATACCCTGCACGAAATAATGATTCCGGCTTGTAGCCGAAAAGCACTGGTTGAGCTGGGTAAAACTGAGCTTTGCAAAAAGCATCTAATGGCAGAATGATTTAGCCACCCGTTAAACGATCAGGCCTGTTCCGTCGGGAAAAGGGTGTTCGCGATAAACAACATTGAAAAGGTGTGAACAATGGGAACCATGTTAGCGCTGCTGGGGTTAGTTCTGGGAGCCTGGGCGGTGCGTGGTATCTGCCTTAAGCAGCAAAGCAATGCCAGTAAGCTGGTCAAGTCGGTGATTGCTGCCGGATATTTTCTGGGTGTCGGTGGTTTAGCGGGTACCGAAGAGAATAAGACGGCGCTGACGATTGTGCTGTTAGCCCTCGGTGCTGCGCTGGTGTGGTATTCGAACCATCGTGACAGAAAAGCGGGCAGTCGCTAAATCTAGACCTCTGTTGCTTTCATGATAGTTGCGCTGACACTCTCCCACCACCCAACGGCCAGCGGGAGAGCTTTTCAATTATTTGGCGGCATTCAGCACTGATTGACGCAACTGCAAAAACTGTTGTTCAACCCTTTCTACCGTTATATCACCGACATTTCGCGATTCTTCAGAGACCACTTTGTTTGGCACCTGCCACGGTCCCCAGAACCAGGCATCGCTGTTACCAAACAGTGCCACCACCGGTTTGCCCAGTGCAGCAGCAATATGCAGTGCACCGCCGTCGCTGGTCAGCATCTGGTCGCAAAGTGAAACCGCAGCCATCAGGGCGCGCAGATTGCCGGTGATGACCGGCGTCAGAGCAATGTCCTTACAGTTGTCGATAATATATTGCGCCTTATCGTCATCGCCAGGATGCTGCTGATTATCGGCGCTGCCTGGTGACCAGAACAGCAGAAAGTGGCAGTTTTCCTGACGTGCGAGGCGGTGTGCCAGTTCAATAAATTTATCAGCCTGCCAGCGCTGCATCGGCTTGCGCGCGCTGATTTGTAATCCATACAGCGGTACGCCGGTCGGCAATGAGAGCAGCTGTGCTGCATGTGCCAGTTCCTGCGGCGTCACATACAGCTCCAGTGGTCCGGGCTGTTGCGCAATACCCAGCTTCTGCGCAAACTGATTGAGCAGCTCAACGATATGCTGCTGCTGCTGAGAAGGTGGAATGCAGTCGGTAATTGATGCCGGGGCATTTTCGCCAATTGCGAGAATGCGTTTTGCGCCAGAGAGTTTCGCCCATTGTAATGGGCGTTTATCCCACTGTTCCCGGGCAATAATTGCCACGTCGTAACCTGCGCGACGGATATCAATCATTGTTTTAGCGCGTCGGAAAATAACACCGGTGGCGGACTGACCAGGCTGGCGGTGATGAAGTTTACTGTAAATATGCACTTTACCCACGTGCGGGTTGTGCTCAAGAATCGGCTGATTATAGGTATTGACCAGTACATCAACTTTACAGTTTAGTGAGGTTGCCAGCGTTGCAATAAGCGGGGTAGTGAGGATAAGGTCACCGATGTTATCACGCCGAATTAACAGGATTTTCATTTCACTTCGATATGTCAATATACTGTGCGGTGCAGCTTAACATAACCAAGTGAAATAAGGGCAGTTTTAGTTGAAATTCTATTTTTTTAGGATAAAGCCATAAGTATTACTCAAGATATAATAAATACATTAAGCTATTTTTAGTTTATCACACCGGGAACAACGATGCCGTTGTTGGTACTAGCTGTAGATAATCCACACGGCTCCTACCAGCAACCAAAACATTGCACTAAAGGTAAACACCAGCACCCATGCAGTTCGTTTACTCATCATTCTCCTCTCCTTATGTTTTGTCGTTATTCTAACCTGTTATACACCGCTACCGGCAGGTAAGGGTAAACAGGTGTAACGGATAACGGCTAAAAGTCAGAACTCCCTGGTTGGAAAAATGGTCTTGCTCTGGCTTAGTGGCTACTCCACTGCGTTATGGTATGCGATTAATCTTATTCAGGCACCCCATTATTCGCCAATTGGTGTGAATTAAAGCATTTTTTTAATAAAAATTTGTAAATATTGTCTCTGATAAGTGTAATGATACTGATAAGGCTCTCTTGTTAAACCAAATGTCAACATTGATGAAATGTTCTCATAGCATCCTGGCTCATTAAATAATTGTTTAGTTTCATTCTGGTGAAATAGCGCAAATCCAAAAATGATGGTCACCAGAGAACATGTCACAATTTATCCTGTCGCAGGAATTGCCTGAATCTGATAGCGCGTTGCAGCTGTTTGCCTCGCTGGTCAGCGGAAAAATTAAACCCGGTAGTTCCTGGAACCGGGCGGGTTACCGGCTTAAATTCTTACTGCGGGCGTTGACGTTGCCGCTTTCAAGTCATCATTTATTAGCTAACCTGGCGCGTAATGATCGTTTGCAGGAAATCCTGCTGGCGCAACCCGCGCTACCGCTTAAAATTTATCGTCCCTATCTGGCAGCGAATCTGGGTCATCAGCAGGTTGTTGAGGCTTTAAGTCAGCACTATTTGCAGCTGGAAAAACATCTGCCAGCCAGTCTGTTTGAGGGTTACTTGTCTGCTGACGGCGTAGTGCTGGTGCGGCTGCAAGGCAAAAATGATGAAACCTATCGCATCCGGCTGCTGGCGATGGACCAACTGAACAAAGAGGGTGAGGCGACGCTGTTGTTTGAAAATGAACAGGGCGTGCAGCTGGCGACCACCACCTTCAGCGTATTTAATTTCCAGCATCAGCAGACGCTGTTTATTGGCGGTATTCAGGGCGCAAGGCCGGAAACGCCGCATGAAGCTATTCAGCTGGCGACGAAAGCCTGTCACGGCCTGTTTCCTAAGCGCCTGCTGATTGAAGCGCTCTGTGCGCTGGCATCGCATCTGGGCGTGCAGCAGATTCTGGCTGCCGGCAATAAAACCCATATTTACCAGAACTGGCGTTATCACTACAAAAAGAAAGCACAGCTGTTTGCTGATTATGATGCTTTCTGGCAATCGCTGAGCGGTGAGCTCACTGACGACAACTATTTCCAGCTGCCGCTGCGGGTTGAGCGCAAGTCGCTGGATGATATCGCCAGTAAAAAGCGTGCTGAATATCGCCGACGTTATAGCTTGCTGGACAGTCTGGAAACGCAGCTGGACAGCCAGCTGCGTCACTAACGCTGTACCACCGCGCCGCTGTTGCTTATTATTAGATTATTCAATCAGTAATCAGCAGGTGGCGTGATGTTCAGAGCAATGCAGCAAGCGGAATTTGACGACTGGCAGCGGTTGTTTATCGATGACTATGCCGAAGATATGCGGGCTAACTCCGGTTACAGCGATGAGTTAGCGCGTCAGCGGGCGCAGAAATCTCTGGATGATTATCTGCCGCAGGGGCTGGATTCATCCCGGCAGGTATTGTTATCGATCGAAATAGCACAGCAGCTGGTCGGTTATTTATGGTATCAGCGCGATGGAAACAGCATCTATATCAATGATTTTATCTTGTTGCCGGAATTTCGTGGTTTAGGTTACGGCAAGCAGGCCATAGGTGAACTCGAAGAGTTACTACAAAAGCAGGGCGTTGAGGAGATCAGATTACGCGTAGCGGCAGATAATCTTCGTGCCAAAGGCTTATATGAATCCTGCCAGTTCAAAGTAACCGGATATAATATGAGTCTGATGCTAAAAAAATAAATTAACCCAGCCAGGTTAAACGCACCAGTCGGGTAAATACTTCCAGCAGTAAAAGGCTGCCTGAAAGGAGTATTATCAGCGTCAGAATAAACTGCTTACGATCGTCCATGGCTGCTTTTTCTCAGTGAAAATTATTTATGGTGGTTTTATTTTAGCCTGTACTGCTTAAACGAGGCATCAATATTGCCATTATAAATAATTGAGTGACGATGATTTATCAGCGCCATAACGGTGAACCGTGGCGGCATATTTATATTATTGGCGATTTGCACGCTGTGACTTAACGTTCAACCCTGCGGCAGACTTCACCCGTTTGCCGCAGGGCAGGGGATGCGCTATCTGGCTTTAAACAGCTTGCCATCGCGCACCAGGTCGCGCGGATAGTTATTTTTCAGTCGGGTGCCAACTTTTTTCGCCAGGCCGATCGGCTGTTGCTGCCAGGTCACAATCACTTCATTACGTGGCAGCTCGGTCTGCGGATAGATGTCACGTCCGCGATACCACTCTTCAGCTTCATCCTCATTCAGCTCGAAACTGTTCTCCGGCGTCGGCCGAGCCAGCGCAACGGTCGCTTCATGTTGCCAGCGGTAGCCTTTCGGGAAAGTTTCCGCCAGTTTCAGGCCGATACGTGAGAAACGCACTCTGCCGAGCAGAGGCTCGATCGCCGCAGGGAATAACCACAGCTCTTTATCGCGCTGCCAAAGCGTCAGCGAGTCATCCCAGAACAGCCCGGACTGGCTGGCCGCCGCCGCGACTTCCTCACTCATTTTGCGGCTGAGCGGGGAGAAGGGCAGCTTACCCACTTTGTAACCCGGTTTTTCCATCGGCTCGACCGAGGCGGTTTTGCGCAGGCGCGCAACAAAGAAGCCTTCGCTGTCAAAAATATGCGGAAACACGTGCAGATAGCCTTCTGCCGTCAGCGCACGCTCCGCGCCGTCAAACAGGCCGTCCAGCGCGACGACCTCAACCGCATCGGGATAGCGCGCCAGAAGCCAGGCCACGACCTGCTGGTTTTCGGTCTGATTTAAAGTACAGGTGGAGTAGATCAGCGTGCCGCCAGCTTTCAGCGCGTGGAAAGCGCTGTCTATCAGGTCGCACTGGGTAGCCGCGATATCGCGGGTGCTTTCCGGCGTCCAGTTACGCAGCGCATCAGCATCTTTACGGATCACTCCTTCGCCGGAGCAGGGCGCATCCAGCAATATCGCGTCGAAGCATTCCGGCAACGCCGGACCAAATACCCGGCCATCGAAGTGAGTCATCGCGGTGTTGCTGACGCCACAACGGCTGAGGTTGGCGTGCAGCACTTTTACGCGGCTGGCGGAGTACTCATTTGCCAGAATCGCGCCCTGATTGGCCATGCGGGCCGCCATCTGGGTGGTTTTTGAGCCTGGCGCGGCGGCGACGTCCATCACGCGTTGTGGATGCGGTTCGGTATCAAACAGCGCGCTGACCGGCAACATTGAGCTGGCTTCCTGAATGTAAAACAGGCCGCTGAGATGCTCGGCGGTACTGCCCAGTGGCAAATCGTCATCCTGCTCACGGGTAATCCAGAAACCTTCTTCGCACCAGGGAATCGGCGTCAGCTGCCAGTTATAGGGAGCGACCAGCTGCAGAAAATCGGCCACGCTGATTTTCAGCGTGTTGACGCGCAGACTGCGGCGTAACGGCTGCTGGCTGATGGCAATAAAAGCCTCAAAGGCGCTGCTGTCAGGCAAGGCTTCGCGCATGACAGTTAAAAAGGATTCAGGAAAAAAGACGCGGGAAGAGTGAGCCACTGAAGGGGTCCGTTACAGAAAATGAAGCGGCAAGTTTAACACAGCAACGGGCAAAGCAGAAAAGCAACGGGCGACCAGAGTCGCCCGTTTCACCAAGGTTAGCGCGGGATGGCGGTTCCCCATTTACGCCACTCTTTCGGCTCTTCATCCAGCAACAGGAAGTGCTTGTTGGAGGTGGCCTGTGGCGCCAGCGGCACCGTCGGCGGGGTCGCAAACTGGATTCCGCCGCGAATAAACTGCTGGAAGGTGCCGGTTTTCACCACGCCACCGATCAGGCCGAACTCAAGGTTATAGCCGGACGCCAGCCAGAACACCGAGTTATTACGGACCAGATGCTGGTATTTTTTACTGATGCGCAGAGTGATCTGTACGCGGTCAGCCATGCTGCCCAGCGAGGTGCCGGTAACGGTGCCCACTTCAATACCGCGGAACAGTACCGGAGTGCCGATTGACAGCGAGCCGCCTTCCGGCGCATCGACCACTACGCTCAGGCCATCGAGATAGCGCGAGTCGGTGATGGTGGCTTCCTGCAACTCAAAGCTGCGTGCAGCACGACCTTTACCGGGATCGACGTTGATATACGGTTGCAGCAGGGTTTCCAGATGATTGACGCCGGTGGCGGAAATTTCCGGTGACACCACCGAGAAGCGGCTGCCCCAGCGCGCGAAATCATCAACGTATTCCGGGTACAGTACCGCTTTGGCGATCACCTGGTTTTTATCCGGGCTAAGCGCCAGTGATTCAACCTGTCCGACATTAATACCGAGATAGCGGATTGGCATACCTGCGGCCAGTTTACTGGCGTCAAAGGTATGCAGTGAAATCTGGCTGCCTACCGCGCGTGCCGCAGTTTCAGAATCGTACAGTACGCGTTTTTGATCGCGGCTAATCCCGCTGCCGGCACCACTCAGGTTATCGAAGCTGATAGCGCCTTTCAGTGCGCGGTTCAGTGGCGATGCCTGCACCGTTAGTCCGCTGCCGTTAAGCTGCACGCGTGCGCCGCCTTCAGCCCAGAACACGCTGTTTTGCGTCAGCAGCTTGCGGTATTCCGGCTTGATATGCACGGCGACATCAAATTCATTGGCTTTAGGCGTGACGTCAACAATCTCACCCACCTGGAATTTGCGGTACAGCACTATCGATCCAGCCTGGATATCCGGCAGGCTGTTAGCCGTCAGCATGATGGTGGTCGGCGGGCGATCGCTGGTTATGCCTTCTTCCGCTTTTTCACTGTCGGCATACAGTGGATAGCTGCTTTTCGCTGCGCCTTTCGCGCCGGGTTCCAGCCGAATGCCGCCATCGACCCATTCACGGGCGCTGGCGCCGAGCACCTGCATACCGTCAATGCCTAATTTCACATTTAGCCGGCTGTTGATAATAAATTTGCTGTCGCCGTGCACCAGGTGGCGATGATCCGCCGCAATCGCCACAACAAAACTGACGCCTTTCTCGTCGAGCTTGCGGCTGATCACCTGACCGATTTTCATGCCGTGCAGCATGATTGGCTGGCCGGCATCAATACCGTAGCTTTCCGGTGCGCTCAGTTTCAGCGTCAGCACATCGGGCTGTTGCAGTAAGGATTCGTTACTGGCGCGCACCTTGAAGTGATCCTGAGGCTCGCCGTCACCCGGAATCAGTTCAAGGGTATTACCGGTTAACAGGCTACTCAGGCTGGTATCCGTCAGGCTAACCTTCGGGCTACGCATCTCAATGCGCGTGCCTTCTCGCATCAGACTGACGACCGATGGATCAATGGTCATTTCACCCTTGACGTTACCGCCGGGCTGTAACGTCATCTTGGTCAGGGTGCCGACTTCCAGCCCCTGATACATCAACGGCGTGCTGTCTTCTTTGAGGTCTTTACCGTCTGGCAGATCGAGAGATATCACCACGCCGCGCTGACTGTGTGCGAGATCGGGGTAAAGAGTATAGTTGTCTTCAGAGGCCGCCTGCTGTGAGGCATCCGGTGAGTCAAAGGCGATGGCACCATTCACCAGCGCCGCCAGGCTTTCCAGCTGGACTTTCGCACCAGCCAGCCCGACATCGGCTTTTACCCCAGACACATTCCAGAAGCGGCTCTCTTTTTTCACCAGATTGGTAAAGCGGCGCTCAATCAGCACATCTACCGTGACGCCCTTATTACCGGGGTTGATGCTGTAATCGTAGACACGTCCCACCGGAATTTTGCGGTAGTAGACCAGTGAGCCGGTGTTAAGCGAGCCAAGATCCGGCGTGTGCAGATGAATCAGCATTTCGCCGGTATTCAGCCGGTATTTAGGCTGGGTATCCAGCGCGCTGAAGGTTTCGCGTGGCTCACCCTTACCCGGCATCATACCGATATAGTTACCGCCGACCAGCGCATCAAGACCGGAAACGCCAGCCAGCGAGGCTTTGGGCGTCACCAGCCAGAATTGAGTGTCTTCGCGCAGCGCATCTTTCATATCGCTCTTGATGCTGGCTTTAATTTTGATGGTGCGCAGGTCGTCAGTCATGCTGATGCCTTGCACCTGGCCGACTTCCACCCCCTGATAACGGATCGGTGTTCTGCCCGGCACGATGCCATCCGCCGACACAAAGTCGATGGTAATGGTGGTGCCGCGCTCCTGATAGTTAGTCCAGAGCAGCCAGCCCGCAATCAGCAGCGCGATTAACGGCAGGAGCCAGAAGGGCGATATTCTGCGCTTATTGGTGACTCGAGCTTTAGTCGGTGTAGTCGGCGTTTCCTGTTGCATGTGCATCCCAAAGTAAACGACTATCCAGCCACTCAACGGCTAGGATAGTGAGAATAACCGCCGAGCCAAAGTAGAAGGCTGCCGGTCCCATAGTAAAAGCTAAAAGTTGATCGCGATTGACCAGTGACATGGTCAGCGCAATCACGAACAGATCCAACATTGACCAACGTCCTACCCATTTCACTACACGCAATAAGCGTATACGGGTCTTCAGACCTTGCTGACATTTAAACTGAATGCTGAGCAATAACGTCAGTAACACAATCACTTTAGTGAACGGCACCAGAATACTGGCGATAAATACCACTGCTGCTACCGGTATATTGCCGGAAGCCAGCGAAAGAATGCCGGAAAAAATAGTATCTTCCTGCCGCGCACCGTTGAGATAGATAACTGAAATCGGCATCAGGTTAGCCGGCAGCAGAAATATAATCGATGCAATCAGCGCCGCCCAGGATTTTTGCAGGCTGTGGCGGCGGCGAAAGCGCAATGGGGTGTGGCAGCGTGGGCAGCGGCCGCGATCGTCCGCCAACCCGGTGTGATGGCAATTCAGACAGACCTGCAATTTTTCCGGCGCTACCTGCGGCTCCGGCTGCGGATAAAAACGCTGCCACAGCTGCTCAACATTAAGATGGATCAGGGTGACGAGGCTGAGAATGGTCAGCACAATATAGGCCAGCAGCCCGGTGCCCAATTGCAGGTCGGCATAATCCTGCACTTTGATTGACGCCACGGCGATGCCTACCAGGTAGATATCCAGCATCACCCACTCTTTTAACCGGTCAAGCATCAGCAGCACCGGACGCAGATTCATACCGAGTCGCTGACCAAAAAACAGATAAATAATCGACGCAACCAGCGTTACCGGTGCGCCGACGGTGCAGAACGCGACCATCGATGCGCTGATCACATTGCCCTGTTCAGCCATTTGCAGAATGCCGCCCAGCAGGCTGGCGCTGATATTGGTGCCCAGCAGGCGGATGTCGACCAGCGACATGCCGAAAGCAAACGGCATCAGCAGAATCATGGTGACGGCCATGGCTGTCAGGCGCGTCATTGACCAGTCACGGCCGTTGAGAATTTTGGCGTTACAACGCGGACAGTGTGCTGTCTGACGGGATTTAACATCCGGCATGGAAAAAAGGGTATCGCATTGCGGGCAACGCTGATAACGTTCTCGGGGCAGGGCATGGCTGATTGCGTAAATTTTCATATTATTGAGGATGCGTTGCCCATGTAATGCCAATAATAAGCAGAAATTGTTATCAAAATCGTGCTCTGAAGCGATGCGATAAACACCGGGACACTGATAAAGTGTTCTGCAAACCAGTGCGGAAGATCCTAAGGTTATATGAACTGACGGAATGATTCATCTTGTCGGCCTGGGCAATTAATGCTTATTTTAACGAGTGACGCACTAAAAGGCGCGCCTCAATAGTATTTACAATGGTTAATAAATGAACAAACAAGAATTTTATACGGATTTAAACCGTGATTTGCGCGCGTTAATTGCTGGTGAAACCAGTTTCCTGGCTGCTATGGGCAATTGTAGCGCGCTTTTATATGAACGTCTTGATGGTGTTAACTGGGCAGGGTTTTATTTGCTCACGGAAGAGAACACGTTAGTACTCGGCCCGTTTCAGGGTAAAATTGCCTGCGTGCGTATTCCTGTCGGTAAAGGCGTATGTGGCACGGCAGTTGCAGATAATCAGGTACAGCGTGTTGATGACGTGCATGCGTTCCCGGGTCATATCGCCTGTGATGCCGCCAGTAATGCCGAAATCGTGCTGCCGTTAGTGGTCGATGGTGAAGTTATCGGCGTTCTGGATATCGACAGCACAGTTTATAATCGCTTCGACAGCAACGATGAAATTGGCCTGAAAACCCTTACTGACGGGCTTTGCGAAGTACTTGCGGGTAGTGATGTGAAAAAATTTATTCACATGAAACGCACCTAAAGAGCTGGATCACGTAGCAATTGCCGCCTGGCTCATTATAATGACGCCTGTTCATGCCTGCGCCGGTTGGCAAACCCGTTGTAATCAGGAAATTTCATGGAAAATCAACCTAAGTTGAATAGCAGTAAAGAAGTCATCGCCTTTTTGGCAGAGCGTTTCCCAAACTGCTTTAGCGCCGAAGGCGAAGCACGACCGCTCAAAATTGGTATCTTTCAGGATCTGGTCGAACGTGTGCAAGGTGAAATGAACCTGAGTAAAACTCAGCTTCGTTCCGCACTGCGCCTGTATACCTCCAGCTGGCGTTACCTTTATGGGATTAAAGCGGGTGCGACGCGCGTCGATCTTGACGGCAATGCATGTGGTGAGCTCGACGAACAACACGTAGAGCACGCACGTAAGCAGCTTGAAGAAGCTAAAGCGCGAGTTCAGGCACAGCGTGAGCAGCAGCAGGCGAAAAAACGTGAGGCCGGTGAAGAGACCGCACCACGTCGTCCGCGTAAACCTGCGCCGCGTAAACCTGCTGCAGAAGGCGAACAGCCGCGTAAGGCTCGTCCTAAAGCGCCGCGCCCTGCCCAGGAACGTGCAGCACCCGTTGAACGCGAACCGCGTACTCAACCGGTTACCGATACTTCAGCATTGCAAGTCGGCCAGAGCATTAGAGTCAAAGCAGGTAAAAGCGCGATGGATGCCACCATTCTGGAAATCTCCAAAGATGGCGTCCGGGTGCAGCTGGTTTCCGGCCTGGCAATGATCGTGCGCGCAGAACATTTGCAGTTCTGAAACGGAGGCCAGCCACGGCATGAACAATTTTTTTAGAACGACCATTATCGCGGGCCTGCTTATTGCAGGCCACGCATTCGCTGCGGAAAATATTACCCGCGCCGATCAGATCCCTCAGCTGCAGCAGGAGCCGCAACACGCCACCGTCAGTGAACGTGTTACCTCCCGTTTTACCCGTTCTCATTATCGTCAGTTCGATCTGGATAAAGCGTTCTCTGCAAAGATTTTTGACCGCTACCTGAATATGCTGGACTACAGTCACAACGTGCTGCTGGCTTCAGACGTGGCGCAATTTGCCGATAAGAAAGGCACCCTCGGTGAGGAGTTTAAATCCGGCAAGATGCCGGTGTTTTTCGATTTATACAACCTGGCGCAGAAGCGCCGGTTTGAGCGTTATCAGTATGCGCTGTCGGTGCTGAATAAGCCGATGAACTTTACCGGCAATGACACCATCGATCTCGATCGTGGCAAAGCGCCATGGCCAAAGAGCGTTGCTGAGCTTAATGCGCTATGGGATGCCAAAGTCAAATATGACCAGCTTAGCCTGAAGCTGACCGGCAAAGACGAGAAAGAGATTCGTGAGATTCTCACTAAACGCTATGAATTTGCCATTCGTCGGCTGGCGCAGAGCAACAGCGAGGACGTGTTCCAGCTGGCAATGAATGCTTTCGCCCGCGAAATCGATCCCCATACCAGCTATCTTTCACCGCGCAATACCGAGCAGTTCAATACCGAAATGAGCCTGTCGCTTGAAGGGATTGGCGCGGTATTGCAGATGGATGATGACTACACCGTCATCAATTCCATGGTAGCGGGTGGCCCGGCAGCCAAAAGCAAGGCGATTACCGTGGGTGACCGCATTGTGGCGGTCGGGCAGCCGAATAAGCCAATGGTGGATGTGATCGGCTGGCGGCTGGATGACGTGGTTGCGCTGATCAAAGGGCCAAAAGGCAGTAAAGTCCGTCTGGAAGTGTTACCGGCAGGTAAGGGCAGCAAAACTCGCACGGTGACGCTGACGCGTGAGAAGATCCGCCTGGAAGATCGTGCCGTGAAGATGTCGGTGAAAAACGTCGGTAATCAGAAAGTCGGCGTGCTGGACATTCCAGGCTTCTATGTTGGTCTGACAGACGACGTTAAAGTTCAGCTGCAGAAATTGCAGAAACAGAATGTTAACAGCGTTGTGATTGACCTGCGCACCAACGGCGGTGGCGCACTGACTGAAGCCGTCGCGCTTTCGGGTCTGTTTATCCCAAGCGGCCCGGTAGTTCAGGTGCGTGACAATAACGGTAAAGTGCGCGAAGACAGCGACACTGACGGTATTGTTTACTATAAAGGTCCGTTAGTGGTGCTGGTGGATCGCTTCAGTGCCTCGGCATCTGAAATCTTCGCCGCCGCGATGCAGGACTATGGCCGTGCGTTAGTCGTCGGTGAGCCGACCTTTGGTAAAGGCACCGTGCAGCAGTATCGTTCGCTGAATCGTATCTACGATCAGATGCTGCGCCCGGAATGGCCTGCGCTGGGTTCAGTTCAGTATACCATTCAGAAGTTTTACCGTATCAACGGCGGCAGTACGCAGCGTAAAGGCGTCACGCCTGACCTGCTGATGCCAACCGGCGTGGAAGCGGTTGAAACCGGTGAGAAATTTGAAGATAACGCGCTGCCATGGGATAGCATCTCTGCCGCGACCTATGTGAAAACGGGCGATCTGAAGCCGTTTGAGCCGCAGTTGCTGAAAAATCATCAACAGCGTATCGCGCAGGATCCTGAGTTCCAGTACATCATCAAAGACATTGCCCGCTTTAATGCACTGAAGGATAAGCGTAACGCGGTGTCACTCAATCTGGCGCAACGCGAGAAAGAGAATCACGAGGAAGATGCGCTGCGTCTGGAACGTATCAATGCGCGTTACAAGCTGGAAGGCAAAAAGCCGCTGGCTAATATAGATGATTTACCGAAAGACTATAAAGAGCCGGATCCGTATCTTGATGAAACGGTGAAGATAGCCAATGACCTGGCGCAGCTCGAGTCTGGTCAGCCGGCAAGCAAAAAAGCCGCTAACTAGTCAGTAAAACAGGCACTGCTCAGGCAGTGCCTGTTTCTTTCCTCGTTCCTTACTTTAGCATCGCTAATTACTGCAAACCTGTCAGCGATTAATCGCTGTGCATTGCATATGCCAAAAATGTAAAGTTATGTCTTTTTAGACACTTAAACGTTAAGGTCGCTTGAAATGCTGATGGTTACCCATACGATGTATATCCGCATACCGGCACTAAGCTAACTGAGGAAGATTATATTTTATGATGCGTATTGCTCTTTTCCTGCTAACCAACCTTGGCGTAATGTTGGTTTTCGGGCTGATTCTCAGCCTGACAGGGATCCAGTCAAGCAGCGTTCAGGGCCTGATGATTATGGCAGGCCTGTTTGGCTTCGGCGGTGCGTTTGTTTCACTGCTGATGTCAAAATGGATGGCACTGCGTTCCGTTGGTGGGGAAGTGATTGAACAGCCTCGCAACGAAACCGAACGCTGGCTAATGGAAACGGTTGGACGCCAGGCGCAACAGGCGGGCATCGCGATGCCGCAGGTTGCTGTGTACCACGCACCGGATATCAATGCTTTCGCCACCGGCGCACGGCGTGATGCGTCACTGGTGGCGGTTTCTACCGGCCTGTTGCAGAACATGAGCCGTGATGAAGCAGAAGCGGTACTGGCGCATGAAGTCAGTCATATTGCCAGCGGTGATATGGTGACCATGACGCTGATCCAGGGTGTGGTGAACACCTTTGTGATCTTTATCTCGCGTATTATTGCGCAGGTGGCTTCGGGCTTTCTGTCCGGTAACCGTGACGAGGGTGAAAGTAACGGTAACCCGATGGTGTATTTTGCTATTTCCATGGTGCTCGAACTGGTGTTCGGTATCCTGGCCAGCATTATCACGATGTGGTTCTCACGCCATCGCGAATTCCACGCTGATGCCGGCGCGGCGCGCCTGGTCGGTCGTGAGAAGATGATCGCCGCATTACAACGACTGAAAACCAGCTACGAGCCGCAGGAAGCCAGCAGCATGATGGCGTTCTGCATTAACGGTAAAAACAAATCGTTCAGCGAGATGTTTATGTCGCACCCACCGCTGGATAAGCGTATCGAAGCGCTGCGTAGTGGCGAGTATCTGAAGTAGTTGATCACTCGCGGCTTGGGCGGCGAAAAGCCGCCCCTGCGATTGAAGGGGGCCTTATGGTCCCCTTTTTTATTTTCCGGCGCGTGGCTGGGTCATGCGCATTGCACTGACAATGGCTGCCGCACTGGAGAAGCATCCGGCCATAATTAGCGAAGCATGGGTGCCGTGAGTACCAAACAGATTAAACATCAGTGCCACCAGCGCCGCACCACTGGTTTGCCCCAACAGACGTGCAGTACCCAGCATGCCACTGGCACCGCCACTGCGGTTACGCGGTGCGGAAGAGATAATTGTATGATTGTTTGGTGACTGGAACAGGCCAAAACCGGCACCGCACAGCATCATTCTCCAGATAATATCGACATCTGCCGGTGCGGGCGGCAATAACGCCAGCGCAAACAGACCGGCGGCAAACATCGCCAGTCCAATACCGCCGAGCAGACCGGCGTGATAGCGCTCAATTAAGCGGCCGGCAATCGGCGCCATCACCATGGTGGCCAGCGGCCACGGCGTCAACAGCAATCCGGTTGCGACTTCACTGCGTCCCAGCACGCTTTGCAGATAGAACGGCAGCGATACCATTGCCAGCATTTGCGCGCAGAATGAGCAAACGGAGGTGCAAATCGACAGTGAGAAAATCGGAATGCGCAGCAGATCGACCGGCAACAGCGGAAACGGCAGGGTAAGCTGACGGCGGATAAACAGAATCCCGATCACCAGTAACGCCACCAACTCTGCCGCGATAATTTCCCAGCGCTGGCCCTGCGCTGCACCGCTCAGCGCGGAGATCAGCAGACCGAAGGTTAGCGCATTCATCACGGCACTGGTTATGTCAAAACGCTGTCCTTGCGCCTTCTGCGGATTATCCGGCAGAAAGCGCAGCGCGAGCCACAGCGCGGCAATACCCACCGGAACGTTGATAAAGAACAACCACTGCCAGGAAGCCACTGATAACACCGCAGCCGCCACTGTAGGGCCTGCTGCAGTGGAAACTGCCACGATCAGCGAATTTATCCCCATACCGCGCCCGAGATGGCGCTGAGGATAGATAATGCGGATCAGCGCGGTATTAACACTCATCAGTGCAGCACCACCAAATCCCTGTAATACCCTGGCAAAAGTCAGCATCTCCAGCGAGCTGGAGAGCGCACAGAACAGTGATGTGCAGCTAAAAACCACCAATCCCCACTGATAAATCCGGCGATAACCAAGAATATCGCCTAGAAATGACAGCGACAGCAGAGAAACAATGATTGCCAGCTGGTAAGCATTGACGATCCAGATTGACTGGGCCGGGCTGGCCTGCAAATCGCGGGCGATGGTTGGCAGCGCGACGTTGGCAATCGCACCATCCAGTACCGCGACGGTGATGCCCAGCGCAATAGCAATGATCGCGCCGTAACGCTGCGGGATGGGTAAGCCATCCATTTGAGAGGTTTGTGACATAAGGAGAAATTAATCATGAGTGTGAATATCATCATGCTAATGGCTTTCTGCGACTAATGCATCGCATTTAATAGCAAAACTCGCTGTGCTCCTGCTGGCGCAAACTGCGTGATTTAATTGCGATATCGGCAACCTCACACGTATACTAGAAATAGTGTTCCATTTTTTGTAAAACAATTTCAGAAAGGTTGTGATTTATGGCCAATGCAGATCTTGATAAGCAGCCCGACTCCGTCTCTTCCGTGCTAAAAGTGTTTGGCATTTTGCAGGCGTTAGGTGAAGAGCGTGAAAACGGCATTACCGAACTGTCGCAGCGCGTGATGATGTCTAAAAGCACCGTCTACCGTTTTCTGCAGACCATGAAGTCACTTGGCTATGTGTCGCAGGAGGGCGAATCGGAAAAGTATGCCCTGACGCTGAAATTGTTTGAGCTGGGTGCGAAAGCGCTGCAAAACGTCGATTTGATCCGCAGCGCCGATATCCAAATGCGGGAGCTGTCGCGCCTGACCAAAGAGACCATTCATCTCGGCGCGCTGGAAGAAGACAGCATTGTCTATATTCATAAAATCGACTCAATGTACAACCTGCGGATGTATTCGCGCATTGGCCGTCGTAACCCGCTGCACAGCACCGCGATTGGTAAAGTATTACTGGCATGGCGCGATCCGGCCGAAGTGCAGGAAATTTTGCAGCATGTAGAATTTACCCGCAGCACCGCGCGTACTTTGGCCAGTGCTGAAGAGCTGTTACCGGTGCTGGAGAAAGTAAAATCGCAGGGATTCGGCGAGGATAACGAAGAGCAGGAAGAGGGCTTGCGCTGTATCGCAGTGCCGGTGTTTGACCGTTTTGGCGTGGTGATTGCAGGTCTGAGTATGTCATTCCCGACAATTCGCTTCGCGGAAGAGAATAAAAAAGATTATGTCAGCATGCTGCATCGCGCTGCGAGTGCGCTGTCATCCCAGATGGGCTATCACGACTATCCATTCTGAATCTGATGCGGCTGGCGGCCAGTACGCCGCCAGCCGATCGGCGTCAATTAATTATCGACCACTTCACCGGTTTTCTTCAGGATTGGGCAGTCAGTCACGCCGATAATCCCGCTGTCGGTATGCAGATATTGTGCCGAAACCATACCGCGTGCGGTCAGATACTGACACTGTAAACCCATGCCTGCGGCATTCTTGTTACTGCCGGTCAACACTCCGTAGCCCGTTAATAACATCGCCAGCCAAATAATCGCCAGCAGTATGACGATACGAATAATCATTTTCATTTTTGTCTCCATGTTTAATCAGGCTGTTCCTCATCATCAGCCGTCGCGCCCAGCATAGCACCATGCCGTTTGCTGCACATCCCGTCGATAAGAGGATGCTGAAAGCGATGAGTATTACTCAGATTTCACCAGCAAATTATGTGAGTTATCTATCAATTCGCTGCCGAGCGAGTAAAATCGACAGGTTGTGTTGTGCGCATTGCAGCAACCTTTGAAAGTACGGTAACACTGAGGTTTGTATGAATGAGATGGCGAATGGCGTGATGGGTTTTGCGTCAATGGGATTTAGTGCAGCGCTGGTCATTGTTGGCCTGATCGCATGGTTTTTTGTTAACCGCGCCAGCGTGCGTGCCAGTGAGCAGATTCGCCTGCTGGAATCGCTGCTGGATGAGCAGAAAAAGCAAAACGCGCTGTTGCGCCGCCTGACGGATAGCGTCAGCGGTAGTGAGAGCAAAAACGCAGTGGAGCAGCAGGACGAGAAAGATTTCACTCGCCTGATTCCTGAGCGATAAGCAATGTTACGCGCTGAGGAGCGTTGAATATGGCGTGGAAAAATCCGTGGTATGACCCGTCTAAGGCGCACCATACGCCAGAGGGTTTTTGTAATCCGGAAACTGATTTACGTCAGCAGGGCGATTTAGCGCGTTGGCGCAAGGAGCGTAAAGCGCAGGGGCTGCCATTTCCCCCCGCAGCAGGGTATGCCGGGTTTATCTCCCAATGGTGGCAGCCAGCAGACCTCTCCGGCGATCAGGATGCTGTCTGGTGGCTTGGACACGCTTGCCTGATGCTGCGTATCGATCAGCGCTATACCCTGATCGATCCGGCGTTATCTCAGCGCGCTTCGCCGTTGCGCTGGTATGGCCCGGCACGTAAAACGCCTGCGGCGCTGAATATCGATGATTTACCCCGGCTGGATGTGGTGCTTATTTCGCATAATCACTATGATCATCTCGATCGTCCAACCATCAAGAAAATTTTGCGGCGCTTTCCTGAAGTGCAGTTTGTTGTGCCGCTCGGCCTGAAGCCGTGGTTTATTCGCCAGGGCGCGCGCCACGTCAGTCAGGCAGACTGGTGGCAAGCTACTGAGCTGGCGGGCATGACCATTCATGCCGTACCGGCACGTCACTGGAGTATGCGCACGCTGCGAGATCGTAATCGTTCACTGTGGTGTGGCTGGACAATAAACGTCAAAAAACTGAATTTCTGGTTCACCGGCGACAGCGGCTACTCCGAAAATTTACTCGAAATCCCGCGCCGTCTTGGGCCTTTTAATCTGGCCGCGTTACCGGTCGGTGCCTATGCACCAAAATGGTTCATGCACGCCCAGCATATGGATCCGCAGCAGGCGGTTTCTTTGCACCGCGATCTGGGTTGCCCTCTATCTATTCCGATTCACTGGGGAGTATTTGAGCTGGCTGATGAATCACTGGATACGCCGCCAGCCGAACTGGCGCATTCGATGCAGTCGGCAGGGCTTGATCCACAACGCTTCCAGCCGTGGAGAATAGGAGCAAGAGCGCTGATAAATAATATTATCCAGGAATAATCTTAGGGTGACAGATATCAACCGCAGAACATTCCACTAATCACATTATTTATAATTCTGCTTGGGAACAGATCAAATTAGTGAGTAATTTATCAGCGTTGCATTTAATTGGGGCAGGGCGAAATAATGCTCCTGATTTTGGTGCAATTTAATGTTTAATTTGTACGAAAGGATACTTGTTGTACAAGTTACATCTGCAAACTTTTAGCTTGTTACCGGCTGCTTTAATCAATCTATACAGAAGTTCTTTGCAATATTTATGCAATATTTATGCTGAATAGTAATGAGTTAGCGCAAGGTCGTATTAGACGAAACCTTTAGTTTAGGCTAAAGTAATCGGGACGTTATAGACATGCTGGGTGGGCCTTTCCTGCCTGGGTTGTATGTCTGTTTAGCCCGAAAGCGTGCATATTTGTGCATTCCGTGCCGTTAGTCGTTTCAATAATGTGCGGCAGGTCGATCACTGTTTAAAAATGGCTTGCCATTAATTAAAGGATATGTGATAACGCTTTCTGGGTAAAACGAGGTACAGTTCTGCTTATGTGTGGCATTTTCAGTAATGAAGTTCTGAGTAAAAACGTTGACGTTGAATACCGCTTCCTTGCCGAACCTTAAATTAGTGCCTCATTCAGTAATGTCTCTGGTTTCTCAGTAAGTAAGCCTCCGGGCGAATAAAACAATCTAAGGAATTTGCATAATGGCAAAGATTAAAGGTCAGGTTAAGTGGTTCAACGAGTCTAAAGGTTTTGGTTTCATTACTCCTGCTGACGGCAGCAAAGATGTGTTCGTACACTTCTCTGCAATCCAGGGTAACGGCTTCAAAACTCTGGCTGAAGGCCAGAATGTTGAGTTCGAAATTCAGGACGGCCAGAAAGGTCCAGCTGCAGTTAACGTTAATGCAATCTGATTTCGATCTCAGCCTCAGCAAGGTGTTGTAATTCATAACGCCGCTGAAACTGAATTGTGAAAGCCCCGTCATTCGTGACGGGGCTTTTTTGTTGCGCCTGACGCGAATCTGAGTGGATTACTGACGCACGCAGGCGATGAAAGGTGTAAACTGCCGCCCTGATTTTTTGCCGGAGAGCCTGAATGCCGTACCTTTGTCCACTTTGTCAGCAACCGCTGGCGCTTAATGAGCGCAGCTGGCGCTGCACGAATCAACATCAGTTTGATTGCGCGAAAGAGGGCTACGTCAATCTGCTGCCGGTACAGCATAAGCGTTCTAAACAGCCGGGCGACAGTGCGGAGATGATGCAGGCGCGCCGTGAGTTTCTTGATGCCGGTCACTATCAGCCGTTACAGCAGCAGGTAGCTGCACTGCTGGACAGCGTATTGCCACAGCAGGCGGTCAGCCTGCTGGATATTGGCTGTGGTGAAGGGTATTACACTGAAGCAGTCAGCCAGCGTTTATCGCAGCGTGAAAGCCGTCAAATATATGGTCTGGACGTGTCTAAGGTCGCCATTCGCTATGCCGCGAAACGCTATCCGGAAATTAGCTTCTGCGTGGCCTCCAGCCATCGCCTGCCTTTCGCCGCGCAGTCATTGGATGCGGTGCTGCGCATTTATGCGCCGTGCAAAGCCAGCGAGCTGGCGCGAGTCATTCGTCAGGGCGGATATTTGCTGACGGTTGCGCCAGGGCCGCGTCACCTGTTGCAGTTCAAAGAACTTATTTATCAGCAGGTAAAGCTGCATGATGAGAGTGAAGAGCAGCCGGAAGGCTTTACGCGCGTTGATCAGCAGGCGTTGAGTTACCCGATGACGCTTAACGGCGAAGAAGCCGCTGCGTTGTTACAAATGACGCCATTCGCCTGGCGTGCGCGCCCGGAAGTATGGGGGCAGCTGGTCGGTGAGACGGCGTTTATCTGCGAGACGGATTTTGTGCTGACGCTGTGGCAGCGCGATTAAGCCAGGCTGGAGTAAAGAATACTGCAACCAATGCCGATCAGCACTACGCCGCCGAGGATCTCGGCACGCTTGCCAAGCATCGGCCCGATAAAGCGCCCGACCATAATGCCTGCTGTTGACATAATCAGCGTTGCCAGGCCGATCATCATCGCGGTTTGCAGTATGTTGACTTGCAGGAAGGCAAGGCTGACGCCAATCGCCATCGCATCAAGGCTGGTGGCGATTGCGGTCATCACCAGCAGCCAGAAACCGTGACGGTGCACCGGCGCGCAGTCGCTGCTCTGGCCACGAAACCCCTCGGCGATCATTCGCCCACCGAGAAACGCCAGCAGTATAAACGCGATCCAGTCGCTCCATCCCATGACAAATTGCGTCGCAAACTGACCAATACACCAACCAATTAACGGTGTAATGGCTTCGATTACGCCAAAGATTAAGCCAGTACGGAGTGCTTCGGAAAAACGGGGTTTATGCAGGGCTGCACCTTTACCGATCGAGGCGGCAAAAGCATCCATAGACATGCCAAAAGCAAGAATAAGCATTGCGGAAAGATTCATCGAAGTCGTAACCTCGGCCGGGACATCCATATACACGTGCGCCATCCCCAACCTTACATGGGCACGTGTCTATGGTCTCGCCTTCCCGCTGCGGGCCGCAGCTGCCACGTTTATCTCTAAACGAGTATGTTGACAGATGCATTTCTGACACTCCGTCAGAAATCGGCTACTCCCCAATGACGCTGGCTACAATATCACAGCGACAAATGAAGGCAAATTAAAATTCATTATTTTTTAGCGCCAACTGATAACGATTTTCATTAATTATCTGACTTATCCGTTGCTGTTTAAATTAAGCGCAATGTTATTGCGGTTTTAACAGAAAAATAATATCCGCAGTTTTATTAGTGATTAGAATTAACATGCCTGGGGTATAATTCATACCCTTGGCTATATTTTAACTTATTGATTTTCTACCATTGTTTTATAAATTCTTTCAAGGTCGTCTAATTCTCTGACGTAAATCAGCAGGCGGCGCTGCTCTAATTGCATCACCAGTACGCCATCTTCCGATAAATTCATACTTTTGATACGGGAATAAGCTACCCAGACGTTCGCGTAGAAAAAGCCCTGCGGTTTTAACAACAATTTCGGTCGGCGAATCCAGAAAATATAAATGGCGATAAAAGCCAGAATCAGCAGTAATGTCGTGGTAACTTGTGGCCCGTTGGCTGAAACGTTGTGATAAAGCAAAATGGCGATCAAGCCGATAAAGATCAGGCTATCCAGCTTGTTACGGCGTTGCAGCAGCACTTTCAGACGGGTTTTACCGCGCAGACGATCCATCAGTAATTCATCATAAATCGCGTACAGCAGAAACAGGGCGATAACGGCAATGATGAGATAATCGGTTAAAGACATACTACAGCTCCGTGAAAGTCGTTTTGTCAGCGTTTGGCGTAAACGCTGATAAAAAGACTCTGCAATAAAAAACCGGGAGCCAGGCTCCCGGTTCAGCAGTTTACAGTCCGAGTAAACCAATCCAGTAGCCGAAGATACCAATGGCAAAGAAGCCCATGATAATCCACAGCGCATTCACTTTACGTCGCAGCAGCCACATACAGCCAAAGGTCAACAGCAGTGGCACCAGTCCTGGCATCAGCTGATCAAGGATGGTCTGAACGGTGGTGACATTGGTCTGGCCGGTCTGATCGGTGATCCTCGACACCACCAGTGGAATGTTAACATGCGTCCACTTATTAACCAGTGCCCCCATGACAAACAGGCCGAGAATTGACGCCCCCTCGGTCAGTTTTTGCAGGAAGCCGCCGCCCATGTCGCTAACAATATCGACACCTTTTTTATAGCCATACGCGACGCCATAATAGCGAGTTGCCAGACGCACCAGGTTAAACAGCACGAAGAACAGTATCGGACCGAGCAGGCTGCCACTCATGGCGATACCGGCTCCGAGTGCGGCAAATACCGGGCGCACCGTACCCCAGAAGATGGGGTCGCCGACGCCTGCCAGTGGCCCCATCAGACCGACTTTGATGCCGTTAATCGCCGCATCATCAATCGGTGCACCGTTGGCACGCTGCTCTTCCATCGCCATGGTCACGCCCAGTATTGGGGCTGCCACGTACGGGTGGGTGTTAAAGAACTCAAGGTGACGTTTAATTGCCTGTTTACGCTGGTCGTTATTCTCCGGGTAAAGGCGACGAATCACCGGCACCATTGAGAAGCAGAAACCGAGCGCCTGCATGCGTTCAAAGTTCCATGATCCCTGGAACAGGTTTGAGCGCAGAAATACACCGCGAATATCACCGGGTGTGAGTTTTTTTTGTGTGGTAGTGGTATCAACCATTTCTCTCACCTTATCCTTAGTCTAATTCGTTATCGAGGTCGTTTTTTGCCGGGCCAGACGCTGCTGCACCCGCGACGCGGTTATATTTCGGGCTGAGCTGAATATAGAGCAGTGCCATTACCACCCCAATGACACCCAGTGCGACCAGGTTGAATTCGGTAAATGCCGCGGTCACGAAGCCAAGATAGAAGAACGGCATCAGGTAACCGGCACGCATCATATTGATGACCATTGCATAACCGACCACGACAATCATGCCACCGGCGATATTCAGGCCATTGGTCACAACTTCCGGAATCGAGTTCAGCAGGTTGTGTACTACGCTGGTGCCGACGGATACAGCAACGATCAGTGCCGGAATGGCAATACGCATCGCCTGCAACACTAACGCCGAAACGTGAATCCAGCTGATTGCGGTCAGATTACCTTTCTCGGCCGCTTTATCGGCGGCGTGCTGGAAGGCAACGGTAATCGTACGCACAATAATGGTCAGAACCTGGCCAGCTGCGGCCAGCGGAATAGCCAGCGCGATACCGGCTCCGATGCTTTGCCCACCGGCGATAACCAGAATGGTCGAAATAATTGAGGCGAGGGCGGCATCGGGTGCCACTGCCGCACCAATGTTCATCCAGCCAAGGGCGATCATTTCCAGCGTACCGCCGATAATAATCCCGGTTTTAACATCTCCCAGCACAAAGCCAATTAACGTACAGGCCACCAACGGACGGTGAAACTGAAACTCATCAAGAATCGATCCCATACCTGCGACGCAGGCGACAATAAATATCAGTACAATTTGAAGAGTGGTAATCTCCATTGCACTTCTCCTTCTGACATAAGCATTCTGAGTTAAACCTGACGCGTCAGGCGATGAATAAGGCTTTCAACTTATTGATTCACTTTGGCAATCAGGTCCATCATTTTCAGTTTCTGGTCGGACGAGACCTTTCTGACTTCCAGCTCAATTCCGCGATCGTTAAGCTTCTTAAACGCGGCAATATCTTTTTCATCAACTGACACCGCATTGTTCACCTGGGTTTTACCCTGGCGGAATGCCATGCCACCGACATTGACCGAGGTGATATTGACGCCCTCTGCCACAATACGCTCGACATCCGTCGGGTTGGTGAACAGCAGCATCACTTTATCCTGACCGTATTTCGGGTTGTTGTAGACGCGCACCATTTTCGCGACGTCCACCACATGTGCAGTGACCCCTGGAGGGGCGACCTGAGTCAGCAGGGTTTTGCGCACGTTATCGGCAGCGACTTCATCACTGACGACGATAATGCGGTTTACGTTGGTTTCTTTCGTCCAGCGGGTGGCGACCTGGCCGTGGATCAGGCGGTCATCAATACGGGCCAGACCAATTTTCATATGGTCTTCCGCGCTCATTGGTTTGGTTGGTGCGGCAGGTGCGGCGGGCTTAGCTGCGGCCACCGCTGCGGGTTCAGGCTCTTTAGCCTTCAGTGCTTTGACGCCCTCACGGCCGGTTTCCACTGCCATTGCCACCAGCTCATCGAATGCCGGATCATCGTCACGTGCCATCAGCGTTTCCACCAGCATTGGGATATTAACGCCGGCGATGACTTCATAGTTTTGTTTATCGACCACAATACGGCTGGCGGCATTAAACGGGCTGCCACCCCAGGTATCAACGAGGAACAGCACGCCCTGGCTGGTGTCGAGTTCAGCAAGGCGCGCAGTGTACTTCTCAATCAGGGTTTCAGCATTTTCACCGGGGACAAAATCAATCCAGCCGACGTTTTCCTGATCACCCAACAGCATTTCGGCGGTTTTCAGAAGCTGCTCTGCTGCCCAACCATGCGTGCCGATGACAATAGCAATAGTCACTTGCTACCTCCTTTTAGAATAGTGAGCGTTTCAGCCAGTGAGCACTGAGCCGCCAACGAGTTTATCGCAACAGCGATAAGCCCACCCCAAGACAACGCTGCAATCATCAGTAGAGATTTTTTGCAGAGTCAGGATATACAGCGAATGTTTCGACAATTATTTTAGTCTGTGAAAAAATAAATTATGTGACCTCGCTCAGTTAATCCGATGTATAACTTGATGATTTGTCATTCTGCTCATTTATCAGGCAGCCAAATAAAGCAGTTTTGTTAACTGTAAGAAAATATTTTGACGACAATGTTTCTGCTGGTAGAGTAATGACTCTTTTTTGCTACAGGAGTAACGGGCCTTTGCCCTCCCTATGGACTGTCACCGAAGTTGTTTATCCATGCCACCGGGTCATCCGGCTTGTTTTCTGACGCCTTCCGGCGTATCACGCACTATTGCCTGTCGTTATTCCCCACGCACGCCCATTAATATGGTGGCGGCGTTGTCCTGTTCCTTGTTTCGGAGTCTGTAATGGAATTTCTCTTAGACCCCTCAATTTGGGCCGGTCTGCTGACGCTTATCGTTCTTGAGATCGTGCTGGGTATTGATAACCTGGTATTTATCGCCATTCTTGCGGATAAATTGCCACCGAAGCAGCGCGATAAAGCGCGTATTATCGGCCTGTCACTGGCGCTGTTGATGCGTCTGGGGCTGTTGTCGCTGATTTCGTGGATGGTGACGCTGACCAAGCCGTTATTCAGCGTGGCGGACTTTAGTTTCTCCGGGCGCGATTTGATTTTACTGTTCGGCGGTGTATTTCTGCTGTTTAAGGCAACCATGGAGTTGCATGAACGGCTGGAGAACCGTCAACATGAGAGTGATGGCAACCGCAGCTACGCCAGTTTTTGGGCAGTGGTGATTCAGATTGTCATACTGGATGCGGTGTTCTCACTTGATGCGGTAATAACCGCAGTCGGTATGGTGAATGACCTGGCAGTAATGATGACCGCGGTGATCATTGCGATGGGGGTTATGCTGCTGGCGTCCAAGCCGTTAACTAACTTTGTTAACGCGCATCCGACAGTTGTGGTGCTGTGTCTCAGCTTCCTGCTGATGATTGGTCTGAGCCTGGTCGCTGAAGGCTTTGGATTCCACATTCCGAAAGGTTACCTGTACGCGGCGATCGGCTTCTCGATTCTTATCGAGCTGTTTAACCAGATTGCGCGACGTAACTTTGTCCGTCATCAGTCGCACCGCCCGATGCGTGAGCGTACCGCAGAAGCGATTCTGCGCCTGATGGGCGGGCGCCAGGGTTCGCAGCAGGTAAACAGTGAGACCAGCGAAGTGACATCGGTAATGCCGAAGGAAGCCTTTAAGGACGAAGAGCGCTACATGATTAACGGCGTATTAACGCTGGCCTCGCGTTCGGTGCGCAGCATTATGACGCCGCGCGGCGAAATCTCCTGGGTTGATGCTGAGCGCCCGCTGGATGAGATTCGCATTCAGCTGCTGGATACGCCGCACAGCCTGTTCCCGGTGTGTCGCGGTGAACTGGATGAAATTATCGGTGTGGTGCGTGCCAAAGAGCTGTTAGTGGCGCTGGATCATGGTATTGATGTGGCCACTTTCGCGTCGGCGACGCCGCCGATTATCGTGCCAGAAACGCTCGATCCGATTAACCTGCTGGGTGTATTACGCCGTGCCAAGGGCAGCTTTGTGGTGGTAACCAATGAGTTTGGCGTGGTGCAGGGGCTGATCACACCGCTGGACGTGCTGGAAGCGATTGCCGGTGAATTTCCTGATGAGGATGAAACGCCGGATATCATTGCCGACGGCGACGGCTGGCTGGTTAAAGGCGGCACCGATCTTCACTCGTTGCAGCAGCTGCTGGATACTCAGGATTTGGTTAAAGCCGAAGACGATCATGCTTCGCTGGCGGGCTTACTGATTGCGCAGAAAGGACAGTTGCCGTTACCCGGTGATGTCATTGAGCTGCCGCCACTGCGCTTCCAGATTATCGAAGCGACAGATTATCGCGTGGATCTGGTGCGTGTGACCAAAGAACGCAACGAAATGGACGATGAAGAGGCCTGATCGTTGGCCCGGGCGAGGATAACCTCGCCATCCGAATATAAAAACGGCGCTTAACAGCGCCGTTTTTTTCTATCAGAGCAGGCTAACGTTCACTCAGCCATGTCGGGAAATCGGCTAACGGCATCGGTCGGGCAAAATAATAGCCCTGTAAAATATCCACACCGCGTTCACGCAAATAGGCTGCCTGCTCAGCGGTTTCCACACCCTCGGCCACCAGGCTGATATTCAGACGCTGCGCCAGCGAAATCACCATATCGGTTACCGTGGCGTTAATCGCATCGGTGCCAATTGAAGCAGTGAAGATTTTATCGATTTTCAACACGTCAGGGCTGAGCGTCTTCAGGTATGAAAGCGAGCTGTGGCCAGTACCGAAATCGTCAATCGCCAACTTAACGCCAGCTTTTTGCAGGTGTGAAACGACGCGTTGATCGACCACCGGCAGGGCATCACGTTCTGTGAGTTCAATTACCAGCTGTTGACGCGGATTAGCTGGCCACCACAGATGCTGTAAATCGTTGAGAATGGCGCGATTGTGAAAGTGGCTGGCCGCTACGTTAAGGGCGATATGAAAATCGGGAGTATCGGGCAGCGAAGGCAGTTGGCTGACGACCTCATTAATCACGTAACGCGTCAGCGGTGCAATCAGGTTTTGGCGCTCGGCCATTGGAATAAATACATCCGGTGGAACCCAGCCCTGACGCGGATTATTCCAGCGCAACAGCAATTCTATACCGTCACATTCTCCGGTACGCGCATTAATTAGCGGCTGGCAGTAAACAAGAAACTCGTGGGACGACAGGCCATAGCTAATCTCCCAGGCGATACTCATACGGTTAGCGGTTGCCAGCCAGACGATATAACCCGTCAGCAGACTGAGCAGAAGCGCCAGCGGCAATTGAGAAGGAACGGCTGCGAGCGCCAGGCGTGCTGGCGATGGGCCAAACAGAGTAATTGTGTAGGGGTAGCGCAGCGAAGCCTCTTCGTAACTCACCTCATCTTCAGAGGGAATGGCCGGCTGAATCAGTGGGGTGCCGTATTCAAGGCTTTTACCGCCAACATTAAATATTGCCCGCTCAACCCACGGCAATGTCGGTTCGAGCAGATAATTGCTCATCATCTCGACGTTAATAACCTGCAGAATGCCGGATTTATTATTATCCTGCGATATGGGGGTCCACAGTATTAACACCGGTGAGCCTTTAAGCAGATAGTTATCGGTAGTCAACAGCATGCGCTGATTATGGATCGCCAGTTCAGGATATAATTTACTGAATGACAGGGTACGTTCACCAAATATGCTGGAGCAATAGATGCTGTCACTCTCTACCAATAACAGCGAGCGTAGTGTTTGCAGGGCCGCCAGTTTCTCCACCAGCGTAAAGCGCACGTCGCTACAGCGCTGACCGACCAGCCCGAGATTATCATTCGCTGATACATCCAGTGGTGAAAACATGCGGTCAAAGCGCAGAATGGCTTCATTGGCAAAGGTATGTGACTGTTGCTCAATGCGATTTTTCTCTTCGAAAAAACGAAAAGCCAGGGTAAGAAAAATCACTAATGCGGCGACAGTTGCAGCAATAAATAGTCGTTTTCGGCGAAACTGACTAACAATTTGCTGGGACACTTGCATCAGTAACCATCCTTAAGTAAGCGCCAATGAAATTGCGAGTTTTAGTTATCGACCTTGCCTGGTGAAAGTTTAGTAGCAATGAATATAAATCGCTGTGAGCACAAGAACAACGCGGCCGTATAAGGCCGCGTTGTTCTACTGTAGCGTGTTAACAGCATAACCGATAGTTAGTAAGGTAACTACCGTGATGTCGCAGAATGCTAACTTTAAGAAAAATCAGTCACATTGTACTTTGATCGCCAGCCCACCACGCGAGGTTTCACGATACTTGGCGTTCATGTCTTTGCCGGTTTCGTACATGGTTTCGATGACTTTATCCAGCGAGACGCGCGGCTGACTGGTGCGGCGCATTGCCATACGCGCAGAGTTGATCGCTTTTACCGAGGCGATAGCGTTACGCTCGATGCATGGCACCTGCACCTGACCCGCAACCGGATCGCATGTAAGACCGAGGTTGTGCTCCATACCAATTTCGGCCGCGACGCAAACCTGCTCTGGGCTGGCACCCAGCAATTCCGCGAGGCCAGCGGCAGCCATCGAACAGGCGACGCCGACTTCGCCCTGACAACCCACTTCAGCACCTGAAATAGAAGCATTCATTTTGTACAGCACGCCAACCGCACCGGCAGCAAGGAAATAACGGATAAAAATATCCGGGCTGACCGATTCAATAAAGTGATCGTAGTAAGCCAGCACCGCAGGAACAATGCCGCAGGCACCGTTAGTTGGGGCGGTAACCACCCGGCCACCGGCGGCATTCTCTTCATTTACCGCCAGCGCAAACATATTAACCCAGTCAATTACGTTCATCGGATCGCTGGAGAGCTTATCGGATGACACCAGCAAACGACGCAGCGCCGCAGCACGACGCGGTACTCGCAGCGGCCCAGGCAGCACGCCTTCGGTATTCAGGCCCCGATCGATACAGTCGCGCATCGCCTGCCAGACATCGCCAAAATACTTCTCGATATCCTGGCGGCTGTGCAGCGCCAGTTCGTTTTTCATTACCATGCCGGAGAGTGACAGGCCGGTTTCATGGCAGTGAGCCAGCATCTCTTTTGCCGAATGGAAAGGATACGGCACGCTGACTTCGTCCAGCGTGGACTCACCAAAATGTTCTTCATCGACAATAAAACCACCGCCGATAGAGTAATAGGTTTTGCTGTAGATTGGTTGATCACCGGCAAAAGCGTGAATGCGCATGCCGTTCTCATGCAGCGACAGGTTATCACTGCGGAACACCATCCCGCCTTCACGTGGGAAATCGACTTCATGCTCACCATTCGCCAGCAGCAGCCGCTGACGTTGCTCAACATCACGAATAAAGCCAGGAATGCTGTCGATATCGACGCTATCGGGAGACGCGCCTGACAGGCCCATAATAATGGCGATATCAGTGTGGTGACCTTTGCCGGTCAGAGAAAGGGAACCATACACATCGACGGCAATACGCGTAACAGAAGAGATCTGGCCATTCTTTACCAGATCATCGACGAACTGTTTGCCGGCTTTCATCGGTCCTACCGTATGAGAACTGGAAGGGCCAATGCCGATCTTAAACATGTCGAAAACGCTAATCACGCTACACGCTCCTTAAAATGGTTATCTCTGCCCTGGTTATCGGGTGAGCAGAGCGACTGGTGGCAATCATGCGGGAAAAAAGATGGCTATCGCATGAAAAAAACTTATCTAAAAGAACATTCAGGCTAATGCCCGGCCTGTTTGCCGCTGGCATAGCATAACTGACTTTGTTTGTGCGAGGAATATAAATGAAAAGCCGCCTGATGTAAGTGATTTGGATCGCTTACTCAGGAATTGCCAGTGAAAAATAATGTTTTGTTCGGATATCAGGCGATAATTGCTGTGAAATGCATCAGCCGCATCAGGGCTGACCAATCTGCAGGCTGAGCTGGCGAATAATTCCGGCGGTCATGCCCCAGACAAAGTAATCCTCAAACCACGATAACCACACGCGATGCTCAATGCCATGACGGTGGATATCCAGCGGCGTATAGCGGCCAAGCCGCAGCGCTTCCTGCAGTGGCATTTCAAACACCGCCGCCACTTCATCTTCACTGGGCTGGTAAGTGATGGTGTCCGGCAGGATGCCGACCACCGGCGTAACCTGAAAGCCAGTGCTACTGGTTACGGTGGGCAGGGTGCCAATCACCTGCACGCTGGCTGGCGTAATCGCCACTTCCTCTTCGGCTTCGCGCAGGGCAGTAAACACCAGTGAGGGATCGCTGTGGTCCATCATGCCGCCGGGAAACGCCACCTGGCCAGCATGCTTACGCAGCGAATCGGCACGACGGGTCAACAACAGTGTCGGCTGCGGGCGGGCGATAATCGGCACCAGCACCGCCGCGCGACGGGTTGGTAGCCCGGCCGGTTGCGTTTGGGGCTGTTGCAGCATAAAGCGGGTGATAAACTGTGGCAGCGTGAGTGATTTAGCCGTCATGCCGTTGATCCAGTAAATAAGGAAGAATGCGATTCACTTTGTCGTAGGTTTCCTGATATTCCGCCTGCTGATTACTGTCGGCAACGATGCCACCGCCTGCAGAGCAGAACAGCTGTCCCTGTTCGGCAATTAGCGTGCGGATGGTAATACTGGTATCCATACGGCCGCACAGGCTGAGGTAGCCAATACTGCCGCACCAGGCATTACGCCGCTGTGGTTCCAGCTCTTCAATAATTTCCATTGCGCGCACTTTCGGTGCGCCGGTAATCGAGCCGCCGGGGAAGCAGGCGCGCAGCAAATCGCTGGCATTCAGTTCGGGTTTCAGTTGGGCACGAATAGTACTGACCAGATGATGTACCGCCGGGAAAGGTTCAACGACAAACAGCTGCGGCACTTTAACCGTACCGGGTTGTGCTACCCGGCCAATATCATTACGCAACAAATCGACAATCATCAGATTTTCTGCGCGATCTTTCGGCGACGCCGCCAGTTTTTCCGCCTGATGGCGATCGGCCTCAGCCTCCGCTAAGCGTGGCAGGGTGCCTTTAATCGGACGGGTTTCAATCTCTCCCTGTTGCAGTTCGAGAAAACGCTCCGGTGACAGGCTAAGAATCGCGCTCTGTTCCAGCCTGAGAAAAGCGCTGAATGGCGCGCGGTTCTGCTGATTCAACAGAGTGAACGCCTGCCATTCATCACCACGATAACTGGCGGTGAAGCGCTGAGCGAGATTTACCTGATAACAATCGCCCGCTTGCAGATACTGCTGTATGCTGTCGAACTTCTCACCGTACTGCGCGGGCGTCATATTCGATTGCCATTCGCTGGTGAGGGTAAAGTCTTCAGTCGGCTGTGCCGTCGGCAACGTCAGCAGCCAGTCGCGTCGGGCCTCATGCTGCTGGTGGGTAATCAGCGTCAGCGTCTGGCGATGATGATCGGCGACAAGCGCCCAGTCATAAAGCCCGACCGCCATATCCGGCGTGGTCAAATCGGCGCTGGCAGTCTGCGGCAGTTGCTCGAAACGTCGCCCAAGATCGTAACCAAACAGCCCCAGTGCGCCTCCCTGAAAAGGAAGGTCGGGATGCTGCACGGTCGGTAGATTCAGCTCATCCAGCGCTTGCTGCAACAGCGTCAGCGGGTCAGCCGCCGACTCGATAAGGATGCCATCCCGCTGCCAGCGCGTGATGTTACCGCGAGTTTGCAGCGTGGCGCAGGGCTCTGCCACCATAATATCGAAACGGTTATCGGCATGCTCGGCGAAGCCGGAACTGAGCAGCATTGCCCAGGGCAGATGTGCCGCGCGTGCAAACAGATTATGCAGAGCGTCGGGCGTATAGTCTAAGGCGTGGTAAACAGGCAGCATCGAATTAAGCAGGTCGTCACATCAGAAAAGTGCAAGCCTGGCATATTTTTGCCTTGCTGGCATCTGTTTGTTAGCCGTGAAATAATTTGCATCTTCATTGTAAGGAGTCACCATGATTACAGGTCTTCCAGCATTATCACATGAACAGCAGCAGCAAGCTGTGGAGCGTATTCAGGAATTGATGTCGCAGGGAATGAGCAGTGGCCAGGCAATTACGCTGGTGGCGCAGGAGATCCGTGAAACCCACACCGGTGGGCATATTACGGCGCGTTTCGAAGACGAGGACGACGAAGAGTAACGCGCCGCGCTGGCTTACATCGCCGCGATAACCTTGATCTCAACTTTATATTTCGGATTCATCAGATTCGCCTGCACCGTGCAGCGTACCGGTGCGTTACCCGGTGACACCCATGCGTCCCACGCACGGTTCATCGCCGGGAAATCTTCCAGGTTCACCAGAAAAATGGTGGCATCCAGAATACGACTTTTATCAGAACCGACACGCGTCAGAAGCGCATCGATCACCGCCAGCGCATTGGCCGTTTGCGCTTCAGCATCCTCATCCAGATTTTCCGGCACGCTGGTGTAATAAACAGTCTGATTATGAATCACTGCTTCAGACATGCGATGCTCAGGATCAATTCGGGTAATGCTCATTTAGATTTCCTTCTGAAGGGTTTCGGCTGCCAGCCTGCCACAGAAAGCATCCTGCTGTCATCTGTGGTGCAGGGCGATTAAGGTGGAGGAGGATACAAAATACTGACATAATTACAGTGTTTTTCTCCGACAGAGAGGGTATGTGGCAGACGATTTTGCAGCAGATGGCGCACTGGCGCGGGAAATTCCCGGCTTTAAACCGCGTGAAGCGCAGCGACAAATGGCTGAGGCGGTCACCAAAGCCATTGAAAACCGCAGCGAGCTGGTAGTCGAGGCGGGTACCGGCACGGGTAAAACTTTTGCCTATTTGGCTCCGGCACTGCGCGCCGGTAAAAAAGTGATCGTCTCTACCGGCTCGAAGGCGTTGCAGGATCAGCTGTACAGCCGCGACTTGCCGACCGTAGCGCGTGCGCTGAAGTTTAAAGGCAGCCTCGCGTTGCTGAAAGGGCGCTCCAACTATCTCTGTCTTGAACGTCTCGAACAGCAGTCTATGGCCGGTGGTGAGCTGGCGGTGCAGGCAATGAGCGATCTGGTTCATCTGCGCGGCTGGTCAAATGAAACCGTGGACGGCGATATCAGTACCTGCGGCGGCGTGGCCGAAGACAGTACCATCTGGCCGCTGGTGACCAGCACTAATGATAACTGCCTCGGCAGTGACTGCCCGCTGTATAAAGATTGCTTTGTGGTGAAAGCGCGCCGTCGCGCGATGGATGCCGATGTGGTGGTGGTTAACCATCATCTTTTTCTCGCCGATATGGTGGTGAAAGAGAGCGGTTTTGCCGAGTTAATCCCCGAAGCCGACGTGATGATCTTCGATGAAGCCCATCAGGTGCCGGATATTGCCAGCCAGTATTTTGGACAGCAGCTCTCCAGCCGTCAGTTAATCGATCTGGCGAAAGATATTACCATTGCTTACCGCACCGAAATCCGCGATGCCCAGCAGTTGCAAAAATCTGCCGATCGGCTGGCGCAGTGTGCGCAGGATTTTCGCCTGGCGCTGGGCGATCCGGGTTTTCGCGGCAACTTACGTGAACTACTCAGTGACAGCCATATTCAGCGGGCGCTGACATTGCTGGATGACGCACTGGAACTCTGTTACGACGTGGCAAAAATGTCGCTGGGTCGCTCGGCGCTACTGGATGCTGCTTTTGAACGTGCTGCGCTGTATCGCAACCGGCTGAAGCGGTTGAAAGACGTGTCGCAGCCGGGCTACAGCTACTGGTATGAGTGTAATTCACGCCACTTTGTTCTGGCGCTGACGCCGTTGTCGGTCTCCGAACGCTTCCGCGAAGTGATGGATGAGCGCCCGGCAGCGTGGATTTTCACCTCAGCGACGCTTTCAGTTAATGAACAGATGAGCCACTTTGTTGAGCGGCTGGGCGTAACGGGTGCAGAGTCGATGATTCTCTCCAGTCCGTTTGATTACGCCAGCCAGGCGCTGCTGTGCGTGCCGCGTAATCTGCCTTCACCGAATCAGCCAGACGGTGCGCGTCAGCTGGCTCGCATGCTGTTACCGCTGATCGAGGCGAATAATGGCCGCTGCTTCTTTCTCTGTACCTCGCACAAAATGATGCGTGAGCTGGCAGAACAGTTTCGCGCGCTGCTGACCCTGCCGGTGCTGTTGCAGGGCGAGACCAGCAAAGGACAGTTGCTGAAACAGTTTGTTGCTGCCGGCAACGCCTTATTGGTTGCCACCAGCAGTTTCTGGGAAGGCGTCGATGTGCGCGGCGATGCGCTGTCACTGGTGATTATTGATAAACTGCCGTTTACCTCGCCTGACGATCCGCTGTTAAAAGCGCGGATGGAAGATTGCAAGGTGCGCGGCGGTGAGCCGTTTGATGATGTGCAGCTGCCGGACGCGGTTATCACCCTGAAACAAGGGGTGGGGCGTCTGATTCGTGATGTTGACGATCGTGGCGTGCTGGTGATTTGCGATAACCGGCTGGTTATGCGCCCCTATGGCGCTGTATTTCTTAACAGCTTGCCGCCGACGCCACGTACCCGCGATATCCAGCAGGCAGTTGATTTCCTTACCTCTGCGTCAGCGCAGTAATTCGCGTTACCTTGTGCTAAGATGCCGCCGAAAATTTTTATCCCGCCTGAGGTTGCTATGTCCACGCGAATTTTAGCCATTGATACCGCCACTGAAGCTTGTTCAGTAGCGCTGTTAAATGATGAAAACATTGATGCCCTGTTTGAACTCTGTCCGCGTGAGCATACGCAACGCATTCTGCCGATGGTGCAGCAGGTGCTGGAAAATAATCAGTTAAGCTTAAGCCAGCTGGATGTGCTGGCTTTTGGCCGTGGCCCGGGCAGTTTTACCGGCGTGCGTATTGGCATTGGTATCGCGCAGGGGCTGGGGCTGGGCGCCGATCTTCCGCTGATTGGCGTGTCGACGCTGGCGACCATGGCGCAGGGCGCATGGCGTCAGACCGGTGCTACCCGGGTGCTGGCAGCGATTGACGCGCGGATGGGCGAAGTCTACTGGGCAGAGTACCAGCGCGATGAGCAGGGTAACTGGCTGGGTGAAAGCACTGAAGCGGTGCTGAAGCCGGACGCAGCCATGGCGCGTATGGCACAGCTGGATGGCGAATGGGCCACGGTTGGCACCGGCTGGCAAGCCTGGCCGGAGTTAGCGGCGCAAAGTCCTTTACGCTTAACCGCTACCGCCGTTGAACTGCCCGCCGCGCAAGATATGCTGCCATTGGCGGTGCTGGCGCTGGCCGCAGGCAACACCGTTGCCGCAGAGCATGCCGAGCCAACTTATCTGCGCAACGAAGTGACCTGGAAAAAATTGCCTGGACGTCAGTAACCGGCAACTTTTTTGCCGGCTGAGAGTCTAAAAAACAGTACAGGGAGAGATCATGATGCGTAAACGTTTTTTTGGCCCGGTCAGTGCTTTATTGCTGGCAACTGTTTTACTTTCTGGCTGCGTTTCCATACCCGATTCGGTAAAAGGAAACTCGGCCGTTCCACAGCAAGATTTACTGCGCGTGATGAACGCGCCACAGCTCTTTGTCGGTCAGGAAGCGCGCTTCGGCGGTAAAGTGGTGAACGTCACTAATCTCACCGGTCGCACGCGTTTAGAGATTGCCACTCAGCGACTGGATGACGGCGCGCGGCCTATTCTCGGCTCGGCTTCTGTCGGGCGAATATTTGCCGATGTGAATGGTTTTATCGATCCGGTCGATGTGAATAATCAAATGGTGACGGTCGTCGGGCAGATTACCGGCACTGAAAAAGGGGAAATCGGTAAGGCTTCCTATAACTTTGTGGTAGTGAATGTGAGTGGTTATCAGCGCTGGCATATGACACAACAGGTTATTGTTCCGCCACAGCCGATAGACCCGTGGATCTGGTACGGTCCACCGCGCGGCCGACATGGCGGCTACTGGGGCCCAGGCCCGTGGGGCGGTTTTTACAATCCCGCACCGGCGCAGGTACAAACAATTTTGACAGAGTAATCCTCGCAGTAACATCGTGTTAAAACATTTTGCGGCCCGGTCGCGGTATCCAGCGTCCGGGCTTTTTTATTTAATTTCTCAGGGATTGAGAAATTTAGTGATGTGCTTCGCAACCTCGTCACAGAGAGATCTGCAAACTGGTACGCTGAGTTAAAATATTGTTAACAAGGCGTGCTGGCAGAGGCTGCGATGACAACAAATTATAATTTCCGAGGTGAATCCTTGAAAAAGGTTTGGCTTAACCGTTATCCGGCCGACGTTCCGGCTGAAATAAATTCTGAGCGCTATTCGTCGTTAATTGACCTGTTTGAGCAGGCGGCAAAACGCTATGCCGATCAGCCCGCATTTATCAATATGGGGCAGGCGATGACCTTCCGTAAGCTGGAAGAGCGCAGTCGGGCGTTTGCGGCTTATTTGCAGCAAGGGCTGGGGTTGAAAAAGGGCGACCGGGTGGCACTGATGATGCCAAACCTGTTGCAGTACCCGATAGCGCTGTTTGGCGTGCTGCGCGCCGGAATGATTGTGGTCAACGTCAATCCGCTGTATACCCCGCGCGAGCTTGAGCATCAGTTGAATGACAGTGGTGCCAGCGCCATTGTGCTGGTTTCCAACTTTGCCCATACGCTGGAAAAGGTGGTGGAGAAAACCCAGGTTAAACACGTTATCCTCACCCGACTGGGCGATCAGCTTTCTCCGGCCAAAGCCACTCTGGTTAACTTTGTCGTTAAGTACATTAAGCGGCTGGTGCCAAAATATAACCTGCCGAACGCCGTCTCTTTTCGCAGCGCCATGCATAAGGGCTACCGGTTACAATATGTTAAACCGGACATCATTAATGACGATCTGGCCTTCCTGCAATATACCGGTGGCACCACCGGCGTGGCGAAAGGCGCGATGCTGACCCACCGCAATATGCAGGCCAACCTTGAGCAGACCAAGGCCACGTATGGTTCGTTATTGCAGGACGGTAATGAAAGCGTGGTCACCGCGCTGCCGCTGTATCATATATTCGCGCTGACGGTTAACTGCCTGCTGTTTATCGAACTGGGCGGGTGTAACCTGTTAATTACCAACCCGCGCGATATTCCCGGTCTGGTTAAAGAGCTGGGTAAGTATCCCTTCACCGCCATTACCGGCGTCAACACTCTGTTTAATGCGCTGCTGAATGACAAAGACTTCCAGAAACTGGACTTCTCCTCACTGCGTTTATCGGCCGGTGGCGGTATGTCGGTGCAGAAGGCGGTGGCTGAACGCTGGGAAAAACTCACCGGGCACTATCTGCTGGAAGGTTACGGATTGACAGAGTGCTCACCGCTGGTGTCGGTTAACCCCTACGACATTACCTGCCATAATGGCAGCATCGGTTTACCGGTGCCTTCTACCGATATCAGACTGGTGGATGATGAGGGTAACGAAGTGCCAGAGGGCGAGCCCGGTGAGCTTTGCATCAAAGGGCCACAGGTAATGCTCGGTTACTGGCAGCATCCCAAAGCCACTGATGAAGTGTTAAAAAATGGATGGCTTCGCAGCGGCGATATTGTTACCGTTGACCATGAAGGCTTCCTGCGGATTGTCGATCGCAAAAAGGATATGATTCTGGTTTCTGGCTTTAACGTCTATCCGAATGAGATCGAAGATGTGCTGATGCAACATCCGAAAGTGCGCGAAGCCGCCGCCATCGGTGTGCCAAGCGATCTGTCCGGCGAAGCGGTAAAAATCTGCGTAGTGAAAAAGGATGATTCACTGAGCAAAGATGAGCTGATTGAGCATTGTCGTCGCTACTTAACCGGATATAAAGTGCCGAAAATTGTCGAATTTCGTGACGAGCTACCGAAAAGCAATGTCGGTAAAATTTTGCGTCGTGAGCTGCGTGACGAAGCGATAAAAGTAGCGAAAGAGAGTCAGTAGCCTGGAGTATTGCTGCTAACAGTTTAAAAAACGCCGGAAATCCCGGCGTTTTTATTGATATCAACACCTGAGTACTGCCTGTTTTCAGTTTGCAGGCGGCGAGAGATAACCACTTTGAATTATTCACTAATTACGACTGATGATGCGCTGGCCGAGGTTTGTCAGGCTGCGCGCCAGTTCCCGGCGCTGGCGCTGGATACCGAATTTGTCCGTACCCGCACTTACTATCCCCGTTTAGGCTTGATCCAGCTGTACGATGGTGAGCGGCTGTCGCTTATCGATCCGCTCGCCATCAGCGACTGGTCGCCGTTTGAAGCGTTGCTGAGTGACGTTAAGGTGATCAAGTTTTTGCACGCTGGTAGCGAAGATCTGGAAGTGTTTCTCAACGAATTCGGCGTGATGCCGCAGCCGATGATTGATACGCAAATCCTCGCGGCGTTTAGCGGCCGCCCGCTATCCTGCGGTTTTGCCACCATTGTGGAGTCTTTTACCGGCATTGCGCTGGACAAAAGCGAGTCGCGAACCGACTGGATTGCTCGTCCGCTGACTGAGCGCCAGTGTGAATATGCCGCTGCCGATGTGTTTTATCTGCTGCCGATTGCCCATAAGTTGGTGGCTGAGACCGAAGCAGCAGGTCAGATGGCTGCTGCGCTGAGTGAATGTCAGCTGCTGTGTCAGCGTCGTAGCGATATTCTGCTGCCGGAAGACGCGTGGCGCGAAATCAGCAATGCCTGGCAGTTGCGCCCACGTCAGCTGGCGGCGCTGCGGCTGATGGCGGCCTGGCGTCTCGATTTGGCGCGTGAGAAGGATATGGCGGTCAACTTTGTGGTGCGTGAAGAGAACTTGTGGAAAGTGGCGCGCTATATGCCGGGTTCGCTGGGCGAGCTGGATCATCTCGGCCTCAATGGTCATGAAATCCGTTTCCACGGTAAAACGCTGGTGGGTTTTGTTGAGCAGGCCAACGCGCTACCGGAAGATCAGCTGCCAGAGCCGCTGAGCAATATTATTGAGCACCCGGACTATAAAAGGGCGTTTAAGGCGTTGAAAGCACTGGTACAGGAAGCGAGTGAGCGCTCAGGATTGAGTCAGGAGCTGCTGGCGTCACGTCGTCAGATCAATCAGCTGTTAAGCTGGCACTGGCGTATCAAACCACGTGAGCGTTTACCGGAGCTGTTAGCCGGCTGGCGTGGTGAACTGATGGAAAAAGAGATAAACCAACTGTTGGCGCAGTACTAAACCGCCACGCTGAAAACATTTCCCCTGCAACAGCGCAGGGGAAACTTAACGGTAATGAAGAATCATTTCGTGGTTTCTTCCACTTCTGGCAGCGTAACGTTCAGCTCCAGAATCGAAATGTCATCTCCTTTTTGATCCAGCTGTACGGTTACCATCTCTGGATCTATTTTTACATACTTGCAGATCACTTCCAGTATGTCGCGCTTCAACTGCGGAAGATAGTGGGGCTCACTATCGCCCCTTCTACGTTCTGCCACGATGATTTGCAGCCGTTCCTTGGCTATATTAGCTGTGCTCTTTTTACGGGATAAAAAGAAATCGAGTAAGGCCATGGTTTATCCCCCGAACAGGCGTTTCAGGAAACCCTTCTTCTCTTCTTCAATGAAGCGGAAGGGGCGTTCTTCGCCGAGTAAACGATCAACGGTATCGGCATAGGCTTTGCCAGCATCGGACTCGCTATCAAGAATTACCGGCTCGCCCTGGTTGGACGCGCGCAGTACTGATTGATCTTCCGGAATTACGCCAGCCAGTGGAATGCGCAGAATCTCCAGCACATCTTCCATGCTCAACATGTCGCCACGGTTTACGCGGCCCGGGTTGTAGCGGGTTAGCAGCAGATGTTCTTTGATCGGATCCTGACCATTTTCTGCGCGGCGTGATTTTGAGGCGATAATGCCTAAAATACGGTCGGAGTCACGTACTGAAGAGACTTCCGGGTTTGTGGTAATGATCGCTTCATCAGCGAAGTACAGTGCCATCAGCGCACCGGTTTCAATACCTGCCGGTGAGTCACAGACCACAAAATCAAACTCCATCGTGCCCAAATCGTTCAGCACTTTTTCCACGCCTTCGCGCGTCAGAGCGTCTTTATCACGGGTCTGAGAAGCCGGAAGAATAAACAGGTTCTCGGTGCGCTTATCTTTAATCAACGCCTGGTTCAGCGTGGCATCACCCTGAATGACGTTGACGAAATCATATACTACACGGCGCTCGCAACCCATAATCAGGTCAAGGTTACGCAGACCGATATCGAAATCGATCACCACCGTTTTTTTGCCTTTCTGCGCCAGGCCTGTAGCGATGGCTGCGCTTGACGTGGTCTTACCAACGCCCCCTTTACCCGATGTAACTACAATAATGCGTGCCATATTGATTAATTCCTTAAAAAAGGGGCTGTGGCTATTCCAACAGGCTATTTTACTGGTCATGCAGCGGCAGGCATTAGCCCGCCAACATTATGTGCGAATGACGCTGTAAATCAGGCCCGACTAATTCAATGTCTGAATGGTCAACGCGCCATCTTTCAGGCTCAGGCGCGAAGCTTTTCCAAAAAACTCAGCAGGAATCTGGTCCATAATCCAGTATTCACCAGCAATCGACACCAATTCAGCTGACAGGTTAGTACAAAAAATCTGGCAATCACGATCGCCACTGGCTCCGGCAAGCGCACGACCACGCATCATACCGTAGATATGAATATTGCCATCAGCAACCAGTTCGGCACCGGCGCTGACGCTGTTGGTGACGATCAGGTCAGCGTTACGTGCATAAATCTGCTGGCCGGAGCGCACCGGCGTATTGACCACGCGCGTTTTCAGCACCGTACTTTCAGCGGGCGTAGCGGCTTCAATTACCGCAGCAGGCTCCGCCGGACGTTTCTGCTCTTTACCTTCGGCCAGCACCGGCAGACCCGCACGGGCAATCATTCGTTTCAGGTTTTCATCTTTGCAACCACTGACACCAACGATTCGTAAACCGGTTGAGATCACCGCTTGCTGCATCTGTTTCCAGTTAACATCACCAGACAGGGTCGCGACATTGAGAACCACTGGCGCGTTTTTCAGGAAGGCGGGAGCCTGGTCAATTTTGTCCTGAAGCGCCTGGCGAACCACCTCGGGTTGAGAGTGGTGTAAGTGAACTACAGACAGCGTAAAACTACTGCCTTTTAACTCGATTGGCGTTTGCGACATCTGTGCTGACTCAGTCCTGTTATGTCTGTACCCGACTCAATTATGCTTAATTTTGCAATTGGCTAATCATGTCGACACATTATTCCGAAGTACTGCAAGCATGTTATAGTTACTGCTATATTCAGGCAAGTGACCATCCCGGTTAATTCGAGTAAAAAATATGTTTTGTGTGATCTACAGAAGCCCGCAGCGCGACCAGACTTATCTGTACGTTGAAAAAAAAGACGATTTCTCCCGCGTTCCTGAAGAGCTGTTGAAAGGTTTTGGTAAACCACAGCTTTCCATGCTGCTGCCGCTTGACGGCAGTAAAAAACTGGTTAATGCCGATCTGACCAAAGTGAAGGCGGCACTGGAAGAGCAGGGCTATTATTTGCAGCTGCCCCCGCCACTGGAAAGTCTGCTTAAGATGCATCTGGAAAATAGTAATTAAGCGGAATTAAGAATCATCTGTAAATATCTCCGTCGCATTCCTTAAATTGAGGTTTAAATTGCGGCGGATAAACCCGATAAATAAAGGATGCCCGCATGAAGCTGACAGCCATGAGTGCGCTAACCCTGTCGATTTTACTCAGCGGATGTGCCAGTAATAACAGCGCCGCAACGACTCCTGCTGCATCGCAGCCTGCTCCTGCTGCCGCCTCCGCGCAAAACGGTGGATTTCTGAAGCCGGGAAACGGCAAAACCACACTGGCCACCGAAGGGCGCAATCCCGCTGAGTTTCCTGCTTATGTGGAACAGCTGAAGGCGAAGGCGCGTGCGCAGGGCATCAGCGACAGTACACTGCAAAGCGCCTTTACCGACGTGCACTTTGTTGATCGGGTTATTCAGTCAGACCGTAATCAATTAGAAAAGAAAGTGACGCTGGATGATTATCTTGCGCGGACATTACCGGCGTGGAAAATTAAGCAGGCGAAGGAAAACTTTCAGCGCTACCAGCAAGATTTAGCGCCAATCAGCAAGAAATATGGCGTACCGGCGCAATATATTGTCGCGCTATGGGCGATGGAGAGTAGTTTTGGCAAAATCCAGGGTAAGGAAGATGTGATTTCCGCGCTGGCGACGCTCGCTTTTGAAGGCCGGCGTGAAGCTTTCTTCACTAAAGAACTGATTGCGGCGCTGAATATCATTCAGCAGCAGCATATCGCCGCCAGTGAGATGAAAGGTTCCTGGGCCGGAGCCATGGGGCAGAATCAGTTTATGCCAAGTTCTTTCCTGCGTTACGGCGCTGACGGCGACGGCGATGGCAAAATCGACATCTGGAACAATACCGACGATGTGTTTGCTTCAACCGCTAATTATCTGGCGCAAGAGGGCTGGCGCGCTGGCGAAGGTTGGGGGCGCGAAGTGGTGCTGCCGGTTGATTTTGTGCAAGAGCAGGCGGGCCTGAAACAGCAGCAGGCGAAAAGCGTCGGCGAGTGGCAAAAGCTGGGGATACGCATGACGAACAGCGTATCGCTGCCGGACACCTCGCAGCGCGCCTGGATCATTCTTCCCGATGATATGGAAGGGCGGGCATTTATGGTTTATGACAATTTCCGCACCATCATGCACTGGAATCGCTCTTATTATTTCGCTATCAGCATCGGTAAAATGGCTGACGCGATCGCAGAGTAAGCTATGACAGGACTAACGCCGGCAGTCAGGCTGGCGTTGCCAATCACTCACAAGCAGGGGAAAAGCATGTATCAGCATCGTAACTGGCAAGGCGCACTGTTAGATTTTCCGGTCAGCAAAGTGGTTTGTGTCGGCAGTAATTATGCCAAACACATTAAAGAGATGGGCAGCGCGACGCCGACCGAGCCGGTAATTTTTATTAAACCTGAAACGGCAATATGCGATCTGCGCCAGCCTATTGCCATCCCGCAAGAGTTTGGTTCAGTCCATCACGAAATTGAGCTGGCGGTTTTGATTGGCTCCACGCTGAAACACGCCTCGGAAGAGCATGTGGCAAAAGCGATTGCCGGTTACGGTATCGCCCTCGACCTGACATTGCGAGATGTACAGTCTGAGCTGAAAAAAGCCGGTCAGCCGTGGGAAAAAGCCAAAGGCTTTGATAACTCCTGCCCGCTGTCCGGTTTTATCGCCGCCAGCGAGTTTGCCGCTGATCCACAGAATACCGAGCTGAAACTGCTGGTGAACGGAGAAGTCCGGCAGCACGGCAGCACCTCTGATATGATCACTAAAATTCTGCCGCTGATTGCCTATATGAGCCGCTACTTTACCCTGCGCGCCGGCGATGTGGTGATCACCGGCACCCCGGAAGGCGTTGGCCCGATGGCTTCGGGTGATAAGCTTGAGCTGTCGCTTGGTGGGCACGGTATTGCGACGCGGGTGCTGTAACAGTTGCATCTGCCGCCTGAACCCTTTATAAGGTGCGGGTTTTCACTAATCAGGACACAACGATGACAGAGACTCAAATCCCTTTCTGGCAACAGAAGTCGCTGGAGCAAATGACCGATGAGGAATGGGAATCCTTATGTGATGGTTGTGGCCAGTGTTGTCTGAATAAGTTGCAGGATGAAGATACCGATGAAATTTATTTCACCAATGTCGCCTGCGATCAACTCAATATTAAGACCTGCCGCTGTCGCAATTATGAGCGCCGCTTCGAATTTGAAGAGGACTGCATCAAGCTGACCCGTGACAATCTGCCGACCTTCTCCTGGTTACCGCCAAGCTGTGCTTACCGTTTGCTGGCCGAGGGAAAGGGATTACCCGTGTGGCATCCACTGCGCAGCGGATCTAAAGCGGCAATGCATGCTGAACGTATTTCAGTGCGGCATATTGCGGTGCGCGAAAGTGAAGTGGTGGACTGGGAAGATCACATCATGAATCGCCCGAGCTGGGCAAAATAGTTAACGGGCCGTCAGGCCCGTTTTGCTGTCTGTTTAGCGTGAGAACAGGTCGCGGCGCTTAGGTTTAAACGGCTGGGCAATCAGCACCAGAACGCCAACCGCCAGATATGCGGCAAACAATACCAGCATCCATTGCGGCATGCTGAAAGTCAGAAAAGACCATGACTTTTCCATGCAGTCGCCGCTGGCAACAAACACCGAGGGCAGCCATTTATCCAGTGGCAACCAGGCTGGGAAACGTGCAGCAAAGTCACAGGTGACAAAGGGACTCGGGTGTAACTGAATCATAGTGTGCTCGTAAGAGAGGCGTACACCTTCCCATGCGCTGTAGATCCACAGGGCAACCCCGGCAAAGCGCAACGGGCTCTTGGGTGCAATCGCGCCAAGGATCCCTGCGGCTATCACCCCTAATAAAGCAAAACGCTGATAAATACACATCACACAGGGTTTCAGCCCCATGCCATACTGGAAGTAGAGCGCTACCATTTCCAGTGCGAAAGCGGTAAAAGCCAATAGTAACCAGGCACCACGTCCTCTGGAGCATTGATTTAAAAATCGCAACATAGTCTTTCCATGCAATAAACCTTGATAGCGCAGTGTAAACCAAAAGCGATGCGCTGCCAGCCTCGACAGCGAAAAATTAATCGGATAACTGACTTAAAATAAACAATTATTAACTAATGCTTTCACAACCCGGCAGAATTGATCCAGCCGTGTTGCAATAACCAGCCGGTCATCGGTTGCAGGGTAAATTCAATACACAGCAGTCCCACCACCGACAGCACCACGGTGAACGGCAGTGCCATCCACACCATACGGCCATAAGACAAGCGAATCAGAGGCGCCAGCGCTGAGGTGAGCAGAAAAAGAAACGCCGCCTGACCATTAGGGGTGGCGACCGACGGCAGGTTAGTACCGGTATTGGTGGCGACGGCTAACAGCTCGAATTGCTGCACCCCGATCGCTCCGCTGGTTAAGGCATTTTTCGCTTCATTGATATACACCGAGCCAACAAAGACGTTATCGGAGATGGAAGAGAGCAGGCCGTTGAAAACGTAGAACCACGTCAGTTGTGAACCGGGTTCAGCTTGCAGTACAAAATGGATGAGAGGGCTGAAGAGCTGCTGTTCAACAATCACCGCGACGATGGCGAAGAATACCGCCAGCAGCGCGGTAAACGGCAGTGCTTCAGTAAAGGCTTTACCAATCACGTGTTCATCCGTGACGCCGCACAGCGAGCTGGCGAGGATAATCACCGACAGGCCAATTAATCCGACTTCTGCCAGATGGAAAGCCAGTGCGATGATTAACCAGATACCAATAGCAGCCTGCACCCACAGGCGTACGCTTTCCTGACGGGTGCGTTTTGCCGCCGACTGGCGATCGTAATCTTGCAGGATTTCACGCACTTTCCCCGGCAACGGTTCGCCATAGCCAAAGATTTTAAAACGTTCAACCACTACGCTGGTGATAATGCCGCATATCAGCACTGGCACGGTGACCGGCGCCATGCGCAAAAAGAATTCGCTGAAGTTCCAGCCGGCCGCTTTGGCTATGATCAGATTTTGCGGCTCGCCGACCATGGTCATTACGCCACCCAGTGCGGTGCCGACGCCAGTCTGCATCATCAGGCTGCGCAGGAAAGCACGAAACTTTTCCAGCATCAGCCGTTGATCGGCGTCTTCAATATCGCTGTCATCATGGTTCAGCTGATCGCTGCCATTCGACACTACACGATGATAAATGCCGTAAAAACCCATCGCCACGCTGATAACCACCGCCACTACCGTCAGGGCATCAAGAAACGCAGAGAGAAAAGCGGCGGCGAGGCAAAATGCCAGCCCGATGCGCACTTTCGACTGGATGTTCAGCAACATTTTGGTAAACAGCGTCAGCAGCAGCTGCTTCATAAACCAGATACCCGCCACCATAAAGATCAGCAGCAGCAGCACTTCAAGATTCGCCGCCAGCTCGGCTTTTACCTGTTCGGGGCTGGCCATGCCAATAGCAATTGCTTCCAGCGCCAGCAGGCCGCCGGGCAACAGCGGATAGCATTTAAGCGCCATCGCCAGGGTGAAGATAAACTCTGCCACCAGCAGCCAGCCTGCCAGGAAGGGGCTAATAAAAAAGAACAGCAGTGGATTAATAATCAGAAAAGCCAGCAGTGTCAGTTTGTACCACTCTGGCGATTGCCCAAGAAAGTTGCGAGTCATCGCGCGCGTGACAGAGATATCCATCGTTAACCGTATCCTCGTTTTTATTATGCAGTCGCAATGTAAGGAAGGGTAAAGCGCATCCTGCACGCAGGCAATATGATTATGCTACAGATAATTTTCCGAATTTCTCACCGCGATCGCTTTTTACCGTCTTGTCAGGCTATGTCATGCCTGGGGGCTCTGGTATGATGAGCTGAATTTTTTGCAGTATATGAGAGCCACGAGAACAAACGCTATGGTCATTAAGGCGCAAAGCCCAGCGGGTTTCGCTGAAGAGTATATTATTGAGAGCATCTGGAATAGCCGTTTTCCACCTGGTTCCATTTTACCCGCAGAACGCGAGCTTTCTGAATTAATTGGCGTCACTCGCACCACGTTGCGCGAAGTGTTGCAGCGCCTTGCGCGAGACGGCTGGTTAACCATTCAGCATGGTAAACCGACGCGGGTGAATAATTTCTGGGAAACATCCGGGCTGAATATCCTCGAAACGCTGGCACGTCTCGATCATGATAGCGTCCCGCAGCTGATTGATAATCTTCTGTCAGTGCGCACCAATATTTCCTCAATCTTTATTCGCCGTGCGATTCGTCATCATGCGGAAAAAGCGCAGGAAGTGCTGGAAACGGCTAATCACGTCGAAGACCATGCCGAGGCTTATACCGAGCTGGATTACAATATATTCCGCGGGCTGGCATTCGCTTCCGGCAATCCGATTTATGGTCTGATTCTTAACGGGCTGAAAGGGCTGTATACCCGCGTTGGGCGTTATTACTTCTCAAATCCTGAAGCACGCAAGCTGGCGCAGAACTTTTACCAGCAACTGATGACTATTAGTCAGAATCAGCAGTTTGATGCGATTGTTGATGCGGTACGTGACTATGGCCGTCAAAGTGGTGATATCTGGCACAGCATGCAGAAAGCCATGCCTGCCGATCTGGCGCATCAGCGTCGATAATATTCCCGCGCTAATACCGGCGGCGTTGTCGCAGCCGGTATTAACGACCCTTTATAACGACGAAGGTCGCGGCGGGCAGCGGTCGAGGATCTCGGTGTTGCCATCCTCATTCTGCTGTTCAAGATGCACGTCGAAGCCCCACAGCCGGTGCACATGCTTCAGCACATCGCGGCGGCTTTTATCCAGCGGCGCGCGATCCTGCGGCACATAGCGTAACGTCAATGAGCGGTCACCGCGCAGGTCGACATTATAGACCTGAATATTGGGTTCCAGATTGCTCAGATTATATTGAGCGGAAAGCTGCTGGCGAATGGCGCGATAACCGGCTTCGTCATGAATTGCCGCAATCTCCAGATAGTTATTGCGATCGTCATCCAGCACCGTAAACAGCCGAAAATCGCGCATCACCTTCGGTGAAAGAAACTGGCTGATAAAGCTCTCGTCCTTAAATTCACGCATGGCAAAATGCAACGTTTCCAGCCAGTCTTTTCCGGCGATATCCGGGAACCAGTAGCGATCTTCTTCCGTGGGTGACTGACAGATACGTTTAATATCCTGGAACATAGCAAAGCCGAGCGCATACGGATTGATTCCGCTGTACCACTGGCTGTTATACGGCGGCTGATAAACCACGTTAGTATGGCTGTGCAGAAATTCCAGCATAAAGCGTTCGGAAACTTTACCTTCGTCGTACAGATGATTCAGTATGGTGTAGTGCCAGAACGTGGCCCATCCCTCGTTCATCACCTGGGTCTGCTTCTGCGGATAAAAGTACTGGCTGACCTTGCGCACGATACGCAGCACTTCGCGCTGCCATGACTCCAGCAAGGGCGCATTCTTTTCCATAAAGTACAGCAGGTTTTCCTGCGGCTCAGAAGGGTAGCGCGCGGCCTCGGTATGGACTTCCTCTTTCTCACGACGCGGCAGCGTACGCCACAGCGTATTCACCTGACTCTGCAGATACTCTTCACGACTTTTCTGACGCGCTTTCTCTTCCTGTAGCGAAATTTTTTGTGGGCGTTTATAGCGATCCACACCGTAATTCATCAGTGCGTGACAGGAGTCGAGCAGCCGCTCGACCTCTTCAACGCCGTAGCGTTCTTCACATTTGGCAATATAGGTACGGGCAAACAGCAGATAATCGACAATCGAGCTGGCATCGGTCCAGCTGCGAAACAGATAGTTATTCTTGAAAAAAGAGTTATGACCATAACAGGCATGCGCCATCACCAGCGCCTGCATGGTAATGGTGTTCTCTTCCATCAGATAGGCGATACAGGGGTTGGAGTTGATCACAATTTCATACGCCAGACCCTGCTGACCATGTTTGTAGCGCTGCTCGGTTTCAATAAACTTTTTACCGAACGACCAGTGTGCATAGTTAATCGGCATGCCAACACTGGAGTAAGCGTCCATCATCTGTTCGGACGTGATAACTTCAATCTGGTGCGGATAGGTGTCCAGCCGGTAGAGTTTTGCTACCCGATCGATCTCTGCCAGGTAGACATCAAGCAGTTCAAAGGTCCAGTCGGGTCCGTCACTGATTCTTTTGTTGTGCCTGATAGCATCGTCAAAAATAGTCGTCATAGCGCACCCCTCTTATGAGAATTGGCTTCCAGTCTCAACCTGCTGCTGAGGCTAAAATAACCATTCATAGTGACCTGAGTTTTCTCTGTTTTTCTTCCGACAAAGAAACCCCGAAAATCTGAGCGAATACTTCAATGATAGTTCACTGTCTCCCATCCGAAACAGGAAAACAAATGAAATATTTGGCAGAAAATAGAGTCGGTCAGTGAAAAGAACATTCAAATATTGAAAGATGCGAATATGGTCAATATTTTTAGAATAATATTCTGTTTATAAGATTTTTGTATCATCGATTTTTTTCTGCTGACAGATGTCGAAAAACTCAATAACAGCATAACTTGCTACTGCAAAGGGGCAGAAACTGAGATTTTATTCCGAATTTTGCTGCGTTAGTGTTTTTTGCTTACCACTCAGGTAAAAAAGATGTGAAATAGTTCACCGCGTTGGCTGCTGATTTTCGTTAGTATCATCATCTGAAGCCAGGCTGTATAAACAGTATATTATTCTTTTACTAACTGCCGTGGAGTGGTTATGCGAGTTGTCATTCTTGGAAGTGGGGTGGTTGGAGTAGCCAGTGCCTGGTATCTGGCGCAGGCGGGCCATCAGGTGACGGTTATCGATCGCCAGCCCGGACCGGCACTGGAAACCAGCGCCGCTAACGCCGGTCAGATTTCTCCGGGTTATGCTGCCCCCTGGGCAGCGCCGGGCGTGCCGCTAAAAGCGGTGAAGTGGATGTTTCAGCGCCATGCGCCGCTGGCAATCCGTCTTGACGGCAGCAGCTTCCAGCTGCAGTGGATGTGGCAAATGTTGCGTAACTGCGACATGCGTCACTATCAGCAGAACAAAAGCCGCATGGTGCGGATTGCGGAGTACAGCCGTGACTGCCTGAAGCTGCTGCGCGAGCAGACCGGAATCGCCTATGAAGGGCGTCAGGGCGGTACGCTACAGCTGTTCCGTACCGAACAGCAATACCAGAGCGCAGAGAAAGATATTGCCGTATTGCAGCAGGCTGGCGTGCCTTATCAACTGCTGGAAGCCAGCCAGCTGGCAACGGTAGAACCGGCACTGGCGGCGACCAGTCATAAACTGACCGGTGGCTTACGTTTGCCAAATGATGAAACCGGCGACTGCCAGCTCTTTACCCGGCGGCTGGCAGAAATGGCTGCCGCCGCAGGCGTCACTTTCCGTTTTGATACGCCGGTTGATCACCTGCTGCGTGATGGTCATGCAATTTATGGCGTTAAATGCGGTGATGAAGTGATCAAGGCCGATGCTTATGTGGTGGCATTCGGCTCCTATTCCACCGCGCTGCTGCATAATATTCTCGATATTCCGGTGTATCCGTTAAAAGGCTATTCGCTGACCATTCCCGTCAAAGATGCAGCGTGCGCACCGGTTTCAACCGTGCTGGACGAGAGCTACAAAGTGGCAATCACCCGTTTTGATCAGCGGATACGCGTCGGTGGCATGGCAGAAATTGTCGGCTACAACAATCAGTTGCTGCCGGCTCGCCGTGAGACGCTGGAAATGGTCGTCCGCGATCTTTATCCGCAGGGCGGCCATATTGAACAGGCCACCTTCTGGAGCGGGCTGCGCCCGATGACCCCAGACGGAACGCCAATCGTCGGGCGGACGCCGCTAAAAAATCTTTTCCTGAATACCGGTCACGGAACGCTCGGATGGACCATGGCGTGCGGATCCGGTCAGCTGCTTTCTGATATCATTTCCGGTAACACCCCGGATATCGCTGCCGACGATTTGTCAGTAATGCGCTATCTGCCGGGATTTACCCCATCAGCCAGCACACCATTACAAAGCGCTAACGTTTCGCGTTAAAGGTTACAAGGAGAGGTTATGTCACGTCCGATTGTCGCAACCATTCATACTGCCGCGTTGCGACAAAATCTGGCTATCGCTCGCCAGGCTGCAGCTGGCTCGCGCGTGTGGTCAGTGGTTAAAGCCAATGCCTATGGTCATGGTATCGAACGCGTCTGGCAAAGTTTGTCAGATACTGATGGCTTCGCGCTGCTTAATCTGGAAGAGGCGATCCTGCTGCGTGAGCGCGGCTGGAAGAAACCGATTCTGCTGCTGGAAGGATTTTTCCATCGCGATGAGCTGGAACTTATCGATCGCTACCGGCTGACGACCAGTGTCCACAGTAACTGGCAGATTAAGGCCATTGCTGAAGCGCAGCTGTCAGCGCCACTGGATATTTATGTCAAAATCAACAGTGGCATGAATCGGTTAGGCTTTCAGCCCGAAGTGGTGCATAACGTCTGGCAAAAGCTGCGCGCGTTGGACAACGTCGCGGAGATGACCTTAATGGCGCATTTTGCTGAGGCAGAGAAGCCGGACGGCATTATTGCGCCGATGCAGCGCGTTGAGCGGGCGGCTGAAGGGCTGAACTGCCGACGCTCGCTGGCCAACTCGGCGGCGACGATGTGGCATCCTGAAAGTCATTTTGACTGGGTGCGCCCCGGTATTATTTTGTATGGCGCATCGCCGAGCGGCCAGTGGCAGGATATTGCCGGCAGCGGTTTGCAACCGGCAATGAGCCTCAGCAGCGAAATTATCGGCATTCAGAATTTGCAGGCGGGTGATGGCGTCGGTTACGGCAGCCGCTATCGGGCATCCGATGTGCAACGTATTGGAGTGGTTGCCTGCGGTTATGCCGATGGCTATCCGCGTCATGCTCCGACCGGCACACCGGTGGTGGTGGATGGTGTGCGGACGCAGACGCTGGGCGCAGTGTCGATGGATATGATTATGGTCGATCTGACGCCATGTCAACAGGCCGGAATTGGCAGCAAGGTGGAACTGTGGGGCAACGCGGTGAAAATCGATGAGGTCGCCAGTGCTGCCGGCACCGTGGGCTATGAGCTGATGTGCGCGCTCGCCCCACGGGTACCGGTAGTGATGGGATAATGATCAGAGCGCGGTGATTCGGCCGCGCACTGTTTTACTGCAACGCCATGCAATGAAACTTAATATCGCACCAGTCAGCATCATCAGCGCCAGCGCGCTTTTCTCACCCAGTGGTATCGACATCATCAGTAAGCCGGCTGATGAGCCGCCGGCCATCTGAATAAAGCCAGCCAGTGCTGAAGCGACCCCCGCCTGTTGCTGATAGGGTTCCAGTGCATAGCTGGTCGCCGGGCCAACGGTAAAGGCAAGGCCCGCGACCGATACCGCAACCGGTAGCATATACATCGCCCAGTTGGTCTGCCAGGCGTCGGGTAATAACACCACACCGCCGTACATCATCAGCGCACCGAGCAGCATTGCCAGGCTACCGATCGCCAGACATACCGGACGGCCAACCTTACGGATCATTTTATTCACCACAACGCTGACCAGCATAATCCAGAAGCCATTAGTTCCAAAGGCGATGGAGAATTGCAGCGCGCTGAGATGACCTTCGGTCATCAGCACCTGCGGTGCCAGTGAAACATAGGTCAGTACCATGCCCAGTGCACCAGCGTTAGCGAAGGCAAACGCCAAAAAACGCGGTTGTTTCAGAATTTGCCAGTATTGACGCAGCGGCAGGCCTTTTACCGGCTGGGTATCAGCAGGGCGGGTTTCTGGCAGGAAGAACACCACAATCACACCAATAAACAGCGCATAGCTGGTAAGGAACCAGAAGGGCGCACGCCAGCCAAAGGCATCGGCCAGAAAGCCACCGAGCATGGGTGCCAGAGCCGGAACAATATTCAGCGCGCCGTTAAGAAAACCATAAGCCCGCGCCGCCTCTTCGCCGTCCAGACGGTCACGCACGCCGCTGAATGCTACCACTGCGGTACAGCAGACCGCGATACCCTGAATCAGACGAGCGCTAAGGAACATTGGCCAGTTGATTGCCATTGCACCGAGGATACTGCCAGCGATGTACAGCAGCAGGCCAATAATCGCGATCGGCTTACGCCCGAAGTTATCAACCAGGGGACCGGCAACAATCTGACCCAGCCCCATCACCAGCAAAAACAGTGGAATGGTGGTCTGAATATTACTGACCGGGGTGTCTAAACCTTCGGCAATTTGTGGCAGAGTTGGCAGATAAAGATCGATGCCAAGAGGAGCCAGCAGAACCAGACTCAGCAGCAGCAGAGTGTATTTTTGCATATAAGAGGGCGCGCAATCCGATAAAAAACAAGCCGCACAGGGTAGAGCTAACGCAGCGAAAAGAAAAGGGAAAATTACAGAAAGGTGGGGAATAAGCAGTGATAGTAATGCGTATTGCAATAACGCGCATTACTATCACCGGGCCAGCGGTTGATCAGTGTGATTTACCACTCAATAGCTGCCCCGCGGCTTTGAACAGGATGCGGCTGTCCGACCACAACGTCCAGCTGTTGACGTACAATGCATCGTAATAGGCACGGGTGCTGTAATCTTTACCCTGACGCCCTTCAGCCTGCCACAATCCGGTGATCCCCGGCTTCGCCGCCAGGTAATAACCGGCGTGGGTGTTATAGCGTTCCAGCTCTACCGCCATCAGAGGACGCGGACCCACCAGACTCATCTCACCGCGCAGTACATTCCACAGCTGCGGCAGTTTATCGAGGCTGGTGCTGCGCAGGAACTTGCCGTCAGCGGTGACGCGTGGATCCTGCTCCAGCTTAAAATCATCTTCCCAGTCCAGCTGCGCTTGCTCACTGGTGGCAAGTAATTGGGTCAGGCGCTCATCGGCATTGACGACCATGGTGCGGAACTTGTAGCAGGTAAAGGTTTTGCCATTCTGTCCCACGCGCTGGTGGCCATAAATGGCTTTACCGCCATCGCGCGATGCCATCCACCAGAGTATTAATAGCGCTGGCGTAAGAAACAGCAGCAGGAGTGAGGCGAAAACAACATCGAAAGCGCGTTTCATAAACTGTGAGGGGCGACGTGAAAAAAGGTGGCGACCACTCATCAACATCTCCTGCTGGTCGTATAGACGCCGCGTGCGGGAGATGGCTTTCATGTCTTCCATAGATAGTTGCTCTCTTATAACAAGTAGTGGGTTATCCTGAACGCGCGCCAGGTCCGGGCAACGAACGATATTTGTTAATAACCTATCTGCTTTTAGTATTCAGGGTGAGCAATGCTACACCAGCATAATTTAACCAGGAGTGATTTAACGCTTTAAGCTTTCTGGTAACGCGAACGATTATGCAGTACAAATTGGAATTAGTTAATAGGGCAATAGTCTGAAAATAAATAAAACTTATCTTAGAAAATACCGATTAAAGAATGTTCCGATAATTCAGGTTATTGAAATAATCACAGAAAATTTAATGTTTCAGAAAAATCGCTGCCGCATTAAACAACAGGCGGCAGCGAGAAGATCAGGCAGGTTTTTTCAGAATCCAGTGGTTGAGTTGCTTATCATAATGCGCGAGATCAAGATCGACCGGATTGCCGTCAATCCACGCGGGAACGCTGGTTTCGGTATCCCAACCGTCCAGTTGGTAACTGAGACCGGGATTAGTGCTGCAGGGAATACTGATGGTATCGAGGTTTTCAGTATCCATTTCTGCATCAATAATCTCGTAGCGACCAATTTTGAGTACATGACCCATATTATTCTCCCTCCGGAAAGACGTGAACAGTAAGCGTAGTCGCTCCGCTTAGGAAATCGAGGTGTCTGCGCTCAGATTATTCCTTATCTTCAGCGACGCGTACGCCAATTTTAACGACCTGATTATCCAGCTTCTCTGCCACCGTCCACACCAGCGATTTCCATTCCACCTGATCGCCGACCACTGGCGCACCCCCAATCATGCCGAGAATTAAATGCCCCAGCGTTTGTTGATCGTCAATATCTTCATCCAGCTCAAGACCATATATCTGCGAGATATCGCGTAAGCGGGCATCAGCTTCGAGTATGAAATCACCAAAGAAGCGCTGATCAAGAGAGACCGGAGGCGACTGGCTGAACAGTTTGCCAAGTGCTGGCAGGTCCCGTTCACGACCAATCACACAGAGCACATCGCCCACTTTTAGCCGGGTGTTGCCCGTTGGATGCAGCAGCAGATTGTCACGAAATAGGGCGGCAATTCGTGTTTCACGCGGCATATGCAGATCGCGGAGCGCCGCGCCGACACACCACTTATCGGCGCTTAGCTGATAAACAAACTGTTCCCAGGGATTTTCCGGATGAATATCGAGGCCGACCCGGCTAATTGGTGCGCCGGTCGGCGGCACCACTACCCGCGCTTTACGTGCGGCGTAACCGAGAGAGGTGCCCTGTAGCATCAGTGACACCAGCACGACAAAGAAGGCAATATTAAAGAACAACCGGGCGTTTTCCAGCCCGGCCATCATCGGAAATACCGCCAGAATAATCGGTACCGCTCCGCGCAGGCCGACCCAACTGATAAAAAAGCGTTCGCGAATATTAAAGCCGCGAAACGGCATCAGGCCGATCAGAATCGACAGCGGACGCGCCACCAGAATCAGCCACAATGACAGGATCATCGCCGGCAGGGCGATATGCCACAGATCCGATGGCGTCACCAGCAGTCCAAGCACCAGGAACATGCCGATCTGACTGAGCCAGGCCATCCCGTCGAAAGTTTGCAGAATACCGTGGCGGTTACGGATAGGGCGGTTGCCGAGGACAAAACCGCACAGATAAACCGCCAGGATACCGCTGCCTTCCAGTACGGTGGTCAGGGCAAAGACCAGGATGCCGCCACTGAGCGCCAGCAGCGGGTAGAGACCGTGAGCGAGGGAAATGCGGTTGATCAATTGCTGAACCGCCCAGCCACCGCCCAGTCCTAATACAATACCGAGGCCAAATTGCTGCACCAGATGCACCACAAACATCCAGCTCAGGCCGCTTTGCCCCTGCTGAATCATTTCGATCAGCGTGATAGTAAGAAATACCGCCATCGGGTCATTACTGCCGGATTCAATCTCCAGCGTCGCGCTGACGCGCTCATTCAGTCCCTTGCCGCCCAACAGCGAAAACACCGCTGCCGCATCGGTTGAGCCAATAATCGCTCCGACCAGAAAGCCCTGCGTCAGATCGAGCTTAAACAGCCAGGCGGCTACCATGCCGGTTAAGCCCGCGGTAATCAGCACGCCAACGGTAGCCAGCGACAGGGCCGGTCCTAAAGCGACTTTAAATGAGCTGGCCTGGGTACGTACGCCGCCGTCCAGCAAGATTATCGCCAGCGCAAGGTTAGAGATCAGGTAAGCCGCAGGATAGTTATCAAAAGCAATGCCGCCGATGCCGTCAATGCCGGCCAGCATACCGAGGGCGAGGAAGATCACCAGAATCGGGATGCCGAGCCGCGAGGAAAAGGAACTTAGCAGGATGCTTGATGCGACCAGCACGGAACCGATGATAAACAGACTATAGATCGCGCTGGCTTCCAATGGGCGGGTCTCCTGCAGTAGTGGGTATTTTTACAGTGTGTAAAAGGCCGTGGTAAATGTCAAAAGCAATTCTGAAGAATAAAATAGACGATGTTGGCATCGGGCAAATGACCGTCAGTGCGTTCATTTTACGGTTTAATTGACGGATTGATCGCTGGATCTCTGGCAAACTTGCCGCGATGGCGTGCTGAGTAGCAGCAAAGTGCAATCAAACCGGCATTCACAATTGTGGGAAGTAGGGTTGATGAGTAGATAAAGAAAGGACGTTAATAATTATATGAAATATATTACCGTGTGAATACTAACTCAAAAAAGCACGATTAATTATTGTGTAACCCCAATATCTTTCGGGTTATATCGTGCAGAATTTATATTAACCAAAGCTAAACGCCTTTTTATTAGTTATTGACGCGTTATCTTGTTTCGAAGATAAAGTAGCGAATAATTAACAATCTATTAATAAAGAGAGTGGGATGATGCGATACAAGCTTTTGGTTGTGACGCTTTCCGCGCCGGTGGCCTTTGCTGCGGTAGCTGACAGTGCTAAGGATATTTTTACGCCAGGTAACGTGAGTGGGGAAATAGGTTTAGGCACGCTGAGTGGTAAAACTAAAGAACGTGTTTATGAACCCGATGAAGGGGGTCGCAAGGTAAGCCAGCTTAACTGGAAATACAATAATGCGGCAATTGTTAAAGGCTCGCTGGACTGGGATGTAATGCCGTGGGTGTCGGTCGGCGCTTCAGGCTGGACCACTATTGCCAGCCGCGGTGGTTACATGGATGACACTGACTGGGTAGATGAAAATCAGGACGGCTGGACGGATCAAAGTAAGCATCCGAATACGCGCTTAAACTATGCCAATCAGTTCGATCTCAACGTTAAAGGATGGTTGTTAAACGAACCGACTTACCGTCTTGGCGTAATGGCGGGTTATCAGGAGAGCCGTTACAGCTTTAACTCTACCGGCGGTTCCTATAATTATACAGACGAAGACACGGGATTACCGGATATTGGGGATTTCCCGGCCGGTGCAACGGTAATCGGCTATAAGCAGCGCTTTAAAATGCCGTATATTGGCCTTGTCGGTGTCTATCGCTATGAGCGTTACGAATTCGGCGGTGCTGTTAAATACAGTGGATGGGTGCGCTCATCTGACAATGATGAGCACTATAATACCGGCACTACCTTTAAGTCGCAGGTTAATAACCAGAATTATTATTCTGTTGCTGCGAACGCCGGATATTATCTGACCCCCAACGCAAAGGTTTATGTAGAAGGGGTCTGGAACCGTATTACAAATAAGAAAGGCAATACAAGCATTAACAATTCCGCAGAGGGGATCAGCGAAAGTATTACGAATGCCAGCGGTATAGAAAACTATAATTTTATGACGACAGTTGGCCTGAAATACGCTTTCTGAGTTTGCCGGATAGATGGAAAACAGGGAAGCCGCTTTCGGCTTCCCTTCGGCGGGGATGCAGACTCAGGCACCGGCGGCGAGAATGCCGGTGTCTGAATCTGCCAGTCAGTAACTCTCTTCAGCCTGTTTGTGAAACAGCTCACGAAATACCGGATAAATATCTTCCGGCTCACGGATATGCTGGATGGCAAAATTGCCGAACTGGGCTTGCAAATGCTCGTATTCACGCCATAGCGTCTGATGCGCCCGGCGGGTGATTTCAATGTAGGTATAGTAGCGCACCACCGGCAGAATATTCTTCGCCAGAATTTCATGGCACAGCGGCGAATCATCTGCCCAGTTATCGCCATCGGACGCCTGCGCAGCGTAGATATTCCACTGCGTTGGGTCATAACGCTCTTTCACCACCTCATCCATCAGTTTCAGCGCGCTGGAAACGATGGTGCCACCGGTCTCCTGCGAATAGAAGAACTCCTGCTCGTCGACTTCTTTCGCCTGGGTATGATGGCGGATATAGACCACTTCGACATTCTTATACGTCCGGCTCAGGAACAGATAGAGCAGAATATAAAAACGCTTGGCCATATCTTTGGTCGCCTGATCCATCGAACCGGAAACATCCATCAGACAAAACATTACGGCCTGGCTGGACGGCTCAGGACGCTTCTCAAAGTTTTTGTAGCGCAGGTCAAAGGTGTCAATAAACGGCACTCTGGCGATACGCGCGCGTAGCTCGGCAATCTCTTTACGCAGCCGTTCCTCTTCCAGTAACTGGACAGGTTCCGCTTTTTCAACGTCTGCCAGCGCTGTTTCCAGTTCACCGAGCATCCGGCGTTTTCCGGCGGTCATAGCCGTGCGTCGCGCCAGCGAATTTTGCAACGAGCGTACGACGCTGATATTTGCCGGCACGCCGTTGGCGGTGTAACCGGCACGATGAGTTTTGTATTCATTCAGCTGACGATGCTGATTTTTTCGCAGGTTTGGCAGGGCAAGATCTTCAAATAACAGGTCAAGATATTCATCTTTCGAAATCTGAAAAACAAACTCATCCTGACCTTCACCGTCCTGGCTGGCATTACCCTGGCCGCTGCCGGAACCTCCGCCGCCACCTTGTGGACGCTCAACGCGGTCATTCTGCACAAAATGGTCGTTACCGGGATGAACGCGATGGCGATGACCGCCGCGTCCCTGATGGAAAATCGGTTCGTTGATGTCATCCACCGGAATAGAAACCGATTCACCACTTTCAACGTCGGTAACCGAACGCTTATTGATGGCCTCGGAGATCGACTGCTTGATTTGCGACTTGTAACGACGTAAGAAGCGTTGACGATTCACCGCGCTCTTATTTTTGCCGTTAAGTCGCCGATCGATAAAATAGGCCATAGGTCCCCCAAACAACTTTGCAAGCAGGTCGGGCGAACCCGACCTTTCCGATTTCACATCCTTGCGTGTTCTGAGCTCACATGACAGTCAGGTTAAGACGATTTACGCACCCGCAGATACCATTCGCACAGCAGGCGCACCTGCTTACGGGTATAACCTTTTTCCATCATACGGTCGACGAAGTCATCGTGCTTCTTCTGTTCATCCGTGGATGTCTTGGCGTTAAAGGAAATAACCGGTAACAGCTCCTCGGTATTAGAGAACATTTTCTTCTCAATAACCGTGCGCAGTTTCTCGTAGCTGGTCCAGTTTGGATTCCGGCCGTTATTATGCGCCCGGGCGCGCAGCACAAAGTTGACGATTTCGTTACGGAAGTCTTTCGGGTTACTGATACCGGCAGGCTTCTCAATTTTTTCCAGCTCCGCGTTCAGTGATTCGCGATCGAACAGCTGACCGGTATCCGGGTCGCGATACTCCTGATCCTGAATCCAGAAGTCAGCATAGGTAACGTAACGATCAAAAATATTCTGCCCGTACTCTGAGTAAGACTCGAGATAGGCGGTCTGTATCTCTTTACCGATAAATTCAGCGTACTTAGGAATCAAATAGCCTTTCAGATGCTCAAGGTATTTCTCCGCCTGATCCTGTGGGAACTGCTCGCGCTCAATCTGCTGCTCCAGTACGTAAAACAGATGCACCGGGTTAGCCGCCACTTCGGCGTGGTCAAAGTTAAACACCCGCGACAGGATCTTAAAGGCGAAACGTGTCGACAGGCCATTCATCCCCTCATCAACCCCGGCGTAATCACGATATTCCTGATACGACTTGGCTTTTGGATCGGTATCTTTCAGACTTTCGCCATCATAGACGCGCATTTTTGAGTAAGTACTGGAGTTTTCTGGCTCTTTCAAACGCGACAGGATCGAGAAACGCGAGAGGGTTTCCAGCGTGCCTGGTGCGCAAGGAGCATGGGTCAGCTCACTGTGGTTCAGTAACTTCTGATAAATTTTGATCTCTTCAGAGACCCGCAGGCAGTAAGGCACTTTGACAATATAAACACGGTCAAGGAACGCCTCATTATTTTTATTGTTGCGGAACTGTACCCACTCGGATTCGTTGGAGTGCGCCAGGATAATACCGTTAAACGGCAGGGCAGAGATGCCTTCGGTACCGTTGTAGTTACCTTCCTGCGTGGCGGTCAGTAACGGATGCAGCACTTTGATCGGCGCCTTGAACATCTCGACGAATTCCATGATGCCCTGGTTAGCACGGCACAGCGCGCCGGAGTAGCCATAAGCATCAGGATCGTTTTGCGCATGGTTTTCCAGTTTACGGATATCCACTTTACCAACCAGCGCTGAAATATCCTGGTTGTTCTCATCACCCGGCTCGGTTTTAGCAATTGCCAGCTGCTCAAGAATTGATGGCCAGACTTTTACCACTTTAAAGCGGGAGATATCACCGCCGAAATCGTGCAGCCGTTTTGCCGCCCATGGCGACATAATGGTGCCAAGATAACGACGCGGCACGCCATACTCTTTCTCCAGAATATTGGCGTCTTCCTGCGGATTAAACAGACACAGCGGGTGATCGTTGACCGGGCTGCGTTCGCCGTCTGCGCTCAGCACATAGATAGGCACGCGCTGCATCAGCGATTTTAACCGCTCGGCCAGAGATGATTTACCGCCACCTACCGGGCCCAGCAGGTAGAGAATCTGTTTCTTCTCTTCCAGCCCTTGCGCAGCATGTTTCAGATAAGAGACGATCTGTTCAATCGCTTCCTCCATCCCATAGAACTCTTCGAACGCCGGATAACGTGCGACGACACGATTGGAAAACAGGCGGGAAAGGCGTGGCTCAAGAGCAGTATCTACCATTACCGGCTCACCGATAGCCATTAATAGTCTTTCTGCCGCGTTGGCGTATGCACTGCGATCTTGCTTACAGGTGACAAGAAATTCCTGCAGTGTGAACTCTTCGTCCTTGGCAGCTTCATAGCGCTGACGATAGTGATCGAATATATTCATAGCGATGCCCGTCCTTTCGTTTTTAGCACAGGTAAAAGGAGCGTAATAAAAGAACTGGTTGCTCCCGGAAAATATTCTTTACTGAGTACAGCAACCCTTATGCCAACCTGACTTTTTTTATCGGCGTACATAATTATTGTGGTTACTTTTCCCGCACAAACTTAAGCCTTATGTTCACTGTAGATGGCATTGAAAAAAATTTCCTCAGCCGCATGCCATTTTTGATGAGATTTCAATAACAAAGTCACAAATCTTCTAAGCGAAACCCCTCGTCTGATGCGGCCTCAGGGCAATTTGTAAATAAGCGATATCAATCTTTAAGCACTTCTGGCGGATTAAATTGATTCTGAGTGCTGCTAAATATGTAAATTTCTCAACAGCGGCTCACACAATGGTTACACTTAGAGACCTGATTGTTATATTTATGGAACGAATAAATTGTGAACCATTTCAAAGTTAGCGCGCTTGCTGTTCTTTTACCTTGTTGTTTTACGGCTTTCTCCGCGTCAGCTGCGCCACTGACCCTGGGAGCGTCGGTACTCTACTCTGAAAGCCCTTACCGCAGTGGTCAGGACCGTTACTATCCGGTGCCGATCATTAACTACGAAGGAGAAAGCTTCTATTTCCGTAGTCTGCAGGCCGGTTACTATCTGTGGAAAGACCAGCAGGATCAGCTGTCATTGACCGTGCTTGGCTCACCTCAAAACTTTGATCCGGATGACGTCGATGACGGCGATATGAAAGAGCTGAACAAACGCCGCATGACGCTGATGGCCGGTGTTGCTTATCGTCACACCGCCGACTGGGGTACGGTTCGTACCACGCTGGTGGGCGATGTGCTGAACAACAGCAACGGTATTATCTGGGATCTCACCTATCTCTATCCGTTCCAGTTTGGCGACCTGCGCGTCACTCCGGGTATTGGTGCACTGTGGAACAGCTCGAATCAGAACCAGTACTATTACGGTGTGTCCAGCGGCGAATCTGCACGTAGTGGAATCGATCGTTATGATGCCGATGACAGCTGGAGCCCATACGTTGAGCTGAGCTTTGATTACAAAATCAATCAGAACTGGCGTGCTAACCTGGTCGGTCGCTATACCCGCCTGGGCGATGATATTAAAGACAGCCCAATGGTTGATACCAATTCTCAGGCGCTGGTCTGGACCGGTCTTAGCTATACCTTTTAACTAAAAATCATGCACTACACTGGGGCGCTTTGCGCCCCTTTGCACTTTTTGAGTGCTCGTTATTGGTGCAGGGAGGATGTTATGCGGCGTACAGTGACTTTTTCCGATGCCATTACTTTACCGGCCATCGGCCAGGGCAGCTGGTATATGGGTGAAGACCCGCATCAGCGTCAGCAAGAGGTCGCAGCGTTACAGGCCGGGCTGGAATGTGGCCTGACGCTGATTGATACCGCCGAGATGTATGCTGATGGCGGTGCCGAGCAGGTGGTGGGGGAGGCATTAGCTGGACGGCGTGATACCGCCTGGCTGGTCTCCAAGGTCTACCCGTGGAATGCGGGCGAAATTGATGCAGCAGAAGCCTGTGAGCGCAGCCTGCGCCGTCTGAAAACGGATTATCTCGATCTCTATTTGCTGCACTGGCGCGGTAATATTCCGCTGGAAGAGACGCTACGCGCGATGGACAATTTGCAGCGGCAGGGCAAAATTCGCCACTGGGGCGTATCCAATTTTGACAGCGAAGATATGCATGAGCTGTGGCAAGAGCCGGGCGGAGAAGCCTGTGTAACGAACCAGGTACTGTATCATCTGGCATCGCGTGGTATTGAATATGACTTGTTACCCGAGTGTCAGCAGCGTCAGATGCCGGTGATGGCATATTGTCCGCTGGCACAAGCCGGCCGCTTACGTCACGCGCTAATGGATAATCCAATCCTGAATGACATTGCACAACAAAAGCGCATCAGTGTCGCTCAGTTGCTGCTGGCATGGGTTATCCGCAATGACGGGGTGATGGCGATTCCAAAAGCCAGTTCGGTGGCTCACGTTCGGGAAAATGCTGCGGCGTTAGAGGTGACGCTGACCCGCGAGGATCTGGCCGCGATTAATCTGCAATTCCCGCCGCCAGCAGTAAAAATGCCGCTCGACGTGGTGTAAGGTAATAAGGCGACGGTGAGTCGCCCCTGAATCATCAACTCTTTTTTCGCACCCGCAGGGTGGTGGCAAGGCGCGCAGGTTGCTCACAGGCACTCTTCATCGGCTTGCTGATATGGGCAGTCTCGACGCAAACAAACTTTTTATAACCGTCATTAGCCATATCGGCCATGCTGCAGGAAAGTTCTGCACCCGGATTCCACGTGACAACGTCACTATGATAGTGATGGTACACTTCAATAAAGCGATCGCCTGCTTTGTCGGCTATCACGCTGCAATCTTCAGGCTGGTTATAAATGCGGTCAACGCGGCCAGCATAGCGCTGTTTACCGTTGTCAGCATGTCCGCTCACGCCGTCAGCCACCTTATCGATAAAGCTGTTACCCAGCCCGCTGACTTCAACGTCGGCGATATCCGCGACGGCAAAGTAGCTGTGCAGCGCGGCAGTGGCCTGATAATCACCGTGAGCCTCCAGCTCAATCTCACAGCGTTCGCCGAAGCGGAAGCGGGCAAACAGGGTGAAATCATGCGGCCAGAGCTTTTTCGTCTGCTCGTTGCTTTCCAGCACCAGCGTCAGCATCGCGCTGTTTTCATTCTCGTCATGGGCAGACAGCGTCCACGGGAGATTACGTGCAAAACCGTGCGCGGGTTCACCGGCCGGGCCAAACCACGGCCAGCAGATTGGCACTCCGCCGCGAATCGCTTTGCCGGCAGTAAACGGGGTTTTATCGCTCAGCCAGATCACTGGCTTCTCACCGCTCGGTTGCCAGGCAATCAGTTGTGCGCCCTGCAAGGTTACGGCGGCACGCACCTTCGGATGACTGATCACAATCACCGGCAGGTCGCCAATCTGGCGTTGGGAAAGATAAGGCGTGATTTGGTTAATAACCGGAAGCGAAAAGAGTTTCTCGTTCATGATGAACCCTATTTTATGCAGATACTGACGATAAAAAAGGGCGACCGTAGTCGCCCTCTGTAATCAGCTTTTCAGCATCGCTTATTTTTTAGCGATGTGAGCAACCAGATCCAGTACTTTGTTTGAGTAACCAGTTTCGTTATCGTACCAGGAAACCAGTTTCACAAAAGTGTCGCTCAGAGCAATACCAGCCTTCGCATCAAAGATGGAAGTCAGGGTTTCGCCGTTGAAATCGGTAGAAACCACTTCATCTTCGGTGTAGCCCAGAACGCCTTTCATTTCGCCTTCAGCAGCGGCTTTGATTGCTTCACAAATTTCTTTGTAAGAAGCAGGCTTAGCCAGACGTGCAGTCAGGTCAACTACAGAAACGTTAGGCGTTGGAACACGGAACGCCATGCCGGTCAGTTTGCCGTTCAGCTCAGGAATCACTTTACCTACTGCTTTAGCTGCGCCAGTAGAAGAAGGGATGATGTTCTGAGATGCGCCGCGGCCGCCGCGCCAGTCTTTGTGAGACGGGCCGTCAACGGTTTTCTGCGTTGCGGTAGTCGCGTGAACGGTGGTCATCAGTGCTTCAACGATACCAAATTTGTCGTTGATTACTTTAGCCAGCGGTGCCAGGCAGTTAGTGGTACAAGATGCGTTAGAAACGATATCCTGGCCAGCATAAGAAGCATGGTTCACGCCCATTACGAACATTGGGGTGTCATCTTTAGAAGGACCAGTCAGCACAACTTTTTTCGCGCCAGCTTCGATGTGTTTACGAGCAGTTTCGTCGGTCAGGAAGATACCGGTTGCTTCAGCAACAACATCAACACCTGCTTCGTTCCACTTCAGATTAGCCGGATCGCGCTCAGCGGTAACACGGATGGTTTTGCCGTTAACAACCAGATGGCCGTCTTTGACTTCCACGGTGCCTTTGAAACGGCCGTGAGTTGAGTCATATTTCAGCATGTAAGCCATGTACTCTGCGTCTAACAGATCGTTGATTGCAACGATTTCAACGTCAGAACGTTCCTGAGCAGCACGGAAAACAATGCGACCGATGCGGCCAAAACCGTTGATACCTACTTTGATAGTCATATATTCCACCAGCTCGTTGTTAGTGAATAAAAGGTTGGCTGTAAAATTACAAAAACCTTACCAGGCGTCAAGCGGAATCGTGTCAATTGTTGCGACAAATCAATCCTTCGAGCAGGAATTATTCATCTTAAAACACACTCCGTGACGACAGATAACGTTACACATTGGGGCTGACAGCCCGAATATAAAGGGGTGACAGTGCCAAAGGGTGATCCGTATCACAATTTTTAGTGCAGCTTTAATTGTGACGGGCAGAGGCACGAAAAATTCACCTGTACTTGTTAAGTGTTTGTTAGAATACTAGCTGATTTTTCCAGAATAACACTGCCAGAGACTATCATTATGGCTAAAGATTTGACCAGACTTACACCCGAAACCGAGCTGAACGAAATGCAGCGCTATGTGACGCAACAGCGGGGTACTGAACCGCCGTTCTCCGGCGCGCTGTTGCATAACAAAAGTGATGGCATTTATCACTGTCTGGTATGCAGCGCACCGCTGTTTCTCTCCGAAACCAAATATGACTCCGGCTGTGGCTGGCCAAGCTTTTATCAGCCCTACAGCGATGAGGCGATCCGTTATATCGAAGATAACTCACACGGTATGCAGCGCATCGAAATTCGTTGCGGCAGCTGCGATGCGCACCTCGGTCATGTGTTTCCGGATGGCCCGCAACCCAGCGGCGAGCGCTACTGTGTTAATTCTGCCTCACTGAGTTTTACCGATGATGACGGCAAGCAAACCAAAGGGTGAGCTGATGCAAAAAGACCTGAATGAGATGATTGCGGCGATGACGCCAGACGTTTACCAGCGGCTGGTAACTGCCGTTGAACTGGGTAAGTGGGCAGATGGCGTGGCGCTGACTGCGGAGCAGAAAGAGAACTGCCTGCAACTGGTGCTGCTGTGGCAGGCGAAGAATAACCACCAGCCGCAGCATATGAGCATCGGACCGGATGGACAGATCGTCACCAAAACCAAGCAGCAGTTGAAAGAAGAGTTTGGTATCAGCCCTGACACCACGCGAATCACTCTGCAGTAAAGCTGACAGCGGGCTGATTTATTCAGCCCGTTGATTTAACTGATAATAGCACCCGCGGCGGCCATTTCTGCCAGCGCGTGGTCACTGTCTTCTGCCGCCAGATTAACGCCGCGACAGCCTGCGCGTACCACCTCGACCTGATAACCGAGCGTCAGCGCATCCAGCACGCTGAATTTAACACAGTAGTCAGTGGCCAGCCCGAGGATCACCAGTGAGGTGATGCCGCGGCTTTTCAGCCAGTTATCCAGTTCGGTTTTGCACCGGTGACCGTTATCGAAAAAGGCGCTGTAGCTGTCCGTTAAGGCGTCCTGGCCTTTATAAAACACCGCCTCAATCACCGACGTGTCGAGCGCCGCATGAAACTGTGCGCCGTGGCTGTGCTGGATACAGTGATCCGGCCACCAGATTTGCTGCAGGCCGTTAAGCTCACCAACGGTATGCTGTGGCTGACCCGCTACTGAAGCAAAGCTACCGTGGTTGGCAGGATGCCAGTCCTGTGAGGCGACAACCGCTTCGCCACGCTGATAAAACGCTGCCGCCAGCTGGTTCGCCACGGCGATAGTGGCATCACCGTCATTGACCGCCAGCGCGCCGCCAGGGCAGAAATCATTTTGCAAATCGATCAGCAGTAAAGCGCGTTTCATCAGGCATCCTTAATGGTTTCAGTTTGGGGTAAGTTCACCGCGCAGATTGCTCTGCATCAGCTGGCGCACTTCGTCAGTGGAGAAGTTCTGGCTCAGCAGAAAGTGCAGTTTGGTCAGTGCCGCTTCCACCGTCAGATCGAAGCCGCTAATCACGCCGGCGTGAGCCAGCGCATTACCGGTGGCGTAGCCGCCCATATTCACCTTTCCGGACATGCATTGCGTCAGGTTGACCACCACAATACCGCGTGCCGCCGCATCTTTCAGTTCGTTGATGAATTCAGCATTTTGTGGCGCATTACCGACGCCGTAGGAGCGCAGAATCAGCGCTTTTACCGGCTGACGCAGGAAGTTACGCACCACTTCGGCGGAAATTCCCGGATAGATGGTAACGACGCCAATCGGCTGCGGTGAAGTCGGGTGAACAATTAATTCACCTTCACCTTGCGGGGTGGATGGGGTATTCAGGCGACGAATATGAATGCCGGCTTCCAGCAGCGGTGCCAGGTTAGGCGAATCGAAGGCATTAAAGCCATCGGCATGTGCTTTGGTAGTGCGGTTGCCGCGAAACAGGGTGTTATTAAAAAATAGCGTCACTTCATTAATCGGATAATTAGCGGCAACAAACAACGCGTTCAGCAAGTTTTGCTGGCCATCAGATCGCAGTTCTGCCAGCGGAATCTGTGACCCTGTCACAATGACCGGCTTCGCCAGATTTTCCAGCATAAATGACAGTGCTGAGGCGGTGAATGCCATCGTATCTGTGCCATGCAAAATAACGAAGCCGTCATAGGAATGGTAATTTTTCTGAATGTCGTCCGCAATCGATTGCCAGTCTTCCGGCGTCATATCGGAAGAGTCCATCAGCGGCTGATATTCATGGATGGTAAAGTCAGGCATTTCCGGGCGGTGAAACTCAGGCATGTTCGCCAGCTGAGTTTGCAGATGGCCGGAAACCGGAATGTAGCCGTGCTCAGAGCGTTGCATACCGATGGTGCCACCGGTGTAGGCTACATAAATTGATTTTTTTTGCATTATAAACGGACTCAATAACTTGCCATAAAGGACAACAGTATATTACTTCAGTGCAACGGCGAAAATGCCGCTGCACTGGCGGGGGTCTCAGAAACGGAATACGGGAGCGATTAATGCCCCCGTAACAGAGAGATTAACGTACGTCGCCGCAGGTCAGGCAAAGTGCGTAACGGTTTTGCGGATCGTTCATCTCATCGAACAGCCCAGGCTGTTTTTTCAAGTCTGCCACCACATCAGCCATTGGCGCTGGCAGCCAGGCTTTCAGCATGCCAGGCAACGAGGCGCGAACAGAGACGTCGAACTGGCTCAGCAGCGCATCAAACAGCGTCGGCTGATCTTGTGACCAGATCAGCTGATAATCTTTCAGCTTCGCCAGTTCGGCGGCTTTTGCGACCGCATCATCGAAGTCACCCAGTTCATCGACCAGACCATTCGCTTTAGCATCGCTACCGGTCCAGACGTGGCCTTGCGCGATCTGATCGATCTGCTCAGGGGTTTTATGGCGGGACTTCGCTACCAGGTCGATGAAGTTCTTATAGCCGTTTTCGATAGTCAACTGCATCAACTGCTGAACTTCCGGCGGCAGCGCCTTCGTTAAGGCAACATCGGCCAGTGGGGAGGTGGCCACGCCGTCGGTATGGACGCCAATCGCGCCCAGCGAGTTTTCCACGGTATTGATAACGCCAAAGATGCCGATAGAGCCGGTCAGCGTACTTGGGCTGGCGATAATATAGTTGGCAGGCGTTGAGATCCAGTAGCCACCGGAAGCGGCCATGCCACCCATCGACACCACTACCGGCTTACCGGCTTCACGTGCGGCTGCCAGCTCTTCGCGGATCACTTCCGACGCTGACACGCTGCCGCCAGGGCTGTTAACGCGCAGAATAATCGCTTTGATTTTTGCATCCAGACGCGCGTCGCGAATCTGCTTCGCGGTGGTATCGCCACCAACCTGACCCGGCGTTTCTTCTCCATCCATAATCGCGCCATTTGCCACTATTACCGCGATATTGCCATTCTGATTGCTGTTATCGTTTAACGGATAATCATAGATACTGATGTTATTGTATTGATTATCCTGTTTATTCAGGCCGAAGATTTTCACCAGCTGCTGATCAACCAGCGCGCGTGATGCCAGTTCATCGACCAGTTTGTTGTCTTTGGCATACTGTGCAGTATCGCCGCCAACTTTCTGCAGGCCATCCAGCACGCCTTGCGCACCGGGGAACAGCTGTTGTGTCGTAAGCTGACGGTTGGCGGCAATGGTCTCAAGGTAGTTATTCCACAGTTCACCGATCCAGCGGCTGTCGGCATCGCGTGCGGCAGGGGACATATCGTCGCGCAGGAACGGTTCTACCGCCGACTTATAGGTGCCGACGCGGAAGACATGCGAGGTAACCTTCAGCTTCTCCAGCAGCGTCTTATAGTAGAGGCTGTTAGTGGCGAAACCGTGCAGATCTACATTACCCTGCGAGGAGAGCCAGACTTTATTGGCAAAGCTGGCGAGATAATATTGCGCCTGGCTGTAGCTGTCGCCAGTGGCATAAATCGGTTTGCCACTGTCGCGGAATTCACGCAGTGCTTTGCCGATATAGTGCAGAGAAGGCTGGTCGGCACCGGCGAAATCGCGCAGTTCCAGAACCATACCGGTAATGTTGTTATCATCTTTTGCCTGACGAATGGCGTTTACTACATCGAACAGCGAATTCTCTTTCAGCCGGTCGCTGCTGGCACCCAGTAGCTGGCGGCCAATTTTGCTCAGTCGGTTACTGACCGAAGGCTGATCGACCACTACGCCGGTTAGATCGACTTTTAATGCGCCGCGCGGCACTTCAGCTGGCGCGTTGGCGCTGTTGATCTGGAAATAAATGCCAACGCAAATAAGGATCAAAAAAATCAGGAACAGGTTAAGAATGAACTCACGCATAAAGTTCATTACTCGCCATGTCCATTTAAAAATACCAGCGATAATTCGCCACAAAGTGCGCATGTCATCTCCATATTCGCAGAGTAATAGCCCGGAAGCCTTAGCTCCCGGAGGATGAGCTCATCCTAAAGAGCGCCAGCCCAATTGTCAGCAGGAAAAAGCACTATGCTGTAACAAAAGGTCAGCCTGTGTTAGTTTGCTGGCAAAAGTAAATGCAACTCATTATCAGGAGGCATTCATGGATGCACTGGATTTATTGGTCAATCGTCGTTCTGCATCACGCCTGGCCGAGCCCGCTCCGGCCGGTGAAGCGCTGGAAAATATTCTGCGCGCCGGTATGCGCGCGCCTGACCACGGTACGCTGCAGCCGTGGCGTTTTATCGTGATTGAAAATGAAGGGCGCGATCGTTTCAGTGCACTGCTGGAGCAAGCGGCGCGCCATGATCATATGGAGCAAAAAGCGATTGATAAAGCGCAGCAGGCGCCGTTCCGTGCGCCGATGATCATCACGGTGGTGGCCCATTGCGAAGACCATCCAAAAGTACCGCGCTGGGAACAACTGGTATCTGCTGGCTGTGCAGTAATGGCGATGCAGATGGCCGCGGCGGCGCAGGGATTCAATGGTATCTGGCGTAGTGGTGCCTGGACCGAACATGCTGCGGTGCGCGACGCTTTCCACTGCCGTGAGCAGGATGCGATTGTCGGCTTCCTCTATCTTGGCACCCCGCAGCTGAAATCTTCCACCACGGTTCTTCCTCCTGACACCGCACCCTTTGTCAGTTATTTCTGAGTGACTTTTTCCACCGCAGCATGCAGGGTTGTCAGCAACCCTGTTTTCGTCGGCTTAATGAGCGAATAAACCACCAACGGTGAAGACGGGCTTATCACCGTTGGCTGAACACGCTAACATAGCGGCGGTAATGCGACGATGGAGTAAACCTAATGGAATACCTGGCTGACGAGCGGCTACGGATGTGCAGCAAACATGCATTGACTGAGATGAAACCGTGAAGCAAAAGGTTAAAGCGAAATAATGCGCCTGTTTATTGCCGAAAAACCGAGTCTGGCGAGGGCGATAGCCGATGTGCTGCCGAAACCCCATCGTCGTGGCGATGGCTTTATCGCCTGTGGTAACGATCAGGTGGTCACCTGGTGTGTTGGTCACCTGCTGGAGCAGGCACAGCCCGACAGCTACAACAGCCGCTATGCGCGCTGGTCGCTGGCCGATCTGCCGATTGTGCCGGACAAGTGGCAGTTGCAGCCACGTCCTTCCGTTGCCAAACAGCTTAATGTGATTAAAGGCCTGCTGGCGAAAGCCAGCGAAGTCATCCATGCCGGTGACCCGGATCGTGAAGGGCAGTTGCTGGTGGATGAAGTGCTGGATTATCTGGCACTGCCTGCCGAAAAGCGCGAGAAAGTGCAGCGTTGCCTGATAAACGATCTTAACCCGCAAGCGGTAGAGCGGGCGGTCAGCCGCCTGCGCGAAAACCGTGAATTTATTCCGCTGTGCGTTTCTGCACTGGCGCGGGCGCGTGCAGACTGGTTGTACGGCATCAATATGACGCGAGCATACACCCTGCTGGGGCGTAACGCCGGTTACGATGGCGTGCTGTCGGTGGGCAGGGTGCAGACACCGGTGCTTGGGCTGGTGGTCCGCCGTGATGAAGAGATTGAAAACTTCGTTGCCAAAGATTTCTTTGAAGTTAAAGCGCATATCGTGACGCCAAAAGATGAGCGCTTTGTCGCCCTGTGGCAACCGAGCGACTCCTGTGAGCCTTACCAGGACGAAGAGGGGCGTTTGCTGCATCGGCAATTAGCGGAGCATGTGGTAGCGCGTATCGGCGGACAGCCTGCGATTGTCACCCAGTATAATGACAAGCGTGAAAATGATACGGCGCCGCTACCGTTCTCACTTTCCAGTTTACAGATTGAGGCTGCGCGCCGCTTCGGCCTGAGCGCACAAACGGTGCTCGATACCTGTCAGCGACTGTATGAAACCCATAAGCTGATCACCTATCCGCGTTCTGACAGCCGCTATTTGCCGGATGAGCATTTCGCGGGTCGCCATGCGGTACTCAACGCCATCAGCGTGCATCAGCCGGATTTAACCCCGCCAGCGGATTTCGATACTGACAGAAAAAATCGCTGCTGGGACGATAAAAAGGTCGACGCTCACCACGCAATCATTCCCACCGCGCGCAGCAGCCAGACGCGCCTGAGTGAAAACGAAGCCAATATTTATGGGCTGGTTGCCCGCCAGTATCTGATGCAGTTTTGCCCGGATGCGGTTTATCGCAAATGCGTAATTGATCTCGATATTGCTGGCGGTAAATTTGTGGCTAAAGCACGTTTCCTTGCCGAAGCGGGCTGGCGTGCGCTGCTTGGCAGTAAAGAGCGTGACGAAGAGAACGACGGTACGCCGCTGCCGGTGGTAAAAAAGGATGATGAGCTGCTGTGTGAACGCGGTGAAGTGGTGGAGAAGCAGACGCAGCCGCCGCGCCCGTTTACCGATGCCACCTTGTTGTCGGCAATGACCGGAATTGCACGCTTTGTGCAGGATAAAGATCTGAAGAAGATATTGCGTGCTACCGACGGCCTGGGGACTGAAGCGACGCGTGCCGGTATCATCGAATTACTGTTCCGCCGCACTTTCCTGTACAAAAAAGGGCGCTATATTCACTCGAGTGAGGCGGGGCGTGCGCTGATTCACTCACTGCCGGAGATGGCGGCGCGGCCGGATATGACAGCACAGTGGGAATCCACGCTGACTAAAATCAGTGAAAAGCAGTGTCGTTATCAGGACTTTATGCATCCGCTGGTGGAGACGTTGTACAGCCTGATTCATCAGGCGCGTCAGCAGCCAGCCGCCCATGCATTTCGCGGATTGCCCGCCGCGAGCAGCAGCAAAAAGCCGCCGCGTAAAAAGACGAAAGCTAAGGCCGCCGGCTAATCACAGCATCAGGACATTCCCGCTGACCGCCTCTGGCGCTCAGCGGGAGGGCTGTCAGAGGCGGAATTCTGCCCAGATTGGCGCATGGTCAGAAGGTTTTTCCATGCTGCGGATATCGTAATCGATGCCGGTGGCGACGCAGCGCTCTGCCAGTGGTTTGCTCGCCAGCACCAAATCGATACGCAGACCGCGATTATCGTCAAATCCTTTCGAGCGGTAGTCAAACCACGAGAAACGATCATTCAGCTGGGGGTTTTGTGCCCGCCAGGTATCCACCAGGCCCCAGTTCATCAGGCGATCCATCCATTCGCGCTCTTCCGGCAGGAACGAGCACTTGCCGGTGCGCAGCCAGCGCTTACGATTCTCTTCGCCGATGCCGATATCCAGATCGCTAGAGCTGATATTCATATCGCCCATGATTACCACCGGATTTTCCGGCTGCAGGCTCTGCTCAAGATAATCCTGCAGATCGCGATAGAACTTATCTTTGGCCGGGAATTTGGTCGGATGGTCGCGGCTTTCTCCCTGCGGGAAGTAACCGTTAATCACCGTCAGGTTGCCGATCGGCGTTGCCAGCTCCGCCATGATCAACCGGCGCTGTGACTCTTCATCGTCGCCCGGAAAGCCACGGCGCACGGAAATCGGTTGCGCTTTGGTCAGCAGTGCCACGCCATAATGGCCTTTCTGGCCGTGATAGAAGACGTGATAGCCAAGTTTACTGACCTCTTCCAGCGGGAACATATCATCGTGAACTTTGGTTTCCTGCAAACCAATAACGTCGGGTTGATGCTGCTCGATAATCGCTGCAAGCTGATGTGGGCGGGCGCGCAGCCCATTGATATTAAAGGAAACGAATTTCATTTCAGTTGCCATTTCGCGAGGAAAAAGATGGCCGGATGGTAGCAGAATTTAACCGTGGCTGTCACCGTTTGTCGCGGTGTTACCGGGTATCGTTGCAATAGAGTCATGCGAGAAAACAGGGAGTAACGCTGAAATGGTGGTGGGGGAAGGATTCGAACCTTCGAAGTCGATGACGGCAGATTTACAGTCTGCTCCCTTTGGCCGCTCGGGAACCCCACCAGGGGAAGCGTCTTACCGTTATAGCAGGATAATCAAACTGACGTGGCGTCAGCAGATGGTGGTGGGGGAAGGATTCGAACCTTCGAAGTCGATGACGGCAGATTTACAGTCTGCTCCCTTTGGCCGCTCGGGAACCCCACCACTGGCCTGGCTACTATGCTGGTAAGCGGGGCGCATCATATCAAATGAAGCGTGGCTGTAAAGTACTGGATAAAGGAAAGTTTATCGTTTGCCGTTTTTTTACCCGTAGCGCTGAATTAGCCAGCAAAACAGCGCTACCGGTGATCGATTACAGGATGATAGTGCGGTTGCCGTAAACAAATACGCGCTGCGCCAGCACTTTATCCAGCGCGCGGCTCAGCACGTTTTTTTCCACATCACGCCCGGCGCGCATCATATCTTCTGCGGTGTAATTGTGGTCGACGTGAATCACGTCCTGCATGATGATCGGGCCTTCATCAAGATTATCGTTCACGTAATGCGCCGTGGCGCCAATAATCTTAACGCCGCGTTCATAAGCCTGATGGTAAGGACGAGCACCAATAAATGCCGGCAGGAACGAATGGTGAATATTGATGATTTGATTCGGGTAGCGTTGCACAAATGCGGGTGTCAGCACGCGCATATATTTAGCCAGCACCACGTAATCAGGCTGATAGCGATCAATTTCTGTCGCCATGTTGTTATCGTGCTGTTCACGCGTCATGCCTTCATGGCTGACCAGAACAAACGGAATATCAAAACGCTCCACCAGCGTGCGCAGGGTTTCATGGTTGCCAATCACCGCCGCAATTTCAACGTCCAGACCACCGTAAGTGCTTTTCATCAGCAGATCGCCAAGGCAGTGGGCCTCTTTGGTCACCAGAATGACCACCCGACGACGGCCTGCCGCACCCAGTTCGCGCACCGAGCCTTGCGGCAGCGCGCTGTCGAGATCGGCCAGCAGCGTGTTGTCGTTGAAAATTCCTTCCAGCTCGGTGCGCATAAAGAAGCGCCCGGTGCGGTGATCAACAAATTCGTTGTTCTGCACGATGTTCAGTTCGTGCTTGTAACAAATGTTGGTGATTTTAGCGATCAGCCCTTTGGCATCCGGGCAAATAGTCCGTAAAACTTTTCGTTGCAGTGTTTGCGCTTGCATTTGTTTATGGATCCTGTCGAAGCGTTTGTTCGTTTATCAAACATCAAATCTAAACGGCAATAATTCTATTGGCCGCAACATTTTTTGTATTTTTTTTCACCGCCGCACGGGCAACGATCGTTTCTTCCCACCTGCGGAGTGGTACCGTCGATATAGTACCAGCGATGATCCTCCCGAATAAAGCGCGAGCGTTCATGAATAGCCGCAACACGCTGATTGTCGAGGAAACGCGCAAAAAAAGTCACGAAAGCTTCATTATCATGGCTTCCTGTCTCCTGAGCGATTACATTCAGACTAAGCCACTCGGTGCTGGCAAAACTTTCCTCAAGTACACTTTGCAATTGTGCTTGTCGACAACTACTGTGCCAGGTGGCAGCAAGATAAGCGGCATCCTGTTTAACATAGGCGGTATAACGCGAGCGCATTAATTTTTCAGGGGTGGACGGAATTGCCGACCCACTCAGCCATGGCTCGCAACATAGGCTATACTGCATTCCGCTACAGCACGGGCACTTTTCAGACACATGAACTCCGGGTTGTCAGATAACAGGTATAAATTAAAACAGGCGTTATGTTAACCGAGCGGCAGTCGGTTAGCCATTTGCACGTTAAGTTATCACCAGAGGTTGAATGAGACAGGTTAAAATTGGACTGGCGCTGGGTTCTGGCGCTGCCAAAGGATGGGCCCATATCGGCGTGATTAATGCCCTGCAACGCGCAGGCATTCAGGTCGACATCGTGGCAGGCTGTTCGGTTGGCGCACTGGTTGGTGCTGCCTATGCCAGTGAACGGCTGCCGATGATGGAAAAATGGGTGCGCTCATTCAGCTACTGGGATGTGCTCCGGCTGATGGATTTTTCATGGCGTCGCGGTGGTTTATTACGTGGGGATCGGGTGTTTAATCATGTTCGCCGGGTAGTGGAACATGAAAATATCGAGCAGTGTAAGCTGCGTTTTGGCGCGGTGACGACCAACCTCAGTACCGGCCGTGAGCTATGGCTGACGGAGGGCGATCTACATCGGGCAGTACGCGCATCCTGCAGTATGCCAGGCCTGCTGGCTCCTGTTGGTTATAACGGTTACTGGCTGGTCGATGGGGCGGTGGTGAATCCGGTGCCGATTTCACTGACCCGCGCGTTGGGGGCTGATATAGTTATCGCCGTCGACTTACAGCATGATGCCCACCTGATGCAACAGGACTTACTGTCAGTCACCCCCCAATCTGAGGAGCAGCAATATGAACAGGCGACCAGCTGGGGTGGAAAGCTCCGTCAGCAACTGTCTAAAATGGCCCAGCGACGGATCAACCATAGCCCTGGGGCGATGGAGATTATGAGCACCTCTATTCAGGTGCTGGAAAACCGGATTAAACTTACTCGTATGGCTGGCGATCCGCCGGATGTACTTATTCAACCTTTTTGCCCGCAGATATCAACGCTGGACTTCCATCGTGCAGATGAAGCGATTGCTGCTGGCAAAGAGGCCGTCGAAAAAAAAATGGATGAGCTTTTACCGCTTGTTCGGAACAGATAATTGAGGCTGGTCAGGCACACATGTTACTTCAGGCAATTCTGACAGGCATAAGTGCGTTTTATGAACCACTATTTAATTATCTGGCGCACAAGGGGGAACAATGGAAAAACCATTAAACGGGAAACAAATACTCATCGTAGAAGATGAGGTGGTTTTCCGTACCCTGCTGGAAAATTTCCTTCAGGCATTGGGTGCAACTATCTTCTCGGCCACCGATGGTCTGGAAGCCGTTGATGCGCTACAGCGCGTGTCACCAGATTTGATGATTTGCGATTTAGATATGCCGCGAATGAATGGCATTAAGCTGGTGGAACATCTGCGCGCGCGCGGTAATCAGTTACCGATTCTGATAATCTCGGCAACCGAAAATATGTCGGACATTGCCCACGTGCTGCGTCTTGGGGTGCAGGATGTATTGTTAAAGCCGATCAAAGATCTTGAGCGATTGCGCGAGGCGGTTTATGAGTGCCTCTATCCGTCGATGTTCACCTCAAAAGTTGAGGAGGATGAGCAGCTGTTTCAGGACTGGGATGCCCTGGTGCGCGATCCTTCAGCGGCGGCAAAATTGCTTAAGCAGTTGCAGCCCCCGGTACAACAGGTGATTGCCAACTGCCGTATTAATTATCGCCAGTTAACGATGGCTGAGCAGCCGGGACTGGTGCTGGATATCGCAGCGCTTTCCGAAAAAGACCTCGCATTCTACTGTCTGGACGTCACCCGCGCCGGTGATAACGGCGTGCTGGCGGCGCTGTTATTACGGGCGCTGTTCAATGGGTTACTGCAGGAGCAGTTATCCGGTCAGGGTCAGCGACTGCCAGAATTAAGCGGGTTGTTGAAACAGGTTAACCTGTTATTACGCCAAGCCAATCTTACTGGTCAGTTTCCGTTATTAGTCGGATATTACCATCAGGGTTTAAAAAATCTGATTCTGGTTTCTGCCGGGCTGAATGCCACGCTCAACATCAACACTCATCAAATTCAGCTCAATAACGGCGTACCGCTGGGAACGCTCGGCAGCACGCATCTTAATCAAATTACTCAGCGATGTGATGCCTGGCAGTGTCAGGTTTGGGGCGCGGGTGGCAGATTAAGACTTATGTTATCGACTGAATAATAAACGAAGTAATAATAAACTCAGATCGGCTGACGACAGGCTCAGCCATTAGCTTTAAACTTACGATGAACTTGGGTAATAGTCTTAATTTTACTGGAATTTGTCTATCCAGGATAAATCCCGGGCCTCTGAACTGATATACTCATTTCGTTTTTAATTCGACATACTCAAGTAAAAACTTGAACGGCCTAAAGAGAGGTATCTTGATGTCTGCCTATAAGTCTAAAGTAAAAAAAGCGGTAATCCCTGTAGCGGGTTTGGGAACACGTATGTTGCCAGCAACCAAAGCTATTCCAAAAGAGATGCTGCCGCTGGTTGATAAGCCGTTGATTCAGTATGTCGTTAATGAATGTATTGCCGCAGGAATTAACGAAATTGTGCTGGTTACGCACTCTTCCAAGAACTCCATTGAAAACCATTTCGATACCAGCTTTGAACTGGAAGCGATGCTGGAAAAACGCGTTAAGCGTCAGCTGCTGGACGAAATCCAGTCTATTTGCCCACCACATGTGACCATTATGCAGGTGCGTCAGGGTATTGCTAAAGGTCTTGGACACGCGGTGATGTGCGCGCATCCGTTAGTGGGCGACGAGCCCGTTGCGGTTATTCTGCCTGATGTGATTATCGACGAGTATGAGTCTAATCCATCCAAAGATAACCTTGCAGATATGCTGAAGCGCTTTGATGAAAGCGGCCACAGCCAGATTATGGTTGAGCCGGTAGCGGATGTGACCGCCTACGGCGTGGTGGATTGCGAAGGTCGCGAACTGAATCCGGGCGAAAGCGCTCCGATGGTGGGTGTGGTTGAGAAGCCTAAAGCCGCTGAAGCGCCATCTAATCTGGCAGTAGTGGGCCGTTATGTATTGTCTGCTGATATCTGGCCTCTGCTGGCGAAAACCCCTCCGGGCGCAGGCGGTGAAGTGCAGCTGACTGACTCTATTGCCATGCTGATGGAAAAAGAGACGGTTGAAGCTTACCACCTGAAGGGCGTCAGCCATGACTGCGGTAACAAACTTGGCTATATGCAGGCTTTCGTTGAATATGGTGTGCGTCACGCGTCACTGGGTAGTGATTTCAAAGAGTGGCTTGAAAGCACCGTTGGCAACAAAAAGTAATGTATTTTAACGCGGGATAAGTTAATGAAAGTCACCGTATTTGGTATCGGCTATGTGGGTCTGGTTCAGGCTGCGGTTCTGGCCGAAGTTGGACACGACGTTCTTTGCATCGATGTTGACGCTAACAAAGTCGAAAATCTTAAGAAGGGTATTATCCCTATCTTTGAACCCGGCCTGACGCCTCTGGTCATGCAAAACTATGAAGCTGGCCGACTGAAATTCAGCACCAATGCTGAAGAGGGTGTGAATCACGGTGTGATGCAGTTTATCGCTGTGGGTACACCGCCAGACGAAGATGGTTCAGCGGACCTGAAATATGTTACTGCTGTGGCACGTACCATTGCGCAGTTTATGAACGGTCATAAAGTGGTTATCGACAAATCTACCGTGCCGGTAGGTACTGCAGACCGCGTACGTGCTGTGATGTCGGAAACGCTGAAGACGCGCCAGCTGGATATCAGCTTTGATGTGGTGTCAAATCCGGAGTTCCTGAAAGAGGGCGCTGCGGTCAGCGACTGTATGCGTCCTGAGCGTATCGTGGTCGGTACTGACAATGAAGAAGTGGTTGAACTGCTGCGTGAGCTGTACGAGCCGTTTAACCGCAATCACGATCGTATGATCCTGATGGATATCCGCAGTGCAGAGCTGACCAAGTATGCGGCCAACTGCATGCTGGCAACCAAAATCAGCTTTATGAATGAGATTTCGAACCTGGCGGAACGTCTGGGTGCCGATATCGAAAAAGTCCGTATGGGTATTGGTTCCGATCCGCGTATCGGCTACCACTTCATTTACCCTGGCTGTGGCTACGGCGGCTCCTGCTTCCCGAAAGACGTGCAGGCACTCATTCGTACCGCTGAGTCGATTGGATACAACCCACGCCTGTTGAAAGCGGTGGAAGACGTCAACGATTCGCAGAAAACCAAACTGCCAGCGTTTATTAAGCGCCACTTTGGTGATGATCTACAGGGGAAAACCTTCGCACTTTGGGGCCTGTCGTTTAAACCGAATACGGATGATATGCGTGAAGCTTCCGCCCGCGTGCTGATGGAGACTTTATGGGAAGCGGGTGCTTCGGTTCAGGCGTTCGATCCTGAAGCGATGGATGAAGCACAGCGCATCTACGGTCATCGTACCGACCTGAAGCTGATGGGCACTAAAGAAGCGGCACTGCAAGGTGCAGATGGTCTGGTAATTTGTACCGAGTGGAAAAACTTCCGCGCACCTGACTTCGATGTGATTAAAAATGCCTTAAAAGAACCCGTGATTTTTGATGGTCGTAACCTGTATGATCCAGAAAGAGTCAGCAAGCGCGGTTTTGTTTATTATGCAATCGGCCGCGGAGCGTCTATTCAAATTGCATAATTAATGAGGACAGTATGAAATATCTGGTTACCGGCGCAGCAGGCTTCATTGGTTTTCACGTTAGCCAACGTTTGTTGTCAGCCGGTCACCAGGTTGTCGGAATCGACAACCTGAATGATTACTACGATGTAAACCTCAAGTTATCCCGCCTCGAACTGATTAAAACTCATCCTGAATTTGTATTCGTTGAATGTGACCTCGCCGACAGGCAGGGGATGGCGCAATTATTCGCCGAGCAAGGTTTTGAGCGGGTAATACATTTAGCGGCACAGGCTGGCGTGCGTTATTCCATCGATAATCCGCATGCCTATGCTGATGCTAATCTGATCGGCCATTTAAATGTGCTGGAAGGTTGTCGTCACCATAACATTGGCCATCTGTTATATGCTTCTTCAAGTTCGGTATACGGTCTTAACAAAAAGATGCCATTCTCGACAGATGATTCTGTCGATCATCCGGTTTCACTTTACGCCGCGACCAAAAAAGCTAATGAACTGATGTCGCATACTTATTCTCATTTGTACGGAATTCCGACAACTGGTTTGCGATTCTTTACTGTTTATGGCCCGTGGGGCCGTCCGGATATGGCACTGTTTAAGTTTACCCGCGCTATTCTCGCCGGTGAAAGTATTGATGTGTATAACCATGGACAAATGCGTCGCGATTTTACTTATATTGACGATATCGTTGAATCAATATTTCGGTTACAGGATATTGTGCCGCAGAAAGATCCACAGTGGACGGTTGAAACCGGATCGCCAGCCACCAGCTCTGCGCCTTACCGTGTCTATAATATCGGCAACAGCCAGCCCGTTACCCTAATGGCATACATTGAGGCACTGGAGAACGCGCTTGGAATGATAGCCGATAAAAATATGCTGCCGATGCAACCGGGTGATGTGCTGGAAACCAGCGCGGATACCAGCGCACTGTATGACGTTATAGACTTTAAGCCGCAGACAGGTGTGGATGAAGGGATTAAACGCTTTGTAGAGTGGTACAGGGCGTTCTACAAGGTGTAGTGGCGGGTATGCCATGACATGTCATAAAATAAAAAAGGAAGCCAATGGCTTCCTTTGTTTTTGCTTACCCTGATGGAACAAATGTTCAACAATTATCAACAATAAAAAACCCCATTTTATCAAATGGGGTTAATTGGGAAGCACCCTGAACAGCTATTACAGCAGGAAATCATCCAGCTGTTTACCTTGCTCTTCAATTGCTTTTTTGATTACTGCTGGAGTACGGCCCTGGCCAGTCCAGGTTTTGGATTCGCCGTTTTCATCGATGTATGAATACTTAGCCGGACGTGCAGCACGTTTCGCTTTGCCCGCAGCTTTGGTTGCAGCCATAGTCTGCAGCAGTTCATTAGGATCGATGCCATCAGCAATCAGCATTTCACGATATTGCTGCAGCTTACGAGTACGCTCTTCAATCTCAGCCTGAGCCTGAGTATCTTCTTCACGACGTTCGTTAACGACGACTTCCAGTTTTTCCAGCATCTCTTCCAGAGTTTCCAGGGTGCATTCTCTGGCTTGTGCACGCAGGGTGCGGATGTTGTTCAGAATTTTAAGTGCTTCGCTCATTGTCTAATCTCAAAATTATATTGGGTGGGAGAAAATGTTCTGCCTGATAATAATAGAGGTCGGAAATAGGAACTGCAATAGATAATTTTGTAAGAAACTCAAAATAACTATTTAACCTGCGATAAGTTTAACCCTATTTGCCAAATTTTAAAGCCTGCTGCCTTAGAAATATGCCATTTGATAAAAAAATAGGCCTTAACACCCCTGCGCGATCAAGGATATGTACTGCCACGAAAAGCCAATTATTGATAACGCACAGGTAAGAATGGGCTTACATAGCAGCTCCATGTAAAGTGAAATAGAGAAAAGTCTGAGAATATTAAAGACTTCTTTATAGCGTGTTTGACGTTTTATGCGATGCAAACGCCGATGCTTATGACGCTGTTTAAAACAGCAATCACAGTAATGAGTCGTAAGCAGGGTGGAAAACAGCTGGCAGCGACATCCGGTTTAGTCGCCGTAAAGGCGTATATAGCCCGATACTGTGATACACTTCCGCCGGACACTTGTTAACCTTTTTGTGGAGTTTGGCCTGATGGCTCAGCTTTATTTTTATTATTCGGCGATGAACGCGGGCAAATCTACCGCGCTGTTGCAGTCATCTTATAATTATCACGAGAGAGGCATGCGCACGCTGATCTATACCGCCGAGATTGACAACCGCTTTGGGCTGGGCAAAGTCAGCTCGCGAATTGGTCTCTCATCTCCAGCGAAGCTGTATAATAACCAGACATCATTGTTCAATGAAATTAGCGCAGAACATCAACAACAAACGGTACATTGCGTACTGTTGGATGAAAGCCAATTTCTTACAAGAGAACAAGTTAAAGAACTTTCCGATGTTGTTGATAATCTCGATATACCTGTACTTTGTTATGGGTTACGTACAGATTTTCGCGGTGAATTGTTTAGCGGCAGCGAGTATTTATTGGCCTGGTCAGATAAGCTGGTCGAGTTAAAAACAATCTGCCACTGCGGACGTAAGGCCAGCATGGTATTACGGCTGGACAGTAATGGCGCGCCTTATAAAGAGGGTGAGCAAGTGGTAATTGGTGGGAATGAGCGCTACGTCTCAGTTTGTCGTAAACACTATAAAGAGGCGCTGGAAACCGGTGCCCACAGTGCTATTTATGGCACCCGAAGCGTATCGGCATAGAGTGATAAGCCATGGGGTGACGTTGAACCGCAGACCTGTCCCCAGTCAACAATAAAAAAACCCGCCGAAGCGGGTTTTTTAACATCTGACTACAGCGTTACTTTTTTACTTTCTTTTCAGCTTTAACACTTTTGACCGGCTGCGCTTTAACCGCTTCGGCGACAGAGGTGAAAGGTTCAACAAAGTCACGACCATAGAAGGTATCCAGCATAATCTGTTTCAGCTCAGCAATCAGCGGATAACGCGGGTTAGCACCGGTACACTGGTCGTCGAATGCATCTTCAGCCAGCTTATCCACTTTGGCGAGGAAGTCCGCTTCCTGAACGCCTGCTTCACGGATAGATTTCGGAATGCCCAACTCTGCCTTGATCTCTTCCAGCCAGGCGAGCAGCTTCTCAATTTTCTCTGCGGTACGGTCACCGGCAGCGCTTAAACCTAAGTGATCAGCGATTTCCGCGTAGCGACGACGTGCCTGAGGGCGGTCATACTGGCTGAAAGCTGTCTGCTTGGTTGGGTTGTCATTCGCGTTGTAGCGGATGACGTTGGCAATCAGCAGGGCGTTAGCCAGACCATGCGGGATATGGAACTCAGAGCCCAGTTTGTGCGCCATTGAGTGACAAACCCCAAGGAAGGCGTTGGCAAAGGCAATACCGGCGATGGTAGCGGCATTATGTACGCGTTCGCGGGCGACCGGGTTTTTTGCCCCTTCTTTATAACTGGCAGGCAGGTTGTGTTGCAGCAGTTTCAGAGCCTGTAATGCCTGGCCATCGGAGTACTCATTTGCCAGCACGGACACGTAGGCTTCCAGTGCGTGAGTTACCGCATCGAGACCACCAAAGGCGCAGAGAGATTTTGGCATGTTCATCACCAGGTTGGCATCAACAATCGCCATATCCGGAGTGAGCGCGTAATCCGCCAGTGGGTATTTCTGGCCGGTAGCATCATCGGTAACTACCGCAAACGGTGTCACTTCTGAACCGGTGCCGGAAGTGGTGGTGACGGCGATCATTTTCGCTTTCACACCCATTTTCGGGAATTTATAGATACGTTTACGGATATCCATAAAGCGCAGCGCCAGCTCTTCAAAGTGGGTTTCCGGATGCTCATACATTACCCACATGATTTTAGCCGCATCCATTGGTGAACCACCACCCAGAGCGATAATCACATCAGGTTTAAAGGAGTGCATCTGCTCGGCACCTTTACGCACGATGCTCAGCGTCGGATCCGCTTCAACTTCGAAGAACACTTCTGTTTCAATGCCGTGAGATTTCAGCACAGAAGTGATCTGGTCAGCATAACCGTTGTTAAACAGATAGCGGTCAGTGACGATGAACGCGCGTTTTGCACCGTCGGTCGCCACTTCTTCAAGGGCAATAGGCAGTGAACCGCGACGGAAGTAAATGGACTTCGGAAGTTTATGCCACAACATATTCTCTGCTCGCTTGGCCACGGTTTTCTTGTTGATCAGATGTTTAGGTCCGACGTTTTCAGAAATGGAGTTGCCACCCCATGAACCACAACCCAGCGTTAACGACGGTGCCAGCTTAAAGTTATACAGATCGCCGATCCCACCCTGTGAGGCCGGAGTATTGATCAGGATACGGGCGGTTTTCATCTTGTCGCCGAAATAATTAACGCGTTCGCGTTCATTATCCTGATCGGTGTACAGGCAAGAGGTGTGACCGATACCGCCCATCGCTACCAGCTGTTCCGCTTTGCTGACCGCGTCGGCAAAGTCTTTCGCACGGTACATCGCAAGGGTAGGCGACAGTTTTTCATGAGCAAAAGGCTCAGATTCATCAACCAGTTTCACTTCACCGATCAGAATTCGGGTATTCGATGGCACGGTGATACCCGCCATCTCAGCAATTTTCACTGCTGGCTGGCCAACAATTGCCGCGTTTAACGCGCCATTCTTCAGGATGATATCCTGCACCGCTTTCAGATCCTGGCCCTGTAGCAGGTAGCCACCGTGGCTGGCAAAACGCTCGCGAACCGCGTCATAAACTGAATCAACCACGATTACTGACTGCTCTGATGCGCAGATCACGCCGTTATCGAAGGTTTTCGACATCAGAATCGATGCCACCGCACGTTTGATATCTGCCGTTTCATCAATCACCACCGGCGTATTACCCGCGCCGACACCAATTGCCGGTTTACCGGAGCTGTACGCCGCCTTCACCATGCCCGGGCCACCGGTCGCGAGGATCAGGTTAATATCCGGGTGATGCATCAGTTGGTTAGACAGTTCCACCGAAGGCACATCGATCCAACCGATAATATCTTTTGGCGCACCGGCTGCAATTGCCGCCTGCAACACGATATCGGCCGCTTTGTTGGTGGCATCTTTAGCACGTGGATGCGGAGAGAAGATAATGCCGTTACGGGTTTTCAGGCTGATTAACGCCTTGAAGATAGCGGTGGAGGTTGGGTTAGTGGTCGGAACGATACCGCAAATAATACCGGTAGGTTCTGCAATGGTGATAGTACCAAAGGTGTCATCAGTTTCGAGGATACCGCAGGTTTTTTCGTCTTTGTAGGCGTTGTAGATGTATTCTGAAGCAAAGTGGTTTTTGATGACTTTATCTTCGACAATACCCATACCCGATTCGGCAACGGCTAATTTAGCGAGGGGAATTCGGGCATCTGCGGCAGCGAATGCGGCAGCGCGGAAAATTTTGTCTACTTGCTCTTGAGTGAAATTGGCGTATTCACGCTGTGCTTTTTTAACACGTTCAACAAGTGCGTTAAGTTCAGCGACATTAGTAACGGCCATAATGCTCTCCTGATGGAAGTTTAAACTCTTTTAGTAAATAAACCTGATTAGCGAGTATAGTCAGCGCATCTGATACTGTCGTTTCACTGCGCTGAAGTCAGCATTTGAATCGCGCTAACCTCTGCTTCATTTACTGAAAGAGTTTTACTGCATTTACAGACTGATGCTACGCTCTGCTGCGGTTTTATCACTCCTTTATGTGTCACTGAGCTTACCCCCTCCGAGGTAGCTGTTTTTTGATCTGCATCAACCTTTATGTAAGCTGACACCTTTCAGCCGAAGTGATTTGTTGACAAAAAGTATAAATTTTTCTGATTAATTAACAGATTTGTTACTGCTTCGCATAACAAGCTGGGTTTGGTGCTATTTGTGGAATTTTATGCTGGTTAAATGACCTAATCTTTGTGTGATATGCTGCTTTGCCCGCTGGAATCCGCGACAATTTTCGATTAAATTAGCCGCCTTAAACTGGCTCAGGTCTGGAGCGCTGAGTGAACCCTGAAATTCTTGATTTATCCGGCTACATTAAATTCTTTGTCGGACTCTTTGCGCTGGTTAATCCGGTCGGCATTATTCCGGTATTTATCAGCATGACCAGCTATCAGGGCGCGGTAGAGCGCAATAAAACCAACCTGACGGCCAATCTGGCAGTGGCGATCATTCTCTGGACCTCACTGTTTCTCGGCGATGCCATACTGCATGTATTTGGCATTTCTATCGATTCCTTCCGCATCGCTGGCGGTATTCTGGTGGTGACGATAGCGATGTCGATGATCAGCGGTAAGCTGGGAGAAGATAAACAGAACAAGCAGGAGAAGTCAGAAAGCGCAATCCGCGAAAGTATTGGTGTAGTGCCACTGGCGTTGCCGTTGATGGCCGGGCCGGGTGCTATCAGTTCGACGATTGTCTGGAGTACCCGCTATCACAGCTGGCAGAACCTGATTGGTTTCAGCCTGGCGATTGCGTTGTTTGCCGGCTGTTGCTGGCTGCTATTCCGCGCGGCGCCGCTAATGGTTCGCTTGTTGGGTCAAACCGGAATTAACGTGATTACCCGAATCATGGGGTTACTGCTGATGGCGCTGGGCATTGAATTTATCGTCACCGGCATCAAATCAATTTTCCCCGGCCTGCTGGGCTAACCCTTTTCTCTGCTCCCACCTTCAAAAATAAGCGCATATTATGCGCTTATTTTTTAGTATTAAACTTCCCACGCGCAAAAACAGTGCATCCTGTGAAACTATTGCCTCTTTATGGTGCAATTATTCGTTCTGCTTAATCTGCGCGACACATTATAAGAATCATTTCTTTCGATCTGCTGACAATGATGGCAGTGTCTGGATGATGTTATTTTTTTCACATGATTCTCTGATAGCTAAATGCTTTTTTCTGGCGTTCTTATCATTAATTATGCATTTAATGCAGCGGATTGTGCTGAGAGAGTGATAATTTAACAAAATTTGTGCATTTTGTGCGCACTCAGATCTTTCTGGTAACTTTAAATCAACATTAAATTAAATAATATCGATATAAATCAATCATTTGAAAGATATTTTTAGTTAACAAATAACGCTTTGACGTCAATCGTTAACATGATAAAAGAGAATTAGTTAACATTTTTAGGATTTTGCTTTGGCGCAGAATGACGTGTTCTGTTAATTTCCGACACATCGTGAAAAAAAAATTCGGGCTGTTGGCAAAATGAGAACGGATTTTGCTTAACCCTTAAGTTATTTGAAGTTGTAGCGGAGCCAGCGGAATTCTCACAGCCGAATTACTGAGTTTATTCAGTTAATCGTCTGCTGCGATCCTGAAGTCTGGCTGCCATGTCAGAGGTACTGGCTATCCAGTTGGTAAGCCCATTATAAGGATGAATTAACGTTTCATGAAATTGAGCAACGCTATGCGAAAACGCATTTCGCCCGGTTTTATCCTTACATTCGGACTGGCCGGTCCGGTTGTTGCCGCCAGCGTACCTGCGGGCACTGACCTTGCTGCACAACAGTCGGTGGTGATCAATAACGGCACCGAAGTGGCTTCCCTCGATCCGCATAAAACCGAAGGCGTGCCGGAAAGCAGTATTATTCTTAACCTGCTGGAAGGCTTAGTGTCGAATGATAACTACGGGCATCTGGTACCGGGCGTGGCAGAGCGCTGGGAAAATCAGGGAGGCAAAGTCTGGACGTTCTGGCTGCGTGACGATGCGCGCTGGAGCAATGGCGAGCCGGTCACCGCACAGGATTTCGTCTGGAGCTGGCAGCGACTGGTTGATCCCAAGACCGCGTCGCCTTACGCCAGCTATGTACAGTATGCCCATATTGAAAACGTCGATGACATTATCAACGGTAAAAAGCTGGTCAGTGCTCTTGGCGTTAAGGCGCTGGACGATCGTCGTTTGCAAGTGACGCTCAGTGAGCCGGTGCCTTATCTGCTGTCGATGCTGGCCCATACCGCGATGAAACCGGTGAATCGACACGCGGTGGAAAGCTTTGGTGAACAATGGACGCGGCCAGAACACTATGTTGGTAACGGCGCTTACACGCTTGGCAACTGGGTGGTTAACGAAAAGATTGTGCTAAAGCGTAATCCGCAATACTGGAATAACAGTAAAACGATCATTGAGCAGGGCACATTTTTACCGATTGCCTCTGAGGTCAGTGATGTAAACCGCTATCGCAGCGGTGAAATTGATATCACTAACAGCGCCATTCCGCCCGATCTCTACCCTATGCTGAAAAAGCAGCTTGGGCAGCAGGTGCGCGTCAGTCCTTATCTTTGTACCTTCTATTACGAAATCAATAATCAGCGTGCACCTTTTACCGATGCGCGGGTGCGCACCGCACTGAAGCTGACGCTGGACCGGGATATCATTGCCGAAAAAATTATGGGGCAGGGACAAATCCCGGCCTATGGTTTGACGCCACCGTTTACCGAAGGAGCCAGTTTAACGCCACCGTCGTGGTTCACATTGACGCAGGCCGAACGCAACGCGAAAGCCAAAGCGCTGCTGGCGGAAGCGGGTTACAGCGCCGATAAACCGCTGAAATTCACCCTGCTGTATAACACCTCCGATCAGAATAAAAAGCAGGCGATTGCCGCCGCATCAATGTGGAAAAAGAACCTCGGTGCCGATGTCGCTTTGCAGAATCAGGAGTGGAAAACGCTACTGACCGCCCGTCACAACGGTGAGTTTGACGTGGTGCGCGCCACCTGGTGTTCTGACTATAACGAACCGTCGACCTTCCTCAATATGTTACTGAGTGACTCGTCGACCAATACCGCTTTTTATAAAAGCCCGGCTTTTGACCAACTGATGGCGAAATCACTGACGGCAGGCGACGATCGGGCGCGGGCGGCGATTTATCAGCAGGCAGAAAATCAGCTTGATAACGACTCGGCGATTATCCCGGTTTACTACCGCGTCAGCGTACGACTGGTTAAACCCTGGGTCGGTGGCTATACCGGTAAAGATCCGCAGGATAATACCGATCTGAAATATTACTACGTTACTAAACATTAATTTGCCGCGTACCGGGCGAAACAGCTCGGGTGCGGCGAACGATGAAGGCTCTGCGGGGCCACAAGAACGCTGCTGGCGACATTTATTCGTTCCAATGTCGCCAGCAGGTTACCCGGTTACGGGAGATAGCTGAGCTCTCACTGCATCAGCAATAATAATCACTGGAGTATTGACACAATGACCAACATCACGAGAAAAAGCCTGATCGCCGTTGCGGTGATGGCCGCGCTGGGTGCGCAAAGCGCACTGGCGGCAAATGTGCCGGCAGGCGTCGAACTGGCCGCTAAACAAGAGCTGGTAAAGGGCAACGGCGCTGAACTGCAATCGCTCGATCCGCATAAAATCGAAGGCGTGCCGGAATCAAACGCCAGCCGCAATTTGCTGGAAGGTCTGATTATCAGTGATTTGGACGGTCATCCAATTCCGGGTGTGGCAGAAAGCTGGGAAAATAAAGATGGCAAAGTGTGGACCTTCCACCTGCGTAAAAATGCCAAATGGTCGAACGGCGAGCCGGTAACTGCGCAAGATTTCGTTTACAGCTGGCAGCGTCTGGCCGATCCCAATACCGCATCGCCTTACGCCAGCTATCTGCAATACGGTCATCTGGCCAATATCGATGACATTATTGCCGGTAAGAAAAAGCCAACCGAACTGGGTGTGAAAGCGATTGACGCTAATACGCTGGAAGTCACCCTCAGCGAGCCGGTCCCTTATTTCTACAAACTGCTGATTCACCCATCAATGTCGCCAGTGTATAAGCCAGCGGTAGATAAATTTGGTGAGAAGTGGACTCAGCCAGCAAACTGGGTCGGCAATGGTGCCTTTAAACTGAAAGAGTGGGTGGTCAACGAGCGTATCGTGATGGAGCGTAACCCTGAATACTGGGATAACGCCAACACCAAACTGGAAAAAGTGACGTTCCTGCCAATCTCTTCTGAAGTGACCGATGTTAACCGCTATCGCAGCGGCGGCAGCGATATGACCTATAACAATATGCCGATCGAACTGTTCCAGAAGCTGAAAAAAGAGATTCCAAAAGAGGTGCGTGTTGATCCGTATCTCTGCACTTATTACTACGAAATTAATAACCAGAAGCCGCCATTTAACGATCCGCGGGTGCGTGCTGCACTGAAACTGGGTATTGACCGCGATATCATCGTACATAAGGTGAAAAATCAGGGCGATCTGCCGGCTTACAGTTATACCCCGCCATACACCGACGGTATCAAACTGACCGAGCCGGAGTGGTTTAGCTGGTCACAAGAAAAACGTAATGAAGAAGCGAAAAAACTGCTGGCAGAAGCCGGCTTTACCGCCGATAAACCGCTGACCTTTGACCTGCTATACAACACCTCAGATCTGCATAAAAAACTGGCAATTGCCGCCGCCTCTATCTGGAAGAAAAATCTGGGCGTTAACGTTAAGCTACAGAACCAGGAGTGGAAAACCTTCCTTGATACCCGCCATCAGGGTAACTTCGATGTGGCGCGTGCTGGCTGGTGTGCGGATTACAACGAACCGACCAGCTTCCTGAATACCATGCTGTCTGACAGCAGCAATAATACCTCACACTATAAGAACCCAGATTTTGACAAGGCGATGAGCCAGACGCTGGCAGCACCTTCCGATGAGAAACGCAGTGAGCTGTATGCCGAAGCGGAAAAAATTCTCGATAAAGATTCGGTGATCGTTCCGGTTTATTACTATGTCAATGCGCGTCTGGTGAAACCGTATGTTGGCGGCTATACCGGTAAAGATCCGCTGGATAACGTTTACGATAAAAATCTGTATATCATTAAGCATTAATTAGCAGCCAACAGGTTGCGGGTCGCAGGGGCGGCGAATTGCTGCCCCTGATTGCGGCATCGTTTGTTTTTATTCTGTAGTTTGAGCCATGTAGGTACGGGCAATGTTAAAGTTCATTTTACGTCGTTGTCTGGAAGCGATTCCGACGTTATTTATTCTTATCACCATCTCATTCTTTATGATGCGTTTAGCACCGGGCAGCCCTTTTACCGGTGAGCGCACGCTCGCGCCAGAGGTTATGGCCAATATTGAAGCCAAATATCACTTAAACGATCCGATTATGACGCAGTACTTCAGCTACCTGAAGCAGCTGGCCCACGGCGATTTTGGTCCATCGTTTAAATATAAAGACTATACGGTGAACGATCTGGTCGCCGGTTCATTCCCGGTATCGGCCAAACTGGGCGCTGCGGCGTTTCTGCTGGCGCTGGTATTGGGGGTGACTGCCGGGGTGATAGCGGCACTGAATCAAAATACCAAATGGGACTACACGGTAATGGGGATCGCCATGACCGGGGTGGTGATACCCAGCTTTGTAGTTGCGCCGCTGCTGGTGATGGTGTTTGCGATTATGCTGAAATGGTTGCCGGGCGGTGGCTGGAACGGCGGGGCGCTGAAATTTATGATTCTGCCGATGGTGGCGTTATCGCTGGCCTATATTGCCAGTATTGCGCGTATCACCCGTGGCTCGATGATTGAAGTGCTGCACTCCAACTTTATTCGCACAGCGCGAGCGAAAGGTTTACCTATGCACCGTATCGTGTTGCGTCATGCGCTGAAACCTGCGCTGCTGCCGGTACTGTCTTATCTCGGGCCAGCCTTTGTCGGTATTATCACCGGCTCAATGGTAATTGAAACCATTTATGGCCTGCCAGGTATTGGTCAGCTGTTTGTGAACGGGGCGCTGAACCGTGACTACTCACTGGTACTTAGCCTGACGATTCTGGTGGGTGCGCTGACTATTCTGTTTAACGCGATCGTTGATGTGCTGTACGCCGTTATCGATCCTAAAATTCGTTATTAACGCTGGAGCTCGCCATGATTTTAAGTAAGAAAAATAGCGAAGCTCTCGATGCTTTCAGTGAAAAGCTGGAAGTCGAAGGGCGCAGCCTCTGGCAGGATGCGCGTCGTCGCTTTATCCATAACCGCGCAGCACTAACCAGCCTGGTTGTGCTGTTGCTGATTGCGCTGTTTGTTATTCTTGCCCCGATGCTGTCACAGTATGCCTATGACGATACCGACTGGGCGATGATGTCTGCGGCTCCGGATATGGCCTCCGGTCACTATTTTGGTACCGACTCTTCCGGGCGTGATTTGCTGGTGCGCGTGGCGATTGGTGGACGTATTTCACTGATGGTCGGCGTATCGGCGGCGCTGGTGGCGGTACTGCTTGGCACGCTGTATGGCTCGCTGTCCGGTTACCTTGGCGGTAAAATTGACTCGGTGATGATGCGACTGCTGGAGATCCTTAACTCCTTCCCGTTTATGTTCTTTGTCATCTTGCTGGTGACCTTTTTTGGCCAGAATATTCTGCTGATTTTTGTCGCTATCGGCATGGTTTCCTGGCTGGATATGGCGCGTATTGTGCGCGGTCAGACCCTGAGCCTGAAGCGTAAAGAGTTTATCGAAGCGGCCCACGTCGGCGGTGTCTCGACCTTCAATATCGTGGTGCGACATATTGTGCCAAACGTGTTAGGCGTGGTGGTGGTTTACGCTTCACTGCTGGTTCCCAGCATGATCCTGTTTGAATCTTTCCTCAGTTTCCTGGGTCTCGGCACGCAAGAGCCGCTGAGCAGCTGGGGCGCGCTGCTCAGCGATGGTGCTAACTCGATGGAAGTGTCGCCGTGGCTGTTGCTGTATCCGGCGGGCTTCCTGGTGGTGACGCTATTCTGTTTTAACTTTATTGGCGATGGCCTGCGTGATGCCCTCGACCCGAAAGATCGTTAAGGAGTTTCCCGATGAGCATAATTGAAACACAGCCAGCAATGGCAAAAACCACGGGAAGCGCGGCGCTGCTGGATGTAAAAGATCTGCGCGTAACCTTTAAAACCCCGGACGGAGACGTCACGGCAGTTAACGATCTTAACTTTAGCCTGAGTGCCGGTGAAACACTGGGGATTGTCGGTGAGTCCGGCTCCGGTAAATCGCAAACCGCTTTTGCGCTGATGGGGTTGCTGGCCAGCAATGGTCGTATTGGCGGATCGGCACTGTTTAACGGTAAACAGATTCTTAATTTGCCGGAAAAGCAGCTGAACAAACTGCGCGCCGAACAGATTGCAATGATCTTCCAGGACCCGATGACTTCGCTGAATCCCTATATGAAAGTAGGCGAGCAGTTAATGGAAGTGTTGCAGCTGCATAAAGGCATGAGCAGCAGCCAGGCATTTGAAGAGTCGGTGCGGATGCTGGATGCGGTGAAAATGCCGGAAGCGCGCAAGCGTATGAAGATGTATCCGCATGAGTTTTCCGGCGGCATGCGCCAACGCGTGATGATTGCAATGGCGCTTCTCTGCCGGCCGAAACTGCTGATTGCCGATGAGCCGACTACCGCACTGGACGTGACGGTACAGGCGCAGATCATGACGCTGCTGAATGAGCTGAAACGTGAATTCAATACCGCGATTATTATGATTACCCACGATCTCGGCGTCGTGGCAGGCATCTGTAATAAAGTGCTGGTGATGTATGCCGGAAGAACCATGGAATATGGTCAGGCGCGCGATGTGTTTTATCGTCCGGCGCATCCTTACTCCATTGGCCTGCTGAATGCGGTGCCACGGCTGGATGCGGTGGAAAATGATACGCTGATGACCATTCCGGGTAATCCGCCAAACCTGTTACGTCTGCCGAAAGGCTGCCCGTTCCAGCCGCGTTGCCCGTACGCAATGGATATTTGTGCCAGTGCACCGCCGCTGGAAGCCTTTGGTGAAGGGCGCTTACGTGCCTGCTTTAAGCCGGTGGAGGAGTTGGTATGAGCGTGGTAGCCGAAAAGAAAGTATTGCTGGAAATCGCCGATCTTAAGGTGCATTTCGATATTAAAGATGGCAAACAGTGGTTCTGGCAGCCGCCGAAAACCCTGAAAGCGGTCGATGGCGTCAGCCTGCGTCTGTATGAAGGCGAAACCCTTGGGGTGGTGGGTGAATCGGGCTGCGGTAAGTCGACGCTGGCGCGGGCGATAATCGGGCTGGTGCCCGCCACCGACGGTCGCGTGGCCTGGTTAGGGCGCGATCTGCTTGGGCAAAATGCGGAAGAGTGGCGTAAGGCGCGCAGTGATATTCAGATGATCTTCCAGGATCCGCTGGCCTCGCTAAACCCGAGGATGACCATCGGTGAGATCATTGCCGAGCCGCTGCGTACTTACCATCCGAAAATGCCGCGTCAGCAAATTAAGGATAAAGTGAAGGCGATGATGATCAAGGTCGGCCTGCTGCCTAACCTGATCAACCGCTATCCACACGAGTTCTCAGGCGGTCAGTGTCAGCGTATTGGTATTGCCCGCGCGTTGATCCTTGAGCCGAAGCTGATTATCTGTGACGAGCCGGTGTCGGCCCTCGACGTGTCGATTCAGGCGCAGGTGGTCAATCTGTTGCAGCAGTTGCAGCGTGAGATGGGGCTGTCGCTGATCTTTATCGCCCACGATCTGGCGGTTGTGAAGCATATCTCCGATCGGGTGCTGGTGATGTATCTCGGCCATGCGGTGGAGCTGGGTACCTATGACAACGTCTACAGTAATCCGCAACATCCGTACACCAAAGCGCTGATGTCGGCGGTGCCGATACCCGATCCCGATCTGGAAAAGCAGAAAACTATTCAGTTGCTGGAAGGGGAGTTGCCGTCGCCAATTAACCCACCATCAGGCTGCGTGTTTCGCACTCGCTGCCCGATTGCCGGGCCGGAATGCGCTAAAACCCGCCCACTGCTGGAAGGCAGTTTCCGCCATGCGGTCTCTTGCCTGAAAGTGGATCCAATGTAACGGATGATGCAGTTGCAGGGGAGCCGCTTTCGGCTCCCGTTTTTATTCACGCCATAAAATATGGCACAGCTTATGATCTTTCTCCCGGCACAGCAGCACGCGGGCAAAAATATCGTTAATCGGCTCACCGTCGGCATCCCCGAGGCCAATGACGACTTCAGCGAAAAAGTCAGGATTAAGGTCGAAATCGACATGCTCCTGCCAGTCTTCTGCCGGGTCCATCAGTTCGGCGCCGCCACGTTCTTCAAACTGCAGATTAAATATAATAATATCTGCTGGATCGAGGTTATCGCCTGCCAGTTCCAGAAAGATATCGTAAGCCTGTTCCAGCGTTTCGTCTTCGGTAAGGCGGTTATTTAAATCCATGATTAATCCCTTGGCTTTGCGGACATTTTGCAATTTCGCTCGTTTTACAGCAACGGACTGAAGAAGTAAAACAGTCGTTCAACGATTCGTTGCCAGTAAGCACGTCGTGACCAGCGTTTGGCATCAAGCAGTTGTGAACGCGCAATATAATCGTCCTGCACGCAGGCTAAATCAGCGCCAAAACCTTCATCATCAATCACCAGCGTAATTTCGAAATTGAGCCACAGGCTGCGCATATCCAGATTGACCGTGCCCACCAGGCTAAGTTGTCCGTCGACCAGAATACTTTTGGTGTGCAGTAATCCGCCCTCGAACTGATAAATTTTTACGCCGGCATCAAGCAGTTCGGCAAAGAATGCGCGGCTTGCCCAGCCGACCAGCATCGAATCATTGTGATGCGGAACAATCAGACTGACATCAACACCACGCTGCGCGGCGGTGCATATTGCGTGCAGTAAATCATCGCTCGGCACGAAATAGGGCGTGGTCATTATCAGCTGTGAACGCGCTGAATAAACCGCGGTTAGCAGCGCCTGATGGATCATATCCTCCGGGAAGCCAGGGCCGGAAGCAATTGCCTGAATGGTGTGGCCGCTCTCCTGTTCAAACGGCATCACATTATTATCCGGCGGCGGCGGCAAAATACGTTTGCCGGTCTCAATTTCCCAGTCGCAGGAGTAGATAATTCCCAGCGTGGTGGCCACCGGGCCCTCCATACGTGCCATCAAATCGACCCACTGGCCAACACCGGCATCCTGTTTAAAGTAGCGCGGATCCACCAGATTCATACTGCCGGTGTAGGCAATATAGTTATCGATCAGCACCACTTTACGATGCTGACGTAAATCCATACGGCGCAGGAAAACACGTAACAGGCTGACTTTTAATGCTTCCACTACATCAATGCCAGCATTGCGCATCATCGCCGCCCATGGACTGCGGAAAAACGCCACGCTCCCGGCAGAGTCCAGCAGCAGTCGGCAGTGTACGCCACGCCTTGAGGCCGCCATTAGCGATTCGGCGACTTCATCTGCCATTCCGCCGGGCTGCCAGATATAGAACACCATCTCGATATTATGGCGTGCCAGCTGGATATCGCGGATCAACGCCTTCATGGTGTCTTCGGAGCTGGTGAGCAGCTGAAGCTGATTGCCTTTCACCCCGGCAATGCCCTGACGTTTTTCGCACAGCTGGAAAAGCGAACGCGCCACATCACTGTTTTCAGTGGCAAAAATATGGTGGCAGGCCTTCAGATCGTTAAGCCAGCGCGCCGTTGAGGGCCACATGGTGCGCGCACGTTCGGCACGCCGTTTGCCCAGATGCAACTCGCCAAAGGAGAGATAAGCAATGATACCGACCAGCGGAATAATATAGATGATTAATAGCCAGGCCATTGCCGACGGCACTGCCCGACGCTTCATCAGAATGCGTAATGTCACACCGGCAATCAGTAACCAATAACCAAAAAATAGTAGCCAACTGATTAGGGTGTAAAAAGTTGTCATTAAGTGGAAATCCTGTTCACGCTCATGGTTAAGTCAGTTTACGTGCAGAAGACAGTTGGCGAAACCCTGTTACCCATTTTTCCGCGTTTAAGCAGGAAAAACGCTGACAGTTTACCGACGATTTATAAACAATCGTCGGTCGAAAGGGCCTGTTGATCACCGTTTAATCGATTTTACCGGCGTCGCTATCACTCTGCGCAGCTTATCGGCTACCGCTGGCGATAAGTCGGCCACCGTCGCGCTGCGTTTACGCTGCCGGGTGTCTGTCTGCCAGCGCGGAGCGTGGGTGGGGAGCTGCAATGCACGATCAAGAATATCTTCACCGCACTTTGCTATCATTTGCTGATAAAGCTGTGCGATTTGCTCATCCTGCACGATTTCCGGAGTCATCTGAGCGGCGACAGGAGCATTGACAGATTCTGGTAACGCAATGTCATCTTGCGCACCAGGCTGATTTAACCATTCAAGGATCCGCTGATTAGGCGGATAGATGGGCAGATATTGCAATGTCACTGAAGCTGCCACCTCTGTTTGGGCGGTGAGATCGTCTTTTAACTTATCCTTGTTGTAATCTCTGAATGCTTCAACGATGTAGCTTTTTGCTGGCGGATTGTTGTCCAGCAGCACTAGCGCGCTGTGCAGCATCGAGGCACTTATCGGTTGCGGCATCGCGGGCTGCCTGATTAAAGCATTAATTTTACGCGTTATTGCTTGCGAGTTGTTTTTCGTTGAGACCGACCAGTGCAAACTGACCCAGTTCATCAGTGCGTCGCTGACGTTACTGTTTACCCTGATGAAGGCAATTCTGATCTGTTTTTTTTGCGGAGCATTTCCGCCATACAGTTTTCTCATCGCCATATACAGTTTGCTGCTGTCGCGCCAACTTTGCATTAGAGGATCACGTAACAATGCGATAAGTCTATCTGGTACCAAACCGGATGTGCGCTGCCAGCAATTGTTCAACAGGTTAAGTGTTTCTGAATCATTAAAGGTTTCAGTTAATTCGAGCAGTCGCCGCACGGAGCTCAAACCGGGTCCATTGATACCGAGGAGATGATACAAGGCAATAAACAGCGTATCTGCATTCAGCTCTGCTGGTGCGTTGGGCTGAGACCGCAACAGGCGGATTTTTTCCTGTAACTGGAGCTCTGCATTGCGTGGCCAGTGGATATCTACCCACCGGTTCACCTCGCTACTTGATACTATTCTGCTGGCGTAAAATGCCAGCGTGATGGTATTCCTTGAGTATGCCTCGTTGATACTCATGGCCAACAGGGCTGCCCGCACTTTTGCCGGAGTTAGATCTTCTGGCGTATCTTCACGCTTGAGCAGCGTTAATAATCTGAACTCTGCAGGGCCTTCATGGCACAGGTTTTGATTAATCCAGCTGAGGATATGTTGTTCTGCTGGCTGTTGCACTTCGGCGAAAGCGTATTCTATCTGGCATAACCCGACACCCCAGGCATCGATCTGGCCTAACGCCTGGTGCAACTCTGCGGCGTTGAGCGTTAGCGGCTTTTCCGGCATTTGCAGTAGCTGATGAATACGTTTTAGTTTGGTATCTCCCTGCGTTTGCGGCCAATATTTTTCGCACCACGTGATGACTTCTTCGCGCACCGTGCTGCTGGTTCTGCCCGGCGGAGTCAGCAGACCATTTCGTAGTCGATAATTCTGCATCAGTGCATCCGCTGGCTGCGATACAGATAACCGACGGGTGCTTTGCGATACGCTGGTGACGCGACTCAGTATCTCAGGGGCAGTGAATATTGCCACCTCTTGAGCAGAGGCTGTCGAAGATGTCGATGAGGGGGGGATGGCGAAAAGATCGTTTGCCATATCATGGCTCTCCTTACAACTCACCTCAGGCTGAGTGCCATCATATCCCTGCTGGCGCGGTCAGATTTACACTATCCGGCTTTTTAGCTGTTACGGAGCGATTTCATGCTAATTATTTTGTTATGTGTCAACACATCGGATTTGGTCTGCCAGAAACCAGGTCTATAATGCGTCGCCAGTTGAACATAACCGGGATAAGCTAAAATGAGACGAAGCAGAAACGAAGTAGCACGCTGGCGGATGATACGCCAGGTTCAGCGTCGCAGGGCGCGTTGGCTGGAAGGACAGTCCCGTCGCTATGGTCGTATGCACTCATTTCGTCATCAGGTGAACCAGCAGCAGCGCCGCTCAATTCTGTTTATTTCGCAGTATATGTGATCGATTGGGGCCAGTGGCTGGCCCCAATCTTATGCAATCAGAAGATGCGTTTAAACGGCTTCACCGCAACCTGACGGTAAACGCCTGCCGCAATGTACGGATCATCCTCAGCCCATGACTGTGCCGCTTCCAGTGAAGGAAACTCGGCAATCACCGTTGACCCGGTAAATCCTGCGACGCCGGGATCGTTGCTGTCGACTGCTGGCATCGGACCGGCGATAATCAGACGCCCCTCGTCCTGCAACAATTGCAGGCGAGCAAGATGAGCAGGGCGCACGGCGGTGCGTTTTTCCAGAGAATCAGCATTATCTTCAGCGTAAATTACATAAAGCACGTTCAGAACCCCCGTCGGGTCATTAAGATTCGGCGATCACGGTAAGTCATCACTCGCCAATGTGCAATTGAAAGATAATCCCGGGTTAATCCAGATCATTCTTTGCCGGGGGGCGTGAGGCCGCCGCAGGTATCACTCTGCGTAACTTATTTACCACCGCAGGCGCCAGGCCCGCCGCCGTATCGCTGCGCTTATATTGCTGCTCGCGTGTCGGGTCGGAAAGCTGTTCTGATGCCCGGTCGAGAATATTTTCGCCGTACATATGTACCAGCAACTGATAGGTTTGCGCGACCTGCGCATTCTGCGCAGTTTCCAGCTGCAACTGGGCTTCCGCAGCCTTAGCTAACATGTGCTGTTTAAAAACCTCAAAAACGTGACTTTTGGCCGGTGGATTGCTGCCTACCAGCAGCAGCGCGCTGTACAGCATCAGGGCGTTGACCGGTTGCGGCATCTCTGGCTGGGTGAGTAATTTTTCAACTCTGCTCATTGTTACATCCACACTGTCTTCTGATGAGGCCTTCCAGTGTTTGGCGACCCAACTTAACAGCGCGTCGGTGACACCACCGGTGACGCGAATAACCGCTGTTCTGATCTGGTGTTTAACCGGTGCATCATGGCTATAGAGTTGCTTCATCGCCCTGAGCAGGTTGTTGATATCGCGCCACTGCTTCATTTGCGGCAGGCTTAACAGTGTAATAAGCCGGTCTGATGTCAAACCGAAGGTACGCCTCCAATGATGGTCCAGCAGGCTAAGTTGCTGGACATCGTCACTGATTGCGGTGGAATTAAAAAGCTGACGGACGGTGTTCAGTTTCGGCCCATTCTCACCCAGTTGGTGAAACAGCGCGATATAAACGGTGTCTGCATCAAAGTCAGCAGGGGGATTGGGTTGTCCCTGCAAGTGTTGAATTTTTTGCGATAAAGGGATATCCGGGTTATGCGACCAGTGGCGACAGACCCATGTCCTCATCTCGTCACTTAACGCGATTTTACTGGCTTTAAATGCCAGGCTGATGGTACTTCTGCCAAATGCAGTGCTGAGGTCCAGCTCCAGTAGCGCTGCGCGCATCATTTTCGGTGTGATTCCGGCTGGCCTGTCGTCACGTTTAAGCAGCGTTAATAATCTGAACTCGGCATTGCCGACACGGCATGGATTATGCTTAATCCAGTTAACCATGTGCGGATCGGCTTGTTGGAGATATTCATCGAAAGTGTGCTTGATACTGGTCAAGCCTGGGATCCAACTGTCAATCTGACCCAGCGCGTTGCGCAGTTCTGTGGCGTCAAGATTTTCCGGTTTCCCTGGCGTGCGCAACAGCTGGTGGATACGTTTTATTTTGGTGTCGCCCTGAGCCAGCGGCCAATACTTTTCGCACCAGGTAATGACTTCTTTGCGTACCTCTCCGGCGGAGTGATCACTCTTCCTGAAATGTTGCAGTTGCGCAGCATTGTGCTGTATCGGTCTGTCATGCTGTGATTGTGTGTTCAACGGCGAGGATGATAACTGACGGGGGCTTTGTGATGCACCGGTCACCTGACTCAGTACCGTGGAGGCAGGCTGGGTGCGCGCCATTGAAGCAGGCGATGTACGGGGTGTCGATAGCGGCGGAACAGCGGTGAAATCATTCGCCATATCATTGCTCTCCTTGCAACTTAGCTTTCCTGCAATGGCAGGGCAGCACTTCAGGCAGAGCCTAATCATATCCCTGTGGTCAGGGTGAAATTTACAGTATCCGGTTTTTTTACTGTTGAGAATCACATTCCTAATCAGTGCCTGGAGCGCGCCCCTCTGCTGCGGGTATCACCTTGCGCAGTTTATTAACAACGGCATCTGGCCATCCGACCGCAGCAGCGTTGCGTTTATATGACTCGGGAAAGGCCGGTTCGCCTCGAATATATTCTGCTGCCCGCTCAAGAATATCCTCGCCGCATACCTCGACCAGCAACTGATAAGCCTGGGTAATTTGCTGATCGAGCGGGGGTACAGGTTGCATCAGGGAATGAGGGTCGGTATTGCTGAGGATCACCGGCTTATTTTTTATGTAGTGATTAAAGGCTGCGATCGCGTAGCTTTTGACTGGTGGATTGCCGCCCACTAACTGTAGCGCGTGATACAGCATTAAGGCGCTGATCGGCTGCGGCATGCCCGGCTGCCTGAGTAAGGCGTCAAATCTTCTCATGGTGATATCAAAACTTATTTCCGGTGTGGAAACCCAGTGCCTGGCGACCCAGTCCAACAGTGCATCACTGACATTACCGGTGGCCCTGATAACCGCAGTTCTGATTTGATATTTTAGCGGTGCACTGTAGCTATACAGTATCTTCATCGCCCGATACAAACTGTTGGTATTACGCCACTGTTTCATATGAGGCTGGCGTAACAGCGTCAGAAGCCGGTCTGAGACCAGACCTGAAGTGCTTTGCCAGCAATCTTTCAACAACAAAAGTTGTTGTGAGTCGTTACTGATTTCGGACTCATTAAACAGTTGGCGGATGGTGGTCAGCCCCGGTCCTTTGGCACCCAGCCGGTAGAACAATGCGATATAAACGGTATCCGCTTCAAAATCTTCAGGTGGATTTGGCTGCGCGCGCAACAGATGAACTTTATCCTGTAATGAGAAATCGGAGCGGGTGGGCCAGTATTGATTAATCCATGCCTCCATTTCGCTGCTTAACACAATCTTATTAGCATGAAAGGCCAGGTTGATGGTACTTCTGCCATAGGCGGAACTGACGTTCACCGCCAGCAGTGCTGCCCGCATTTTGGCCGGAGTAATATCAGCTGGTTTGTCCTGGCGTTTAAGCAGCGTCAATAATCTGAATTCTGCGGAGCCGATATGACATTGATGACGAGTAATCCAGCGGATAATAGCCGGGTCTGCTGCCTGGTACTCTTCATGAAAGGTGTACTCAATCTGACTGAGGCTTGGCCCCCGGTTATCGAGCATATTTAAAGCCTTGAACAGCTCCGGGGCACCCAACATTGCCGGTTTATTCGGTGCATTCAGTAATTGATGAATACGTTTTAGCTTGGTTTCTGTAACGCTCAGCGGCCAGTTTTTCTGACACCATATGATGACTTCTTCACGTACAGCGACGCGGGGGAGATCGGTCGCGACCAGTTGTGTCGATGGTGCGAAGTGATAGATCGGAGAATTATAGTGTGGTTGCACCTCCGGCGTTGTTGGCGGCGGTATTAATGCTAACTGGCTGGTGCTCTGCGAGACAGCGGTAACCCTGCTCAACGCCGTGGCGGCGTTGCTTCTGGCCGTCAGTGCCGCAGCTGATGCTGTCGAATAGGGGGTTATGGATGTGACGGCGGGAAAATCATTGGCCATATCATTGCGCTCCTTGTCACTTAACGTTGCGGTAATAACAGTTAAGTCCATCAGGCAAACTGCAATAATATCCCTGCTGAGGTTATCCGATTTACAGTATCCGACTTTTTGCTGTTGGTGATCACGTCATCCAGCTTAATAAGCCCTTAACCTCAGCTATTTCTGAATGCAGACAGTCGTTGTTTAACGCGATTAGGCGCTTTTGCGCTGTTTAACCCGACTGCTTGTTGAAACTGATTGCTATTTGCATTTACTATTGTCCCCTGATTAAAATAGCTGAATGACTATGACGACGCTCACTACAACATTGCCCCGACGTTCTCCTTTGCCACTGCTACTGTCTCTCGCACTGCATGGCTCGGTGATCGCCGGTTTACTTTATGCTTCTTTTCACCAGGTTGTTGAAGTACCGAAAGCGTCGCAACCGATTAGCGTGACGATGGTGGCCCCTGAAGTGCAGCCAGAGCCAGAACCTGCGCCTGCACCGGTGGCACAGCCCGAACCGGAGCCAGAACCAGAACCTGCGCCGGAACCCGAACCGGCTCCTGAACCGCCAAAACCGGAACCGGTGCCAATTCCTAAACCGGAACCGAAGCCCAAGCCAAAGCCGGTGAAGAAAGAAGTGGTGCAGCCGAAGAAAGAGGTGAAGCCAAAAACGCAGCCGCGTGAAGCCAATCCGTTCGAGAAAGATACCCCTGAGAATGTCGCCGCGAAACCGTCTACCGCGCCGAAACTGTCAAATGCGCCGGCGGCGAAAACGGTGTCTGACGGTCCGCGCGCGCTGAATGTTGGTAAGCCGGCTTATCCGGCGCGTGCTTTTGCGTTACGCGTAGAGGGTAAGGTACGGGTACAGTTTGATGTCGACAGTAGCGGCCAGGTCGGTAACGTGCGTATTCTCTCTGCGGAGCCGCGCAATATGTTTGAACGTGAAGTGAAGCAGGCGATGAAGAAGTGGCGTTATGAAGCCGGTAAGCCAGGCAACAATATCACCATGAGTATTGTCTTCCGCATCAATGGCGGGGCCAGTATCGAATAGTCCGGGCAGTCTCTGATAACAGGGCGGAACTCTCCGCCCTGATGATTATGGTTGGCTGTCGTGATTAAGATTGCTTTTACCGTCGGGCAGCGGGCGAGATTTGCCTTCAGGATCGACGGCAACATAGATAAACACCGCTTCGGTTGCGCGATAGCGCTGGCCAATCGGCTCAGAAGAGACTTTCTTTACCCAGACTTCCACGTTAATGGTAATTGAGCTGCTGCCGGTACGCATACAGCGTGCATAGCAACACACCACATCACCGACTGCTACCGGTTTTAAGAAGGTCATTCCGTCAACCCGCACCGTCACCACACGACCCTCGGCAATCTCTTTTGCCAGAATCGCACCGCCCATATCCATTTGCGACATCAGCCAGCCACCAAAAATATCGCCGTTGGCATTGGTATCGGCAGGCATGGCCAGCGTACGCAGCACTACTTCACCCTGCGGTGACTTCTGTTTATCGTCCATTGCTTCACTTCTTATTAAATGTGCCAGACAGGCAAAATGCCCGGCAGAGCTGCCGGGCAATAATGATTACTTTTGTTCCTGTGGCATCAGGCGGTAGATATAGACACCGCTGACCAGGGTAAATATCAGCGTCAACCCGGTCAGGCCGAACACTTTGAAATTAACCCAAAACGCCTGCGACAGCCAAAAGGCGACGTAAATATTCGCCAGGCCACAGGCGAGGAAGAACAGTGCCCAGGCGATATTCAGTTTGCGCCATGCATGCTCAGGTAACTGAATCTCTTTACCTAACATGGTCTGGATTAGCGGTTTTTTCATCCAGAACTGGCTGAACAGCAGGGCGATGGCAAACAGTCCATAAATCACGGTGACTTTCCACTTAATAAACTCATCGTTGTGGAAAACCAGCGTCAGGGTGCCAAAAACGGCAACCAGCACAAAGGTGAAAATGGTCATTTTTTCCAGCTTGCGATAGAGCACCCAGCTAATGACCAGCGCCAGACCGGTGGCGACAATCAGCGCTCCTGAGGCGACAAAAATGTCGTAAAGCTTGTAAAAGACAAAGAATACAACCAGCGGGAGAAAATCGAGTAACTGCTTCATAAAGGTTTCCAAATCACTGACGGGGCATTGTTCAGAGTCCGGCATGCCCGTTACGGGCATGCCTTACTGTTTAACGTAACAGCATATACAGTCGATACAAATAAATTATTAATATCGCTGAAACCAGATTGCTGATTGCGTTAAATACCACCGAAGCAACATTGGCGGGCAATACGGTAAACGACGTAGCCAGCAACATCAGCAGAATTTTAGCCAGTAGCCAGAAGATGATCGCGGGTGCCACCAGTTTCATCTGGCCCCAGACCATGCGTACGCTGGTGCGCATTGAAGCAAAAACGCCGCTCTTTTCCGTCGCCAGTATTACCGGCGACAGCGCCAGCACAATCGCCAGCAGCACACCCGGCACCACCAGCACCATGAAGCCCAACTGAACCACCAGCGTGACCAGAAAGGTGAGCAGCAGCAAGCGTGGCAGCATTGGTGCGGAAGCGCCGATAGCGCGCAGGGCGCTAACCCGTTGCCCGGCGGAGACCATCGGGATCAGACATAGCATTCCACCTAACAGCAACACATTACCGACCAGTGACGCAAAGGTGCCGGCGGCAGAAGCGCGCAGTAACACCTGTTGCTGTTCGGGCGTCATGTTTTGCACCATTTCAAATAGCGTCGAAGCGCTGCCGCTGTCACCTTCGCTTAATATCGACATTTGATCGGCATCAGGCGTCAGTGCGTGACCAATGATTAGCGTAATAAATGAGGTCAGCAGCGCCATCAGTAAGATAGTAATCATTTGATGGCGCAGGAAATTTCCCGTGTCACGGTATAGCGATCCCGCCGTGATAGACATGTACACTCCTTTAGTGAATTACCGGGTTTAACTACCCGGCGATTGTACATGGTCTGGCAGTAAGCTGGCACCCTGACTTACATAACTTTCGGTAAATGCAGCGATTACTGGATGAAAAAGCGGCGGTAATCCGTATTTTGCCCGCGCGCGGTCGCAAGCATCATTAGGCTCACCATTTTCACCTGCCATCTGAAACTCCCGACAGGGTGTCGGGCGCTGCTCATAAATAGCGCATGAGACACAACCGCCAATCTCCCCCTGTAATGAGCTACATCGCGGTGTTTTATTATTCGTGCCGGCCATTGCGCGCAGAAAAGGGGTGATGGGTTCGGTCAGTTCTGCTGGCACGCGGCCGCCGCCATCATTGGCTTCAGCCCAGTAGAAAGAGACACGAAAATAGGCGCAGCACGCGCCACAGGTTACGCAAGGATTAAGATTATCGCTCATTTGATCGCCCGCCCCTCCTGAGGCTTCGAACCAAAATCACATTAATGGGGATAAGCAAAGTATCCGCTTCATGACCTTTATTCAACGGCTTTATTTGTATAACGAATTTGTCGCAGATTGATTCAGATCAATGCATCGACTGTTAAGGGATATGAAACAATTGATTGACATGATCTTTTGCAATTCTGCTGTCAGTATGTGCCGCGCAATAATTAAGAACACCTCAAAAGAGGTAGCAAATACAACGTGATAACAACAGGAGTGGTTATGAAGTTGGCAGCGGTAGTCCTGGCATTAACAGCAGCAATGCCAGTGATAGCAAGTGCGCATCAGGCGGGTGATTTTTTTATGCGTGCCGGTTCGGCGACGGTACGTCCGACAGAAGGGTCGGATAATGTGCTGGGTATGGGTTCGTTCAGTGTTGATAACAACACCCAACTTGGCCTGACCTTTACCTGGATGGCTACCGATAATATCGGTGTCGAACTGCTGGCGGCAACACCGTTCCGTCATCGGGTTGGCCTGGCGGCTACCGGTAACCTGGCTGAAGTGAAACAGCTACCGCCAACGTTGATGGCCCAATGGTACTTTTTCGACAGCAGCAGTAAAGCGCGTCCCTATATTGGCGCGGGGATTAACTACACCACCTTTTACGATGCCGACTTCAATCAGACCGGGCGTGATGCCGGTCTCAGCGATCTGAGTGTTAAAAATTCCTGGGGTCTCGCCGGGCAGGTCGGTCTCGATTATCAAATCGATCCTGACTGGATGCTGAATATGTCGCTCTGGTATATGGATATCGATACCGAAGTGAAATTTAAAGCTGGTGACGAACAGCAGAATATCAAAACCCGTATCGATCCCTGGGTGTTCTTCTTTGGCGTTGGCTACCGTTTCTGATTTATTCGATAAAAATTTCATGCCAGCTAATCACTTTTTAAGGGCAATATTTGCCCTTTTTTCGCTGTCAGACTGAGCGATTAACTCTCATCACGAATATCGCTGGTTGGTCCATTTTGCTGCACTGACTTTATTCCATTGTGAGCCGCTTGTTTTGAGGTGTACATCTCGCTGGTGGCGATCACCTCGCCATTAGACGCTTTCAGTACAAAGTAGAATTCTGTTTTAACCGTCGATTTGCTTCTTTTGATCACGTAATAACCCATGACAGTCTCCTTATTCCGCCGCACAGCGCAGCAGCTTCAATATTGACCAGAAATGGCACTATTTCAATAAGTTTTATTTAACATTGTGAGCCATGCCAGCGCCATGCCGAGTCTGCGATTGCGCGACAGAGGATAATTAGCCGGTTATTGTTGTGCGCAGGGTGGGGCGACGAAAAAAAAGGCCGGGTAAATCCCGGCCAGATTAATCTCAGCGTATCTGCTACTTGATTTGCATATCGTTAACTACTGATTTGACGCCTGGGACCGTGCGGGTCACTTCCACTGCGCGGTTTGCCATCTGTGGTGAGGCGACAAAGCCACTTAGCTGCACGCGGCCTTTAAAGGTTTCGACATTGATCTCAGTGGATTTCAATGAATCCTCGCGCAGAAGCTGGGTTTTCACTTTGGTGGTAATGACGGAGTCATCAAAATAACCGCCGGTGCCTTCTTTCGTTGGTGTCGGGGCGCAGGCACTGACTGCCAGTGCAACCACTGCCGCGATAACTGCACCACTTACGACTTTAAATAACTTCATTGTTTATCTCCCTGTCTGTATCAATGGATAGCACCGTCACAGATAACGGCAGCCTCAATGATTGTCGGACAGAATAGTTAAATGTACAAATAACAGAGATAAAAAAAGAGAAAGGAAAGAGTGCCTTATCGTGGAGTAAAGCATTTTATGCCTGGAAAACTCACGCCAGCCGTTATTAAGAATCAGTTACCGTTTTTTGAATCAAATCTCGACTGGATACAGGATGACGCTTATTTGAACAGGATGTAAAAGGCAGATTCTAATTCGAGGAGAAATTTCTGATGATGACATCACTTAAAACAACCAGAGTTAAATGGCCGGGAGTGCCCCGGCCAGCCTGAACATCAGGTCAGATTTAAATAGCTTAACTCTTTATGGCAGCGTGACGGCTAATCAGCGGCGACAGGTTAATTAACCAGATTGCCGTTGGCATCGCGGGTTTCAATGGTCACGGTTAACTGGTCGTTTTGCGCCAGCGGCAGCCAGATATGGTTGCGATAGGAGCTGCCGGCTATCCACTGAAGGGTGCCGTCAGCCTGCATCTCACCCGCACGCAGCGTCGCTGGCGTTTCGGCGTTAAGCGCACGGGTCAGATCGGATATCCACTGGTAACGGCCAAAGTTGGCGCTGGTAATCGGCAGCTTCACTTCCTTCACAATCGAGTTGGTGGTGGAATTGCGCACGGTGACCACCTTGGTGGTGCCCGGCGTGGCATCGAGCTCGTTATGACTGTATTTGCTGACCCACTTGTCGCCCAGCGCTTCGCCGTAGGTTCCCTGGTTGATCTGCAACTGCAATTTTCCGTCGAGGATGGACGAGATCCAGAGATTATTGCGATAGTGGCTACCCTTGATCAGGGTGATAACGCCGCTGGCAGCGTCCCTCTCACCGGCGCGGACTTCATTGGCAGACAGTCGGCTGTTAATCGCCTCGCCAATTTCTGTCGGCCAGTGATACATGCTGGTATTGCTGAACGGCAGGCTGAAGGCGGACTGCATCTTGCCAGAGGCCAGATTCTTCAGCTGCACCTGGAAAAACTGACGTGCGGGCAGGTCGGCCGATCCGAGCAGGACGCCGGTCTGATTCCAGCTGACAGGGGCGGCGCTGACCGTCTCTATGCTGGCGGTCAGCGTCTGGCGTTTGGCCAGCGGAACCCAGATCTGGTTACGGTAAGAACTGCCCGCGGCAACGGCAATGGAGCCATTGGCCTGGATTTCACCGGCGCGCATCTCCTGGGTATTGCTGGCGTTAACCGCGCGGGCCAGCTGCTCCGGCCAGCTCCAGGCACCGGCGTTGCTTTCGGTTATCAGAAGCGACTCGCGGGCCACTTCCTGATCGGTCTGGCTTTGTTTCAGGACGACTTGTTTTTGCGTGCCGGGTTCGGCAGCCTGTTCATCGGAGCTGATTACGCCGACAGTAAACCATTTCTGATTATCAGCTTCGGCGTAGGTGCGGCGGGTCATCTGCAGCTGATTCTGGCCGGACAAGCTGTTGTGGACCCAGATTTTGTTGCGATAGCTTGAGCCCGGGATGAAATGAATGTCGCCATTGCTGTCTCTTTCACCGGCGCGCACGGTGTTGGCCGGGAAATAGGCATTAATCGCCGCGGCCGTTTCTGCTGGCCACTGGTACATACCCCGGCCGTCGACCACCTTGTCGAGAGAATAGATGACCTGGCCGGTGGTTCTGTTTTTCAGCTGGATCTCAAAAAACTGTCTGGCGGCCAAGTCACCATTGCCTGTCAGTTCGCCGGACTGTACCCAGGTCGCAGGAGCAGGATAAAAATTCGCGACGTTCTGGGCACGGTTATTCATCCTCCGGGCGTTATTATGCTGATTGGTTGTGCCGGCGGGAATGTTCATGTAAGTGACATCCGGATTCGAGAAGTTTTGTATTCTGGAGCAGGTTGGTGAGCAATCGTTAGCCATAACTGTACGGAATCTTGGCGTGACAGTATGCTGGAATCCAGCTTCATGCGTGGCGCCGATATTATGGCCTGTTTCGTGAGCATAGGTGTAATTGGTGACAGAGCAATCCCCATTTACCACACTTAAGCCCTTGGCTTTGTTGGCATCCTGGTGTGCAACGCCGCAAACGTTTTTAACCTGGCTAAACAGAACTGCTAAGTCAGCGAGATTCTCATCACGCATCTTCTGAATAGGCGCTCCTACTGCAGAGCTTGTATTCGTCATCAGCGACAGCAGGCCGGCGGCGAGCGTACCATTTTCATTGTAATTCAGGTCAAGAATACCGGCGTTAACTAATTCAATATTGACGTTACTGCGCTTGTAGGCTTCGTTGGTGCGTGCTATCGACAGGTTAGCCAGCGCCAGCGTATCAGGGTATTTGATACGGGCATTACTGGTGGATGCCGTTAGCACGCGGATTTTAATCGGGTAATTCTGAGTGCTGACGTCATTATCTTCGCTGTGGGCAGCACGGTGTTCGTCATCGCTGGCGTCAGCTGTTGCGCCATGGTTGTGTTCATGACCGTGAGCCGAATGATCTTCAATGCCATCGTCGCCATAGTCAGGGAACTTACTGGCATCGATTTTAACAATGGCGTGATTGCCATCTGCCATTGGGGTAACCATATACTGCTGGCCGTCAACGGTGATGACGCCGGTGATATTGTTACCGTTGCGCACCAGCAGAACTTCGTTTTTGGCTGACTCTTC